>Ga0129307_1000046_pt1 | contig 196879 bp, 180 predicted proteins | sample P1105metagenome_FD_94437 | JGI IMG/M metagenome (GOLD analysis project Ga0129307, IMG submission 94437) | Capybara group fecal microbial communities from Wisconsin, USA - P1105 metagenome | ecosystem: Host-associated > Mammals > Digestive system > Large intestine > Fecal | place: USA...
TAGCGAAAGCGGGCAGGAATGCCCTTTACAGGATTAGTAGTAGCAGAAAAAGAGAAACAAACTTTTGTGGTTGCAGTTTTCCAAAAAAGTGGCGGACGGAAGTGAGAGAAAGTTTGCAGTCACTCTGCTCTGGAGTTACCAGATTGGCATCAAGCATTTTCTTGATAAGTTCTTCTCTTTCTTTTTCTCTTCCTTCATCTACAAAGCCCTGAACAATATCGCACATAAGTAATTCATCCTTATTATCTGCTTATCTAATCGCAACTTTCTTTACAAAAGGAAGAGATTCAAAAGTCTTATTTTCAAGCATACTGATTAATCTGCAGGCAGTACCAGTTGGATGATTTGTACCTTTTTCCCATGCTTCTACAGTCTTACTTGAAACGCCCATATAGTCAGCAAAAAGAACCTGTGTCATTCCAACTGAATTACGTATTGCACGAATCTGATTATTATCATAAGTCTTTACAGGCTGAATTTCATAAACTGTCTTACGGCCTTTTAATTCACCACGTTCAATAGCAACAGCTTCATTCAGACCTGTCATTAATTCATCAAAAAATTCACTCATGTTCTTTCCTCCAGTTTTCAGCTGCTTCTTTCTTCAAGGTTTGCACAAGGGTCTTTACGGCCTTTTTTTCAGCATCAGTCAGATTCGATTTCTCGTCTTTTGAAAATACCTGAATCAGATAATTCTTTTCAAATGCTGCAAAATCTACATAGCAAACTCTGGCACTACCGCTTTTTCCTCTGCCTTCAAAAGCATAACGAATCTTTCTGAGGCCTCCGGTTCCAACCATTGTATCGCCTGCATCGGGATTTTTAATAAGGTATTGCTGCAATTCAGCTAAATCATCCTCATTAAAACCAAGTGCATACCATCTTTTTGTAAAAGATGGAGTTTCTATGAATATTCTTTTCATTTACAACCTCTTATAATATACCCTATATTATAGGGTATTGTCAAATATAATGAATCAATATTTTACGCTTCCTTAAACAACATATTTACAGCCTGTCGTGCAGGATTCAAACCTTCAACCATTTCTGGAATAGCAGCTCTTGTATAATATTCAGTCATTTCAACAGAACTATGACCAACCATCTTCTGAACAGTTTCTGCATCCAGATTCCTTCTCATTCTTGTTACATAAGTAAATCTGAAGGAATGAGGGCATAACTTTCTATCCGTTGTATCAATTCCAGCTTTGGCTAATACTCTGTGAAAAACTGATTCAAGGTATTCCTGACGAAGAGGTCTTCCATCATCTCTTTGGAATATAAATTCATTTTCTGTAAGGTAATGAGAATCAATGTATTTCTGTACAAGCTTCATCGTGTCATCAGGAACTAAAGTAACTCTTAATTTCTGATCTTCGTCACTACCTTTCTTATTATAATTTGTTCTGTTGCCATTACGTTCGCAGAATCCATCAATAACAAGAGCATGACTTTCTACAATGAACTGTTTAACTCTTAATCCTCTGGCTTCACCTAATCGCAGGCCGCAACTTGCCATTACAAGAAACAAGAGATATTCACGCAATCCATCTACCCAATTAGTTCCATCAAAGAAGCGGACCAATTCATCAGAAGTGAAAATATCTGCTTTCTTAGAGTTTCTGGCGAAACGAGGATAGTCAGGTTTTATTACAGGATATTTACAATGCCATGGAGCTTCTTTGTAAATATGATTCAATGCTTCAAGGAAAGAGTTTTTCCAACTACCAGATTTATCTGTAAGATTCATGAGATAACCATTCACCATAGGAATAGTCAAATCTTCAATAAAGCAATCTCCAAACTGTTTTGTGATTTCCTTTATGAAGCCTCTGTAATTATCCAAAGTACGAGAACTTAATTTTTTTCCTAACTGATTAAGTCTTTGTACATGCTCACTGTCAGGCAGAAACATTTTTGCAGCAATCTCATTAACAGTAATTCTTCTTTGTGTGTTTGTAGGGTCAGGCAATTTAGAAACGTAAACGTATGCTTCAGACTGATTAGAAACATTCGGAATAAGCTTCTGATGCTGTATTCCAGTTATTGGATCTTTCCACCAATAATACCAACGCTTAGTTGTTTTACCTGCTTTTGACTTTACGGTCTTTTTGAAAGGGTGATAAAACATTAATGGCCTCCGTGAATTTTATTAACAAGACATTAACAAAAGACACAAAGGCCATCTGGGTTAAAAAAAATAAGTCCTTATAATACAAGGACTTACAAAGTCGGGCAAGAGGGATTTGAACCCCCGACATCCTGGTCCCAAACCAGACGCGCTACCAGCTGCGCTATTGCCCGTTACGTATTAAATAATATATACTTTTTTATAATTTTAATCAAGTATTAAAACCGTATTTTTTCAAAATTTTATACAAATTCTGCAGAAGCTTCGATATCTCCACCCTTTTTTATTCTGTCCGAAAGAACTCCTGTAATTCTTATATTCATGCTTTTATTTGTTTCAATCTGTTTATCAGAAACAATTTCACAATGAATGAAATTATCAGTTACAGCATGATATATAAAACGGGAAGTTTTGTTATTACCAGCTGCTAAAGCAAGAGGCTTTCTTACAGTTTCCAGAACAGCATCATGTTCTGTATTTATAAATGATTCAACATATTTAATTTTCTGAGAGACAGCCCATTCCGTTAGCCTTTTTGCTCTTTCTCCCGAAACAGATTGAGCGACTTTGTTTTTCATTACGGCAGCATCCGTACCAGGTCTCTCTGAATAAGGAAATGCATGTACCCAGGCAAAACCACATTCATTACAAAGTTTCATAGTCTGATCAAAGTCGTCATCAGTTTCACCCGGGAAGCCGGTAATTATATCACAGGCTAGAAATGGATTCTTCTTCGCCTTTTTTAGCATTGTACATGCTTTTACAATTGATTGTGCATTATAAGGTCTGTTCATTAAAGCTAGAACTTTATCACTTCCGCTTTGAACAGAAATATGAAAGTGTGGCTGAACTCTATCATCTGAAATTACACGACAAAACTTTTCATCAACTATATCAGGATAAAGGCTCGAGATTCTAAAACGTATTCTGCTTGTATTAGTAAGAAGCAGTAATAGTAATTCCGAAAAATTACACCAGCCGTCTTTATAGGCACCCTTATATTGTCCTATATTTACAGTTGTAAGAACTACTTCGTCATGGCCTTTTTCTTCAAGTTCGCGAACTCTGTCTATTGCAGTCTGTACATCAAGAGAAACGCTATGACCTCTTGCAATATGAATCGCACAGAAAGCACAATTATTGTTACAGCCATCCTGAATCTTAAGACTAGCCCTGCTGTGTGAAATAAATGATGTAGCTGAAAGCTTAAAAGAATTTTCAGGAAAGCCCGGCCTTTGAGGAGGAAGAGATATGATTGTATTATTAATCTTTTCTACAAAGCTGACTGGATTCCATGAAGATGAGTTTTTAGTTTCTGAAAGCAGTTCCGGGATTTTTTCAATTCTGCTTTTTATCTGACCACCTATAACACAAATGCGGGAGTCAATTTTTTTTATTTCTTCTTTAGCAAGCTGAGCATAACATCCTGTAACAATTATTGCTGCATCAGGAAATTTTTTAAGCATAAGACGAATAAGACGTCTTGCCTTCTGCTCGGCTTTTTGAGTAACTGTACATGTATTGATTATGCTTATTAAAGTGTCGCTGTCGGCAGCTGAAGAAGCTGTAAGGGCTTCCATTGAAACTGAATATCCTTTTTCCGAAAAAATACGGGCAACAGATTCACTTTCTATCTGATTGAGCCGGCAGCCCAGCGTTTCTATTCTGATTTCACTCACAATTATTTACTGAAGTTTTGCGTTTACTCTTTCTCGTCCGCGTGATGCATCTACAGAAGAAGAATTAAGACGTAATGCTTCATCATAAGCAGAAACAGCTTCATAATAGTTTCCAGCCATTTCACGCGCATATCCGAGTCTAACCCACCAGGTATCCAAAAGAGGCTCTTTTTTTACTGCAGAAGAAAGCGCAATATCTGCATGCTGATAGCGTGCCTGACGGATAAATATTTCACCCATAAAATAATAAGCAATTCCAACTCTTGAACCGCTTTCTGGAGCACTTGCTACATACTTTCTGAACTGCTCCATAGCACCTGAGTTTTTTCCAAGATAATATTTAGCTTCACCAAGAACTTCGATAAGACGTAAATCATAAGGACTTACAACAAGACCTTCTGATGCACGTTCTTCTGCTTCTGCATACTGTTTATTTTTTACAAGTGCCCAGCACATTACTACATAAGATTCAACACGATTTGGATTTTCTTTAAGTTCATCTTCACATACCTGAACAGCTTCACGGTATTTTCCATTATGATAAAGAACTAAAGCATCCTGCTTTGCTGCAGTAGACTGTGCAAAAAGAGGAATCGACATAATCAACAAAGCAATAAAAACCGTAATCTTATTTTTCATTTTCACTTCTCACCATAGAACATTTACCGGTAAAAATACATCCTGGTTCAAGAACAACTTTACCTGTAGTGATATCACCATCTAAAGAACCGGAAGCTGTAATAAAAATCAATTTGTTTCCTATTACATTTCCCTTTACTTTTCCACGAATAAGTACACGTTCTGCTGTAATATCTGCATTTACAACTGCATCAGAGTCAATTACAAGGTCGCTGGTAGAATCAATCTTACCATTAACCTTTCCACGAATCATAAATGTTTTTTTGATTTTAATTGAACCTGTAAAGGAAATATCGTCTTCAATAATTGTATCGAAGGCTTCTTCTTCCATATCAAAAAAATCTGTATCTTTTACATCAAACATTTATGCACCTATCCATTTACCGTTTACATCAAAATATTTTTTTGATGCATCAAAAGCAGGATGCTTTCCGTCTTTATCTGAAAGAAGAGGATCTACATCCGGAGCAATTGCCTTCCAGTCAATTCCAATTGCAGGGTCATTCCACATAAGCCCACCCTCGCCTTTTGGATCATAGAAGTCTGTACATTTATAAGTGAAAATAGCTTCATCGGAAAGAACATAAAAGCCGTGAGCAAAACCTTCTGGAATATAGAACATATTCTGTTTTTCGCTGTCCAGTATTACACCGTAGTATTTACCAAAAGTCGCAGAACCAGTTCTTACATCAACAGCAACATCATAAACGCGGCCCTGAAGAGCACGAACAAGTTTTCCCTGCGGATGCTGTGTCTGGAAATGAAGTCCGCGAAGTACACCCTTTGATGATTTAGACTGATTGTCCTGTACAAACTTCATTGTAAGTCCAGCAGCAAAAAAGTCACGTTCGCTGTATGTTTCCAGAAAGTACCCGCGTGCGTCGCCGAAAATCTTTGGCTGGATTTCGTAAAGTCCTTTTATTTCTGTTCCGTCTGCAAGTTTACAAGTGTTGAATTCAAATGCCATTTTCGTATCCTTATATCACCTTGAATTTATTTCAAGGTGATAGTAATTTTTTTAGTTCTCTGCGATATATTCAAGATAACGGCCATAATCAGTCTTATAGCCCTTTGCAAGCTCAAGCAGCTGCTCTTTTGAGAGCCAGCCGTTGCGGTAAGAAATCTCTTCTATACAGCTTACATACATTCCCTGACGCTTCTGGATTGTTGCAATAAAGTTACTTGCATCAAGAAGTCCGTCATAGGTTCCTGTATCAAGCCATGCCATACCACGACCAAGAAGTTCTACAGAAAGCTCTCCACGGTTAAGATATTCATTATTGATAGAAGTAATTTCGATTTCACCGCGTGCACTTGGTTTTACGTTAGCCGCAATATCAACTACTGCATTGCTGTAGAAGTAAAGTCCAGGTACTGCATAATTTGATTTTGGCTTAGCAGGCTTTTCTTCGATTCCAAGAACCTTGCCATCCTTATCAAACTCTACTACACCATAAGCTGTAGGATCTTTTACGAAGTATCCAAAGATTACGCTTCCGTTTCCGCTTTCAACTTTTTCACGGGCACGCTTCAAAGTCTGTGTAAAGCTCTGGCCGTAGAAAATATTATCGCCGAGAACAAGGGCTGCAGAATCGCTTCCAATGAAGTCCTTACCGATGATAAATGCATCTGCAAGTCCGCGTGGCTTATCCTGAACAGCGTATTCAAACTTCATTCCAAGCCATGCGCCGTCTCCAAAAAGCTCTTTGAAGCAGCTGATATCGCGTGGAGTTGAAATAATCAGAACTTCACGGATTCCTGCAAGCATAAGGCATGAAAGCGGATAATAAATCATCGGCTTGTCATAAAGCGGCAGAATTTGTTTTGAAACTGCTTTTGTTATTGGATAAAGGCGGGTTCCAGATCCGCCGGCAAGTATAATTCCCTTCATGATTTCATCTCCTAAAAGGTGGTTTCGCCCCCTTCGACAGGCTCAGGGACCACAACCATCGTTTTTATCTTCCCTGTTCAGTATAATTCTTACTGATCCAGTTCTTATAGTCACCAGATAAAATGTGGTTGATCCAGTCACTGTTCTTGAGGTACCATTTTACAGTTTCCTGTAAGCCCTCTTCGAAAGTCATCTTTCTTTCCCAGCCAAGCTTTGTCTTAATCTTTGTACAGTCGATTGCATAGCGCTTGTCGTGGCCTGGTCGGTCTTTTACATAAGTAATTGTTTTTTCTACATCATCAACGTTCTTTCCAGTTTCCTTTGCAGTAAGTTCGATTACCTTGTGAAGAAGCTTAATGTTCTGCCATTCGTTTTCGCCGCCGATATTGTATTTTTCGCCGGTTACGCCCTTGTTTACAATCAGCCATACAGCGCGGTTATGGTCTTCTACATAAATCCAGTCACGGATATTGTCACCCTTTCCATATACTGGAAGATTCTTTCCGTCACGGATATTTGAAATCATCAATGGAAGAAGCTTCTCTGGGAACTGGTATGGACCATAGTTATTTGTACAGTTAGAAAGTGTGATTGGAAGTCCGTATGTATGGAAATAAGCCATTACAACGTGGTCTGAAGAAGCCTTTGATGAAGAATATGGAGAGCGTGGATCATAAGGAGTATCCTCGCGGAAATATCCTGTTTCACCGAGCGAACCGTAAACTTCGTCTGTTGAAATATGGTGGAAGAGAACGTCGTCACGGATTGAACCGTCTTCCTTCTTCCAGTAGTTTCTTGCAACATCAAGCAATGTGAAAGTTCCCATTACATTTGTTTTCATGAAAGCTTCAGGACCAAGAATTGAGCGGTCTACGTGGCTTTCTGCTGCAAAGTGAATTACAGTATCAATATCATACTGCTTGAAAATACGTTCGATATTAGCACGGTCGCAGATATCAACTTTTTCAAAGAAATAGCGTTTTCCGCCGAACTTTTCTTCGATGTCTTTCAAAGATTCAAGATTTCCAGCATAAGTAAGACAGTCGACATTTACAACTGTTCCATCGAAATTTGCGTCATTAAAAAGATTGCCTTCTGCAGAAGACATGCCAAAAAGATAATGAATGAAATTTGAACCGATAAATCCGGCTCCACCTGTAATAAGGATATTATGTAATTTTCTACTCATAAAGAATATTATAACATATTTATAGAAGATTTGGAAAGTATATAAGAGCTATAATTATACAAAAGGAATTTCAAAGCTTTTATCCTGACCTTCAAGCGGAACAGTAAGTTTAACAGAAGACAGCTGAAGTCTTTTTATTCCACAGGCTTTTTTCAGTAATTTGTTCAGCTTAAAGTTTCCGTGCTGGTCATCACCGGCTATCGGGCAGTTATTTTTGGCAAGATGAATACGAATCTGATGCATGCGGCCTGTTTCCAGCTTAAGCCTTATAAGGCACAAAGGAATCTCTCCGGCTCCCTTTTCATTTTCATAAGGTACAGTCCATTCTTTTTCTACCTGATAATGAGTAACAGCAGATTTTACATCTCCATGCTGCACGATATCTTCTTTTATAACACCACTTTTTGCAGGCATCCGTCCTGCACACAAAGCAAGGTATTCCTTACGTGCAATTTTAGAACCAATTATTTTAGTCCATTTTCCAGCTGCAAGAGGATTTTTCGCAACAATCATTAGACCAGAGGTATCTTTATCGAGTCTGTGAACAAGAAAAACCTTCTGCCCGGTCTGTTCTGCAAAATCGCGATCAACAGAATGTACAACCCCCTGCCCTCCCTGAACGGCAAGTCCTGCAGGTTTATTTATAATAAATATTTCGTCATTCTCGTATATAATGGGAATCATATTCATCCGATAATCATAACGGAGGCACCTTAAAATGACAAGATTTTGCAAAAAGCTTTTTTACATCCTTTTTATTCTTTTTGCCCTGACAAGTTATAGCTTTAGTGAACAGATTACAGATAGAGACTTTGGTTTTTCACTTGATATACCAGAAGGTTTTGAAATTGCAGATTATACAGAAGACGGAATGTCCTATGTTTTTTCACACCCGAATATTCCAGTCACACTGGTTATGAAGATTACTGAAGAAAAGAATGTAAAATCGGCTGCAGAAGTGCTCAAAAAAAATCTGAATAAACTTAATGCTGCAGGAGAAACTGATTCCTTTAACTGGAATGGAATCAGCTGTGGCATAAGTAACTTTTCTATGACAATTGATACAAATTATTCAGGCTGGGCTGTGTCTGCACCTGTAAAAATCAAGGGTTATTATGTACTCCTTCTATGCTATGCTCCAGAAGATAACAAAGGCTGTGATCAGTTTATAATTTCTACAATCAATTCACTCTGTATAAATTCTGAATACCTTAACACACCAGGCATTATTACAAGTTATGCTTACCCTGAAGAAGGTAATAAAACAGTTTCACTAAAAATCGGAGAAAAACAGATAAATACAAGTCTGGATAAAATTGATGAAGAAGCTGCTAAGTTTGTAATTGATCTTGAATATTCTGTTTTAAATCTTTACGCAAATCATAAAATGTGGAAAGAAGCCTGGCAGCGCTATTACAGAATGATTTACCGTGATAATGCAGGCCGTCTCCAGCAGGCAGCTAAAGATGTTTATAATGCTCTTTACCCTGAATTAAAAAAATCTTTCCCACAGGATGCTGATATTAAATATGCACAAGCTCTTTTAAGCTGGGTACAAAACTTTGGCTATGAGCGGGCTCAATCAAAAAATGAATCAGATTTTACAAGTTTACCGGCTGCTTTAAGTGGAAAAGGAAGTGATTGTGACAGCCGCAGTATGCTGGTGAGTGTATTTTTGAATTATACGGGAATAGATACTGCAATTTTGATTTCACGGGAATATTCGCATGCAGTAGTTGTAACTGATATTCCGGCTCCCGGCCAGACCTACACAATGGAAAACGGCCGGGAATATCTGATCGGAGAAACTACAGCCCGTGTTACCTGGGGCATGCTGGCTCAGGATCAGACAGACAGGACAAAATGGATTCCCGTGACTTTTGGAGACTAGCTGCAAAAAAAAATCCTGAACCTTTTCAGGATCAGGATTTCTTAAGTTATGCTTTCATCAAAAGGTCGTAAACTTCTTTTTCATTTAAGGCTCCAAGCATTGCATCACGGAGATCTTTATCCTTAAACTTAGCACTGAAGTGTGAAATAGTCTTAAGATAATATGAATGCTGGTTATAAGCTGCTGCAATCATAAAAAGAAGGTTTACAGGCTGATCATCGATAGTCTGGAAATCTGCGATTGGCTTTCTGCATACACCAACAGCCATTACAAGGTCAGTAACTGAAGAAAGACGAACGTGAGGAATAGCAATTCCACGGCCGATAGCAGTAGACATAAGCTCTTCACGTTTAAGGATTTCCTGAGTAAGTTCTGCACCATCTTTTACCTGTGGTGCAGTAGCAAGAACATCTGCAAGCTCAACAAGAGCATCGTGTTTTGAAGTCTGGCTGATAAAAACAATTCTGTCTGGAGAAAGAATATTTCTAACCTGAATTGTCTGCTCAGACTGTTTTGAAGAATCAGATGAAAGACGTGCATTTACCCAGTTTTCAACTTCTGTTTTCTTAAAACGCCATACAGTACCGATTTTTCCGGCAGGAATTTCACCTTTCTGAGCCCAATCATAAACAGTTCTGTCTGATACACGAAGATATTTTGCAACTTCTTCAATTGTCAGGATATCGTCTTCCATTTTTTTCCTCGCTATTACAATTTTTAATAATTTCGTTTGAAATCTATGTAATATTTTGCATACTTTACGGTATTTTGTCAAGATTATCCATAAAATAAAGCATACATACGTTCGTGTTCTCCCGTAAAAAATACTTTCGCCAACGGGGATGATGTTGTCGAAGATATTTTTTTACTCCGAACGCGAACGTAACAACACAGTTTCAGGATAATTGATAAAATACCTTTTATCGGATATTATAGAAGGATGAAACAAAAAAAACATATTGGACTTGCACTATTTCTTATAGTTTTTATTTCTATCATATATATAATCCTTGCAGTAAGACCCTTAAATAAAGAATACAGTTTTACCCCAGTATGGAAAATCAGCACAGCTAATCCTGTTATTAATACAGCTTCTTCCGGAAAAAAATCATATTTTCACCTTGGACAAACTCTTGGTTACTTCGATGGTGATGGAAATATCTCTTTATATCAGACATTTCCTTACAAAGTATCAATTTCTGACCATTTTTTTGCAACTTATAGTTCCGAAACTGATAACATTGAGTTTTTTAAGAGCAATGGTGACAAAGCGGGCGTAATAGAAGCAAAAGGATTTCCTTATTTTGTTGATGATCTTGTTTATGTATTCCTTCCAGGCGGATGCTCATTTTCAAAATGTTCTGAAACAGGAAAGATTTTATGGACATTTGAAGGTACCTTCCCTATTACAGCCTTTGCAGCAAAAGAAAATTATACTGCCGTAGGTCTTGCAAATGGAACTATTAAGGTTCTGAATAATGAAAATGGGGCTACAGAAATTGATTTTGCACCAGGCGGCAGTGATTATCCTGTAATTCTTGGTCTTGATATTTCTGAGGACGGCCAGTATATCGCTTCAATTTCCGGTCACAATCATCAGCGTTTTGTTCTTTCACATAGAGAAGAAAACCAGCAGAAAATCATTTATCACAGATTTTTTGAACATGATTCTCCATATAGAACCGTTGTTCATTTCAGCCGCGATGGAAACCGTATTTTCTATAATTTCTCGAATGGACTTGGAATCTATAATATTGAAAAGAAAAATGAACGCACTCTTAATCTGAAAAGCAAGCTTCTTACTATAAAAGAGACTGATGACCTTACAGTTCTTCTGGGAAAGGAAAAAGAAACTTACACAGTATCAATAATTGATAATACAGACACAATAGAAGGCCTTTTCTCTTTCACTGCAGATTCTGCCTTTGTTCATGCCGAAGGAAATAATATTTATCTTGGAAAAGACAATTCCATTTCTAAAATTGCAGTTACCAGAGAATAAAACTGAATGGAGAAAAATATGAAAAAGCTAGTGATTTTTGCCTTTACAATGTTTACAGCTATTAATGCTTTCTCTTTTGACTGGCCTCAGGCAGATGTTTCAAAAGATTCCTTTAATTCATATTTCGGACAGAACAGAGGCGGAACTCTGAGTACATCTGTTATTTTTTCTGAACCGGAAGAAGTAAAGGCCGCAGAAGACGGATATATTACTGTAATTCTAACCGAAAATTCAGATGATTCAGACTTCTTTCCTTCAACTCTTGGAACAGCAGTTATTCTTTCTCATACTGATGATTTGATTTCTGTTTATGGAAATCTTGATGCGGAAACTCTTACCCTTAAAAACGAAAACGAACACACTATTGATGCAGGTGCAATTATTGCTTCAAGTGGTAATTCTGGATTCCAGGAAAACCACGGTAATCTGGAATTCAAAATCATAGATACAAAAAACAAATCTGCTATAAATCCAAAAGTTCTTATGCCGAGAGCAGAAGAAGAACTTCCTCTTACCCTCAACGGCATTGTAATTGTAAGCAAAAACAATGATTTTTATGATATTAATGTATATAAAACCTTTAATTCTGGTCTTTATAAAGTTTATTTTAAGAGAAATCCTATTGCAGCGCCTTATAAAACATCTGTTTCCATTAATGGTGTAATTGTTGACCAGCTTTCTTATGATATGATTACACAGGAAAACAACAAGCTTTGTATTATCGGAAAAAAGAAATATACTGCTGCAGATGTATTCCCTAATGAAAATCTTCAGCTGCTTGGTGAAGCTATGTTTACACCAGGCCGCGCAACCTTAGGTCTTACAATTTCTGACATGCTTGGAAACGTAAAGCAGCTGAATTACAACATAGTTATAAAATAATAAAAAATTGTAAAATATTCAGTTCCGTGTTAAAATGGTTTAATCAAAGTTTAATGGGAGTATAAACTTGGAACATAACATGATTTTGTCAGCATCCGGCTGGCGTAAGGTTTTTGCAGCATCCGGAGACGAACAGGATAAAAGTCCTGAAATTACAGAAACTGACAGAAGCATTGCCGTCATAGCGGCAGATGTTTTTTTTGATTATATCAGCAAAGCAAGCGGACAAACTACACCAGTTCTTGCACTTGGAATTGACGCACGCCCTACAGGCCCAGCTCTTGCTGATGCAATGATTCATGCACTCATAAAAAAAGGTGCAATAATCCAGTACAGCGCAGTTACCTCTGCCCCTGAAATTATGGCTTATGCAAAAAAGCTTGATGGCTTTATTTACATTTCTGCAAGCCATAATCCGGTTGGTCATAATGGAATAAAATTCGGAACAAATGACGGTGGAGTTCTCTGCGGGGAAGAGAATGCTAAACTTGTAAAAGATTTTATTACACGTCTTTCTGATGATAATGAAGTTGCTGAAGCTGTCAAAAAAGCTTATTCCTGCACTACTTCTGAACTTAAGGCTGTTTACGATGTAAAAGACAGTTCAAAACACAATGCTCTTACAGCTTACAGAAATTTTGCCAACGAAACCATCACGGGAACAGAAAATAAAGAATATCAGACAGACTTCTTTGGTATGCTTGATACCTTTATTGCTCAAAAGCCTCTTGGCGTTGTATGCGACTTTAACGGTAGTTCTCGTTACCAGAGTATTGACCGCGAATTCTTTAAAGAAAGAAAAATCAATTTTTATTCAATTAATGATTTTGAAATTGCACACGAAATTATTCCTGAAGCAGAAAACCTTGTTCATGTTGCAGCCGAAATGGAAAGACTGCATAAAGAAGGTCATAACGAAGTAGTTTTAGGCTATATGCCTGACTGCGACGGCGACCGGGGTAATATTGTTTACTGGGATGAAAAAGCCGGCAAGGCAGTAATTTTGAAGGCACAGGAAGTATTCAGCCTTTCAGTCCTTGCAGAACTTACTTATTCAATCTGGCAGCATAGTGACGAAAAAGATTTTAAGCCGGCTGTAGTTGTAAACTGCCCTACCTCTATGCGAATAAACGAAATTGCAGGTGCTTTGGGAGCTGAAGTTTTTAGAGCCGAAGTTGGAGAAGCAAACGTAGTTAATCTTGCCCGTGAAAAACGTGAGCAGGGTTACACTGTACGTATTCTTGGTGAAGGCTCAAACGGCGGAACAATAACTTATCCTGCAGCTGTCCGCGATCCTCTCAATACAATTTTTGCACTTCTTAAACTGTTAATGATGAGAGAATGCGGTTTATATGAAATGTGGTGCACAAAATCAGGTCAGAAATATAATCCTGATTTCACACTTACAGATGTAATCGCTTCCCTTCCAGAATATACAACAACAGGAGTTTCTGAACCTCGGGCTGTTCTTAAAGTAAAATCTACTGACCATACAAAACTAAAGGCAGCCTTCCAGAAGGCATTTGAAGCAAGCTGGAAGAAAAAGTCAGCAGACCTTAAAAAGAAGTATGGAATTACAGACTGGGAAGCAGTTATCACAAAGGGAACTGTTGAAACTTCTAGTGTAACAGATTTTTCAAAATCAGAAAAAGGCGGCTTAAAAATCCTCTTTAAAGATAAAGAGGCAAAACCCCTTGCCTTTATCTGGATGAGAGGCAGTGGTACTGAACCTGTATTCCGTATCATGTGCGACGTAAAGGGCGACAAGCCTGATATGGAAAAAGAACTGCTTGAGTGGGAGACAGAGCTTATAAAGAAAGCCGACTCATAGTACAAAATCATAAAATAGGATATATTGAACATTGTGGTTTCGATACAACCTTCGGGCACTCAACCACCGTGTTAATCAAGGAGCTATAAATGGAAAAAGAAGAAATCTTGAAGCGTGCAAAGGCTTACATTGCCGCAGAAAAAGATGAAAGATTCAGCAAGGAAGTTGAAGAACTTATTGCTAAAGAAGATTATAAGGAACTTGAAGACCGCTTCTACCAGACTCTCGAATTCGGAACTGGTGGACTCCGCGGAATTATGGGTGGCGGAACAAACCGCATGAACACCCTCGAAATCAATATGGCAACCCAGGGACTTGCAAACTATGTTCTTAAGGCATTCCCAGACAAGGCTAAGGACGGAACTTTGAGCGCAGTTGTTGCTTACGACAGCCGCTTAAACTCAGACGTTTTTGCCGAAGCTACAGCCCTTATTTTTGCTGCTAATGGAATTAAGGCTTATCTTTTTAGCGGCCTTCGCCCAACTCCGGAATTGTCTTTTGCAATCCGTACACTTAAAGCTCAGACTGGTGTTGTTGTAACTGCATCTCACAACCCTAGAATGTACAACGGTTACAAGGCTTACTGGGACGACGGTGCTCAGGTAATTGAGCCTCATGATGTTGGTATCATTGAAGAAGTAAACAAAGTTACAGAAGTTAAGTCTATGTCAAAGGACGAGGCTATTAAATCTGGAAAACTTGTTATTATTGATAAAGAAATTGATGAACCATTCTGGGCTATGTGTAAGGCACAACTTTTCCGCCCAGACCTTATTAAGGAAAAGGCAAAGGACGTTCGCATTGTATATACACCGCTCCACGGAACCGGTGCTATGCATGTTGAAAAAGTTCTTGGAGATCTCGGACTCAACATTATTACTGTTCCAGAACAGAGAAAGCCGGACGGAAACTTCCCTACTGTTGAAAAGCCAAACCCAGAGGAAAAACCAGCCCTCACACTTGCTGTTGAACTTGCTAAAAAAGAAAAGGCAGATGGTGTAATGGCAACTGACCCTGATGCAGACCGCTTTGGTACTGCCTTCCCGGACAAGGACGGAAACTTCGTTCTTCTCAGCGGAAATCAGATGGGTGCCCTTCTTATGGACTATGTTCTCCGCTCACGCAAGGAGCTTGGTAAGATGCCTGCTAGTCCTGCTTGTGTACGCTCAATCGTAACTTCTCCATTCGGCGACTACATCTGTAAGAAATACGGCGTAACAATGTTCGACTGTCTTACAGGCTTTAAGTGGATTGCTGCTAAGGAAGCAGAATTCGAAAAGGCAGGAACTCACGAATATGTATTTGGTCTTGAAGAGAGCTACGGCTACAAGATTGAACGCGAAGTAATGGATAAAGACGGCGTTTCTGCTGCAGCTATGTGTGCAGAAATGATTCTCTACTGGAGAAGTCAGGGTAAGAGCTTACTCGAACACCTTGATGATATGTACAAAGAGTTCGGTTACTTTGAAGACCGCGCCATTTCACAGAACTTCCCTGGAGCTTCTGGTGGAGAAACCATGAAAGCTATGATGGCTAACATGAGAAGTAACCCTCCTGCAACACTTGGCGGACAGAAGGTAGTTAAGGTTCGCGACCTTATGTGCGATCCAGACCTTCCAAAGAGCAATGTTCTCCAGTTCTATCTTGAAAGCGGAACAATCGTAAGTGCACGTCCTTCTGGAACAGAGCCAAAGATTAAGTTCTACATCAACTCTATGGTTCCTGCAGGAGACGGTTCAGACGCATGGTTTGCTGATGCAAAGAAGAATGCAGGTGCTCTCTGCGACGGAATTACTGCTGACATTCAGAAGATTATTGATGCAGCATCCAAATAAAAAAATTACTGACTTAAGAAGACTGCGCAAGCTTTACGAAGATGGCGCAGTCTTCACAGCCTTTGATACGGAAACTACCGGGATTACTCCCACAAACAGCCGTATCATTGAAATAGGTGCCGTCCGCTTTTCACAGGACGGCATTCTTGCTAAATGGCAGCATCTCTTTTTTCCTGATCAGATTCTCTCTCCTTTTATTGTTTCTCTTACTCATATTACACAGGAAATGGTTGATGCAGCAGATCCGATTTCAGATCATATCCGGGATTTTCTTTCTTTTTTGGACTGTTCTATAATTGTTGCACATAACGCACAATTTGACTTAAATTTTTTGAATGCTGAATGTGAAAACTGCGGTCTTCCGGTAACACATAATTACGCTGTTGATACTCTGCAGCTTTCCCGTATTATTTACCCGGAAGCGGAACATCATAAACTTGATTTTCTTGCAGATTATCTTGGAATAGATAAAGGAGCCTCACACAGGGCTTTAGATGATGCTATTACCTGCATGGGGCTCTTTAACTGCTGTTTACACAGCGAGAGAATTCATTCTTTAAAGAAGTTTTAGTTTCTAGGTGCTTTAGCAGGGTCTATCGGCTGACCATTCTGGAATACCATAAAGGTAATCTGATATTTCTGACTGATTGAATCTAAGCCCGCTGTTCCAAGTTCTGCTCCGGAAACTGCATATTCACCCTTTCGAACTTTAACAGAACCAAGTCCTGTATATGCATATATCAAACCAGTTTTAGACTGAACAAATACTACCTGTCCAAAACCACGGTAAACTCCAACGTACATTACAGTTCCTTCGTGAATACAAAGAACTGCTTCGTTAGTTTTTGCAGAAAGTTGTACTCCAGAAATCTTACCCTTAACCTGTGTTATCTTTGGTGATGAAACCGGCCATTTTGTATTTGCATCTGCAGTTACAGTTGTTCCATAAGTACGTGTATCAGGAGCTTTTTCATTTACCTTTATAACTGTTTCACCAGCTTTTGCAGGCTCAGAAGTTTTTGAAGTTGAGACAGATGTGTTTGAAAATCCACCTGCACTTACCTTCAGTTTTTGTCCTACTTTGATTACGGCAGAAGAATCAAGATTATTAATCGACATTAAATCTGCAACAGTCATTCCGTTTTTGCGTGCTATTCCGTAAAGTGTATCACCTTTTGCAACTACGTATTCAGTTGTTTTTACAGTAGATGCAGAACCTGAACTACCAGCAGTTTTTGTAGAAGAAAGAGCAGCTGCCGTACCAATATCTGCGTCGGGAATAATGAGCTTCTGGCCAACTTTTATTACATCATTCTCAGAAAGATTATTAGCTGTTCTAAGTTCAGCAACAGTAATCTGATATTTTCGGCTGATTGAATAAAGTGTATCGCCTTTTTCTACCTTATATGTAATATCTGCAAAAAGAGCTGCTGTGAAAAAAAGAAATATTGAAATTATCGAAATGATTTTACCAAAATGAGTTTTCATACTTATATTATCGGCAGATTTTATTTATTCCGATACAATATTCTGAAAGAACTCGTTTACGTTAATTCCGCTGATTATTTCACCATTAGAATAACGGCTTAAAATACCTTCCCTTCCACCAATAAGGTGTTCAGATGTAATTCCATGCTTAATTGAAATATCAGCTTCCATAAGTGCTGAAAAATGATCACAGATACGTACAAGGCGGCCGTCTATAGGATCAAAATTAGTGGAATTATACTTAGTATTTAATTCTTCCCAGGTAACATGTTTGATTTTACCGTTCTGGTCAAGAATTCTGTCTGAGAACTCATTGCTTGTATAATAAATCACTTCCTTTTCAAAAAAAGGTTCCATTAAAGGAACAAGTTCTTTATTTACAATCTCATCTTCAATCTTTTTTACGATATTAGGAAGATCATCTGTAGCAGTTTTTACAGGTGAAATGATATCGCGGGTAACTGATTCCGGAAGATCATGAAAAAGTGCGCTGAAATAATTATTAATTACACGGCGGTCACACATACCAGGATTGTATTCACGACCTAAAAGCAAAGTCATAATTGCAACAAAGAAACAGTGACCTAAAACTGATGTAGCAGGTACACGAGGAGTCTGATTCCATCTTGTCTGAAAACGAAGCTGTTCTATTTTAAGAATAAAATCAAAAGCCTTCTGGTGAGTCATAAGCTTTTGAAGTCCTTCCAGTTCAAGATAAGGCTGAATCTCAAGCTCAAGCTCATTTCTGATATTCTTTAGACGCTCTTTTTCATTTACTACGGCAAGCATTTCAAGTTCGCGTATTGTAGAATACTTATGGGCCGCACGGTAAATATTTACAGTTGTTCTGAGTTCTGTAGGAATTGGAATGTTTCCAGACTGCTGGCCAACGTAAATTGTAAACTCAGAAAAAAGTTTTTCATCCGGAATTATTTCTTTATAGCCGTTTAAAACCCATTCATTGAGTCTCATGTATTCGTCCGGGAATTCACGGCGGAGCATCTGCTGAACGGGCGCTTTAATATCGCACAGAGAAATCTTTCTTAAAAGGTCAAAAAGAGAAGCATAAATAAGCCACTTCCAGTCAACATACTTTTTGCGGTGCTCTTCATATTTTCCGATTATATATGTAAGCACCATTTTTTCTGCAGCCTTGTCCATTTCAACAAGATCAAAAGGGCGTATTAAATCATTCCATCTTTGAATTGAAAATCCTTCGAAGATTTTAAATGCGAGTTTCTTGTCCATATTAATTGCTTAAACCGGCCTTGTGGTCGGCATCCATCTTGTCTTTCCAGACTACAGCCTTTTTCTTTACTTCTTCTGCCTGATTCGAATCTCCGATAGCAATATAAAGCTTACGAAGGGCCAGAAGATATTTGATTGCATTACGCATATCGTCAATACGGCGGGTAGAAAGTTCATATTTATCGCGGTAAGCGGTTGCAGAATCGTTAAGCTGCTTCTGTATCATTCTGATATACAAAACTGTTGTCTCATAATCTGCACCAGAAGGTTCAAAATAATCCTTGTAAGCAGCCTTCATATCAATAAAGTTCTTTGAAACAGTTGCAAAACGTCCTTCGAGTTCAACAAAAGACCACTTCCATTTACTGTTATCACCAAAGGCGTCTTTAAGCATAGTAATTGCAAGGCCGAGTTTACGAATAAGAGTAAAACGACGGATGATAGGTACATTATGAATTGGTTCCAGAAGAGGCATAAGATCTGCATAAGGAACATCAATTGTATCAGAAACAATTTCTTCAAGATAAATGATAGCCTTGTATAAAAGCTTACGTGCATCGTTGAGGGCATCATTATTCTTTACTTCCATAAGGCGGAGGGAAAGAGAGTTCTGCGCCATGTAAAGTGATGCGGCATAAATCATATCTTCGCACAAAATCAATTTCTTATTTTCATAGTCAATATCGCCTTTGTGCATGCCGTTAAGCATTGTCTTCTCTTTTTCAAGTGTGGCAGTAATCTTTCCTTTATACGGCTGAATTGCCTCGTTAAAATGGAGCCTTGTTTCTTCCGAAATCTTTGACATCAGTTACCTCCGCTGAATTTCTGGAGAAGAGAACGTGCATGTTCCAGAGACTGCGCTGTGTCTGAATCACCGGAAAGCATACGTGCAATTTCAGCCACGCGTGCTTCGCCTTCCACAGGATAAACATTTGATGAAGTAATTTCTCCGGAGACACTTTTCTCTATCTTAATCTGATTATCGGCATAAACTGCGATGCTCGCTAGATGTGTAATGCAGAAAATCTGTCGGTTTTTAGCAAGATTTTTGATATGTGCACCTACTGCAACGGCAACTTCGCCGCCAATTCCGGTATCTATTTCGTCAAAAATGAGGGTTTCTACACCGTCTGTACGGGCAAAAATTGTTTTGAGTGCAAGCATAACTCGGGAAAGTTCACCACCTGAGGCAATTTTAGCGAGAGGAAGCGGAGGATTTCCAGGATTTGCACTTATCATAAACTCTATATCATCTTTTCCATAAGGACCGCAAAGCTGTTCAACCTCTGTTCCTGCTTTTTGGTTAATCTGAACGACGAAGGTAGTACCTTTCATTCCAAGATTTGAGAGAATTGAGTCCACTTCAGAATTGAGAGTCTGGGCAGTTGACTTTCGGGCCTGTGAAAGTTTTTCAGCTCCGGCCAGAACTTCTTTTTCAAGAGCTTTGATTTCGGCAGTAAGAATTTCCTTACGGTTATTGCCTTCGCCGTTTTCTTCGATATATTTCTGAGCCTCGTCAAAATAGGTAAATACTTCAGAAAGCGGAGCATTTACAGATGAAGCATATTTTTTCTTAAGATTGTAAATGAGTGAAAGTCTATCCTCGACAGTCTGCAGCCGGTTCGGATCATAAACAAGCCTTCCTTTGTATGATGAAAATTCATCGGCAATATCAGAAAGCTCATAAAAAGCAGATTCAACTCGTTCATCAAGCTTTGAAAGAGATTTATCGAGCTCTGTAACATGAGAACTGTCACGTCTGATTTTTTTGAGCAGCCCGATTACCCCGTTATCATCACTTGATAACATCTGGTCGATGGAATCAATATCAGAATAGATTTTTTCATAAGATGCAAGTCGAGCCTGCTCTTCTTCAAGTTCTGTATCTTCATTCGGCTTTAGTTTAGCTTCGGAAATCTCTTTTACGGCAAAGCTCATCATATCAAGCTTCCGCATTCGTTCGCCATCAGAAAGATTATACTGAGCAAGAAGCTTTCGTTTTTGAACAAGCTCTGCATATTTTTTTGTAAAGGCATCTACATCTGCAGTAATTCCGGCACGTGCATCAAGATATTTTCTGTGCTCACTTACTTTCATCAATGACTGGTGTTCATGCTGACCGTGAATATCAACAAGAAATGCGGAAAACTGAGCAAGATCTGCACGGGTAACTGGTGTATCATCAATCCATGCACCTGTTTTACCAGTATCGCGGATAATACGACGAAGAAGAACCCTGTTATTCTCAGGTTCAATGCCATGAAGGCTAAGCCACTCAAGTGCATTGCGAGGCTCGTCATCTTCAGGAATCTCACTTCTTACAGGAAGCTGCATATTCAATAAAAAGGTTCCACTTACACTAGCCTCTTTTTTGCCTGCCCTTATCTGAGAAACTTCAGCTTTTCCACCAAGCAGGAAAGAAAGAGCCCCTATGAGAATAGACTTACCCGCGCCGGTTTCTCCCGAAAGCACGGTAAAGCCTTTTGTAAATTCAAGATAATCAGAATCAATTAAAGCAAAATCTTTAATGGTTAAATCTTCAAGCATGAGGTACCCCCGACCAGTTTAATTTTGATCTGAGCGCGTTATAAAACTTTTCTTCTGAACCAGCCACAAGCTTTGCTTTCTTTTTATTTAGTATAACTGAAATAATGTCACCCGTTTGAATGCCAAAGGGTTCCTGTCCGTCTACGGTCAGGCAAATTCCTTTTATGCGGCTTTTTTCCACAGTGATTTCAAGATTACTGTCTGGACTTAAAACTATAGGACGACTTGAAAGGGAAAAAGAATTTAATGGAGTTAGGACAAAGGCTTCAACTTCCGGTGAAACTATTGGACCTCCAGCTGCGGCGGAATATGCAGTTGAACCGGTTGGTGTTGCGAGTATAAGCCCATCTGCTTTTAAGCGGCACAAAGGAAGTGAATTACGTTTTACAGAAAGCATTATTGTAGAAACACCGCGTTCTGCAGAAATAACAGCATCATTCAAACTAAGTGAACTATATACTTTCTTTCCATTACGTCTTACTTCAACTTTAAGCATGGAACGCTTTTCAAAAACAGCTTTTCCATCCATAAAAATCTTGAGTTCCTTCTGCCAGTCTTCCGGCTGAACAGAAGCTATAAAACCAAACTCACCAAGATTTACGGGAAAAACAGGAAGTCCATATTTTGAAGCATTCCGCGCCGCATACAAAACAGTACCGTCGCCACCAAGCGAAATAACAAAGTCATAGCCCTTAAAATCAGTATTATCAACAAAGCCGTCAAAGCTAAGAAAATCATACGCAACATCTTTCTTTTTAAGATAAGCTGCAATTTCCTTTGCCAGAGTCATAGATTCATCTTTGCTAACATTTATAATTATAAGTGCTTTATTCATTTTGTCCTTTTTTTATGGCTTATTATGGCAGAGAACTCAAAACCTTAACAATTTTGGCACTCTCTGCATGAGTCAAACGAGGATAAAGCGGAATATGTACACAGCGAAGATAAAGCGATTTTGCATGAATGCATTTTTCCGAAAGCTCATCCTTAAGTGCAATTACAGAATTATCATAGGCAAGCTGAACTTCAATATCTTTTCTGGAAGCATACTGCTTTACATCTTTAAAAGAAGATGCAAGAATCAGTGGGAAACAGCTCATAGTAGAGCCCTCTTCCATCTCACGGGCATACATCTTATGGCGGCCGATGAGACAAGCCTGATGGAACATTGCAAACAATTCCTTTCGGGTTTTCTCATTTCGAGGATATTCTTTTACCTGTACCCAGGCAAGAGCACAGTTAATATCCGGCAAAAGATCTGTAAGAGGTGCTTCATCAGAATATTTTTTAAGGACGATCCATTCACGACGGCCAGGTGCCATAAGAACAGCTCCACCACCAGCAGTAAGAACATCTCGTTCCTCAAGTCCCATGATAGTATAAATACCAAAAGAGCCTGCAAGCTTTCTCTGATCTGTTGGCACACCTTCCGGAGTAAGAACAGGAACAGAAGCTCCTGCACTCTGGGAAATATCTTCAATTACAGGAATACCAAGGGCCATGATTCCTTCAAAGTCAGGAAGAATACCTTCTGTTTCATGAAGAATCAAAAGTCTTCCGCCTTCCTGCATTCCTTTCGAAACGATTTCTGCAGTTACAAGGCCGGAAGCTTCTTCTACATCAAGAACAAGCGGCTGGTAGCCAAGGCTTTCCACAGTCTGATACTGCCATGCCGGGGCCAGGGCAGAAATCATAATCTTTCCGCCTTTTTCCAAGTCCAAAGCCTGCAGTGCATATTTTAAAGCAATAGCAGGGCTGCGAAGAGCCACTGCACCGTCACATTTAGTAAATTCCTTTACCGTCTGGATCAATCTTGCGTTCAACTCGCCGGGACCAATTTTTTCGTCAACCATGCAGGTTAAAACCGCATCCATTTCTTTTCTACGAATAGTTGTACTGTATGTCTGTATCATTTATTTTACTGAATATCGATAATTTTCTGCAATTCTTTTGCATTGAAGAGCTTGCGTGTATTCAACATGATAAGATAACCTGTTTCTTCACGCACAACGCCTTCGATATACTCTGTTCCGATACCGCTGAGCATCTGAGGCGGATCTTTTACATCTTCACCTTTTACGGTAACAACGCGCTCTACTTTATCAATAATAATACCGATTTTGCTTCCATCGATATTAAGAATGATAAATCCGCCTTCCATCTCAATATCCTCAGACCTGTTTGCAGCCTGAATCTTGAAGCGCTTATGCAAATCTATAATAGGAATTATTTCACCACGAAGATTTATAATACCCTCTACATAGTATGGAGCATTAGGGATAACACGTACATTCTGAAGTCTTACAATTTCTTTAACATCCATGATGTTGACACCATATAATTCTTCCCCCAGATGAAACGTTACCATTTGATATGTAATATCGTTAGCCATAGATACCCTCCAAGAAATATATAACTATCCTTATAATAATACCCCGAAACCCCAAAATTTGCAATGCAAACTTCATTAACCTCCTTAAAAATGCCTAATCTACGGTAAATAAGGTAACCGCGCTCACTTTTTTTATTCCGGCAGCCTTTAGGATTTCCGCACAGCTTTCGATTGTAGCGCCTGTAGTACAGACATCGTCGATAAGACAGACAGAATCCGGCATTTTGCCGGAAAAAGACTTTAAGGAATTCTCAAGAATCTTATGAGCACAAAGAGTATATGCAGTTTTTATTGATTCCAAACGCTGAAGACGCGTAAGTTTTTTCTGCTGCACAGTAGTTTTGCGTTCGAGAATCCTGAGAACCTTAAAGCCATAACGTTTTGCGAGAAAGGAGCATAGTTCATCAATCTGATCCCAACCGTTTTTTAGGATTTTACCCTTTCTTGGAGGGACTGGAACGATTACACTTTCTCCCATTCTTCGAATCACGTCACACAAAAGTCTTGCAAAAAGCGGAGATAAAATCCTTTCCCCCTGCATTTTCCACCGGAACATAAGCTCGCGATTCCACATTCTGTACGGGAACAGCGGTATAACTTTGTCGGTATTAAAAAGAACCGGATTCTCACGACATTTCATGCATTTGCCTTTCGTAGACAACAATTCTTTTCCACAACATTCACACCTGTTTTTGTCCATAACACTGCTCACAGAAAAATGCCTGCGTAAACACGATCCGCAAATCGGGCGTATAAACACGATAGAACCGCACACAGCACACTCACTGCCGCCGCTTATAAAGACATACATAAGCCTGAACACAGAGATTAGAAACTGACCTGCTTCGAAAAATATTTTCCTCACACCTATATAATGGTTCAAAAGTGAAGAAAAAAGGAAATGATTTTCAAAAATAATTTAAAAAATTTTTGATTATTGACCGGAAAGTGCTTTTTTCCATCGGGCAATAATCTGGAGGGCATTTAGCGGAGTAAGATTATCAGTATCAACAGAAAGAATTTCAGAGATAATAATTTCTTCATCACTAAAAAGTCCTGGATTTACCGGCGCCGGCGATACGGCAGCTTCCGAAGAAGAAGCCTTAGCAGGTAAATCATCCAGAATAACCGGATTGTCATTTGCAAGAGCCTGAATATGTGCAAGAATTACATTTGCACGATCAATTACACTCTGTGGAATTCCTGCAAGCTTTGCAACATGAATACCATAGGAATTCTCAGTTACACCTTCTTTAACCTTTCGTAAAAAGACAACAGAACCATTCTGTTCAAGAACATCCATACAAAGCATTTTCAAAGACGGATGCTCCATTCGTGAAAGCTCATGATAATGGGTAGCAAAGAAAGTTTTACAACCGATAGTATCAAGAAGATATTCAGAAACAGCGCGTGCAATTGCAAGACCGTCTTCAGTAGAAGTTCCCCGTCCTACTTCATCCATAATTACAAGAGAACGCTTTGTTGCAGCATGAAGGATATTTGCAGTTTCAGTCATTTCAACAAGGAAAGTTGATTCTCCCTTGGCAAGATTATCAGATGCACCTACACGGCAGAAAATACGGTCTACAATTCCAAGGCGAGCTCTTGCTGCCGGAACGTATGAGCCAGTCTGTGCAAGCAGAGCAATCAACGCGTTCTGACGAAGATATGTACTTTTACCAGCCATATTCGGACCGGTAATCAATGCAAATGATGGAATATTTTCATCACCGGCAGAAAGCAAGGCGTCATTCGGAACAAATTCTCCTGTCGGAAGATGATTTTCAACAACAGGATGGCGGCCGTCTTTTATTTCGAAATGAGTTGATTCTTCAATTTCCGGGCGTACCCAGTTATGTTCTATGGCAGCCTGTGCAAAAGAGCCAGCCGCATCAGTATTTGCAATTTCATCAGCTACCTGAAGAAGATATGGAATATATTTTGCAAGTGAAGAACGGATTTCTACAAAAAGGTCTCGTTCAAGCTCAAGTATTTTTGTAGAAGATTCATTAAGCTCTGCTTCAAGCTGCTGAAGACGTTCTGTAGTATAACGGTCGCCATTAACAAGGGCCCGTCTCATAATAAAATGCGCCGGCACCGCACCAAGCTTACCCTTGCTGACTTCTATAAAGTAGCCGGCAGCATTTGTGTATTTTACACGTAAAGTAGAAATACCGGTTTTCTCACGTTCTTCAGCTTCGTACTCACTTAAAATCTGATTAAAATTATCATGGACACCGCGCCAGTGATCAAGTTCTTCAGACCAGCCGGCCTTAATAATTCCGCCTTCGGTCAAGGAGGTTGCAGGATCATCGAGAATCGCTTTTTCAATAAGCGAACAGATAGTGTGTGAATTCTCATCAGAAACAAAAGAAAAATCATACTGACCAAGATATTCTTTTATATGGCTCCAGCTTTCAAGACTTGCGCGCAGTGCCTGAAGATCTTTTGCATGGGCACGCTCCATGGCAATACGACCTGCAAGCCGTTCTACATCAAGAATATTTCCAAGGTCTGCCTTTAATTTTTCAAGCAGGCTGCGGTTTTCTACAAAGCTTGCAACCTTAGTCTGTCTGTCTTCAATCTGCCGCAAATTTGTAAGCGGGAACAAAAGCCAGTTACGTAAAAGGCGGCCGCCCATTGCTGTTTTTGTAAAATCAACACATTCAAGAAGTGTAAACTGTGAGCCGCCTTCTCGCATATTTGAAATAACTTCGAGATTGCGGCGCGAAGAATCATCCATGATAAGGAATTCACTGTCGCTGTACACACGGATTGAACTTATATGAGGTAAAACAGCATTTGTTGTTTTTTCAAGATAATCAAGAAGAAAGCCTGCAGGAACAATTTCAGGGCTATCTTCTTCAAGACCGTAGGCTTTTAAGTTTGCTGTTTTAAACTGTGCGGTAAGCTTTTTGTAAGACAGTTCTGCAGAAAAATCCCAGTCGGGATAATATGAGACGGAAATTGAACCATAAGCAGAAAGAACACTTTTTACTGCTTCATTATTTTTCAGGGAAGCAGGCAGAAGAAGTTCACGAGGAGCTGCCCTGTTTAATTCCTTTCCAAAATTTTCTGCCATTTTTGAAGCAGGCCAGGAAGTTGCACGGAAGGAAGAAGTTGTTACATCAATAAAGGCAAAGCCTGCCCTTGCTTTTGTGATTGAAAGAGCAGCAAGATAATTTGCCCTGTTACCCTCAAGATATTCTGCTTCTACAGCTGTACCAGGGGTAATGATCTCAACGACTTTACGTTCAGTAATGCCCTTCCCGCCTTTAGGAATTTCCCCAACCTGTTCACAGATAACAATTTTTTTTCCAAGGCGTAAAAGACGAGCTATATAGATTTTTGCTGCATGATAGGGAATGCCGCACATAGGCTGACTTGCCCTGTGCGTGAGTGTTAAATTCAAAAGACGCGATACTTCTACCGCATCTTCATTGAACATTTCGTAAAAATCACCAAGGCGGAAAAACACAACCTCGGTTTTATACTTTTCTTTAATTCCCCGATACTGAATCATCATCGGGGTAAGATTTTCTTCTTCAGCCATTCCCCAGAAACCCAAGCCTTAAAGTCCAAGCTCTGCTATAACCTGATTCGTGATATCAACAGAAGAAGAATACCACAAAATCGCATTAGATTCCTGCAGGCTCAAAATCATACTGTAGCTTCCACTCTCTGCAATTTTTGCTAGCGTATTATAAAGCTTTTTATAAAAATCATCAGAGTTCTGCAGGGTTTTCTGCATAGATTCAAGCTCAACATTCTTTGCATTTGTATACTCAGTAAGATAGTCGGTTTTCTTTGTAATTTCTGCTTCAGTCTTCATTGCAGCAGCACTGTTTCCAGAATTCTCATAATCAAGCTTTTTCTGCTGAAGCTTTTTAATCTGCTCAACCTGTTTGTTGATTTCTTCCTGGAACTCAGCCTTTTTCTTTTCATAATTTCTTACAGGAGCAGAGTTTCTGAAATATGCCTGATAAACCTTTGCTGTATCAACTACTCCAAATTTTGTAATCTGCTGAGAAAATGCAGGAAGGCTGGCAATCATAAAAACAGCAAGTGAAACTAAAACCTTAAAATATCTTTTCATCGTAAATCCCTTATAATGATTTATTATAATATTTTATAGTAAATCCTAATTGTTCACAATATTAAATGAAAGTACGAACTGGAACGGACTCTTGTCAAACTTTGGAAGACCATCAACAATTCTGTATTTCCATGCAAACACGAGATGCAATGGTAACTGTGGAAGAAGGAATCGGATTCCAGGTCCAAAACTGAAATAAAAATCTTCAGCGCTGATATTTGAAATATCCTGAACTCTAGGTTTTACAACAGCCGCATCCCAGAATCCGTCAATACCAACAATTCCTGGAACAACAGGAACTCTAAGTTCGAGTCTGTTTGACAGCATGAACATACCTTTAGTTACTTTGTATACATCTGTCCAGCCGCGTGCATTAAGCATACCATCTATATAAGCTTTGTTTCCATCGCTGACTTCTGTACATGGGAAAATAGAAGTAATACCAGTATATGCAGCAAATACCATTTTGAAAGACCATTTTTCTGTAACAGGAAGATCAAAGAGCTTAAAATATCCTTCAAGCTTTGTATCAGATTTAAGGAAGAACTCCTTTTCATAATACGGAATAAGACCATGCCATGAAAGTCTCTGGCTCATAAACCAACCCTTAGAAGGATCATAACTTAAGTCGCGGTTATCAATAGAAAGCTGTCCATAAATAGAATTTTGAATTCCCCAGCGGTTTGCATAAAGAGAAATACCATTATCAACAGGAACATTAGTATTCTCATTATAAATATTATTCTGCAGTGTAGTTGAGAGACCACCATTAAGAGTAAAGATTGCGTAGTTAGGAGTCCATCTGCGGGCAAGGTTTGTAGATACGGTAGCATTCCAATCATCATAAGTCATGGTAAATCTATCCTGAATCAATTCCATCTGAGGAGACCAGAAGTTTGTATAACCATTTGTCTTAGCATGTCCCAAAGAAAGAGATATTCCGAATGCGATTGGTAAAGAACCTATCCAGTTTTGAGAATATGAAAAATCTATAGACTGGTTTGTATTGGAAGCACTGACGCCAGCAGAAAGGGTTCGTCCTTCACCCCACATGTTTGAATTTTCAACCTTAAGGAATAAAGAAATTGGCAGTGTACCCGGATCAGCAGTTCCTGTAAATGTAAGACCGAACTGAACAGATGAAGTTGACTGCTCTTCTACAGAGAAAATAAGATCAACAAGATTTTCTTCGGCACCCTGCTGAACTTCCGGTACAACATTTGAAAAGTAGCGGAGGTTCATAAGGTTTCGCATACCATTTACAATCTTATCATTTGAGAAAGTATCACCAGGAGTTATAGGGATTTCACGTGTGATAACATAATCCTTAGTTTTACTGTTTCCCTTTACAATTACATTTTCAACATGACTTCTTGCATGCTCACGGATTGTAAAATCATAAGAGATTTCATGACGGTCTGCATCCTTAACAGGAACCGGATAAAACTCATTAGACATATATCCGTTTTCATAATAAACATTAGTAATAGAAGTTATATCTTCCTGAAACTTTGTTTCATTATAAACTGAGCCACTCTTGAGCTTCTGATTTTTAAGGAGTTCTTCTTCTGCAAATACTTCATTTCCAGAAATTCTGATTCCTGAATAAGTATACTGAACACCTTCCTGAATAATAAAAAGGATTGAAAGTTCATCTCTCTGCTTATCTTCATTCGGTGTTATATCAATCTTAACATCAATTACACTTGCATCAGCATAACCACGTTCATGATAATACTTTGCAATAGTCTGTTTATCCTGTTCAAGCGTTGAAGGCTGGTATGCACCATCCCTAAAGAGTCCGAGTTCTTTCAAAGCAATCTTATTTTTCAAAGCCCTGCTTGAAGCAATTGTATTACCAGTAAAATTGATTTCACGAATAATGGAACTGTTTCCTTCTGAAATATTATAAGTTACAACAATTCCACCGTCTTTATTTTCAATTGTATGAGAAACAGAAGAAGTTGTATAACCTTTCTGAAGATAATAATTTCTGATATTTCTTTCATCAACAAGAACTTTTGCTTCAACAAAAACATCGCTGGCTTTTATCTTAATCTGTTCCCTAAGTTCACCATTACGAACCTTTCTGTTTCCGGCAAAAGTTACAGTTTTTATTACAGGACGTTCTACAACTTCAAATACAAGAAGAACCTTTGTTTCATCTTTTGTATCATGCTTAGCATAAGGGGTTATATCCTCAAAATAATCAAGAGCATAAAGACGATCAAGGATTTCATTATATGTATCTTCGGTAAATGGTCTGTCTATAAAAGCACTTGTAATACCCTGTAAATCAGACTTTTTAATATTATCAAGACCGCTGAAATCGATTTTTGAAATAGGTTGATTCCAATACCACTCGCTATCCTGTGCAGAAAGTGAAAACACCGACACAAGAACAAAAAACAGACATGCAAAAACTTTTCGATGCATTAAAAACTCCTATCAATAAGTAAATTTCCAAGAGAGCGTTACTGACGTGGAAGGAACAAATTGATTTTTTAATAAAGCATTTATATCAGGAGTCATATTTACGCGTACATTTGCAAATGGTGACTCCAGTTCCATACCGATTTCCGGCTGGAACATCAAATTACCTGTATTTGAAAATTCTTTTAGATTGTCTGCAAGAGTAACATGTAACATTGCATCAACATACAAGAAACTTCCAAGGTATTTACCAATATAAACAGTTGTATTATCAAGAAAGTTACCAATAGAAAGGTTACCATTTGATAAATTTTTTGAAACACTTAAATTATAAGTATTCTGGAGAATATTGGTGCGTACAGAGAATATATCAAAATTCAATAAATCCCGCAACTTGTTTTCTGCCTGACGCATAAGCGTAGACTGCAATGCATAATCAGAAGCCGCAAACAATAAGTCGGTTGCGCTGTTAGAATCTGCAATTACAATCTGACCAAGCAGAGTTTTAATTTCGTTTTCTGACTTAGGAGGTTCAGATGCAAATTTAGGCTGCAGATTCTTCAGATATTGATCTTCTACAGAAAGAATTATCTTTACAGTCTGAGCATTTTCATCCTTTTCGCGGGTTTCTGCATTAAGGGTAATTATAGGATTCGAAATATCATTCTTATTGAATTTTATAGCTCCAGATTTTATATAGAAGCTTCTGTTGAGATATGCAAGATCTCCCGATTTCAACCTTAAATCACCGTCAATAACATACTGTCCTGAAGGTTGATTTATATCAATTTTGATTTTTGTATTCGGAACAAAAACACATCTTATAACAGGAGATAATTCTACCGCTACATGCGTTCCAAGCATTATATCAACATCTGCAATAACCTGCAGAGGATTTTCAACCTCTGTATTAACAGAAGATGTCAGATTTGAAAGCGAGAACAGCCTTACAACAGCATCAACATTTTCTCCAGAAACCCAGCCTGAAAGTTCCAGAACATTATTTTCAAGGAACATGCTTAAATCAGTTGCAATATTGCCTTCTACAGAAAGTTCTGAAGTTTTAATTCCTACATGAAGCAGATCTGTTTTATAAGTTCTGAAACCGCCTTCTACATGATCCAGACTCCACTTATTAAAAAAGACATTAAATTGTGTTACAAAACGCTGATTGTTCTTTACATTGAAAACAGTTTCCGGGATTATGAGTTCATTATTTTCAACTGTAATGTTTATTTCCTGAGTGAAAACTCTTTGTTTTGAAAGAAGCGGTATTTTTGCAGAAGGAGCTGAAATAACAGCAGTTCCATTAATATCCGGGTCATCAAAAGAACCTGTAAGTATAAAATCTCCTGTGAGTATACCCCCCTCCATCAGCATAAGATCATCAACATTTAAGTATTTAAATACTTCAGGCAGATTCAGCAATAAATCATAGAGATTCAGATTAATATTATTCGGTTGAATAAGTCCCGCAATTTTTGCATTAAAAAACTTTTTATTATCGATTTCCAGGTCAAGAATTCCGTCATCAGAAAGACTTCCACTCAAACCAATATTATCCGAAGAGAAAATATTATAATTTTTATTTTCATAAAGCACAGAAATTGAGGCCGGGAATTTCTTTTTAATCATGCCACCAGAAAACTCATCAACAGAAAGAGTTGCTGTAAAGTAATCCGGGAAAATACTACCTTCAGGAATAACAGAATTTCCGATTGAAAGCTTAAGTGGTGCATAAATATTCTTATTCATCATATTTACATTAAGCTCTCCGGTTGCATCAAACCACATATCAGTAACAGAAGCTTTTGCCTGAATATTGCTGATTTTTATGCCAGTATAATCAATATCAAGATCTGTAATACTTAAATCTCTGTCTTCTATAATAATATTTCCTTTTCCACGAAGCATATCTGCCGCTAGCAGCATACCTATAGAATCGATATTAAGAGAAACATAAGGATGCTCTACAGTACCTGAAGCAAAAAGCATTCCTGTAAGCAGGTTGTTATCATTCTTCTGAGCGGCAAAACGGTTCAAACTGAAATTCTTTACCTGCATCTGAAAATTCATATAAATATTCTTGATGAGATTATCTTTTGTAATTGCAAGATGCTCCGGATTAGAAACGCTTCCATCTATAATAATGCTTTCTTCCGTAAGGGAATTTTTCAGATTCAGCATAAGACCAATAGAATCAAAAATTCCTTCATTAATATTCAATAAAATATTTGCGGAGCCCTGAAGTACAGAATACAAATCTGTATAGGCAATTGAATCAAAAGCAGCTCCATATCTTGTAACATTTCCAGAAAGTACAATTTTCGGATTTACAGTAATACTGCTGCCGGCTTCTTCAAGTTCAAAATTTGTAAGCTGTACAGAAGGACCGTCTTCCAGATTATAATTAAACATAGAAGACATTGTAAGAACAACAGATTTATCAAGAGCCTTAATCGGGAAATTCCTGAAATCAGCGTGTCCGGAAAATACATTTTTCTTATCAAAATGAACCTGAACATCGGTACCATAATCATCAGTAAGCGTACAGATTCCAGACATAATGGAACCGGTAAAATGATATGGAATTGAAGCCGCATTAATATCAGCAGTAAAGAATAAATCTGAAGATTCAGGTGCCTGCTCAAGCATTGCTGAAGCTTCAAGCGTATATTTACCAAGAATAAGAGAAAGCTGATCCAGCTGGATACTCCTTTCGGTTCCATTTACGGCAAGCATAAGCGCCTGATTGTCTTTATGAGTATTGGCAAGGATGACGTAAGGCACATTATAAGAGAAAGTATTCAAATCCGTAGAAGCATAGGCATCGCCGGAAAGCAGAAAAGGAGAAAGAGTTGGAAGCGTGTTATTTATAGTCTGCGACAAGCTTTCTTCCATAAATTGTGCGGCAAAACCTGCAATACTGTCCAGATAGATACTGTTTAAAGTTATGTTTGTCTGAATGTATTTTGATTGATTAAGAAAGCTTCCGTCCAGACTCAGAATTCCAGGCTCCGCTTCATCAAAATGTGAATAATCATAAACTTCAAAATTAAAATCATAGGAATCTTTTTGAGGCAGAACCTTAAGCTGTAAGGCGGTAAGAGCCCTGTCGCCCACAAAAAGCTGAGGAGAAAAAGCCATAAAACCTTTTTCAAGCGGGTCAAAATAAAGTTCTGTCGTAATGACCTTTCCATTATCAAGAATTAACTGAGGAACCTCTACTACACCCGAAAGCTGTTTTGTCTCATATATGAATGAAAGTTTTGCATCAGAAGAACATCTTGCCCCCTTGATTGAAAAACCGGTAAGCTCTGCCTTTTTTTCATCACCGAAAAGCGACATTGTAAGCTCGGCTCCTCCAGGGAATAAGGCATCAGGAATAAAGGCCTTTGTATCAGAAACAAAATTTAAAGTACTGTCTTTAAAATTGCATTTTACAATTGTGTCTGTATCAAGAGATAAATCTTTTATTTTCTTTATAAGGCTTTGTCGGGAATTTGCAGAAATTACCCTTACAGGCCGCAGTTTTTCGGTTCTAAGCTGAACATTAAAATCCTGAGAAGATGTATTAAAGGTACAACCGAGCGAAACTGGATTTACCGCCTGAATTGTATGAGCTTCAACAACATGATCAGAATAAGAAGCATGAAGATTTAATTTTGAAACTTTGAAATCTCCGTTTGTAATATCTCGAAGCTTCAGATTCAGCTGAGAGTCATTAAACTTCTCTGTAACGGTTCCTGACACTTCCATTTTTGCAGATATTTTCTGGGCAAAAGTTTTGAAATCTCCATTAAAATTCGCAGAAGCAAGGAATTCCATTGTATTTTTTTCATATGGATTTCGCAGAGAAATATTTTTTACCCCAAGAACTACAGTCATATTCTGGTCACTGTATTCAAGGTTGATATTTTTAAGCCTTATGTTTCCCGGGATATGCTTTTTTATTTCCCGTAAATCAAACACGACAGAATCATCCATTTGAATTTTATTGAGGATATTTACGAGAACATCAACATCAAGATCAATTCCATCTACTACAATACTGGAAATACCTTTCTGCATATCATTGCGTAAAAGGCTTAAAATGCTGTAATTGACCTTGGTTTTACTGATTGTAAGAACAAGATTCTTGTCTTCATCATAGACATTTATATTTCTGATATAAAAACTTGAAAGTACAGATGGAGAAAGGGATTCATAGGTTATTGAAAGGCCGGTTTTCTCCTTAAAAAACGAAGACATAAAACCAAAACGCTCATCTACACCTTTTGCAATTACTTTACGCACCGGCGCAGAGATAAAAAGCGCAACAAAAGCGAGAAGAATCATAATGTAACTGCGGACACGGCCGTTTTTGTATAGTGAGCCCATTTTAGCCAAATAATTATATCAGAGTTTTTATTCTTTTTATAGTAGATAATTTTTCACTCTGCCTGTCGGAATTTTTCAAAAAGCGCTGATACCCCATATAGTATAAAAAAAATTAAAACTCTATAATGGATACATGATTTTGAAAAATTTTATTGTTTTTGAAGGAATAGATGGCGCTGGAACTTCTACTCAGATAAAAAAACTGGTAGAACGCGGAAATTCTGATGGTAAAAACCGCTTTTTTGCTACTGCAGAGCCAACCAGCGGCGAAACCGGAAAGTTTTTAAGACGCATGCTGGCCGGTGATTTCAGTGTAGATGAAAAAACAAATGCCTATCTTTTTGCTGCAGACCGTTGCGAACATATTTTTGGTAAAGGCGGAGTTCAGGAGCTTTGTAATTCAGGGAAAATTGTTGTAAGCGACAGATATTTTTTCTCAAGCATGGCATATCAGAGCGTTTCCTGTGGAGACGAACTTCCGGAACTTCTGAATTCTCCATTCCCATTACCTGAATATCTTTTTTATTTTGTAATAAATCCAGAAATTTCACTTGGCCGTGTAAATGCCCGCGGTGAACATAAAGAAATCTATGAAAAAATCGAAATCCAGAAAAAGATTGCCGCACAATATGAAAAAGTTATCAGCAGATATGAAGAAAATAAAAAAAGCGGCATGAAAATCATAAGAATCGATGCCGCTCTTGATATTGAAAGTATTTCAGAAAAAATCTGGAATACTTTGAATTAAAATGTCTGGAACTTTATTAGTTAGCCTTTATTGAGTTCTTTACAATAACATCATGTGCACCACCCTCGCGGATAGATGCAGAACTGATGCGTGTAATCTTTGCAATCTTCTGCAGTTCTGGAATTGTTACAGCACCACAGTTACACATTGCGTGGATTACCTTGCTTGTTGTAAGGTTTACGTTGTCGTGAAGGCTTCCTGCATAAGGAACGTATGAGTCTACGCCCTCTTCAAAAGCCATACCCTTCTTTCCGCCGAGGTCGTAGCGCTGCCAGTTGCGGGCGCGGTTTGAACCTTCACCCCAGTATTCCTTAACATAGTTTCCATTAACAATAAGTTTGTTTGTTGGAGACTCGTCAAAGCGGGCAAAGTAACGACCCAGCATTACAAAATCAGCACCCATAGCCAAAGCCAAAGTAATATGATGATCGTGTACGATTCCACCATCTGAACAGATTGGAATATAAATACCTGTTTTTTCGTAGTAAGCGTCGCGTGCCTTAGCAACTTCGATTGTAGCAGTAGCCTGACCACGACCAATACCCTTCTGCTCACGTGTAATACAGATAGAACCACCACCAATACCGATTTTTACAAAGTCTGCACCTGCATCTGCAAGGAAGTTAAAGCCGTCTGCATCAACAACGTTACCAGCACCTACTTTTGCGTTAGGCCACTTTCCGTGAATGTCCTGCAAAGCGCGGCGCTGCCATTCTGTAAAGCCTTCTGAAGAGTCGAGAGTCATTACATCAACACCAGCTTCAAGAAGTGCTGGAACACGATCCATATAATCACGGGTATTGATTCCAGCCCCTACGATATAGCGTTTTTTGCTGTCGAGAAGTTCAAGCGGATGTTCTGTATGACTTGCAGCATCCTTACGGAATACCAGGTACATAAGATTACCGTTCTTGTCAACGATTGGAAGCTGATTGATTTTGTGAGCCCAGATAAGGTCATTTGCTTCTTCAAGGGAAATACCGTCTTCTGCCTTAACAAGATCCTTGAGGGCAGTCATGTATTCGCTTACCTTTGCGCCTGCAGCACAGTGATTAATTCTGAAATCGCGCTCAGTGATGATTCCAAGAAGCTTTCCGTTTGCAGTTCCGTCTTCTGTAACGGCTACTGTTGAGTGACCAGTCTGTTCGATAGCGGCAACCAGCTCTTCAAGAGTCTGCTCAGGGCGGATATTTGTATCAGAAGTTACAAAGCCTGCCTTGTAGTCTTTTACACGGGCAACCATTGCTGCCTGATTTTCTATTGTCTGAGAACCAAAAATAAAGGAAATGCCGCCTTCTTTTGCAAGAGCAACAGCAAGCTTATCATCAGAAACCGCCTGCATAACAGCCGAAGTCATCGGAATGTTCATTGTAAGCGGACACTTTTCGCCGGCCTTCTTGTTGTAGCGGACAACAGGTGTCTGCAGCGAAACATTAGCAGGAATACAGTCAGGACCGGTGTAGCCCGGAACTAAAAGGTACTCATCAAAAGTGTGAGACGGTTCATCAAAAATGTAAGCCATTTGGTTCTCCTATGTTTAAAATTGAATAAAAATATTAATCGAGAATTATACTATATAATTGAAAATTATGGAAGTACATGCAATGAATGACATAAAATATCTTTTGTGATATATTGGTAAGGTAAAAACGCTGAGATGATTCGTCGGCGTTTTTACATGCCTATAATCGGCACAGAGGCAAGCTGTGCTTGCCAACACAAACTATCTGATTTCCGCGATGATTCTGCGGAAGGAGAAAACCTATGAACGTTGTTGTTATGGGTGCCCAGTGGGGCGATGAAGGCAAGGGAAAAATCGTAGACTACCTTGCACAGGATGCAAAATACGTTGTTCGTTTTGCGGGCGGCGCTAATGCAGGTCACACAATTGTAGTAGATGGAAAGAAGTATGCTCTCCATCAGGTTCCGTCTGGAATCCTCTACCCGGAGAAATCAGTTTTCCTCGGTAGCGGAATGGTAATTGACCCTGAAGCTTTATTCAAAGAGCTCCAGATGCTCAAGGACAACGGCATTAACTGGGAAGGCCGCGTATTCATTTCTGACCGCGCTCACCTTACACTTCCTGGATACCGCGAAATGGATAAGAGCCGCGATGCAGCACGCAAGCGCCCTATCGGTACAACAGGCCGCGGAATCGGAACTACTTACTCTATGAAATCTGAACGCGATGGTATCCGCCTTGCAGACCTTGACTGGGATGAAAAGTGGAATGACCTCGACGATGAAGACAAAAAATTCCTGGAACAGTACAAAGACAAATTGATTTCTATGCGCGTAAACATCGCTGCTAAAATGTACGAGTTCCGCAATGACAACATTCTTTTCGAAGGTGCACAGGGTGCTATGCTCGACCTCGACTCAGGTACATATCCATATGTATCTTCTGGAGCTTCTTGTTCAGCTGGTGCTGCTACAGGTTCTGGAATTGGTCCTAAGGCCCTCGACAAGATTTACGGTGTATTCAAGGCTTATGAAACTCGTGTAGGAAACGGTCCAATGCCATCTGAATTCAATGCTGATACAGAAGGCGAACTTTGCGACTACGTTCGTAACACAGGTAATGAGTTTGGTGTAACAACAGGACGTCCACGCCGCTGTGGTTACCTCGACCTCGTAGCTCTCCGCTATGCATGTCACGTAAACTCAATCGACAACCTTGTTCTTACTCACCTCGACATTTACGACGATATGAACGAAATCGAAGCATGTGTTGCTTACGATATCGACGGTCAGATTGTAACAGACTTCCCTGCTTCAATTCCTGATTTGAACAAGGCAAAACCAGTTCTTCAGAAGTTCGACGGCTGGAAGGCTGACATCACAAAGTGTACATCTTACAAAAAGCTTCCAAAAGCTGCCCGCGAGTACGTAGAGTTCATCGAAGACTTCACAGGCACAAAAGTTGGAATCGTTTCTGTAGGTGCAGACAGAAACCAGACTTTCGTTAGAGAGAAGATCTGGAAAGCCTAAAATCGAAAATCCGTTAAAAAATGGTCTGCGACAGCGGACCATTTTAGGATTATCGAAAGAACGGCTCAGAGGCAAGCTATGCTTGCCGACCAGTCGGTAATTTGGAGAAGAAGTGAATCTAAAATTTCATCATTCATCAGTTTTATCTTTTCTTTTCATCTCCATCTTATTCTTTTCCTGCGGCACTACATCACAAATCATAAACGAACCCGCAGAAGACCAGCCGCTTACACAAGCCCCAGAACCCGAAACCCAACATAAAAAACACGACAAAGATACTATTACACTTTTGTTTGCCGGCGACATAATGGCACACTCGGTAAATTACTATATTACAACCTACGAAAAAATCTGGCGCGATGTCCGCGATGTAATTTCTGAACAGGATTTAGCCTTCGCTAACATCGAGGCTCCTATAGACACAACTAAAGCTGCAGCATCCTACCCTAACTTCAACATGACCAGAAAATATGTTCAGGCTGCGGTAGATGCAGGCTTTGATGTTTTTTCACTCTGCAACAATCACACTAACGATCAGTACAAAAACGGAATCCTTGAAACTATAAAAACAACTCAGGCAATCACACAATATACGAAAGAAAGTTTTGGAAACGACATTTATTTTTCCGGCACAAAGTCTGCAGCTGATTCAAAACTTTCCGCCCTGACTTACAATTACTTTGATGCCAACGGCTGGAAGATTCTTTTTCTTCCTATAACTGAACTTTTAAATCGTCCTGATGCTTCTGAATATATCAATTTTATAAAACCTGATTCTGATTCACGTAAGGCATTTATAAAATATGCAAAGGAACTGCGCGAAGCTCACCCCTGTGACCTTTTTATAATCTCCGTTCACACAAGCGAACCGGAATATACACGTAACATCACAGAAAGACAGAATCAGTATTATATGGATTTACTCGAAGCAGGGGCTGATGTAGTCTGGGCTAACCATGCACACATAATCAAAGACCGTAAAATTGTAGTTGATACAAAAAGCGGCCGCGACAAACTGATTATGTACGCAAACGGAAATACAATTTCCGGTCAGCGCACAAAACCGGAACTCACTTCTAAAAACCCTGTCGGTGAACGTGACAATACCGGCGACGGACTTTTCTATATTGTCACAATGCATAGAGAAAAAGACGGCTCAATGAAAATCAAAAAATGTGAGCCTTATTTTATAACAACCTACATAAACACTGCAAATGAGTATGTCATCAAACCGCTCAATCAGGCTTTTGTAGATTATCTTTACGACGTTCCCCGAACAAACTGGGCAAAGTATATCGAACGCCGCATCAAAATCAATAAAGAAGCAACAAAGGATTTAATAGAATGGCAATAGATTATAAGTCTCTTCCAGTATACGCACAGAAACAAAAAATTTTAGACTGTCTCGAAAAGAACCAGGTAGTAATTGTAGAAAGTCCTACCGGTTCAGGAAAGACAACCCAGATTCCGGTTATTCTTTATGAAGCAGGTTATGCCACAAGCGGAATGATTGGCGTAACCCAGCCTCGCAGAATTGCAGCCCTCAGTGTAAGTGAATTTATTTCAAAACAGTTAGGCACAACTTACCCGGGACTCGTCGGTTATAAAATGCGTTTTGAAGATTACACAAACGCAGATACAAGAATCAAAATCATGACAGACGGAATCCTGCTTCAGGAAATGAAGCTTGATCCATGGCTCAGCAAGTACAGTGTTTTGATGATAGATGAAGCCCACGAGCGAAGTCTTAACATTGACTTCGTACTGGGCCTTGTAAAAAGAGTTCTCAAAGAGCGCAGCGACTTCCGTGTAATCGTAAGTTCTGCAACAATGAACACAAAAGTTTTCAGCGAATATTTTAATAATGCTCCTATTGTTTCTATTGATACAGTTACCTTCCCTGTAGCCCTTGTTTACGACCCGGTTCCAGGCGGAAGCACTACAACAACTGATTCTGGCTGCGACCAGATTCTCAATAAAATCTACAACACCGTAGACCGCGTTCTCGACAATGAAGAAGATGGCGCAATTTTGATTTTCCTTCCTGGTGAAAAAATCATCAAAGACTGTATGGATAAAATGTACTACTCACCTATCGGTCGCCGCCTCCATATTCTGCCGCTTTACGGCCGCCTTCCAAAAGAAGAACAGGAACGTGTTTTTGAAAAGGCACCTGAAGGAAAACGCAAGGTAGTAATTTCTACGAATATTGCAGAGACTTCGGTAACCATCAGCGATGTAACTACCGTAATTGATTCGGGACTCTGCAAGCTCAATTTCTACAGCCCGAAAACTTATACTTCAAGCCTTATTGAATCTCCTGTTTCACGCGCTTCCTGCAATCAGAGAAAAGGTCGAGCAGGACGTACCCAACCTGGAACCTGTTACAGACTTTATTCACGCAAAGATTTTGACCTTCGCCCGGAATATACTACAGAAGAAATTTACCGTACCGACCTCAGCGAAGTAGTTCTGCGCATGAGCGAGCTTGGCATTACAGACTTTTTTGATTTTGATTTTATTGCAAATCCTGGACGCGAAGGAATTATTGGCGCTGTTGATACACTGCACATTCTTGGAGCCCTTGAAGAAGACAACACTCTTTCAAGTATCGGTCAGATGATGGTTAAGTTCCCGCTTGAACCTCGAATCAGCCGAATCATTGTTGAATCAATCATGCGCTTCCCCGATGTTCTGGACAAGGCTCTCATTGCCGCTTCATTTCTTTCTGCAAACTCTCCTTTTGTTTTACCTCCAAACGAAGAAATGGAAGCCCGCAAGGCACATCACCGCTTCCAGGATATTCAGGGCGACTTCTGTACCTATCTTAATATCCTCAAAGCCTTCAAAGATACAGATAACCGCGAAAAGTTCTGCAAGAAAAATTATCTTGATGAACGCGTAATGGCAGAAATAGAAAACATCAATGAACAGCTTATTGAAATTGTAAGTGAAAAGATGGGCATACCGGTTGTTGAAGGAAAAGGCAGCATTCAGGATTATCTTTGCTGTATTGCGGCCGGAATGCTTCAGTTTGTATGTATTCGAACAGGACGCGAAAGTTACAGAAGCCTTACCGCAGACCATATCTGCATTCATCCGGGAAGCGTTATGTTTAAAAAAGATCCTGTATTTATTGTTGCAGGAGAAATCATCCGCACAAGCCGTATTTATGCCTCAAGTGTTTCACCACTTACCCGTCCTATGTTAGACATAATTAACCCGGAAATTTTTGAACGTCTTATGGCCTGTAAAAAAGCTAAAGACAATTCACGCGAAGAACGCTTACTCGAACAGGACAAGAACCGGGCCGCTAAAGCTCTCCGCCGTCAGGAAGCAGAACTTCAGCGCAAAAATGGAAAGAAAGCTAAAAAGGCGGCCGCAAATCTCGATGAACCAGCTCCTGAGGATTCACTTTCACTCGGCGGATTTCTTTTTGCCACAAAAAAAGTCAAAGGCAAAAAGACAGCAATACTTCCGATTGAAAATCTTCTTTCTGCATTGCAGAACGAAAAGAATAAAAACAAGCTGAATAATGCCGGCCAGATGAAGGGAGTAATTACACTGCCAGACAGTGGCACTATTCTTGCAGGTGAAAAAGTTTCGCTTATCATTGAACTTGCAAATGCACTGGATCTTCATCCGCTTGCAGAAAAAAAATGGAACCGTCATATGAACGTAGACGTAAACGATCCGATTCAGAAAGAACAGCTTGTAGATTCTCTTTCTTTCATTTTGCGCACAGCAATCGCAAAGCAGAAAGGACGCGAATACGGTTTTATCACTCTTTATAATAATGGAAACGGAAGTTACTGGTTCAAGGTTTCACGAGGATTTTCTACAGCACTCATGGAAACTCATTCAAGCCTCGAAACACTTATAGAAGAAAATGTAGAGTGGAGCAAGGAAGAAGCAGCTGCCATTAATAAGGCACTTTCACTGGTTAATGGACTTTATAAATAGATGCTGAAACTGGTTCAGCATGACATATTCCCGAACTTGTTTCAGAGTCTATTTACTCTCTGTGTCTTCCTCAATATTCAGCATTTTCTGAATGCGGCTTTTTACGCTTGAATTAGTTTTCTTTTCGGCATACAGATCTCGCAAAACTGCTTCTGCTTCAGAAAATTTATTTGTTTTATAGATATCAAGGCCGAGACTGATTGTTGTTGTATCTTTTGAAGCAAGATAATCAAGGCAGATATTTTTGTAGGCCGCGTTCTCATACTTTGCAAGTTCTTTTCCGATTGCGTAACGTAAGTCTTTACGCTTATCGTCTTTAAGACATTCCTCAGCAAGTTCAAGAATTTCTTTTTCACCGGCATTTCCTTCTTTCAGGAGAACTTCAACAATCTTCTTTTTGGTTGCATCGCCGACTTTCTTTTCTTTAAGCTGTGAAACAAGAAAATCATTACCTTCGCTTGAATTAAGGGCGGCAATAGAATTATAGGCTTCATCCTTTATAACTTTTTCGCTGTCATTTTTTGCACGATAAATCAGATAAGGAATTGAATCTGCCATTTTATTTTCTTTTGCGGTTTTTATAGCTTCCTGGCGAACTCTCCAGTGTTCATCCCGTATTCCCTGCATTATAGTTTCCTGAGCTTCAATTACATCAGGAAAATGAGAAAGTCCCTTTATTACATACTGTCTGAGATTCGGGTCATTTTCTGAAAAAAGAGAAGTCAAAACCGGAACCGATTCTTTCTTTTCCATAAGACCAAGAGCTTCTGCCGCATACATGCGCACATAAAGATTTTCATCTTCATCTTCTGCAATTTCTACCATTTTGTCCCAGGTTTGAATTGCATGCATTTTTCCACAGGTACGCATGAGAGTCTGGCGCTGTGCATCGCTTAAATCTTCACGCTCAAGATATTCAACAAGGAACATTGCTTCCGAAGGTCCGCCAATTTCTCCAATTGTCGCAATTGCATCATTAAAATATGAATCATTTTCAGATTCAATTAATGAAAGTACTGCAGGCACAGCCTCTTTAGTTTTTACGGCTGATACATACTGAAAGCAGGCTTTTACAAGATCACCCTTTTCTTCATAAGGGTCATTCAAAACTTCTACAGCATAATCTTCGAGACAAGGATCTTCCTGCTGTTTAAAATAATTGAGGATCTTTTGTCTGATTACAGTATTTTTTGAAAGCTGGAAAACATCATATATTTCCTCTGTAAAACGAGGGTCATCATTTTTTATAAGATCATCAATCAAAGATGATATTTCTGATGGAATTCCATATTTTATTGTATTTGATTTATTCTCGTAATCTTTTTCGTTTTCGTCTTTTTCTGCAGCTTTGGCAGCTTTTTCTTTATCGATTGGTTTTGGTCTTTTTGATGAAGGGATTTCTGAAATGCCGCCTTTTGAAGCCTTGAAAGAATCTGTCTCGGCTTCCTGAGCGTATAAAGAGAAAGAAAATAATATAGTCAACAAAAGCAGCATTCTTTTCATAAACAACTCCTTTTACACACCCTGGCGGAACTGTTCCAGAAACTCGGTACGATACTGCTCAAAGCGGTCTTCATCTATCGCTGCCCGGATTTCTTTAAGCATATTGTTCAAGAAATACAGGTTATGATAACTTGCAAGAATCGAACTTAAGATTTCCTGTTCCTTAAAAAGGTGTCTTAAATAACTTCGGGAATATGTGCGGCAAACTTTACAGTTACATTCAGGATCCACAGGACCAAAATCATGTATCCATCTTTCCTGTTTAATACTCAACATGCCGCGGCGGGTAAAGTATGAGCCGTTTCTAGCATTACGGGTTGGAAGAACACAGTCAAACATATCAATTCCAGCCTGAACAGCATCCAGAATATATTCAGGAGTTCCGATTCCCATAACATATTTAGGCTTATCTTCAGGCAAATACTGCACCGTATAATTCATAAATTTTGTAAACTCTTCTGGAGGCTCCCCAACGCTGAGTCCACCGATTGCGATTCCCGGCATATCCATAGAAGAAACAAACTCAGCACTCTTCTGTCGTAAATCTTCAAAAAAGTTTCCCTGAACTATAGGAAAGAGAATTCCCTGATAGCCGGCCTCACGCTGTTTTTCCCACTCACCTTTTGCACGAAGGAGCCAGTCGGAAGTAATACGCAAAGCCTTTTCTGCTTCCTTACGCTCTACCCCCCAGCCAGAACAAACATCAAGCTGCATCTGGATATCTGAATTAAATTTTGTTTGAGTCTGAACAACATTTTCCGGAGTGAACATGTGATAGCTTCCGTCGATGTGGCTTTGGAAGCGAACTCCCTCATCTGTAATTTTACGAAGCTTACTTAAAGAGAAAACCTGAAAGCCACCTGAATCAGTAAGAAAGTTTTTCTTCCACTGAGAAAAGCCATGTAAACCGCCGGCTTCTTTGATCAGGTCGGCACCTGGCCTCAAAAAAAGATGATATGTATTTGCGAGGATAATATCAAAATCAATTTCTTCAAGAAAATCTTTTGGCATTGCCTTTACAGTGGCATTTGTTCCAACCGGCATAAAAACCGGAGTTCGTACATCACCATGAGGAAGGTGCATAACTCCAGTACGAGCCTTACCATCAGATGATTTATGTTTTATATCAAATATCTTTAAAACTTCACTCATAAAATCCTCATTAATAAAAACCTATGTACGTGCAAAACGCAACAAAACTATACTGATTATCGTAAAGAAAATAACCGGTGACCATGCACCTGCAAAAGCAGAAATATATCCATGCTTTGCAAGTACCATTGTAATCATCATTGTTACATAAAAAAGTACAGAAGCAGCAATGCAGGAAGCAAGGCTTATAAGAAGCACATTTTTTCTTGCCTTTCCAGTTAAGCCTATAGAAAGAAATACTACAATAAATACAATAAAGGGGAAAGCATATTTTTTGTAATATTCAGAAAGCTCTTCGTTATAAGGCAGACCTGCTTTTTTAAGATGATTTATATAAACCTTTGCCTCAGCAGCGGAAACAGACTGAACATCAACATTTGTTTTTCGGAAAATTTCGTAGGATTCTGTAAGCTGTGAAATTAATTCATAAGAAACATTTGTTTTTATAAGAGAATCATTTTGCGGCTCATACTGCACAGGATTTTCCAGATCCCACACTTTCTGTTCAGTATTCCACGAAGCCTGAGGTGAATATATAACTGCAATAAGATTTCTATTATTATCACGGAATATAAAATAGCAGCTTCGAAGTCTTTTATTGTTCTCAAAATATCTGGCTGCCCGGTAAATTATATTTCCATTATCAGAAAGAACAATTACATTAGAATTATTTACAAATTCATTTTTGCCAAGAAGTTTATTTTGTAGAGTTGTTTTTTTCTCGTAGGTTTGAACAACATATTTGTTTTCAAAATTAAAGAGTCCAAACGCCATAATAAAACTGACTATTAAAACTGGAACTGTAAAACGAAAGAGAGAAACTCCAGATGCAAGAAGAGCCTGAATTTCATTTGTAGCATACATATCACTCAAAGCATATGAAACTGAAAAAAGCATTGCAACAGGAACTGCATACCAGATTGTTTTTGGAATATAAAATAACATTACTGAAAGAATAGCTTTTCCTTCACTACCATTCTGCAGATAAGTGGAAATATTCATAAAAAGATCTACAAGATTTAATACAAGTGAAAAGAAAAACATTGCGCCTAAAAAAAGGGGAATTATTTTTTTAAAAAGATAAATAACAAGTTTCATAATCCCTCTTATTTTTTGAGCAGTTTCAGCATAAATATAAATCCGAAAAATCCTACAATGAAATTCGGAACCCATATACACCAGAAAGCATTTAATCCGACTCGCTGTACCATAAGCTGGCCGGAAATTTGAAAGGCCCAGTATAGTACGCAGATTACAATTCCCAGAAAAAGCCCTATCATCTGACCATTGTGTTTTCCAAAAAGGAATGACAGGGAAAAAGCAAGAAAGGCAAAAAATATAGAACCGAATGGAATAGCAAATTTTTTGTGCCATTCCATTATCCAGATATTAAGTATACGAAGATAATTAATATCAGTATTTTTTTCGGCTTTCATTCCTTTTATAGTTTTTGTAAGATCATAAGTTGTCATTTCTCTGGCTGAACGTGAATAATTACCGAGAATTGCTGAATCAAATACATTCATAATTGTTTTTGAAGATTTCAGCACATCATAATCATTTCGTTTTTCTGTATCTATAGATAAAACAAAAGTATCGTTCATATCAAAATGCATAAGAACGCCCTCCTGCTTTGCTCCTGTTAATTCAGATTTACCTGCAATAATTAATCTGTCTGAATTATCTTTAGTATCAAAAACAACTATATCAGAAACAGTATTTGCATTTACCTCGCCTATTACAACACTCGCTGTATCAAGGCTCTTAACACTGTTTGATTCAAGTTCGATTGCCGGAGTTGAGTTCATAATTTCACGCATTAAATTATTGTATTTTATAGTTCCAAGAGGAAGAAGATAATCATTTACAAAAAAGGAACCTATTGAAATAAAAAGGCCAAGCAAAGCGACCGGAACAAGAATTCTAAAAAAAGAAAAACCTGCAGCTCTGAAAATAAGAATTTCATTACTGCTCATCATTCCACCCAGACTCATTAAAAAACCAACAAGCGTTGCAAAAGGTGCTGACTGAGCAATAATAAAAGGAAGGCTGTAAAACATAATTCTCATTACATCTTTAAATGGGGCTGACTTTGCTAAGAGCTCCTCAACTGTAAGAAGAATCTGATTTACAAAAAAAATCATAAAGAAAAAGAAGAAAGAAACAAGAAAATAGAGAAATAAATCCTTAAACAGATATTTTATAAGAATATGATCTTTTAAGGTTCCACGTTTAAGTACACGAACCTGAAACTTCTCATAATACATATGAAGAAGTCTGAAAGCATAATTTCTTTTTATTTTTTGAATTATTTCTCTGACATCCATCATAAAAAAAACAAACTATCGTTTTCCGGTAACTCCGGTAGATCCAAACCCACCAGCCCCACGTTCGGTTTCACTCAGACTTTCTGTAATTGTAAAGCTTGCTTGAGTAACAGGAGCTACAATCATCTGCGCAATACGGTCGCCTGAATTTATTGTAAAATCAGATTGCCCCAGGTTTATTAAAATTACCTTGATTTCACCGCGATAGTCACTGTCAATTGTACCTGGAGTATTAAGAACAGTAACCCCGTTTTTTGCCGCAAGGCCAGAACGCGGGCGAACCTGCACTTCATAACCTTCCGGAATCTCAAAATAAAGCCCGGTTGGAACAAGTACAGAACGGCCTGCAGGAATTGTAAGCGGACTTTCGAGTAAAGCACAAAGATCTGCGCCTGCCGCGCCGCATGTTTTATATTCAGGAATAACGGCCCCTTTCGAAGCAACGCATTTTATATTCACAGTATTCATTCTTTTATTATATCAGAATCTGATGATAAAAAAAAGCGGTGCACCGTAAATTGCCGGGCACCGCTTTTATATTGATTATGCTTTTGCATTACCTGATTGAAAGAAGTCCACCAATAATCAGAAAGTCTTTTGCAACATTCAAAATCCAGAACATTGCATCATTTTCAAGATTACCGATTCCAAACTTCTTTGTAAAAACATCAGCAATTACAGCAATAGCAATCCACAAAACTGTAAGAATAAGCATTACTGTATTATCAAAGTTTCCAAGGTCACGGAAAATTGTAACTGCAACACAAACTCCACCAATGATGAAGAGAATTGCAACAATAATTCCAACAATCTTAGCTAAGTCGCCGCTGAAAATCTTATAGATTGCAGCGCCTGCCTGACTAGACATAACTGAATTGCCTACATCAAGAATGCATAAACCTGTAATAATAAAATAAGCAGCCAAAGCTATTCTGATAAACAGAGCGCCGAGACCACGGTTAGTTGTTTTTCCCATAAATAATTCCTCCTATAAACAAAAAAGTTCTGCTACTCCCGTGAAAAATGCCTGTCGCCAACGGGATGATGTTGTCGTCAGTCATTTTTCACTCCGTATCAGAACTTTTTTCTGTACAATAAATTATTTCTGCTCATCAAGGGCGTCAATGTAAGAAAGGTTGAGGCGGCCCTGCTTGTCTACTTCGAGGAGCTTAACAGGAATTACCTGGCCTTCTGTAAGAACGTCTGTTACCTTGTTTACGCGCTGTTTTGAGAGTTTTGAAATGTGGCAAAGACCTTCTTTTCCTGGAAGGATTTCTACGAATGCACCAAAGTCCATAATGCGCTTTACAGTACCCTGGTAGATTGTTCCAACCTCAGGATCTTCTGTAATGCCCTTAACAGCCTTCTTAGCAGCTTCAGCATTCAAACCATTCTTAGAGTAGATTGTTACAGTTCCGTCGTCTTCAGTGTTGATTGTTACATCATACTGAGCGCAGAGAGCCTTAACATTCTTTCCGCCTGGTCCAATGAGAGCGCCAATCTTGTCTACAGGAATCTTCATTGTAAGAATCTGAGGAGCGTTCTTAGCGAGTGGAGCCGGCTTGTCGATGCACTTCTCCATGATTGAAAGAATGTGGAGACGACCCTGGCGAGCCTGTTCCATAGCCTTCTTCATGATTTCAGTTGTTACACCGGCAATCTTAATATCCATCTGGAAACCAGTAATACCGTCTTTTGTTCCGGCTACCTTAAAGTCCATATCACCAAGGTGGTCTTCTTCACCAAGGATATCGCTCAAAATCTTATAGCGGCCATAAGGATTATCTCCCTCTGGTTCAGTGATAAGACCCATAGCAATACCGGCAACCATCTTCTTCATTGGAACACCGGCAGCGAGCATACAAAGTGTACCACCACAAGTAGAAGCCTGAGATGAAGAACCGTTAGATTCCATGATTTCAGATACTACGCGGATTGTGTATGGGAACTCTTCGCGGCTTGGAACCATTGCAGCGAGTGAGCGGCGAGCGAGGTTTCCGTGACCAATTTCACGACGGCCTGTTGTAAGCTTACCAGTTTCACCAACTGAGTATGGTGGGAAGTTATAGTGAAGGATGAAGTGCTCTGAGCGGTCTCCATCGATATCATCATAAGACTGTTCGTCCATTGCAGTACCAAGAGTACATACAGCGAGCGACTGTGTTTCACCACGAGTGAAAAGTGCAGATCCGTGTGGAGTTGGCAATACGTTTACTTCACAAGTGATTGGGCGGATTTCGTCAACCTTACGTCCGTCTACGCGAACTCCATCGTCAAGGATAGACTTGCGGAGAAGCTTGTACTGGATGTCGTCCATCAAAGTACAGAAAAGCTTAGCCTGAATTGGGTCTGCAAGCTGTTCAGCATATTTTGCAGCGAGGTCTCTCTGAACCTGAGAAATAGCCTTACCGCGTTCAATCTTGCTGCCCTTGAAGCATGCTTCCTTAAGAAGTGGAGTTGCTTCAGCTTCGATAGCTTCTGCGTTATCAAGAGTTACGTCGAGAGGGTTCAAAGGAAGCTTTTCCTTTCCAGCCTTCTTAACGAGTTCTTCCTGAAGGAGACACATATCAGTAATGAACTTCTGAGCGCGTTCGAGAGCTCCGAGCATCAATTCCTCAGAAACTTCGTTAGCACCACCTTCTACCATTGTAAAGCCGTCTTTAGTTCCGGCAACAACGATTTCAAGTTCGCCCTTTTCAATCTGTTCGAATGTTGGGTTGATAATGTATTCGCCATTAAGATATCCAACACGACAAGCAGCAACTGGTCCGTGGAATGGAATATCAGAAATACAAGTTGCAGCAGAAGCTGCGATTACGGCAAGAATATCCTGAGTGTGAACGCCATCGCAAGAAACACAGGTTGGAACAATCTGAAGTTCGTGACCGAATGATGGCTCAAAAAGTGGACGCATAGGACGGTCGATAAGACGAGATACGAGAATCTCCTTGTCCTTAGGACGACCTTCGCGCTTTACAAAACCGCCAGGGATTTTTCCGGCAGCATAGAATTTTTCGTTGTACTCAACAGTTACAGGAACAAAGTCCTGACCTTCTGTAACAGCAGACGAAGCACAAATAGTTGCAATAATAGCGGCTCCGCCCCACTGAGCGTAAACACATCCATTAGCCTGTTTACCGATTTTTCCTGTTTCCAAGATGAGATCGGCATCTCCAAGTTTGTAGGTTACTCTTTCTACAGACATAATTTTTTCTCCTACACACGTCACTACATCCGACGCGTGTTTTTATCTATTTATTAGTAAAACTAATATGCAAAGTTAAAGATATATAATTTTAATCCATAAATAGAGAATAATCAATGGAATATTCCTGCAGATTCTAATAATGTTATTTCATTCACTGGCCATAGCGTTCAATCAGTTTGGAATGCGGCCAATTATACACGAAGCAAGCACGCCCATCTGGTCGCCGGAAAATGCAAAGATGATTTTATCAAAAGGACCTGATTCAACATTCAGACTAAAGCACTGCCATCAGAAAGAATGTATCAAAAAACAAAGGAACATGAAGTACATTCTGAAAAAAAGTGTCAACAAAAAAAATCAACTAAACCAGCCATAAAGGCCACAAGGCAGTCATGGCTGTAAGACACATAACTGCAAGCATAAGAAATATTTTTTTTCATTTTCATCCTCCGGTAATTATTATCTTATAGAACCACCGGAGGAAAAAGTGAGTTTTACCCACTAATATTTTCTAACTTTAATTCTTAATCAAAGTAGTTGAATAAATCTCACATTCCTGGCCTAAATAAAGACCTTTCTTGTATTTAAACTTATCTTTTTCTTTTTTTACGTAATCTTTTACAAGCTGACTGTTACCGGTATCACCATTTACAAAAGTCATAATAATTCTATTTCCTTCTGCAAATACATAAGCAGTTCTGATTTCAAAAGAATCTGATGTACGGTTCAAGGATTTTAAGGTTTCATTTTTATTTTCAAAATTTGCAACAGTATTAAGAGGCTTTGGATTAATAACATATGAAACAAATTCTTCGCTAGGGATATCCTTATCTGTAAGAGCAACAGTTGCATCTCCTGCAAATGCAAATTTCTTTAATCCATTCTTAATATATTTTAATTTTTTATCATAAGACCAGTAACAGAAGCAGAACATGCCATCTGATTCATTGTCACGTTTAAGATAGGTTGTTCCTTTTTCTATTGCACCAAGAATATTTCCCAATACTTCTTCTGACTTACCTTCATAAACTTCATTATAAAATTCATCAAGAACAGCTTCATTTCCTGAAGCAGCACGGAATCTCCATGCTTTCTTTGACTGCTTATCAAAGATAATGTACTGTTTGATAATCTGATACTGGTGATCCGGGTTTTCAATCTGCTTGAAAAGCATATCATCATAACATTCAACAACCGAAAAATGACTATCCTTATCTCTTGCAGACAATAAAGATGCAATAACAAAAATGCTTAAAACTACAGCTATTATTTTTTTAGCTTTCATTTTCTAAAACTCCTTATCAAGGTATAAATATTATTTGAAAAGAATAAATCTGTAAACAGAATTAAATAATCAGAATTTGATGATTTTTTTCACTAAAAATATAGCGGAAGAAGGAAATAGTTTTATACAAAAAAAAATCCCGCATGAATGCGGGATTTTTGATTCTAGCTTACTTACGAAGTCCGAGCTCTTTGATGAATGCGCGGTAACCTTCGAGGTCTGTGCGTTCAAAGTAGCGGAGCATCTTGCGGCGCTGACCTACAACCTTAAGAAGTGCACGTTTAGCGTTAGCGTCCTTTGGGAACTGCTTGTTGTGCTCTGTGAGCTGCTCAACACGCTGTGTCATAAGAGCGATCTGAACTTTTACACTACCAGTGTCAGTGTCTTTTGCGCCGTACTTCTTTACTGTTGCGGCTGTTGTTTCTTTTGTAAGTGCCATATTGGAACCCCTAGAAAAATTATGATTTCCAGCCAGGCTGGAAACTCTGTATGGGCGGAAAACCTTGCAGGTCGGTCTCTGGGTTTCTAGAAACAAATCACAATGTAATCCGTAAAACAGATTTAAATATATTATTCTAAAAGTTTATTATTGTCCATACCTTTTTTCTGATTTACAACTGGCATTTCTTAAAGTATACTTAATGATAAGCGGGAGAAAGGTATATCGGATGTCACATTTAACTCGAAAAAATCTCAGGCTATTAATTCTAACGCTTCTTGGAATTGTTTGTATTATAAATTTACGATTCACAGGTAATAGTTTAGCTCAGTATTTTATGCTGGGGTCTCTGCGGATTCCAACTTCGACCAAAGGCGGTGTTATTTCCGGCTTACTTTCACTCATATGTATTCTTCTTGTTTTTGTTGATTATAAAAAAGGCATCAGAATTGCCCTTGCTATGAATCTTATTTCTTCCGGAAATCTTTTTTTGGGCATGATAAAAACACATTCTATTGTTTCAATGCCGGGATTTGTAACAAACATCGTTTCCCTGATTACTCTTGCTACTATATATTTCTTCTATAGTAAACTTTCTGTAAGTAATATGACAGATTATATAACCGGCCAGGGAAACCGCCGAAGTTATGTTAAAGAAATTTCAGAACATCTTGAAGCCAGAAAATCCTTTACCCTTGCCTGCGTTGAACTGGAAGATTTTAAGCATATTAATGATGTATATGGCATTCAGATTGGAGATGCCCTAATCAAAAAAACTGCCGATAAACTTGCGACAATCCTTGATAAAAAAGATAAAATGTTCCGAATTACAGGTTCTAAACTTGCAATTCTTTTTGAGCCTGGAGAATCTCCAGAAGAAAGACTCAAGAGTATTATTGCTCCGGAAACTGTAACAATTACCAGCGGAAGTGAAGATGACCAGACTGAAACAACCTGTGTTCTTTCTCTTGGTGCTGGTATTGTTTATTCTCACCCGCCTTATAACTTCACAAAAAATGCTTCTTCTGTATTGCAGAACGCAGAAACTGCTCTTGCAACTACACGTAATCTTGCAGAAAAGAAAATCTGTATTTTCAACGAAAGCATGGAAAATGAAGAAGTTAAACATCGTGAAGCAGAATTCCTTGTAAAAGAAGCGCTAAAAAACAATTATTTTTATCTTGTTTACCAGCCACAGTTTACAACAGGCGAAAAGAAGCTCCGCGGTTTTGAAACCCTGCTCCGCTGCCGTAAGCCAGATCTTACAATTGTAAGCCCGAATAATTTTATTCCTGCCGCAGAAAAAACTACCCTCATCATGAAAATTGATGATTACGTTCTTAAGACTGCAATGAAAGAGTTTAAACCGGTACTCGAGAACAAAGAAAATGATTACGTTATTTCTATAAATATTTCCGCAAAAACAATGGGAAGCGCTGATTTTACAACCCGTCTCAAGCGGATTATAGATGAAGTTCAGTTCCCGCCGGAAAATCTTGAACTTGAGATTACTGAATATTCATTTGCAGAGTCTATGGAAACAACAATTTCCAATATCAATAAACTTCGTGAAATGGGAATTCATATTGCCCTTGATGATTTTGGAACCGGTTATACTTCTATCAAACAGATGATGAAGCTCCCTATAAATCTTCTTAAAATTGACAAAAGCCTTATAGATGACATTGAAACAGATCAGAATATGCGCGATATGGTGGATTCTGTAATTTACATGGGTCATATCATGAACTGTGAGGTTATTTCTGAAGGCGTTGAAAAAGAATCTCAGCTGGATATTCTTCGAGAACACAAATGCGACTTTATTCAGGGCTTTGTATGGGGTAAGCCTATTGATTTTGAAGACGCAAAAAATATGTGCGAACAGGAAGAGTTTTAATTACAGAAATCTAACAACCTTGCATTCAGGGAGACTTTCCAGGCGGCCCTCTTTTATTGAGATTCGCACGAGGTCTCCTTTTTCATTTTCTGTACGATATGTTCCATCTGGTGGCAGAAGCTGACATGAAGAAGCATGTCCGGAAGTAGCTTGAGTTCTTCTTATTTCTTCTATATCAAGCTCGTATGGCCTCTCTAAAAGCTCCTGAGCAGTCATAAAAAAGCCTTTACTCAGCATTGTACGGATATATGAAGAACTGATTCTTTCTTCATCTTCGGTTCCTGCATGAAAATATACAGGATCTACAAAAACAGCTTCAATTTTATTCTGATCTGCCCAATAACGGATAGCCTGAGCATCTGTAGCACCCTTATAACCGCAGCGGAAATCAATTCCTTCTGCAATAAGCTCCATATTGCATACATTCAAAAGGATATTCAAGAAATCTGCGCCCATCATGCTTGCAAATGAATCATCGAAATCAACAATTATGGCAAAATCAATTCCAAGCTCTTCAAAAAGTGCAAGTCTCTGGTTCAGTGTAGTAAGATCTCCAATATAGTCACCGCTATGCTTTATACCCGGAAGCGGACGTGAAAATGTAACGACACCAGCAAAAAGCCCCTTTTCTTTACATCGTTCTTTAAGTTCTGTAAGAAGTTTTCTGTGACCTTTATGAAGACCGTCAAAGCTGCCAGTTGAAATGCCGGTTTTTACACCGCTAAGGAATTCTTCGTTTGAATCGCCGTTTAATATAGAAAGAATGTCATTCCAGGTAAAAAGTTTCATATTTTATATTATATCACTTTACTAATAAAAAAAATAGTTATATAATAATTAAGTAATAATAAAGAACTTTAGTAATACTAAAGAGAGGTATAAATATGGCAACAAAGAAATTGGACTGGGGCAATCTGCCTTTCGGCTACATGGAAACTTCTAAAAGTTATGTAGCAAACTGGAAAAACGGCGAATGGGATGAAGGAAAACTCACTTCTGACCATACTGTAAAAATCAGCGAATGTGCCGGCGTATTGCAGTATGCACAGACTTGTTTTGAAGGTCTTAAGGCTTACACAACTGAACACGGCGATATCGTTACTTTCCGCCCTGATTTGAACGCTGAGCGTATGGAAAATTCCTGCAAGCGCCTTGAAATGCCTGTTTTCCCAAAAGAGCGCTTTATTGAAGCTGTTCTTCAGACTATTGAAGCTAACAAGGACTGGGTTCCACCTTACGGAAGCGGTGCTACTCTTTATATCCGCCCATATATGTTTGGTTCAAGTTCTGTTATCGGTGTAAAGCCTGCTGACGAATATCAGTTCCGTATTCTTGTAACTCCTGTTGGACCATATTTCAAAGGTGGTGTAAAACCTATTAAAGTTCGCCTTTCTGACCTCGACCGTGCAGCTCCTCATGGAACTGGTGATATTAAGGCTGGTTTGAACTACGCTATGTCTTTGCACAACATCGTAGACGCTCATAACTGCGGATATGCTGAAAATATGTATCTTGATCCTGCTACTCACACTTATCTCGAAGAGACTGGTGGAGCTAACATCATCTTCATTTCAAAAGATGGTAAGCTGGTAACTCCAAAATCTGATTCTATTCTTCCTTCAATTACACGCCGCTCGCTTGTAGTTGTAGCTAAGGAATACTTGAAGATGGAAGTTGAAGAGAGAAAGATTAACAAGAGCGAACTTGGAGACTTTGTTGAATGCGGTCTTTGTGGTACTGCTGCTGTTATTTCTCCAGTTGGCGAAATCGATGATCATGGAAAGCAGATTATCTATAACGAAGGTAAGCAGGAAATGGGTCCTAAGTTGAAGGAAATCTACGATACTTTGACTGGTATTCAGATGGGACGCCTCCCTGCACCTGAGGGATGGGTTTACACAATCTGATGAAAGCGGACAGCGGGTCAAGCCCGCTGCCGTTTATCAAGATTATGAACACGACTTGCCTTCGGCAAGCGTGTCAAACCAATTTCGAAGCCGACAAACTCGCTTTGCTCGTTTGCGGTTCAAATCATAGAAATGTAAAAAGCCTGCTTTTTTTTAAGCAGGCTTTGTTTTATTTTAAATATTGTATTTTTTATCGAACTTTACGCAAAAATGCATCTTTGAATCCGTAAGACTTAAATCTTTCAAGTACAACCTTATATTCATCCATTGTAACAGGGCCAATCAAAATCTGCTTGCTTGAACCGCCTGCCATTGGAACGATTGTAATCGGATAGTTTGTTCCAAACTTATTGATTACATCAAGAATATTGTCTTCGCTTGAGTAAACCGCAATCTGGATATAATACTTTCCAGATTCAAGATCTTTAAGGCTTGGAACCATATACTTGTCGTATGAAGTTACAGTTTTTGCTGCAGGCTTTGACTTTTCAGCTTCTGCAGGTTTTTCTTCTTCAAGAGGAGTCAATGTAATTTCTTCATCAATTGAATCAATATCAACTTCAGAAATTACATCCTCTACTTCATCTTCATCATTCTCCGGTGGATTTGAATCTGCTGGTACTAGAACAATTGCCTCATATTCATCAGATTCTGTTTCTTCTGTAGTTTCTTCAACAGTTTCACTTGTTTCTGCAGGTAATGCATCAAGTTCATCTGCTTCGAAAGCTTCTTCCGCAGGAATATCCTCTTCCGGTTCTTCTGTTTCTTCACTTTCTTCTTCTGCAGGAAGCTGGTCTGGAGCCTCTTCATCAAATGCTTCTTCTGCAAAGCCTTCTTCTTCAGGAATATCTTCTTCTGTTTCTTCAGCTGGAGCTTCTTCCTCTGCAAACTCTTCAGGCTCTTCTTCTATTGATTCTTCTTCAGCTTCCTCTTCTGCAGGAAGTTCATCAAGTTTTTCATCTTCAAAAGATTCTTCCTCAGCAGCTTCTTCTAATTCTTCCGGAGTTTCATCTTCAAAGGCTTCTTCCTCAGCTTCCTCAGGGGCCTCTTCTTCTGCAGGAGCTTCTTCTTCGAATTCCTCTTCTGCAAACTCTTCTTCTTCTGCCTCTTCTTCCTCTTCTACAGCTTCTTCCTCTGCAGGTTCTTCAACCTCTTCTGGAACTTCAGCTTCCTCTGGAGCTTCTTCTGTTTCTTCAGCTATTTCAGTTTCCGGCTCTTCGGCTTCTTCCTCAGCTGCCTCTTCTTCTGCAGTTTCTTCTTCAAGTTCTTCAGGCTCTTCACTTTCTACATTTGTATTATCAAAGGCGTCAGAGTTCTGTTCTGCACCAATTGATTCAAAGTCTTCATCTTCAAAATCTTCAATTTCTGCAGCTGACTTAGAAATTACTGCATTTCCAAAAACACGATCATCCTGGCCGGAACGTTTTGTAATCTTTACAATGTTATTTGCACTGCTGTCAATTCCCATTGCTTCTGCTGCTTCAGGAGAAAGCATGATTGCAACCCCTTCAGAAGGATCCAGAGCGCCGATTACAAGAATATCAACTGTAGCATCACCAGCAATATTTGTTACGCTGATAATATCACCTGGAAGGTAGCCTACTGTTTTAGCAAAAAGTCCCTGAGGAAAAACTCCCTTATCAACGACTACAGCCCTTCCATCCAAAGAAGGACTGAATGATGCAAACATAAGACATCCTGCAGTTACTGTCAGAATCTTAAAAAAGTTTTTGATTTTATTTTTCATACCCCTACCCATCCTTAGGCTTTATATGCTCTTAATGCTTTGCTTATTTCATTTACCAAATCTGATGAAACTTTCGCCAGATTATTTTTCTTGGTGTGATCAATTTTTATATCTTTAATTGATTTAGCCGCTATTTGTTTACCATCCTTTACAGAAGTAATGATAAAATCAATTTTGTAAAGGTCAGAACTTGTACTTAATGTATCTTCTGTGCGCACATAATAAAGTTTTATCTGAACAAAATAATCAGAAAATCCGTTAAAGGCATCACCCTGTCCGATTTTATAAAGCTTTTCGTCCTGTGCTTTTGAATCTGAAATAGCTGCATCAGAATTGGTAACTATAAAACCATACTCAAAAAAGTTATTGAGCACAGAATCTTCAATTACCATTGAATCTTCAGAAACGCAGTCTGCACTTTCATCGTGCTGAACAATCTGAAATGAAATCTGATTTGCAAAGCACAAGGTACCACTTAACAGCAGAACCGAAAGAATACAAAATCTTTTTAGTTTCCCCATGAAAGGCCCCTCCTCGGAAGACAATACTCCGACTCTTATTATTTTAATCGGTGAAAAATCAGGGTGGGTTTAGAGATTTTTATGACAAATTCTGTCTATTGTGATAAAATAATAGAAAGGGTTGGGACATGGAAAAACGAATATACATCATCGGAGCAGGCTTTGCAGGACAGACAATTGCCGATGATATCAAACGCAAAAAGATATTTGGAAAAGTAAACGCATTTATTGACGACAACAAGGATATCATTGGAACTACTATTGATGGAGTTCCTGTTCTTGGCCCTATCAGCAGCGTAACTTCTATTCTTTCCAATTCAGATTTAGACGAAGCAATCATTGCAATTCCTTCTGCTCCAACCGAGCGAATCCGTGAAATTTACGAAACCCTTACTGAAAATGGTTTTAATCATATAAAAATTCTTCCTGGAATCAGCCAGGTAATTGAAGGAACAGCCCACCTTGTTCAAACCCGTGAAATTGATCCGCTGGATATTCTTGGTCGAACTCCTGTTACAATTTCATTAAAAGAAAGTCTTGGATATTTGCGGGGAAAGCGTGTATTTATTACAGGTGCCGGCGGTTCAATCGGCTCAGAACTTTCAAGACAGCTTTTGAGCGGTGGAGCTGAACGTCTTTATCTTTTTGGCCACGGCGAAAATTCTATTTGCGGAATATATCGTGAATTAAGACTCTTGCAGGCAGAAGGTGTTGGCGAAAAAGCTACTATTGTTCCTATTATTGGAGACATGCGGGACAGAGAATATGTTGATTACATTGTAAGACAGACAAAGTGTAATGTAATTTTCCATTGTGCTGCCTACAAACATGTTCCTATGATGGAAGAAAATCAGGTTGCCGCTGTTGAAAACAATGTATTTGGAACAAAGAATCTTTTAGATGCAGCTCTGGCTCACAAAGTCGACCGCTTCGTTCTGATTTCTACAGACAAGGCCGTTGCTCCTGTAAGTGTTTACGGAGTTTCCAAAATGCTTTGCGAAAAGCTTGTACTCGACGCGGCTAAGCGCGCTGCAGATAATCAGTCCTTCATGTTTGTACGTTTTGGCAACGTACTTGGCAGCCGTGGTTCTATTCTCCCGGTCTTCCAGAATCAGATAAAAACCGGCGGCCCGATTACCGTAACAGATGAAAAGATGGAACGCTTTTTCATGACAATTCCAGAAGCCTGTTCTCTTGTTTTACAGACCGGTGGTGTCGGTGAAAACGGTAAATCATACTTACTCGATATGGGAGAGCCTATAAAAATCATTGACCTTGCAAAACAGATTATTAAATTTTCTGGGCTCGAACCTTACAAGGATATTGATATTAAGATTGTCGGTTCCCGCAAAGGTGAACGTCTGATTGAACCGCTCTGGCTCAAAGAAGAAAATCCTCAGCCGACAAAATACAAAAAACTTTTAATGCTTGATAACAAAGAGTATGAAAGCGAAAGACTTGAAAAACTGCTTGAAGAGTTGCATCCGATTTGTTTTTACACTAAAGGAAAGGAAAAACTTTTCCGCGACAAGACTCTGCTCATAAAGCTTTTATGCGATAACTGCGAAAGCCTGCGTGACTTCTACGAGGAAATCAAAAATGATGGTCAGCTTCGCACAGATTTATTATAGTAGAAACAGGAGAAAGAAATATAAATGGCAGAAATAAAGGTTCCCTTTCACAGAGCGGCGATTACAAAAGACGAAGAAAATGCGGTACTTGATGTATTGCGAAGCGGTTGGCTCACAACCGGAAAATACGCGCTGGAATTCGAAAAAAAGTTTAGCGCTTCAGTTAGCGATACGGATAAAATGAAAAAAGCCCGCCATACACTTTCTCTTTCTGATAACGAAATAACTTCGCTTGCCGTAAACTCAAACACCAGCGGAATGATTCTTGCGATGGAAGCCTGCGGAGTTCGCGAAGGAACTGCCATAATTACAACGCCTTACACCTTTGTTTCCACAGCTGCCTGCGCCCGTCATTTGAATGCAGACGTTTATTTTGCTGATGTTGAAAAAGATACTTACAGTATTGATCCTGATAAAATAGAAGAAATCTTAAAAAAAGATACAGAGCATAAAGTTCGCGCAATCGTTCCAGTTCATATTGCCGGAAACGTCTGCAATATGCGCCGAATTATGGAGCTTGCACAAAAGTATTCTACTTCTGAACACCGCATCCGTGTAATTGAAGATGCAGCGCATTCTTATCCGTCTCCGACAGAACTCGGTTATGCAGGAACAATCGGTGATGCAGGAGTCTTCTCATTTTATGTTACAAAAACAATTACGACGGCAGAAGGCGGAATGGTCTGCACCAGAGATCCTGAACTTGCCCGCCGCATGACAGTTATGCGAATGCATGGAATGGACCGTACAACCTGGGACCGCTACACGTCTCCACGCGCAAGCTGGGAATACGATATTATTGCACCTGGTTATAAATTTAATCTTCCTGATGTTCTTGCTGCCATCGGCTGCTGTCAGGTAGACAGGGCTCATCTTTTTTATGATCAGAGAAAACGAATTGTAGACATGTATAATCAGGCATTCTCTAAACTTGATTTTATAAAGCTGCCGCCTGACGGCGAAGGTAACAGCTGGCACCTCTACCTTATGCGGATAATTCCAGAAAAACTGAAAATTACCCGTGAAGAATTTGCAAAGAAAATGCAGGAAGCAGGTCTTGGAATTTCAGTTCACTTTATTCCGATTTTCCACTTTACTTACTGGCGCCAGCTGTATCCTGATTTTACAGCAGAAAACTTCCCTAATGCGGAAAAGCAGTACTGCACTACTATTTCAATTCCGCTCTTCCCTGATATGACAGACGAACAGGCAAAACTTGTAATTGATACTGTTATAAAAATCGGAAATGAAAACAGGAGAGATTCATAACATAATGGCTGTAAAAAAATCAGATTCAAAAAAACAGTTACGTTCTCTTGAAGCCACAGGCTTTTACAGTGACTTTGAAAAAGAAACCTGTCTCTATGCTGCCCTTGTACGAAGTCCTGCCCCAGCCGGAAAAATCAAATCAGTTACAATACCAGAACTTCCGGGAGGCTATACACTTTACTCCAGCCGTGATATTCCCGGTTCAAAAACCATTACTGCAAATAAATGCGTTACAAAAATATTCGGTTACGGAAATGTTTCTTACAGAGGTGAACCAGTTGGAATTATTTTCGGACCGGATGAAGAAAGGGTTCTTCAGCTGTTAGACACGGTTAACATAACCTTTGATGTTGAAAATCTTGAATCCGCATTGAACAACGTTATCAATAAACAAACTGATGATGCATCAAATTTTAAGGAATTCGTTGAACAGATTAACGAAATGCCTTCTCTGGACGCGGTAATCGATAAATCACATGTAGAAGAAAACACAGATGTTATTGTTGCTTCCCGCGAAGTCAAATATGGACTTTACGATAAACTTGAACTTGCCCAGGCAGACACAAAACTTTTTGATAATGCGGATTTTACATCAACCGACACCTGGAAAGAAAAACTGCTTACTCCAAAGTGGCAGGAAACAGAAGGTGCCTTTGCATATACAGAAGGTGACAAGATTCATGTTTTTGCACCAACCCGCTGGATAAGCTTTACTCAGAAATCAGTTGCGGCAGCACTTGGAATAAGTGAAGAGCAGGTTTATATTCACAAAACTAAAACTGCAGGAATCTATCCTTCAGGACTCGCCCGCACTACACAGCTGGCAGTTCAGATTGCAGTTGCTTCATGGCTTGCAAAAAAGCCGGTTAAACTTGTTCTTTCACAGTTCGAGCAGGAAAACTATATGGTTCCCGGCGTTCTTACAGAAATAACATACCGCACTGCTCTTGATAAAGATGGTCATTTCACGGCCCTTAAAATTCTTATTGATATAGACATAGGCTGTTCAAATCCTTTTGCACAGGAAATTACTGACCGTATTGCAATTGCTGCAGCAAGTTATTATAAACCGGAAAATCTTTACATTAGTGCAAAGGCACACTCTTCAAAAAATCCACCTACTTCAATTTCCATGCAGATTATTGAATCTCAGGCCTTCTTTGCAATTGAAAATGAAATCCAGAAAATCAGTAATCAGTCAAAAATATTCCCTGATGAGCTGCGCCTTTTGAACGCCCAGTCTGAAGTTGAAAAGACGAAAACAAAATCTAAATCAAAAGTAAAAGAGTTTCCTTTTTCAATTCCTACAGGAGACATTCAGTCAGTTATTCAGACAGCTCTTAAGCAAAGTGATTTTAACCGTAAATATGCTTCATTCCATATGGAAGCAATTGACCGTGCAGAAAAAGACAGCAAGCCATTCTTCGCGCTTCCGCTTCGTGGAATCGGTCTTGCAACGGCCTACATTCCTTCGGGATATTACGGGCAGTCTGGATTTACAAACGATACAAAACTTGAAGTAACTCTTAATGCAGATGAAAAGCTGACAATCCATACAATTAAACCTTCAGATGTAATTCAGGATATCTGGAAAACTTCTGCATCCGAAATCCTTCAGATTCCAAAACAGAACATTCAGATTAATTCTGATTTTGCCTACGACCAGATTCCAGAACAGCCGGAAGACTCCTACAGCTCCATCAGTATAATGAATGAGCTGGTAAAAAAATGCTGTACAGATATTCAGAAAAAACGCTTCCATCAGCCTCTGCCGATTACAGCAAAACGCGGTGGAACACTAACTCAAAAAACAAAATGGGACAAAGATAAATTCTGTGGGACTCCATTCTACACAACTTCTTTTATTACAACTGTTGTAGAAGTGGAACTCGACACCTATACTTACAACGAAAAAATCAAAGGCATCTGGGTAACTGTAGACTGCGGAGAATTATTTGATGAAGCAGCTGCTTTAAGAACAATCCGTCTTGAAATCCAGCAGGAACTTACAATGCTTGTAAAAGGAAAAACAGTTTCCTGCGATGCCATCAACATTAACTTTATTCAGTCTGATAACCGTTCAGGTCAGGTTGGCGGTTTAATTCACAATTCGCTGCCGGCAGCCTTCTCTTCGGCACTTTCCCTTGCCCTCACAACTCAGCTTACAGAAATTCCTTGTACCGAAGATCTTCTTTTCCAGCTTATTCGTGACCGCACAAAAGAAAAGAATGAAATAAAGAAATCAGAAGAAAGAGCAGAAACTAAGAATACTGAAGAAACAGGAGCGTCAGAATGAAAATACCGGTAACACTGAATGGAACAAAAACAATTCTTGATGCTCATGCAGATGAATCTCTTATGAAGGTACTGCATAAAAACGGCTGTATTTCCGTAAAAAGAGGATGCAACAGCGGCTTTTGCGGCTCCTGCACAATTCTTCTGGATGACCACCCGGCTGCTTCCTGTAAAATTCCAACCGGTATAGTACGTAACAGCGACATTGTTACACTGGATTATTTTGTAAAAACAGAAGAGTATTCAGTAATAATGGCTGGCTTTCAGAAAGCCGGAATAAAGCTCTGCGGCTACTGTACTGCCGGAAAAGTTTTTTCAGCCTATCAGATTTTAAAATCACCAAAAATGCCGAAACGCGAAGAGATTGCTGATTACGTAAAAGCTCTTTCCCCCTGCTGTACTGACCTTGAAACTCTTGTAAATGGAATTCTTTATTCTATTCAGATTTTTAACAAAAAGCAGATGCGGGGATAATACGAGGATAATATGGGAAAAACGATATTATATGCAAAGAATGCTGCCGAGCTTATAAAGATCCTGAATAATAATCCTGGAACTAAAGTTGTAGGTGGCTGTACCCGAATTGAAAATCTTCCGGATAAATTTATTTCCACCCGAGGGATAAAAGATCTTTCCCATATTTCAAGACACGAACGCTATATTGATGTTGGTCCTGGCGCTACTCTTTCTGAAATTCTAGCGATAGGTCAAACTCACCTTCCACCAATTATTTACGAAGCTCTCAACTGTATTGCAAATCCGATTATCAGAAATACTGCAACTATCGGAGGAAACATCTGTTCAGAAAACCGTAAGCTTACTTTGTTCGCACCTCTTATGGCTCTTGATGCAAAACTCGAATTTAAAAATCAGACAGAAACAAGAACTGAAAACATCAGATATTTTAAGAGCGTGCCGGAAGGCTTTATTCTTTCCAACATCCGCATTCCACTTGTAGATGCAGAGCTTTCAATTTTCCGCCGAATCGGTCCTGAACACTCAATTACCCAGCAGTCTGCATCTTTTGCATTTCTTGCAGATACAGAAAAGAATTCTCTCTTAAACGTGCACCTTTCATTTGCAGGACCGTTTACTTTTCACAGTAAGGAATTTGAAAATTTCATGAGCGGTCACCGTTTGCCGCTTACTCAAAAAGACATAACACAACTCGAAGAAGTTGTTGCAGAACAATTTCAAAAGGCAGCCACAGACCAGATGATTACCGACGTAATGCGACAGCAGTTTTTTAATCTGGCACGTTACAGTTTTGAGCAGCTTACCTAATAAACATACAATCTCCATATGAAAAGAACCGATATCTATTAGCAACTGCAGTATTGTATGCATTCAGGATATGTTCTCGGCCGGCGAAAGCAGATACCAGCATAATCAGTGTACTTTCCGGAGTGTGGAAGTTTGTAAACATTTTATCTACAACCTTAAACTTAAAGCCCGGGTACATAAAGATGCTGGTTGAGTTTGTACCTGCACGAACCCATTCATTGTTAGCGCCAACTACCCCACCTTCCTGCTCAATCTTCTGAGCCACACTCTCTAGAGTGCGGACACTTGTTGTTCCAACTGCAAGAATCGGTCGTCCCTCTGCTTTAGCCTTGTTGATGGCGTCGGCAGTTTCTTTAGGCACTGTATACCACTCTTCATGCATTTTGTGATTTTCGATATTTTCTTCGCGCACAGGAAGGAAGGTTCCAAGGCCAACGTGAAGAGTTACAAAGCGGCGTTCAATTCCTTTTGCGTCAAGACGGGCAAGCATCTCTTGTGTAAAGTGAAGGCCCGCTGTAGGACAGGCGGCGCTTCCTGTATCTGTTGCATAAACATTCTGATAGCGCTCTGAATCTTCTTCTGTGTCACCACGCTTGATATATGGAGGAAGAGGAATATGTCCGTTTCTTTCGAACCAGTCTTCATCAATTGCAAAATCAAATTTAAGGGCACGAAATTCTGTTCCGGCATTTCCTTCGTGTTCAACAATTTCTGCTACTGTACCGTCCGGAAATTTATAATGCATGCCAGGCTTCTGCTTTTTTGCAGACTTTACCATTGTATTCCAGATGCAGCATTCTTTATCGATTGTATTAAGGAACATAAACTCTGTTTCGCGGCCGGTAGTTTCTTTGATACCGTAAACACGGGCACGGCGTACACGGCTGTTATTAAAAATCATGAGAGTGCCCGGTTCAATCAAATCTGGAAGGTCGTCCATCATATGATGTTCTACCTCGCCGGTTACTCTATTTAAAAGCATGAGTTTATCCTGCCCGCGCACTCCACTCGGATGCTGCGCAATCAAATCTTCAGGCAGGTTGAAATTAAAATCGGATGTTAACATAGACGCTATACTATCACAAAAAGATTTCTAGAACAACGTGCCCTGTGCTCCGCCATCTTTTGAATCTGCGGCGTGTGTAAGGCCAAGATGACTGTAAGCTTTTTCCGTAACCATGCGGCCACGCGGAGTTCTTTGGAGCAGACCGCACTGTATAAGATATGGCTCGTAATAATCTTCCAGGGTATCCATACTTTCGCCAATGGAAATTGCCAGTGTCTCAGCACCAACCGGCCCGCCTCCAAAGTTCTCAATAATTGAACGGAGAATTTCGCGGTCATACTTTTCAAGACCAATTTCATCTATTTCAAGGCGTTTCAGGCCATCATCAACAATATCAACAGTAATAGTTTTGCTTCCCGCAACCTGAGCAAAGTCTCTCATACGGCGAAGCACACGGTTTGCAACACGAGGAGTTCCGCGGCAGCACTGGGCAAGCAGCATGGAAGCATCTTCCTCGATTCCAATTTCAAGAATGTTAGCCGAACGCTTAATAATAGAAGAAAGCTCCTTCTGTGTATAAAACTCAAAACGAGGAATAAAACCAAATCGCGAACGCAGCGGACTAGAAACTGAACCCGCCTTAGTCGTAGCTCCAACCAGAGTAAAAGGCGGAATCGGAATGCGGACTGTGCGTGCTGCAGCCCCCTGGCCGATAATCCAGTCGAGTTCAAAATCTTCCATTGCAATATAAAGCATTTCTTCGATGGCAGGCTTTAAGCGGTGAATCTCATCAATAAAAAAAACTGTCCGCGGAGTTATAGTTGAAAGAATTCCCGCCAGGTCTTTCGGTTTATCAAGAGCCGGTGCAGAGGTTACCTTAAAATCAACACCAAGTTCGTGGGCTGTAATCTGTGCAAGAGTTGTTTTACCGAGTCCCGGAGGTCCAATCAAAAGAAGATGATCCAGAGGCTCTTCTCTCAATTTTGCCGCTTCAATAAAAGTCGAAAGATTTTTCTTTACGCTTTCCTGGCCCAGAAAATCTTTGAGCATATTAGGACGAAGTTTGTTGTCCTGTTCATCAAATCTGTCTTTTAAATCCGCACGAACAATTGCAGAAAAATCTTCATCAAAATCTTCAGCCATAATCTCCACCCCTCTAAGCCAATTCTACAATCGCACGGCGGAAGAGAATATCTTCGCGCTCTTTCTGACTCTTGCCGGCAAAATCCTTATCATTTGTAAGCACTTCAACCAGCTGGGCAACTTTCTGTTCAACCAGTTTTTTGTCATAGCCCATGCTTGCAAGAGACATTACAACATCTGCGTAAGGACTTGCGGCAGAAAGGCTCACAACATTACCTGCGCTCTCACTGATTTTAAGTTTTCCTTTCAAAGTCAGCATCATCTTACCGGCAGTCTTTTTACCAACACCAGGAATCTTTTCCAGCATTTCAAGATCACCCTTTTCAAGCACATCAAGCAGGCGGGAACTCGAAACTGCACTCATGATTTTTACAGCGCCCTTAGGACCAACTCCGTCAACCTTAAGTAAGTCCAAAAACACGCTGCGTTCATCGGCAGAGGCAAACCCGTAAAGAGACATCAACTGATCTGTATGCTGAAGATATGTGTAAATCTTTGCTTCGTTACCAACCGGCGGCAGCATATCAAGGTTAGAATCAGGAACACATAAATCCCATTCCACACCATTAGTATCTATAAAAACCTGTTTAGGAAATTTTCCGGTAATGATTCCAGTAAGTGAGTTGAACATAATCATATTATAGATGATATAGGCAGACTTGTGAAGATTATAAGATGTGTTACATATTTGTCATTACCGGTATAAAAATATATGTCATTGTTGGGTCAAGCACGGGAATGAAAATAAAAATGATAATAATTCTCAAATTCCATTGACATTTTTTAAGCAATTTATATAATTTGATAATCGTTATCAAATTGAGGACACACAAAAAAAAATGCAGAAAGCAGCCTATAAAACAAAACAGCAGGATTTACTTTTTTCTTATCTTAAAGAAATGCAGGGAAAGCATTTTACCGCAGAAGATGTGCGCTCTCATTTTGAAGCAAAAAAGATTTCTATTGGAATTGCAACAATTTACCGTCAGCTGGAAAAGCTCGTCGCCGAAGGAAAGATTCAGAAATATTTTATAGATGACCATTCCGCTGCCTGCTTTGAGTATGCGGGAGAAAACTGCAATCAGAACGAAAAACACTTTCATTTAAAGTGTGAACTTTGCGGCCGCCTTATCCATCTTGAATGCGAAGAACTTAAAGAACTCGGCGGTCATCTTAAGACTGAACATGGATTTGTAATAAATCCACTCAGAACAGTTTTTTATGGTCTTTGCACTGACTGCGCAGATAAGAAGGAACAAACAGATGAATAATAAGAAAATATTTTTCCGTCTGCTCCGCACACTAGCCCTGCTTACTGCCCTCTCACTTTTTGCAGCCCTGACTTTCGAAACTCTTCATGCCGGCCACGAAGAGCATTGTCATGATGAAGACTGCCCGATTTGTCTTGTACTTCAGGTAATTCATAACACAAATAAAATCTCAGATAACGCTTCGCTGACATCAGTCGAGTTTTCATTTTTCAACTACATAAATCTTTTTATTCTTTCTGCCCTTCTTCTAGCACCCGCAACCCTCGTTAAGCAGAAAGTAAAACTGGTGATTTAACAGTCCTCTTTTATTGCACTATTAAAAAGAGGAAAAATGATGAAGAAAAATACAAATAATAAAAAACCAGTAGTCCTCATAACAGGCTACCTTGGTTCGGGCAAAACAACACTGCTCAATAACCTGCTTCGTCAGGAAACCCGCCGTGTAGCCCTGATTGTAAATGATATGGGAAGCATTAATGTTGATGCTTCAATTTTTGAAAAAGGAAGGCGCAAATGTTGCAGAGTGCCCTATGTTCGAGCTTCAGAACGGCTGTATCTGCTGCACCCTGCGCGATGAGTTTATAAAGCAGATTGAAAAGATTTCTGCAATCGACAGTGTAGAAGTTATCTTCGTTGAGGCATCCGGAATTTCGGACCCTGGTGCTGTATCTGCCAGCTTCCTTGCTTACGAGGAAGATAATCCTGATACAAACGTTTATCTTACTTCGGTAGTAACTGTAGTCGATGCAGACAGAATCTACCGCGAGTTCTTAGACGACTTGAAAAAACAGAAAGACGAAAAGGTTGATGAAAACAATCTTACAGCAGAGGAGATTTCCACTCTGATTGTAGACCAGATTGAGTTCTGTAACTTTATCGTATTAAATAAATGCGACCTGCTGAACGAAAGTCAGCTGGCCGAGGTAGAAAAAATTGTCCGCGAGTTCCAGACCCGCGCTCCAATCTACCACAGCGTAAATGGCAATATTGAGCTTGAAAAAATCACCACCCGCGAGCCATTCAACTTCGAGCAGATTGATTCGTCATCTGCAATTCAGAAGGCCATCAACAGCCTGAACGAGCCTAACCGTGCTCAGCAGGGCTGCACCGGCGAGTACGGAATCTCAAGTTTTGTTTACGAAGAAAAGCGCCCTTTCAACCGCGAAAAGTTTGCTGACTTTGTAAACAACCGCTACCCTAAGGAGCTTATCCGCGCAAAAGGTTACATCTGGTTTTCTGATGCAGATGCCGATGTTCAGCTTTTTGAACAGGCCGGCCGTAACTCTTCTGTAATGGAAGTGTCTTACTGGATAGACGCCCTTGTAGAAGAGCAAAAAAAAGCCTTCCTCGAACAGAATCCCGACGTAAAGGAAAACTGGGACGAGGAATTCGGAGACAGAGAAAATCAGATTGTGTTCATCGGTAAGGGATACAATCAGGATGAAATAAAGAAGGCACTCGAAAGCTGCCTGGATGAAGCCTAAAATCGAAAATCCGTTAAAAAACAATCCGAAAGGATTGTTTTAGGATTATCGAAAAAATGGCTCAGAGGCAAGCTGTGCTTGCCGACTTTAAGGAGAATACAATGAATTTCAAGAAAACACTAGCAGGAGCTGCAATCCTCCTCGCACTCACAACATCAATCTTTGCAAAAACAAAAAAAGCAGACAAGAAATCTGACAAAATCAAAGTCGTAACCACAATTTTCCCGGAATACGACTGGACCCGCGAGATTCTCGGCGACAACATTAATAACGCAGAACTCACTCTCCTCATCGGAAACGGTGTAGACCTCCACTCATATCAGCCGTCAATTCAGGACATTGCAAAAATCTCAACAGCAGATATTTTTATCTACGTTGGAGGTGAAAGCGATGGCTGGGTAAAAGACGCCCTTAAGAACGCAAGCAACAAGAACATGAAGGTTATCAACCTTATGGAAAGTCTCGGTGACAAAGTAAAAGCCGAAGAAGTCAAAGAAGGTATGCAGGCCGAAGAGGAAGAAGAGCACGAGCATGGCCATCATCATCATGATGAAGATGCAGAAGAAGCAGCTGGTCATCATCACTCTGTTGCATTCAAAGACAGTGATGTAAAAGACCGTTCCCTTTCAGAATTCAATGGAGAATGGACTTCTGCTTATGTTTACTACAAAGACGGTGCTCTTGATGCCGCAATTAAATTCACTTCAGAACAGGAACCAAAAACAGACCTCGCAGCCTTGAGAAAATGTTATGATCTGGGACTTAAAACAAGTATTGATTATATCAACATAAAAGGCTCAAATGTTTCGTTTACAACTAACGGTAAAACTACAGAAGCAAAATATGTATATGCAGGTTACAGAATCGTACAGTATTCTGCTGGAAACAGAGGTGTCAGATATTTCTATGAAGTAAAAGGAAAATCAAACGGTTGTCCAAAATACATTGGCTTCAACGATCATATGATTGCTCCTGCAAAGCCAGAGCACTACCACTTCTACAGTTCAAATATCAGCATCGATGATATGTGCGCTGAATCAGACAACTGGCCTACCTACTTCCCTAAGAACTATTCTAAAGAAGAAGTAAGCAAAGCCTTTGCCGGTTATAATCCAATGGCACATATGTCAGCAGCTGCAGATCATGATCATCATCACGAACACGACCACCACGAAGCAGAAGGACATCACCACCATCATCACGATGAAGAAGAAGAAATTGAGTATGATGAGCATGTATGGCTTTCTCTCAAAAACGCAAAAATCTTGAGCGCAGAAATCGCTGCCGCTCTCTGTGAAAAAGGCCCGGCAAACGCAGCTTCTTACAAGGCTAACCTGGCCGACTTCGCAGCCCGCCTCGACGTCCTCGACGCAAAATACGCCGCAGCTGTAAAAGCCGGCAGCAAGAAGACAATCCTCTTTGGCGACCGTTTCCCATTCCGCTATCTCACAGATGACTATGGCCTCGACTATTTCGCAGCTTTCGTAGGCTGTTCTGCAGAAACCGAAGCAAGCTTTGAAACAGTAATCTTCCTTGCAAAGAAGGTTGACGAACTTGGCCTCAACTCAGTTCTTAAGATTGAAAGCGGAGACGGTAAAATTGCCCGCACAATCATCCAGAACACAAAGAAAAAGAGCGCAAAGGTTCTTACTCTTGACTCTATTCAGTCAACAACAGCAAAGCAGGCCGCTGCCGGCACAACTTACCTCAAGATTATGGAAGATAACCTTGAAGTTCTTGAAGAAGCCTTGAAGTAATTTTATCTTGAATAATGCAGGTGTGTAATAGCACCTGCAAGCGCATCGGCAGCGTGATCAGGTTTAGGTTCAGTTTTAAGACCAAGTAGAATTTTTACGTAATGTTCCACTAATTCCTTGTCGGCAGAAGCAGTTCCCGTAACTGCCTGCTTAATCTGGTTAGGCTGGTATTCACCAAGTTTTATATTATGCTGGGCAAGGCAGAGAGTAACAACTCCGCGAGCCTCAGCAACACTTAAAGCAGAAGTAACATTTTTTGCAAAATAAAGAGTTTCCATTCCAGCCTCATCCGGCTGGAACTCATCAATCACAGCACACAAACGGCTATATATGGTAAGAAGTCTCTCCCCGTGCGGCTGGTCAGCCTTAGTCGTGATACAGCCGTAGCTTACCATGCGGTAGCGGCCATCACAAAAATCAACAAGACCAAAACCAGTATTTGCGAGTCCCGGGTCTATTCCAAGCACCCTGCGGACACGGCGATTCTTTTGAGAACTCTGTAATTCAATTTTTTCATTCCCCGGCAGGGAATTAAAAGCCTTGTCGTCGTTAATCATAAGCTGATAAAAGAATTATAGCATAAAAAAAACCGCCCGGAAACAGGCGGTTTTAAGATTATCGGATCAAGCCCGATAATGACAATTAAACATTAAGCCTCTGGCTCAAAGTCATCTGGATATTCAGCTGTGTGGTATACGTTCTGAACATCGTCGTTGTCTTCAAGACGGTCGATCAGGCGCTGAACCTTAGCAGCAGTATCCTTATCAACTGGAGTGTAAGCATCTGGAACCATTCCTACATCAGCAGAAAGTGTTTCATAGCCCTTTTCCTGAATAGCTTCAGCAACAGCAGAGAAAGCATCTGGAGTTGTTGTTACAGTGATGATTCCATCTTCGTTTACGATATCATCAGCACCAGCTTCCAAAGCAACTTCCATTACTTCGTCTTCGTTTACCTTTTCAGCATCAAGTTCGATTGTACCCTTTCTCTGGAACATACGAGATACAGAACCAGAAGTTCCAAGGTTACCACCGTTCTTAGCAAAAATATTCTTAACATCAGCAGCTGCACGGTTCTTGTTATCAGAAAGAACTTCAACCATTACAGCAACTCCGCCAGGAGCATAACCTTCGTAGAGATACTCTTCGTATGCTGCTCCACCGTCTTCACCAGTACCTTTTTTGATAGCACGTTCAATGTTATCTTTAGGCATGTTAGCAGCACGAGCCTTAATAATTACAGTTCTAAGACGAGGGTTAGAGTTAGGGTCTCCACCGCCCATACGTGCAGCAATAGAAATTTCCTTAATAAATTTGGTAAAAATCTTACCACGCTTTGCATCGGCCAAACCCTTTGCATGTTTAATGGTGGCCCATTTACTATGTCCTGACATTAGGAACTCCTTATGTATAATAGAATACTAATTTTATCCATTAAAAATACCACAAATTAAAATTTTATTCAATATTATGGCCCAAAATCAAAGTCCAAGACGCCTTCCGCCACTCGCTAATCGCTCGGCCGCTTCACTCGCTCACTACGTTCGCTCGCTCCAGTGGCTGCCTTCGGCATGGCTCCACGCTTGGGGCTCATCCCCGTTTTTAGTACGTCCTTCAGTTTTTTTTATTTCACAAATCAGGTTTTACCCCTTATAATAGATGAAACGGAGAGAAATCTACAACAACGAGGTATCTATCATGAATGACATCAGCATTACATTTATAAAAGACGAAAAAGAAATCACCAAAAAACTGGTTCCATACGGAACACCTGTTTCGGTAATTACAGGAAACTTTGGAATTCCAGATAAAGAAATTTACGCAGTAAGAATAAGTAACGAAATCTGTCCGCTGGACATGCCTCTTACTTATGACGCAGCCCTTGAGCCGGTTGTGGCTAAATCAAAGGATGGAGCAGCCGTTTACCGCCGCTCTCTCTGCCTCTTACTGGCAGCCGCCGCTCATAATCTTTTCCCTAAGGCCCGTCTTCTTGTAGGCCACAGCCTTGGTTACGGCTACTACTACACCCTCGAAGGTGCAAAAAAGATTACCGACAAGGAAATCAAGCAGCTTACTGCCGAAATGAAAGCTCTTGTTGAAAAGGACATTCCTATTACAACAGAGACAATTCCTTACGCAAAAGCCGCAGAACTCTTTGAAAAACTCAACCTTGTAGAGACCCGCAAGCAGATTAAGTTCAACTGTACCCCTACAATCAAAATCAATTCGATTGGAGACTTTTCTGATTTGTACTTTGGTCCTCTTGTGCTTTCTACCAGCGTTCTTAAGACCTTTGAACTTATGAAATATGGCGAAGGCTTCCTTCTCCGCTTCCCTAAATCTTCTGATCCAGACAAGCTCACAAAGTTTGAAGATCAGCCAAAGCTCTTCGAGATTTACAGCAAGTACAAGGAATGGGGAAAGAGAATGAACGTTACCTCTGCCGCTTCCCTCAACGAGCTGATTGGTAAGCGCAAGATTAACGATTTTATCGAAATCACAGAAATCTACCAGCAGAAAAATATTTCTAAAATTGCTTCTCAGATTGTTGATAAAAAGACTGTCCGCGTAGTTTTGATTGCAGGTCCATCTTCTTCCGGAAAGACTACTTCTGCAAAGAAGCTTGCTCTTGAACTTCAGGCTATGGGCTACCAGCCAAAGGTAATCAGCCTTGACTGTTACTACGTAGGCCACGACAAAACTCCGCTTGACGCAGACGGTAAGCCGGACTACGAATGTCTTGAAGCGCTCAACATTGAACTTTTGAATAACCAGCTTGTTGATTTGTTCAACGGCAAAGAAGTTATTATTCCAAGTTATGACTTCCACACAGGAACTTCATATTTTGAAGATAAGAATAAGCTGACTTTGAAAGAAAATGAGATTCTTATTCTCGAAGGAATCCACGGTTTGAATGATAAGCTTACTCCAAAGGTTGCTCCGGAGCTCAAGTTTAAGATTTACCTTTCTGCCCTCACCCAGCTGAATCTTGATGATCACAACCGTATTTCTACTTCAGATAACCGCCTGATCCGCCGTATTGTCCGCGACAACAACTTCCGCGGAAAGCCGGCAGCAGGAACAATCGAAATGTGGCCAAGCGTTCGCCGCGGCGAAGAGCTTCACATCTTCCCGTTCCAGAACAACGCAGATGCAGTTTTGAATACAGCACTTGATTATGAGCTGTCTGTTTTGCGAGTATATGCAGCACCACTTCTCCGCCAGGTAACCCCGATGCAAAAGGAATACGCCGAAGCAAGACGTCTGCTGCAGTTCCTCGAGAACTTCGCAACAATCTCGCCAAGCGCAGTACCACCACGCTCAATCATCCGAGAGTTCATCGGCGGTTCGGCATTTAAATATTAGTTGTAAGTTTATTCTTAACTTCATCGAGGAGCTCAGCCTCCTCGTAATCGGCAGCTTGCTTCCAGTCAGCAAGCTGCTTTTCTTTTAACTTTTCGAGGGCTGTTGTTTTTTTCATGCATTCGCGGAGAACTTCGCGTTTTTGTTCTGTGACAAGCTTTGCCTGAGCCAGTTGTTTAAGAAGTTCTTCCTTCTGATACTCAAGAAGATTGTTGTACTGGCTTTGTGCCATTACGTCCTGAAAGTCTAAAGAGCCTTTCATCTGGGCTTTTACGGCCGCATAATTCTGGGCTATTTTTTTCAGATTATCATTGATTTCAGTTTCTACAGCCAGGGCTTTTGCAAGTTCACCCTCTGCCTGCTGTTTTTCAAAATCGCGGAATTCAAGAACCTTCTGTAATTCAAAGACAAACTTTTTCATCAGTTATCATAACTGCGGGTAGCATTTGCACTGGCATTCAGACTGGCCGCTTCATCTACAATTTGCGCTGTAGTAGGAATTGCAAGAGCCGGAGCTTCAACAAACTCTTCTTCCGGAATCTCTATACCTGTAAGGGCTGAAAGCTTCTTTAAGGTTTCTGCCATTGGACACGGCTCGTATTCTTCCTGCTTAAGGAATTCCTCTATCTCACCATGCTTATCTATAGCTTCATCAATTTCCGGTGAGTTACCCTTCTGGTAAATTCCGGCAGTAATCATTGTTTCATTTTCAGAATAAGTTGCCATCCAGGTACGGAGTCGGCCTACAGCTTTTCGAGTCTGTGCACCGCTGACACGCTTAGAAAGACGGCTGATAGATTGCAGTACATCAATTGCAGGATAATGGTAAGCCTGAGCTAACTTACGGTTCAAAACAATATGACCATCTAGAGTTCCTCGAACCTTATCCGTAATAGGCTCGTTCATATCATCGCCATCAACAAGAACAGTATAGAAGGCTGTAATTGAACCTTTCTGATTTGTACCAGATCTTTCCAGCAGCTTTGGAATCATATCAAATACACTTGGCGGATAACCTTTCTGAGCAGGAGGCTCTCCGTTTGCAAGACCAATTTCACGCTGGGCGTGGGCAAAACGGGTAACTGAATCCATCATCAGCATAACGTCTTTGCCCTGGTCGCGGAAGTATTCTGCAACGGCTGTACAAACCTGAGCTGCTCTAAGACGGCAGATAGAAGGTTCATCACTGGTTGCCACAACTAACACAGAACGCTTCATTCCTTCTTCGCCAAGATCACGCTTTACAAAGTCCAGAACTTCGCGACCACGTTCACCAATCAAACCGATTACGTTTATATCAGCATCTGTATTTCTTGCAATAATACTTAAAAGAGTTGATTTACCAACACCAGAACCTGCAAAGATTCCAAGACGCTGGCCTTTGCCCACTGTAAGCAGAGAGTCTATAGCGCGAACACCAGTCGAAATGCGACGGTTGATATCTGTTCTTTCATTTGGAGAAGGAGGATTTGCAACAGCAGGATAATAGGTATCCGGAACAATTTCACCCTTATCATCACACGGGCGGCCGCTGGCATTAATCATTCTTCCTAAAAGATTTGGACCAACCGGAACCATAAGACTGCGGCCGGAAGCAACAACCTCACAACCAACTTCGATTCCCTTGGTTTCGCCAAAAGGTGCAAGCTTTACAGTTCTGTCATCAAGGCCAACAACTTCAGCCTGAAGCATTTTGCCATCGCGCAATTTAATCGTACACATTTCACCAATTACCGAGCGCGGTCCTTCACTTTCTACTTCCAGACCTTTTACGGCAGTTACCCGGCCAGTGTAGAGAATAGTCTCTGCATCAATAACTTTTTCGAGATATTTTGTAAAATTAAATTCACCAGTATAAGAAGAACGCATGGCCCCACCCCCACACTAACACATTACTCAGAAGTGAGAGGATCCTGCCGCTTGATATTTTTTACAGGAGAAACTTCAAGAATCTTATTTTCAAGCTCAGTAAGCTGACTTGAGATACGTGCATCAATAGCACCAAAGTCAGTTTCTACGATACAACCGCCCTTTTCAACAGAAGAATCTTCCTGAACTGTAATTCCCTGAACATTTTCAACGTGCTGAATAAACTCATCTGCATGAGCGGTAGTAAGCTTAACATCTTCAATATTAACACGGAGTGTAACACTTCCGCGAGTCTTAACTTTACGAAGAGCAGCAACAGTATTTGCCATGATAACATTCTTCTGATTTTCAGAAAGAATCTTAATTACCTTGCGGGCCATCAGAATTACAAGCTCAACAATCTGACTTTCAGTATCCTGCAAAATTTCTTCACGGCGCTGCATAACAGCTTCAAGGATCTTATGCATACGTTCGATAAGACGTTCAACTTCGGCAGAGCCCTTTTCATAACCTTCCTGGCTTCCCTGCTCAAAACCTTCGTTTCGCGCTTCTGAAACAATCTTATCATGTTGTGCGTTAGCCTCAGCTACTATCTGAGCAGCTTCAGCTTTTGCTTTTTCAACAATTGCAGCCGCTTCATTTTCTGCATCAGCTTTAATTACTGCGGCCTGGTCTGTCTGGCGTTTTACTTCGGCAAAGGCAGTATCTTCAGCAGCCTTGATAATTCGTTCAGCCTCCTGCTGAGCCTGAGCTTTAAGCTGCTGTTTTTCCTGTTCGAATTGTGCCTTATATTCTTCGGCCTCACGACGCAAATCTTCTGCAGTAGGCCCGGTATACTCTTCTTCCTCTTCTACGATGGCCTCTTCAATAGGAGAATAATCCTTATAAAGAGGAAGCATTACTTTCTCTTCAATAGTTTTTGCCTCACCAGGTCTGAAAACTGCCTTCGCCATATTTTATTCCTTATGATACAAGCTCGTCTTCACCAGAACGAGCAATAACGATATCACCATTGTCTTCAAGACGTCGGATGATAGATACAATCTTCTGCTGAGACTCTTCAACATCCTTCAAGCGGACAGGTCCCATGAACTCCATATCTTCCTTGAGCATAGATGCGGCACGTTTAGACATGTTACGGAAGATTTTATCCTGTACTTCGGTATCAACAGACTTAAGCGCTTTTGCGAGCTCCTGCTGGTCGACATCGCGAAGTACCTTCTGAATAGCACGGTCGTCGAGCATAACGATATCTTCGAATACGAACATTCGCTTTTTGATTTCCTCTGCCAGATCCGGATCATCCTCTTCGAGAGATTCGATAATAGACTTTTCAGAAGAACGATCAACAAGGTTGAGGATTTCAACGATTGCTTCAACACCACCGGCAGCAGTGTAGTCTTCTGAAGACAGTGTAGAAAGTTTCTTTTCCAATACGCGTTCAACGTCGCGCAATACATCTGGAGAAGTTCGGTCCATTGTTGCAAGACGCTTAGAAACTTCGGCCTGCATATCTTCCGGAAGGTTCTGCATGATTACGGCAGCCTTTCCAGGTTCAAGGTAAGCAAGAATCAAGGCAATAGTCTGCGGATATTCCTGCTGAATAAAGTTCAAAAGATGAGCCGGGTCTGTACGGCGGATAAAGTCGAACGGACGAACCTGAAGCGAACTTGTAAGTCGGTTGATGATATCGATGGCTTTCTGGCTTCCCAAAGATTTTTCGAGGAGCTCTCGAGCATAGTCGATACCACCAGTTGTGATGAAGTTCTGAGCATTCATGAGCTCCTGGAACTCTTCGAGTACGGCGTCCTTAAACTCAGGATTTACTTTTTCCTGACGTGCGATTTCAAAAGTTAATGTTTCTACTTCATCTTCACGAAGATGCTTCATGATTTCGGCAGAAACCTCTGGTCCAAGCGAAATGAGGAAGATGGCAGCTTTCTGGCGACCTGTTAAACTTTTATAATCCTTATTGCCTTTTTTTGATGAACCAGAACCTGCAGGCTTAAGCTGTCCAGGCTTTGGTACCGGCTTTGGATTTGATTTCGGTGCTTCTGTAGTTGCTTCGTCTGACATAAACTATTCCTCCATCAACCATGTTCTTATGAGCATAGCAACATCTTCTGGATGTTCCTTTGCCATTGAGATTGCATTTTCCTGAAGTTCCATACGACGTGTCTCTTCGACAGACATTGTAACTTCCATTCCGTCGTCTTTTGCTTCCCAAAGAGCACGTTCGCGAGCTGCCTGCTGCTCTGCAAGAAGTCTTGCTTCGCGCTCGCGGCGGCGACGTTCCATTTCCTTGCTGATAATACGGAAGAGAATAAAGCCCACAAGTACAACAACAATTGCAATGAGAATCAAAAGAATTGTTCGGCGGCGCTGAATTGCAGCAAAATATTCTGCATCTTCTGCCTCAAACTCGTCATCGCGGTCGTAAGGAATGTTAGTTACCTCTACCCTATCCCCACGTTCACGGTTATAACCGATTGCACCCTGAATAAGACGAACTGCTTCGGCCTTCTGTTCATCAGAAACCGGAGTATATTCACGCTTGATAGCTCCGTCCTCAATTACAAGGTTTCCGTTATCATCTTTTACTTTCTTCCATTTTCCGTCCAGGTTGACAGAAACAGAAATCTTATCAATTTTTGGAGAAGAAATTTCCTGAGTTGTTTTTTCGTTTAATTCGTTATTCTGAGTTACACCTGTTTCAGTTGATTTTCCGATAACGTTAGACATATCAGAATAAACCGGGGGAGTCTGACCTTCAACTCCTGCAGGTCCTTCCGGATTATAACCGGTTCCCTGCCATTCCTTAGTTACAGTCTGGCTTGAACGAGGCAGATAATCACGATACTCAGAATCATCATAAGGTGTATCCGGATTATCCGGCTTAATTACGATTGGAGAGAACTCTTTTGACTCGCTTGTCTTCTGCGACATATCCATTTCGATTGCAACGTTCATGTCGCGGCAGCGGTCTTCACCAAAAGTTTTCTGAAGTGCTTTAAGAATCTTTGCACGAAGTTCAACTTCCTGCTTACGTATAAGCTTCTGCTGTTTTTCAATTATGCTTACACGGTCACTTTCTGCCATGCCTTCAAAATCATTAATCTGATTTCCATCAGCATCGGTAATAATAAGGTTTTCTTCACGAAGACCTTCAACTGCAGAAAGAATGAGGCGCTGAATACCGAGAACACGTTTTCTGTCCTGCAAAAGGTTACTCTGAGGGGTAGTTTTAAGAATAACACTTGCAGTTACAGGATTCTGATCTGCAGTAAAGAGCTGAGTTTCAGGCAGAACAATGTTTACGTCTGCCAGCTGAATTTCTGCTATTGATTCTATATGCTGTTTAAGCTGTTTCTGGATTGTATTTTTAAGCTTTACATTCTGATCTGCATCTGTAGTAGACCAGTTTCTGTCATAAAAGCCTGCCCAAGGGTCAACACTGGATGGTACAAGATTTTCAGAAATCAAAATCTCACGCATTCTGCGGGCAGTTTTATCATCATCTACAGAAATATAACCACTGTCGTTGGTATAGGCATTAACATTTTCCTGAGAAAGTCGATCCAGGATTTTTGTAAGTGAAGTTTCGTCCGTAACGGGCGCATTAAAAAGACGTACAGTTGCAGGCTTAGCAGACATCCTTACAGATGCAACCACGGCAACTATTACAATTACGATTATGCCAATCAGTATGACTTTTTGAATCGGCTTCCATTTGGACCACATATTCTTTAGTCCATCGGTAACCTTTTTAAGCCATTCGTTCATCTGACCCCTCCCGTGAACGAATTTTAAAGAAATTTGTACCTAATATAGTACTAAATTTAATTAAGTATAACATAGGAAATAAAATAATGCAAATGAAAAAAAATGAATGTTAGTTAGTTTTAATTAATGAATGGTCGTTAGTTTCAAATTTTTAAAATAACTTTATTTTTTACTTAAAAAAAGTTATAATTTAAAAATGGCGCAGAAAAAGAAAGTTCGTTTATCAGATATTGCAGAAAAACTCAAAATAAGTACAGTTACGGTTTCAAAAGCCCTTTCAGACAAAGAAGGTGTTGGAGATGAACTCAGAGACCAGATTAAGCAGGTTGCAGAAAAGATGGGCTATCAGACTAAGAAATCTGCTTTATCCGGAAAAAAAGACGGCGCTACAGGCAATATCGGGATTCTTATTCCATCCCGTTTTTTCTCGCCTAACGTTTCTTACTACTGGCATATTTTCAACACTCTTTCCTCTGAACTTTTAACCCGCGGTTATTACAGCATTATGGAATTACTTTCAGATGTTGATGAAAATAACTGCTCTATTCCAAGAATGATTCAAGACAAAAAAATCGATGGACTTATCATTCTTGGTCAGACCAGCGACCATTATCTTGAAACACTGAATGCAACATATTCTAATTTCATTCTTTTTGATTTTTATTCAGCTAAACTGTCTTTTGACAGCGTATCAAATGACAATTATTACTGTTCTTATATGATAACCAATTATGTAATCTCACAGGGACATAAAAAAATCAGATTTGTAGGAAACTTTGGAGCCACCACTTCTATTTCTGACAGATTTATGGGATTTCAAAAAGCAATGCTTGAAAACCACCTTTTCTGCTCTCCCGAAGAAATATTAGATGACCGCGACGAGCACGGTTCGTTAATAAAAATTCAACTGCCATCTGAAAAAAACATGCCTACAGCCTTCGTCTGCAACTGCGACGAAACTGCCGTAAATCTTATTATTGCCCTCGAAGAAAAAGGCTACAAAGTTCCACAGGATATTTCCGTGACCGGTTTTGACAATTATCTTCCACAGAAAAAAACTCCGGTTGAACTTACAACCGTTTATATCAAACCAGAAGATTCCACAAAGATTGCCGCAGAACTTATCATCAGTAAAATTACAGGAAAGCCATATATAAAAGGCCGCCATCTCGTAAGTGGCAGCCTTGTTATAAGAGATTCTGTAAAAAGCTTATAATCACAATTGCATTACAGAGTTTTTATAAACTCATAAATCTTTTCTGCAGCTTTTTTATGAGTGAGTGGTCCCGGATGCCCGCGTGAACCTTTATCTTCAGGATTTTTTTCAATCTTATCCATACTATCAAGTTCAAGGGCATACACGTTCATATCACTTGTTGCAGACATATATTCTTTTATTCCCTTCTGAATCAAAGCAGGAACAATATCCAGCGGAAGCATACCCCAGGTCCAGATTATCTTAGCCTTAGGATTATGTCTTCTGATATCACCAAGGAAACGTTTGGCCTCAGAAACAATCGCATTTCCAGCAACTCCAGCGGCCCCCTTTCCATCATCCTGACTCTTAAATCCGGAATTATCATTTGTTCCCAGATTCAAAACTACATAATCAGCACCACCATCATAAGCAAGAGCATCACAAGAACCCATTGCCTGCTGCTGCTCACCACTTAAAACGCCGCAAACCTGATCATAATACATAGGAATAGATGAAGTAACGTCTCCATCCCAGCCCCAGCAGAGTCCCCAGCCGCACTGGCTTATACTTGTCCAGTCAGCATTCATTTTTTTAGACAGCTGAACGGCATAAGTTTTACTTGCACACATCCACTGTGTAATCCAGTCCGTTTCATAAGGGGCACCTGCAAGCCCCTCTCCAGAAGTTATGCTGTCACCAATAAATTCAATTTTGCAGGAACGAGGTTTTAAGGCACAAAACTCGCCGTTATCATCAAGCCTGAGACCAGTAATCTTCAGGTCATGCAAAGGATCTCCTGGCATCGGCTGAGTATCCTTTAATATAGAAATAAGATTTTCTTTTTCCGGATTAAGATTTCTTGCAAGACAAATCCAGGTAGATTTTTTAGGAGCAATAAAACGGGTAATCTGCGCTCCGTTTACTTCAACTGCAAGCCAGATTTCATGATAATCATAATTTGCAGAAATCTCTGCCCATACTTCGCGGGCTTTTACATTAATTTCAAGTGCTGAACCTGCCCAGAAAAGTCTAACGGCGCCATCCTTGCAAATAAGATCCGCAACGTTACGGCCAAGAATGCGCATATTTTTAACATCTTTAATAAGAAAATTTTTCATGAGTGTGAGTATAACTTATTTAAATATAAAAAACAAATGGTTAATATCAATAGTATTTTTTTTACTTAAAATTACTTAATTTAACTTAATGTAAATTACCTAATATTACTTAATTTTCTTGACAATCTAAGTTACTGGTTGTAAATTAGAGGCATAAATGAGTTCCCGGAAGTTATTCTGACCTGTTTCAGAATCCGGGTGACACAAAGACATAAGGAGCATTATATGGCAAAAATCATCAGCGGCGGAAATTTACCAAACATTCCATGGCAGGACAAGCCAAAAGACAGCTGGCAGCCAATCTGGCGCTACACAGAAAATCCGGTAATCGACCGTAATCCTTTCCCGGGTATGGGTCGCATTTTCAACTCAGCAGTAATTCCATGGGAAGGAAAATTTAAAGGTGTATTCCGTGCAGAAGCAACAATCGCACGACCTTTCCTCTACCTCGGCGATTCAGACGACGGTATTCACTGGACTTTCCAGACAGAAAGAATCCACATGCATGATCCTGATGGAACTCCACATGATCCATACTATGCATACGACCCACGTGTAGTAAAAGTTGATGACACTTATTATATTATGTGGTGCGGTGACTTTGATGGTGCTGCAATCGGCGTTGCAAGCACAAAGGACTTTAAAGACTTTACACGCCTGGAAAATCCTTTCCTGCCATTCAACCGTAATGCAGTTCTCTTCCCACGTAAAATCGATAACAAGTTTATAATGCTCTCACGCCCTTCTGATTCAGGACACACACCTTTCGGCGACATTCTTCTTTCTCAGTCACCTGATATGAAATACTGGGGTGAACATCGTCTCGTAATGCAGAAAGGTGGAAGCGGCTGGTGGGAAGGCCTCAAAATTGGTGCTGGTCCTGCTCCAATCGAAACAGACGAAGGCTGGCTCCTCTTTTTCCACGGAGTTTGCCAGACCTGTAACGGTTACGTTTACTCCTTCTCTGCTGCCCTGCTCGACAAGGACAAGCCTTCAATTGTAAAGTACCGCTGCTCAGACTACATGCTCACACCAGAGCTTCCATATGAAACAACAGGCTTCGTAGACAACGTATGCTTCCCTGTAGCAGCCCTCACAGACCAGGCAACAGGCCGCATCGCCCTCTACTACGGTTGTGCCGACACAGTAACAGGCCTCTGCTTCACAACAGTCGACGAAACAATCAAGTTCATAAAAGAACATAATGAATTGAGCGCTCTGGATAAGGACGAGGGCCGTTTCTAGGTTGGCAAGGAGGGAGGAGCACCTCCCTCGCCTCAACCGACTACGTCGTTTTCGGCTACCCACCCTACGGGGGCTTCGCCCCCATAACGCCCCCACTTACCAGTATTTCTTTTCACGGGAATCTTATTTATCCCCTTCACTAGGCTTTAATACATAAGCGGCATCGCCAGGATTCTGTGGATTACTTTCACCACCACTAATCAAAGGCTTTTTGTATACTTTATTAATGCCAGCAGCAGAACGAACTACACGGAAACCTGTACCTATATTATTTCGTGTTTGTGGATTACTATAATCACGATCCGTTACATTATTACGTATAATGCGTCCCCATAAACCACGCCCTAAATCATCACCTTTTCTATAAGCTCCATGCGTTGGATCTGTTACTCCATCGGCATCCATACTGTAGTTTAAGGAATACCAATCCCAGCACCATTCCGAAATATTTCCGGTCATATCATATAAGCCCCATGCATTAGGTATTTTTTTCTTTACTTCATGAGTATAGGTAATCTTGTATGATTTAACTGTACTGTCAAAACCGTCCTTTCTATTTTCTGAATACCAGGCATAATCTCCCAGTTTAGACTCATCTTTTGTTCCACTCCAGATTGGGGCATCAATAGTTGAATCTCCGGCCCTGGCAGCATATTCCCATTCTGCTTCTGTCGGTAAACGATAACCATTTGCACTGAAATTACATTTAATAGTATTCCATCTTTTTGTTTCTTCTGTTGATAATGGTATCCATTTTGTGTAATCAGTTTCATCTTTACCGTCAATTTCCATAGAATAACAGGGAGTTAAACCTTCAGAACTCGAACGTTTATTACAATAAAGAACCGCATAACACCATCTTACATTTTCTTCAGGACGGTTATCATGAATTTCTCCTTTGGCATCAATTTCCCAAAAATCTGAAAATTGCATATCATTAGATAAAACATATTTACCATCAACAAACTGATAATATCCGGCTCCCATAATAGTTTTATATTCTTCTTTAGTAACTTCATGGTCACACATATAATAATCATAACCGATTGTTACTTTGTGAACAGGCCTTGCATTTTTACTAGCCGCATTTGAGCCCATCAAAAATGAGCCTGCTTTAATTTTTACAAAATCTTCCGGCATCTGGCCATAAGTCTTTGGTATTAATTCAACAGCTTTGATTTTTGATTTATACCCATTTTGTGAAAAGTTTGAACTGTTTACTAGAATATCAATTCTTTCTATTTTTTTTGAAGGATCCCACTTTGCGCCTTCCGGCCAGGTCCAGTAATTTGCTATACCATCAAATTTTGCTACAAGAAGATGTGAAGAAATCGGACGGATTCCTATATGACAACCATCCTGAATTAATCTTATATCAAGATAAACATCTGAAGAATCTACTTCAATACGGATTCTATCCATATCAGACAAATCAATATTACTTACATCCCAGCCAATCCAGGGATTCTTTTCTTTTCCATCCCAAATCCACTCAATTGTACCATCATCGGAAATTGCAGAATTACGTTGTGTGCTTCCAAGCAAAACATCCTTTAAGTTATAAGCTTTGTTGTCTGGAATAATTTCTTTTGGAAAAAATTCAATCTTCTTTATTACGGTCTTAGAGTTTTGTAAATTTTCACCGCCAATCCTGATCAGAAAGCCTTCCTTTGTATTTAATTCTTTAAGATTGCCCCAGCCTTTTCCAAAGCCATTGAAATAAACAAATGCAACATTATTTGAAAATGTCCATACCCAGTCTTCAGTACATTCTGCATTTGTAAGACGTAGCCTCAACTCATCATTATTTCCCTTTACCAGTTCAATGCGCATTGCTCCATACTGGCTCATATCCAGGCCACGAAAATCCCAGCCGATTTCCTGCCATTCGTTAGTTTCGGTCCAGAGAATTTCACCCTTTGGTGCTAGAGTTCCTTTTCCCCAGGAGATACTTCCTAATTCTACACCTTCAATTGCAAACTTTTTCTTTACAGAAAGCTTTGTCCCCTTAGGAGTCTTTGGAGCCGCAAAAGCAAAAGTCAGTGATAATGTAAGTAAAAGTATTGAAATCTGTTTCTTCATTTTCTATTTTTTCATTTCCTTTTTGTATTCTTCAGCAACAACAGTAGGACCTTCCCACCAGAGTTTTGTTGAATCATTATAAAGCATTTTTCCTGTATTAGATTCCATAAAAGAAAGGAGTACTTCGTCTGTAGATTTTTTTTCTTCTGCAGCAACTTCTTCAACTGCCATCATTGCGGCTAAATCCATTGCAAAAAGAGTTTTTTCTTTTTTCATAAATTACTCCAAAGAAACCTTTTCACTTTTTACAAATTTCAACTTAGAAAGAGCCTTATCACTTCTAAAACAAAACTGGTCTTTTAATCTCTCTGGAACCAAAAGACTGATACACAATTTATCAGCAGATTCAGTTCCCATTTTGCCGAAGACATTTCCCATATAGGCCGTAATCGTTGTATTTGTATCATCGTTTGCTATTTTACCGGAAATAATATCGTAAGGCTTCATTTGATTTCTAACTTCTGGAAATGCATTTTTTCTTCTATGCGCTACAACACAATGAAGCCATGCAGCATCTGAAGTTTCATACACAAAAGTTTTTAAATCATTAATATCCGTGACCGTAAAAAATGATATATAAGCAAATGTTCCAGTTGGAAATCCCTGTTGACGTCTTTTTTCGGCAGTTAGTTTTGCAAAACTTTTTGCTTGTTCTTTTGAAGTTGTGAGATAAAAGCCTTGGCCGAAATCTTTATAAGCAGCACATTTCTCCAAATCTGGATTTTCAACAATGCAATAACTTCCATGATATAAAACAATACCTTCTTTCAACTTAGTCATACATCAGCCCCTTTGTTTTTAAGGTATTGTTTTACATCTAAGAAAACAGCTTCATCCCCTTCTGTATGAAATATTCCCCAGCCAACCCGGATATATGATAAAACATCGAATGTCCTGAATAATTCGGCCGTTTCTTTAAGTGAAATACCGAATTTTTCCGATGCCATTCTGAGAAGTCTAACCTGCATATACAAAATCTGCTGCTGTTCATCCATAATATATAATAATTTTATCTCGTTTTTATTTATATATCAATGATTATTCTGTGACAGAGTTTTTTTATTACCAACACGCCTTCTCGCCGGTAATCTTCTCACCCAGCCAGCTTGCATTATATTCAACAAAGCACTTGGTATATTTAACATCTTTATACTTTTTTGTACCTTTCAGAATCGGAAAAATTACACTGCCCCAGCCTACAGAAATCACACCTACAATTGCGTACAACGGTCCAAGAACCAGCGACTGGAAGGTATGTCCGTATTCGTGCACTCTTGCCCCGTTCTGATATTCTTTATCATCAGTAGTCGGTACAAAAATGAAAGGTCCAAGGCTTAAGCCCGCATAAGGATTTTTCCACTGTGTTTCAATGGCATTTCTGTAAATGCGGTGCGGACGAGCAATATGAATCAAAAAAAACAAAAAGCCGATGGCAGTCTGTCCCAATCCCCATGTAAACTGAATTAAAAGGTAAATAAATCTTTTCATGGTTTCAGTATAAGTCAGGAATTTACATACTGCAATGCCCAAAAAGGCAAGATGCAAAAAACAAGGGGTAAGATGCATTTTTTGCATACAATTAAGATAGAGAATTATTCATCATAAACTTTTAAGTCATGATATAATGTTATATATGAAAAACTATGTTAATTGGGCGATTCTAGCCCCTGGTCGCATTGCCAACTCTATGGCAGCTGCGATGAATGGAATAAAAAACGGAAAACTAAAAACTATCGACGGAAATAAAATCCGTTTATATGCCGTAGCCAGCCGCAATCTGGAACGTGCTCAGGACTTTGCTAAAAAATGGAACTTTGAAAAAGCTTACGGAAGCTACGAAGAACTCTATAACGATCCTGATGTAGATGCTGTTTATATTGCAAATCCTCATGCATTTCATCTTGAATCTGCACTTGGCTGTCTCAAGGCTGGAAAACATGTTCTTTGCGAAAAACCTGCCGGCTGTTCCCGAGACCAGCTGGATAAAATGACTTCTCTTGCCCGCGAAAAAAAGCTTTTCTTTATGGAAGCCATGTGGACAGCTTTCAATCCGACAATTGCAGAAATCCGCCGCGAAATTGCGGCCGGAACAATCGGCCAAATCCTGAATATAGATTCCCGTTTCTGCAACAGAAATCCTTACGATCCGAATGACAGAAACTATGACCCGAGACAGGCAGGTGGAGCCCTGCTCGACCTTGGCATTTATAACATCTACTTTGCCATGATGCTTGCAGACTTCTCTCCAATCACTGCAGAAAGTTCTGCCGTCCGCATGCTTAAAGGAGTTGATGCCTGGAACAGCGTGAACCTGACTTTTGAGAACGGAATTGTTACCAGTTTTCAGAGTGCAATGGACCTGCCGTCTACAGTGCCTACACATGATGCTGTAATATATGGAACAAAAGGTTATATCACTGTAGAAAACTTTTTCTGCTCACAGAAAGCCGATGTCCATGTTTACAAAAATATTCAGGGAGGAGATTGCAGACTGATTCGCAAAATCCGGGAATCTTTTGCTGTAAACGGCTACGAGTATGAGCTTGCACATGCAACAGAATTTATTCTTGCCGGCAAAACGGAGTCCGACGTACACACCTTCAAAAAATCAGAAGATTTGATTGATATGATGGATGCACTGCGCCGTGACTGGAATTTTAAATATCCATTTGAATCATAGGAGTACAAAATGTCAAAACACATAATCACAGGAAAAGAAAAAGTCAAATTCAACAACAACGCCTTTTACTGCATTGGTACAGGCCGCATGGGTCTTGCCCTTCAAAAGCAATATTTTGAACAGCTTAAGTTTGTACAGGAAAAAATCGGTTTTGAGCATATCCGAGGCCATGGACTCTTCCATAACGACATGGCAATCTACCGAGAGTTTCAGCCGGGTGTGCCGGAGTTTGGACCTCACGCCTGGGAAGGCCGCGACGAGAAGAAAGTTCAGGTAGAATACAACTGGACCTATCTTGATATGGTTATGGATTCTTATAAAGAACTCCACATCAAACCTTTTATCGAACTTGGCTTTATGCCAAAGCAGCTTGCAAGCGGCGACAATTCTATTTTCTACTGGAAGGGAAACACTACCCCACCAAACAACTACGACCGCTGGGCTGGCCTTATTCAGGCAACACTAAGACATCTTATGGATCGCTATGGCACTGAAGAAGTTGTTACCTGGCCGGTTGAAGTATGGAATGAACCGAACCTTCCAGGCTTCTGGAAAGATGCAAACATGGAAGAATATTTTAAGCTTTATGATGTATCTTCACGTGCTGTCAAAAAAGTTGATAAACGCTTTAAGGTTGGAGGACCTGCCGTTTGCGGCGGAACAGATAAGGAATGGATAAAAGCCTTCTTAGAGTTTGTTCGCAAAAACAAATGCCCTCTGGACTTTGTAAGCCGCCATCATTACACAACTGAGTTCCCAAACTATGACGGTCACTACGGTTATCCAAAACTTCATCCAAAAGAGAAGTGTTTTGAACAGCTGGATTCAACCCGTGGTATAGTAGATTCCTTCAAAGAGTTTAAGGGAATGGATATAAACGTAACTGAGTACAACACCTCTTATATTCCAAATGCACCTGTTCACGACATGAATCTGAACGCCGCCTACATAGCCCTCATGCTTTCTACCTTCGGCGACAATCATAAGTCTTATTCTTACTGGACCTTCGGCGATATTTTTGAAGAAGCCGGTGTTCCTTACACACCATTCCACGGAGGCTTTGGACTTGTAGCAAACGGTTTGATTCCAAAACCAACTTTCTGGACTTTTGTCTTTTATAAGAAGCTTACAAAAAATTATGAAAAGTGCGTTTTGAAAACTCCGAACTGTGTAGTCGTAAAATGTTTTAACGGCAGTTTCAAAGGCGTGGCATGGAATGTTGATACAGAGATGTCAGGCAAAGAGTTCAAACTCGATTTAACCTTCCCGCTCGAAAATCGTAAAGATCCGAACGTGCTTGTTACAGAACTTGTCGATGAAGAAGTCTGCAACCCGCTTAAGGTATGGCATGATTTAGGAGAACCTGCAAATCCAAGTCAGGATCAGCTTGAGTTACTGCGCGCAGGTGCCCAGCCATTTGTTCAGACAAAGCGCTGCGGCAACAAAGTAAATCTCGTACTTAAGGAGAATGCAGTCTGCTACTTTGAAATCAAAGAAGCAGCAATAAAGAGCGACCGTGGTTATACCTACGGAAGACTTTATTAACTATCACCGTCACCCTGAACTTGTTTCAGGGTCTCAACTAAAGAGATGCCGAAACATATTCGGCATGACACACTTTGGAGCCCCCTATGAACTATTCATCCAATTCCGACAAAATCACAAGAGACTACTTTGACGCCCTCTTAATTGAGCCGCGCTATATAGACTCCAATCTGCCGAGCACAAAACTCGAACTCTACGGCCGCACCTTCGACACCCCCGTAATGACAGCTGCCCTCTCTCATCTTGGAAACACTGCAGAAAACGGCATGGTAATTTACGCGCAGGCAGCAGCTAAAGCAAATGCCGTTCACTGGGTTGGAATGGGAGAAGATAAAGAACTCGAAGAAATCTGTGCAACCGGTGCTGCAACAATCAAAATCATAAAGCCACACGCAGACAATAAAGAAATTTTCCGTAAAATCGAACATGCTAAAAAGGCAGGATGTTTTGCCCTGGGAATGGATATAGACCACGCCTTCAACGGAAGCGGCGGTTACGATAATGTGCTGGGTCTTCCTATGAAGCCAAAAACAGTCGAAGAACTGCACGACTTTGTTCAGGCCGCAGAGATTCCTTTTATTGTAAAGGGAGTTCTCAGCACAAAGGATGCGGAAAAATGTCTACAGGCAGGCTGTAAGGGAATTCAGCTTTCGCATCACCACGGAATTATGAGTTATGCCGTACCGCCGCTTATGATGCTGCCGGAGATTCTGCAGGTAACCCGCGGAGAAATCCCGGTATTTATAGACTGCGGAATTGAAAGCGGTATGGATGTATATAAATGACTTGCTCTGGGAGCTACAGCCGTAAGTGTTGGCCGCCACCTCATGCCGCTTTTGAAGGAAGGCGCAGACAAAACTGCCGCCCGCATTAAAGAAATAACCGGAGAACTGGCTGCAACAATGGCACGCACCGGAGTAAAAGACCTTAAGAGTTTTGATGCATCTGTAATACATCAAAGATCGTTCTAGATTCCCGGGTCAAGCCCGGGAATGACAATCAATAGGAGACCACAATGTATCTCGGAATTTCTTCTTCCCTCGCCCACACTTCTCCAGAAGACTGGGCTTCAAAGCATAAGTCACTCGGCCTTAAAACTGTAAACTTTCCAGTAGAATGCACTGCCGGCGAAGAAACAATCATGGCATACAAAAATGCTGCCGATGCCGCAGGCCTCACAATCGCAGAAGTCGGAGTCTGGCGTAACACACTCGCCGCCGACTTAACCGAACGTCAGCACTGGATAGACTACGCAGTAGAACAGCTTAAAATGGCAGACCGCATCGGTGCACGCTGCTGTGTAAATGTTGTTGGAACTCCCTATGGCCCACGCTGGGATGGCGGCTACCGCGAAAACTTCAGCGACGAACTTTGGCAGATGGCAGTCCGCATGATTCAGGAAATAATTGACCGGGCCCAGCCACAGCATACAAAGTTCAGTATTGAATCTATGCCCTGGATGATTCCAAACTCACCTGATGAATATGTAAGATTAATGGAAGAAGTAAACCGCCCGGCCTTTGGTGCCCACCTCGATGTTGTAAATATGATTACAAGTCCAGACCGCTACTTTTTCAACGACCGCTTTCTCGAAGAATGCTTTACAAAACTCAAAGGAAAAATCTGCAGCTGTCACTTAAAAGATATAAGTCTGAAACAGGAATACACTTTCCAGCTCGAAGAATGTGCCTGTGGAAAAGGAACTCTTGATATTGAACTTTATGCAAAGCTTGCAACAGCAGAAGACCCGCAGATGCCGATGATTATCGAACACCTGTCAACCGACGAAGAATATCTTGAAAGCATTGAATACGTAAAAAAAAGACTAAACTATTAGCCTGTCGAAAACACCGCAGAATTATTTCACAATCACAACAAGCACCCGTCCGCTTGCAATGCTCACCTCGGCAGTTTTTCCCGGCAGTACTTCATTGCTTATTCCAAGCTGGAAATCAGCCGAAAGCCTGGCGTTTTCCAGCGGGTACTTTGCGTTTTTGATATTCACACCGCTAACATCTCCGGCCACAGTCAGAACAGAAAAATAAGAACAGGTCTCTTCTATATACAAAGGCTCGCTGGCAACAATCTGCATTTGAGAATAATCATCTGCGAGCACCGCCTTTTTACCAAGCCCCTGTAAATACAAAAGAATCGAAACATTTCCCAGCGCATGGTCAAAACGGCCACCCATTGCACCAAGCAGAAGAAAATCACAATAACCACGTTCCAGAGCAAGCTTAACCGCAAACAAGGTATCAGTATCATCTTTTTCACGCGGAAGACGGACAATTTCAGATCTCTCCTGATAATCAGAAAGTATATCAGCATCACAGGAATCAAAATCTCCGACAATAACATCCGGCACACAACAAAGGCCTTCCGCATGAGCAAGTCCGCCGTCACAGAAAATAAAAAAATCATCGGGCTGTAAAAAAGTCTTTGCCCGCTCATAATCTCGAATCTCACCTGCAGCAACAATAACACAACGCTTCATAAAAGCCAGCCGACCTATTCTGTTCTGCCCTTTATTATTTCCATCCAGCTGCGTGAATCGCGTTTAGATGAATCAAGACCAAACAGCATAACAAACTTTTCCAGTGATTCACGAACCTTATCTGCCGCTTCACCTTCTTCTGTCACTTCAATCTCTACATATTTCAAGCCATTAACAATTTCCAGCTCAAGATGAAAATCAGCTCCAGGCAGCACATTTGCCTTACAATGCACAGACCAGGCATCCTTTTTTTTCTCAAAGAATTTATGATAAGCAGAAATAACAAGAAGGTCTCGAATAACGTCAACGTTCTCAACAAGAGTTTCATCCTCACGGTTCAACTCAATTCCGTTTTCAAGGCTTTTACGCTTTATGCAAAAAAAAGAACGTTCGTTATTTTCACTTCTTATTCTGATTACCTGAGGTTCGCCCGCAGCTTTACTTTCTGCGCGGGTATTGTATCGTGAATAATATTCATCAGATTTCAAAATGCGCTCAGGCTTACTCCTTATCTCAAGCCCAAGCAAATCCGACTTCCCGGAAATCACAGAGAAAATCTTATCATATTCAGCATCCGATAGCGGAATTTTTATTTCAATCTCGCGTCCCATTCACGCCCTACTCAGTCTTTCCAGCTTCAGCAATTTCTTTTAAATCAGAATAAAACTGCGGATACTGTCTTTCAATCAAAACAGGTCTTCCAGTTGAGTCAAGGAAGCAGTGTGTACTTTTTCCAAGGAAGACTACTTCATCCTTACACTTAAACTCATAAGAGAAAGTCAATTTTGCGGCAGATAATTTTTCAATACCAACCATAATCGAAACAGTTTCTGGAAAAGTTGTAGACTTCTTAAAAACGCCTTCTACAGACATTACCGGCGAAGCCATTCCCTCTTCTTCAAGCTTAATAAAGCTCCAGCCCAGCTGATCAAGAAAATCTACGCGTGCTTCTTCCATAAAACGGATATAATTCGAATGATGGGTTATTCCCATTTTGTCAGTTTCATAATAATTGATTTTGTGTAAATAAGGTTTAATAGTTTTCATAAGAATATTTTCGACAAATTTTAAGATTTTGTCAATCTACTAATTCACTAGGCAAATTTCTTTGAAAAATAGTTGTAGATAATGTTTTTTTTTACTATATTATAAATATGTTGTTAGACGTACAAAACTTAAACGCAGGTCTTGAAGACGGAAAACAGATTCTCAACGACCTTAATATACAGATTGGTCAGGGCGAAACACACGTTCTGATGGGACCAAACGGAGCCGGAAAATCCTCTCTTGGTAATGCCTTAATGGGAAATCCTGTTTACAAAATCACAGGCGGAAAAATTCTTTTTAAGGATACCGACATTACCGAAGAAAGTGCAGACAAGCGTGCAAAGCTGGGAATGTTCATGAGCTTCCAGAGCCCGCTCGAGGTTCCCGGCATTTCACTCGAAGCCTTTATCCGCTCAGCAATTCAGCAGAAAACCGGCGAACATGTAAAGCTTTTCCAGTTCCAGAAGGAACTCAAACGCTGTATGGAACTTTTGGATATGAATCCAGATTATGCACGCCGCGATTTAAACGTTGGTTTTTCTGGCGGTGAACGCAAAAAATCAGAGATTCTTCAGCTTCTTATGCTCAAGCCGGACTTTGCAATCCTCGATGAAACAGATTCAGGACTCGATGTTGATGCAGTTCGTGTCGTTGCAAAAGGAATTGAAGAATACCGCAAATTAACAAACGGTTCTCTTCTGATTATCACCCACACAGCAAAGATTCTCGAAGGCCTTTCTGTGGATAAAACTCACGTTATTGTAAAAGGCCACATCGTGAAGACTGGAGATGGTGATTTGTTCAAACAGATAAATGAGAAGGGTTTTGAAGAGTTTATAAAGTAAGAGAGGAACCCCTTCTCCTAGATAGGGAGCGGCACTGCAAAGCAGGGCAAAAACAGTCCGGTGGACTGTTTTTAGCGAGTCTCCGAGCAGCTATGCTGCGAAGGCCGACGCCCCTAAGACCCTGGAAAATATTTATGGAAGAAAAACAGAATATAGAAGACATAAACCGAGAATTTTACGACTTCCGTTACGAAGAGACAGAAGAAAACACCTTCCGCCTTGAATCAGGACTCACCCCGGAAATCGTAACAAAAATCTCAGATGAAAAAGGCGACCCGGACTGGATGCGCGACTTCCGCCTAAAGTCCCTCGAGCTTTATAACTATCTCAAGGTTCCAAAGTGGGGACCTTCAATCGACGGCCTCAACATAGACAACATTGCAACCTACGTCCGCCCGAAAACTCAGATGAGCGGCAAATGGGAAGATGTTCCGGATGATATTAAGGAAACCTTTGAAAAACTTGGAATCCCTGAAGCAGAACGAAAGTCTCTCGCCGGTGTCGGTGCCCAGTACGATAGTGAGTTAGTTTACCATAACGTACAGAACGAAGTTTCAAAACAGGGTGTAGTTTACCTTGGCTTTGAAGAAGCCCTCAAGTCCGAAGAATGGGGGCCAATGGTAAAAGAATACTTTATGACCCTTATTACTCCAAAGGACCACAAGTTTGCAGCCCTGCACGGAGCAGTCTGGTCGGGTGGAAGTTTTGTATACGTTCCAAAGGGAGTTCACCTCTCCTTCCCTCTTCAGTCTTACTTCCGTTTGAATGCAAAGGGAGCCGGCCAGTTTGAGCACACACTTATCATCGTAGACGAAGGCGCAGACCTGCACTTTATAGAAGGCTGTTCTGCACCAAAATATAACGAAGCAAACCTGCACGCCGGAGCCGTAGAGCTCTTTGTAAAAAAAGGCGCTCACCTGCGCTACTCTACCATCGAAAACTGGTCAAAGAATATGTACAACCTCAACACCAAGCGTGCCCGCGTAGAAGAAGGCGCCAGCATCGAATGGGTTTCAGGTTCCTTCGGCAGCCACGTAAGCTACCTCTACCCGGAAAGCGACCTTGTTGGCCGTGCTGCAAAAGCAGAGTTCACAGGAATTACCTTTGCGGGTGCAGGACAGGAGCTGGACACAGGAGCCAAGATGGTACACCTTGCGCCGGACACAAGCAGTCTCATAAGCACAAAATCAATTTCTAAAGGCGGCGGAGTTTCAATCTACCGCTCAGCTGTATATATCGACAAAAACGCAACAGGCAGCAAAACCAGCGTTTCCTGCGAAAGCCTTATGCTGGATTCAGAAAGCCGTTCAGACACAATTCCTGCAATGGTAATTAAAACCGATGAATGTGATGTAGGACATGAGGCAAAAATCGGCCGCATTTCAAACGACGCAATCTTCTATCTTATGACAAGAGGCATTCCGGAAGATGAAGCACGAAGCATGATTGTAAGCGGCTTTGCAAATCCTGTAAGTAAAGAGCTTCCACTTGAATATGCGGTTGAAATGAATAATCTTATTAAGCTGGAAATGAAAGGTAACTGTTAGACTTTTCTAATACCCATAATCAGTTTGTCTTCGCCGTTTTCCTTAGTAAGAACACAGCGGTTTGAAACAAACACAGGCTCACCGTTTATCAAAAGATGGTGGCGGCTTTTAAAGACACCATCTTTTTCTATTGCAGCTAAAATATTTTCTTTTGTATGATATCTCTTAAACTGCTCGCGGTCTTCTTCTATAACCGCCTTATCTGCATTAACCTGAGTATCTGCAAAGAAGTCTTTTCCCTGAGTCTGAATACCAAGCTGCTCAAACTCTGCTGTAGCCTGATGCTGAACATAAGAGTTTGTTTTCAAATCAATAACATAAATACAGATATAATCTCCGGCAAGAGCCATCAGTCTTGAATAGACAAGTTTATCCTGCTTAGCCTGTTCCAGCTGAGCCTTTTCCCTCATCTGGGTATCAACATTACTTACACCAATGATAATATGTTTTTTATCATTCTGCATGCGCATTACTTTCATGGAAACATAGTAAGGCATTCCATATTTTAAAATTCTGTAAGTAAGGACAAAGGTTCCCTGCTCATCGAGCACTTTAGTAATATTCTCTTTATTAAAAGCATCAAGAAAAACATCTACATCTTCTTCATGAAGACTTCCAGGAGCAGCCATTCTTACTGCCTTAAAGAAATTTACACCAGGCTTTTCTGTTGCAATCTCATCTTCACCAACATTAGATGTATATTCAATATATTCTTCAGTTTCAAGATTTACATAGAAAAGATTAAAGTAGTCCATTGCAAGAGCACGGGCAATATTTGCATAAGTTTCACCAGTTTCTGCATCTCTTACAGAAAGAACAGCCACAACAATAGCGGTTCTTTTTGTTACCGGATTTTCTGTAATCTTGGAAATGTAATAATGAGCCTTAGAACCTTCGGGAAGCTTTTCATCAACAAACATAGGCTTGCCCTCTTTTGCTGCCTGCTTCAAAACCAGCATAAAGGCAGCACCTGGTCCCTGCATTATCATTTTTATTGGAACTTCACTGCGGTCCTGCTTCATGAAAAAATATTTTTCCATAAAGTCGCTGTAAGCTTTATTTGCCCTGACATAGCGGACCATATCAGAATCAATTTCCATAATAGCCATTGGCAGAGTATTAAAGAAGTTTGAAAAGCCTTTATTATCATTCTGATTTAATATAGATAAATCGTGAAGATTAACCTCCCCAATCTGCTGAGAATAGGCTGATTCTGCTGGATTTTCAAAACCAATCTGAGTTCCGGTTTTATATCTTTCGAGAATCTGCTCAAGACTTACTGGTTTACAATAATAATAGCCCTGCAATCTGGAACAGCCGACTTCCTGAAGGAACTCTACCTGCTCTGCAGTTTCAACACCCTCGCAGACTGTATCTTTTCCAAGGGATGCAGCCATGCGCATTAATTCTGCCAGAATGATTTTTGCATTTTCTCCCTGGTCAAAATTGCGGAGGAAGACCATATCAAATTTGATTAAATCAAAAGGAATGCGGGCAAGTGTATTAAGAGAAGAATAGCCGCTTCCAAAATCATCCATCCATACAGAAAAGCCAAGCCTCTTAAACTTCTCAATCTGTGAAAGCATAAACTTAAAGTCATTTACGAGTGTGCTTTCTGTAATTTCGATATTGATTTTATCACGAGGAATTCCAGACTTGTCTACACGGGTAACAATTTCCTGTACCATATCGCACATGTCAAAATCTGAACGCGACAGATTGATAGAATGTGAACACATATAATGGTCAGTATTGACCATATATTTCATTTTCTCGAGAACACAGTCTAGAATATGTAAATCTACTTTATAGATGAGTTTTTCTTCTTCAAGAACAGGAATAAAATCTGCCGGTGATAAAAATCCCTTTACAGGGTCTATCCAGCGGGCCAGTGCCTCTTCATCGCAGACACGGCCGTTTACCGCACGGATAATCGGCTGATAGTAAGCTGTAATCCATCCTTCCTGCAAAGCCTTGTCGAGATTATCGAGTATATACTGCTTGTTGTCATTCATCTCCATATCCTTTTATTATACCCTATACATGAGAAAACGCAAACTTTAACTAGCCCCCGAATCATAGGGAGCGGCACTGCATAGCAGGGCAAAAATAGTCCAGTGGACTATTTTTAGCGAGTCTCCGAGCAGCTGTGCTGCGAAGGGTTCGGGGTGACTGCACATAATTGAAAAATACCTATAAATATGATAGATTAAACGCGTATGAAAAGCACAAATAACTCTTCCGCAGAAAATGCGGCTATAGATATAAATCCAATTCCATACCTTACCTGGACCTGGCTCAAAATAAACAAGGATTCAGTAAGTTATGATTTTGACCTTTCAGAAAACCAGGGCTGCGAAGTTCAGCTTGCTGAAGGAATTAAGGTAAGCTCTGGTAAAACAGTAGAAACACAGCTTTCTGAGCCTCAGTTTTCTATTGGTGAGCAGGCTGCAAAACTGATTTCTGATGCAGCTGCAGAAGGTAAAATCTACACTGTAGAAAAAAGCACAGAACAGCCTCTTATCATCAGAATCAAGCTGGATTCAAACTCTGCTACACATCAGATTATTCATGCAAAGGCAGGCACTTCTGCAAATGTAATTATTGTATACGAAAGTTCTTCAGACTCTGCCGCTCTTTCCGGCATTATCACTAAAGTTTATGCAGAAGACAATGCAAAGCTTCACATTTCAAAAGTTCAGCTTTGCGGCAAGACTGTAAATCAGATTGATGATACTGCTGTAGTTTGCGGCGAACGTGCAAAGGTAACTTTTACCCAGATAGAACTCGGAGCTTCTCACATAGACGCAGGATTCCACGCTAGTCTCGAAGGCTATCAGTCTTCTTTCTATTCTGACACAGCCTATATCTGCCAGGGAAATCAGTATCTGGACATGAATCAGGTTGTAGTTCACAAGGGAAAGAAAACTGTCTGCGACATGAAGACTCATGGAACCGCTAAAGACGATACAACAAAAACCTACCGCGGAACAATTGATATGGTAAAGGGCTGCGCAGGTTCTGTTGGAAACGAAATAGAAACTACCCTGCTCCTTTCTCCAAAGGCAGTAGTAAAAGCCGCTCCAATCATTCTTTGTGGCGAAGAAGATATTTCTGCCGAGCACGGTTCAACAATCGGAAAGCTTTCCAACGAAATGCTCTTCTACATGAACAGCCGTGGTATAGACCAGAAGACAGCCGAAGAGCTGCTCACAAATGCAAAGATTACCGCTGCAGCTTCTACAATCGAAGATGAGAATGTAAAAAACGAGATTCTGGAGTATCTCAATGGAAAATAAATACAGAAAAGACTTTCCTTTTTTCAAGGCAATTGATGATAACGAAGCCGGAGAAAACAAGGGACTCATATATTTTGATACAGCAGCAACAGCACAGCGTCCTTTTATTGTACTTAATGCAATGACACACTTTTATGCAACCGAGAACGCTAATCCGCTCCGTGGTCTTTACTCTCTCAGCGAGCGTGCAACTCTTGCCTATGAAAATGCCCGCGACACTGTTGCAAAGTTCATAAACGCACATGAAGCCGCAGAAATCGTTTTCACACGAAATGCTTCAGAAAGCTTAAATCTTGTAGCCTACAGCTGGGGTCTCAATAACCTCAAGGCCGGCGACGAAATCTGTGTAACAATTATGGAGCATCATTCAAATATTGTTCCATGGCAGATGGTTTGCCAGAAAACCGGTGCAAAGCTCGTATTCATGGAATGCGACAAAGAGACTGGAATCATAAGCGACGAAGAAATTGCTTCAAAAATAAACTCACGCACAAAGATTGTTTCTGTAGTTCACGTAAGCAATGTCCTTGGCGTAACAAATCCTGTAAAGAAAATCGGAGAAGCAGCCCATGCTGTCGGCGCTATTTTTATTGTAGACGGCGCTCAGTCTGCTCCTCATATGAAGGTTGATGTTCAGGATATCAACGCAGATTTCTTTGCCATGAGCGGCCACAAGCTCTGCGGCCCAATGGGAATCGGAGCCCTCTACGGAAAGCGCGACCTTCTGGAAAAAATGGATCCTTTCCTCCGCGGCGGCGAAATGATTGAATACGTTACCCGTGAAAAGGCAACCTGGGCTGAAGTTCCACACAAGTTCGAAGCCGGAACCGTAAGTGCCGGAGATGCAGTTGGAATGGCAGCCGCAATCCGCTACATCAGCTCAATCGGACTTGAAAATATCGAAAAACACGATGCAGCTCTTGCCTGCCGCATTATAGAAGGAATTAAGAATATTCCTCACGTAAATATTATCGGACCTAAAGACGGCAACAAACGTTGTGGAATCGTAACCTTTACTGTAGACGGAGTGCACCCACATGATGTTGCGACCCTTCTTTCCGAAGAACATATTGCAATCCGTGCAGGTCACCATTGCGCTCAGCCGCTGGGTCAGTACCTTGAACAGACAGCTACAGCCAGAGCCAGCCTATATTTCTACAACACAGAAGAAGAAGCTGATATTTTCCTTGAGAAACTCAGTCATCTAAGAGAATGGTCAGGATATAAGGATTAACTATGGATACAAAGGATGCCTATAATCGAAGAACCGTTAAAAATGAAGCGCGACAGCGGTTCAGTTAGGTTCATCGACAAAATGGCACAGAGCGAGATTTATCGAGCGACTATTAGGGAGATATGATGGATACCAAAGAATTGTACAGAGAAATTCTCAACGAACATAATATAAACCCGTCTCACAAAACCGATATGGATTCCCCAACCTTCTGTCTTGAAGGAGTAAACCCTAGCTGCGGCGACCAGATTACGTTACAGCTCAAGCTTGGCGAGGATGGAAAAATTTCAGATGCCAGCTTTACCGGCAGTGGCTGTGCAATAAGCCAGGCCTCTGTAGACATGATGGCAGACCTTGTAATCGGAAAAACTAAAGAAGAAGCCCTGGCTCTCGCAGATATCTTTGACCGTATGATTAAAAGCGAAGTTACAGAAGAAGATCTTGAAAAGCTCGACGAAGCCGCAGCCCTTCAGGATATTTCACACATGCCTGCCCGTGTAAAATGCGCAATGCTGGGCTGGCGAACAATGAAAGAGATGCTGGGAACAAAATAGAGCATGGTGGTTTCGACAGGCTCAACCACCACCGGAAGTACCTCTTGATTCAAACACGATTTTCTGATATATTATATATCACTTCGGCGCTTTAGCTCAGCTGGATAGAGCAACTGCCTTCTAAGCAGTAGGTCGACAGTTCGATTCTGCCAAGCGTCAAGAATAAAAAAAACTGCCTCAAGGCAGTTTTTTTTATTTAACCTAATCTACATTTATTGTTACTGAACCCAAATATACAACATTACTTCTATCTCTTGCATAGGTTGCTTCCTGTGCTACAGACACTGCAAACATTGCAACATACCAGACAGAATCAGAGCCTGAACCTGAATAATCAACATCTTCATCTCCGCTTTTTGGGCGCAATGAAGAATCAATCTGCTTAAAACTAAAGGAATAAACACTGGTACTTAAAGGATCTTTAATACTTGCATAATTTCTTATTGGAATAACTTTAGCAGCAGCTCCATAAAAATTACTGCCTGCAACAAGCATCTGTGCAAAATACGGATCATAATCGCTTAATCTTACATGAACCAGCCTGCTTATACCAGCTGACGGTACAAGAACTGTTTCGTTATATCCGTAGGCTTCAAGTGTCTTGAATTTATAGGAATCAAGCATAGTTGGTGTATTGGAAGATTTTTCTGTGTTATTTGCAGCAGCAATGATAGTATTACAATCGCTTTTCAGTCTGTCAGCATTTCTATAAATTCTGTAATAAATTTCTGTGCCTAAAAATCTTAATCCTTCATAATCTTTTTCATTTGTATAAAATTCGAAATATTGTTTAGAAGGATCAAAATTCTGATATTCAGGTTCAATAACACTTACTGGCGGATCAATAACATAATATGTATCAAGTCCACACGCAGTGTTAAATAAAATAAGGCATACAATTAAAAATTTCGAAACAAGATTTCCTTTTTTATTGTATGCCTTATTCATATATATATTTTATGTTTTAGAATGAATTACTGGATTTTTCCGTCGTTTTTAAGAGCAATAAGTCTAGACTTTGCAAGGTTAGCCCATTCGCTGTCTGAATACTTATCATTAAGCTCTGTATATACTGCCGAAGCTTCTGTATAGTCGCCTTTAGTTTCCATAACACGAGCGTAGCTGAACAAAGCATGTTCACGCATTACGAAATCTTTTGAATCTGCAGCAAGCTTATAATTTGCAGCAGCTTCATCTGTCTGACCAAGTTCTTCGTTACATGCAGCAAGATTGAAATATGCTATTGGAGCAAGATAAGTTTTCTTTGCTTTCTTAGCAGTTTCTTTCCAATACTCTGCTGATTCAGAATATTTTTTCTGCTGATATGTAAGGTCTGCACAAAGCATGTTTGCACGTGCACCTGCAATTCCACCTTTCTTAACATAAGCAGATGCTTTTTCAATAGCAGTCTGGCGTCTTGTTTCTACTTCAGCTTCTTCAAGATCTGAGCTCTTGTCTGTCAATTCAAAAACAATCTGGTCAAGAGCCTGAAGATTTTTTGCAGTAGCCTTATTCATTACAGAAGCTGCAATAATATAACCGATTACTGCACAAATAATAACTACAATTGCTGCAATAAAAAACTTCTTATTCTTTTCAATAAAAGCGGCAAGTTTTGTACTTGCTGTTTCTTCTTCATAATTTGCCATTTTATATAAACCTCAATTTATAAAAAATATTATTCTTTTTATACAGCCGTCATCTTAATGCCGGTCAATATGCAATTCGTTCATCAGCCTTATAACGTAGGTACGTTGAATACCAAGTACGCTTGCAGCCTTTGTCTGATTCCATCCGTTTTCAGAAAGAATCCTGATGATATATTCCCTTTTGAAAGCATCAACAGCAGTCTTAAGTGATTTATCACTTCCATCTTTTCCGACAGCCTCTACAGTCTGAGAAAGAGCTGGAGTTTCAACGGCAAAACCAAGATCACTTTCATTAATAACCGGAGCTTTGCCTACAATAAACGCACGCTGAACGGCATTTATCAATTCATCTGCATTACCCTGCCAGAAGCAGTTTAGCATTTCTGTTTTTGCACCTTCAGAAAACTCAGTAAATCCAAGTCCTGATTTTTTTGCAAAACGAGCAAGATAAACCTGCGCGATAGGAATTATATCCTCTTTTCTTTGACGCAATGGAGGAACATTCAAAACCACAGTATTAAGTCTTGCATAAAGTTCAGATGAAAAATCTCCGCTGGAAACAGCATCTTCAATCGGACGCTCAGCGGTACAGATTATCTTAAGATTAAGATTCTTTCCGGCAGTTTTCTTTATAAGATCAAGAAAGGCTGCCTGCATCTGATGATTTAAGGTATCTGCAAAACTTACGAACAGTGTTATTTTCTGTCCGTAAGTAATCATACGGCCTACAGTTTCAAAACCGTCAATTACCTGTGATTCTGTAAACGACCTGCAATTAATCTCAAAAAAATAACCATCGAGTAAAAAATGGATATGCTGGGCTATGAGACGTTTACCCGTCCCTCTCTCGCCAATCAACAACACCGAAGCGTTGTTTCCAGAAAGAGTTTGTACCAGCGTACTAAGTTCTTTTGCAAAAGTGCTTTGCCCCGCAAAAGGTATAACTTTCTTTTCCATTCCCACCCGTAGTTATAAAACAAGATTGCCAGGCGAACCCGGCAACCTCATTCAATTAGTCGTTTTTCTGAGACTTAAGCATATCTCCAAGTGTATATGCTCCGTCATCATCGTCGTTCGAACTAGACATATACTGTGAGATTTCGTCGCGCTGCTGCTTTCTCTTATACTCACGTACTGAGAATGCAACCTGCTCTTTGTCTACTTTTACGTCTACAACGAATACGTTGATTTTGTCGCCAACCTTGTATTTTGTAACAGCCTCTTCGAAAGGAACATCCTTGTCATCGCTGAGGTTTGCTTTATTTACAAGACCTTCGATTCCGTTAGGAGCCTTTACAAAGATTCCGAAATCTGTAATAGAAGTAATTTCACCTTCCAAAGTTGAACCAGGCTTATACTCTTCTGCAAATGCCTTCCAAGGATTATCTGTAAGCTGTTTGATTCCAACCTTAACTCTGTGAGCTTCTGGGTCGCACTCAATTACAACAGCTTCAACTTCCTGATCAACAGTCAATTCGCTGCCCGGATGCTTAACTTTCTTTGTCCAAGAGATATCATCTGCATGGAGGAAAGCGTCGATTCCGTCTTCAAGAGCAACAAATGCGCCGATGTTTGTAATCTTAACAACCTTACCCTTGATTTTTGTTCCAACAGAATACTTTTCTGCGATTGAATCCCAAGGATTTTCTGTAGCCTGCTTAAAGCCGAGAGAAACACGACCAGCCTGGATATCATAACCAAGAATCATTGCTTCAACTTCCTGACCAACAGAAACCATATCGCCAGGCTTGTTTACTTTCTTTGTCCAAGAGAACTCAGAAATGTGAACGAGACCTTCGATTCCTTCCTCAAGTTCAACGAATGCGCCGAATTCAGTAAGCTTTGTAACCTTACCCTTTACGATGTCATTAACATGATATTTTTCTTCGAAGTGAATCCATGGATCTTCTGCAAAGTGCTTAAGAGAAAGATTGATTCTCTTTTCAGCTGGATCAAGGCGGATAACCTTAAGTTCGATTTCCTGACCTTTCTTTACGAAATCCTTTGGACGAGCTACGTGACCCCAGCTCATATCGTTGATGTGGAGAAGACCATCGAAGCCACCCAGATCAATGAATGCACCAAAGCTTGTAAAGCTCTTAACAGTTCCCTTTACAGTATCGCCAATCTGTACTGAGTTGAAGAATGCATCGCGTTTTTCATCGATTTCTTCTTCAAGATACTTGCGGCGGTTTACTACAGGGTTCAATTTATTATCTGAATAAAGACGTTCAATATAGAACTTAGATCTCAAACCAATCAATGATTCAGGCTTTTCAATCTTTTCAGCATCAGCCTGACTGATAGGAAGGAATGCAGCACGGTCAACACCAAGATCAACCTCGTAACCGCTCTTAACAACCTTAACAATAACACCGTCTACTGGAGTCTTGTCTTTCCAGGCTGCCTGAATTTCCTTCATGTAGCGCTTTGAATCTGCCTTTTTCTTTGACAACACAGGACCGTTTGCGTTGTGTCCTGACAAAAAGGCCTGAACCTTATCCCCTTCTTTCGGCAGATCGCCTGCGAACTCCTCTGTGGGGATCAATCCCTCTGATTTGTCTCCAATGTCAACATAAACATAGTCGTTGGTAATCTGTACTACGATTCCTTCTACCATCTGACCAGCCTGTGGTGCATTAAATTCTTTCAGGGACTCCTCTAATTGTGTCTGAAAGTCGCCCTTGGAGTTCTGAGCTTCTTCCTTTTCCACTTCCATTTCTTCCATTCTAAAACCTTTAATTTATGAAATTTGTTTTTCTATTATCGCACAAACATTGTCTATCGTCAAGTTAGAAGTATCTATATATAGTGCATCTTTTGCAATTTTAAGAGAGCCTTCTTTCTTGTTTTTGTCCATTTCATCCCGCTTTTCTATGGCGGCTTTGATTTCTTCGAGGGTCATATCGCTGACTCCCTGATCAAAACGGCGTTTAGCACGAACCTCGGCAGAAGCATCCAGATAAACCTTAACTTCTGCATTTGGAAATACAACTGTTGTCATATCACGGCCTTCGCAGACAATACTCAGACTCTTTGTAATTTCCCGCATAAGGTCATTTACAAGATGACGGATTTCTACAATTGCACTAACCTGACTTGCATTTGCAGTAACACGGTCATCATGAAGATGGTCTGTAACATCTTTTCCATTAAGGATAAAATGACCTTCTTTTGTATATTCGATTTTCTGCTTTTTACAGAATTCAAGGGTTGCAGCCTCATCTTTATAATCAACTCCGGCATCAAGCACTGCCATTGTCAAAGTTCTGTAAAAACCTCCGCTGTTCAAAAAAGTAATATCTAATTTTTCTGCCAGCATTTTTGCAATTGTACTTTTTCCTGTTCCTGCAGGACCATCGATTGCTATAATCATTTTTTCTCTCCACAAATTGAATAACACAATTTTGAAATAAAATAACCTGATACCAAGCCGATTGAAGCTCCGGAAAGTACATCTGTAAGGAAATGATTACCACTAAGCATTCTCAAAATCATGGTTACAAGGCATACTGCAAATGTAAAAACAAGAACCGGCTTTTTCAGTTTTGAACCTGCATAACGTACTGCAAACCAGATCAGCAAAAAGCCAAAGAATATAAATACATTAGCTGAATGTCCGCTTGGCCAGGAAAGGAAAAAGTCACCTTCTTCAATACCCTTCTGACTCGGATTTATAAAATACATATAAGGACGGATTCTTCCTGCGATGGTTTTTAAAAGTCTGTAAAGCCCGTTTCCATATAACCAGCTTATTCCGAAAAAGAAACAGTCAACGAATGCAAGCTTAAAACCTTTCAATTTATCTTTTGAAGTAATAAAAAACGTAAAAATCGAAAGAGCGACAATAAGACCTGTAAACATAACAAATACATCGCCGATAGTATCTAAAGTTTCGTTGTATGGTCTTGCGAATTTTGCATCAAGCGGATTAACGTTTTCAATATTATAAGGAGTTCCATTCCATTCAACTTTTGCCTTATGCTTTTTCAATACTAAAGAAGTGAACATAAGCATGAAGCCTATAATAAAAACTCCCATTAAAGCTAAAACCTGTTTTTTTGTCATAAAAAAACCTTCCTATATAAATATTGCAGAAATTTTAGAGTTTCTTTAAAACCTTGTATTCCATGAAAGCGGTAACATCTTCGGCCCATTTGAACTGGCTCATAAATGCACCATTAAAACTTTTTATTGCCTGTTTATCACCAGAAATAAAATCATAATAATCACATTTGATTACTTCCGGATTAATTCGAAAATTATTGTATTCAGTTATAAAGAAATTCTGAATCTCAAGTTCAGAAAGAGTATGTTTAATGTCAACAATCAGATTACGGATATTCGCTCCATAGCGGGTAGAATCTGCGTCGGCACCATAGAGTACTGTAATCAGTTCTTTTGTCTTTACTGAGCTTCCGTTTTTATAAATCAGATAAGCCATAAGTTCATTTGATTTTGTTCTTGAAAATTTGATTACCTTGTTATTATACAAAAGCGTAAAATTACCAAAAGTTTTTGCTTCGAGACTCTGCTTTTGTTTTTTCAGAAGCATTATGATTTTCTTTTCCGAACGGCGCTTATAAAGAGAAAGGCAGAACAAGAGGATTGCTGTGGTAATAAAATTTAACAATCCTGAAAGACCGAAATTATCGTAAATTCCAGGTGCCATAATGCCCAAACCTATAAGCAAGCCAAGAAGAAATAAAAGTGGTGAAAAAGTAAAAATACAGATTGAAACAACACCGGTAAGCGTATAGGTAATCACGCCGTTAAAGGCCTGTCTCGTAAAAAAGTTAAAAATTCCGGCTGCAAGAAAAACAAGATATCCGATATAAAATGGGATTGTCTTTACAACATAAGCTTTTTCCCTTGAAACATTCTTTACTGCGATTGAATACAAATATAAAAAAGAACTGATAAAAATATAGATTCCACAATATATATAAGAAAGAAGGAACTCATGGGAATCACCATGATAAATCATAAAATTCATCAGAAGATTAAAAAATCCTAAAACAAATAAAAAAGGACTGACAAAAATCAAATGAAGTCTGTTTGTTTCTCCAGAATCTGCAAGATCTATAGGAGAAATGTAATATCGATTACGATAAGCAGCAACGATTTTATTCATAGTAACAAAGTGATTATAAAATATGAAACGATAATTTGTCAAATGCAGATTGTCACAGGAATAACAGAAGTTGTCACACGGATTCGAAATGCCTAACGGTATCTCGAATCCGTGTGACATTTATTATCTGCATAGAGATAACAGCCCTTTTACTTCTTTTTCAGTTAAATCTCTATGCTCACCGGGTCTTAAGTCGTCTAAGTTTACGTTGCCGATTCGAACCCGGACAAGGGAGCGGGTTCCTATATTCTGGCTTTCGAGCATTTTTCGGATTTCGCGGTTCTTTCCTTCTATAAGAACAATACGGATTTTTCGAGGCTTGAGAACATCACAGCGGACACATTTATAAAAAACGTTATCTACACGAACGCCTTTTTCTAAAAGTCTTGCAGTGTCTTCTGTAACATCCTGACTTGTTTCAACTATATATTCTTTTTCAATCTGACTGGAAGGATGACTCAATTTTGCCGCAAAGTCTCCGTCGTTTGTAAAAAGAATCATTCCCTTTGAATACATATCGAGGCGGCCGACATTGTAAAGGCGTTCCTTATAAGAGTCTCGAAGTAAATCTGCTGCAACCTGTCTTCCTTTTTCATCACTGGAAGAACAGACAAAACCTGCAGGTTTATTAAGGAGAACATAGCATTTTCTTTTTTCAAGATGAACCGGCTTTCCATCAAGGCAAACCTTATCTTCGGCAGTAACTTTTGTACCAAGCTCGGTTACTACATTTCCGTTTACTGTTACGCGGCCATCTAAGATTATCTGTTCTGACGCACGGCGACTTGCTACCCCGCAATGAGCAAGGTAAGCCTGAAGACGTGTCTGTTCTGAATTATTGTTATCGGGCAAGTTCGAATCTTTCCTGTTCATCTTCATCAAGTTTAGGTAAGTCAGCAATAGAATTCAAGCGGAAGAGTTTTAAGAATTCCTTGGTAGTTCCAAACAAGGTTGGTCTTCCTGGTGCTTCTTTTTTTCCAACTTCTTTTATGAGATTTCTTTCAATCAAAAGACGAATCATATTATCTACGCCAACGCCGCGCAGCTGTTCAATTTCTGCACGGGTAATAGGCTGCGAGTAAGCTATGATTGCAAGAGTTTCCATTGCAGATTTTGAAAGTCTGCCCTCTCTTTTTGAACCGTAGAATTCTTTGAGTACTTCCCAGTATTCTTTTTTAGGAGCAAGACACCAGCCGCCTGTAATCATTACAAGCTCTATACCTGAGTCTTCTGCTGAATATTTTTCTTTGAGTTTTTCAATACACTGTTCTGTTACTTCTTCAGAAAGCTGTGCTTTATTTGCAAGCACCTTGGCAGTAAGTGGTTCGCTTTCCAGAAATAAAATAGTTTCTACAAGTGCTGTTTCTTTATTAAAGTCCATTGGTAATCCTAATTAGATGTCAATTCTTCTTCGCTTGGAACATATCCTGTGTTATCTTCACGCGCGCATATTTTTATATCACCAAACAGCTTATTTTGGAAGATAGTAATCATCTTAAACTTTACAGCTTCAAGGATTGCCATGAATGCGCAGATTACATCCATTTCGTTTCCAGGGCGTGTAAGAAGGTCGGTAAACATACATTCTTTTTTGTCTTCGAGCAGTTCGTTCATGAGGGTGATTTTTTCGTTTACAGAAATTTCCTCATACATATTCAAAATCTTTTCATTTGAATACTGCTTCATGATAGACTTGAAGATATCCTGCATCTGCTGCAAAAGCTCCCAGGTATCTACCTCTTCCCACATATCTTCGGACTCATCAAATGGTAAAACGCGCTGAATCTTCTTGCGTTCAAAGTTCCATTCTGAATCATCTTCCTGTTCTTCCATAAGAGAAGAAAGTTTCTTAAATTTCTGGTATTCAATAAGTTTTTCTACAAGCTCTGCACGAGGATCTTCTTCATCCTCATCATCATAAGCAACTTCAACTGGAAGAAGCATACGGCTTTTAATATAGATAAGTTTTGCAGCCCAGCTGTAAAATTCCGAAAGGTCACCGAGATCTGTCTGAACTGCGTAATCAAGATATTCAAGATACTGCTCTGTAATCTGAGCAATCGGGATGTCATAGATATTTACTTTACTTTCGCGGATAAGAGCCCAGAGAAGATCAAGAGGTCCTTCAAATTCGCCGGCCTTATATGCGTGCTTTACAGCAACTGTTGTACCGCCAGCGTTTTCTGTGCTAACTGTGTTTTCCGTCTGTTCCATTTTCTACCGCCTTAGGGAATTCCATTAATTTTTTAATTCCTTCAGCCCCACCCGTTTTTTCTACGGCCTCAAGGCATTTTATATATTTTTCCCTAACTATTTCATCGGCAGAATATTTTAAAACTTCAATGGAAGGTATCAAAACAAAGGCTCTTTCTTCCATGCGTATGTGAGGAATCTGGAGCGTCGGTGAATCAATACATTCGTTTCCAAAAAGTTCTATATCTATATCGAGGGAGCGCGGACCAAAGCGAACTTCCTTCGCGCGGTCGCGGCCATACTTAGCCTCGATATCATTTATCTTTTTTAAAAAGTCATAAGCATCGGTATCGTCAGCAACATAGCCGACAGCCGCCGCATTATAAAAATCTTCCTGGTCTGTTACGTACATGGCAGGTGTTTTGTAGACACTGGAAAAATGCAGGCCCGACATCAGTCTGCAAAGTTCCCCGCCCGCACAGGCAAGAAGTTCGAGAGGTGATTTATTATCAAAAGATTTATTAGATCCAAGACCTAACAGTACTCGTTTCATAAATCACCTCCTTGTATTATGCTTCAGCCGAAGCCTCAGCAGCATCGGCTGCCTTTTTTGTCTTCTTCGGCTCTTTCTTCTCAATCACCTGGCCCGGGAATGCAATTTCGCGTACCTTAGCTTCGATGCTTGCAGCAATCTCAGGATTAGTTTCGATAAAGTTCACGGCATTTTCTTTACCCTGGCCGATTTTTTCTTCGCCCATTGTATACCATGCACCACGTTTATCTACAATTCCATGTTTTACGGCAGAATCAAGCAGAGAAGCACTTGCATTAATTCCCTTACCAAAGTAAATATCAAGTTCGCACTTTCTGAATGGAGGCGCAACCTTGTTCTTAACAATCTTTACGCGAACACGGTTTCCGATTGCATCCTCATCACCTTTACCGTCGATTGTTTCAACACGGCGGATTTCCAGACGAACAGAAGAATAGAACTTCAAAGCCTGTCCACCAGTTGTAGTTTCCGGGTTACCAAACATAACGCCAATCTTCATACGAATCTGGTTGATGAAGATTACGATACAGTTAGATTTACCAATAATTGCTGTAAGCTTACGCAAAGCCTGGCTCATAAGACGAGCCTGCATACCCATTACAGCATCTCCCATCTCGCCTTCTATTTCTTTTTCCGGTGTGAGGGCTGCTACAGAGTCTACTACTACAACATCAACCGCGCCGCTTCGAACAAGGTTTTCTGTAATCTCAAGAGCCTGCTCACCAGTATCCGGCTGAGAAACCCAGAGTTCATCTATATTTACACCAAGATTCTTTGCATAAACCGGGTCAAGCGCATGTTCTGCATCTACGAATGCTGCAACACCGCCAAGCTTCTGTGCTTCGGCAATAGCATGCAATGCAAGTGTTGTTTTACCAGAGCTTTCCGGACCATACATTTCGATAACACGGCCACGAGGATATCCTCCGATTCCCAGCGCCTCATCAAGCAAAATTGAGCCTGAAGGAATTACTTCAATTCCCGCAGCATTTGCCTTGTCGCCCAGTTTCATAATTGCGCCCTGACCGAACTGCTTTTCAATCTGAAGACGAGCCGCCTCCAGAGCCTTCATTTTTTCTGATGTTTCCATTATAGCCACCTTCCTCCCACATATAATATGGCTTCAAAATTACGATTTTTGACAAAATTTCCCAAAAAAAGTTTAAAAATCTGCGATTTTTTTTCTTTTTTTCTCTATTTTATGCTCTGGTAAACAGCCCTTCCCCTAAGGCTTATAGCACCATCTTCCAGAACAATTTTTCCAAGTATCTTTACAGCACGGCCACCGTCAACAGCAGGAGCTGCATCAAAATGAACCTTTACAGAACCTTCATATTTTGCAAGGGCATCATCACCAACAAGAAGATCACAAACATAAGAACCATCTTCATAAGTAATGGCATTCGAAATCTTTCCACCCCAGTTTACCCAGCAGTCAAGATACAAGGCAGGATTACCCGCAACATCCGTTAATGACGGAACATCACTGATTGTATCAAAATCCGGGATTTCAAAATAGCCCATAAGAAGCCGCGCCTTTTTCTTAATTGCAACTGAAGCATCTGAATTTAAAATCATATTAACTTCTATCTGAGCGGCATTATCGCGGTGAGCCTGAAAATATTTTAAGGCATCATTATATTTTTTATTAATCTCTTTGTTAGAAAGAACAATTGCATAAGACTGTGTAGAAAGATCTTTTTCCTTTGCCTCTGATTTTTCTTCTGATGAAAGTTCGAGTTTAGAAAGATCTGCCCGAGGACCTGTATACTGCTGACCGCGCGGGAAGAAAATAAAGGTAAACACGCAGCCAAGCACAAAAGCCGCGCCCATAATGCAAAACATTGCAAGCTTATCTGGATTAGAACCAAGCGGCGGATAGAATTGTTCGATTTTTCCGGTATCTACCCAGCGGCAGATTGTATCGTAATTTCCGTGAACACGGATAAACTCCATAGCTTCATCGGCAGTTTTATTAAGAGGATCATTTTCTTTTATTTCAAGATAATATTGAAGAGCCCTCGCTGTGTCTCCGCGGCGAAGGAAAATCGCAGCCTGTCCAAGGAGAAGTCTTGTGTCTGTAAGCTTGATTCTTCTTGCAAGCTGAAAATATGAAGAAGACGCACCGATATCTCCCACGTAAAGACACGCGATTCCAAGAGTAACGTAATACTCAAAGTTTTCTTCGTAAATCTCTTTCTTTGCTTCAAGCCTCTTGATTGCCGTAGCAAAACGGCGTCTTCTCATATCAAGCCAGGCCAGACTCAGTGCATCTTTTGCCATGAAAACTACTGCCTCAGATAATTCAGAATTGCATCAAGCTCTGCATTCAGCTGAAGAAGTTCCTGTCTGTTTAGAGTAGGAGAATCCTCTTCAAGAGCAGCAATTCTATCCAGCAGAGCCTGAATATACTCAGGTGTCAGCTGCTCTTTTGACATATTCTTAATATTCAAATCAGCTTCTGCAGTAACCGGAGCCGGTGTTACAGAGTAAGGATTCACAGGTGCATTTGGAACTACAGGTGCTGCTGAGTTCTCAGAAACAACCGGTACAAATTCATCTACATTACCCTGCATTCCTTCTGTATAAGGACTTATAACTTCTACCGGTCGCGCATAACCGGCAGCTGCATCAGCCTGTGACTGCTGATTTTTACCATATATAAATGCTTCTCCTGTCGGAATATAACCTTCTGTTGCAAAAGCAAGATAATAAACAATCTTATATTTTTCACCAGGAGCAAGCTTTACACCTTTCCATACAGAACAGACTGCAGAATCATTATAAGAGAAAACTGTATCAAAAGCCTTATCAATTAACAAAGAAGGTTCCCATCTGTCTTTTGAGAAGGAAGACTTATTTGCAAAAGCCAGAACAACAGGCTCGGTACAATCAGCGCCCGAAAAGAACATCTGCAATCCAGCTGCATCATTTCTTGAAATAAAATACTTCTGATTCTGAAGAGTTCTATACAATACTTCGTTTTTTACAGCAACTCCATCACTTGTGTAAAAATGATTTCCAGTTTTCTCGCCAAGTACTGTATCCAGTATTGCCTTAAAAGCAAGTTCTTCTTTTCTTTTTCCTGTATTAACTATGGTTGCAGTAACTTTAAGCATATCAATTGCATCATTTTTCTGAGAAGAAAAAAAGGTGTAATCGACATTTACTTCTGCAGTATCATTTATCTCATACTTAAATAAGACACCACCTGTTTTACCGGAAATAGATGATTTTACAGAACCATCTGTACATAATGAATAGATTTTTTTTCCAACTCTAAGATAAAAACCGTTGCCTGTATATTCATCTGTAGTAGACAGGACAGGAACTGTTTTCCCATTTCCCTGTATAACGCCCAGCGTATAAGAACCGTACTTTGATTTTGTTCTGAGACGGATTATTCCAAACTCTTCATTATCTTTAACTTTTACAGGCTTTGTCTTTTCTGCAGGAGCTTCTGTTTTAACCGCAGTTTTTTCTACAGTCTTATCTACAGCTTTTTTAGCAGCCTTTTCTGCAGCTTTTGCCGCTTTCTGGGCTTCTTTTTCAGCCTTTTTTTCTTCTTTAGTTTTCTTTACTTTTTTTTCTTTCTTACCGGGAACAGCAGCTTCCGTTGAGGCAAGGTCAGAATCAGAAGCTGTCTGTTCGGTTGTTGCAGAATCAGCAGCTTCGGCATCCTGTGCAGCAAGAGGCACCAGGAAAGAGAAAAACATAAATGCAAGAAAAACAGATTTATAAACAGTATGTCGTTTTTTCATTTATTTTTCCTCCGTTTTTTTAGTCTTTTTTGAATCAAGAAGATTTTGAGCTTCAAGTGCCTTAAGCTTTAATATTTTTACCTGATTTCGAGTTTCATCAAAAGGAACTGAAGCCGGAATATCAGGCTCATTTTCGCGTTCATTCAAAAGTTCATTATAGCGTCTTTCAGAATCACTTCTGTCTGACTTAAGGCTTTCAATTTCCATTTCGAGGGCACGAACTTTGTTTTCAAGTTCATCATTACGTGTCTGAGCGGCAGCCAGTCTCTTTCTTGTAGAATCAACTGCTTCTGAATTATAAAGTCTGAGCTGTCTTTCATAATCTTCTTTTGCAGCAAGATATTCTTCGCCAGTCTGCTTAAGAAGATAAAGAAGTTTTTCTTCTCTTCCACGCTGCAAGATTGTTTCAAGACGGTACTGAGCGGCCGGAGTTTTTGGAGATTCTGGAAATTCTGTTACGATACGCTCGTAAATTGAACCTGCCTCATCGTATTTATATCCGGCAAAAAGAGATTCACCTATATAAAAGAGTGCAAAAGAATACAGTTCATCTTTTTCGAAGCGGTGGCAGTAATCACTCAATACGATTATGCACTTTTCATATTCACCAAGAGAATAAAGAAGCTTTCCTTTCTGATAATAAACTCTTGAGTAGTACATTGAATCCGGGAAATTTTCCAGGAAGAAATTACAGTCGTCTAATGCGTTCTTGTTATCGCCGTCATAAACTTCTGCTGTTATGAGCATGTAGTAGGTATCCGGGTTCAGATTTTCTTTGTATGAGACTGATTTTCTGAGCATGAATTTTGCATCAGACCAGTCTCCCCTTGAATAAGCCTTACAAGCTTCTACAAATGCAGAAGCTCCAGATTCAGATGCAGAGGCAAAACCCAAAACAAACAGGCAGACAAAAGCTGCCGCCATGCCTTTCTTAAAATGTTTCAACAATCTTCTCAACTCCATTTAAGGCTGCCGTTAAAAAAGCAGGAACCGGAAACAACTATGTCGGTACCGGCATCAATTACAGATTTCAAAGTATCGTTATTAACTCCACCATCTACAGAAATCTTGTAATTAAGTCCGTGCTCCTCTCTGTACTTTTTCAGTTCGGCAACTTTTTCCACACAGGAAGGAATAATTTTCTGTCCGCCCCAGCCGGGATTGACAGTCATCACTAATATAATATCGGCACAAGGCAGGATTTCCGACAGTAGGGACAAAGATGTACCAGGACAGACAGCAACTCCGGCCTTTTTTCCTTTCTCATGAATCATCTGGATTACGCGGTGGGCATGATTTGTTGCTTCATAGTGGAAGGTAATCCAGTCTGCTCCGGCTTCTGCAAAAGAAGCAACATGAAGTTCAGGCTTATCAACCATAAGATGAACATCAAAAGGCAATTTTGTAAGCTTTCTGATTGAACGGATTACAGGCTCGCCGTATGTAATTTCAGGAACAAAGGAACCGTCCATTACATCAATATGAACAGCGCCTCCCTTATTGTTTTCTATTTTTTTTATCTCGCCACCCAGATCTGCAAAATCAGCAGAGAGAAGCGATGGTGCTAAAATCTGATTTTTCATTTGGTATATATTTTAACAAGAAAATGTAAATTTTACAATAATAAGTAGAAATTTCTCAATATTATAGAAAAATCTGACGGTGCGGAGCAGGCACGGGGTATGGACTGCCTCTTGAGCTTTTTGGCGCTTAGCCATAAAAAGAATCCGAGGATTTTTGCCTGCAAAAACCGCAGGATTCTTACACCAAAAAGGGAAAGCGAGCATGTCCATGCCCCAGTGACAGCGGGAGCCCGTCAGATTTTTCTGGGATATCGTTTTTTTCTAATTTTTATTGAAAAATTTTACTTGACAGATTGCGACTTTCGCTTTATAAATTATGTCCCATTTTTCATAAAATCACATATTTTTTATTGATTAAAAATCTTTTCTTGTATAGAATAGAATTTAGACACTATGGACATTCAGACAGAAGCCGAGCTTAAAAGGGCAATTGACTTTCTGAGTAAAGGAAATCCTTTTGAAGCACAGAAAATCATAAGTTCTCTTTTTGAGCACGACTTGGAAAGCAGGGAGCTTATTTATACAAACAAATGCTGCGTCTTCTGGATTGATTCTATAGAACGACTTAAGAAAATCGAGGATTCCTGCGAAAGGAGCGAAAACATTCTTCTCGAATGGAAGAATTTCATGTCTTACATTTCGCGCGAAAACGAACCTTACGAGCCTACCCTCTTTGCTGTACAAAAAGGTTTCTTCTCGAATGCACTTGAGGAATACAAAAAGATGCTGGAGGAAAAAGATCCGCTCCAGAAAGCCGAAATCTACAAAAAAACAGGCATCTGCTACAAGAAGCTTGGAGATTTCGAAAATGCGCGGGCTTTTCTTACAGAAGCAAACAATATTTATCCGAACCTTTCTTCGGTGCTTGCAGAGCTTGCAGACTGCTACTCTTTGTGCGGCGAAGACAAATTCGGCAAGGTACTGTACAGGGAAGCATTTTTCGCAGACCCGGACAGCATTGACCTCGACTTTCTTGATTCAGAGCTGATTAAATGTCTGATTGAAAAGACAAAAGGCAAAGGTTATTCAGGAAAGGCACTCCTCTACTGGATTCCGGTTTACGGAGTTCTCGGTGGAGTATTCAACATAAAGAGAGAGCTGACTTCCCAGGAAGTCGCCAGACTAAAGAAAGACATCTACGCGATGGAAAACGAAATCAAGGATCCCTCTTGCAACAGCGAGATTCTTATTCCGCGTATGCTCAACTGTTATTTCTGGCTTATGGATCATTATGATTTGGCAAATGAAAATCAGGCCAAGATTAATGAAGTTTTACTAAGAATTAAGCTTCTGGATTCTAACGTGTACGAAATGTACATAAAATAAATCCGGATGTAAAAAAGAAGCGCCCCTAGCCCGCGTTTCAAACCCACAGGAGATTAATATGGCAGAATTAATGCAGTCTATTCAGGACATGCTCAAGGAAGAGACTTGGACCCGTGCAACTATCAGCAACTACACACAGGCTAACTTAAAAGAACTTGCTGACCTCGTAGAAAAAGCAAAGGCAGAGGGAATCAAGAATGAAGTTTATGATTTATGTCAGGAACACCTTTCTCATTCAAAAGACAGCATCATAGCCCTTTACATCTGTGGAATTCTTGACCTTCAGAATGGCTCTCTCGACAACTCTAATCTTGTAACTCTGGTAGACATTTTCCAGAAGAACCACAAGGAAAATATCGTAACATACCTTTGTGAAAGTATTCTTGAAGATGACGAAAACAATAAATTCGCACTCCGTACACTTGCAGACAGCTACCTTGCTGAAGGCAACGATAAAGTATGGGAATTTTATGAGAAAATCGTACGCATCGACTTTGACGAAGCTGAACTTGCTAAGCTTCTCGCTGAACACTACGAAACAGCAGGCGATGTAGAAAATACAGTAAGCTACTACAAAAAGGCTATCATCCGCTTTATCAAGGCAAATAATTACAATGCCTGCAAGGAAATCTGGACAAAACTCGTTCAGTTTATTCCTGAAGAAATTGACTTCTTCCAGAATCTCCGCAGAAAGATTTCTAAGCAGATGGGTGACATCAAAACAACTAACCTTATGCAGGAGCTTTACAACTACTACAAAGACAACAAAAAGTGGGACACTGCAATCCTTATCCTCAAGCAGAATCTTGAGATTGACCCTAAAGACACATGGGCAAGAAAGGAAATTACAGACTGTTTCCGCGGTAAATATGCTTCTCACAGCCATCTTGATGACTATATCCGCTCTTCTAACCTTTCACAGAGCTACAGAAACGTATTCGAAGCTATCAATGACTTCGAAAAACACATTGCCTTTGATAAGGGTGGATTCGTATTCCACAGAAACTGGGGCGTTGGTATCATCAAGAATCTTGATAACGATACTCTCACAATCAACTTTGGAAACACTGGCGGTATCCGTGAAATCAAGCTTGCTATGGCAGTTACTGCACTTAAACCACTCACAAAAGATCATATCTGGGTACTCAAAGCCCTCAATTATGTAAAAGAGGACGGTAAAAAAGTTCCTCTCGCAGAAAAAATCAAGAAAGACAAGGAATGGGCTCTTAAAACTATCATCAAGAGCTTTGACAATAACTGTGACTTCAAGCGCATTAAGGCAGAACTTGTTCCTTCAATCCTTACACCAGGTGAATGGACATCATGGAACACAACTGCTAAGAAAATCCTTGAATCAAATCCTATTTTCGATGTAAATCCAAATGACATTACAATGTACACTGTACATGACGGAAACATCACACCTGTTGAAAAGCTTGCAAATGAGTTCAAGGCTCAGAAAGCATTCTTCGCCCGCGCTGACATTCTCATGAAGTTCTTTGATAATCCTGACATGGACCGCTCAAGCGAAAGCTTTGCAGAAATGTATTCTTACTTTACAGGTTATCTTAAGAACATCTCTAAAGTTTCTGAACAGGTTCTTGCTTCTTACCTTCTCGTAAGACGCATCAGTGCAGAAGATTCTCAGTTTGCCTTCCCTATCAAAGAAACTTTTGCTGATATTTATAAGCGCCTCGAAAATCCACGTGAAATCTATACAGAGCTTAAGGATTCAAAGCATACTCACTTTAAGGAAGACTTCCTTGAATGCATCAAAATGCTTCCAGACTGGAACGAACAGTATATCCGCCTCTTCCCTACTGTGCTTGATATGAAGCTTATTGATCAGCTTATCAAAAACGGTTTCACAGCAGATGTTCAGAAGCTTGCAAAAACAAGTTTCGAAATCTTCAAGGATTACCGCGAAACTGTTCTCTTCTTCTTCGAGAAGTGTCAGGACTTTGACTGGTTTAAGGCTGCAGACATTCCTTATGAAAAACAGCTTATTACCCTTATCAACATAATTGAACTTACATTCCGTGAAATTAACAACCATGTTAATACAACAGAAAATAAGAAGATTAACAAAAAGGCTACAGACCTTCTCTTTGAAAATGATACAATCTTCAACTACATGTTCTCTAAAGATGAAACAACAGTTAAGAAGATGTATACACTCATTGATGATATTGCAGACATCGATGCAGACAAGAAATCTACAGCCCGCAACAAGATTCTTGAAAAATACCCAGACTTCAAGTTCCGTGTATCTGAAGAAAAGACAGCTCAGCCAAAGGGTATGATTGTAACTGCCAAGAAGCTTGCTGAAAAGAAGGCTGAAATCGACAACATCAAGAATGTTGAGCTTGAAAAGAACAAGGTTGAACTTGCAGATGCTAAGGCTAAGGGAGACCTTAAAGAAAACGCTGAATACCAGGCTGCTAAGGAAGCTAAACATCAGCTTGAAATGCGTCTTGCTAAACTTCAGGAAGAACTTAGTCGTGCAGTTATCTTTGACCCTACAACAAGTACAACAGCAGTTGTTTCTTTCGCAACAGTTGTTACACTCCACGACAATATCGAAAACAAGGACGAAGAATACACAATCCTCGGACCTTGGGAATCAGATCCTGATAACAACATCATCTCTTATATGTCACCATTTGGAGATGCTATCCTTGACAAGAAAGTTGGAGACACAGCTAAGTTCACTATCAATGATCATAACTATGACTTCACTGTTAAGGCTATCAGCAAGGCTAAGAACATCTAAGCTTAAAAAGCAGGTGCACGCTTTACAGGAGACGATTTCAATTGGATAACCTTACTGCAAAAATTATCGAGCTTTCTTCGGGAGTTTATGTAATCCCCGGAACAACGAACGTAGGTGTAATCATAAATGAAAACGACTCCTCTAAGGCTTCTGCTGTAGAAGTTTACCTTATTGATTCCGGCTGTACAGAAATTGACGGAGAATATGTTTTAGACGTATTAAAGGCTTTTTTTGAACAGCAGGGCTTATCATTTAATATCAAAGCAATCATTACAACTCATGGGCACGCTGACCATTGCGGTGCCCATAATTTTTTGCGAGAAGAAACCGGCTGTCAGTTATGGGCGGCTAAGCATGAACAGGGAGCTATGGAAACTCCTATCATTCAGGGAACTGTTCTCTGGGGCGGCTACCCTCCTCATGAAATGAGGACTCTTTTCTTTATGCCTTCTCCTACTACAGTTGATCATTTTATTACAAAAGATGATGTAATCCAGCTTTCCGGTTCACGTAAAATTACATTCATGGAACTCAAGGGCCACAGTTACGAAACTCTTGGTATTATAATCACCGGCAAAAACGAACATAAGGTTATTTTCCCTGGAGATAATATTTTCCCTCGAAATGAAATCATCAATCACTGGATTCCGCTTATCCTTAATCCGGTTGAATACATGGATTCTCTTGATAAACTTTGCGCGCTTGAAAAGGTTGACTGGTGTATTCCAAGCCATGGTGATTTTTTAAGACGTAATATTAACGAAGCGGCCGAGCTTAATAAAATTGCAATTATTTCAACAAGAACCTGTATTCTGGATGCTCTTAAAACAAAAAAGAAGCTTACTGCAGAGGAAATTGTAAAATACGTTGCAGACAAAAACGATATGCAGCTTTCTTTGAGTCAGTACGCGCTTGTTAATTCAACAGTAAAATCTTACATCTCTGTTATGCATGATGCGCGTGAAATAAAAATGGAAGTGAGCGACAACAAGTTGTTCTTCTCACTTCCAGTTCAGAAATAATATTTAACAAGCTCGGCAAGCACTGCTGCGAGCCATCACTCCCTAAGTTCGGGAGGACAATTTTAGTATTTATTATTTACAGGCTTACTTTCATCCCAGTTTTCTATGATTTTTGTACCGCTTGAAGTTCCGATTCTGTTAGCTCCAGCTTCGAGCATAGTTATTAAAGTTCTTGCACTTCTGATTCCACCGGAAGCTTTTACACCCATATCAGGACCAACTGTCTCGCGCATAAGCTTTACATGATGCTCGCTTGCTCCGTTTGGAAGAGGATTGCCATCAATTCCTTTAGGATTTGCAAAACCTGTAGAAGTTTTTACAAAATCAGCTCCTGCTTTTTTAGCACAAAGACAGCAGTTTACTATTGCATTATCATCAAGAAGACATGTTTCAAGAATTGTCTTAACGATAATGTTCTTATTAAGTTTTTTTCCAGCTTCCTTACATGCAGTAACAACATCAAGAATATCTGTTTCAACTTCAGTAAAGCGTCCATCTTTTGCAGCACCAATATTGATTACCATATCAATTTCGTCTGCACCATTTTCTATAGCATTTTCAGCTTCATTTATCTTATCTTTTGTTGTTGTAGCCCCCAAAGGAAAACCAACAACAGTACAAACTTTTACATCTGAACCTTCGAGTTCATTTGCAGCAGCTGAAACATAAACAGGATTTACACAAACTGAAGCAAAGTTATGACGTCTTGCTTCCTGACATAATAAAACAATTTCTCTGATTCCAGCCTGTGGGGCCAAAAGAGTATGGTCGATATATTTTGCAACTTCTTCTTTAGTCATAAGTAACATTATACTTTACAACAGAGATTTATTCAAATATCAGTTGCGAAATCTACCCTATTGTTGTATTATTTTATATAGATTTTAAATATTTATAGGAGCAAATATGGCATTTAAAATTACCGATCAGTGTGTAAACTGTGGAGCTTGTGAACCGGACTGTCCGGTAGGAGCAATTGCAGAAAAAGACGGCGCTCGCGCTATCGATGCTGAAAAGTGCATCAGCTGTGGTTCATGCGCAGCTTCATGTCCAGCAGAAGCAATTGTAGAAGAATAGTTTGCTTAAGATAAACTACCAGGCGGGGCTCTCTTTAAGACAGCCCCGTTTTTTTAACTTTTTTTTATTTTTCCTCTTTTTTATTTTACTTTCTACGGGTAATCTTTATGCCCAGACAGAGGATCAGATTACAAGAATTAAGATTGAAACAGACAAGCTTCCTGTTTTAGAAAGTCTTTCCCCTTCCCGTGCAAATACAGTCCTACGGGATTATAATAATATAGTTGAAAGCAACAGCAAAACCATAAGTGCCGGCCGTGAACCGGAAATAATGTTTTTTAAGTATACAAATACAGAACGCTTTACTTTTCAGGGACTGGCAGCCCGCTGCTGTGTAACTCAGGAAACTCTTGCAACCTTAAATCAGATTGAAAATGCCCAGGATGATATTAAAGGACGAACGCTTATTCTGCCTGTAGTCAGCGGTATTTTTATTCCTGTTGAACGCGGCATCAATTCCATAGAAGTACTTTTGCAGGAGAATTACAGTTCTCATCCCTTAACAAAAACAAACATATACTATAATATTAATGGAAGGGACTATCTGTTCTTACGCAGCAAACGATTTACTCCTACAGAAAGAGCATATTTTCTCGATTCTTCGCTGCGGCTTCCTTTAGATAATGATTCCTTCTGGGTTTCTTCTGAATTCGGAAAAAGAAAAAATCCTTTTTCCGGCGAAATGAAAAATCATAACGGAATTGATCTTGCGGCTGCAGAAGGAACTCCTGTTTATGCAATTAAAGATGGCTCTGTTTATGCGGCCATTGAAAAAGACCCGGAGTTTGGAAATTACATTATTCTTAGTCACGATTTAGGAAAGATGACTAGTGTTTATGCCCATCTTTCCAGAATAACGGTTGACCGCTATCAGTATGTGAAAAAAGGTGATGTAATTGGTTATGTAGGGCAGACAGGAAAAGCCACGGGGCCTCACCTGCACTTTGAAATAAGAACAGGCGGAAAAGCAGAAGACCCGCGCGTTAAACTGAATATTGAGAAATGATTAACAGAATAAATTGTAAAAAAACAGTTCTATTTTCTCTCTTCCTGCTCGCAGGTTTATTCACACTTGAGGCTGAAAGCTTTCGTGTAAGCAAAGTACACGAAATTTCTGTTCTTCAGAGTGTAGATTCTGAAGCTACGGCAAAACTCGGAATAAACGAAGCCCTTGCCATCAAACTTCCTTCGGACCAGACTTTTATAGAAGGCCTTGAACTTAAATTTGAAATTCCAGAAGCAGTTGCATCCTGGATGGATTCGGTTGCCTGCTCTGTTTATGCAAATATCACACCGACTCCAAAAAGCACACAGATTGACTATAGCGGAACACGTGCCTACGTAAAGACATTACCTGGAAAGCTTTCCTGGGTTTTACAGATTCCTCTTAAAAAAGAAAATTCAATAAAATCAAATAACTACACCACAAAAGTTGATACAGTAATTGAACCTGTAAAAAATGTGATTTTTATACGACTCCAGCCGGTAATGAAGGGTGTTCCGGAAGAAACTCTGAATGCGATTATTCCTATTACTGTAAAACCGATTCTTATGAACAAAGGACAACTTACCTTTAAGCTTGTTCCACCAGAAAAAAAGCTTGAACCTTGTACTATTTTCATTGATGACAAGATGACTACTTTCTCAAACAGTACAAAAGTATTCCTTGATACAGGTATTCATGATATTTCTATCATTTCTGAATCTTACCGCAATGAAGTGCGTACTGTACGTATAGACCGTGCAAAAAACACAGATTTGACTGTAGAAATGAAAAGTCTTGAGCCTACCCTGCTTATTACCGCTCCGGAAGGCACAGAAGTGCTTTTGGATGATGTAAAATGCACTGTTTTTGGCAAAGAATTTGTAATTACCGAAGGTGAACATAAAATTAAATTCTCTATCGGGGATTATGAAATTGTCCGCTCAATTACTGCAATCAAGGGTAAAACTTACACGGCTAACTTCTCTCTTGATTTAGACATTTCTGAAAATTAACTGATTGCCGTGACGCGGCAGCAAAAAATTCCAATTATTTTTTTATTTCGATTAAAGAATTCGGGGGGGCAAGTCGATAATAAATATATCGGGAACATTTTCCCCTCCCACCCATGTTCCCGATATGCCTGATGGGCATGGCTCGGATCTATTCCGAGCCTTTTTTATTTAACAATAACTTGAGTTCTCATCCTTAAAAAATCCTCAAAGGGCGGGTCCCAGCGACGGCAAAAACGATAAGGTATCCCCCATCTTTCGCTTACCCGCGCTTGCTTCGCTCGCACGGCCGCTGATGGTTCCCCCTTATCGTTTCTTGCCTGCGTCCCTTCCCTTTGAGGATTTTTTAAGGTAATCTTTGTTTTATAAAAAAGGCTCGAAATCTCTCACAACCGTGAAAAAAAGCGTAACTATTCACTATTTTAGAGATTTCTACTATAATTGGTCAAATATGATTAAGATTAAAAAATCTGGAATTGTGATCATCTCGTTGTTTTTTCTGGGTTCTATTGTGCTGGGACTTTTTTTGGGATGGTCGGTTTCTGAGACACATAATATAATTAATTCTGAATATATAACTGATTTTGATACTGCACTGCCTACAAAGCTTTTGGATATTAATGGTGAGGTTATTACTGAGTTCGCTTCTGATGAAAAGCGTGAAATCATTGCTTATAATAATCTTCCTCAGCAGATGATTGATGCTTTGATTACCCGTGAGGATAATGTTTTTTTCTCTCATAATGGTTTTAATCTTAAGGCTATTATGCGTGGTGTTGTTGGTATTCTTACCGGCCGTTCACTTGGTGGTGGTTCTACCCTCACCCAGCAGATTGCAGGTACTCTTTACTGCGACCGTTCTGATAAAAAAATCGGAAGAAAAATAAAGGAGCTCTGGTGGGCAATTCAGATGGAACGCCGTTATTCTAAAAACGAAATCCTCGAGCTCTATCTTAATAAAATCTACTTTGGCGGCGGTACTTATGGTGTAAACGCTGCTTCAAAATATTACTTTGGACACGATGCTACAGAAATCACACCGGCAGAAGCTGCAATTCTTGTAATTCAGCTTTCGAACCCGGCTTATTATAATCCTTTTGATCATCCTAACCGTGCAATGGACCGCCAGAAGTACGTTCTTTCTTCAATGGTTAATAACGGATTCATTACAAAAGAAGAAGCAGACGAGTCCTTTGAAAATTACTGGGCTGGCTTTGATTACACAAGAACCTCAACATCAGCTTACATGATGCGCGATGACAAGGCTCCCTGGTTCAGCGAGTTTGTACGCCGTGAGCTTTCAGGTATGATTTACGGATCTGATGATATTTACACTTCAGGCTTTACAGTAAACACAACTCTTAATCTTGCGCATCAGCAGATTGCACAGGATGTAATGTCAAAATATATTGAAGATGCTAACCGCCGCTACAAGAGAGAGCATTCTTCAAAAACCGGTGTTGCAACAAATGTATTTGTACCAATGACAGAAATGCTGGCCCTTCTTTTTGATATTCCGGAACTTAAGGTTAGCGAACAGCGTACAGAAATTGTTGCAAACAATACTTATGTAAATCAGATAAATCCTGTTCTTGATGTAATGGCTCTTATGACTGGAACAGAAAAACTCAAGGTAAATATCGTAAACCGTGCAACAGCGATTGCTAAACAGAATGAAGAAAAAACAACAATCGAAGGTACAATGGTTGCCCTTGATCATTCAAACGGATATATCGATGCACTCGTAGGCGGAAGTAAGTTTGATTCTGACAATCAGTTTATCCGTGCTACACAGGCAAAGGTTCAGCCAGGTTCTACCTTTAAGCCTCTCTATTACTCTGCTGCAATCGACTCACGAAAGTTTACACCTACAACTCAGATTTCAGACTCTATGGTTGTATTCCACACTGCAGATGGTAAGCCATATATTCCTTTGAACTTCCGCGGTGAATGGGAAGGAAACGTTTCTCTCTGGTATGCCCTTACCCGCTCTATGAACGTTCCTTCTCTTAAGATTCTAGACGGTATCGGTTTTGAGGCTGCTATTGATCGTGCTTCTAAGCTTCTTGGTATTCCTCAGAATGAACTTGAATCACGAAGCTTTGTTCCTGTATATCCTCTTGGCCTTGGTGTATGTTCCGTTCGTCCTATTGAGATGGCACGCGCCTATGCAATTTTTGCAAACGGCGGTAAAGAAATCACACCAATGGCTATACGTACTGTAGAAGATAAAAACGGTAATGTTATTTTGAATCCTGAACTTGACATCAGAAAAGAACAGGCCGCTAAGGGAGATAAGATCCAGGTTATCTCACCACAGACTTCTTTTGTCATGATCAAGCTGCTTGAACAGACTGTAAATAACGGTGGTACTCTTCATGCCCAAAAATGGCATTTTGATTACCGCGATGCAAACGGAAACCGCTACACTATGCCTGCCGGCGGTAAAACTGGTACCACTCAGAACTGGGCTGATGCCTGGACCTGCGGTATCACTCCTTATTATGCTGCAGCCTTCTGGTTTGGTTTTGATAAGCCTGGTCAGTCACTTGGTTTGAATATTACAGGTGCAACCCTTGCTGGTTTTGCCTGGGGTGAATATTTTGATAAAGTTCACGAAGATCTTCCTTTAAAGAACTGGATTAAACCTCTTGAAGGTGTAATTGAATGTACTGTTTGTGCAGACAGCGGAATGATTCTTACAGAGTCTTGTGAACACTCTACAACACAGTGGTATCTTGAAGGAACTCAGCCTACAGAAATCTGCCCTATTCACTCAAGCACTTCTAATTCAGTTATTTCTATAATGCGTCTTGAAAAGGAAATGTATAAGTCTGGCCAGAGAATGAGTTTTGACTTTGATACAACTCCTCTTACATTTGATCTGAATGCTCCGCTTACTACCGATTATGACAGCAGCGAAGAAGATGATGAGGATGAAGAAATTGTAGAAAATACAAATTCAAAATTTGACTACAATTATTTGATGGAATAAGCCTGCAATTGAAGACAAGCTGTGCTTGCCGATTTGCTTTTATACTGTTATATTTATTTATGGGACGCTAATGTTAGTACAAATCAAAGACATCAAGATTAAAAGACGTGTCCGCAAGGACCTCGGAAATCTTGAAGATTTAAAAGACAGTATGAAACTCTATGGACTTATGAATCCTATTACCCTCAATAGCCGTTATGAGCTTATTGCGGGAGAGCGACGTCTTCAATCTGCAATACAACTTGGATGGACCAGTATTAACGCCAATATCATTGATAATCTCTCTGAAGTAGATCAGCTCGAAATGGAGATTGAAGAAAACAATCAGCGTAAGGAATTTACTGAAGCAGAACTTATGGAAGGCTATAAGAGACTCCAGAGACTTCGAAACCCAAATATATTTTACAGAATCTACCTCTTTTTCAAACATCTGTTTGAAAAGATTGCAGATTATTTCAGGAAAAAATGAAACATATTTTAAAAACTACATTAACAGTAACAGCCATCATATTTCTTTTTACATCAAAAATTTTTTCTACAGGAGCCGGAATTCAGGCAGGACTTATTCCAGGAGTTCTTATTAACGAAACTTCTTCTCAGGTAAAAAGTTTTACAGGAAATATTACCGGAACAATCAGAATGTCTAAGATTCCTCTTGTAGCAGGAGCCGGTTTTGAAGGCGGAAAAGTTTTTTCAAATTTTAATTACGGCTTTTCTGTATTTGCTGATTACTGGGTTGTGGATACTCAGATAAAGAATACCTGGAGTTTTTATTCAGGTGTTGGTTTCAGCGGTAAGCTTTTAACCTCGGATTTTAAAAACTGGAACTTTGCTGCCGGCGCACGTTTCTTTGTCGGAACTAATTACACTTTTTACGATAACTTCCTTGAGATTTATGCCCAGCAGAATATAGTTCCAACTTATTTACGAAATCTGAATGCTTCTGGAAACGAGGGAATGTTTATGTTCTGCTTTCCGTTTGAAGCCGGCTTGAGAATGCATTTTTAATATATTCAATAGTTTCTTCTGCTTCTTCTTTAAGCTTCCATGGAGAATTTATAACTAACATTCCGCTGCCATAAAGACGCGGCGGATTTTTATTTTCGCTTGCACGGAATTCTTCAAGGCTCATTTCTTTGTGCTCATTTTTATCGAAAACTTCAAGCCGTAAATCTGCAATCTCTATATTTGGATTTGATGAGCGCGCGCTTTGAATTATTGTTTCAAGCATAGATGTTATTTCGCGATCGCGGTGAGCAAGCAAAGGATACCAGAGCATGATTATTCCACCGCTCCATTTTTTGTGAACCCCACAAATAGTCGCGGCGGCCTTCTCATAATCCTCAGTTTCTTCGTAACTGGGGTCAATCAGAACCGCTCCGCGTTTTGTTACCGGCGGAGTCAAAGCAGTAAGCATTTCCCAGCCGTTACGGTTATGAATCTTAATTGAAGGAAAATCCGTAGCTGCCGTCTGCCCGCCAGTAGAAAGGCAAGAATTTTTCATATTATTGCGAAGGTTTTCGATTTCCTGTGGATGCAGTTCAGAAAGAATCAGCGTATCCTGAGCTCTCATAAAAGATCGTTCAATTTCAGGAGAGCCCGGGTAGCGGGAATCCTTAAGATATGGCTTTACAAAATCAAGATAGCTTTTCAAAAGAGGAGGCAGGTCCGGCTCACAAGCTGCCCCACCCTCCGTTTCATTAAGCGCCATAATTCCACGGCCAGCTTCACCAGTTTTCAAACTGCGGCCATCAGTCAAATCATAAAGTCCGCTTGCCGCATGCGTATCAAAAAAAGTATAGGCTTTATCTTTTTTATTAAGAGAGTTTAAGACATGAATGAGGACGCTGTGTTTGAGTATGTCTGCATGATTTCCCGCGTGAAAAATGTGCTGATATGAAAGCATGGGAGAATAATAACATAAAAAAAAACAACTGTCATTCCCTGGCTTGACCAGGGAATGACACATTATTTCGTAAATATCAGTTTTCCATCTGCGGATTTTATCTTGATTGTCTCGCCGTCACTGACATTTCCAGCCAGAAGCTCGCGGGCAAGTGTATTTTCCACATAGTTCTGTATTGCACGTTTTACAGGACGGGCACCCATTGCCGGGTCGTAACCTTTGTCGCACAAAAAGTCCATGGCAGACTGGTCAAAGTTCAGGGTAATCTTACGGTCTGCAAGACGGGCCTGTACACGTTCAAGCTGCAGTTTGATGATAGATGCGATATGCTCTTTTCCAAGCTGCTGGAACATAACGATTTCATCTATTCGATTAAGGAATTCCGGTCTGAAAGTCTGGCGCAGAAGAACATTAAGCTGATCCCGAAGGCCGGCCTGTTTTTCCGGAGTATCTGCTTCGAGAATCAAATCGCTTCCGAGGTTACTTGTCATTATTATGATAGTGTTTTTGAAATCCACTACACGGCCCTGTCCGTCTGTGAGACGGCCATCATCAAGCACCTGAAGCAGAACATTAAAAACATCCGGGTGAGCCTTTTCTACCTCATCAAAAAGAATGACACTGTAAGGTCTGCGGCGAACGGCCTCTGTAAGCTGACCACCTTCGTCATAACCAACGTATCCCGGAGGCGCTCCAATAAGACGGGTCACGCTGAACTTTTCCATGTACTCCGACATATCAATTCGTGTCAGCGCCTTTTCATCGTTGAAGAGAAAATCTGCGAGAGTTTTTGCAAGCTCAGTTTTACCAACACCTGTTGGTCCAATGAACATAAAACTTCCAAGCGGTCGGTTAGGATCGTTCAAGCCGCTTCTGTTACGGCGTATAGCATCGCTTACAACATTTACAGCTTCATCCTGGCCGACAACACGCTTATGCAATACATTTTCAAGTTCAAGATACTTCTGTTTCTCACCTGTCATCATTTTTGCAACAGGAATTCCTGTCCAGGTAGAAACTACCTTTGCAATATCTTCTTCTGTAACGCTCTGACGCAAAAGGGAATCGCGGCCTCCTTCAGCACGCTCTTTTTCTGCAGCAAGGGCGGCATCAAGCTCTTTTTGAAGCGAAGGAATTGTGCTGTACTTAAGCTCTGCGGCTTTTTCAAGATTTCCTTCGCGAGTCTGCTTTTCTTCTTCAAAGCGAGCCTGTTCAAGCTGTTCCTTTATTTTACGAGACTTATCAATACTCTCTTTTTCATTCTGCCACTGAAGCTTCATTGAATCGCGGCGTGAAGTAATCTCTGCAAGCTCTTTTTCAAGCTTTTCAAGACGCTCTTTCGAAGCCTGATCATCTTCCTTACTCAAAGACTGTTTTTCTATCTGTAGCTGAAGCATCTTGCGTTCAACCTGATCAAGTTCTGTAGGCTGGCTTTCGATTTCCATCTTAAGTCGGCTGGCAGCTTCATCAACAAGGTCAATTGCCTTATCCGGCATAAAACGTGAAGTAATATAACGGTTAGAAAGTGTAGCAGCAGCAACAAGTGCCTCATCTTCAATTCTAACACCATGATGGATCTCATACTTTTCACGCAGGCCGCGCAAAATTGCAATTGTATCTTCTACGCTTGGTTCTGCACAGTATACCTGCTGGAAACGGCGCTCAAGGGCTGCATCCTTTTCAATATATTTACGATATTCGTCAAGAGTTGTAGCACCAATGGCACGAAGCTCACCACGAGCAAGAGCTGGCTTAAGAAGGTTGGAAGCATCCATGCTGCCTTCGCTTGCACCGGCTCCAACAAGAGTATGAAGTTCATCAATAAAAAGAATTATCTGCCCTTCACTCTTTGTAACTTCGGTAATAAGAGCCTTAAGACGCTCTTCAAACTCACCGCGGAATTTTGCACCTGCAACGAGAGAACCCAGGTCAAGGGCGAGGAGCCGTTTATTTTTAAGGCTTTCCGGTACATCACCGCTTGCAATACGGCGGGCAAGACCTTCAACGATGGCAGTTTTACCAACACCAGGCTCACCTATAATTACCGGATTATTTTTTGTTCGGCGGCAGAGAACCTGCATTACACGACGGATTTCCTCGTCGCGACCAATTACAGGATCAATCTTATCCTGACGGGCAGCAGCAGTCAGGTCGCGGCAATATTTTTCCAGACTGCGGGTCTTAGCTTCCGGGTCGTTCGAGTCTACAGTCTGATTTCCACGGACAGATTTTAATGCTTCAAAAACAGCCTTGTGATTTATTCCGCATCGGCGAAGCAGATCGCCGGTTCGGTCATCTGATTCTGTCATTGCAAGAAGAATATGCTCTGTAGAAAGATACTGATCATGAAGAGCATTCATTTCGTTCTCGGCTTTTGCAAGAACTTTCTGCATTGAAGCTGAAAAATAAACCTGGGCAGCACCAGATACCTTAGGATTTGATGCAACAAGGTCACGAACTTTTCTGGTTAATTCTATTGCTGGAATACCGACTCGTTCTACAACAGGCGCAATAAGGCCATCCTGCTGTTCAAGAAGAGCCTGAAGAACGTGTTCTGTTCCTATTTCTGAGTTATCATTTTTGTTAGCGATTGAAGAGGCCTCCTGCAAAGCCTCTTGAGTTTTGATTGTAAAATTTTCGTAATTCATAATCATCACCTTCAATTTTAAAAATAATAATGATTTTGAATTACGGCAAGTTTTTTCTAGAACTCTCCCTCTTCAATGTGGCCGAATTCGCAGATTACTTTTGCTAAGGTGGCGTGTTCTATCTGTTCCAGGGTGTTTCCAATGTGTTTATAGAGTTTGATTTCACCGGTTCCTGTTCCGCCCTCAAGAAGATTCAAAACTTTACGCTGACCTTCAGGAAGTTCTATAGTACGATCGTTGAGCTCACGGATTTTACAGAAAACATCAATATCAATTACCCATTCCTTACTGTTAAGACTTACACTCCAGTGCAAGAGGTTTTCTTCCGGATTTTCTGTTTCAGGCATCTGTGTACAATCCCAGACAACTGAGAACTGGCGCTTAGAACCATCCGCACAAAGTTCGATATCAATATCTTCAAATTTTCCTACAAAAGAAACACGTTCATCAAAAATACCATTTACGGCAAAAGAAGACTCAAAAAGAGTTTTTCCTGAAATAACGCTTGTAAGATTTGCAGAAGAAAGATGGAAATATGGTTCCGGGATTCCCTTACCCCAGAATCTTTCTGAATAACCACAGCAGCGGCGTGGATCTACAGCATATTCAGTACCATCAAAATGAATTGTTCCAGAAAACTCTGTCTGAAGACCAAACGGAAACCATCTGATTAAATCTGATTTATAACCATTTTTATAGTCTTTTTTGATTGTGTAAGTAAGATCCCACTTTGCATAACCAGAATCACATAAGAGTTCAGGATGAGCAGCTTTTTCCTCTTCCGGAACATTGATAAAGCCGCCTATTTTATTTTCATTGAAATATTTATTGTCTACAATAATTTCAAAAGGTTTATTACTGAATTTTACCTGCTTTACAGGATAATATGAACAGAATTGTTTTCCTTCTTTTCCGTATGAACCAACTCTAACAGCACAATAAGAAGGCTGAACAATTTCTTCTGTAGAAATGCTTTTTGCAGAATCAGTACCTGCAAGGGCGTACTGTAAATCTTCTGCAGAAATATTTACACGAGGCTTAAAACCAAGCTGAACAGCATCACTTGATGTCCAGGCATTAAGCATCTCAAACTCAATGTAGAACATCTGTTCTGCACCTGAAAAAGTATTTACAGCATTAAAAACAAAACGCCAGTTATTAATACCAAGTTTTTTCTTTGCACCTGTAAATCCGAATTTATAATCATTTGATATCTTTGTGTTCGAGTTCATTCAAAAAACCTATATAATAAACCTATTCTCTTATATTTTCGACATTTAACAATAAAACTTAATCTGTAAAATAAAAAAAGCCGTCTGAATCATTAAGATTCATGGACAGCTTTTTTTTATAAATATCAAATACTTTTTGCTGATTAATGAATTAAAAAACAGAATTACTTAAAGAGTTTATTAATTGACTTATCAAGTTCTTTCTGCTCTTCCGGGAAATTGTCGTTTAAGTACTCAAAGCACTCTACGGCTGCACGCTGTGCATGCTCATACCAGATTTCATAAAGCTCATTTTTAAGTTCTCCACCAGGAAAAGGGGCACCCTGAACATCAGAAACCAGGTCTCTAAGCATTTTTACACACTGTTTAGTTTTTTTATCCATAACTTTTATCTCCTTTCTTAATTATGGAATGCAATAAAAAAATTATAGCGGAATTTTAATATTATTTCCAGCAAATTTATCTGTTTTATCGGTTTTATTACAGAAAACGGCTTTAGAGCATTTTTTAACAGCAGCTTCATAAATTCTGTCTGCAGCTTTTTCTACATCATCTTCCGTAACCTTCAAAATATTATCTACCCTCTTTTGTCTAAAATCCTGAGGGTTTGCATACAGCATGCCTTCAAAACTGCGGGCTCCGCGGTCTTTAGGGCAGGCAGGAACAATCGCATTTCCATAAGCGGCTACAATTGTTTTTTCAACTTCTTCCTGAGGGATAGGCGTACTGCAAAGATCCTTGAGCGACTGGAGATAAACATCTATAGATTTTTCCGGAGTCGGATCTCGATAGGTTGTCATAATAATCTGCTTTTCAATATTGTCTACAAAGCAGCTTGCACCGTAAGCACCGCCAGTTGTTCTGATTTTATCCCATAGAGTATGGCTTGAAATCCAGGCGGCAAATATGTTTTCAGCGGCAGCTTCTTTTGTAAGATATTCTGATGCAGGAGTGATGGCCGCAGCATAACCAGTCTGGCCAGGGACATTCATAACCTGCAGCTTATCTGATTCAGCTTCGCTGAACTGACTCACATACTGCGCCAGCTCCTCTTTTGAATATGAATGACCAGGCAAGAGTTTTGTAATTCCCGCATTACGGGCAAAAGCCTCGATAAGAGGTCGGAGTTTTTTGAGAGATTCTTCATCTGCAGTTATATGAATTATTCCGCCAGCTTTCAGGCATTCTGTATACATATAGGCAAAAGTTTTTAATAGTTTTTTTGCCCCACTCTTTTTATAATCAGCTACAGTCTTAAGCTGGCTCACACCCCACATTATTTCATTCAAAGCAAGATTAGCACTCCAGGAAGCGCGGGCACGCTTCTGGGCATAATCGCGGCCATTGGAAATAATGCTGTTTTTCTTTTCTGCCTTAAGCTCGCCAATCAAGGTTTCCAGATGCCTGTAATCATCAAAATCCATCTTTGTGATTATTTCTGCAAGCATATTGAGAGCCTCTTCTGCTCTCTCAGTAAGAGCCTTACAAATCAGACCAATCCAGTTACGGCCACAGAAATTATATTTTCGATAACGCTCTGCTTCTGCCTGACACTCTGGAGCATCGCTTATTGCTCCGCAAAGAGTACGGCCCCAGATATCTCCCATTACACAGGAAGATTCTGAAGTACAGGCATCCCAGCCTTTACCGTTCCAGCCCAGGTTTGTAATAACGTCTGCAAGGAAAGGAACATACTGAATATATTGAGGTTCAAGATTATCAAAAGGGAATAACACATCAATATAGAAAATACCGTTTGTATCTTCCTTACTTATAAAAAGCGGAACATCTGAACCATCAGCTCCCTTTACAAAATCCAGATCTGTATGCGGTATATCAATTTTTGGATTAAGTTCGCTCAATTTAGTCGTTGGAATACATGCCGTCTCCGCAGCAGTCTCAATATGCTGCTGATAAGCATGCAGTTCGTCGAGGTCCTTTTTGAGCTGCTCCCTGTCCAGAGTTTTTTCAAGTTTAGAAATCAAAGAAGCCTCAGCTTCTTCCCTTTCTTTAAAATATTTATCCGACGGTTCAGAAACAAATTTTACCTTTACAGCGTCTGTATCCAAAAAATATTTTTTTATAAGTTTTTTTGTATAATCCGGGTCTGAACGAAGCGCTGCCTTTACCTTTTCAAAAGAAGTAATAGGACTCAACTGGCTTGCACAGGCATCTCCATTACACCAGCCTTTGAGTGCTTTTTCCATAAGCTGAATAGAAAATGGGCCCCAGTAGCGGTTTACTTCGCGCAGGGCGAAATCTATTCCCATAACTGCAGAATCGACGTCCTGCTGTGAGACACCCTTTTCATAAATATCCTCAAGTGTTTTTTCAACAAGCCTGAAGACTTTTTCTTCGTTTCCTTTTTTTACTCCCCAAAGTCCTGCTGTGTAGAACTCTTCCTTAAACTGTCCGAAACTCTGGAACTGTACATCATCTCCAAGCTTTGAATCCTTTAAGGCACGAGAAAGCGGAGAGCTGTCATTGCCGCAAAGAGCCTCACTGAGGAAATATTTTTCCATGTCGGCTTTGCCTGAATACCAGTTGAGGCTTACAAAGCTTCCGGTAGAACCGGTTTCCGGAGCATAAGTTTTTATGTTTTTTGATTCTTTTACAAAATTAAGTTTTAAGAGCTCACGGATTTCAGGCTTGATAACAGGAAGGTCTGAGTTTGTATTAACATTACTGATTACTCCACCCTCGCGACAGTCGTATTTTTTTATGAGACGGCTGATAAAGCGTTTGTCAATAAAATCAAGCTGCTCAGAAGTTGGAATGTCACCATACAAAAACAAAAGACAGTTATCAGGACTGTAAAACTTCTGATGAAAATCAATAAACTCCTGATAAGTAAGTTCTGGAATATGAAGAGGATCTCCACCCGAATCAAAGGCAGGATAGCTTTCCGGGAACATAGAACTGATAAGGTCGCTGAATGCTATAGGCTGAAAAGACGAATAGTTTCCCTTCATTTCATTATAAACAACGCCCTGAATGCTCAGCTTGCCATTTTCATCCATTTCAAGGCGATGGCCTTCCTGAATAAAGGTTGCATGATCCAGCTTTGGAAAGAACACTGCATCACCATACACATCCATCATGTTATAGTAGTCAGCTCTAACAACAGAAGCTCCCGGGTAAACAGTTTTATCAGGGTAAGTAAGTGCATTCAAAAATGTATTGAGGCTTGTTGAAGCAAGAGTTATAAAGGGTTCTTTTAGCGGATATTTTTCACTACCACATAAAACAGAGTGCTCCATAATATGAGCAACACCGCGTGAAGTTTTATCCAGAGTGCGGAATGCATAGGCAAAAAGATTTTCTTTATCATCTTTAATTATGTGATAAACTTCAAGTCCTGTTATTTTATGGCGGAGATAAACTCCTGTCGCTTTGTAATCTTTTAGATCATCTATTGAAAGTAATACGAAGTCCTTGTAAGACTTCCCGATGTTCGCAGTATCTGTAAAACTAAACATAAACGTCGTCGTTCCTGTCTTGAATAATTAAGTGTCCCTCTTCGAATGCACGTCTCAGTTTACTGAAAAACTCCGACGTAATGCGCTCGCAGTCTGAACGGCGCATTGGCTTTAATATATCTTCCTGAGAACGAACCTCGGCACGGCGGCCTGCAGAAATATTACTCAGTATTTTTTCACGGAAATCATCCGGCTTTGAAGCAATAAGATAAGCAATATCAACCTCCGACATTTCACGCAGTTTTTCCTGAACAAATCGGTCATCTGCTTTTACAACATCGTCCATTGTAAAAAGACGGCTGCGTAAATCCTGTCCAAGATCCGGATCATCTTCAGAAAGGTATGAAAGAATATCGTTTTCGGCACCCACATCCATCTTTTTAAGAATCTGAGCAAGTGCGTTTCTTCCATCAATATTTTCTGCCTTTTCAACAGTCTGATTCAAAGATTTTTCGTGCATTGCCTGATCTACACGACGCAGAACATCTGGGCTCACAGGCTCCATTTTTGCAAGGCGCATTACAACTTCTTTTTTTTCTTCATCAGTCATAAGGTTTATGATTTTAGCTGCCTTTTTCGGTTCAAGGTGAGAAAGCACCATAGACTGTACGCCAGGATTTTCATCCTTAATAAGAAGATATACCCGCTCGTTATCGGCATCTTTCAGATAATTAAAAGGAACCTTACCTTCAAGAGGCATTGCCTTTTTTATAAGCTCTTCGGCGCGTTTTTTACCGTAAGCCTTTTCGAGCATTTCGCGCGCAGTATCAAGGCCACCTTCTTCGCGCGCTTTATTTAAGAGGCCGTTGAATTCTTCGAGAATTACGGCTGCCTCTTCCTTACTTACAGTGCGGATAGAAGCAATTTCCGGAATGATTTTTTCAATTTGAGTTTCGCTAAGGTGAGGCAGAATTTTTGCCGCTTCATCTTCGCCAATTAAAAGAAGAAATTTAGCAACCCGGCGGTATACAGAATCTTTTCCATCCGGAGTCTGCTCTACAGGAACTTTAAGCAGGCCGCCGGTTTTGAGGTAATCTACAGTATTATCCAGAGCCTGCGAAGGTGACTGAGTTTTCTGAGTAAGATCTTCTGCCTTTATATCTTGAGTAAAAACCTTTTTCTGAAAAGTATTACTGTCTTCTTTAGCATTATCTTCTACAGGAACAGGTACTCCATCAGCATTTTTTGTATAAGCCTTGGCACGAAAATCTTTTATATTCATATTCTGATTTTACCATTAAGAAAGATTTTCCTCAATGGCAGAATTATTCTACAAGACACCAGGAATAACTTGTATACAGATCCCAGTCATTCATTAGAAGATATGCACCAATATCCGGTTGATCCGAGCTGACAGTAAATATATTCGTTCCATATAAATCTTCTGCATCAGTTAAATTAAAGTAGGTATGATCATAATCCGGGGCACGTGTTCCATTGGTAAACTTTACAAACTCAAAATCAAGTTCTTGTTCCTCCGCACTAGATGTCCAGATAACTTTTACTATTGCATAGTTATTATCATCTTTCTTTAATAACACATGCAGCGGCGTATTGTCAGGCCAGCCATTTGCAGCTCCCGGACTTTTTACAGTACCATAAGTATGCCATGACGAAACATAACCCGTAATTGCACTCACAGATTGAACTGTAAGTTTACCATAATTATCTCCACTCTTTACAAGACTAAATAAACTTGCCTTTGTTCCCAGCAATTGATACAGTAATAAATCGGATTCAAAAATGTCAGCTGATAAAGACTCATCTCGGTTTATAATAGTTTCGTATAGTGCATATCTGTTGTCTGGAAGAGAAATACCAACCTCGCTGCTAAAACTATAATCATTTATTATTTTTGAAGTTCCGCTTAAATAAATATCATTATTTTTTGAAGCGCCTGAGTTTGGAATTTCGATGGCACCACCATGAGTTATATCTACTGCCGCAAAAACCGCACCTCCTGCATTACTAGCAGTATTAGAAGATATTGTTGCATCTATCAGATGAAGGTCTCCTGCTTCTACATAAATTCCACCACCCTGGTATGCTGTATTTTCAGTTATTGTTGCACCATCAATATACACACTTTTTGTACCATTATTTATATAAATACCGCCGCCTTTAGCATTTGTATTCGTATTTTTTCCGCCTGTGATTGTTATGCTATAAATATTTACATCAATTCCAGCGGTTATAGAAAGAGTACAGCCTTTACTTGAACCAGAACCGGTAAAGGCACCATCTAATGTATGTGTACTACCGAAGCTGTCTAATGTAAGTGTACTGATTTTTGAGAGTGATCCTTCTATTGTCTGTGCGCCTGTAACAGTACCATTTATTTTAATAGTCCAGTTTTTTGCCGAAGGCCATTCCGAGTTTTCAATACGAGTTATTGCGGTAGCAATTGAATTAACAGGTTTTGATTTAGTTCCAGTGTTAGAGCCCGAAGGACTACCAACCGAAGAATCTCTTTCAGAAGAACCCGCAACCCAAACTTCAGCATCGAGTCTGCCTTCACTATTAGAATTATATGGAACAAGATTCCAGTCTGCTTCTGTAATCTGAAAGTTTGAAAGCACTGTAGAAGTTATAGAAACTCCGGTATCTGCATCAAACAATTTCTTTCCCCGCACAAAATATGTATTTGCAAGATATGTAATTGCAATTTTTTCCGAAGAAGAATGTGTAGAAAAATTATCTGAAAGAGTGATTGGCGAATATGGTGTTATATCATTCTGTTTCTGACTTCCACCATAAGGAACTCTTACAGCTCCTTTGATTTTAAAGGTACCTTGGTTACCAAAGGCTCCTGCCCCCAGATTTGCTTCGTTGCTTTCAATAGTGCCGGCTTCCAGAATAACAGTACCATTTGCTGCGTTTTCTATAGCTCCACCACCCGCTGACGTTCTGTTACCTTTAAAAAGTCCATTATTCATTTGAAAAGTGGCGCTGCCGCAATTATAAATTCCACCGCCAGCACCGCTTGCAGAATTATATGCTATGTCACCGCTGGCCATTATTACAGTTCCCATGTTATAAATACCACCGCCACCTTTAGGGTTTGGATTTTCACTGTTTTGAACGTAATTTCTTCTGATTCCATAACCTTGTGGTATACTTGCAAGGGTATAATTTGTTGAGCTCGTATAATCACTGTAGCCTAAATAAACTGAACCTTTATTATAAATACCCCCGCCATATTGAGCAGTATTTGCTTCACCATAGCCACTAAGAGAATCACTATTATCTTCATCTCCAATTAAGGCGCTGCCATAAATAAAAAGTTTTGCTCCAGTTTCAACATAAACACCGCCGCCATCTTTAGCTATGTTGCGTTCAATTAAAACTCCGTTTGTAAGTTTTACAGTTCCTTCTGCAAGAGCTATTCCACCACCCTCATGGGCTGAATTATCACCGTGTGTAATCTTAATGTTCTTTAGTATTATAGTATGATCTGTTTCAACACGGAGCGCAGAAGTCATATTATCTCCATAAAGCGTATCCTGTGGTATTCCATTATAATCTAAACCGTTATACCCGCAGACTGTAATTGAGTTTGCATTAATAGTATAAACATTTTCATCAATATAATGAGGACCACTCAGAGTTCCTATGACAAAAATAGTGTAATCAACTGAACTGTCACGCATTTTTGCGAGGGCACCGGTAATTGTCTCAAGCGGATCAAAAAAAGTACCGCTATTGCTGTCGTTACCACCATCTTTTACATAGAAGGTTCGCATCTTAAAGCTATCTACAAGGGCTTTTGTAATTCTGCACTTTGTTACGGTAGTTGTAACACCACCTACAGTTTCTGTTACGTCTACAAGATGAGGCGAACTTCCATTACCGCCGTTACGTACCCATTCCCCGCTGGTCATAAAATTGTAAACGTTTACCGTATCAGTGAAATAATAGAGCAGATGCATATCATCATCATAAAAATAAAAATCTATGCTCTTTGAACCGGCAGTTACATTATTTTCTGTTATGTTAATTGAAGTACCCGAAACAGTAAAAACTCCATCTACATTTGAAGTCTTGTATTTTGTTATTCCACTGTCTGAAGGAATTTCTATTGTAAGACTGATAGTACCTTTTCCATTAGTTGTCTGAACAGGCTTTAATACAACATTACGTGTATAAACAGGATTTTCTGCAGTCAAAGCTTCCGGCATTATATAAGTGTCAACAAGAACCGTATTATTTGAAGAATCTTTAATTCCTACTTCTACTGTATAAATTACACCTATCGAAAGATTTGAAATTGTATAATAATCATGAGTATCTGGAATAGAACCTGATAATGGGGAGCCACCCGCAGGAGTAACCTGCGCATAATAAGTATAGCCTGCACCAGAAGGTAAAGAAGGAAAAATAGAACGTGATGCCTCATCTAGTATGGAGATTTTTCCGGTTATGGTTGCTGTAGTTGTTACAGGAGGGATATAAATTACAGGAGGTTCTTCCTGCAAAGAATTAAAACAGGAAACATTCAGAAATAGAAGAGAAAGCAGTAAAATGCAAAACAGACCGCCCTTTATCGAACGTATTGTTTTGAATTTATTTTTCACAATAACCAGACTCCTTGCTATATTTTATCATACAGCAAGGAAATATACTACAATATTCCTACCATCTTAGCATAATTGCCTTTAAGTGCTAAAAGCTCATTATGATTTCCACGTTCGACAATTTCTCCATGATCAACAAAGAAAATTACATCTGCGTTTCTGATTGTAGAAAGACGGTGGGCAATGATAAAGCTTGTACGGCCTTTCAAGAGCTGGCCAAGCCCCTGCTGCAAAGCCTTTTCTGTATGTGTATCTACAGAAGAAGTTGCTTCGTCCAGAATCAGAATGCGAGGGTCGCTTAAAAGAACGCGGGCAAAGCTGATAAGCTGCTTCTGTCCCTGGCTCAAACCACCACCGTTTGCACTGAGTACTTTATTGTATCCTTCCGGAAAAGCAGAAATAAAATCATGAGCCTGAACAGCCTTTGCAGCCGCTATACATTCTTCATCTGTAGCATCAAGTCTTCCATAACGGATGTTTTCCATGATGGTTCCACTGAAGAGGAAGGAATCCTGAAGCATTACGCCAACCTGTTTACGGATAGATTTAATCAGAAGTTCCTGAATATCAATTCCATCTATAAGAATCTTCCCCTTTTCAGCATTATAAAAGCGGCTCAAAAGATTTACGATAGTTGTTTTTCCAGCTCCTGTAGGACCAACGATTGCAACTGTCATACCAGGAGTGATTGTAAAATCAACATTTTTCAAAATCGGATTTCCAGGCTCATAGCTGAAGTCGACATGATCAAACTGAACATGACCGCGGATTGGAGGAAGCTCTCGAGCCCCTGGCTTATCTGTAATATCATCATCTTCATCAAGAAGTTCAAAAATACGCTCAATATAAGCGCCCGTAGTAACCATAGAATTATAAAAGTTACCAAGGTTTTGAATAGGCTGCCAGAAACGCCAGATGTATCCGGCAAAGGCAACCAGAGTACCGATTGTTACAGTTTCACCAAGCCAGTTAATACCAGCAAGGTAAACAAGGGTTACGCCCAAAGTTGAAAGAATATCCACAGAAGGCCATATAATATTGTTGATGTTTACAGCACGAATCCAGACCTTTTTACACTTACGGCAAAGTTCATCAAAAATCCCCTGATTTACTTCTTCACGGGCAAAGCTCTGAGTTACCTTCATTCCATTCAGGCTTTCAGAAAGATATGCAGTGAGGTTCGAACGTTTGTAGCTTTCCTGCTTCCAGGCTTCATGCTGTTTTTTCTTCATTGAAAAAAGTATGATAAAGAGAACCGGAAGTACTGCCATACAAACTAACGTTAGTCTGACATCGATTGCAATCATAAAGCCGATGATAACCAGCAGAGTAAAGAGGTCTGAAATCAGCTGAATAATTCCGTTTGAAAGAAGATCAGAAAGTGAGTTTACATAGTTTACAACACGAATCAAAATCTTTCCGTGAGGACGGCTGTCAAAATAACTGAAAGGCAGAGACTGAAGCTTTGTAAAAACATCATGACGGATATTAACGATAATTTTTTGAGCTACTCGAGTCATAATCTTAAGCTTCTGAGCAAGCAGAATTCTTACAATCAGAGTTGAAAATAATAAGGCTCCAGATATAATAACTAACATCCGGTAGTTTGCATTCGGAATTGCCTTATCAATTGCCATACGTGTAAGATAAGGGCTGCAAAGAGAAATTGCAGAAGACACCAGCATAATTACACACGAAAGAATCATCCAGCCGGTATATGGTTTTATCCATTTTGCAAGCCTCATAATAATATGTGGATTGAATTTCTGTTCTATCTCTTCATCTGTATCAAATTTATTTCTTGCCATACTAGCCTCTCTGCTCTTCCCAAACTTCACGGTAATAACCATCACGCGAAATCAATTCCTCGTGACTTCCTTTATCCACAATCTTTCCGTCCTGGACAACAAGTATCACATCACAATTCTCAAAAGAAGAAACTCTGTGACTGATTATAAATGCAGTATGTCCTTTACTGCGGCTCTTTACAGACTGGCGGATTTTATATTCAGTATCGTTATCTACAGCACTTGTAGTATCGTCCAGAATCATGATTTTAGGATCAGCAAGGAAAAGACGGGCAAGCGCAATCCTCTGCTTCTGTCCGCCGCTTAAACCAACTCCGCGCTCACCTACGATTGTGTCATAACCATCTGTGAGATCGCCGATAAATTCCTTCACCCTGGCAAGTTCAGCCGCCGCTTCTACCTCTTCAAAGCTGGCATCCGGTTTTGCAAAAGCAATATTTCCCTCAACAGTATCACTGAACAAAAAAGCTTCCTGCATAGTAATACCGACATTACGCCGAAGCTCCTGCAGGTTGTAATCTTTTACATTTTTGCCGTCGATTAAAACTTCCCCCGAATCAGCATCGTAATAGCGGCACATCAGATTTGCGATTGTAGACTTACCGCTTCCGGTTGGACCGAGGATTCCAACAGTCGTACCAGGTTCAATTACAAAGCTCATATCTTTAATAACCGGAGTTTCATTATATGAAAAACAAACATTGCGGAACTCGACACGGCCGGCAATCTGCAGTGCGGCAGAAGCGGAACGTTCTGAGCCGGTGCTTGTAGAGATCTCAGAATTCTCCGGATTTTTAATTTTGCTGTCTGCCTTCCACAGCTCATAAAGTCTGTCTGCAGAAGCAGCAAAGTTCTGAGTATTATCAACCAGCATACCAAACATGTTGATTGGTTGAATAAATGCCCACATAAGGCCGTTAAATGTAACCAGCTGACCAATTGTCATTTCCTTTTGAATTACAAGGTAGCCACCAAACAAAATGAGAATTACCGGAAGTATCTGACAAAGAGCATCTATCCATGGCAGAAACTTAACACGCATGTCAGCATTGGCAACAGAAACATCCTTGTAAGCTTCATTTTCTTTTTCAAAACGCTGTGTTTCATAATCTTCACGAACAAAAGCTTTTACAACACGGTTACCTTCAATGTTTTCGCCAACCCGTGTATTCAATACCGCAAACTGGTCGCGTACCTTCATGTGAGCCGGTCTGATATGAATCTTAAATTTTCTTACAAGAAAGAGAACTGGAGGCGCAATTACCATAAAGGCAAGGGTAAGCTTCCAGTTGATTGAAGCGAGTGTAATAATTGAAAAAATATAAATAAGACTGTTCTCAAGAATCTGATATAAAACCCATGCAACAAAATGGCGTACCTTATCAAGATCCGAAGTCAAAAGAGTCATTACGTTTCCAGTAGGAGCTGTATCGTACCAGGAAAAATCAAGATTCTGAATATGGGCATATAAATCTTCACGCATTTTCAGAATTACATTTTGTGAACAATGCTCAAAAATTACCTGATATGTATAGCGGAAAATCGATTTTCCAACAACAACACAAAGCATTATTGCAATCAATTTAAATAAAAGTTCGTGCTGTCCACCTTTTATAACTTTATCTACAATACGACCAGTTACGACAGGATTAACCATATTCATTGCGGCTACACAAACACTTAAACAAAGTCCTGCCACCATTCCAAAACGATAACGACGGACATAGGTCCAGACCCATGAAAAAGCACTTTTCTCTTTCATTTTATCTCCAATATCATTGAATATTTGCAATGATACAAATTTTCTAAATTCTGGTTTTACTCTAGCATTACTTTCAATTCCATGATATAAGAAAAGATGTAGATAATTGTACAAATCTCTACATGCCTACAATCGAAAGAATGGCTCAGAGGCAAGCTGTGCTTGCCGACAAGGAATTACCTATGGATGACCTTTTTGAAGAAAGTGACAGCCTCAATGCACCTTTTCAGGCTTTTTCAGGTGACTGGAAATATGTGAAACCTCACTGGCATTATTTTACCGAGATGGTATATCTTGTTAGTGGAGTACTGTATGCAGAAGTAGATGGCAAACAGTTTACAATGAATCCAGGTGACATGATTATTTTCCACCCTAAACAGATTCATTCTTTTCTTGATTATCCTGTAAAAGAAGAATACTCCGAAAAACCATTATTCTATGTCATAAAATTTGATGACATGATTCTTTCAAACACGACTCCAGGTTCTCCTAAACTTCCAAAACTTCTTGATAAGGCAAACTCTGCTACAGAAGCAGCAAATCTTCTGACTGCCCGCGACCTGCGCTTTAATCCTGTAAAAATGTATTTTGAATACTGCATGTGGGAAACACAACATCGGCAGTTTGGTTATGACATCAAGGTTGCCTCAATGATCAGCCTTATTGTAACAGAAGTAATTAGAATCTGGCTGCGTCATGGTTTTCAGTTTTCTACAAAAACAACATTTGATCAGTTTTCAACAAAAGATTTTTCCGTTCTTGAATATATAGACAAGCACTCTTCAGAAAACATCAGCATAGAAGATCTTGCGAGCAAATGCGGAATGTGTTATTCAAACTTTGCAAAACAATTTAAAACCCAATTTGGAAAAACCTGTAAAGAATACATAGAATTCATACGAATCTGTAAAGCAGATACTCTCCTCCTATATACCGACAAAACCCTCGATTATATCAGCCAGGAAACCGGATTTACAGATGCAAGTCATTTCATCCGTACCTACAAAAAAATCAGAGGAATCACTCCAAAACAAAGACGAAACTCTCAGGTTTAACAGACAAAAAAAAGAGCGTGCGTTCTACAAGAGGAAAGAACGCACGCCCAGAATCAGTTTATAAAAATGGAGTGTCTTATAAATTACTGTTTCTTATAAATTTCGTTTGTCAATGCAACAATCTTGTCTACATTAAGATTCTTACAGCTTGAAATGTATTCATCCCAATCCTTATTGATATCTTTCTGTCCTGTAACAAACTTGAGTGTCCATGCATTGATATTATCGATAAGTGGAACAGCCCAAAGGTTCAACTGTTCACGCTGATCTTCTGTTGGTTTTGCTTTTGGATCAACAGTAGCAACTGTCTTATATTTTCCATAGCGGGCATACAGATCCTGTACTTCTGGAGTAAATGCATCTGTAGATTCTTCTGTTGAGTGACCATAGAAGTAGTTACCACCTGCATATCCCCACTTAAGACGGATATCAACATCTGTATCAGCACCAGGAAGTCCAAGACCACCACACTTAAAGCCTGGCTTAAGTTTCTTGACCTTTGCACCATTAGCAGCAGTGCTCCATTCCCATGTCTTTCCTTCTGGACCCCACTTACAAAGTGAGTAAGCTTCCTTAGAATAGAACATCCAGTCAACAAAGCGCACAAGTTTAATGAAGTCTGCCTGTCCAAGTTCATCAAGAGCCTTCTGAGAAATCATAACACCACATTCAAGACGTGAAGTTTCTGCAAGGTTCTTGTTTGTTCCAGATGGATAAGCTGTTACATAGCACTTAGCAGAATCGCCAAGAATCTTCTGAACACCAGCAATATCGTTTGCCATCTGTGAGCGGTTTGTAGACATAATTACAGTCTTTCCGCTGTAGAACTTGTTGTGAGCTACATCATCAGCCTGTGTAAATGTTTCTGGGTCAAGAAGACCATCTTTTACAAAACTGTTTGCAACAGTAACAAGTTTCTTGAAATCATCACTGATAGAAGATGAATAGAATTCCTTCTTCTTCCAGTCATATTTAATACCACCGTTTGAACCTTCAATAGCCCATCCAGAAAGAACGTTGTAAGAAGCACCCATCAATTTAAGAAGGTTTCCACCCTGTCCCTTTCCAGATTCACCACACCAGAGGTCAGACCAGATGTAGTCAGATTCTTTACACATTCCCTGTGAAACCATGTACTTCTTTACACCAACGAGAACGTCATGCAAAGATTCCCATGTCCAGTCTTTTTCAAGTTCACGGATTTTATATCCTGCAGCTTCAAAAATATCTTCACGAACCATGATTGTATAGTCCTGAAGAGCAGCCTGATGCATACCAGGGAGACGATAGAACTTTCCATCACTCTGACGGATAGTATCAAGATCCGGTCCCATGTTGTATTTATTTACGAAAGCAGTGAAGTTAGGCATATACTGTGTATAGTCAGATACAGCTACTACACCGCCTCCTGCAACATACTGATCCTCAGAATAAATCTTTGGAATAATGTATGTAGCAGAACCAGAGTTGATTGCAAGGTTTACTTTCTGGCCATAGTCACCAGAATCGTAAGATGTAATATCAAGATGAACGTTAGTAACATCTTCAATATCCTTGAATACACCTTCTGTCTTCCAGGTATCCTGCATAGCATACCATGAAGCATCACTGAAAGAAATTGAATAAGTTACAGGATTATCAGAGTGGAAAGTTTTTTCCTCACCGAAAGTGTAACCTACTGCCTCAGCAGATGCTGCTCCACCTTTTGCTGTTTTTTTACCAGAACAAGCTGTAAGTAAAACAGCAGCACATGCGATTGCAACAGCAATAGTCGCAATTTTTTTCATAGTTTTATCCTCCTTTTGATAAAAACTTTTATATATGAGCCATTGAGGCTTATTCCTTCACTCCACCAAGCATCATACCCTCTACGTAGTACTTCGAGATGAACGGGTAAATACAGATAATCGGCAGAGCCATAAGAACCATAGAACAAGACTTGATATTTGCGGCAATCTGCATTTTTTCTGCAGTTGCTTCTCCAGGATCAGCAGAAGTTGAAGCTCCTGAAATAACAGTCTTAAGATAATATGCAACCGGCCACATTTCCTTTTTATCAAGATAAAGGAATGCGTTATACCAGTTGTTCCAGTAACCAACGGCGTTGAACAAAACCATTGTCGCAATAATCGGCATAGACAAAGGCAGAACAATTCTGATGAAAATACCTATCGGGCTAAGACCGTCAAGTTCGCCAGCTTCTTCAAGTTCATGAGGAGTTTCAGCAAAGAAAGATTTCATCAGGATGATATAATAAGTACTGAGCAGTGATGGAATGATAAATCCTGCAATACGGTTTATAAGATGAAGCTTCATCATAAGAACGTAGTTAGGAATCAATCCGCCGCCAAAGTACATAGTAAAAATTACAAACTTTGTAAGAACCTTATAGCCTTTTAATTCTTTCTTAGAAAGCGGATAAGCCATACAGCAGCTGAACACAAGCGAAAGAATTGTTCCGAGAACAGAATAAACCAAAGTATTCTTATAGGCGTGCATAAACTCACCTTTTACCAGAACAGATTTATAAGTTTCTACATTAAATCCGATCGGCAAAAGATTTACTTTTCCCAAAGTGATAGCTTCTTCCGAAGAAAAAGATTGTGCAACAAGATACAAAAAAGGATAAAGTGTAACTGCACAAACAATAAGCATGATTATTGTATTAAACCATTTGAATACGATGTAGCCGTTAGTTTCTTTAACTTTTACGCCAGTCTTTTCCATTTTTCATATCCTCCTTACCACAATCCTGAACCAGAAACTTTCTTTGAAACCTTGTTTGCAATTGTAAGCAAAGTCAAATTCAATAAGGCTTCAAATAAACCTACAGCAGTTGCATAACTGTAGTTTCCAGAACCAAGACCCATTCGGAATACGAAGGTAGAAATAATATCTGCCGTCTCATAAGTCATAGGGTTGTACAAAAGGAATACTTTTTCGAAAGCACCACCCGAACCAACAAGTCCACCAATATCAAGAATCAAAAGTGTAGTAATAGTAGGAAGAATGCACGGAATAGTTACATGCCATACACGCTGGAAATGATTTGCACCATCAACCTCAGCAGCCTCATACAAAGAAGGGTTAATTCCTGCAATGGCTGCAAGATAAAGAATTGTACCCCAACCCAAAGCCTGCCATACACCAGAGATTACGAAAATCGGATTAAAGTATTGAGGGAAAGCAATGAATGAAATCTTATCGCCGCCAAAATGAGCAATAAGCTGATTCAAAGGACCGCTTGTAGAAACGAGCTCACGAATCATACCTGTAACAATTACCATAGAAATAAAGTGAGGAAGATATGAAACAGTCTGTACAAACTTCTTCCACCACAAGGTTTTTATTTCATTCAAAAGAAGTGCAAAAATCAAAGTAAGAGGGAATCTTACCAGAAGATATGAAATATTAAGAATAAGAGTATTTCTGAAAGCACGCCAGAAAGTCTTATCGCCAATAAACTGTTTGAAATATTTAAAACCACTCCACTGCTGACCAAAAAGACTTCCACCTGCACGATAGCGGCGGAAAGCAATGATATTTCCAGCCATAGGAATATATCTGAAAACTATATAATAGAGGATTGGAATCAGCAGCAGAAGATAGAACTGCCAGTACTTGCGCATGTACTTTTTGAACTCTTTCATTCCACCAGAAGAAGACAGTTCTGTACCTGCGATTTTTTCTTTTTTCTTAAACATTTTATTACCCGTTTTTCAAATTGTGTGGTATAATTTTCACAAACGCAACTTGCATACTAGTACGCTTGTATAATTAGTATGATAAAGCATAATCAAAAAAAGTCAAGGGAAATTTGTATTTTTATACGGAATATGTATTATTGACTACATTTTTTACCTGTCGTATTATAGAGGGATTATGAAAAATTTAGAGAAACTGAGTAAAGAATCTAACAGGGAATATGCACTTCGTGTAATCCGCGAAAACATAGTTAACCTGGAACTTGCCCCGGGCAGCATGATAAGCGAGCAGGATATAGCAAATGAACTGAATCTTTCACGCACTCCTGTACATGAAGCCATGCAGGAACTTTCTTCTACAAAAATAATTGAGATTCTTCCTCAGAGAGGCAGCCGAATCAGTTTGATTGATATGTCTCTTGTTGATGAAGCAGTTTTCGTTCGCGCAACAATTGAATCTGCAATTACAGAAATGGCCTGCAAACAGGCAACTGATAAAGATATTCAGGAACTTGAAGAAAACGTAACTCTTCAGAAATTCTATTACGAAAAGAATAACCTTGATAAAATCATGGAACTGGATAATGCTTTTCATGAAATGATGTATAAGATTACCAATAAAATGCAGTGCCATTATATGGTAAAACTTATGAGCATCCATAACGACAGAATCCGTGAGCTCCACCTTCACTCTTTTAATCCTGAAAGAATTATTAACGAGCACAGCCAGATTCTCGAAGCTTTTAAGAAAAAAGACTGTGCAGCAGCAAAGGCTGGTATAGACAAACATCTTACCCGTCATTACACACAGGAAGATGAAATCAAGAAGAAGTACCCTTCTTACTTTGCATAATAAACCGGAAAAAAAAACTGGAAAATTTTGATTTTTTGTGGTGCAACTTATTGACACAAATCCCCGATTCGTGTAATATAACAGACATCACGCGGGCGTAGCGAAGCTGGTTATCGCGCTGGCCTGTCACGCCGGAGATCGCGGGTTCGAGCCCCGCCGCTCGCGCTAAGCCTTCTGCTAGTCGGAAGGCTTTTTTTTATTTTCAGGACGTTGAGGTCGCTTCCAGCGATTTCTTAAATGTTCAAAAAAAATTAAATTACGGGTATTAGCGCAGCTGGTAGCGCGCGACGTTCGGGACGTTGAGGTCGCTGGTTCGAATCCAGTATACCCGATTTAAAACCATTCAACTTTATGTTGGATGGTTATTTTTTTATATATACGGACTGGATTCGAAACGAAGTGAGCGCGGTAAAATTGCGAAAACTTGGAGCAATTTTAGCGAAAAGGCGACAGGACGTCGCCGGCAGCGAACGAAGGCGGGCTGGAGAGAGGCAACAGGAGGTTGCCGAACGGAAGCCGAATCCAGTATACCCGATTTAAAACCATTCAACTTTATGTTGGATGGTTATTTTTTTATTTTCTACAGGGCTGGCTGTTCTCTTAGCTTGAACTCTTTATCATTATCAATTATTTCAAGCATTTTTTCGGCGACTTCTGGAGCAAACTGGGTGCCAATCTGCTTTTTAATTTCAGCACGAACTACATCCTGCGGCAAGGAGTTTCGATAACTTCGATTTGAAGTCATTGCATCATAAGCATCTGCGACACTTATAATTCTTGCAAACTCAGGAATATCATCACCCTTCAATCCATCCGGATACCCTTTTCCATCCATACGTTCATGATGCCAGCGAACCCCGATTTTAAGATTCGGCAAAGTTGTAATGCTTTTCAATATTTCATAACCAATCTGCGGATGCTTTTTAATTTCAGCATATTCTTCTTCTGTAAGTTTATCGCGTTTATTGATAATTCCATCAGGAATTCCAATTTTACCAATATCGTGAAGCAGAGCAAAAAGATAGATTTCCTGTTGAGTCTTTATATCCTTACCAAGAGCCTCGGCAAGCATTTTTGAATATTCGGCAACACGTTTTGAATGGCCGCTCGTATACTTATCTTTAGCATCTATTGTTGTAGCAAGTGCCTGAGTAAGTTCAATAAGCACCTTTTCAGAATTATTCTTTTCCTGCTTTAATTCTTTTGTACGTTCTTCAACCTGCTGCTGAAGATTATTCTGCAATTCAATAAGATTGTTAAACAGAAGATTTCTATTATATTCAACCTTCGACATTCTGATTTTGATTATGCTTGCAAAGATAAACTCAATCATATAAAGCATCGGAAAACGAATCTTCATTGTATCCGAAAACTGATAGCAGAATCTCGAAAGCGGAGTCCAGAAGCCAAGTATAACCAGCAGCAGGTAGATTGAATTAACTATAAAGAAAACTCTTTTTTGATTTGAGAAAAAAGTAAATAGTGTAATTATACACATCCAGAAAATACCAAAACCTTCCTGCCCTCCGGTAATCAGGAAAACAAATTCCATCACAAAACTAAGGATATAACCAAGAGCAAGAAAAAAATCAGCTTTCTTTGTAATTATTGATACGATAAAAGATATAAGAAAAAGAGGCCCGTAAGTAAGACTTACAGCCACCATTTTATAATTACCTTCATAATATGTAGTAAATGTCATGATAAGTCCCAGCAAAGCCATTGTAAGTGAAACAACTTTTGCAAGCAGCAATGATTGTTTATCATCGGAGAATAATGCTTTTTTAAATTCTTCAGCACTGGAAAAATCATTCATATTAAGCATAATATTGATTATAAACGATAAAACTTGACATTTCAAACAATAACGATAAAATTCAAATCATGTCAGAAAAGAAAAATCTTGTACAATCGATTGCAGCATTCTCAAAAAAGTTTTCAAAACTTGATGAAGATGATAAAGAACAATTTGAAATACCTGTATCAAAAGACAAGCTCTTACAAGATGAAATAAACCGCAGGGAAGAAGAACGTGAAGAAAATCTGCGCCGCCGCTTTTCCGACTTTCTTGAACCACGCACTCAGGATATTGAAGAGGATGAAAAAAATCTTTTGCAGGCTTACGAACTTTTCTGCAGGTTAAATGAAGTCTGTGAGCTTACCGCAAAAGAAAACTCCACTGCCCGCCTGCGTTCCTTTGAAATTACGAGCCCTCTATGTAAACGTGACGATTATACTCTCGGCGATGACATGGCCTTTTTAAGGCTCTGGTTTCTGCAGAAAAATCCGGATGCAGCAGTTGTACCTGAATTCGTACGTGATGAAAACGGTCAGTTTTTTCTGGATTTTACAGACAGGGAACCCTGGGAACCTGAAAGTTTAGAAAAAGAACTGCTCCGCATATTGATTTAATCTCTTTTTTCCGTTATATTTAATTTCACATTATTTTTTAAACGACGGAACCACCGGAAAAAGGAGGTGAATACAGTATGGCAACAATCATGGTTGATGATTCAGAAAACCTTGAAAAAGCAATCAAACGCTTTAAGCGCATGGTTGAAAAAGAAGGCATTATCCGCGAATACAAAAAGCGTGAATACTTCGAAAAACCTTCTGCTACCCTCCACCAGAAGAAGACAACTCTCGAGAGAAAGCTTCTTAACAAGAGACGCAAGACAGAAAAGAAGGATTATTAATCTAATCTGAAATAATAAACCGGTAGTTGTAGAAATTACCGGTTTTCTTTTTAACAAAGTTTTTCCACAAATAAAAAAGACCGCAGGATTTACTCCTTGCGGTCTTTTCATTTAATGGTGGTTTCGACAAGCTCAACCACCACAGATATTAATTTTTCGCACGTTCAAGGAATGAACCGTCGCGTGTATCGATTACGATTTTGTCATCTGTGTTGATGAACAATGGAACGCGAACTTCGATTCCTGTATCAAGTGTAGCAGGCTTCAAAGACTTTCCAGAAGTATCACCCTTAACACCTGGCTCACAGTAAGTTACTGTACGTGTAACGCGTACTGGAAGATCGATACCTACAGGCTTTCCTTCATAGAATGTAAGGTTTACTTCGAGGTCATCATCCGGAGTGATGTATCCTGCGTAGTCACCAAGGTCTTCCTTAGCGAGTTCGAACTGTTCGTATGTATCCTGATCCATGAATACGAATGTGTCGCCGTCGATGTAAGAAAGTTTTGTTACGTGAGATTCAAGATCAACCTCATCAAACTTTTCACCAGCATCAATACCAAGGTCCATTGTTGAGTTTGTAACAAGGTTCTTTACACGGAAGCTAGTAACCATTCCGGCACGTCCTGAACGCTGTCCGAGCATCTTCTGAACGATAAGAGCATTTCCTTCATACATGAAGGCTGTTCCAACTTTTAACTGTGATGTCATTAACATAATATAAAACCTCTATAAAAGAATTTACAAAAATAGTTTCTATATTATAGCAAGTTTTTCAATGTATGTCATTAAGTTAGCACAAAGGTCGCCGTTTTTTCTTAAGGAGCGCGCAAAGTCCTGAAAACCGGAAACAAGGCGAGGAACAGAAGAAAAGAAGGCAGAATATGGATTGCCACGTCGCTCCGCTCCTCGCAATGACGGTGAATTAATTTCCAGCCAGGCTTTTTCTACAATCTCAAAATCCTCTTCACCAAAATGAGGCCTCATTCTCTCCAGCAGCGCCTTCACCTTTACTATCTGGTATTCATCACTTTGAGGATATGCATGCCAAATAAATGGAATACCCGAAAGACAGGCTCGCGACATAGATTCTTCACCGCGGATTACAAGTGCACTGCAGCCCTTCATCATTTCATCCCAGTCTGCCTGATTAAGATATGAAAGCTCTTCTGCTATGTTTCCGGTGGTTGAGCTTGTCGAAACCACCTTCTTTATAGACTGCATAAAGCTTTCTTTACCACGCCCCTGAGCAACAAGAACTTTTCTTCCACCCTCTTTACAATAGTCACTAAGAGCTTCTGCAAGCGGACTCCAGTCTTTTTCGTAAGTAAAGACAAGAACCGGACCATCAGCTTTATATTCAGCAGGCTCCTTCCAGGCATCATCAATTATAAGCCCGCCGGTTTTATCAGAAAAACCCGGCATAAAATTTACCTTCTGTACTTTTGCACTTCGGGTAAGCGACTGAAAGCAGTGAAAATCTTCTGCATATTTTTCTGCAGTAAGATAATCAATCATAATAATCTGGACTGTACGATTAAGTTTTTCTTCAAATAAAATACGTTCCATCCAATCTGGGCGGCCGCATTGAAAGCATTCTAGAATAACAGGCATCAGCTCACCGTCATTACGAGAAAACTCCCTATGACAAAAATCTGCAGCATTCCAGTTATAAACAACCAGACCTTCAACTTCCTGACGGTTCAGTCCGCACTGTACACTACTGCAAATCCTGTTAAAACTTTCAAGATTATCAACAACGAGATTTATTGTATTTTCTGATTTGATTTTTTTAAGCTGTTTTGCAAGACGGTATACAACTCCGATATCTCCGAAATTATCTACCACCTTGCATAAAATAGTTATCTGCATGGGAATCTGTTAATTTATTTTACTATACAGTCCGCTTAGTTCTTCGCGCCATTCAGACTGCTGTTCGCGGTTTTCCCATTCAATTATTTTTTTGATTGTAAAATGACGCTGGTCTCTGATATTTTCATACTGAAGGACAGCAAAACGTCCCTGACCAATATATGCAACTTTTTCGTTTTCACCAGTAGGCTCAGACTGCTTTACCTGATTAAGAACACAGTCGAAATGAAGTGGCTGTCCGGTAGACTTATCCGCAATAGCACTTGCAATATCAGTAATAGGCTGTCCGCATTTTGGACAAATAATTTCACGTGCCTTTACATCCTGAATTGCTGCAACCCGCTTACGTTCAGCATCCTGGTCTTCATACAATGCTTTGTTAAACTGAAAAGCCTTCTGTTTATTCTCACGCGATTGCTCAGACCTTTTCTGATTGTTCCAGTTATTCGAATGCTTTCTATTGCGACGTCTATCCATAATTTAATCCCGAAATTTCAATTCGTCAGGATCTTCAATCAAGTGATTACTGATCACCTGTGCAATTCGCTGAATTGCATTATCAAGATATTCCGGACTTTGAATTTTCTTCCTTAACTCTAAAATCCTAGGAGACAGATCGATTGTATCGGTCCGCTCAAGAACAAGAGTAGCTGCCCCTGTTGATTTTCCACCAGAAATCATAGAATCTCCCTTGACACCCACGTTTATTCTGAAAAAGCATTTTCAATATGATACACCGGTTCCAGACCTGGCATATCAATAACAATTACATCAAATCTGACATAGCTGTTATTATATTCTCGATGTTTTAACAGAAAACGTTTAGATGTTTTTATGATTCTTTGACGTTTCTGGTCATTTAACTCTCTCTGAATCATATCTAAAGTGCCGTTTGGAAGCGTTTTTACCTCTACAAACACTAAAATATCATTCTTAACTGCTATTATATCAATTTCTCCGCGCTTTGTCCGCCAGTTGCGCTCAATTATTGAAAATCCTTTTGATTCCAGATAAGACGCAGCCCGATTTTCTCCCTCATTCCCGATTACCCTGGTATTCATTTACCCTCCCCTTTTTTCTGATCAGAAAGAATAAATGAAAAAATAACAGCAAGAGCCTGCCAGGTATTTTCTGGAACAAGGTCTCCAGCAGAAGAAAGCCCCAGCATATCAACAAGAACTTTATCTTCAGTAACAGGAATACCGTTTTTTTCTGCTTCTTCAAGCATGATTTCAGCTTTATGACCTTCTCCCTTTGCAAGAATTACCGGAGCCTGGGTTCCTTCTATATATTTAAGGGCTACAGCCTTTCTTTTAGAAATCATATCTGGCCTCCAAAAGAAACAAAACTTTCAAGCCCGCTCGCATTTCCTTCAATTTCTTCTTTTTCGGCCCAGAAAACTTTTCCAGGATTTAAGCCGGATGCCATAAACAGTTTTTTAAGCTTCATTATTTCATCTTCCGGCTTTATAGTCTTTTCTGTCGTACTTACATTAAAATATGTATTAGAGATTTTTTTACCCTCATAAGAAAGACTGAAAAGATACTTTTGATTATTATAATCGCAATCCAGATTTAAAAGTTTCAGGGCCTTTGCAGAATCAAACAAAAGACGAAGACAGCCTTTTCCAAGAATCTGGCGATCTTCTGTATTTTCCGACATCTGAACCATTTCAAAAGGTAAAAGATACCAGGCTCCTTCAGCCGAGTTTATTCTATTAATAAGCTTATCTTTTAATTTGTCGTCATTTTGAAAAGTCTGATTTTTATCTGAATTACCGCCCTCAAGAAGAACAAGCAGGTCCTTTATTTCTTCTACATCTGCTTCAATACCTTTTTGTGCCAGAAGACTTAATATTTCCGAAGCTGATTTTTCTTTCCCTGCAAAACGGAGTGCAAGACTTCTGATTTTGTTTGCAAGGTTTGAATCCAGCTTAAGCCCCATCTGCTTAAAAGACTGTAAAATAGAAGAAGAAAGATTATCAGCAGGAAGTCCGAGTGCTTCCAGTAAAGAAAAGAGCTGACTTTGCGAAACCTCATTGAACTGAAGAGCAATTTCACCAGCTCCCTGAGCCCCTGCCATACCGGCAATATCTTTAGGCGTGACAACAACTGAACCGTTTTTTATGCCTATTGTAGCAGTAAAAGTCTGCCCCGCCCGCAGAGGCTTTGAAGAACTCAGCTGCACACGTACCCCTGCAACAGAACCTTCATATTTACCGCCGCCACGATCTGCAATCACACGTACAAGAACAGAAGAACCTTCTTTCAAAACCTGACGGTTCACACCAATTTGAGAAAGTCTTGCTGATTGAATTGCAACTGCACCTGAAGAGGTCATAAGCAAATTATGAGACAAATAGATTATCCGGTCAAGCCGGATAATGACGGCTATGTTAAAAAAAGAGGACTTCCAGGTCTGGAAGTCCTTTTAATTAAGAATGTTAGAGCTAAATAAAGCGCCCGCAAGCGGGCTTACAAATTATTTTGCTTCAGCAGCCTTTTCAGCAGCAGCTTCTTTGCGCTCTTCCTTAATCTGAGCCTCTGTAGCGGCAGCAGCAGCTTCAGCGCGTGCGTTACGTGCAGCGATTTCAGCAGCAATCTTTCCACCTACGAGAGTCTTAACCTTAGCTCCCTTACCTACCTTATCGCGGAGGTAGTAAAGCTTAGAGCGGCGTACCTTACCAGGACGAACTACGTCAACCTTTACGATACGTGGGCTGTTATAAGGGAATACACGTTCTACACCTACACCGTAAGAAATCTTACGTACAGTGAAAGTCTGGCGTGCACCTTCGTTCTTCTTGCAGAGAACGATTCCTTCATAAACCTGAATACGCTCTGTTTTACCTTCGATAATCTTGAAGTATACTTTTACAGTATCTCCAACATTGAAGCCCTGAGCTCCAGGTCTTTTCTGTGTTTCTTCAATAGTCTTAATAATGTCCATGACAATTCTCCTAACTATCTTACTTCTTACGCTTTTTCTTCTGCGTCTTCAAAAAGACAGTTTCCGTTATTTCCTCAATCATCTTTTCGGCTTCTTCAGTAAGCTGTCCTCTGGCACGCGCACTGGCAATTAAGTCAGGTCTGTTGGCCATAGTTTTCATCAGCCTCTTTTTAAGCCGCCACTTTCGGATTTCCTCGTGATTACCACTCAGCAAAACTGAAGGAACCTTCATACCCTTCCATTCTTCTGGATGAGTATACTGCGGGTACTCCAAAAGCCCGTCACAATAACTTTCTTCTTCAAGCGATTCGTGTTTAATAACACCGTCTACAAGTCTGTAAACCGTATCAATAACAACTGTTGCCGCAACCTCGCCGGAAGACATTACATAGTCTCCAATTGAAAGTTCAAGGTCAACATACGAATCAATTATCCTCTGGTCAATACCTTCGTAGCGGCCACAGATAAAAACAAGTTCGTCTTTGTGACTAAGTTCTTCGGCAACCTTCTGTGTAAGCTGTTTTCCGCTTGGTGTAACAAAAATAACAAACTTCTTGCGGGCATTTACACTATCAAGTGCCTTTGAAAGCGGTTCTGGCATCATAAGCTGGCCAGCGCCGCCTCCGTACGTTCCGTCATCACAGGTGTGGTGTTTATCAGTAGCAAAATCTCTGATGTTCACCAGATCGTAAGCAATAATTTCCTTTTCTACCGCTTTGGCCATGATTGAGTTTTCAAAAAAAGCCCTAACGATATCTGGAAATAAGGTCAGCACAGTAAATTTCATGGAATTACTCCAGAATCCAGAGGTGCATCAATTGCACCGTTTTGTTCTTAATATCAACCTTACCAATAAACTCTTTATTGAAAGGAACAAGAACCTTTCGGTCACAACTCTCGGCGAGTGACACTTCAAGTAAGTTACCCCCGCCGCCTTCCATTACGTCTGTGATTGTTCCTACCACGGCCTTGCCGTCAGGTGCAATCAACGTTGCCGGAGCGTCTTTCCCTTCATAAACAAGGGAACAATCTCGTAAATCTTCAATATACCACTCGTCTTTATTCAAAGGCTTGCAGTATTTTCTAGGTACCTTAATTCCCCAGTGGCGGTACTTTAATACAGCCTCATCAGAATCAATACCTTCAAACTTAACATAAGCAACAGCATGTCCAAGGGAAACCGATTCAACCTTTGCTTCCCGGCTCTGTTCGCCATGCACTAAAGTAACATCCTTTAAATCAAGCAGATGCTCGTATTCACCGGAGCTACTCTCAACTTTACATTCACCCGAAAAACCGTGAGTTCCTCGAATGAACCCAACCACAAGTTGTGCTTTTTCCATCAGCAATATTCCTGCAAACTAGTTATCAAGAATATCAAGACTGTAGCGCTTACCGTCTTTTACAGCTGAAGCACTCAGAACTGTTCTCATGGCTTTAGCAATTCTACCGTATTTACCGATAACCTTGCCGATGTCTCCATCTGCCACTCTGAGCTGGAGCACCATGCCTTTCTCGCCTTCAGTTTCATTTACAGATACAGCTGACGGATCATCGACCAATGATTTTGCGATGTATTCAATCAGGTCTTTTTCCATTTCCTAGCCCCTCTGTAAACTATTCTGCCTTCTTTGCAGACTGGCGGTTCATCAACTTCTTAACGATGTCTGTAGGCTGTGCACCAACACTGATCCAGTACTTTGCACGTTCCATATCGATAGAAACCTGATCCTTTTCCTGTGCGATTGGCATGAAAGTTCCAATTTCTTCGATACAAACGCCGTCACGTGGCTTCTGTGAGTCCTGAACGACTACACGGTAGCATGGACGTTTAGCTGCACCAAATCTCTTAAGTCTGATTTTGACCATTATATCCTCCATGGCACTGTTTCCAGTACCAAATTTTTCATTTCAGGGCATAAAAATGCCTATTGTGTATATTGAGACACCATAATAACTGATTTTTGGGTTTTATTCAAGAGTTAAAGCGTGCTAAGAAGGCCTTTGTACGGTCCTGCTTAGGATTATTTATAACATCTTCAGGAGCACCTTCCTCGACAATAACTCCGCCGTCCATAAAGATTATGTGGCTGGAAATGTCACGGGCAAAGGCCATCTCGTGTGTAACTACAACCATTGTCATTTTTTCCGAAGCCAGTTCTTTGATTACGGCAAGAATCTCACCGGTAAGCTCCGGATCAAGAGCCGAAGTCGGTTCATCAAATAAAAGAACTTCCGGCTTAAGGGCAAGGGCACGGGCAATAGAAACACGCTGCTGCTGGCCACCGCTAAGTTCGCATGGATATGACTTTGCCTTAGTTTCAAGCCCCATACGTTTAAGAAGTTCCATAGCAGTTGCTTCAGCCTCTTCCTTTGATTTTTTGAGAACTCTTACCTGAGCCGCAGTAACATTTTTCAAAACAGAATAATGCGGAAAAAGATTAAAATTCTGAAATACAAGACCGCTTTTTAAGATGATTTCGTGACGGGCTTTTTTATCTGCATAAATGCCCTTTTCTACCAGAGTTTGGCCACAGATTTTTATAGTTCCATCGGTAACTGTTTCAAGTTGAGAAATACAACGGAGCATTGTAGATTTACCCGAACCACTCGGACCAATAATACTAAGTACTTCACCCTTCTCTACTGAAAAGGAAATACCTTTCAAGATCTCAAGATTATCGCGGAAAGTCTTTTTGATATTTTCAACACGGATTATTTCTTCCATTCTCAGCCTCAGTTATAATATGCCAGCTTCTTTTCCAGCCGCTGGAAAGCAATCGAAACAATCCAGTTCATAATAAAATAGAAAACGCCGGCTATAAAAAGCGGAACGAAAGAAAACATTGCTCCCTGTCGTTCTTTTGCAACCATCAGGAGTTCACTAACTCCAATTACAGAAACAAGAGCTGTATCCTTAACAAGTGTAATAACTTCGTTTCCCATTGCAGGAACTATTCTCTTTATTACCTGAGGAAGCACAATACTGAAAAAAGTTCGTGCCGGTGTATACCCCAGAACCTTTGCAGCTTCATACTGTCCTTTTGGAATAGATTCTATTCCACCGCGATAGATTTCTGCAAAATAAGCTGCGTAATTTACAGACAAAGCAACAATAGCAGCCACAAATCTGTTCCATTTAAATGAAACATCATAACCGCGCAGCACAAGCCAGCGGATAAAAAGACCTGGACCAAAATACACTACAAGAAGCTGCAGCATAAGCGGAGTACCACGAATTATAAGAAGAAAAACATTTGTAGTAGCAGATAAAAGCTTATGTCTGGACATGCGGCCCATAGCAACCGGTAATGCAAGAGGAATTGAAAAAAGAATAGTCAGAAAAAAAACTTCAAGCGAAGTTACAGAACCTGTAAGCATCGCCTGAAGCATTTTGATATATCTATCAGGCATTTAACTACTTAATGGTTGAAATGTCGCGTCCGAACCATTTCTGGCTGATAGCAGTAACAGTTCCGTCTTTCTGCATTTCCTTAAGAATTGCCCATACAGCATCACGCAATTCCGGTTCATTCTTTCTGAAACCGATTCCATATCCTTCGTTAGCAAGAGATTCATCAATTACTTTGAAAGGCTTTTTTGTCTGAACAATTGAATAGTTAGCTACTACACTGTCCATTACAACACCATCAACACCACCAATATCAAGGTCATTCAAGGCAGTAATATTATCCTTGAACATAATAAGCTTTGAAATAGATGATGCAAATGAAGCGTTATCATCAACAGCTTCCTGTGCACTTGAACCACTCTGAATACCAATAATCTTGTTCTTTGCATCAGCAAGAGAATTAATTCCGCTATCAGCACGTACAACAAGAACCTGATCATTATTCAAATAAGCTTCTGTAAACGAAAGAGCATTCTTGCGGTCTTCTGTAATTGTAAAACCGTTCCAGATACAGTCGATTTTACCAGTTTCAAGCTCCATTTCCTTTGCATCCCAGTCGATAGGCTGAGCACGGAAATCTACACCCATACGTTTTGCAACTTCTTTTGCAAGGTCAATATCATAACCTACAATTTCGTTGTCATCACTTCTAAAACCAAGTGGTGGGAATGAGTCATCAAGACCAAGAACAAATACTCCGCGAGCCTTGATTGCAGATACAGCGTCACTGCCATTTTTCTTATCTGATTTCTTGCAGCCTGTTACAGCAAAAAGAGCAGCTACCATAATTGTAGCCAGAATCAGTTTTTTCATTGTAAACTCCTGTTTGTCATTCCCGTGCTTGTCACGGAAATCTGTATAATCCAGATTATCAGGACGAGCCCGATAATGACATTTATGAATTAAATTATAAAATCATCGATCGAATCTTCTTCAGCCGATGTATTTTCCTTAACAAATGCAGAAAGCTTTTCAATCTGCTTCTGAACTTCCGATGGAGCAGGTCCACCAATTGTTTTTCTGATTTCGACACACTTTGCAGGTGTAATCAAATCAAAAATATCTTTTTCAAAAAGCTCACTTGCCTTTTCATATTCAGCAAAATCAAGTTCTTCAAGACGGCAGTTTTTTTCAATAGCGATACGTACCAGGCCCGCAGAAACTCCGTGAGCTGTACGGAACGGCATACCTTTGCGGACAAGATAATCAGCAATATCAGTAGCATTGAGGTAACCGCCATCACAAGCTCCAGCCATAACTGATTTATTCCATCCTGCGGTTCGTACCATTTCAGTAAAAATGCGAACACTCGAAATAACTGTATCATAAGCCTCAAAGAAACTTGATTTATCTTCCTGCATGTCGCGGTCATAAGCGAGCGGAAGCCCCTTCATCATTGTAAAGAGAGCAACCATATCACCATAAACACGCCCTGTTTTTCCACGAATAAGTTCCGCAAAATCAGGATTCTTTTTCTGCGGCATGATTGAACTTCCAGTAGACCACTTTTCGCTGAGTTCTACAAAACTGAATTCTGTTGTAGACCAGAGTACAATTTCTTCACAGGCACGAGAAAGATGCATCTGCAAAATAGAAAGGTCAGAAGCAACTTCAAGATAATAATCTCTGTCAGAAACTGAATCAAGAGAATTATCAGTTACTCCGCCAAAACCAAGAAGTTCTGCTTCGTAAGCACGATCCAGTGGTAAACCGCTTCCTGCAAGTGCACAAGAACCAATCGGAGAAAGATCTGCACGATCAGCGGCATCACTAAGACGTGTAAAATCTCTGCTGAACATCCATGCCCAGGCACACACATGATGAGCCAGAGTTACGGGCTGAGCATGCTGCATATGTGTAAAGCCCGGAATGAGAGTATCTTTATTTTCCGAAGCAATTTTTACAAGAACATCAATAAGTTTTAAAATCTCACCACCAAGTTTTTTTACCTGATGACGAAGATATAATTTTTCATCAAGAGCAATCTGATCGTTTCGGCTGCGGCCTGTATGAACCTTTTTTCCAGCTTCTCCAATACGATCTGTTAATGTAGCTTCTATAAAAGAATGAATATCTTCCGCAGAAAGATCTACCTTCAAATTCTCAGAAGCAAGATCCTTTCGGATTGAATCAAGTCCGTCTATTATCTGATTTTTTTCATCTTCAGAAATCAAACCAGACTTACAAAGCATTTTAGCATGAGCCTTACTACCTTCGATATCTACGAAGGCCATTCTCATATCATCATTAATTGAAGTTTCAAACTTTACGGCATCTGCATCAGGACCTTCCTTAAAACGTCCGTGCCAAAGTGCTGCATGATTATCATTAGTAATTGTACCGTGATTAGACATAACTTTATTATATAAAAAAAAAGGTCGTCGGTAAATAACCGGCGACCTTTCTTAGACTAAGGGTTGAACTTATTTGTTCATAGCCTCGTCAATTGTAGCCTGAAGTTCATTCTTCATAGACTCATATGTTTCCTGTGGATCTGCACCACCACAGATGTTCCATGAAAGTGGAGCATAGTTCAAGCCAGGAATCAACCAAGCGTTCCAAGACTTAGAATTGTCCATCATGTACTGCATTGTTTCATCAACAGCACGTGTATCGCGGAATGAACCGTAGTAGTTTTCCTTCCAAGAATCTGGATCATCATAACCAGGAACTGTATCAGACCAGAAGTCATAAGCCTTCATAATCTTGTTAACCTTGTCCTGTGAGTAGTAAGAAGGAATTACGAGCATGTTATCAGCGTTGAGTGTGAAGTATTTTCCGTCACCCTTTGGTCCGAGTGGGAGACATACCATACCCCAGTCATCCTTCATGTCAGCGAGCATACCATTTGGCTGTGCATCGTACTCTTCATCGTTATAGAATGCTGTAGCACCACTCAAGAAGTCTGCCTTGAAGTAGTCCCAGTTAGCACCTTCTCCAGCTGGTTTGTTGTAGTTTACGAAGATGCGGCGGATATAGTCCCAAGCTTCCATTACATTGTCGCTCATATCGAGGTAGTACTTTCCGTTTGAATCAACGTTTACGATTCTACCACCGTTAGAGTAGATTGTTGGCCATGCGAATTCTCCGTTGAATCCAGAGAGAGCATACTGATCGATGATACCATCGTTGTCTGTATCTTTTGTGAGCTTAGCACACATTTCTTCGAATGTTTCCCATGTCCATTTTCCTTCTTTCTGGAGGTTGTATGGTTCATCTGGGTCAAAACCGTTTTCCTGAAGAACGCGCTTGTTGAAGAAGATACAGTGACGTGGTTCTGGTTTACCTACAGCAAATGATTTGCCAGGCATTACACCACAAACTGCCTTATTCCACTTATCTTTTGTCCAGTCAATATCAGGAACCTTAGAAACATCAGCCCAAAGGTTAGCTGCAAGACCAGAGAATGCAGAACGACCATCAATGATGAAGATACGAGCATCATCACCACCAGTGATACAGTAGTTAGCTACTTCTGCAGGGTGTCCACCCCAACCAGCATTCAAGTTGTCCTGAATGATTGTAAAGTTATATGTTTCTTCGAGGTACTTGCGGAAAGCTCTCTGATCTTCTTCTGCCTTTGAAGCAGCTGGAGCATCAGGATTTGACCACCAGTCATAAATTGTAATTGCCAATCCACCGAAGTCATAACCCTTCTTTGTAGCAGGATCTTTTGCTACAGGAAGTTTTGAATAGTCACCTTCTGCTGCTGCTTTAAGAGCTGCTGCTGAAGGACCTTTAGATTTGCTACATCCAGCAAGTGCGAGAACACACATTGCAGACATTGCCAAAAGTGCAATTTTTTTCATAAAATTATACTCCTTTTTTATAAATTTACGCCGTAACCGGCAAATTGCCTAACATTAATAATTATACCACCACTTTGGTGAAATTACATAGGAAATTTCTCCTAAGGTATAAAAAAAATCCCCATTTGAGTGGGGATTAAAAAAATGATCGGCAGACACAGCCTGCCTCTGAAGCATTTTTAAGGTAGAACCTAAACCGACCCGCTGTCGCAGCTCGGTTTTTAACGGTTCTGCTATTATTGCTTACATTTTAACACCGGTGCTTGCCAAGCTCTCAACGAAGAGGCGCTGACAGAAGATGTATAGAATAATCAATGGAAGAATTGCAAGAAGCATACCCGTTGAAAGAATTGCATTTGAGTAAGCAATTGGCGCAATTACAGATCCACCATTGAGTTTTGAAAGGTAAATACCAAACTTATCTACGATTCCTGTAAGCTGGATAGAAAGCAGCTGAATCTTACCTAAGAAGAGGTTTGAATAGAAACTGTCTGTCCACTGCCATACAAAAGAGAAAAGGAAACATGATGTAATGATAGGCTTAGCACCTGGAACCATGATTCTTACAAAAGTCTTAAGAGGTCCACAACCATCTACATAAGCAGCCTCTTCAAGTTCAAACGGGAAGCCCATAAAGAACTGACGGATCATGAAGATATAAAGACCGTTTTTAAGTCCCATACATCCAAGACACATCATAATATATGGAAGCATAGATCCACGAAGGTTTAATGTAGCTCCGAACAGTTTGAAATAGCGGAAATGCAGGAACAAAGATGTAGAAATTGTCTGTGGAGGAATTACAATTACAAGAATTACACAGAAAAACCAGAATCTCTTGAATGGGAACTGGAAGCGTGAAAATCCGTAACCAACAACACTACACATTGCAACTTCAATAACAGAAACAAGAATAGAAACCCACAATGTATTGAACAATGTTGTTTTATAGTTCAAAAGCCCCATTGCAATCTTCCAGTTACTCATAGAAAAGTGCTTTGGCACAAGAATAATTGTAGTATCATACAAATCTCGTTCAGCCATAAAACTCAGCGCAATCTTATTTAAGATAGGCTGAATAATCATAAAGCACATTCCGAATAAAAGGATTCCACGGAAAATTGAAATGGCATACTTCTTTATTGTTTCATTCAGGAGAATACCATTTGAAGCTTCGTTTCTTTCCCAGAACGAGCGTGTTTCAACTGCTGGAGCTGATTTATTTACTTTCTTATTCTTAGTCATAATTGTACACCACCTTAGAAATAAGCAATGAACTGAGTCCTATCAATGCCATACATACAATAAAGTAAATCCATGCCATTGCCGAACTGAAGCCATAATTGAGCATTTCCGTCATCTGGGTATTAATCTTATCCATAATCTTGTTATCACTCTTCATGAAGAAGTCTACGATAGTATAAATCCAGCATACAAGCATAAGAGGGCTTACCATTGGAACTGTAATCTTCCAGAGGCTTTCCCATGCTGTACAACCTTCCATCTGAGCTGCTTCATACATACTTGGTGAAATATTCTGCAAACCAGAAAGGAAGATAATAATCTGAATACCAGAAGCCATCGCAACATCATAAATTGAGTCAATAATCTCGAATACGGCCTTAAAAGCTTTGCTGCTTATTCCATTTACACCAGAAGCATCTGAAACAAGAATCTGTTCAAGAACTTCTGTAATGGAATTAGCATTACCTGATTCTTCAATCATATCCTTAAGCTGAGCCATAAGCGAGTTGCTTGATTCAAGACCAACAAGAACACCAGAAGAAAGAATTACTGCAAGGAAGAAGATTGAACGAGCAAGAGTTCTTCCCTTAAACTTCTGATTCAAAAGCAAAGCAACAAAGAAACTGAATACGATAGTTGCAAGTGAACGAAGAACCATCTGTCCGATTGCTTCAACAAGCATTCTGTTGAATTCAGCATCTACAAGCAGAGCCTTTTTGAAGTTATCAAAATTATTCCAGTTGAGCTGGAATCCCTGATTAGAAATTACAACCTCAGACATAGCCATATGTAATGACTGCCCGAGAGGCTTGATCATAAAGAATACAAAACCAAGAATGAACGGCAATATAAAAAGATATCCGTATACTGCACGTCTTCCCATTAATCCGACTTTTTTCTTCATAATTAGTCCTCCACCTTCTCTACTCTGTAATCTCTTTCAGGAATGAATTTTCCCGAAGGTGTAACATAGCTCTTATAACTGAAGTTTACATAAACTGCATATCCGTTTTCGTAAGTAGTTTTTGTAACGTTATCAGCTACATATTCATGATTCTTGATAAAAGAATTCATAACTGGAGCCATTTTTGAATTATATTCTTTATAGACATCAGAAAGTCTTTCTTTCCATCCGTCATAATTGCTTGCGTAATATTCAGTATAGTTTGTTTCCTGAAGGTCACGTTCAGAAGCATTCATAAATGAGAACTGCAAGCCTGCACCTGCTTCTGCAGATTCAAGAATAATCTGATCTTTTTCGTAAGCAAGATTTATCGGAGAACCTGCATAATTTACATAACCATGCAAAGCTATCTGATAGAATGGAACTGTAGCATCAATAATTGCATACTGATTTCCATGCAACGGCATATTAGTAACAAAATCTGCTTTTGTAACAGCATAATCATTACCACCGTTTATCATAACAGCAAGTCCGTTCTCCTTAGCAGAATCAAATTTTTCAATCTGATTTTTTGTTTCGTTTGCTCGTGTAAGAAGTGCACGATCATTGAAATCTGAAGAAAGAAGATCACCGTTATCCTTGAAAGAAATACCTTCAAGTTTGAGTTTCTTAGCATTCTTAATGAATACATTTGCACCCTTATTTCTAAGCTTGCTGTTTACAAGATAGTAATTATCACGGTTAGGATCCTTTCCATACCATACTGAAGAATATTCAGAAAGTTCGCAAAGCTCGTCACTTACAAATCTTGCGGCGTCTCTGTAATTAAAGAAACCTTTGAAAATATTTGAACGGTAAGCAGTCTGTACGGCACCGTCAATGTAAAGCTTTGCAGAAGTATCTTCTACACTCTTGTACATCTTCTTAAAATCAGATTTTCCGCCAAGCTCCTTAACAAACTTTACCTTGCTCATTATCTGCTGGCGGATACCACCATTAATGAAACCAGAAAGCTTGTAATTTACGTTCTTGATACCAAGGTTTTCAATATCCTTAATCATCTTGCCGGCTTCTTTATAGCTGGTAAGTTTGAAAGGCTTAATCTTTGGCATTCCGGCAATCTGCTGCTTCTTTTCGATAGCACCAATAATTTCAACTGCAACAGGAACATCGTTTGTATTCAGCTTCTTTGCTCCGGCAAAAAGTTTATTTCTGTAAGCTTTCGCCATATCAACGTATGAGCCGCTGTCTATGAAAGTGAATGACTGTTCAATGTATTCACCTTCAGGAAGCTGATTTTCATAAACGAACTGTGCACTCTGGCTTCTTGCAGAAACTTCATACTGTTCGCGGTGAAGCATTTTGTAATCTGCGCGAACATAATTGTAACTTCCGAGTTTTCCGGCAATTTCTGCTGTAATACCGGCATATTCTGCACCCTTATTGATAACAGAAAGAACACTGCTGTCTGGGTAAGCAATACCAAACACAGGATAAGCAGCACGAGTTTCTGTAATAACAGCCTTACGTTCCATTGCATAATCCCAGCCGTAGCAGTCTGCGTAATAACCATTCTGACGAATCTTTCCATTATTGAAGTTAATGATACTTCCGCCGCCTTCTGGAATAAGCATGTAACCTTCTTCATCAGGTCCTGCAGCACCAAAATATGGCAATACAGAAAGCTGAATGATAGGATACTTAAGTCTGTATGCAATTTCACTGAACGGAACATTTACAACAAGATTATTTCCATCAAGCTTATATACAATTGAAACATTGAAAGCTGGAACTTCCTTGATATTAGATTCTTTGTAAAGCTCTTTGTTTTCAAGATAATCTTCGTAAGTAAAACCTTTCTTACTGAAAATCTCTTCCATCTGAACCTTTACGTGAGTCTGAACATTTTCAAACACAAGATATAGATTCTGATTTTCCATTTCAGGATATTTATCAAGCATATCTGTAAGTTCAGCACCTTTAAAAGAGCCCTTATTATACTTATGATAAGCACGACCAACAGCACTAACCTGGGACTTTGAAAGTCCTTCTGTCCATTTATCAAAATCCTCCTGATACATAATCAGAGGGAAGATATACTCACGATCCATCTGACCTACAGTATAATTTACAGTAATTTCATTTCCTTTCTTTTCGATATTATAGAAATTACGTTTTACACTGTTTGTATAAGTATCATAAGTATCATCCGAACCATTGATTGTAGAATATCTTATGAGAAGCGTAGACATCATGTTGTTCTTTTCTTTTGTAAGAGCAAGCTTATCTGTCATAGCGCCCTGTGGGTTTGAATACCACACCTTACCTGTATTCTTCTGAAGAACAGTAAATGTAGTTGTTTCAGGATCCATCTCAAATTTGAGGTTATTATTTTCAAGAGTATAATTTGAAGACAGTTTTCCAGTTTCATAATACTCAAGAGGAGGCTGAACAACATTTCCAACCTGTACAAGGCGGATTACAATATATGTAAGGAATCCAATTATTGCGAGTACAAATACAAGACCGATCCAGAATTTCTTTGTAGGCTTATGAAATTCAAATGTCTTTGTTTTCATAGGCTTTGGACGGCCGATATATCCTTCCGGATATTTTGATTTTTTTACCTTCTTTTCTTTTTCCATTTTTCCTACTCCTCCCCCGTCAGTTCAATCTGAAGACAACTTCTCTTCCGAGAGATACGAAATATGCAACGCCCTGAGAAATCATACTGAAGAACAGAAGCATAATAAAAATGAAAACCAGCATTCCGAATGCAGTGAAAATGACAAACAACAGAGTCTTTGCAAAACTGTACGAATGAATCATCATGATTGCCATGAAGATGAGCATTCCTATCCATACAAAAGAAATTGCATTAAATACTGAATAGAAAGCACTTTCTTCGATTGTTACTACATTACTTAAAATGATGATTGGAATCTGAATAAGTGTATAAGGTGTAAGCGCATAAGCCGTACCCATATAAATATCACCCAGATGACCTTTTCCATCGAACAGGGTTGTTACACCCCAGTTACAGATACAGAAAATTGCCAGAGGAAGAAGAATCTTTGCAAATTCCATAAGGACATTAATTTCTTCCCAGTTTACATTTGGCTGAACAATAAAGCTTGCAAAATGCAACTTCCATACATGAACCAGAAGGGTCATTATTACGATGAAGTTTGCAGCTGAGTATGAACCACGCTTTGCATGAATCAAATCCCAATATCCGTCAGCAGGATGCAAGATTACATACAGAGCATAGCGAAGAGTATTCAAAAAGTGTACGTAAGTTTCCTTTTTGCCTAATTTACTTATCTTTCGTGTTATATAACTCATAGTGAATCAAGCTCCCATTTAATTTTCTTTACTATTTTTCTTACAAAAGAAACAACCACAAGAATAATGATTACTACAACCATCCAGCCGATATTTGCTTCGATCCATTCCTTTCGGTAGTACTTGAAAGCTTTTGAATAGTCGCGGCGATCACGTTTTGTCTTGAAATAATCCATAGCTTCTTTGTATTTATTCTGGCGAAGACATGATTTTCCAAGACCGATATAGGCAAGATCATAGTTTCCATTATAGTCGAGAACTTTTGCCCAGGTTTCTGCAGAAGCATCATATTCACCACAGGCAAACTGTTCTGTAGCCTTGTAAATAAGGCTACCGTAATCTGTAGGAGTAAATACTGTAATAGAAGCGTTCTGACTGTCGAGAACAAAAAGATCTTTTTCAATATGTTCAATTGATGAAGGCTGTCGGAAGAATCCGTCTACGTTTCCGCGTCCACCAAAGGCGAACAAAAGGTAGCCCTGATTATCATAAGCAAAGATACGACCACGACTTTCGTCAACAGTGATGTATACTTCATCATCAAGAACTGTAATATCTGTGAACTTAGAAGGGTTCTTAATTCCGGCAGCATCACCCCACTCAACATCACCAATAGGAAGATTTACAGCATTCTTAACAAGAATATCTTTTCCTAATGCATTGAGACGGCGGATAGGTTTTGCACTATCAGACTTCAAATCCCACTCTTCGAAGGTCTTAGTTACTGCATAAATAAAGCCTTCTTTATCGATATAGCAGTTTGAATATTCAACCGGAACAAAGAGAACCATTTTTTCTTTCTGTGCCTGAGTTGAAAGCTTTTTCCAGATCATATCTGTCCAGTTATAAACAACTTCGTTTGCACCAAAGAACCCCTGGAAAGTTCCGTCATATTCATATTTCATGAAACCTTTGTTTATGTTTCTAGCAGAAATATAAACACGACCCTTTGAATCTGCTACAACCTTAGTTGGAAGGAAGTCTTTTCCTTCTTCGTAAGTAGGATCGTTTGGTTCTTTAAGAACCTGAATAATATTTAAATCCTGATCGAGGCGGATTACACGACCATTTTTTGTATCAGCAATATAAATTGAATTATCTTTACCGATAAAAACATCTTCAGGAAGATTCAAAGTCTCTAATTCACCTGTTCCGTTAGCGTTTACATGGTCAATTACACGGCGAAGTTCAAGTGTCTTCTGAGGAGTATATTCCAGCTGCAGAATACGACTGTTATCTGTATCTGCAACATAAAGCATATTTCCTTTTGCAAACAATGAAGAAGGATTTTTTAAGCCTTTTTCAAGCTTCAGGTCATCTGCATAAACTACATGTGAAACTCTGTAGGCATCCGGAGATTTTTCCATTTTTCCCCAGTAGTCATAAATATATGTATCACCCTTAGCAAACAGACCTGCACATAAGGTAAAAAGGCTGGCAATCAATAATAATTTTCGTTTCATCATAGCGCTAGTCCTTAAGTCCTGAAGTAGCCATTGTTTCCATAATCTGACTCTGAGAGAAGATAAAGAAAACGATTGGCACAGACATTGTAAATACGATTACGGCATTCTGCTGTCCTGTACGGGCAATACCTCCAAGTGCAACCTGATCCAGAGCATAGCGGAGCATTTTTTTACTTTCGGTATAGATGTACTGTACCTGAGCATTGTTCCACAAGTTCTGAATAGAGAAGATTGAGATTGTGAGCCATGCAGGCTTAACATTTGGCATTACAAGCTTCCAGAAAATCAGAAGCTCAGAAGCACCGTCAATCTTTGCGGCTTCAATCAGAGACATCGGAAAGCCATCCATAAACTGCTTCATAAGGAAGAGACCAAGAGAACCACCAATTGCTGGAAGAATCAGTGACCAGTAGGTATCAACCATGTGAAGCTTACACATAATCAAATAGTTAGGAATACCAGTTACATAACCACTAAACATAAGAGCGACAACAGCGAGTCGGAAGAAAAGCTGTCCGCCTGGAAAACGGTATTTTGCAAGAACGTAAGCAGCCATAGATGCTAATACAACATGGCCCAAAGTACCTGTAACTGTAATAAAAATTGTATTCCAGATATAGCGTGAAAGAGGAACCCATCCCTGGCTCATTGTAATAAGCAGGTCCGAAAAGTTATCGAATGTAGGGTTTCTAGGGAAAACTGTAGGAGGGTTTTTCAAAACCTCATCCAATGGTTTTAATGCATTACAAATTGCAAAGAACAATGGGAATACCATCATCATTGAACAAAGTGTAAGGAAGATATAAATTCCAACGTCTCCACCAATAGAGCGGTTAGGCTTGCGGCGATGCTTGTAATGATGAATTGTCTGATCTTTATACATATTTTTAGTACTCATTTTCATCACCTCCTATTAGTGTCCTACTCTGTTCAAGAGTTTCTGAATAACCTTATTACAAAGAATCATAGTAAGGAACAAAACGGTAGCGATTGCAGAAGCATAACCCATTTCGAAACGAGTGAAACCGTAGTCAAAGAGGTGTGTTACAATCGTACGTGCATAGTAATCTGTTGAAGGATAACCTGCCAGCTGCATTGTTACATCACAAACGCTGAAGGCAGAAGTAATTGACATTACAGCTCCGAACAAAAGCATTGGCTTCATATTTGGCAAAGTAATGAACCAGAGTTCCTGCCAGCGGTTCTGAATACCATCAATATATCCGGCTTCATACTGAGCCTTATCAATACCCTTAAGACCTGCTACGAAAGAAAGGAATCCTGTTCCCAGTGACATCCAGAGGATGATAGGAATAATAACCTTCATACCAATATGCGGGTCTGTAAGGAACATAATAGGACCATTCGTAATTCCAAGGTTTGCAAGGAATCTGTTTAACCATCCGTTCTGGTCATCGTTGAACAATGTTTTGAAAACAAAGTATGCGTTTCCGGAAATAGATGGCGCATAGAAGAAGAATACAACAAGAGTTCTTACCCATTTAGGAAGCTCATTAATAAGCCATGCAAAAATAAAGGCCATAATGTAACCAACAGGACCTGTAATAATTGCAATAAGGAAGGTATTTTTTACAGCTGTTGTAAATACATCATCTTCAAGGAAGAGGTTCAGATAGTTTCTTGCTCCAATGAAATCTGGTTTTTCCAAAATATTATAGTTTGTAAAACTAAAATAAATTGAAGTAATCATAGGCAATACATAGAATGTAATGAACAAAACTGCATAAGGTAAAAGGAAAAGATAGCAGACTCTGTTCACACGGATATTACGGCCTAAATCAGAAATTGCGAGTTTTTTCTTAGCTATATATTTATCTAACTTTTCACTCATAATTTACTCCTAACTACTCTTCAGCTACAGGAAGATTGAATTCCTGACGCTTACGGGTAAGCTCTTCGTTAATCTTACGCGTATAGTCAATAAGCACTTCGCGTGCATCATCTTTTTCATTAATAACACGGCGAGTACCGTTTACGATATGACGAGGTGTGTAATAACTACCAGGAACTTCTGGAACTCCGACTGTCTGCTGCATAGATTCTTCAAGAACTTTAATCTGTTTTGAATTCCATGAAAGCTGACGCAAAGCTTCTTTGTTAGCTGTTGCGTAGCGGGCAGAAGCACCAAGAAGAGCTTCCATTTCGCGGCCAAAACGAACCTGAGTTTCAGCAGAAACCCACCATCTCATGAACTGCCATGAATCATTCATTCTGGTTTCGTTCTTCATAACTTCTTTCCAGGTCTTTTCATCGATACCAGGGATTACACCTTCTTCAAAGGTTTTACCGTTATTATCGCTGTAAGCAAGTTCCGGAAGATTTGAGAGGTCAAGGTCATCAAGGTCTATACCCTTCTTGATCATCATAGTACAAACACCACCGGAAATATTTGAGCGGTTGATGTTACCCTTTGAATCTTTTGTTCCAGGAAGGTATGTAAAATCCCAGAGACCGCGGATTTCAGGAGCACCAACTACGATAGTGTTGTAAGTAGTATAGTTTGCAATACCAATTGCCATGTCGCCAGTACGGAAACGGCTCATAAAATCATAAATTGTAGGAATACCATAACTATTGTAGAGACTTGTATAAGTCTTGAATGCCTGAATTCCAGGTTCACTATCGATGATAGACTTATTACCCTCTTTATTATAAATCTGGCCGCCAGCCTGATATACCATAGAATAGAACGGAGTCATATCCGGATTAAGAATAACCGGATAAGGAACACCGATTGTAATATTGTTACCCTGCAATGTAGGGAGGATTTCAATCAGTTCTTCCCATGTTTCAGGAACCTTAAGATTTAACTGTTCAAGAATATCTTTACGATAGAACATAAGGTTGAAAGTCTGCTGTTCAGGAAGAGCGAACACACCACCATTATATTCATAAGGCTTGTATGCACTTGGCATAAACCACGAAAGAACTTCGTCACAATCCTTAAAGCGACGGAGGTTTACGTTTGCATTACGCAAAGCATAATCTACCGGATGCGACTGATAGGTAGAAATTACAACATCCGGTCCATTACCTGCAACTACAGCATTAAGAAGTGATTCAACCTTAATAAGTTTTACGTTTACATTGATTCCAAAGTTTGGAGTAAAACTGTCATCAATCATGTTCTTAAGAACCTGGCTCTGATCACGACCAGTAACGATCCATACTTCAATCAAATGATCTTCATCATCATCGTAAACACTTCCCAATGAAGAAGAATCATAAAGATATGAGTTTACAAATGAAGTTACTTCATGAGCAACATTCTTAAAGAAGTTTGAACGGTCAGGCTTAATTTTGTCGTTTATACTCTGAACAAGAATATAGTCGATATCAAGTTTTGTTTCGGTCATTCCAAGCATAGAAGAAGCAAGAGTTGTTGTATTATCCTTAAAGCTTGTAAAGCCCTTTGTAATTCTATCTGGATGCTTATAGAACTGTTCAAGCTGAACGGCAAGAACTTCTGCCGGAGAAATCTGATTTGATTTTTCGCCTGTGATTGCAACAAAGTCATCTACAAGTTTGTAAAGGCGGCGGCTTTCAAGCAGCATTGCCTCAACTTCATTAGGATAAACCTTCTGAATTTCATAGTCACGGTTCAAATCAGGATGTTCGCCAGTAAGAACAAGAATTGTACGATAAATAAGGTTCAATCTGAAAACAGAATCCTGGACCTGCTGAATAACTTTACCAATTTCACCAAGAGTTGCTTCAAGGCGGATTGTATGAGTACCTTTTGAAAGGTAGAATTTATAAGGCTTTTTATCAGCTCCAGAAAGAGTTGCAAACTGCCAGTCAGAATCATACTTAAATCCAACTGATTTAAGAGTATCAACAGGAATCTCGCCGTCAATATAAACTGAACGGCAGGCCATATAACCACGCTGGAAGAACTGACGTGCTTTAAGCGAGATTGTATACCATCCGTCTTCAGGGATTTCGAGTTCCCATTCAATCCACTGACCAGGGAGCTTCCATGAATCTCCACCAGTATAGTTCAAAATTGTCTGCTTTGTACTATATGGCTCTGTTATGGCAGAAGAACGGTCATATCGGGCAAACAAAGAAGGATCAGAACGGACAACAGAATCCTCTCCCTGAACTTTTACAGTAATATTCTTTCCTGTAAAACTATCTGGATTTGATTTCTGTTTAGCAAGATATTGTTCGTAGGTATTATAAACAGTGATAGGACAAAGAGTAATTTCACTGATTGCCATAGGCTCACTTGTAGATTCAAGTGTAATTTCGTTTATACCTTTATTAAAATAGAATCTATATGGATCAACTTCGTAACCAAGGTCACTTTTGAAATAAGCTGACTGATAATCAAAGACTTCTACCTGTGTAGGTCTGATGCTGTTACCACGGTTATCATATTTTACCGGGCCGCCATCTTTCCAAAGTCTGTAAAAAGCCAGTGTATCCGCACCGCTGAATGGCATTTCACCATTAATATACAGAATACGTTCCATATTGACGTTTCTTGAAGGAACCGCAACATATTCCATACGGATATTATAGAAACCGGCTTCCGGCACATCCACTTTCCATGTTACAGAAGACTCTTCTCCTGTAAGCACAACATCTTTTCCTTTATAGTTTCTTTCTACACTGGTTCCGCTTGACTTTGCAGCAACAAAATCAAGAACATCCACAGAAACTTCATTTCTTGCACTTCGTGCAGACGAATGTTCATTCAGATATTCTGAATAAGTTCTTGTAGAAGAAACAATTCCAACATTTGTGGATAAATCATAATTATCATATTTGCTATGATAATCTTTTTCAGGAAAAAAGCTTGGGATTGCAAAAATGAGGATGATAACTGCTAAAGCTATCAACACATTACGCAACGTTTTATTAATTTTTATTCCTACCATAATAGGATTATTTTATCATAATTGCAATTTTATTCCATAGGAAATTATTCTTAGTTCTATTGAAAAAAAAATCTGAAGTGCTCCCACTCCGCACTTCAGATTTTTTTACAAAATTTAATTCTTATCCTTAAAGAAAGAATCAAAATCTTCGTCTGAATGCAGTTTGCTGTCTTTTTCTGCTTCGGATTTCTTTGAAGTTGATTTTTTCTCATCTTCAGGGTCAATATTTGCACTCTTAAGATTATCTGTATCATCTTCGCTGAAATCTTCATCATTATAAGGCATAACTATGCACATTATTAAGTAAACAAGTATTCCGATTCCTCTTATAAGACAAAGAATTCCGGCAATTATACGTACGATTGTTGGATCCATGTTCAGGTATTCTGCGAGACCTCCGCAAACACCACCAATCATCTTATTTTTTCTTGATTTACAAAGCTTCTTCTTGCTCATTTTCTTCACTCCTATTCAGAAATTTTAATTGATACAGAACCCATTCCACAATTTACAGAGAAATGGTTTTCTTTCTTCTGATTGTTATAAATCTTGCAGACTCCACTCTTTTTTTCGTCATTAAAGCAGAAATCTCCAAGGCTTACCTTTGCATCATAAGAATAACTTTCAGGATTTCCCTTAAGATTCAATCTTACGCTTCCCATTCCACAGTCAAGATTTACAAGACCTGTAACGCTTCCGTTGAACTCAAAATTACCCATACCACAGCGCATATCCAGACGACCGCCAAAAATACCATCAAGGATCATATTTCCAGCACCTACATCTATATTTCCTGAATTACACTTGAAGGAAAGTGTACGGGTTGTGAGCTTTCCGGCTCCGATTGCGATACGGAACTTTTCTACAGCTGCATTTTTCGGCAGGGTTACGAGAACTCGGGGAACAATACGGCTGCGTCGATTGTGACTCCAGAAGTTGAGATTGAAACGACGGGTATTGCTAATAACAAGAGTTCCTTCCTTATTCAAATAACAATTGATTGCTTCTTCCGGGAGTCCGCGTGTTTCAATACTGTATTTATCACCTTCAATCAAAACAACTTCAGCCGCGCCGAAATCCATGGAAAGATTCTTTACATCTTTTTTTGCAAACTCAAAATAAAGGGCATCGATACTACGTTTATAGTCTGCACTACCCTTATCGTTATTATCAGAATCATCTTCATTATCTGAGTCAGCAGATTTTGTATCTACAAGGGCATTTGCAAACTTCTCAATAATAGTTTTTGAGAGTTCTTCCGGTGAACCAAGTTCGCGCATTACCTTTTCATCATCACCTGCTTCTTCAAAATAATCTGAATAATACTGAATTGCCTCTGCCTGTTCATCACTTGTAAGTGACATTATACTGCTTTTCAATTCATTCAAATATTCTTCTCGTGTCATTTCATTCCTCCGAATTAACTTTCATGTCTTCCTAAAAGGATATCATCTACACCATTTCTAAAAAGTACCCATTCGCTGCGGTACTTATCCAAAAGAATCATACCATTTGAAGTTATCTTATAGTATCTTCTGTTCCTTCCCTGAAACTCCATATCGTAGGTTTCAAGGTAACCGTCTTTCTGGAGTCGCCTGAGCACCGGATAAAGGGTACTTTCGGAAACATCCATAATTTTACGGACATCCTGCGTAATCTTGTAGCCGTAAGTTCCTTCAAGGCTGACAACCGAAAGAACTACTGCATCAAGCAAGGCAGAACCCGCGGTAAATACCATAGAATCCTCCTTCGCTTTTATAATATTGTTTAGATATCTATATTATATAATATATAATATTATAACACTAAAAGTCAAGGAAAATGTTACTTTTTTACAAATAAAAAAGGCAGAGCTCATAAGAACTCTGCCTAAATCTTTAATTTAGATATGAAGTATTATATTACATTCCGTAAGTAGAAATGAATACACCGGCTGCGATTGCTGTACCGATTACACCTGCTACGTTTGGTCCCATAGCGTGCATCAAAAGGAAGTTTGTCGGATCTTCTGCCATACCAACCTTGTTTGCAACGCGGGCTGCCATTGGAACTGCTGATACACCAGCCGAACCAATAAGCGGATTAATCTTCTCTTTAAGGAAGAGGTTCATAATCTTAGCCATAATAAGACCACCGGCTGTAGCAATAGCAAAGGCAACAAGACCAAGAACGATAATACCAAGTGAGTTAGCGTGCATGATCTTTTCAGGAGTCATCTGTGAACCTACACCAAGAGAAAGAAGAATAGAAACGATGTTCATAAGTTCGTTCTCTACGGTCTTGGAAAGGCGCTGTACAATTCCAACTTCCTTAATGAAGTTACCGAATGCAAGCATACCAATAAGTGGAGCTGCAGGTGGCAGAAGAAGAATTGTTACAACAAGCAGAAGCAACGGGAAGAGAGTCTTTTCTGTCTTTGAAACAGGACGGAGCTGACTCATCTTAATCTGGCGCTCTTTCTTAGAAGTAAGAAGCTTCATGATAGGAGGCTGAATCATCGGAACCAGAGCCATATAAGAGTAGGCAGCTACCGCAATAACAGCCATCAGATTTGGAGCAAGCTTACCAGATACGTAAATAGAAGTAGGACCATCTGCACCACCGATAATAGCAATAGCACAGGCTTCCTTCAGATTATATTCAACACCTGGAATATAGTTCATTGCGGCAACACCAAAGAGTGTAGCAAATACACCAAGCTGTGCGGCACCACCAAGCAAGGCCATCTTAGGATTAGCGATAAGAGGCCCAAAGTCTGTCATAGCACCAATTCCCATAAAGATAAGCATTGGGAAGAACTCGTTTCCAACACCGGCATTATAGATGATATGAAGCATACCATCAGGACCATCACCCATTCCGGCACCCGGAATATTTACAAGAATAGTTCCGAATCCGATTGGAATAAGAAGAAGAGGTTCAAAGCCCTTCACAACTGCAAGATATACAATAAGGAAGCCGATAAAGAGCATTACAAGTCTCTGCCAGCCTTTAACCGGATGAGCGGCAAGGTCAGCAGCGGCCTGAGCAGCCTGTTCTTCCTTTGCAATTTCTACAGCTTCTTTAGAAGCCTTTTCCTCTGCAATTTCTTCTGCAGTAGGAGTATGAATCATCTTATAGATACCTGTATTCTTTCCAACATTCTTAAAGAATGATGAAATAGAAATAGGTTTAATATTTTCAGAACCCTTGATGATTGCAGATGAAGCCTGTGTCTTTCCTGCAGCTGAAGTTCCAGAGCTCTTTCCAGCTCCACAGCCAGCAAAAGAAAGTACTACAGCAATCAGACAGATTACAGATGTAATCTTAAGGTACTTGAATTTATCATTTTTTTTGTTCAATTCTGTTTCCATAACAAATCCTTACTGAACCTCAGCGAGTGTAGCACCCTGTGCAATCTGGCTGCCAGTTGCTGCGATAAAGTGAATCTTACCAGCGGCACCAGCCTTAATTTCAAGTTCCATTTTCATAGATTCAATGATGATTACAGTTGTGTCTGGAGAAACTGAAGCACCTTCGCTAACTGCATAGCGGAGCAAAGTTCCGGCAACAGGAGCTGCAACCGGCTTTCCACCGGCAGCGGCTGCAGGTGCTGGAGCAGCTGGTGCGGCAGCAGGAGCTGGCTGTGCTGGAGCAACAGGGGCAGCTGCTACTGGAGCGCCACCGAGGTTAGCCAGAGTCTGGCCCTGTGCAATCTGAGTTCCTGGCTGTACAACAAAGCTGATCTTTCCGTCAGCAGGAGCCTTAACTTCAAGCTCCATCTTCATAGATTCAATAATAATTACTGTGTCACCCTTCTTTACCTGAGCACCCTCGCTAACTGCATAGCGGAGAAGTGTTCCGGCAACAGGAGATGGCACTGGCTGACCACCACTTACTGCGGCAGCTGGAGCTGCAGCGGCTGCTGCTGGAGCGGCACCTGCGGCACCGAATGTAACATTGTAAGCCTGTCCGTTTACATTTACGCTCATGCTGTCGCCAGCAGGGCCTGTTGTAACATTGTAAGCTGTACCATTAACGTTGATTGTGTAAGAACCGCCCTTGTTTTCTTTAGCGGCAGCAGCAGGAGCTTCTTTCTTAGCGAATGTAGAAGCAGCATCAACTGGTCCCTTAGAGCGTTCTGCAAAGAACTTAGGTGCAACATTAGGGAACATAGCGTATGTGAGAACATCTTCATCAGAACCGTCGCCACCAGCCTTCTTTGACTCTTCAACCATCTTGTCCCATTCAGGTTCAATAAGATCTGCTGGACGACATGTAACAACTGCATCCATATGATTCTGTTCAAGAGCCTTCTTAACAAGCTCTGGATCAGCATCAGTTGGGAGTTTACCGAACTTACCAGTAATAAGGTTACGGAAGTCCTGAGTCATTACTTTATATGGTCCCATAAGAACGTTCATAACAGCCTGTGTACCAACAATCTGAGATGTTGGAGTTACAAGAGGAACATAACCTGCAGCCTTGTGAACCTTTGGAAGTTCAGCAAGTACAGCGTCCATCTTGTCGCCTGCATTCTGCTGTTTGAGCTGTGATTCGAGGTTAGAAAGCATACCGCCTGGTACCTGTGAAAGAAGAATACGTGTATCAGCACCAAGGAATGCAGATTCAAGAGATGAATAGTGCTTGCGAACCTCGCGGAAGTAAGCAGCAATCTCAAGAAGAAGCTTTGTATCAAGGCCAGTATCCATATCTGTGCCCTTGAGCATTTCTACAACTGTTTCTGTTGGAGAGTGAGAAGTACCCATAGACATAGAAGAAATTGCTGTATCAAGCCAGTCAGCACCAGCTTCAGCAGCCTTCAAAAGTGTTGCAACAGAAAGACCTGTTGTAGCGTGTGAGTGGATTTCTACAGGAAGATCAACCTTTGCCTTGATTTTCTGTACGAGGTCATAAGCCTCATATGGCTTAAGAAGACCAGACATATCTTTAATACAGATAGAATCTGCACCAAAGTCTGCATAAGTCTTAGCAAGCTCTGCATATTTTTCGTTTGTGTGGAATGGAGTTACGGCATAAGAAATAGCCATCTGAACATCAACTCCAGACTTTTTAGCTGCCTTTGTAGCACATTCCATATTACGTGGGTCGTTACAAGCATCGAAAATACGGAAACATCCGATACCATTCTTTGCTGCAGTTGCAACAAACTTTTCTACTACATCATCAGCATAGTGCTTGTAACCAAGAAGGTTCTGAGCACGAAGAAGCATCATGATTTTTGTGTCAGGCATTGCAGCGTGAAGCTTGCGAAGACGATCCCATGGATCTTCGTTAAGGAAGCGGATACAAGAGTCATAAGTTGCTCCACCCCATCCTTCAACATATTTGTAGCCAACTTTATTGAGCTTATCGCAGATAGGAAGCATATCTGCAGTAGTCATACGTGTTGCGTGAAGACTCTGATGAGCATCACGGATTGCAAGTTCTGTAATTCCAACTTTTGCCATAATTTATTCCTTATATATATAGTAGATTTTTTACGATTTTAACGCTTTATCGTGAACTGCCGCAGCAATTGCAGCAATAATTGCACCATCATTTCCGGCAGCCGAAGCAGCTGGAGCAGAAGCCACAGGTGTTTTAGCAGGTTCTTCCTTATCAAGCTTAAGTGCATGAATTACGGCTTTCATAATTGTCATGCAGATAATCAGAATAATGATGAAACTGAATACAACACACATACCAAGCAAAGTCAGAAGTCCGCTCTGACCAAGCATTCCAGTAATTGTCATATATCTATCCTCAATTTAACCGGCAAGGCCGGCCTAGTTTTTCAAAAAAAATCGAAACATTCGCCCGATTTTAATACGACAGATTATAATGAAACAAGAGTAAAAGTTCAATTCACAGAAAACGTTTTCTATGGTAGAATTATAAAAAAATTTGTTATAGAGGTGTTTCTTAAAATGACTGTTGCAGAGTGGATCTTACTTGCAGTTTTTATAATTAACTACGGACTTATACTTTTTGCCTACTTAAAAAAGATATTTGTTCTCCAAAAGACTTGTGTATGTCTCACACTCCCAATAGCCGGTACATTTATTATCCTGCGCCTCACAAAATATCTCCCGGACTCTTTTCATATAATACTCGTTACAGCGGCAGCTTTTGCAATTGTTTCTATTTCAACTGTTTTTCTGGCTTTTGAAAAAATCAGAACACTACGAATTCTTGGAAGAATTGCTTCACTTGGAAATATAGTCTGCTGGATTTTGTTTTATCGTTCAATTTTCAAGATCCATTCCGTTCCTGCGTGGTTTACTATACTTGCTGCAGGAATTTATGCAGCAATCATTATTGTTTCCTGTATATTTTCCGGAAAACAGGAAATTAAATTTTATGCAGCGTTTGCAATCAGTTTCCTTTTAGCAACTTACCTGCACTTCTGTTCTCTGATTTTTTTGTGTTGGGAAAGAACTGGAAATTCTATAATGCTTTTCGCAGGAACAAGCATTTATGCATTCCTTGTTTCATTCCATTTTATGAATACTACAAAGTTAAAAATTAAGCACGCCGGAGGATTAAGATATAACCTTCTGGTTATCTCACAAATTCTCATAGCGTGCTCAAATATTCTTATGATTCGTTAATTTGATTCTTTAGTTGTAGATATCATCCCAGCCATAAAGGCCGCCGCGTTTTACCTTACCACTTTTAATTGCTGAATCAAGCTTAATAAGAGATTCAACCGCGCCAACTGCAAATCCTTCGCGGCTTCTTGCAGTATGAGTAAGTTCGATTGTATCTGCAGTTCCATCAAAGAAAACCTTATGAGTTCCAGGAACGTTTCCGCAGCGGGTTGAGCTTACATGAAGCTGATGACTGACTGGTCTCTCATGGAAAGCATCAGTTACAATTTCTGTTTTATCTTTATATCCCATCTGAACACGGCGGGCAATTTCAAGGGCAGTACCACTTGGGCTGTCAGCCTTCTGATTATGATGCATTTCCCAGGTTGCAACATCATAATCTTTATATTGAGACATAATTTTTGCAGCTTCTTCTACAATCTTATAGAACATATTTACGCCGATAGAAAAGTTTCCGGCAGTCATAACAGTTCCACCCACCTCTTTTGCATAGGCATCAATTTCTGCATGCTTATCATTCCAGCCTGTGGTTCCTACAACAAGAGGAAGTCCAAGTGGAAGAAGAGCGCGAACATTAGCAAGAACCGAAGTCGGATGAGTAAACTCAATAACGCCCTCTGCCCCGCTCGATTTTACTGCGCGAACGATTGAATCTGTATCGCCGGCAGCAACCTTTACTTTAGCATCCTCTGCCATAACATCTATACTAGTAACAACCTCATGACCAGCACGCTTAGCAGCCTGCTCAATCATATGTCCCATTTTTCCGTAACCAACCAATGCGATTTTCACTTTATTCTCCTTTCTCGTACTTTTTCATTGAGTTGTGGTAATTCTCCCACCATTCAACTTCCTGTTTTTCACTTTCAGCTTCCTGCTTTTTAAAGGTTCGCGCGAGCTCTTCAATTTCTGCCTGACAAGCTTTTGTTGCCTCTACAATGCAAGGTTCAAACTGTTTTTCAATTGATTCATTAAAAATTTCAATTGCTTCATTAATTGTAAACGGCTCCTTATAAAGACGTTTACTGATTAAGGCATCCATTACATCAGCAGCAGCCATAATCCTTCCGGATAAAGGAATCTCAGTCTCCTTCAAACCGCGGGGATATCCGGTTCCGTCCCATTTTTCATGATGGGTAAAAGCCATATCAATTGCTATCTGATTAAAGCGGCCATCCCCGATTTTAGGGAGCTGCTCAAGAAGCCTCTTTCCTTCAACCGGATGAGTTTTCATTACTTTATAATCTTCTTCTGTAAATTTACCTATTTTATTCAGCACACCTTCAGGAATATGGATCTTTCCGATATCATGCAGAAAAGCTGCCGTCTCATACAAGTGAATTGTTTCATCCGTCAAAACATCAGTATAGCATCCCAGCTCCCGGAGTTTAGTTGCAATAATCCTTACATAATGCTTAGTATGCTGAACATGACGTCCTGTAAAAAGGTCATGACTTCCAAGACAACTTGCAACAAATCCGATAATCATATCCTGAGTATTCTGAAGGTTTTGATTCTGAGTATGCAGAAGCTCAATTGCCTTGTGAGACCTTTTTGCCATAGTCAGGGCAATCAGGAAAATAAAAAGGAATTCAATACTATAACCTACCAGAGTTGAAATAAACCAGGTATGCGGAGTATGAACCTGAACATCAGTTGCCATAACCGTAAGTATAGTTTTCGATCTTATAAAAAGAGCAAAAACCATGAGTACAAAACTGGTAATTGTTGAAGTTATCGTTATCTTTTTATTGAAATAAAGACAACTCAAAAAAGGAACGGCAGCATATGTAATATTAACCTGAATAATATTACGAACTGCAAGAAGTTCAACAAAAAGAGCTGTGGCTATGATACCAAAATACATTCCGATTTTCTGAGTTCTGGCAAATCGATTAAACCAGTGTGCAATAAAAAAACACATAACGCTGTAGGAAAACATAACAGCAGAATATAAATGTGGAACTCGCCATATTCCGCAAAGTGTAAGAATACAAAAAGCGACAGGTACCGTAGCACATGTTAAAAGAAGAATCTCTACAACCTTATTTACAGAGCGAATGTTTTCATTAAAAAATAATTCGGTAGTATCAGTCATTATTAAAAGTATACAGTATATTTTTAATATCTGTCATCCTTAATTTCTATTATCTACTCTCCTATTTTCTCTCCCACTCTCTCCGTTTTTTTCTAAAATCATCAACTGAAATATGCGTTGTGAAGAATCTGAACCGTGCGGTCAGCTTCGTCATCATTTACAATCATACTGATGTTTACTTTGCTTGCACCCTGAGAAATCATCTGAACATTGATTCCTTCATCAGCAAGAGCATCAAAACCGCTTGCCAGAATTGCAGAAGAATGAGCAGCGTCACATACAATAGTAACGATTGCCTTATCCTTGCGAACTGAAACCTGGCTTGCCTGTTCAAGATCTGAAACAAGACCTGTCAAATCAGCCTTAGTATTTACAGTAAGTGAAACAGAAACTTCAGAAGTTGCGATTACATCAATACTGATATTCCATTTAAGGAAGTTGTTGAAAATGTGAGCAAGGAAGCCTGCAGCACCCAGCATACGGGAAGATACAATATCAATTAAAGTGATGTGTTTTACTGTTGTGATTGCGCAGACAGGAGGAACTTTTCCAGTGTGTTTTTCTACTATTATACTTCCAGGACTCTGGATATTATAAGAGTTCTTAACTCGAACCGGAGTTCCAGTCTTGCGAACAGGGAGCATTGAACGAGGATGAAGAACCTGAGCTCCGAACATGGCAAGCTCCTGGGCTTCTTCATAAGTAACCTCAGGAACAGGTTTAGCCTCTTTTACTACGCGAGGGTCTGTTGTAAGAATACCGTCTACATCCTTCCAGGTCTGAACCTCTTCGGCACGCATAGCAGCACCAATCATAGTTGCAGTAAGGTCTGAACCACCGCGGCCCAGAGTTGTAATATTTCCTTTTTTATCCTTTGCAATAAAGCCTGTTACGATAGGAATGTGATTGTCTGTGCCGTTTTTATAGTCGTTGAGGTGAGAAGGAATATTTTCCCAAACCTCATCAAGAAGCTCTGCAGACATATAGTTTGAATCAGAAATGATTCCGATATCCCAGGCATCATAAAACTTTGCCGGAATTCCCTGTGATTCAAGGTAAGCTGCCATCATGCGGACAGACATACGCTCACCAAAGCTTACAAGATAGTCGCGTGAACGTTTACTGATTTCTTTAAGCATTGAAATACCGGTAAGCAGCTGTTTAAGCTCAGTCAAAAGAGCCTGAATTGTTTCAATATTGATTCCAAGCTCAGCGGCTGTATCCTCATGGAGCTTAGCAACTCCGGCAACATCAACCTCTCCGAGCACTGCTTTGTCTGCTGCTTCAAGAAGATGGTCAGTTGTGTCTCCCATAGCAGAAAGAACTACTGCCGGGCGCTTGTCTTGATAAGCCTTAATAATAGAAGCAACATGCTTGATTCTTTCTGCGTTAGCTACAGAAGAACCACCGAATTTCATCACTATCATAGAATATCCTTGTGTCATTCCGGGCTTGCCCCGGAATCAATTTTTCGCGATAGAATGATTATAGTGATTTACACGGTTGGTGGGAAGAACTTTTTTTTATGAAGGGGCGCCTGCCCCTCGCTCCAGCCCGCAAGCGGTCTTCCGCTACCCCCTCTCCTAGGGGCGAAGCCCCTAAGACCCCCTTCATCATGAGCCCGTTCCATCATATTTTCTGGCGCCTAACAACCAGAATCTGTAACTTAAATAGAAGAATATCAGACCAATCACCGGCGACAGCCAGGACAGCAGAGGCACCTTATCCGGTCTCAGAACCACAAGCGACGGGTAATATGCTATAAAGACAATCGGAATCACAAAGGTGAAAATCAGCTTGAACAATTTATTGAAAATTGTTGCCGGATATTTTGCAAAATCCTTAAAACGGAACATGATTACCATGATGTAACCCGAATTCTGAATCCAGAAGCAGGTTGCAGCTGCAAAGTTCATGATTGCAATCATAAAAAGTGAGGCTGCAATTAGGAAAAGCACTGTCTGCCCTACTGTTACAAAGGTTACAGGAATTGCAAGATTCTTCCAGGCATACACAAGCGTACCAACTCCAAAAGCCATCTGGCCAAGTCCTTTAACATCAAAATCTTCAGATATATAATAGAAGAATATGTTGATTGGACGGAAGCAGTACTTAATGAAGTCGCCGGTTTTTACCGCATAGCGCAGATTCCAGTTATTATCAAAAAAGCACTGCAATGGAGTAAGCGCAATCAGCGAAAAGCCATACATAAAAAGCATTTCGTACATTGTCCAGCCGTTTATCGAAGGAAAATTACTGAACAAAATATAGAAGGTAACAAAACCAACCAGATTCGAAATAATCATTCCGATATTCGAAATAATGAAATCCGCACGATAGCTCATCTTGCTCTTAAAATCCTGCACAAGAATCTTTCCATAAATATTAATATAAAACTTAAGTCCTCTTTTTCCTGTCAAAGTCATAACCTAGCCTCCATTTACAGTAATTTTCTTGAGGGAAATGCTCCAGAAAGCCGCCCCCACAAGACCAAGCGCAATACACCAGCCAAGCTGTAAAAGCAGTGAAGAAAGAAGTCCTGTTCCCCAGGTGTATCCATTCTTCTGAAGCAGAACGCTGAGGGGAGTATCATAAATGCAGCGGAAAGGAAGATACTGCACGATTTTTCTCAAAGCCTCAGGGAAAAATGCCAGCGGAATGGATGCACCCGAAAGAAGCAGGACAATACACTCTTTTACCATATTGATGCCCCAGGTAGATTCAGTGTAAAGACAGATTGTTGCAACAATCATATCAATACTGAAATTGATTACCAGAGCCATAATCACCGACACAATAAAAAAGAGCAGATTAAAGCTGAGCGCTATACTACCGTTCGTTAGTATATTTATGATTATAAAGGTTGGTAAAAAAGTCAAAAAGAAAGACATAATGTTTTCACCGATGTAAGACCAGAAGCTGTAACCGCGGAAGCTCATCGGCTTAAGAAGCTTGAGTACAATTGCCCCTGACTGGATTTCGCGGCTCATATCCCACACAAGGAAAACTTCAAGAAAGTTGAAAAGCGCTGTCGCAAGCACCAGGTAAACCAGAGTGTCATTCAATGTCATTCCGTTTACAACATCACTTCCCGAGCTGGCATAAATTGCCTTCCACAAAAAATAAATCAGAACCAGATAAATCAGGTTACCGAAAAGTGTTACAAAAGTTCCCAGCCTGTAATGAAGCTTTTCCATCATGCCCAGGCGGGTTAATGCTAAATATTTTTTTAAGTTCATTGTGACCTCCGCCTAGGCGCTGCGTGAAGCAGCCTGCTCGTAAATCTTTTTGATTACTTCTTCCGTCGAGATATCCTCTACACTGATATCCTTAATGCCGCCCTTTCTCTGATATTCTGCTATAACAGACATAACATCAGTCTTAGACTCATCAACAATAATTTCCTTCCAGCCGCTATCGGCAAGATTAAGGCGCAAAGTTCTGTAAGAACCAAAGTAATGCTTAAGGTGCTGTATGTCGTTATCGTAAATCATACTGCCATGGTCGATGATAACAATTCTCTGGCAGAGGGCATCAACATCTCCCATATCATGAGTTGTAAGAATTACCGTTGTATTCTTTTCCTGATTCAAGCCTTTAATCAGCTCACGGATTTTTGCCTTCATTGAAACATCAAGTCCGATAGTAGGTTCATCAAGGAAAACAATTTTCGGGTTATGCAAAAAGGCAGCAAGAATATCACTCAAGGTTCTCTGACCAAGAGACATCTGGCGAACCGGCTTATGCAGAAGACTTTCAATATCAGCAAGACTGCGGTAAAGGTCCAGCATCTGCTTATAGTCTGCTTCCGGAATCATATAAATATCCTTAAGCAGTTTGAAAGATTCAATAAGTGGCAGAGACCACCAGAGCTGACTTCGCTGTCCGAAAACAACGCCGATATTTTCCGCATTGCGGGTACGGTTTTTATAAGGAAGGGTTCCATTTACAAGAATCTCGCCGCGGGTCGGTTCAAGAACACCGGTCATCATTTTGATGGTTGTAGATTTACCGGCACCGTTCGGTCCCAGGTAGCCTACAATTTCACCCGCTTTAATGTTGATGGAAATGTTATCGACCGCAGTTATAGTTTTATAGTCGCGGGAAAATAAATCTTTAAGGCTGCCTTTAAGCCCCTCGTGACGGTTGAGCACCTTAAACTCCTTTGTCACCCCCTTCATGATGATTGCATCTTCAGCCATACTGTCCTCCGTTTTCAAAGGGAATCCAAAGCGGGGTGTCCAATCCGCCTCAGATTCCCTTGCTTTTACAAGATACTTGAATTATACTTGGTATATCACTGTAAGAAAATTATTATTTTTACTTATTTTAATAACTATTTTTCATATCCAATGTAATATAGTTATTATTTTTAGGAGAAACAACATGCCGGAAACAACACAAAAACCTGTAAAAGGTATCATCTTAAAACGCAGCGATGGTTCAGAAGTTGTTAATTATAATGTAGAAGGCTTTCCTGCTTATATTCACGACGGCTATGTTTATCCCGGCTGTACCTGGGAACGGGTTCCCCACTATCATGATGACATTGAAATTGTTTCTGTTTATTCAGGCACAATGGCCTATTCTGTTGACGGCATAAATATCACCTTAAAAAGAGGCGATACACTTTTTGTAAATGCTGATAAAATTCACTACTCTATCTCAGGCCAAAACCGCAGTACGCTGTATTACATTGCCGTAATGCATCCAGGCATTATTTCTCCCACTTTTGCAGTTGAAAGCAAGGCAATTAAGCCAATCCTCTCAGACCGTAGCGTTCCCTTCATCCATTTTAAGGCAGAAGATTTTGACGCTCCCGCAATTCAAAAGCTTATGAAAGCCCTCTGCAAGGAAGAAGAGACCGGCAACGAGTTTATGATAACGAAATACTTTTTCGAAATCTGGGAAATCATAATGCACCGCTTTACCGATGCATACCGCCTGCACGTGGGCCACATTGAAGACAGCGACTCTCATAACTCAAAACTCAAAGCCATGATGTTCTATATAGACCAGCATTACAATGAGCAAATTACCCTCAAAGACATTGCCCAGGCCGGTGCCGTAAGCCAGAGCCTCTGTAATCAGATTTTCAACAAGCTCACAGAAAAGTCCCCGATAGAATATCTCATGCACTACCGCTGCCGAAAAGTTACCGACCTGCTTCTTGCCGGCGACATGAGCATGAGCGAGATTGCAGAAATCACAGGATTTTCCGGCGCCAGCTATATGGCCGAGACCTTTAAGAAATTCTACAAAATGTCACCGCGAGATTTTAAAAAGATGAGGGCCCAGAATAAGGAGACCGATGTCTTACGAAACTTCTCGCAGGGAGATTCCTGTTAAGACTCAACCTTAGCTACGAGCCCCGCTATTTTTCTGTTTTCTTTTGTTGATAAAAAGAACGATTCCTAACGAAAGGAAGTTTGAAAGTACAATTCTTATAATCTGGAATTCATCAGTTCCGCTCGTACTTACAACGTGCAGAAAGTTCCCGATAAAGTTATTAAAGAAGTGCTCAGAAAGACCAACCCAAAGTACGCCGGTCATACTAACACAGGTTCCCCATTCAATCGCAAGAATTCCGGCAAGCACAACATAGCCCACTGCAAAAATCACAGCCTGCCCCACCGACATCTGCCCGTCATAAACGCCGAGCACGCACATAACAATATGCCATATTCCAAAAAGAAAAGCCTGAAGGTAATTTCCAGTTTTAAAGCCCCAGCGTTCAGTCACAACCTTAAGAATAAAACCGCGGAACATTCCTTCCTCTGCAAGCACATTTATGATGTTGACAATCACGCAAATCAACACAGCAAGAGAAGAAAGACTCACCTCCGCAGTTGCCCCCGAAAGCCCGAAGTTTGTAATGTACATAGAAAGCCGAGGAGCCTTCCCCATTCCCGCAAGCAGAGCCACTTCAAGACCATAAGAAATTGCAAAGGTAAAAATACCAAGCCCAAGACCGCAGCCGATATATTTAAAAGTGTTTTTGATTTTCAGGCCGATATCAGCAAGTTTAAGCCCGCAGATTTTCATAGCGACAAGAGTTGCAATTATGCAGAAAATTTTTGTGATTACGTTGTCCGCAATTATTGTCTGGTCAGTGCGGATAAATAAAAACTCAATGTATTTTACAATTGTAGTAACAAGAACAAGAATTGTAATAATGCGGATAATTTCTTTCTTTGATTTTGTGATTTGATTTTCCATAATAAAGCCCCATTTTTTTTCAGCGCAGAATCTCCGTCCAAAACGCGTTCCGCCCTTCGCTCACGCTCACCGTCCTCGGCTTCGCCACCTTCGCAGCACAGCTGCTCGGAGACTCGCTCAAAATGCTCCACCGGAGCATTTTGCCGGCTTTCAGCCGTCGCTCCCTAGGTCGGCAAGGGGCTCCATGCTTGGCGCGCTTTTCAGCTCAAACTCTTAATTTTTTCCACCAGCTCTTCATCCAGAATATCCAGATTAAAGGGAGCAAGCATGGATGAAAATAACTTACACTTTTTCAAAAGCTCTTCGCTCGGACATTCAAAAATCAGCGGATTAATCCAGAGGTTTACAAACAAAGCCAGCAGCTCCGAAAGCTCCTTTGGATACTCTGTTTTAATTGAACCATCCGCAATTCCCTGCTCGATAATCGGCCTTATAAATAGCGGAGCCACTTCATCCTTCAGCTCCAGCAAAAGCGCATAAAGCATTTTTGGATTTTTTGAATAATCAATCCTGCCAGCCGCCTTATGATTGGTTATTGCCGCTTCCAGCGATTTATTAAGAATAAGTGTAATTTTCTGCCGGCCATTCAACTGATCAGATTTTATAATCTCTTCGATTGCATCATCAGAAGAAGCCGACATCTGGTAAATTACAGCCTGATAAATCTCTTCTTTGGACTTAAAATGACTGTAAATTGCGCCTTTTGTGAGTCCCCCAAGATTTTTGATAATGTCGTTGAGCGAGGTATTTTCATACCCTTTTTCCAGAAAAAGCTTTGCCGCCACCGAGATTATCAGTTGTTCAGTTTTTTCCGGATACTTATTTCGTGACATACATACCAACGGTATCTAAGATTAATATACATACCAACGGTATGTTTGTCAAGAGATTTGTGAAAATCATAAATCAACTCCCGACTTAAAAAGCTTCATCATCTCATTTGTAAGGCTGTAATCATTGGGCTGAAGCTCAATTTCTTCGCGGCTAACCCACTCGGCATACTTGAGTTCACCCTCATCCATTTTGATTTTATCGTCGCCATCCACCTCGCAGAAAAATCCTGCAAGCAGGTCCTGTGCCAGAGCCCAGGGCTGCGATTTATAATAGCGGATATTTTTAACCTTAAGGCCGACTTCTTCCATAACCTCACGTTCGACTGTCTGCTCAAGAGTTTCGCCGAACTCGGTAAAGCCAGCAACAAGAGCCGAATGTGCATAGCCGGTACGGTATTTTGTAATGAGGATTTTTTCGCCATTTATGATTCCGATTATTACAGCAGGATTAATTCTAGGATAGATTTTTGATTTACATTCGGGACAGGCAAGTGCGCGTTCAACAGTATCAGGTTCGAGAAGATGTCCACAGTGTCCGCAGAATTTATTATCATCATACCACTTCCATAAATGATAAGCCGAGAAAACTGCAAATATATCAGCCTTAGAATCTAGCGGCATATCCCTGAGCTGACGAGGAGTATAAAAAGAAAAATCCTGCAAACCGGCAGAAAGCTCAGCCCCATCCGGAATCAAAAAATATTTTTGATTATCAATTGAAAAAAGATAAATTGCAGAAAGCCCCTGCCCCCCAAAATCACCGCAAGTCGGAAAAGTCAGCGTCTTAGTATCCTGATTATAGCGTACAAAAACCTTGCCTTCCAAAAACAAAAAAGCATAATCCGCCCCATCAGGCTCACAATTTTCAAAATGATTATAAAACTTAGCCGGAAAAATATCTTGAATCATATTTTCTGATTATATCAGATGCAGAAAGTCAAAACAATCTTATTATCTCAAGAGCTTTGAAATCTCTTCTTTCCAGTTCCGGCTCCACTTAACGTTCTGCATAAACATAATGGAAGTCAGTCCCTGAACCGAAGCCCAGATGCGGATAATCTCAAGCTCTTTTTCATAGTCCGAAAGGTCCGGCTTCTTTTCATCAAAATAAATGCTGCACAAATCTTTTAGAATCTTAAAAGGCTTAAAAACTTTTTCGTCTGAACTTTTAAAATCAAGATTCACATGAATATAGCCGCGTGAGAAAAGGAAGGTAAAATACTCCGGATTTTCAATAAAGAAAGTAATATAGGCATTTCCAAGCGTTATGATTTTTTTCTCTATATCATTTTCACAAGAACTGATGGCCGCCTCAAGATAAGTTGTAAAAGAATCTTCAACATATTCTTTGATGGCATTAATCATTTCTTCCTTATTCTTAAAATGAGCATAAGGAGCCGCCATACTAACACCGCATCTTTCTGCCAGCTTTCGCATGGATAAGGAATCTTCTCCCGAGGTGTTTATCATTTTGATGCTCTCCTCTATGAGAGCATTCCTTAAATCTCCATGATGATACTTATCTGACATGTTCCAGCATTGCCTCAATTACAAGATCATTTTCTTCCCATAAAGGTGAATGGGCTGATTTATAAAAAGTATAAATTTTTTTCTCAGGCGCTTCAAGTTTTTCCAGCAGTTCTTTTGAAAGAGTAACCGGAGTTGTGTAATCATAAAAGCCACTGAAAAAATAAAGCGGAATCAAAGCAGGCTTATCAACATCCTGCTCTGTATTGTATTTTCTGTAAGCGCTTTTTGAAAGAAGCATTTTTCCCTTCCAGTAGTTGATTTTTTCCTGACTTGTATAACATTTTGCAGAAAGCTGCTTAAGAAAAATATCCTTTGCATCCGACCTCATTTCGCGGGTTGTAGCGCAGCCCGCCATAAGGAGAACCTTCTCAAGGTCGCGGCCAATATTTGAGCTTGATGCAAGCTTCTTCAATTTCTTAAGCCCCTTCTTATTGCCAGTCTTTTCAAATTCTTCCTTCAAAAAATCATAAGCTGCATCAAGTCTTGCCTTGTCATCACCATAAACCTGCCCCATTCCAAAGTAACAGTAAAAATCTTCTGAGTCAGTCTGCGCAAGATGAAGTCCAAGATTAGAGCCGCTTGAATGCGCCATAAGATATATTTTTTCCTTGCCGTATTTTTCTTTAAGATATTTTGCAACGGAACGGGCATCTTCTGTAAGGCGCTCAAGAGAAATTTCATCTGCCTTGATTTTTTTGTTGTAGGAAAGACCTTCGCCGATATAATCCCACCAGCAGACTGTAAAATGTTCAGCAAGCTTATTCGGATACTGGGCTGCGTAAACTTCATTAAGCCAGATTTCCGGAACGCCAGGTCCACCGGAAATAAAAAGAAGCACCGGATTGTTTTCATTAGTCGAAGTAATAAACATTCCGTTTAAAGCGCCATTGATTTCCACGCCAAGCTTTCTGGTGTTTTCAAGACCTCTTGCTTTTTCATTACTTCCGATTTTAAGACTCGCACATCCTGCCATATTTATCACTCCAAACAAAACTAATATGCTGATTATTATTTTACTATGACAATTAATCATTTTATACCTCCGTCACGCTGAACTTGGTTCAGTGTCTCATCTTAGAACTTATACATTGCCTGAATGGTAGCAAAAAATCCGCCTTCATAAGTTTGGATATTTTTACTGTCCTTTCCTCTTACAATCTTTCTTCCAGCAAATGCATAACCACCGCGAACCGTAAGAGCTGTGATGCTGACTTGACCATACGCCGTAAAATAATCGTATTTGAAAGAATCTTTTGTATTTATGCGAAACTTTTTCACCTCATGAGACGCCCCGACAGAAATACTTGCCAGATCCTTCAAAAAGCCCGTTTTGAATGGATAAAAACAAAGAGCAATATCTGTCTGCACATCAAAAGGTAAATCAAAACCAGCAAGAGCAAAACTACTGCGAATACGAAACATATTCTGCGGAAATAAAGTGATATATCCATCAGGAAGACCAATCCATTCTAATTCTGTATCAATTATATGATTTTTGTAAGAGAAATGAATCATAGGAAGAGGAACCACAAAAATATCAATACCAGCAAGTACAATACCTGTATCAGTTGCCGCAAAACCTCCGCCAATATCCAGCTGAGTTGAATCAGTATCAATTATTTTTCTTGCATAAAACAAAAGTCCCTCAAAACTTTTATGGCTTTCAAAAGGCTTTGCACCTCTGTCATCAACCTTTAAAAGGAAAGTGTTTTTACCAGATACGATTTTTCCAAAAAGTCCCAGTTTATGAAAAAGATTATCTTCATATCCAGCAGCATTTTTCAGAAAAAAATCCTGACCATAAGAAAGGCTGCCGGCAATTACATCAGGACCTTTTATTTCATAGCCTTCATTTTTCTGATACTTAAATTGTAAACAGGCAGACGGATTATAAAGAACAGTTTCCCTGTCAATCTGAAGCACCCCAAAATCAATCTGTGGAATAACATTAAATTCAAACTCTTTTTGAGATTTATCCTGGGCATTAAAACTAAACAGAAAAATTACAGAAATGACAATCCCAGTACAAAATTTTCTAAAAGATGTTTTAAGCATTTTGAATCTCCTTGGCTAGGTCTTAACAGTGTTAAGTTTACTACACAGGAATATAACTTTAAATCTTAACACTGTCAAGATAATTTCAAGAATTCAAGATAAAAAATGTGATTGATTTATTTTGGCGCAAAAGCACCGTCCAAGACGCGTTCCGCCCTTCGCTAACGCTCACCCTCCTCGGGCACTTCATGCCCTGCGGTGGGCAAGGGGCTCCATGCTTGGCGCGCAATACCGGCTCACATACCGGTTAAATAAAAAAAGTCGGCAGCTATCTACTTTCCCGGAACGAATCCAGTATCATCGACGTAAGAGAGCTTGACTTCCGTGTTCGGAATGGGAACGGGTATTACCTCTCCACTATGGCCACCGACATTTTATACAATGTCAAAAACGAAGTGCGTAAGTTCCATAAGGGAAGCACGCAGGACGGATTAAGAAGATGACTTGTTCAGTTCGTATGAACGGAAACGATGATATGGCCAAGTCTCACGACTTATTAGTAATGCTCGGCTGAACGCCTCACGACGCTTACACCTGCATCCTATCAACCTGGTAGTCTCCCAGGAGTCTTCAGGAGGA
>Ga0129307_1000047_pt1 | contig 196600 bp, 170 predicted proteins | sample P1105metagenome_FD_94437 | JGI IMG/M metagenome (GOLD analysis project Ga0129307, IMG submission 94437) | Capybara group fecal microbial communities from Wisconsin, USA - P1105 metagenome | ecosystem: Host-associated > Mammals > Digestive system > Large intestine > Fecal | place: USA...
GAACTTGAATAGTATAAAAACCCGTGGAAGCCCCTATTTATGGGGCTTTCACTTTTTTATGTTCCCAAAATGTTCCCAAGATTTGAACTTGAGGTCAATGGGAGAATAATTTGATTTCGTCTTTTATGTCGTTGCAGTATGTCTTAAGGTCGGATTCAAATCCTTCCTCAAAAGCATCGAGTGAATACTCGCTCTGACCTTCTCTGCTCTCATAATGCCTTATAAAGTCATTAATGAGATTAACGATCACACTGAAGGAACTTACCTCTACATAATATGTAATAGAGAACGATCCGTCCGGCATCTGCATGTCGGTATATGTCTTTACGCCGAGCTTCTCCCAATACATAAACTCAGCCAAGAATTGTGCAAACAATTTCTTCGCTTCATCTGTCGGCGGATTCAGGAGTTCATTAACCTTGAATGTGAATCCGTTTGCAAGAATACCCTGAGATATATGCTTTGTCCTTGTAGAAAGGGAGACCCCGGATTCTACTATCTTCCTCAGGAGTCTTACTATATCTGATGTTGTCTCAGCATAAGACCCCTTGTAAGAAGATACGGACTTCTTGTAGAAGCTGCTTATTTCTTCCTCTTTTTTAGCATAGTAATCATTAATATCGGTTACGAAGTGAGACTTCCATATCTCATATTCGTGTTCATCTTTCGGATCGTCCGATAAAGCATCCTTCTTGTCTTTCCATGCTGTCAGGAAGCTGATTAACGTTTCCAGATCCCTGTCGGAATCATCGAAGACTATGGAAGTCTTACCATCTTTCTTTTCAATCTTAAGACCATATTTCTCTTCCAATTCGAAAAGAACATACATTATGTCTGCAAAGGAAGATATCTCAACATCAGAGATTGCTTCAAGATCTATATTCAGGGCTTCAGCGATTTTTGCTCGGATATCCGCCTTAGGAGCCATAGCATCGCTCTCATACTTTCTCATTCTCGAATCGGCTGTAGCAGCGGAGAACCCTACCTTCATTCCCAGTTCTTTCTGGGACATATCGTGGAGCTGCCTGTATTTCCTTATCTTGTTACCTAATTTCATATCCGAAAGCACCTCATTTGTGTAGAAATCATGTCCTCATTATATCACATCAGACCTAAATAGAAAGACCAAATTGATTAAAACAGATACAAAAATATATCTAATACCATTGACAGACAATTTCGGAGGGTGTATTATTCATCCAATAGATATAAAAACATGTCTGTTAACCCGACAGGCAGGAAGGAGTTAGCTATGAACAAAGAAAAAGAACCTCTTTTTATAGGAGTAGACACAGTAATGTTTGATCTCGGCGTATCCAGAGCGAAGGCTTACGACGTGATCAGAGAGCTTAATGAAGAACTTAAGAAAGAACACCCCAAGGCGATAGTCGTCGCGGGGAAGGAAAATCGCATATGGTACGAAGAGGCCTGTTTGAAGGGAGGTGATTAAAGATGGCAGTATCAAAAGATAACGGTAACGGATACGACGGCAGGAAATGGAAAGTTTCCTGCTACTACACCGACTGGACCGGCGAACGTAAAAGACACGTTAAGAGGGGCTTCGATACAAGGAAAGAGGCACTTGAATACGAGCATATCTTCTTAGCCAAGAAATCCAAAGATATCAATATGAGCTTTGGCTCCTTTATCGATATCTATATGGAAGATGTAAAACCTCAACTTAAGAAAAGCACCCTCGCCAATAAGGGGCAACTCATAAAGACACACAACAGACCATACTTTCAAAATCTCAGCCTCGCGGAGATCACTTCAACACATATCCTTCAGTGGCAGAATGAACTTCTTCAAAAGCTTGATGCAGATGGTAAGGGGTATGCAGATACGTATCTTAGAACGATCAACAATCAGTTGACCGCAATCTTCAATCACGCGGTCAAATATTACGATCTTCCGAAGAATCCGTGTTACGCATTTAAGAAACTTGGTAAATCTGAAGCGCAGGAGATGCTTTTCTGGACGAAGGATGAATATCTTAAGTTTGCGGAGGTCATGAAGGACAAGCCGATGTCATATTACTGTTTTCAGATTTTGTTCTGGACCGGTATTCGTGAAGGGGAACTGCTCGCGCTTACAAGATCAGACTTTGATCTTGAGAAGAGAACTCTACGCATAAACAAAACGTATCAGGTTGTAAATGGTGAGGAGATGATCACATCGCCTAAGACCGAGAAGAGCAACCGCACAATCGAACTTCCTCAATTCCTCTGTGACGAGATGCAGGATTATTTTGAGTCGATATACAAACTCACACCGGATTGTCGTATCTTTCCGGTCGGTAAGCATTATCTCCATTCAGAAATGAACAGGGGATCAAAAGCAGCTGGCGTAAAGCGGATCAGGATACACGACCTGAGACACTCGAGCTGTGCACTCCTTATCGAACTCGGATATTCACCGATACAGATCGCCGAACGACTCGGGCACGAATGCAGTACCGTCACTGAAAGGTATTCACATTTGTACCCGTCGGTACAGCGTAACATGGCTGACAAGTTAAACGACACATTCATCACATCGAAGGAGGATTAACGATATGGGAAGGATCTACGGAAAAGTCGAAGTAACAACTAAGAAGAAAAAGAAGAAAAAGAACGAACACAACAGGTACAGAAATGTGATCAAGAATTTCAGGGTAACACCGAAGGAGAGAGACTTGATCGAAGCAAGACTTGCAGTGACCGGGATGAAGAGCTCAACCTTCTTTATCCAGAGCTGCCTTTATCAGAAGATCCTTGTTAAAGGAAATATCCGTTCCTTTTCAGCTATTAAAGATACCTTGCAGGAACTCACTGAGAAGATCAACAAGAATCCTGATCTTACACAACTTGAACCGGTGGATGCCGAGAGGCTGAAAACAATCTTGGAGATCTTGAAAGCTCTCTTTTGATGCAACGGGTTTAAGGCAAGCGTCGCGTCCATGTACACAAGGACGCCGCATGTCAGGCAGATGCCCGAACCCACGTCAGAATCCCCCAATGCCCTTAGTCGACTAAATCAAACCGTGAAAACGACAGTAAAATAAGGCTTTACAAGATGTATGATTATAAATAGTCGACCGAAGGGATAATTTGGTCGACTATTTATACGATTCTGAAAACCATTGAAAACACGGCTCTGCCGGGTTTTGTAAGCCGGTTGGAGACGCCTTTTGTCGACAACCCTTTATCCTGCTTCAAATTCTTGCATGATTTGCGAGGCAAAAGATGAACAAAAAAACTTGAAAAACATACTATCGGATCATAAAATTAAATCAAAGTTTTTTGTCAAGCGGAGTGATATTTAATCATTAGAGGAGGGAGTTATTCTATGATCGGCACACCTAAAAGACTTATCCGGACTGTAAGTTGTTTCTTGATAATTGCCATCTTCTGCGGAATCCTCCCTTGGCGTGAACTTCGAGCCGATGCCGATACCCACGGCGGTTATGAATCTTATCCCTTCAGCATATCTTATGAACAGAATTCCACTTGGAACAACAGTACCCAGGGACAGTTTACAATTACTAACACATCGGATTATTCAGTGTACTCCTGGACACTTGAGATAGACTACTTTGAAGATGTGATCATATCAAGTATATGGGATGCATCCGATATAACAGATTACGACATTGATGAAAATATAAAGGTATCAGGCGCGGTAAGCATCCCTGCCGGCGGAACTTACACATTTGGTCTAATTGCTGACGGAACTGAGACTGCACCTGTATCCCCGATAAGTGTCAACGTTATACAGTATGAATCAGATGAACCACAAGAAGCACCGACAAACGAACCCACTCCCGAGATTACAGATGAGCCAATACCTACTGAATCCCCTGTAGTAACAGAAGTCCCGGATCAGGACGAGGAGGCAGAGCCGACAGTATTCCCTTATGTGGTCTTCTCTGGTAGTACAGAAGATGATTTCTCTTTTCAGGGATGGAAGAGTGAGATAACAGGTGATATCTATTCCGGAAGAGATTTCCTTTATCAAGGTTCAGAGCTTTATATGGAGGGTTATGCCAGGACCGTAGGAACAGTCCAGCCTGCAGGATGGATAACCGATATGACAGGAGTTGAGGAAGGAATAGATCCACTTCCCATGCCTGACTGGTCAGAAGCTATAGAGGCAAAAGAGGATTTGATGCCCGCTATAGCACCTGATGCTTTTACTTCCCAGAACAGCATAATTGTAAATGGGTATTATTATATAGATGATGATCTTACGATAAACAGTTCTTCTTTCTCGGGGGAGGGCGATGTAGTCATCGTTGCAAGCGGCAATATCACATATAACGTAGATACTCTTGCCCCTGATAATGAAGAAGATGAGCAGACCGGAAAGATCCTATTGTATTCCGAAGAGGGTAATATAACCATTAATGGAACACAGATAGAGATCAATGGAATAGTTTATGCGCCTGAGGGCAGTGTAACGATCAACGCTTACGATACGACAATAAACGGAAGGATAGTTGCGGATCGGTTCAGTTACAGCGGTTCCATACTAAATGTAACAGCAGATCCGTCAGATCTTGAACTTGTTTATGATCTTCCTGATGTGACCGTAACAGCACTTCAAAATCAGATATATATAGGCGATATAGCATCATTTAGGATAGATATCCCTGTCGATAACGTATATGAGATCTTCTACAGACTTAACGGTGAAGACGTACAGGTAGAAGATCCCACAAACGAAGATGATCCCCGATACTTCAGCTTTGTTGCAGATGCAGAAGGAACATATACTTTTGAAGCTTATGTTGTCTTACCTTATGGCGAGTATGTCCTGGATAGTGCTTCAGTAAATATCGCTACTGTACCTACGCCGTCTCCAACGAGTACACCAGAGCCTACTGCTACAAGTACGCCGACACCGACAGAAAACCCCACTCCTTCCGTAGCAGATACTCCTGTTCCTACAGAGGAACCTACTGTAACACCGACGGTTACAGATATCCCTACACCAACGGTAACTTCTACACCTACAAGCACGCCCATTCCAACTGTAACAGTCTTCCCAACGGAAGATCCTACTCCCACCCCCACGGAAGAACCGACACCTACTGAAACCCCTATTCCTACAGTAGAACCTACGGATATACCGACGCCTACCCCTGATTCCGAAGAGGAAGGTTATTATACTTTTTCCGAAGGTGATGTGCTTGTTTGCGGGTATGGAAATCCTTTTGTAATTGAGAACTGGAATCTATCAGGAGATGTGTGGATGGATGAATCCCGCATTTCTTTGCTTAATATGGAATCATGGACATCCGCATCTGCTGTATATGGTGGAACAAGGTCATTTAGTCCCGATTATTCTTTCAGCGGAAGATTTACATTGTCGATGGATGAAAATGATGGAGGCGGTGGCCGTTTTTCCATTTCGATCGCACCTAATGCAGCAAGTATAGATACTAATTCCATCAGTATTTATGTCGGACCTTCAGCAAATCAGGTTGCAATCTTGGAGAATAATGACAGATTTAACCCTGTTGCTTCTACTACAATCGGAGCATTTACCGATTTTGGAAGATATAATGAAGTCTGGTTCGACTATGACGGACAGACTCATGTGTTCAGTGTGTATGTGGCGCCATATACGGCAACGGGAAGGCCGGAAAGACCTGAAACACCTGCAATTACGTACGAGATAGATCTTTCAGAGAAGTTTGAAGGGTACGATGAATTTACATGGGGAGTTACTGCTTCTAACGGTATGTGGTACGCAACAACAGAGGTACTACATGGTCTTGAGATAGATCCTTATCCTGAAATGCATCAGAATATAGTAACTCCGACACCGACTCCTACTCCCCAGCCGATCTCAGAAGGCTTTACTGAGATATCCCAGGGAAATACGGGATACGGCTATCAAGTTCCTTTTTCAGAGGAAGACTGGACGTTCTTGGGAGAATCACAGTATATTGATGATAATAATCTCTCGATCCTTAACGCAGATAGTAATACTCACTTTGGATCATCTTTCCTTTCAATCTCAGAAGATGTAGGAGAAGATTATGAATTCTATACAAGATTCTCCTTCACAAATGACAGTAATGTCTTAGCTAATGGTTTTGCATTCGTCATAACTCCCGAAAACGAAGATGTCGGTTTTTATGGGCATAACGGATACAACATGTATCAGAACAGTGTCATCGTGGAATTTGATCTTGATCCACAGTCAGGTTACTACCTGTTAAACGATGACGGGGAGTTTGAAACATATAATGAGAGTGACTCTCATGTCGGAATAATCCTTGACGGAAATGAGGAAGAACATTATGCCGTAGCAGACTATTGGCAGATGAGGGCTATCGGATCCAGAACAGATGCATGGGTTGATTACAATGGAGAAACCTTGTCTGTTTATGTATGTACGATAAACGAGTTCGGACATATTTATAAGTACGAAGAACCGTTACTTTCTCTGGATATCGATCTTGAAGAATACTTTGACGGGAACAGTATCCTCCACATGGGATTTGTGGGCGGAGACTTTAATAGGAATTCAGATCTGGCACTTAATGGATTTGAGATAGCAAAAGATCCTTTCACAACACTTCTTCCTGACGAATTGCCAATAAATGAGCAGGATATCCATCAAGTTGTTTCTATGGGTGATTCACAGTATGGTTATGCACGTCCCTTTGTGAGAAATGAATGGAACGGACCTACAGGCAATATCTATCCGAATATGATAAGTATTGCTTCCAGTTCTAATGATTTCAATACATATTATTACACTAATCCCAGCGAGCTTCAGGATGACTATTCATTCTCTGGACGTTTTACTGCATGCATCGATGGCAGCGATCCATGCCACTACATGAATTTCGTGCTTTCTGCATCACCGACGGACAGAACACGATCTGTTTCCATACATCTTGACACATGGCAAAGCGGGAGTGCCAATTGGAGAAATGAATTTGGCGAACCGATAGAAGGAGAGCCCGGTGGGTGGTATTCAGGAACAGAACCATTCCAAGCGATGGTATCGATATGTATAAACGGTGATGAAAGACATGACTATGCAATAGCAGAGTATATGCCGTTAAGAGATAGTGGAGCCGTCCATGATATATGGTTTAATTATGACGGTACTGAGAAGAAAATATATGTTTATATAGCAACATATGATGAAAATGGGAATGTAACAAAACCCGATACGCCGCTGCTTGTTTGCCCTCTTGATCTGGAGGAGATATTTGATGGCTCTCATACAGTTTATCCTGCATTTTATGGTCAAACTTCTCTGTTCGATTGGGGAGACTACATTACATACGGCTTTGAATTTGATCCATGGCCAGAGATCCATAACGACTTTGACGGCGTCCTTCAGATAATCGCGCCTTTGGATGATCGTGTCTACACGATAGGTGAGAGTATAGACATCTCCGGAAGGATCGGTGATGAAGCTGATCCTGATACGGGTTGCTCGGTAAATATCATTGATTCAACTGGTAATACCATTTATGAGAATGATGGAACGGTGGATGAGGACTTCGGGTATATTGACAGGATCGATACGACTGATATGGATCCGGGTGACTACACGATCATTCTTACAGTTGTTGATGAAAATGGGGATGATTATGTAAGAGAGATCCTGATAACTCTTGTACGGGAGATCATTATCACGGCAGAATTGACAGGTGTTCAGGGTGCCGAAACAGGACTTTCTGTAACCGGAAGCATCGACTGTAACGAAGATTCTTCTTATGAACTTCAGATCTTTGATGCCGAAACAGAAACATGGGGTACATTTGCCGATGGTACGGGAAATAAAACAGACGAAGAATTAGGTGTCCTGTCAGGAGAAAACCTGGAAACAGGTTCTTATATCATCAGGCTCGTTGTTACAAGTATATCCGGTTCTTCTTATGAAACCACGATCGAGATAGAATACACGGCTCCTGAGAGAGAGTTTACTGATGATGAACTGTTTGCCGATATAGATGATGATCTGGACGGCGAAGAGATAACATTCTTCACTGATATAACTGGAACCGTTTCAGGATCGGAACTTCAAAGCTACACCTATGAATTGTTCTACGTCGGTTCGGAAGAACCGGTCTACTCCTCTGAAGGAACAGAGCCTATTGAGGATGATGTTATCGATACAATAGATGCCACTCTTCTCATGAACGGATACTATAGGGCGGTTCTTACTGCTTATGCAGAAGACGGATATATTGAAGATTCTGTTGTAGTATTAGTAACCGGTAATGCCAAGGTAGGAAATTTTACTATCTCATTCATGGATATCACACTGCCTGTAGCGGGACTTCCTGTCGAAGTATACAGGACATACGACAGCAGACAAAGAATGGAACTTGGTGATTTCGGATATGGCTGGACTATGTCGGTAGGCGGCCCCAATGCATCTATCAGCGGAAATCTGGGCGAAGGCTGGTATCAGGATACGAACGATACGATAATAGCGGGAAACAGATATTCCTGGGCAGAAGAATATCCGCATGAGATCTATATCGACTGGGGGAACGGATCTTCTGAGGTGTTTGAGCTGAATCTGAGCCCTGAATACAGAGATTACACACCAATAGAGACCGATATAACTGCATCTTTTGTAAATACAAGCGGAGGTTCGGATACACTTGAGATAATTGATAACGAAGAACTCATGTTCGATCCTGAGAATAATAAACTCTTTACGATCGATTCAGATGAATTTGCACCTCAGGATTTCCTGCTTACCAGATACGACGGCATCAAGTTTTACTTCAATGTCGACACCGGCCTTTACAGGATAGAGGATACATATGGAAGAACGATCGATATTACTGAAGACGGTATTGAGTATTCCGACGGCGGCATTATAACCTTCAACAGAAACGAAGACGGTTTGATCACGTCAATAACTGACGGTCTCGGAAATGAAGTGATCTATTCGTACGATGAAGACAATAATCTCGTAAGCGTAACTGATATCGGCGGCTATGATACTGAATTCAATTACGATGAAGACCATTATCTGACTGATATCACAGCAGATAACGGAATAACTATTGCCAGGAATGAGTATGATGACGACGGCAGGCTGGTTGCTACCATCGACGCTGACGGTAGAAGGATCGAGTTCGATCATCACCTCAACGATTCCGACGAGCACTATGAGGTAACAACTGATAGAAGAGGATACTGTACAACATATTATTATGATGATCTTGGAAATATAACTCGAGTTATCGATGCTTTGGACAGGACTACATATTACACCTACGACAGTAATAACAATAAGACCTCAGAAACAAGGCCTGACGGGACCACATTCAGTTATTCCTACGATAATAATGGTAATCTTCTTACTGCTACCGATAATAATGGAAGGACTATAACAAGTACTTACGGCAGCAACGGAGAACTCCTTACCATGTCTGCCATGGGAGTTACAGAGCTTACGATGGCTTACGACAGCCATGGGAATCTGATCTCTGCAACTGATTCGAGTGGAAATACTCAGGATTACGGTTACGACAGTACCGGTAATCTTACAAGCGTGACCGACAGTCTGGGAACTCTGATGAATATGTCCTATGACAGTAACGGTAACGTCACGTCCATTACCAATGCTCTGGGAGAAGTAACTAATTTCTCTTATGACAGCGAAGGCAGGCTTATTTCCAGGACTATCACCTATCAGGGAACAACACTAACAGATACATATACATACGATGCTGCCAACAGGGTTACCGGAATAACTTATGCTAATGGGAACACGGTAAGTTATTCCTATAATCAGGCAGGAGACGTAACTTCCTCGACCGACAGTCAGGGAAGGACGGTTAATTATTCTTACGATGTATACGGCAATCTGACTTATATTTCTTATCCTGACGGAACATCGGAGAGCTTCTCTTACGATGCTGAGGGGAATAATACTTCCGCTACAGACAGGATGGGAAGAACGGTAACATTTACGTACGATGCGGTAGGTAATTGTACAAGTAAAACATACGACAGCGGCTTAAGTGAATCCTATTCCTACGATTCCTGCGACCGGGTTATCAGTTCTACAAATGTTTACGGTTCTACAACTACTTATGGCTACGACTATCTGGGCAGGAATACATCAGTAACAGATGGTCTGGGGAATACAACCTCTTATACCTATAACGATAGAGGAAATGTATCTTCAGTAACTGACGCTAACGGAAATACTTATAGTTTCACTTACGACAATAACGGAAACCAGACTTCCGTAACATATCCGAACGGAGGTACCTACTGCTCAACCTATGATGCCAGAGGCAGGATGACGTCTCAGAGCGATGCTTACGGTAATACCACAACCTATTCTTACGACAGTATGGACAGACTGATCAGTGTGACCGACGCTCTTGGCGGAACCTGGAGTTATGGATACGATTCCCTTGGAAACGTTACTTCCGTAACCGACGCGAATGGAAATATTACAACCTACGGATACGATCTGAATGGTCAGGTTACATCTGTTACTAACGCTACCGGAAATACGGCTACAACAACTTACGATCAGTACGGAAGAGTGATCTCTGTTACAGATTTCGGCGGGACGGAAACTACTTATACATACGATTCTATGGACCGAGTCCTTACCGAGACTATTGGTGACGAAGTAACGTCTTATTCCTATAGTGAGGATGGAAAGCTTCTTAGTGTAACAGATCCTACAGGAACTATAACGTATACATATAACTCCAGAGGATTCCTCTCCACTGTGACGAATGCAGCAGGAGAAACGATCTCCTACGAATATAATTCAGCGGATCAGCTTCAGAAGATCACTATAGACGGCCAGAACATCTGCTATGGATACGATTCTCTCGGAAGGCTCGTTTCTGTGACGGACAGCGAAGGAACGACGACTTATACTTATGATGCAGTCGGCAACAGGGCAAGTACCACATATCCTAACGGAGTAGTAACAACTTACGAATATAACAACATAAATGCCCTGACAAGTCTTGTGACAACGGATAGTAACGGAACAATTCTGGCCAGTTACGAATATACCATCGGTTCCAATGGCGAGAGATTGTCAGTAGAAGAGCTCGGCAGGACTGTGGAATATACCTACGACGAACTTAATAGGCTTACTTCTGAGACAGTGATCGTTGGAGATAACGAATACGAGACCACATATTCCTACGATTCCAACTCCAACCGCATCTCCATGACCAAAGACGGGGAGACGACGACTTATGACTATAACAGCCTTAACCAGGTAACAAGGGCAGGAGATATCGATTATACCTGGGATAACGCAGGAAATCTCGTAAGCCAGTCCAGTCTTGGGACAACATTAGCTACATATACTTACGACAGCAGAAACCGCATGATCTCTGCTACCGTGAATGGTCTTCATGGAACGATAACGGAGACATATACCTACGATTATCTTGGGAACAGGACAAGTAAGACAACAGATGGTGAGACGACATATTTCACAACAGATCTGTCCTCCGGATACAGTCAGGTTCTCAAGGCTATGACAGGAACAGAAGCTGTCTACTACACCAGAGGATTTGAGCTTATCTCCAGAAGAGAAGGTACGACAGCATCTTACTATCTCATGGATGGCGGACTTTCTGTACGTGGTCTCGCCGATGAAGACGGAGTAGTAACAGATACCTTTGTCTTTGATGCATTTGGTAATGAGACGGCAAGAACAGGAACTTCAGATAACAGTTATGGATTCCAGGGAGAGGAGCATGACTCTACAGGTCTTTACTACCTGAGAGCCAGATACATGGATCCTTCTACTGGTACATTTACATCAATGGACACATATGCTGGAAAGCTGTCTGATCCTATAAGCTTGCATAAGTATTTGTTTGCTAATAGTAATCCGATTATGTACTGTGATCCGAGTGGGCATATGACTTTGTTAGATACTATGATGGCATCTGGTATTTGTAATATGCTTATAAGCGCAACCGTTTTTTGGTTTGATTACGGGGTTCATCCTGACAAAACCATTAATGACGGAGACTATGTGAGCATGTTAATTTGTAGCTTTGTTGCTGGTTTTATCGGCGGTGGAGTAGGTATATTATTTGTTGGTATTGGTCTTGGAACCACTATGGCATGCGCATTGTTGTTAATAGCAGTAATTGCATCGTGCTTTGGGTTAGCAGCTAAGGCGATGTCAAGTGTATTAACAGAAGATGATAATTCGTCGGCTTTAAGGACCCTTGGGTTGTTGTTTGATGTTTTGGGGGATGTGCTCTTAAGCCCAATTACCAATATTTTCACATTTTCAAGTGATTTAGCATCGCTATTTTTTGATTTGATCAATGAATTGGGGGAGACATTTGTTTGATATGACAATCAATAAAAAACAGCTATCGTTCTTTGGATATATAATATTAGCAGTAAATTGGTTTTTGACTTTTGTGTTGAATAGTCATTTATATGATAATGATCTTAGAATTAACAACTATATTCCTTTTACAATCGAGTTGTTATTAATAATTGTAGGTAACGCGATACTTGCTGTTAATAGTCACCATAAAATAAAAGAAAAGAACAATGAGACGGCTTGTTCTATTCAGTTGTTCATTTTATTTTTTTTCTTAAGTATAGTTAGTATTATACTAGTGAACAATAATATAATTTCTTTTTTGATTGGTAGTATTCTTGGCAATAAAAACGTAGATTATGCAGTATTCTATGCAACGTCATTTTTGTTTATGCTTTCCGGAATAATTGGAATGGATTGCCGAAGAAGTTATATAAATATTAAGAGTTCGCTTGCAATATGTATAGCATTGTTAGGTGTTTACATATTAATTAAGAATTTGGGATAATTAATTAATACGGAGGGATATCAACATATTTTCATCCTGATAATGGGAGTGAGTATTGGTATGAACAGGTAAATTTATTTGGTTGTATCAGAAGAGATTAGTTTAAGATATTGTTAAACTATATAATTGTTTATAAATAATTTATTGATGTGTTTGATGGAATTTAGTAATATATACTTGCTTGAGTAATGACAGAGTGATATAATTCATAATTCCAATGGATATCGAATGAATGCGAAAAGGAGGTAGAGACTATGGTTAATTTGGGAAGACGTCTTAGTGTTAATATTAGAACATTTATGCAGAAAGCCAATATGAGTCCAGAGATTTTCGCTGAAAAAATGGGATATTCTATTAGAGATACTTGGAGAGTTCTTGAAGGAAAGGTAGTATTATCTCCGTTGGAATTGAGTCGGATTTCGAGTGCGATTGGAACAACTAAAGAAGATCTATTATCTTACGAAACAGACTATCAAACACCTGAGTTACAGTATATGAAAGAATTTAGCAATCCGAATAATCTTGATATGATATTAGATTTGATGGATGAGTATGTTGAATGTAGAGAATGTATATGATTGATGGCTGTGCGAATATGTACAGCCTTTTTTAGAGGTGATAGTATGGATAATGAGTGGAATAGATTTATTTCATTTATTCCAGAGGTAATTAAGGAGTTGAAAAGTGAATACACAGAAATTAATCCAATGATTAGGGATGATATTTTTGGTATTCTTGAAAAGTATTGTAATGTAATATATTATCCGCTTGAGAACGAAGAAAATCGCGGATTTCATACTCAGCGCTTTATCGGGAACAAAAGAGAAGATTTTGTATATATCAATACTGCCAAACCTTTAGTTGAGCAAGTCTTTACTGCTGCTCACGAGTTAGGACATGTATGGGGTGTAGCAGACAAAATCACGAGAAAAATTGATTATGATGTTCGATTAAAGAGCGAAGAAGAGGAACAACTTATTAACCGTTTTGCAGCAGAACTTCTTATGCCTGAGGATAGTTTCAGGAAGATGTTTTCTACGAATTTAGAATTAATACATGGTGTAGGAAATAAGTTTAGATTTGAAGATTTTATTAAAGTTTTGGTTTTGCAAATGAACGATTTTATGGTTCCCTATGAATCTGTGCGTAGAAGGATGATTGAAACTCATATTATTTCTGAGGAAATAGGAGAGTATCTTAATACGAAAAATGACCTCATTATTGCTTTGATAAAGGAGTATTCAAAAGATCTTAACACTGTGCTTGATAATGTTACTAGAAAAAAGACTATTCCTGGATTAAGAGGTCTTTTAGAAAAAATAGAACGAGAAAGATTATTAGATGAGTATACAATTTGTAAGATTAAATGTGATTTCGATATTGGTGTTATTGAGAATTCAGATAGTATGATTGATATTAAAATCGAGGACAATGTTGATGGAGAAGAGTGAAGTTATTGTGGATACATGTTTTCTCCAGAAGGTATCTGATTATGGAAGGGTTCCAGATAATATAAAAGCTATTTTTGATGAATTAAATTTCCGTCCTGTTGTTCACCCGTATATTTGTGATCACGAAATTTCTCTTCATGCTTTTTCAATAAAATTAATCGACGATGGTTATATTCGGAAAATTGAATATGACGAATTTATTAAAGATGAGTATGAGAGACAGCTTTATGAACAGTATTTTTTTATGCTTCATGAAGAGATGAGGTTGCTATTAGAGGCAAAAGGGGGACTTAAGCAACTTGGTAAATTGAATATTAAGTCGGGACAAACAATATACGATACGCATTATCAAGGTAGTAGTATGGGTGATGTCCACATGGTATTGATGGCATCTTTTATGGATTTGTCAATTATACTGACTGAGGATTCTGATATAGATTTGTTATCAGTAATAGCTAAAAAGAGAATATCATTAGGGACATATAACCTTATGATATATAATGCTTGGGATCTTGTTAAGATGATTGCCGGTAGAGCTAATTCTAAAATATCGAAAAAAGATTTGGTTAGGATATTGTTAAATATGGGTGAAAGAAGCAAGAAATCTGAACTGAATACAATATGGAATTCAAGTCATCACCAATATTGAATAAGGTTACTAAACAAACATCGACTAAAGGTTTATACGGAAAGAAAATAGAGACGGATTTGTTGTTTTAATGGGTGGATTAATAGATTTAGTTAAGCTAAGAACGAATTGAAAAAACATTAATTTAAAGTATAATAGGCAGAAGAACCTTGAAAATTGAATAGAAACCTTGTTACACACAAATAGGTGCATGCACAAGGTTTATACTATTCAATAATCCATCCGAGATTCCCCTGTTTTGCAGATGCGATTTGGAAATAGGAATGTTCCCAAGATGTTCCTAATAAGTCTGGGAAAGAAACGGAATGAGAATAATGGATGGAATAATACTACTATATATTGTGGTTTTGAAACAAATTGGAATCCATATATAGTTATCCACCTTGAACTTGAATAATGAAAAAACGCTGAAAGCCCCTGAAAACAGGGGCTTTCATTTTTCTTCGCCAACATTTCGCCAACAAGATTTCGGCTTTAGTCGAATCTTATCATCTTCCACTCATCCTCAAGAAGGTGGAAATACGACTCATAATTCTTCTTCTCCCAATCGGTAATGATACCGTTGTCGATCAACTTCTGAACTTCATTTATATATCTTTGCATACCGGAGAAAGAAGAATTTCTTAATGCATAAGATATAGCCGTTCCGTCAGATGTGATAAATGCATTTGGTTCAAACGGCTGCTGAAGCTGACCTGATATCGTGCCTATGCCGCATAGAAAATCGGCAAAAGTATCAATAGCTTTCTTGTTGTCCTTATCCGTTATCTGGGAAGCCTTGAAGTGAAGGATCATCCCACCATCTCCAAATGCCTGCCAGCTCTTGTGTTCGGCCTTGATCTGTATGCCATTCTCCATCATGTCCCTTATGAGCTTCATGAATACGGACATATCCTTTATCTTCTTTGCTTTGTGAGATCTCTCACGGATAAGCGGTTCGTAGATCTCATTCAGTTCATCCAACTGTTGCTTAAGATAGGAGTTGATGTCCATAGGGAATCTTGCTTTCCAGTTCTCATACTGTGCGAGGGAATCCTTATCATCCGCAGTACTGTTCTTTATCGAAGCCCAGTTACAGAGATATCCCATCAATTTCTGATTGTTGTTATCACTTAAGCTGAAAGACAGATTTATCTTGTCTCCCTCTTTGTTGATCTCCATGCCGTATTCTTCTTCAAGAAGGAAGAGAGAATGTAATACATCTTCTTCTGTATTTATATCTATATCTGACAGGGAAGACATATCAACATCCAAGGCATCTGCTATCTTCTGCCTGATATCGGCCTTGGGAGCCATCTCGTTAGTCTCATATTTCCTAATCCTGGAATTAGCTGTTGTTCTGGAAAAGCCGACCATCTCTCCGAGTTTGGTCTGTGTAAGCCCGCGAAGAACACGGTATTTCTTTATCTTATCGCCGAGATTCATGTGTATTCCTCCGGATCAAAATGATGGTTCAACACGAGCATTATACCATATTCGCACGAAAAATATATACCTTACAGACAAAATCGCACTAAAAATATGGCGAAAAGTGTTGACAAGCGATATTGAACGATGTAGTATCAAATCAACATAAAAATATGGCTATACAGTCAAAAACAAACATGAAAGGAGAGCGAAACAATGGAACACAACAATACAAAGTCACTGTTTGTAGACGTTAACAGGGTTCAGAACGATCTCGGAGTATCGAGAGCAAAGGCATATGAGATCATCAAAGACCTTAACAAACAGCTCAAGGCACAGTACCCGCGGGCGATCATAATAGCCGGTAGAGTTAACCGTTCGTGGTATGAAGAAGCGCTGATGATATCAGCAAAAGAATAGAGCCTCTCAGCTGAGAGGCTCAAATATACGCACCAAAGGCACGTAATAGTTTAGCACTTCAATTATATTGCCTTTCTGCGTATTTATCAATGAAAACAGAAAGGAAAAACAACATGAAAAAGAGATCTTTTGTTATGTACACGGCTTGGAAGAGTTACTTCGAGCTTTTGGAAGATCCTGTTCTTATCCGGGAATTGCTATACGCATTATTCGATTATGTTGAAGGAAGAGAAGTGAAGATAGACAACAACAAGGTCTTGACGGCTTTTAACGTAATGAGGGAAGTGATGGAACAGGATATCGCACTATATGAGGAAAAGTGCAAGAAGAATAAACTGGCAGCTGAGAAGAGATGGGGAAAAAAGACTGCAAACGCAATGCAGACGCATACGGATGCTATCCATATGGATGGTGATAATGACTATGTCAATGAATATGATAATGAGAATGTATATGAATATGATATTGATGATGATATTGATATAGCCCAGCCTAGGCAGGAAATAGTACCTATCAATGTTTCTGATGTTATCAACGAAGCTAAGAAACAAGGATACGATATCCCTGAAGAGGAAGCAGAGAGCTTTATCAATTACTACTTCGTTGAAAGAAGGGGGATGCTCGACGGTCAACCCATAAGGAATTGGAAGAATCTTATCGAAGGTTGGTATAACCATATTTATGTTGATCCAAAGGACGTTCTGGGAGAAGGCAGTAAAGTATTTAATACATTGCCAATAGATCTGCAGAACCAAGTCTTTGATGAACAGGAGATAACTACTTACAAAATAACAAAGGGAACGGCTAAAAAAATCAAGGACTGCTTCCCGATGTGGTGAGTTCCACAAGTGATCTGTTAAGGAAATAGTAGGGAGACAGACGCTTGATGCTCTCGGAAAAACTGGAGTACATATATGTCTCGAAGGTTCCTCCCACAAGTCCTGCGAACCAGAGGATACCGAAGAGAAGTCCAATGGATACGGCAGGGTTCTTAAAGATGATGAAGAACAGGGTTCCGAAGGCGCAGAAGGCTGCAGTTGCCAGCATCAGCAGAGCTATGCTCACCGGGGGGACTCCGATATGGACTCCCAGAAGAAGTACCAGGGCTCCGGTGGCCAGGACAGTCTGTGCCGCCCAGGAAACGAGAACGCATGACGTGATCTTTCCAAGATATGAGTGGGTACCGGTAGCGCTGGATACCTTAAACCTCATGGCGATATTTCCCTTTCTCTCATTGATGAAGATGGGGGTGAGAAATACTGCGCACAGTGAGATGAAATAGACAGTCTGTACGATACCGTAGTAATCCTCGGCACTGGGTGTCTCCACTGTCTCCAGCTCTTCCGGCTCCACTTTTACGGTGCCGAACTCTCCGTTCATGGCGCTGTCCACGTTATAGAGGACATACTGGATGATCCTGGTATCGATCTGCTTCTGCTTATCTCCCGTAAGGGAGTAGGAGTCTTTTCCAAAATCTATGAAGACTACCACGTCTCCGTTTTTGATCAGTTCCTCCGGATCTTCGTCTTTGTATTTGATTACGGTAAGTCCCTCCTCCTCAAATCCATCAACGAGAAGATCTTCTGCGATGGAGTATCTGCTTCCTTCCTCCATGTGGTAGCCGATCGTGAAATCCGTGTCCTTTTCCGCTTCGTTAAGGATGGTTCGGAAGGTGCTGGACAGGGCAGCGACCACCATGATAGTACCTAAGACCGTAATGATGATCATTGCCTTTGATCTCAATATGAGCTTCAGGTAGTTTTTTGCTATATAGAAAAGTCTGCTCATCTTCTTATCCTTCCACGTAATCCCTTAATTTCTTTCCGGTAAGCGTGAGGAATACCTCCTCCAGGGAAACATCCTCATCAGGTGTCTTTCTCACCATGTTCTTGAGCTCTTCCGTCGTTCCGATGGCCACGATCTTTCCGTTGTCCATGATGGCCACTCTCGTACAGATGGCTTCTACTTCCTCCATATAGTGGCTGGTGTAGATGACCGTGGTGCCGTCCCTGTTAACATCCTTGATCTTTTCCAGGATGAAGTTCCTGGACTGGGGATCGATACCCACCGTAGGCTCATCGAAGATCAGGAGCTTCGGTCTGTGGCCCAGGGCACAGGCGATGTTGAGCCTTCTCTTCATACCGCCGGAGAATGTCTTGGCGAAGGAGTCCCTCTTATCGGAAAGTCCTACGAACTCCAGCGACCTGTCGATCTCATCCTTGAGCTTCTGTCCCTTTATTCCGTAAAGTGAAGTGAAGAGCTCCACGTTCTCCCAGGCTTTGAGGTTTCCGTAGATGGCCAGGTCCTGGGGGATATATCCGATCATGGGCTTAACCTTGCTGTTCTCTGTCCTGATGTCGTGACCGAAGAGTTCGATCTTTCCCGCTGTGGGCTTAAGGAGTGAACAGATCATGTTCATGGTGGTGGACTTTCCCGCTCCGTTGGGACCCAGAAGTCCGAAGATCTCTCCTTCCCTGATCTCCAGGGAGAGACCGTCAACGACAGCTCTGTTGTCGTATTTCTTTATAAGTCCGTCGAGTTTAACTACTGTTTTCATTTCTTATCTACCTCTTTTTTTCGGGCCGTGCCCTTTTCTGACTATGATTCTACAGGACCTTCTATGTCAGCAATACTGCCAAAAGATAGTTTCCATATATGACTTTAGTCATGAATGGGAGGTGATGGTATAATGAAAGGCGAGGGAAAATGACAAAGATCATTTTTTTGAAGGGGTGTTGTCATGAAGAAGGGAATAAGCGTTTTATTATCGGCTTCCATGCTTTTCCTGGTCTCCTGTTCATTTCTGGAGGATCCGCCGGCGCTGGAGCCCGGAAGTTCCGATGTCTCCATTGTTGCGCCTGAGGTGGCAGTGACCGAGACCGCGGTCACGGAGGAGACAGAAGAGACTGTTGAGACCGAGCCTGTGGAAGAGCAGCCTGTGGTGGAACCCAACGGGGAAGTATGTATACTCATTACCAGCGATGTCCACTGCGGAATAGAGAACGGATTTGGTTATGCCGGTCTTTATGAGATAAGAGAGAACCTTGAAGGCCAGGGATATGACACTATCCTCATCGACGACGGTGATTCCATTCAGGGAGATACCATAGGCACACTGTCCCAGGGTGAGGCGATAATAGATCTCATGAACGAAATGGGATACGATGCAGCTATCCCGGGAAACCATGAATTTGATTATGGAACAGACAGGTTCCTGGAACTTACAGGTATGGCCGATTATCCGTATATCAGCTGTAACTTCAACCAGGAGGGCGAACCGGTATTTGATCCCTATGTGATGATAGAGACCTGCGGCATGAAGATCGCTTTCGTAGGCATGACTACACCGGTTACGTTCAAGTCCTCCACTCCCGGATGTTTCCAGGATGATGAAGGTAATTATATATATAGCTTTATGCAGGAAGATATGACCGGTGAAGCTCTTTATCAGGCTGTACAGGATGCGGTGGATGCCGCAAGGGCTGACGGTGCGGATTATGTCTTCGCCATGGGACATCTCGGAAATGAGGCAGCCTGTGAGCCCTGGACCTACGGTGATGTTATCGCCAATACCACGGGTATTGATGCCTTCTTTGACGGTCACAGCCACGATACGGATGAGATCACCATGCTCAATGCCGATGGTGAGGAAGTCACCAGATATGCCGTGGGAACAAAGCTCTCATGTATAGGTTATATGTTCATATCCCCGGATGCCGGTATCACAGATGCAGGTATCTGGAAATGGGATAATGATATCTGTGCTCCCGTCCTTCTGGGAATAGAGAATGAGATGTCTGAGCAGGTGGCTCTGGCTCTTGCCGATGTTGAGGCTTCCATGGGTGAAGTGATAGCATCCACCGATGTGGACCTTTTCATCTATGATCCTGTGGAGATGGATGAGGACGGAGATCCCATCAGGATGATCAAGCGTTCTGAGATGAACCTCGGAGATCTTTGCGCAGATGCAGTCAGGGCTGTATCCGGTGCTGATATCGGACTTGTGAACGGAGGCGGCATAAAGAGCAATATACCTGCCGGAGACATCACTTACGGAGATATCTTAAATGTCAATCCATATGGTAATCAGGTATGTCTGGTGGAGGTGACGGGATCCCAGATCCTGGATGCCCTGGAGTGGGGTGCCAGGTCAGTTCCCGAAGAGTGCGGAGCTTTCCTTCACGTATCAGGACTTACATATGAGATAGATATGAACGTTACGTCCGGATGTACCTCTGATGAGAACGGTCTCTGTACCGGTATTACAGGAACGAGAAGGGTCAGTAATGTTATGGTGGGAGACCAGCCCCTGGATCCCAATGCCACCTACACCGTGGCCGGATGGGATTTTGTCATCCTCAAGAACGGTGACGGCTTCTCTGCCTTTGACGGATGTACCGTCTTAAGTGACGGACTCATGACTGACAGTCAGGCTCTGATCAAGTATATAACTGAAGATCTGGGAGGCGTCGTCGGAGAGGAATATGAAGATCCCTACGGACAGGGCAGGATAACAATAGTACAGTAAAAAGAAACGGAGGATCGGATATGTTGAATATTGCTAAGAATGTAGAAAACGGCGAGATGGACATCGCTCTTGAGGGAAGACTTGATACAACGACAGCTCCTTCTCTTGATGCTGAGATCAAGGGCGGTCTTGAGGGAATCACCTCCCTGAAGTTCGACCTTGCAAAGCTCGGGTATATTTCCAGTGCAGGACTTCGTGTTCTTCTTTCTTCACAGAAGATCATGAACAAGCAGGGTAAGATGGTCATCTCCAATGCATCTGAAGAGATCAAGGAGATCTTTGATGTAACAGGTTTCTCGGAGATCCTCACCATCGAGTAAGAGATAACAGATGATATCCCGCTGCTCCGGTCTTCCGGGGCAGCTTTTTTGTGCTCAGATAATGATACCGCCCCCCAGGACTATATCACCGTCATAAAAGACAGCAGCCTGGCCGGGAGTTATGGCCCTCTGGGGCTCATCAAAGGTGATGTGGGCCTTTCCGTCTCCTGCGGGAGTTACGGTGGCATCCTTTTCCTTATGCTTATATCTGATCCTGACCTTACATCTGAAGGGGCCGTCCGGGACTTCGCCTGATATCATGTGAAGGTCATAAACGTCGGCGTCCCTTTTAAACAGCTCTTCGTCTCTTCCCAGATATACCCTGTTTTCCAGAGGACAGATCTTCTTTACGAAGAGAGGCTCGCCGTATGCGACGCCCAGGCCTTTTCTCTGGCCGATGGTATAGGCGATGATGCCTTTGTGCTTTCCTATGACATCTCCGTCAGGACCTATAAAGTCTCCCTCCGGATATTCTTTTCCTGTATAACTTTCAATGAACTTTCTGTGGTCGCCGTCGGGAACAAAACAGATGTCCTGGCTGTCCGCCTTATTGAAGTTTATAAAGCCGTTCTGCTCCGCGATCTCCCTGGCTTCCTTCTTAGTGATGGAGCCCAGGGGAAAGAGGGTATGGGCCAGCTGTTCCTGGGTAAGGGTGTAGAGCACATAGCTCTGGTCCTTGGTCTCATCCGCACCCTTTTTAAGGAGGTACTTTCCGTCCTTTTCCTCTATGACGGCATAGTGGCCTGTCACTATCTTGTCGCAGCCCAGGACCTTTGCCCTTTCATAGAGCTTTTCGAATTTAAGATAGCGGTTGCAGTCCAGGCAGGGATTGGGTGTTATGCCCCTGCTGTAGGAATCGATAAACTTGTTTATTACCTTTTCGCTGAATTCTGCCTTGAAGTTAAAGACATGGTAGGGGATGCCCAGCTTTCTGCAGACACTTCCCGCATCTTCCACATCGCTTAAGGAACAGCATGTCTTGGACAGGACCTGTTCGCTGTCCTCTCCATCGAAGAGCTTCATGGTACAGCCGGTGCAGTCGTATCCCATGGCCTTTGTAAGGTAGGCGGCAACGGAACTGTCCACTCCTCCGCTCATTGCTATAAGTGCTTTTTTCTTTGTATCCTCTGTCATGTCCATCATTTTATCATGTATTCAGTCAGGGTGGACATAGAAAAGGCTGATGTTATAATACCCGTACAAAACCTGAAAAGGAGGATCATCAAATGATACTTCTTGTAATAGATACACAGAAGGGCATTACTGACGAAAGACTCTACGAGTTCCATAAGTTCAGGGAGAATGTCGGATGTCTTATAAAGACGGCCCGTGAAAATGGTGTTGAAGTAGTTTTCGTGCGCCATGACGACGGTGAGGGTTCCGGCTTTTCTAAGGGCGATGATGCCTTTGAGATATATGAGGGATTTGCTCCCCTTGAGGGAGAGAAGATCTTCGACAAGAAATACAACAGCTGTTTCCATCCTTCCACCGGCCTTCTCAGATACCTTAAGGCGAAGGGTATAGAGAAGATCATCGCAGTTGGTATTGCGACTGATTACTGCATGGACGCATCCATTAAGAGCGGTTTCGAGAACGGCTTTGAGATGATCGTTCCCGCTTTCTGTAATTCCACCCGTGATAATGAGTTCATGGATGCAAAGACCACATATGAGTTTTATAACAACAGCATGTGGCCCGAAAGATATGCAAAATGCATAACGGTGGAAGAGGCGGAGGATCTTATCAGGAACTGTGAGAAGAATGATGTTCCGGAAAGACGCCTCCTGAATGAGTGCGGAAGTATGGATGTGGAGTCCGAAAGGCTCCTTCTGAGAAAGTTCACCTACGATGATATAGATTCCATGATGAGGAACTGGGTCTCCGACGACGAAGTACAGCACAAGTACGGCGAACCTTCCTACAAGACTAAGGAGGAGGTAAGAGCTCTTCTTGATACATATATCGCCGGATATAACAGCGGTCTTTATTTCCGCTGGGCCATCATCGAAAAAACATCAGGAGAGTGTATCGGACAGATAGCATTCTTCCTGGTGGATCCCAATAATCATTTTGCCGAGATCGAGTACTGCATCGGCAGGGGCTTTCAGAAAAAGGGATATGCCACAGAGGCCACGAAGGCCGTGACGAAGTTCGGTCTTGAGACAGTGGGACTTCACAAGGTGCAGATCTGTGTAAGACCCGTTAATACTCCTTCGAGAAGGGTCATCGAAAAGAGCGGCTTCACTTATAACGGAACACTTAAGGACTACTTCTACATGGACGGCGGATACCAGAGCAGGATGTATTTTTCCATCCTGGAAGATGAGGACAGGACAGGTATCGAGAGCATCCATCATATATCCATGAAGACCGGAGATCCGGAACGCTTCGAAAAGACGAAGGCATTCTACCGGGATATCCTGGGACTTGATATCTTCTCGGAGTGGGATGAAGGCGTCTTCTTCGGCATCGGAAATTCCTATCTGGAGATCTGGAATAACGGTGACGGATCTGAGGAGAAGGGTGCCATAAGACATTTCGCTCTTTCAGTAAGGGGAGTTGATGCGATGGCGGAAAAGATAAGGAAGTCCGGCTATGAAGTCTTCGTGGGACCGAAGGATATACAGGTGGCCACCTTCAGGGCCAGGATATGTTTCTTAAAAGGACCCCTGGGTGAAGAGATAGAACTCTTCGAAGAGATATAAAGACATAAAGGAAACAGGCCGCCTCCCGAAGGAGACGGCCCGTTTCTGTATTGGGGTTTATTTGTGCGGCTTATTCAACGTCCTGAAGTGCTGCGAAATCTTCTTCACCGGTCCTGATCTTTACAACGTGGCTTACGTTATAAACGAAGATCTTACCGTCGCCGATATGGCCTGTGTAAAGAGCTTTCTTAGCTGCTTCGATGACCTGGTCAACAGGGATCTTGGAGATGACGACTTCGACCTTGATCTTAGGAAGCAATGTAGCGTCGATCTCAACACCTCTGTATTTCTCTCCGGCACCCTTCTGGATACCGCAGCCCATTACCTGGGTTACTGTCATGCCGGTAACACCGACATCGTTCATTGCGCGGCGCAGAGCATCATAACGTGAGAGCTTAGCAATGATAACGACTTTATGTATACCTGTATCTGCTTCGGGAACGATGTTCCTGATAACAGGTACGGAAGCATTCTTAATGGCTTCAGATGCTTCGGAGAACTCGGGTACACCGAGGTCTGTGTTCTCGTTTGCGACCATGAGGTTTCTCGTGATATCCATGATGGAGAAGCCTGCATATGCGGAGGGAAGACCATGCTCTGTAGCATCAAGTCCTGTGATCTCCTCTTCCTCAGCTACACGGAGACCGAAGATCTTTTTGATGGCGAAGAATGTAACTGTAATAGTAACTGCTGTCCATGCTGCTGTAGCGGACATACCGATCAGCTGGATGCCAAGGAGCTTAAATCCGCCGCCGTAGAAAAGACCTGTCATAACATTTCCTGCTGCATCTGCGACTGCATATCCGGGAACGGAATCAGTTGAGAAGAGACCTACTGCGATGGTACCCCAGATACCGTTCATCATGTGAACTGCAACGGCACCGACGGGATCGTCGATATGGAGCTTGTAGTCAAGGAGCCATACACCGAATACTACGAGAAGTCCTGCTACGAGACCGATGATGCTTGCACCCAGGGCATCTGTCGTATCACAGGGAGCTGTGATGGCAACGAGACCTGCAAGGGATGCGTTGAGGGCCATGGATACATCGGGCTTACCATACTTGATCCATGTGAAGATCATACATGTAACAGTAGCTATAGCGGGAGCGATAGTTGTTGTTACGAAGATAGTACCAAGCTGCTCAAGGCTTGTAGCTGCAGCACCGTTGAAACCATACCAGCCGAGCCAGAGGATGAATACACCAAGGGCACCGATAGGAAGGTTGTGACCGGGGAAAGCATTTACTTTCGTTACGTTGCCTTTGCTGTCTTTTACGAACTTACCGATACGGGGTCCAAGGATAGCCGCACCGATCAGAGCGGAGATACCACCTACCATGTGGATACAGTTGGAACCTGCGAAATCGTGGAAGCCCATCTGAGCCAGCCAGCCGCCGCCCCATGTCCAGTGAGCTTCGATGGGATAGATAACTGCGGAGATGACTGCTGAATATACACAGTAGGAAAGGAACTTTGTTCTTTCAGCCATAGCACCTGATACGATAGTTGCTGTTGTAGCACAGAATACCAGGTTGAATACAAATCCTGACCAGTCAAATGTTGCATAGTTTGTGAAGATGTCAAAGTTCGGAAGGCCTACAAGACCACATAAAGCATCTTCTCCAAGGAAGAGACCAAAACCTATAAGGATGAAGACTACTGTACCGATACAGAAGTCCATAAGGTTCTTCATAATAATGTTTCCTGCGTTCTTTGCTCTTGTGAAACCGGCCTCTACCATGGCGAATCCGGCCTGCATCCAGAATACGAGAGCGGCGCCTGCCAGGAACCATACGCCAAAGATCTGATCGTTTACTGTCTGCAATAAATCTGTTGTCATAACGATGTCCTCCATTTCCGAAAACAAAAAAGAGGACCGGTCACATGGCGTTTGTTTTCATGTCACGCCATTGTGACTGATCCTCATGATCTGTTTTATAAATTGAGAAAGGTGCCCAAGGGTAAGAACCCTAAGCACCTTTGCATGTTGCGATGATAACCCTGTCATTTGAGAATGTCAAGCACTTTCCGAAAAAAATTTTTTTCGCACTTGACATGTGCTTAAGAAAGTAGCATAATCCATGCAATTGAATAGAACAGAGCAATGGCGCTTATCAACGGAGAGATCCGTCTGGTAAGCGTTTTTTCTTTGTCTAGATCCTTAAGACAAAAAGGAGCAATTGAGCGGTATGGACAACTACAGAAACTATGAACCCTTTGAGGCAAAAGGTCTTTATGATCCTGCAAACGAACATGAGAACTGCGGTATCGGAGCAGTAGTAAACATTAATGGTCTGCAGGAAAGAAGAGTAGTCGACGGAGCACTTAAGATCGTCGAGACACTGGAGCACAGAGCGGGTAAGGACGCAGAGGGAAAGACCGGTGACGGTGTTGGTATCCTTCTTCAGATCCCCCACGATTTCTTCGTGGCAGAAGCAGCCAAGTCAGGCATCACACTTAAGGGAAAGAGATCATACGGTATAGGTATGTTCTTTATGCCCCAGACAAAGGAACTCTGCGAGAAGGCTAGATCTTCCTTTGAAGAGGCTGTAAAGAACGAAGGTCTTGAATTCCTTGGATGGCGTGAGGTTCCCACCCAGCCTGATGTACTTGGAAGCAAGGCTCTTTCCAGCATGCCCACCATCATGCAGGGCTTCGTCCAGAGGCCTGATGATGTAGAAGAAGACATTGATTTCGAAAGAAAACTCTATATAGCAAGGAGAATGTTCGAAAAGGCAGATCTCAACACCTATGTATGTTCTCTTTCCTGCAGAACAATAGTATATAAAGGAATGTTCCTTGTAGGACAGCTCAGAAGCTTCTACAAAGACCTGGATAACGAGTCATTTATCTCAGCTATCGGTATCGTACATTCCAGATTCTCAACAAATACAAATCCCTCTTGGCAGAGATCACACCCTAACAGGATCATGGTTCATAACGGTGAGATCAATACTATAACAGGTAATATGGATAAGATGCTCAGCAGGGAGAACATCCTTAAGTTCCCCGGCCTGGATGACAGGTTCTCTGACATCTTCCCCATGCTGGATGTAACAGGTTCCGACTCTGCCAGACTTGATAATACTCTTGAGTTTATGGAGATGTGCGGAATGCCTCTTCCTCTGGCAGTTGCAGTTACTATCCCCGAGCCCTGGCAGCATATCACTACCATGAGCAGGGAACTCCGTGCATTCTATCAGTATTATGCAACCATGATGGAGCCCTGGGATGGTCCCGCTTCCATCATCTTCACAGATGGTGATGTTCTCGGTGCCACACTTGACAGAAACGGACTTCGTCCTTCCAGATATTACATTACAGAAGACGGACTTCTTATCATTTCCTCCGAGGTCGGAGCACTCTCCGATCTTGATGAGGATACAGTCCTTAAGAAAGACCGTCTCCGTCCCGGTAAGATCCTGGTAGCAGATACACGTACAGGAAAGCTTATCAGCGACAAGGAGCTTAAGACTTCCTTCGCAGCAAGACAGCCCTACGGTGAGTGGCTCGACCATATGCTGGTACCTCTTAAGGATCTTAAGATCGAGAATAAGCGTCCCGTAAGAGTAAGAGGAGAAGAATTAAGATCCCTTCAGAAAGCTTTCGGTTACAGCTACGGAAATCTCAGCAATTCACTTATCCCCATGTGCCTTAACGGCAGCGAGCCCACGGCAGCCATGGGTGTGGATGTTCCCGTACCTCCTCTTTCCGAGGTCGAACCCCCGCTCTTCGATTACTTCAAGCAGAAGTTCGCACAGGTAACAAATCCTCCCATCGACTCTATAAGAGAAGAGATCATCACCGACACCAGCGTTTATCTCGGAAGTGCCGGTAATATCCTGGTGGAGGATGAGGAGAACTGTCATGTACTTAAGATAAATAATCCTATCCTTACAAACCTTGATATGATGAAGATCCGCGACAGCAAGATCAAGGGTCTTGAGACAAGGGATATCTCCATGCTCTACGAGCGCGGAACAGGCCTTAAGGAGGCCATCGAAAACCTCTACAGACAGGCAGACAAGGCACATGAGGAAGGCGCAGCCATCCTGGTACTCACCGACAGGGGTGTGGACAGGGACCATGTAGCCATCCCTTCCCTCCTTGCTGTAGCAGCTCTGGGAACATATCTGGTAAAGACAAGGATGAATACGGCTATATCCATCATCCTGGAGTCCGCAGAGCCCTGTGAGGTGCATCACTTCGCAACACTTCTCGGATTCGGTGCCAGTGCAGTCAACCCCTATCTTGCACTTGATTCCATCCACGAGCTCATCAGCACCGGAAGGATCGACAAGGACTACACCCAGGCATCAGATGCCTACATCTCAGCCATCGTACACGGTATCGTTAAGATCTCCGCAAAGATGGGTATCTCCACCATCCAGTCCTATCAGGGTTCCAAGATCTTCGAGGCTCTCGGCATCGGTAAGGATCTCATGGAGGAGTACTTCCCCGATACCACCAGCAGGGTTGGAGGGATCACCCTCGAAAATATCGAGAGCAGGACCATCAGGCTCCACGACCACGCCTTTGATCCCCAGGGTCTTACAGTACCCGATTCCCTCAGGGTAGCAGGCTGGCACAAGGAGAGATCCGGCAAGGAGGATCACCTTTATAATCCCGAGACCATCCATCTTCTCCAGCTGGCAACCAGGACCGGAAACTACGAAACATTCAAGCAGTTCTCCAATGCCATCAACAGGGAGGACAGACATATTACATTAAGGAGCACCCTGGAGTTTGTTTATCCCGAAAACGGAGCCATCGACATTGATGAGGTCGAGCCCGTGGAGAGCATCGTCAAGAGGTTCAAGACAGGAGCCATGTCCTACGGTTCCATCTCACAGGAAGCCCACGAGTGCATGGCCATCGCCATGAACAGGATCGGCGGTAAGAGCAACAGCGGTGAAGGCGGTGAGGATCTTGAGAGGATCCTTACAAAGGGCAGCGAAGAAGACAAGTGTTCTGCCATCAAGCAGGTGGCATCCGGAAGGTTCGGTGTCACATCCAAGTACCTTACATCTGCTAAGGAGCTTCAGATCAAGATGGCCCAGGGAGCTAAGCCCGGTGAGGGCGGACACCTTCCCGGAAAGAAGGTCTATCCCTGGATCGCAAAGACACGTCATTCCACTCCCGGTGTGGCACTTATCTCCCCGCCCCCTCATCACGATATCTATTCCATCGAGGATCTGGCACAGCTCATCTACGACCTTAAGAATGCCAACAAGGATGCAAGGATCTCCGTTAAGCTGGTATCCGAGTCAGGCGTAGGAACCATCGCAGCAGGTGTTGCAAAAGCAGGTGCAGGCGTAGTACTCATCTCCGGTTATGACGGAGGTACAGGTGCTGCTCCCGCCAGCTCCATCCACAATGCAGGTCTTCCCTGGGAGCTGGGTGTCGCAGAGACACATCAGACACTTATCCAGAACGATCTGAGATCCAAGGTGGTCATCGAGGCAGACGGTAAGCTCCTCACAGGACGTGATGTGGTCATCGCAGCTATGCTGGGTGCCGAGGAATTCGGTTTTGCCACAGCACCCCTTGTCACCATGGGCTGCGTAATGATGAGAGTATGTAATCTCGATACATGTCCCGTCGGTGTTGCTACACAGAACCCTGAACTCAGGAAGAAGTTCACAGGTAAGCCTGAATATGTCATCAACTTCATGACCTTCATTGCACAGGAGATGAGAGAGATCATGGCAAGTCTCGGTATCAGGACCATCGAGGAACTGGTAGGTAGATCCGACCTTCTCAAGAGCAAGGTATTCCCCAAGGGTTCACACCCTGCAGGAATAGACATGAGCACGGTACTCTATAATCCCTATGCCAACGATAAGAGCGTCAAGCAGCATTTCGTAAGCGATGACAGGTTTGACTTCAGGCTCGGTGAGACCATCGATGAGGAGACCATCCTTCCCGCATTTAAGGATGCCCTTGAGACAGGATCTCCCGCATCCATCGATATCGAGGTAACCAACCTTAACAGGACACTGGGAACACTTACTGGCGCTGAGATCACAAGAAGGTATTACAACACACTTGATGATGATACATATACAGTGAACTGTAAGGGATCCGGCGGACAGAGCTTCGGTGCTTTTATCCCCAAGGGTCTTACCATCTCCCTGGAGGGCGATGCCAACGATTACTTCGGAAAGGGTCTTTCCGGCGGTATCCTGAGCGTTCAGGCTCCCCAGCACTTCAAGCTCCTGGCTGACGAGAACATCATCATCGGTAACGTTGCTCTTTTCGGAGCTACATCAGGTAAGGCATTTATCAACGGAGTGGCAGGTGAGAGGTTCTGCGTAAGAAACTCCGGTGCAACGGTGGTAGTCGAAGGTGTCGGCGATCACGGCTGTGAGTACATGACAGGTGGTATGGCAGTCATCCTCGGCAAGGTCGGCAAGAACTTTGCAGCAGGTATGAGCGGCGGTATCGCATATGTACTGGACGAGGAGAACGATCTTTATACTAAGCTGAACAAATCCCTGGTAGGATTCTCCAGGATCAAGGAGGATGCAGACAGGGAACAGCTCAGGTCCCTTATCGAAGAACATGTCAGAAGGACAGGATCACACCTCGGTGAGATCATCCTCAAGGATTTCGATAAGTACGTTACAAGGTTTAAGAAAGTGGTACCTCATGACTATCAGGCTATGATGGATACCATCGCAAAATATATTGAAAGCGGTATGAACGAGGAAGATGCAAGAGTTGCAGCTTTCCATGAAAGGACAAACGGGTGATCATTATGGGAAAAGCAACAGGATTTATGGATCATGAAAGGTGCGATAATCCGGCAACGGACCCCCTGGAAAGGATAAAGACTTATAACGAGTTCCATGCGCCTTTAGACGAAGAAGCAAGAAAGACACAGGCTTCCAGATGTATGGATTGCGGAGTCCCTTTCTGCCAGTACGGAAAGGTCATCTGCGGAATGGTATCAGGATGCCCCCTGAACAATCTCTGCCCTGACTGGAACGACCTTCTCTACAAGGGTTTCTGGGACGAGGCGGCCGGAAGGCTCATGCAGACGAACCCCTTCCCGGAGTTTACTTCCAGGGTATGTCCCGCCCTTTGCGAAAAGGCATGCACCTGCGGCCTTAACGGTGATCCCGTAACAGTAAAGGAAAACGAGTATGCCATCATCGAGAAGGCATATGAGTCAGGTTATATGAAGCCCATGATCCCCAAGACAAGATCCGGCAAGAGGATCGCAGTCGTAGGATCAGGTCCCGCAGGTCTCTCCACGGCCCACTGGCTCAACAGGAGAGGACATAATGTCACTGTCTATGAGAGAGCAGACAGGGCAGGCGGACTTATGATGTACGGTATTCCCAACATGAAGCTGGAGAAGAGGTTCATCGAAAGAAGGATCGACCTTATGAAGGCTGAAGGCGTTGAATTCGTCTTTAATACGGATATCGGAAAGGATATTACCGCACAGGAGCTTAAAGACAGCTACGATGCAGTAGTCCTGGCCTGCGGATCAAGAAATCCCAGGGATATAAATGCCCCCGGAAGAGCGGGTGACGGAATTTATTTTGCAGTTGATTTCCTAACAGCCACAACAAAGAGTATACTTAAGTCGAACATGACGGACGGGGACTATATAAGTGCCAAGTATAAGAATGTCGTGATCATCGGCGGCGGCGATACCGGAAACGATTGTGTAGGTACCTCATTGAGGCACGGATGCAAGTCCGTAACACAGCTGGAGATGATGCCACCGATGCCCCCACAGCGCGCTGAGAATAATCCCTGGCCTCAGTGGCCCAAGGTCCTTAAGACCGATTACGGCCAGGAGGAAGCCATTGCAGTCTTCGGACACGATCCCAGGATCTACGAGACTACGGTCAAGAGCTTCGTCAGAGATGATGAAGGTAAGCTTACCGGAGTCGAGACGGTCAGGATCGACTGGCAGAAGGGCGAAGACGGAAGGATGAAGATGAACCTTATCGAAGGTTCCGAGAAAGTCATTCCCGCCGAGCTCGTCCTTATCGCAGCAGGTTTCCTTGGTCCCGAGAAATATATCTCCGAGTCTTTCGGTGTTGAGACGGACAACCGCTCCAACATCAAGACTGAAGGCGGGTCTCATCAGACCTCTGATGAGAAGGTCTTTGCTGCGGGAGATGTAAGAAGAGGACAGTCACTGGTAGTATGGGGTCTTAGAGAAGGAAGGGACTGCGCTGAAGAAGTGGACAAGTTCCTGATGGGATATACTAATATGTTGTGAGGTTAGTATGAAGCGGTATCTGGTATTGGAAAACGGGCAGGTCTTCGAGGGCAGCGCCCTGGGAGCTGAAGGTGAGGTCACAGCCGAGATAGTTTTTACTACGGCGATGACGGGGTATCTTGAGACTCTCACCGATAAGAGCTACAAGGGACAGACAGTCGTCCAGACATTCCCGCTTATTGGAAACTACGGAATCATTACTCCCGACAGGGAGGGTGAGATCCCCAATGTGTCAGGTTACATCGTAAGGGAGGCATGTGATGCTCCTTCAAACTTCAGATGTGAGATGACACTTGATGAATATTTAAAGAAGAATAACATAGTAGGTCTCACGGGCATCGACACGAGAGCCCTTACAAGAGTTCTCCGCGAAAAGGGCGTCATGAACGGAAAGATCGTATCTGAGATCCCCGAAGACATGACAGCCATCCTGGAAGAGATCAAGGCTTATAAGATCAAGGATCCTGTTGAGGAAGTTACAGTTCCTGCTCCCGAGGAGAGAACAGGTGATGAGGTCAGATACAACGTGGCAATGATCGACTGCGGCATCAAGGAAAACATCGTCCGCTGTCTTACAGCCCGTGGATGCAAGGTAACACTGATGCCTGCCTCCTCTACCGCAGATGAGATCCTGGCCCTTAAGCCCGACGGTCTTTTCATCAGTAACGGCCCCGGAGATCCGGAGGATAACGTTAAGACTATCGAGACTCTGAAGGAACTTCAGAAGAGTAATATCCCTACTATGGGAATCTGCCTTGGACATCAGCTCCTGGCTCTTTCCCACGGTTTTAAGACAACCAAGCTCAAATATGGTCACAGAGGTGCAAACCATCCCGTTAAGGATCTTACAACGGGACGCGTCTATATCTCCTCCCAGAACCACGGTTATGCAGTCGTATCAGAGTCGATAGATCCCCGGGTCGCTGAGGAATTCTTCGTCAATGTAAACGACAACACAAATGAAGGCATCCTTTACAAAGGAAAGCCTGTCTTTTCCGTCCAGTTCCACCCGGAAGCCTGCGGCGGACCGAAGGATACTGAGTTCCTTTTCGACAGGTTCCTTGAGATGATGGATGAGGGGAGGGATCAGTAATGCCGCTTGATAAGAGTATACGTAAAGTTCTTGTGATCGGTTCCGGTCCTATCGTAATAGGACAGGCAGCCGAGTTTGACTATGCCGGAACACAGGCCTGCAGAGCGCTCAGGGAGGACGGTATAGAGATAGTTCTCATCAATTCAAACCCCGCCACCATAATGACGGATAAGACCATGGCCGATAAGATCTATATCGAGCCCCTGACCCTTACCACGGTCAAGAGGATAATCGAGACAGAAAGACCTGATGCCATCCTTTCCGGACTTGGCGGACAGACAGCTCTTACCCTTTGTATGGAGCTGGCTAAGGACGGTTTCCTCAAGAGGAACGGAGTCCGTCTCCTGGGTTCATCCCCCGAATGTATCGACAAGGCGGAGGACCGTCAGATCTTTAAGGATACCATGGAGTCCATCGGACAGCCCTGTATCCCTTCAAAGGTGGTCAACGATGTTGATTCCGCACTGGAATTTGCTAAGGAGATCGGTTATCCCGTTATCGTAAGGCCCGCCTTCACACTGGGCGGCTCCGGCGGCGGTATCGCTTCTGACGAGGAAGAGCTCCATGAGATCGCAAGAACGGGTCTTAATATGTCCCCCATCACCCAGGTGCTCATCGAAAAGTGCATCTCCGGATGGAAGGAGATCGAGTTCGAGGTCATCCGTGACAAGGCCGGAAATGTAATCACCGTCTGCTCCATGGAGAACCTGGATCCCGTAGGTGTACATACAGGAGACAGTATCGTTATCGCTCCTGCAGTCACCCTTTCCGACAAGGAATACCAGATGCTCAGGTCAGCATCTCTCAATATCATCGAAGCTCTGGGAGTAGAGGGAGGATGTAACTGTCAGTTCGCTCTTCATCCCACATCCTTCGAATATGCAGTAATCGAGGTAAATCCCCGTGTATCAAGATCATCTGCCCTGGCATCAAAGGCAACGGGTTATCCCATCGCAAAGGTTGCCACAAAGATCGCCCTGGGATACCGTCTCGATGAGATAAAGAATGCAGTTACAGGAAATACATATGCAGCCTTCGAGCCTGCCCTTGACTATGTGGCAGTAAAGTTCCCCAAGTGGCCCTTCGACAAGTTCGTATATGCCAAGAGGGACCTGGGAACCCAGATGAAGGCTACAGGTGAGGTAATGTCCATCTCCGACTCCTTTGAGAGTGCCCTTATGAAGGCCGTCAGGGGAGCAGAGATCTCCGCAGATACATTAAGGCTTTCCAAGCTGGCATCAGCTTCTGACGAAGAGATAAAAGAAGGTATCGGCAGGACTACTGACGAGAGGATCTTCTATGTGGCAGAAGGTCTCTACAGAGGCTTCTCCCAGGATGAGATCCATGAGATCACCATGATCGACCACTGGTTCCTGAGCAAGATCGGAAACCTCATGAAGTATGAGAAGACCATCGCAGAAAATCTGGATGAAGAACTCTATGTTAAGGGTAAGAAGTTCGGCTATCTTGACCGCACTATATCTAAGATCTCAGGTAAGACTACAGAAGAGTACAAAGACTCTATCGACGTCACATATAAGATGGTTGATACATGTGCAGGTGAGTTTGAGGCTGTTACACCTTACTTCTATGCTACATATAACTCATCTAACGCAGGCGGCGAGAACGAAGCAGCCCTTCCTGAAGATGAAGACAGAAAGACAGTCATCGTTATCGGTTCAGGTCCTATCAGGATCGGACAGGGTATCGAGTTCGACTATGCTGCCGTACACTGTGTACATGCCCTCAGAGCTCTTGGCTACAGGGTAGTTATCATCAACAATAACCCGGAGACAGTATCCACCGATTTCGATACAGGTGACAGACTCTACTTCGAGCCTTTGACACCTGAGGATGTTCTTAACATCATCGATCTTGAAAAGCCTGTAGGAGTCGTTGTTGCCTTCGGCGGACAGACAGCCATCAAGCTTACAAAGACACTGGCGCAGAACAACATAAACATCATCGGAACATCTGCGGATTCCATCGATATGGCTGAGGACAGAGAGAGGTTCGACGAGCTTCTTGAAAGACTTGATATCGCCAGACCCAAGGGATTCTCAGTCCTTACAAAGGAAGAGGCTTTTGAGGCAGCCCACTCTCTTGAGTATCCTATCCTGCTCCGTCCTTCCTACGTTCTCGGCGGTCAGAATATGACCATCGCCTTCCACGACGAAGACGTTAACGAGTATATGGATATCATCCTGGCCCAGGGCATCGAAAACCCTGTCCTTATCGATAAATATATCCAGGGTCGTGAGATCGAGGTAGATGCAATCTACGACGGTCACGATGTTCTTATCCCCGGTATCATGGAGCATATCGAGAGAGCAGGTATCCACTCCGGTGACTCTATCGCCATCTATCCTGCAAAGCATATCTACGACAAGATGGCCAAGAGGCTTGTTGATACAACAAAGGCTCTCTGCGAAGGACTGAGCTCCATCGGTATCGTAAATATCCAGTACATCGTTAAGGATGACAAGATCTATGTTATCGAGGTCAATCCCAGAGCTTCCAGAACAGTTCCCTACATGAGTAAGGTAACGGGAGTCATGATGGTAGATTGTGCCATCAGGGTATCCCTGGGTGAGAAGCTGGCTGATATGGACTACGGTACAGGATTCTACAGAAAGTCACCTTATACATGCGTAAAAGTCCCTGTATTCTCCTTTGAGAAGCTGACAGATGTAGATACCCAGCTGGGACCTGAGATGAAGTCCACCGGTGAGGTATTAGGCGTAGGCCGTAACCTTTCCGAGGCTCTTTACAAAGGCCTTGTAGCAGCAGGTTACAAGATGTATAAGAGCGGCGGTGTCCTCATTACAGTAAGAGACAGCGACAAGTCCGAGATCGTAGAGATCGCCAAGAAGTTCGCAGCTCTCGGCTTTGAGCTTTATGCCACAAAGGGTAATGCAGCAATGCTGAGAAACTCCGGTCTTGAAGTTACAGAAGTTGCCAAGATCCACGAGTCTGATACAAATAACACCATCTCCCTTCTTGAGAGTGGAAAGGTCAATTACATCATCTCCACTTCAGCAAAGGGAAGACTTCCTGCAAGAGACTCCGTTAAGCTCAGAAGAAGAGCAGTCATGCTGGGTATTCCCTGCCTTACTGCTATCGATACGGCTGATGCCCTTGCAGACAGTCTCATGAGCAGATACAGCGAGATCAATACAGAGCTTGTTGATATAAACAACATGAGAGAGAAAAAGAAGAAGATCAACTTCACAAAGATGCAGGGATGCGGAAACGATTATATCTACATCGACTGCCTTGAGAAGATGGTGGCTTCTCCCGAATCCCTTTCGGTCTACATGTCTGACAGGCACTTCGGTGTAGGTGGTGACGGTATCGTCCTCATAGCTCCCTCAAGAGTTGCGGACTGCCGCATGATCATGTTCAACCTGGACGGATCGGAAGGCAATATGTGCGGTAATGCCATCAGATGTGTCGGTAAGTATATGTACGACGTGGCAGGCCATAAGAGAAAGCATATGACCGTTGAGACTAAGAGCGGTATCAAGAAGCTGGAGCTTATGACTCTCGGTGACGAAGTAGTCAGGGAAAAGGTAGATATGGGTAAGGCTGAGCTTGATCCCGGGAAGATCCCTGTTGCCCTGGAAGGTGACATGATCGTAGACCGCCCCGTAAAGATCGCAGGAGGCGACTACAACATCACCTGCGTATCCATGGGTAATCCCCATGCAGTCGTATTCACTGATATGGTGGATGTACTCGATCTTGAAAAGCTGGGACCCAAGTTCGAGATGGATCCTCTCTTCCCTGAAAGGGTCAACACCGAGTTCATCAAGGTCATCGACAAGAATACCCTTAAGATGCGCGTATGGGAAAGAGGTTCAGGCGAGACACTTGCCTGCGGTACCGGCGCCTGTGCGGCAGTCGTAGCAGCCTGCCTTAACGGCTTCTGCAATAAGGGTGAGGATGTCCGCGTTATCTTAAGAGGCGGTGAACTTGTCATCAGATATACTGACGAAGCAGTTTACATGACAGGTAACTGTGAGAAAGTATTCGACGGAAGCATCGAGATCTGATCATAAAAACAAAAAATAAAGCCGTCCCTTTCCGGGGCGGCTTTTTTATGCTCAAAAGTGGCATAAACAGTGGCATGCTTATGCCACTATCCAGGCCATTTTCGCCGTTTTTTCCTTATAATGGCATAACTAGTGGTATATATGTGCCACTATTTAGGACATTATCGGCTCAATTCGCTGAAAAATGACCTAAACTGTGACCTATGTAGGTCATTGTTTAGGCCATTTTTAGTCTTTTTCCTTTGAAATTGACCTAAAGCCTGACTTTATAGGTCAAAGTTCAGGGCAATATTGATCTCACTTATTGAGGGAAGCTTTTACCAGTCCCATGAAGAGGGGATGAGGCTTATTAGGTCTGCTCTTAAACTCCGGATGATACTGGACACCTACGAAGAATCTGTGATCGGCATATTCAACTGTCTCTACCAGAAGTCCGTCAGGGGATAGGCCGCTTATGACAAGACCTGCTTCAGTAAGTTTTTCCCTGTATTCGTTATTGAACTCATACCTGTGCCTGTGACGCTCGGAGATCTCTTTTGCGCCATAGCATTCTGCCATCTTTGTGCCTTCAGAGATGATACAGGGATAGCTTCCCAGACGGAGTGTTCCGCCCTTCTCGATATCATCGCTCTGGCCGGGCATGAAGTCTATCATCTTATGCTCTGAACTGCTGTCGAATTCGTTGGAGTTGGCATCCTCAAATCCCAGAAGTCCTCTTCCGGCTTCGATGACTGCGATCTGCATTCCAAGGCAGATGCCCAGATAGGGAACATCATTTTCGCGGCAGTACTTTGCAGTTAAGATCATGCCTTCGATACCGCGCTCTCCGAATCCGCCGGGAACGATGACGCCGTCGACTTTTCCAAGGACGTGGTCAATGTTTTCCTCTGTAAGACCCTCAGAATCGATCCACTCGATATTGACGGTGGAATCACAGAAGTAACCTGCATGATGGAGCGCCTCGGCAACTGACAGATATGCGTCGTGGAGCTGTACATACTTTCCTACGAGACCTATGGTCACCTGATGGTGGGGCGTCTTGATCCTGTCGATGAGAGATACCCATTCGTCCATATCGGGAGCAGGTGCATCGAGACCCAGTTCGCGGCATACGATCTCTGACATGCCGGATCTTTCCAGCATAAGGGGAGCTTCGTACAGGATGGGAAGAGTGTTGTTCTCGATGACGCAGTCGTCCTTTACGTTACAGAAGTTGGCTATCTTTCTGAAGATGCTCTTATCCTCGATGACCTCATCGGTACGGAGGACTATGATGTCCGGGGTAATACCCATTCCCTGAAGTTCCTTTACGGAGTGCTGGGTGGGCTTTGTCTTATGTTCTCCCGAAGCCTTGAGATAGGGAAGGAGACATACATGGATATAAAGGGAATTCTCTCTTCCAACTTCGTTTCCTACCTGCCTGATGGCCTCGATGAAGGGCTGGCCTTCGATATCACCGATGGTTCCGCCGACTTCTGTTATTACGACATCTGCATTTGAATGAAGTCCTACGTTATAGATGAACCTTTTGATCTCGTCGGTAATGTGGGGGATGATCTGGACTGTGGATCCCAGATACTCTCCGCGCCTTTCCTTTGCTATTACATTGGAGTAGACCTTACCTGTCGTCAGGTTGGAGAAACGGTTAAGGTCCTCATCGATAAATCTCTCGTAGTGGCCCAGATCAAGATCTGTTTCGGCACCGTCTTCTGTTACATAAACCTCGCCGTGCTGATAGGGGCTCATGGTTCCCGGATCCACATTTATATAGGGATCGAGCTTCTGTGCTGCTACCTTAAGTCCGCGCATTTTGAGCAGTCTTCCGAGGGAGGCGGCCGTTATGCCTTTTCCAAGGCCTGAGACAACGCCTCCTGTTACGAAAATGTACTTTGCCATAGTGGTTACTCCTTATATCTCGATATTATATCTTCAGCTATAACTCTTCTTGTCCTTCTCAAGTCCATGGCGCTCTTTTCGATGAACCTGTGGGCCGTATCCTCGTCGATGCCTTCTCTTTCCATGAGAAGGAGTTTTGCACGGTTGACGATCTTGATCTCCGCGATCTTTTCCTCGAAGCTCTGGGCTTTCTGTTCAAGTCTCTTAAGACGCTGCCTGGTGGCAACGAGAAGTTTCAAGGTCTGTGTAACTACTGCCCTGCTGGTGGGCTTGCTCAATGTGAGCACACCGAACTCTTCGGCCCTGGAACTGATCTCATCGTAGAGAGGAGCGTCCAGGAGGAGCATTACTCCTATGCCGGTCTCGCGGGCTATATCGATGGCGAATTCGGAACCCTGTTCGTCCTTGAGAGGAGCGTTGACGATGAGAAGATCGAAGCTTATGTTGTCCAGCCTTCTCCTGGCTGCACCCACAGAGGAAGCGCATTCCACAGGACCGTATTCGTTTGCGGGAAGGAGGGACATGAGCACCTTGTCAAACTTTTCGTTTGACGATGCTATAAGAACGCTGAGCTGCTGTTCTCTGGGCATATTGCCATCTCCTTCCCCGTGTTTTTAGTTGTTTACTATCCGCTTATTATTCCGCTTTTTTCCGTTTTTTATCTGCAATACTGACGGACCAGTTCCTCTCCGAAGACAGAGAGTACGAAGGGATCCGAAAGTGCAAGGTCCTTTGCTTCCTCCAAAGATACAGGGAGCGAATCGATATGTGTTCCTGCTGCAGGAAGTTCTTCCTTTTTCTCGATACCGTCAAGGCAGCTGTAGATCATCATCGCCATGGCCAGATAAGGGTTGGCAAGAGCATCAGGTGACCTGAGCTGTGCATAGTGATGACCTGCTTTTCCTGAAGGGGGTATCCTGATGAGCTGGCCTCTGTTCTCGCCGGCCCAGGAGATATTTCTGGGAGCGCTGTCCTCACCGAATCTCTTGTAGGACAGTTCTGAATTATTGAAGAATACCGTTGAACATCTGATGTGCTCGAGAAGACCTGCGATGGCAGAAGGGAGCACCTGCTCGCCTGAATCTGAAGTAGCAAGTACGTTTATATGGAATCCGTTGCCGGGAGCCTTTTCCAGAGGCTTGGGTGTGAAGTCGGCATAAAGGCCGTATCTTGCGGCGATGGTCTTGACTACGGAGATGTAAGTTACTACGTTATCGGCAGCCTTTACAGGATCGCTGGATGAGAAATCGATCTGGTTCTGACCCGGGCCTGCCTCGTGGTGGGAGTTGATGGGAAGTATGCCCATCCTCTCGAGAGTAAGACAGATCTCACGTCTTACGTTCTCACATTTATCCAGGGGAGCAATGTCCATATATCCTGCATTGTCGCAGGGGATCTTTGTGGGATTGCCTTCCTCATCTGTCTTAAAAAGATAGAATTCTATCCTTGTTCCAAACCTGAATGTGATTCCCTTTTCCTTTGCCTTGGCTACTGCGTCCTTGAGCACCTTTCTCGTATCCACAGCGACGGGTGTCTTGTCCTGCAGCGTAACGTCACAGAGCATACGGATGACCTTTCCGTTCTCGGGACGCCAGGGCAGGAGAGTCGTTGTCGAGATATCAGGATGAAGGAAGAGATCCGACTGGATATCTTCTCCAAAGCCCGGTATCAGGGACGCATTGATAGCGATTCCGTTCATAACTGCTTCCTCCAGCATATGTGGCATTATCGATATATTCTTACTGACGCCATGTACATCACAAAATGCAAGTCTTATAAACTTGATATCTTCTTCTTCGACATACTGCATGAATTCACTTAATGAGCAATCCATAGTCAACCTCCGCAAAATTACCGCTTAAAAGAAAATGGCGCCATCCCGTGGATCGTCCGATGCACGGAATGAACGCCTTTGTTCATGTAAAAGATTTTGCCACTTATATTAACAGTTGTCAACGAAAACGGAGCAGGAAATTTTTGCATGAGGGATTGACAACAAAATTTCACAGGTGTATATTGACCCCGTAAACAAAATACGAACGGCAAAGACGCCGTGAACTTGAGGATAAGTTCGCGGCGTCTTTTTTGTTTTGTGAAAAAGGAGACAAAAGCGTATGAAGACTGTAGAAGAGTTTTTCGGCGAGAACGTGTTTAACGAGAGCGTCATGAAATCAAGACTTCCCAAAGAGATCTACAAGGCAGTTAAGCAGGCCATCGATCATGGCAAGAGACTTACACCTGAAGAAGCAACTGTAATCGCAAATGAGATGAAGCAGTGGGCTATCGAAAAGGGAGCCACACATTACACACACTGGTTCCAGCCCCTTACAGGTATCACAGCTGAGAAGCACGACAGCTTCATAGCACCCCAGGACGACGGAAGGGTGATCATGCACTTCTCCGGCAAGGAACTGATCCAGGGCGAGCCCGATGCTTCCTCCTTCCCCTCCGGCGGGATCAGAGCTACATTCGAGGCAAGAGGATATACAGCATGGGATCCCACATCCTTCGCATTCATCAAGGATGGCGTTCTCTGCATTCCCACAGCATTCTGTTCCTATAACGGAGAGGCTCTCGATAAGAAGACACCTCTGCTCCGTTCCATGGAAGCCATCAACAAGCAGGCTCTGAGGATCATGAAGATCTTCGGTAAGGATGATGTTATATCCGTCAGGACAACAGTAGGTCCAGAGCAGGAGTATTTCCTCATCGACAAGAAGATGTACGATCAGCGTAAGGATCTCATCTATACAGGCAGAACACTCTTCGGTGCACTTCCTCCCAAGGGCCAGCAGATGGAAGATCATTACTTCGGTGTTATCAAGCCCCGTGTACAGGCTTTCATGAAGGACCTTAACGAAGAGCTCTGGAAGCTTGGTATCCTCGCTACAACAGAGCATAACGAAGTTGCTCCTGCACAGCACGAGCTCGCACCTATCTTTACTACAACAAATATCGCTGCAGATCATAACCAGCTCACCATGGAGATCATGCAGAAAGTTGCAAGAAAGCACGACCTTGTATGCCTCCTTCACGAGAAGCCTTTCGAGGGTGTAAACGGTTCCGGTAAGCATAACAACTGGTCCATCTCCACAGATACGGGAATCAACCTTCTCGATCCCGGCGAGACACCCAGGGACAATGCACAGTTCCTTACATTCCTTACAGCCGTTATCAAGGCAGTTGACGATTATCAGGATCTTCTCCGTCTTTCTGTAGCTTCTGCAGGTAATGACCACCGTCTCGGTGCTAACGAGGCACCTCCGGCCATCATCTCCGTATTCCTTGGTTCTGAGCTTTCAGAGATCCTTGATTCCATTGTAGAGGACAGTCCCTACGGCTCAAAGGAGAAGGAGATCATGAAGATCGGCGTACATGTTCTGCCCAGATTCCCTAAGGATACGACAGACCGTAACAGGACCAGCCCCTTCGCCTTCACAGGCAACAAGTTCGAGTTCAGGATGCTGGGTTCTGCCGCTTCCATCGCAATGGCTAACACAGTCCTTAATGCAGCAGTAGCTGAGGCTCTTTCACAGTTTGCCGACAAGCTCGAGAACTCATCTGATTTCGAGAATGCACTTCATGATCTTATCAAGGAAGAGATCACTGCTCATAAGAGGATCCTGTTCAACGGCAACGGTTACGACGATTCATGGGTAGTCGAGGCTGAGAAGAGAGGTCTTTCCAACTACAGGACACTTCCCGATGCAGTTAAACACTATCTTGATCCCAAGAACGTTGAACTCCTCACAAAGCATAAGGTCTACTCAGAAGTTGAGATGAACTCACGTCATGAGATCTTCCTTGAGAAGTACTGTAAGCTCCTCAACATCGAGTACCAGACAATGTCTGTTATGGCTAAGCAGGATATCCTTCCCGCAGTCTCCGCATATGCAGCAGACCTGGCAGAAGGCATCGCAGCTGTTACAGCAGCCGGCGGATCAGCTGAATTCGAGAAGGAGACACTCGCTGAGATCTCTTCCGACATGAGTGCTGCCAATGCATCACTCAAGACACTCAACAAGCTCATCGAAGACTATAAGGATATCGAGGATTTCGAAGTCCTCGCTGACAAGATCAAGGATGAGATGATCCCTGCAATGGATGAACTCCGTGCAAACTGCGACAAGCTGGAGCTTGAGACTGCAGCTGAGTACTGGCCGTTCCCTACATACGGCGAACTCCTTTTCGGAGTAAGATAATTTACCTATTATCCATACCGCTTTTGGAGGGCCTGCACTTCCCCCGTGAGTGCAGGCCCTCATTTCCGGGGCGGACAGGCGGATGGAGTATAATAACAAAAAACGAAAGCGGTATAAGAATATGAATATAAAAGTGAACGACAATTTCAAGAACATAAAGGAGACTTATCTCTTCTCGGAGATCGCATCAAGAGTAAGAGCATATAAGGAGGCACATCCCGAAGCTGATCTGATAAGACTTGGCATCGGTGATGTCACACTTCCCCTGGCACCTGTTGTAGTAAAGGCCATGCAGGATGCATCAGCCGAGATGGGCGTCAAGGAGACCTTCAGGGGATATCCCCCGGAGAGCGGTTACGAGTTCCTTAAGCAGGCAGTCTCCGACAGATACAGTACCTTCGGTGTATCCCTGGATCTTTCTGAGATCTTTATCTCCGACGGAGCAAAGAGCGATATCGGAAATCTCGTGGACATCCTGGGAGAGAACGATATCGTTATCCCCGATCCCGTATATCCCGTTTATGTGGATTCCAACCTCATGAACGGAAACAGGATCTCCATCATCAGCGGCAGCAAGGAAAACGGATTCCTTCCCATGCCGGACAGCATTACCGAAAAGAAGAGAGCAGTGATCTATATCTGCTCTCCCAACAATCCCACAGGAGCAGCCTATAACAGGGACCAGCTCAAAGAGTGGGTGGAGTATGCACTTGAGACAGGTTCCCTCATCATCTACGATTCCGCTTATGAGGCATTTGTCGTAGACGATCTTCCCCATTCCATATATGAGATCGAAGGCGCAGAGAGATGTGCCATAGAGGTATGTTCCTTCTCCAAGTTCGCGGGCTTTACCGGAGTCAGATGCGGATGGACCATCGTTCCCCAGGCCCTTAAGGCTGAGGACGGAACGAGCCTTAACAAGATGTGGTTCAGAAGACAGGCTACGAAATTCAACGGCGTATCCTACCCCGTACAGCGTGCTGCCCAGGCGGCTCTCTCAGAAGAAGGTATGGTACAATGTATGGAGAATATCGAGTACTATCGTAAAAATGCCGCATTGTTGGCGGATGTTTTCGACAGTAAAGGCGTATTCTATACTGGAGGCAGGAACTCGCCGTATATCTGGCTCGAGTGTCCGGACAATATGGGGTCCTGGGAGTTTTTCGACAAGCTCCTGAACGAGGCCCACATAGTCGGAACCCCTGGTGAGGGGTTCGGCGAAGCGGGAGAAGGATTCTTCAGGATAACCGCTTTCGGAACGAGAGAGAGCACGGAGGAAGCGTGCAGGAGGCTTGCCGGCATATTGTAAGTCGGAGGAAATAGAAAATGTGCGGTATAGTGGGATATATAGGACCGAGGAACACACTGGGGATCTTGCTCAACGGTCTTTCCACTCTTGAATACAGAGGTTATGATTCAGCGGGCGTGTCGTTCATTCAGGACGGCAGGCTCGAACTCATTAAGAAGAAAGGTTATGTAAAGGACCTGAGGGAGGCTGTAGCACAGGCAGGCTTTACCCTTGACGACACACATACCAACAGGATATCCGCAGGTATCGGTCATACAAGATGGGCTACCCACGGCGCTCCCAGCGACGAGAATTCCCATCCCCACATGTCCATGAACGGCAAGATCTGCGTAGTCCATAACGGTATCATCGAGAACTATTCCGAGCTTAAGAGATTCCTTAAGAAGAAGGGATATGTATTCGCTTCCGAGACTGATACCGAAGTAGCCGCACAGCTCATCGAATATTATTACGGATTGAACGGCGACAAGGATATAAATGCCGCTGTAAGAAGAGCCCTTCTGGATATCGAAGGTACATATGCCCTCTGTGTCCTCTGCGTAGACGAACCCGACAGGCTCGTGTGTGCAAAGAAGGACAACCCTATCGTTGTAGGCGTGGGCAAGGGCGAGAACTTTATCGCTTCTGACGTTACCGCCATGATCGAGTATACAAAGGATGTTATCTTCCTTGAGGACGACTGCGTTCTCACCATGACCCAGGATTCTGTAGAGATCACTGACATCCACGGCGATCCCGTAGATTATAAGATCGATCAGGTAAAGTGGGACGCCAATGCTGCCCAGAAGGGCGGTTATGCCCACTTCATGCTCAAGGAGATGTTTGAGGAGCCCAAGGTATTCGATGCCACGGTCGCACCCCGCATCAAGGATGGCGACATCATGCTGGAGCATTTCGATGTTACGAAGGAATATCTCGAAGGTCTCAGGAACATAAACATCATTGCCTGCGGTACAGCATACCATGCAGGATGCGTAGCAAAATATCTCATCGAGAAGTTCTGCCGTATTCCCGTAGTATGCGGCGTGGCCAGTGAGTTTATCTACTCCGATCCCATTGTAGACGAAAAGACACTGACTATAGTTATCTCCCAGTCCGGTGAGACCCTGGATACAAGAAATGCCATGAAGAAGGCAAAGGAACTCGGCAGCAGGACCCTCGCCGTAGTCAACGTAATAGGAAGCACCATCGCAAGAGAAGCGGACAATGTCCTCTACACGGCTGCAGGCCCCGAGATCTCTGTTGCCTCCACAAAGGCCTACACCACCCAGCTGGGATGCCTTTACCTTATCGCCTTAAAGTTCGCCCACCTTATGGGCAAGATCGAAGATGAGAAGTATATCCACTATCAGCAGGAACTCCTTGCTATCCCCGAGAAGCTTCAGGCTATCCTGGACAAGCAGAAGGAGATCTCCAAGTTTGCTTCCCGTCACTTCAACGCAGAGAGCACTTTCTTTATCGGAAGAGGTCTTGATTACTATCTCTCCATGGAGACTTCACTGAAGCTCAAGGAGATCTCATATATCCATTCCGAGGCATATGCCGGTGGTGAGCTCAAGCACGGAACCATCGCCCTTATCGAGGACGGCACTCTTGTTGTAAGTCCCATCACCCAGGACGATCTCGTGTCCAAGATGGAATCCAACATCAAAGAGGTAGCTACAAGGGGCGCAACAGTACTTGCGGTCATCCCTGAGCGTTTCTCCGACAAGAGCTTCTCCTGCAATGCGAAGTTCGTCATCCCCGACTGTGACCAGCTCTTAGCTCCCATCCTGGCAGTACTTCCCTGTCAGCTCTTCGCTTACTACATGGCAGTCTACAAGGGATGCGATGTTGATAAGCCCAGAAATCTCGCCAAGAGCGTAACTGTCGAATAAGAAACATCATGATCTTCTCCACGAAGAAAACGAAGACAGCATCTGTTCTTATCGCTGCTTTACTCCTTCTTTCCGGATGTACCGGCAGAAGACAGAGGGCGGAGCTCGTCCCGACCCTTACTTCCTTCACGGAAGAAACGGAAGCCACGGAGACACCCATCCCTGAAACTGAAGGAGCAGAGGAGACGGAAGAGACAGACCCCCAGGGTCCTGTATACAGCGACGAGGTATATGCCATCGTAGATCAGATGACCCTGGAAGAGAAGATATACCAGCTCTTCATAATTACCCCCGAACAGTTCCTTGATATGGAAAAACCGGTCTATCCCGAGGACTACCTGACCGCCACCTCCGAAAGCCTGGAGGCTGAACTGGAGGAGACTCCTGTTGCAGGCGTGGTCTTTTTCGCGGGTAATATAACGGATCCTGAGCAGATAACAGCATTTACAGGTATGTTTACCCAAAGGGGCATGTTCACTGCTGTGGACGAAGAGGGAGGAGACATCACCAGGATCGCCTCCAATCCCAGTTTCGATGTGGCACAATTCCCGCCCATGGGAGAAGTAAACGACTCCTATCAGGTGGGCCTTGATATAGGTACATATCTGCAGGACTACGGCTTTAATCTGGACTTCGCTCCGGTGGCAGACGTGGCCAGCGATCCCTGGAACGATGTAATAGGAAACCGCGCCTTCGGCGACGATCCCGTGGATGTATCCATGCAGGCAGAAGCGTGCGTGGAGGGATTTACGGATGCCGGGATAGCATGTACCCTTAAGCATTTCCCCGGCCATGGCACCACCTCAGGTGACAGCCACTACGGAGCTGCCCTTCTGGATAAGACATTAGCGGAACTTCAGGCAGAAGAACTCATGCCCTTTGAATATGGTATAGAAGCAGATGTCCCCTTCATAATGGTGGGCCATATAACTGTCCCTGAAGTAACGGGAGATCTTCCTGCCACTCTCTCGGAAGAAGCCATGACTGAGCTTTTGAGAGATCAGATGGGATATCAGGGTGTGATCATCACCGATTCCTTCCAGATGGGTGCTATAACCGATAACTGGGAGTCAGATGAGGCCGCTGTAGCAGCCATCCTGGCAGGTGCGGATATAATCCTGATGCCTGACGATTTCGACCTGGCAGTTCAGGGGATAGAAGAAGCAGTCCAGAACGGCACCATAACAGAGGAACGTATAGATCAGAGCGTTCTTCGTATAATCCAGACGAAGACGGATTACGGCATTATGTAATAAAGTCCCAGAAGGACAGCCAGGAATGCCACGTTCACCACTGTAAAGCTCAGAAGGTAAGGCCCTTTTCTGTCCCGGGGAAGTCCGTTATAGAACTTATAGGTGATAAGGCTCGCCATACTTGCGATGAGCGTTCCGAGACCTCCCAGATTAGTTCCCACCACAAGGGCCTCACCGTTATCTGTAAATGCTGACAGGAGCATGGCTGCAGGAACGTTGCTTATCATCTGGGAAGCAAAGACTGCAGTGAGCGTAGGAGAAACGGATACCACCTGTGAGAGGGTATCGTGGATAACAGGGATACGTCCCAGATTTCCTATAAGTACAAAGAAGAATACAAATGTCAGAAGGAGCATCAGATCCACATACTTGAAGGCTTTCCTGTCCACCAGCAGCATTATCATTACCACCACAGGGAACATTATGAACCAGGATACGATATCGGCAACGGAAAGAACGCAGAAGACAAAGAGCAGCAGGCATAATACCAGCTTTAAAGTGTCGGGGCGCTTCTTTTCTTCAGAAGATCCTGTGACTGCTTTCCTGTTCCCCGCAAAGAGGATGACACTTAATACCAGCAGCACCAGGGATACCAGCGCATAAGGGAGCATCAGCTTTATAAACGGAACAAAGGACATTCCGTAAGCCGTATAGAGATAGAGGTTCTGCGGATTCCCTATGGGTGTCAGCATACTTCCCAGATTTGCCGCCACCGTCATGAGGATCAGCGTGAACATAAGTCCTTTCTTATCGTCAAAGGCCCTGAGCACCGCAATGGCGAAGGGAACAAGGGTAACAAGGGTAACGTCGTTTGTCAGGAGCATTGCCATAAAGAACGACAGTACCACCAGCATCAGCGAAACATACCGGGAGGACTTTACCTTCGACAGGAGCTTGCTCGTAAGAAAGTCGAAAGTCCCTATTCGCAGGAGCTCAGCCACCACCAGCATGAGGCAGAAGAGTATAGCCAGGACCCTAAAGTTGATATAGGAAACATATCCCATGTCCGGGGTAACGAAAAAGCACGACACCACGGCCAGGATGCCTGATATACAGAGGATAGGGTCTTTCTTAAACAGATCTTTCATACCGGGTAATTCTACACCCGAAATCCCAAAAAGCAAAAATAATCTTTATTGTCAGCGAAAATGTGTTATAATCAATTCTCGACAGCGTAATAACGCACATCATATTTCGGCATGGAGAAGTACCCAAGAGGCCGAAGGGGAGGCTTTGCTAAAGCTTTAGGCGGGGCAACTCGCGCGAGGGTTCGAATCCCTCCTTCTCCGCCAAGACCTCTCGAGAGATATTCTCGGGAGGTTTTTTGTTATAATCAGGAAGAGAGTATGAGGTTTTTATATGGGCAGTGTTAAGACTTCAATTCGTTTCTTTAATGATATTCCCGTGCGTTCCGTATGGGATGATGATACTGCCGCGTGGTGGCTCTGTGCTACGGATATCATCACGGTTCTTGTTGATACGTCTAATCCGAGAGTTTATTGGGCTACGATCAAAAGAAGAAATCCTCAGTTGTTTGCAAATTGCAAACAACTGAAACTGATGGCGTCAGATGGTAAGAGATACAATACTGATGTTATCAATGATGAGATGTTCAATTCGCTGATGGTGATACTGAAGAGCCCCAAGAAGGAGATCTTCCAAAAGTGGATCACTACAGTAAGCAGTTCCATTGATGAGAAAAGTAAAATCAAAGCGTATGATCTTTTTGACAGCGGTGCTATCAACGATATAGATTCAGGTACAATCAGAGGTCTTCAGCAGATTCATTCATATCTCTTCGGTGGATTGTACGATTTTGCCGGCAAGATCAGAGAGAAAAATATAAGCAAGGGTGGTTTTACCTTTGCAAATTCAATGTATCTTCACGATGCCCTGAAAAAGATCGAAACTATGCCTGAATCAACAGTGGATGAGATCATTGAGAAATATGTCGAAATGAATATTGCTCACCCTTTTATGGAGGGTAACGGAAGGAGCACGAGGATCTGGCTTGATCTGATATTCAAGAATAATCTGTCCAAATGTGTGGATTGGAGTAAGATCGATAAAAAGGAATACCTTATTGCCATGCAGGAAAGTCCGGTCAATGATTCAAAGATAAAAAAATTGATAAAAAGTGCATTAACAGACAGGATTGATGACAGAGAGATATTTATGAAAGGTATCGATTATTCCTACTACTACGAAGAAGAGTGATCATTTCACTTAGAACGTGTTGTTCACTGCCTTTTGAAGTCACAAATTGTGACTTCACCAAAGCGCGTGACCGTTCGTCACCTTCCTAATACGCTATATATCGGATATAGAACTAATACACATTTTTGGTGTTCTAAGACCCTTGAAACGCTTGAGTTTCAGGGGCTTTAGTTTGTTTTGGAGCCTTCGTTTGGCCAACATTTTGACCACAATTACGAAGAGTTCAGGTGGGTTTTACGAGACTTTATTGATAAATCTCTGCATATTCATTGCAGATCTTTGCTTCATGGTCTTGTTGACATGCCCGTACTTGTCCAGGGTGAACGAAGCTGTCGCATGGCCAAGATTGTCCTGCAAAGTCTTGATATCGTCCCCGCTCTCAAGAGAAGCCACAGCATATGTGTGGCGAAGATCATGTTGTATCAGAGGCTTTATAATGCTGTCTGATAAAGTATTGAATAATAGTTTTTAATAAAGGATAATCTAATAAATTGTTTAAAAGAGTGTGAGAGGCTGAGATGATAGTAGCTATCTGCGATGATGAGTATTTGTTTCTGGAGCGAGAAAAGAACACTATTTCAGATTACTTGAAGATGAAAGGAGTGCCGTGCACTATAGAGTGTTTTTCTTCAGGGAGTGCTTTGATTGATAACTTATCCATGATAGCGAGTTATGATCTAATAATCCTTGACGTTGAGATGCCGGAAATGGATGGACTATCAGTTGCTAAGAGGATCCGCGAGTATAATCCATCTGTTCCAATTGCCTTCTTATCGGCTTATATAGATTATTCGACTGACGGGTACAGGGTAAAGGCGATACGCTATTTGCTTAAGGACGAAAAATGCCTGGAGTACTATCTGCAGGAGTGTCTTGACTGTGCAATAGCTCAGATGGATATAAAGGAAAGAACGGTACACTTTGATTTCACTATAGGCAAGCGAACACTAAAGGTAAATGAAATTGTATATCTTGAGAGTCGTGGAAATTATACCAAGTTTATCATGACAGATTCTGATAATTCTGAAGAACTGCTTGTCCGTAATACCCTCACAAGGGTTACCGGTCTTATGGCTTCATATGACTTTATTTCACTCAATCCAAAGGTGTCAGTGAATATGAGCTATATAGTATCTATATCAAGATATAGTGCCGTTATGAAAAACGGGTATTCTCTTAAGATATCCCAAAAGAGGTTCAATGATGTAAATAAGGCGTTCTCACTATACAAAGGTGGAAGATTATGACAGATATAGCATTAGGGATACTAGTTACATTAACCATGGATCTGCTATTCTACTCTTTCCTGAAAGGATGCTTTAAGAAAGATAAGACAGCTTTCAAAGACGTTTTGATGATTATAGCATTTGTTGTGTTTAACAGCTTATCATCGATTTTTCTTGCAGAGTTGATGCCCGTCAAGATGGTCTTTTCCCTTGTATTGTCCATTCTGTTCGCCATCAGCGTCTTTGAAATATCAATAAAAAAGAGCATTTTGGTCAATCTTGTTTTTACGGGGATCTATATTTCTGCCGAAATGATAGTATACCTTTTTCTTCAGAAGATAGATGTTGATAACAGGCTTTCTGATATGACTAATCAAAGCGGTGGTTTTATCGCTGAACTGGCATCCCAGTTGATCGTGTTGATCATTGTATTGGCATTAACGATCCTGTTGAAAAGATCCAATCTGTCCAGAATGGATTACAAGGGATGGCTTATCTTTACGCTTTTACCGTTATTTACGCTTATTACGGTTGTGATCTTAATATATGCTGCTGAGAAGCAAATACTGGGAGATTTATTCTATGTATTACTGTTTTTGGTGTCCGGATTACTGATACTAAATATTATGCAACTTTTGCTGCTCGACAATGTTATTTCAAGAGAGATTGAAACCCAAAGAAAAGAATTGCTTATTGAACAGGCGGATCACCTTAGTAGGATGTATATTTCGCTTTCGGAAGAGCGGGAAAAGCAGAAGTCACGTTCGCATGATTACTTAAATCATTTGAATACAATGCTCAGCTTGGCTAAGAGTGGAAAACAGGATGAAGAGATACGATATCTCGAGGAACAGATTGGTAGAGAGTTAAATTCCGTAGATGTGATCAATACCGGAAATCCGATTATCAATGCAGTTCTGAACGTCAAATACACCGAGGCGAAGGAAAAAGGGATCATAATCCCTATTGTTGCCGATAATCTTGAGGGTATGAGTATATCAGATAGTGATCTGGTAACCATTATGACCAATATCCTGGATAATGCTATTGAAGCTGTTAAAGACTGTCATGATAAAAAGTTAATGTTTAAGATCGTAAGAGATGATGATGTATTGAGGATATATTCGTGTAACTCGTTCGTTGAGAACATAAACAGGAAAGATATCTTTTTTACCACAAAGAAAGATGCCGATAAGCACGGATATGGAATTGCCAACATAAAAAAAGCTGTAAATGACAATAATGGCGAGTGTTTTATTGATATTAAGGATCATCTCTTTCAAATCTCAATAACAATTCCGTTCTGCTGAGATTTTACTTTATCCCTTGATTTTTTACTCTGTCCCTGAGATGGGCTGATTTGATTGACTGACTTTCATCTCGAAAATACCATCCTGTTAAAGGGGGGATATCAGATGGAGCAGTTGTCCATACATCTTGCTGATAGAATGGTTCAAAATCAGATTATCGAAGATGAGGATAGGGTGTACTACTCGTATTCTATTCAACTTTTGCTTGAAAAGATAATCGGAATATCGTTGATCAGCTTTATTTCTTCTCTATTTGGTGTTTTTCCCGAAGTAATGGTGTTCTTATCGGTTTTCGCCATTATCCGCATGAGCTCTGACGGGTATCATTGAAGAACAAGTTTAGGATGCTTTGTTGCTTCCGTAATCGTGTCTCTATCCACGGTACCTATTGCGTCATATTTCAGCCGCCACGTTTTATATTGTCAGGGTGGGTTGATAATATCAATGCTGATCGTGTTGCTTATCGGAACGATCCGGGATCCAAATCTCGGATTAACAGAACTGGAGTTACACCACCTTAAGAAACGCTCCAGGATCATAGTAACAGTAGTTGGGATCATAGTTATGATCATGCTTCTGTTGATTTTTGTAATCATCGTCTATGGTGTGTTCTATGTTACCGACAGAGATAATACCATTTTCATTATACGATGATTTCCTGCCATTGGGGCTTATGATCATACTGCTTTTTTGCCGTGTTCTTCGCTTAATGTCTATAAAAGCATCAATATCTTCTGGAGAAGGAATTAAATCATCATCGTAGGGATGACTATGAAAATCAAAAGAACTGTTATGAGGACTCATTTTTCTAAGAAGATCTTTTGGAATGACAGCTCCTCTTTGACCTCCACGTATAAGGTAAGATTTATTGCCGATTGTTACTTTGGCAAACTCAACCCCAGTCTCCTTTGACATAATACTTACATCTTGAATAGTAAAATCTTCTTTGGAACCTACGATATAATCTCCGGTTTTAGGGAGTTTATCTATCATTGCTTTGATGTGATCAGGTATCTTAACACCTCTATCAGAATATGATTCTGGCGGTCGAGCCAGTCCTGATACAGTCGTGCCGAGTGTACCGTGAAAAAGATTGCTGTTCCCTTTACTCATGATTACATCTCCTTTCGTAGTAGCTGGCTGTGCTGCTGGGGTATTGGATTACATTAATGCCCTGCTGCCTTAGAACATCGAAGCACTCATATTTGTCTGAACCAAAAATAAGAATTGTGTGAGGCTTGAGTCTCTTAACCATTTCATATAGGCCTTCGATAAAGCGTTCACGGTTAACTAACTGTCTGGGACTGCCACCAACAGTACCGATGGCAACTATACTGTTCTCCGGAATACCTTCGAATGAATAATCATAGGATTCAGGCGTGCCCCAGCGGACATTGTTAATGACAGGAATACCATTCTGACCGAGTCTTAATAAAAAGATTACAGTATAAATGAAGTAGAAAAAGGATTCATTACCGACCAACATATTGACCACAATCTGACCAACTTTGCAGTATAATAAAAACAGAAAAAGTGGGATGACCGAGAGATAATTGCTGTTTTTATATATCAAAAGCGGCTTTTTTTGAACTATTTGGCTGAGACGGGTGATATCGAACTGGTTCGAATCCCTCCTTCTCCGCCAAGACCCGTAGACTTAGTGTTTACGGGTTTTTTGTTGCCGTAGATCAACTGTCGATGTATAAGGAATCACAGATATTCGTCGGTATTTGTGGTAAGAGATGTCAAAAGTTCGTCCGAAAAAATGTAATATTATTTGTATTTTCGTCAGAAAAAATGTAAAATCATAGTAAGGAGGCGATACTATGGATAGATTAGCGTATGGAAAACTGGTTGAGTGGAAGAATAGTAACAATAGAAAACCTCTTATATTGAATGGTGCCAGACAGGTCGGGAAAACATGGCTTCTTAAGGAATTCGGATCCGAAGAATATGAGAGTGTTGCATATATAAACTGTGACGAAGATGAGGCTATAAAGGGGGCTTTTACTGACTTTGACACAGAAAGATTAGTACGAGTGTTTTCTGCCATTTCCGGTGTGGCAGTCAAGCCTGGCAGGACTCTTGTTATATTGGATGAAATACAAGAAGTTCCTCTGGGATTGACCGCGCTTAAATACTTTTGTGAAAATGCCCCAGAATACCATATAGCAGTCGCGGGGAGTCTGCTCGGTATTGGTATACACCAGGGAACGGGATTTCCGGTTGGTAAAGTTGATGAGATCGATCTTTATCCGCTTTCATTTAAGGAATTCTTAATGGCGCTTGGTAAGGAGATCCTTATTGATAACATGGAATCACATCGATGGAATGAACTGTCTTCTTTATCACCGACTTTTATTGAACTGTTGCGCCAATATTATTATGTTGGCGGAATGCCGGCTGTTGTTAAGTCTTATGTTGATGAGCAGGATATCTTTAAGGTTAGAAGGATACAAAATCAGATCCTGTCAGATTACAGGCGTGATTTCTCCAAACATGTTCCTGCGGATATCCTTCCTAAAGTAAATATGGTATGGGACTCTATTCCTGCACAACTCGCAAAGGAGAATAAAAAATTTATCTATAGCGCTGTAAAAAGAGGCGGTCGTGCTAAGGAATTCGAAAATGCTATCCAGTGGCTTGTTGATGCGGGTCTGGTATATAAGGTCCTTCGAGTATCAAAGGCAGATAAGCCCTTAAAGTTTTATGAGGATCCGGGAGCATTTAAATTGTTCATGTTGGATCTTGGGTTGCTTGGTGCACTGTCTGATGTAGATTCAAAAGATGTTTTAGTTAACAATACAGCGTTTACAGAATATAAAGGTGCTTTTACTGAGCAGTATGTATTACAAGAACTGAAGTCGACAGATAGAAAAATATATTATTACTCCAAAGAACGTTCGGAACTTGAACTGGATTTTATCATTCAAAAATACTATGTTTATCCGATCGAAGTAAAAGCCGAAGAAAACTTGCGCGCTAAGAGTTTAAAGTTAACATATGATGAAAATAACAGTTTAAGACCGGTTAGATTTTCTATGGCTGATTATAGAGAACAGGAATGGATGGTTAATATTCCGCTATATTTGGTCAGCGAATGGTTTGAATCAGCAGAGTAAAGCAAGATAGCGCGTGACCGTTCGTCACCTTCCTAATACGTTATATATCGGAAATCGCACTAATACACAAGACCCGTAGACTTAGTGTTTACGGGTTTTTTGTTGCTGATTTTTATGGTTAAGTCCCATTAATGGAATAGATTATCTGATACTATATAAATATAGTGGAGGGGAAGTTCATGTGGCGTGATGATAATATTGACATAATGAAACTCTACAGCATTATAAATGAGAGTCACTATGACTATCCGTTGCCTGCAGTCTGTCCCATTTGTGGTGAACGATCAGGACATCTCTATATGCATCGTCATGATGAAGATGGTCACGGCGAGCTGTGGGTGTGGTGCAGCAGTTGTCATAACTATTCTCATAGCAGTTGCAAGGTTCCTGAATGGTGGAGAAATCTAAGTAATATATCTCCTATAAAGCTTCAGCATTCTCCGGAGTATCTTGAAGACCAAGCCGATAAGATAGACCATCTTACTAATGTTCTAATATCGATACATAGCGATAAGCTTTTGAAAGAGGATCCTAAGCCTGTATATTGTGATAAATGCGGAGCGTTGATGGAGAGCACACCAGGGAGTGTGATCTGCCCTGATTGCGGTTGGGGATGGGCAACATCATACTTTGACCCAATAGACAGAGATACTACCGAGTACCAGATAACTCTATTGGAAGGGAATGAGACATCTGTAGATGTTATCAAAGCCGTAAATCAAGTGTCTCACCTCAATTACCTTAAATCGAGAGAGGCCATAGAAGGGGCTCCTCGGATAATCTATAATGGTGATGCTTCAGATGTATATGATATGAGAGCTATACTAGATGGGGCATATGTAAAATATAAGATAGAACCAGACTTTTTATATGAGTGATTTCTGACAAGGAAAAAATTATGCCTATTGAAGATTCTACAGGTGGAGCATCAAGCGCGAATAGTTCCGATACATCGTGGATATACACAAATGTTACACGACAGGGATTTGAAGCGGTAAAGGATAAAGTTGAGAAGATTCTTGTTGAACTCGGTTGTATTGAAGCTGAATTGGAACTTCCGTATATACAGAAGACAACATCGATCTTGGGTGAGGATGAAAAGGTTATCAACTCTTCTTACCGTCCGGCATTTCAAAAAGGCGAGTGGTATTACAGAGTAGACGAGGTTTGTTTCCCCGATAAACCGTTTATAACGATCGAATTTGGGGATCACAACGATTTGATGAATGACATTATGGAAGATCTGGACCCTATACCGTATGATCTGACTGACAATGAACTATTTGATGAAGTTAAGAGGTTAGTAATCGAATAATGATCGATTTAAAGAAATTAGAAGAAGTTTTATTAAACAAATGCATTGATCATTATGAGAATATGATTCATTCGGAAGAGAGTCTGGATGACTTCTTGGATAGCATTGAAGACGATGAACAGCGAGAAAGAATAAAGAAAATGATTGAGAAGATTGAATGGTCAGTTCCTCCCCTTCAGTTTCTTCGAATTGAAATGCTTAATGCTGTGCGCAGGACAGAAAGATTCTATAGGACGAGTTTTGTAAAGTGCTGGATTTATAAAGATGGCGTGTTGGAGGCTTCAGATGAAGGACAAGAACTGGAAAATGATATTTCAAGCAATAAGATGTATTGTAAATTTGCAGATTCTTCCTTTTATTGGGATGTTGACCGCATGAAGGGTTTTGTGAATATGACTTACGGACCTTTATCTGGAGTCGGATATAAATATGACATTAAGCAGGTTGGTAATACCATAATTCTGGAAAATGAGCAGATAAGATGGAACGCATAGTTCATATGCCGCTCGAACACATTTCCTGTTTTGTTGTGTTTACAAAGCGGTGGATCTCGTGAAGTCACAAATTGTGATTTCACGAAAGTGCGTGAACGTTCGTCCCCTTCCTAATTGGTTATATATCGAAGATCGACGGTTGAGACAAGACCAGTAGACTTATTGTTTACTGGTTTTTTGTTACAGTCCTTGTGATAAAATCTATCCGTAATGAATTTGGAGATGAGATCTGATGGCTAACGAACAGTTATTGATAATAGAAGATGACAATGAGCTTGGAAAGGGCCTTACTTCTGCACTCAAAAATGATGGCAAGACCGTATTCTGTGTAAGCACCCTGAAGGATGCGTCTGACCAGCTCCTTGTATTCAGGCCGGATCTCATCCTTATGGATGTTAATCTTCCCGACGGCAATGGACTGGACTTCCTGAAGGAGGTCAAGAAGTCCCATCCTGAGATCCCCGTGATAATGCTGACAGCCAACGATACAGACAGTGATATCGTAAGAGGCCTTGAGCTTGGTGCTGACGATTATATGACAAAGCCCTTCTCTCTGTCGGTACTTCGTGCCAGGGTAAATACCCAGCTTAGGAGAAACGGATCCAGAGCATCGGAGGAGCTGTTCGAAGTAGACGGCTACAGCTTTGACTTTTCTAATATGATCTTTAAGAAAGGCGAGGAGACCTTCGAGCTCAGTAAGACAGAACAGAAGATACTCCGTATCCTTGTGGCGAACAGGGGCATGACAGTAAAGCGTGACCACCTTATAGACAAGGTCTGGACTGACGGGGCTGATTATGTTGATGAGAATGCGCTCTCTGTTTCCATAAAGAGGCTCCGGGACAAGCTGGATGCCAAGGATAACATAAAGACAGTTTACGGTCTCGGCTACTGCTGGAAGGCGGAGAAGTAAATGATATATATCGTCATCGCATCCGTAGCAGCTGTCATCGCCATAACATGGGCGGTGGTGGAGCATATAAGGACAAGAAGGCTGGTGGATTCCCTGAGCGATATGCTGGACTCTGCAATAGAGGGGGACTTCTCGGAGACCTCCTTTGATGAGAGCGTATATTCACTTCTTGAGTCCAAGCTCCATGAATATCTTTCTTCTTCGGCACTTTCCGCTGATAAGGTCAGTGAAGAGAAGGAGAAGATAAAGACCCTCATAGCGGATATATCGCATCAGACCAAGACCCCCATTGCCAACCTTATGCTCTACAGCGAACTTCTGGCGGAAGAGGATCTTCCCGGGGATGCGGGAGATAAGGTGACTGCAATAAGGTCCCAGTCTGAAAAGCTCAAGTTCCTTATCGATTCCCTGGTGAAGATGTCACGCCTTGAGAGCGGTCTTATGACTTATTCCCCGGTAACATCATCTGTGGAGGAACTCTTTGAGAGTATAACTGATGCATTATCTTCCAAGGCTTCGTCCAAAGGGATAGAGCTCTCTTACGAACCCACGGATCTTAGCATCAAGTGCGACCCCAAGTGGACATACGAAGCCATATTCAATATTGCCGATAATGCGGTCAAGTATACTGATGAAGGCCGTGTCTTTATGAGGGCCAGGGAATATGAGATGTTCGTAAGGATCGATATCGAGGATACAGGTATAGGCATAAGCGAAGAGGATTCCGCAAAAGTCTTCACAAGGTTCTACAGAAGTCAGGAAGTCTCTTCTGAGGAAGGCGTCGGTATAGGTCTGTGCCTGGCAAGAGAGATAATAACGGGAGAGGGCGGCTATATAAGGCTTGAGTCTACCCCTGGCGAAGGAAGCAGGTTCTCTGTATATGTACCCAAGGGATGATTCTTTCAAAAGTGTCATAATCTTATCTTCCATGGAAAGATTTGAGAAAGAATCTGATGAGATGATCGTATCATCAGATCAAACGAAAAGGAGATAAGATATGGCTATTTTAAGAGCAGAAGGCCTGAAGAAAACATACGGCAAAGGAGACAGCAGGGTAGACGCATTAAGGGGCGTCGATCTTGAGGTCAACAAAGGAGAATTTGTAGCGATAGTAGGTACATCGGGAAGCGGTAAGTCAACGCTCCTTCACATGCTGGGAGGTCTCGACAGACCCACTTCCGGTAAGGTCTATATCGATAACAAGGATATATTCTCTTTAAAGGATGAAGCACTCACTGTTTTAAGGAGAAGGAAGATAGGATTTGTATTCCAGTCCTTTAACCTTGTTCCTGTATTAAATGTAATGGAGAATATACTGCTCCCTCTTGAACTTGACGGAGCAAAGACGGATAAGGAGCATATCGACAATATAATCGAGACGCTGGATCTTAAGAACCAGATACATAAGCTCCCTTCACAGCTGTCAGGCGGACAGCAGCAGCGAGTTGCCATCGCAAGAGCGCTGGCAGGACGTCCCACTGTTATCCTGGCTGATGAGCCTACGGGCAATCTCGACAGCAGGACATCACAGGATGTAATGAGCCTTTTCAGAGTAACAGCCGACAAGTTCGGACAGACCATAGTTATGATCACCCATAACACAGAGATAGCGCAGACGGCAGATCGTATCATAAGGATCGAAGACGGCCTTATCGTAAATCGCTGAAGGCGGGGGTGACAATATGAAGGTCAATAACAAAAAAGCTTTATCGAGACTGAGCTTAAGGTCTCTTCTTGCTTCCAAAAAGCAGAATTTCATTACGGTCCTTGCGATCCTTCTGACAACAGTACTCTTTACTTCCCTCTTTACAGTGTTCTTTTCGCTGAAGGGTACTCTGCAGCTTCAGCAGTGCAAGGAGTACGGTAACAGTTCATATGCTATGGTCTATGCGGCAGATGAGGATATCGCCGACAGGCTTCAGGGCATAGCAGATGTTGAGAATGTAGGCAGGATGATAACCCTGGGAATAACAGATGACAGACTGAACGTTGCCTGGATGGATGATATGGCAGCTGAAATGTCCTTCAGCAAGCCTGAATCAGGAAGGCTCCCCGAATCTTCTTATGAAGTCGTAGTCAGCAGTGATTACCTGAAGAGCATCGGCGGCGGAGATATCGGATCTCAGATCACTATAGACTATAAGGTGGTCGGTCTTGCATCTTCCTGCGATATGAGTGAAACATTTACTGTATGCGGCATAAGCGGCGGCGATTCGAGATATGTTCTCGTATCAGAGGATTATGCAGATGATATGTTCACATCAATGGGAGAGGAGACCCTTCAGTTCTCAAATGTGGTCTTCGATCTTAAGGCACCGTCTGAACTCAGGGCATACAGTATCGCAGATGAGATCGGGGTCGATGCAAGGACCATTATGGTAAATCCCGCATATTCCTCCGAGTCGGATCCTCTGGGAACCGAAGGATATGTTGCTATAGCAGTACTGATGCTCCTTATATTCTTCACCGGATTTCTGATCATCTACAATATCTTCCAGATAACAGTTGCAAACAAGGTCAGGGATTATGGTCTTCTCAAGACAATCGGTGTTACATCAAAGCAGATAAGAAAGATCATCAGAAAGCAGTCTCTTTTACTCTGTCTCATCGGTGTTCCCGCAGGACTAATCCTGGGATATCTTATCGGAGTATCCATGCTCCCCATGGTGCTCTCACAGACTATATACAAGAGCATTGAACCTGTCAGCGGATTTAATATCTTCGTATTTGCCGCAGCAGCGCTCATATCCGTCATCACGGTGTTCGTATCAAGTTCTGTTCCCGGACGCAAGGCTTCCAGGGTATCTCCCATCGAAGCTCTCCGTTACAACGAGGTCAAGGTATCACTCAGGAAGAAAAAGAAGGTGAATGCAAGTATCCCTTCAATGGCTATGTCGAACCTCGGACGCAATAAGGTGCGTACTGCACTTGTAGTACTCTCCATTTCCCTGGCCATGGTACTCTTCGATACTCTCTGTATCTTCGTGGATAACATGGACATGAACTCATATATCCAGAGTATGGCGTCTTCCATGGATTTCACCGTATCCACCCCTTCTTACTTCACAGGAGACCACGATGAATTCCTGTCGGCAGCCGAGATCGAAGAGATCGCATCCCACATCGACAGTGACTACTACGGTTATGCCTATACAACAGATAACTCAGAAGCTTTCGTAAATGCTGATATCGAATATACTGCTCAGCTGGTAGGTGTCGACACTGTACTCTTTGACGAGGTAAACGTAGTAGAAGGTGATATCTCCTCCATGTACGAAACAGGTAAGGATACCGTCGTCGTAACTGAGGCTTCCGAGCTTCACCCCGGAGATAAGGTAAATGTCACACTGGCCGAGGATTTCCACTACAAGGATACTTCCACGGGTAAAGTATATGATTCGGTCTATGATATCCCCGATAATATGGATTTCAGCAGGATCGAATATATCATCGAGGGTATCGACAGAGAGTATACTGTCTGTGCTGTTATGGATGAGTATCCTTCCTCCTATACACCCGGGTACATGTATGGAGGCAGGACTGCCCAGATCCTGATGACGAAGGATCAGATCGCTGATATTACATCTGATGATTATGCAGTAATGTGCTACTGTGCAGATGCTGTCAGCAGCGATGCAGCAGCTGAGGCTGAAGCTTACCTTCAGGAACTCTGCGAGGGCGATCCCTCCCGTTACGAGTACAGCAGCATAGAGACCGTAAGAAAGGATTTCGAGAAGTTCACAGGTGCCATAAGATATATCGGAGGATTCCTCTGTGTCATCATTGGTATCATCGCTGTCCTGAACTATATCAATGCTGTCCTGACGGGAATACTGGCAAGGAAGAGAGAACTTGCCCTTCTCAAGGCAGTCGGCATGACAGGAAGGCAGCTCAAGAGGATGCTCATGACAGAAGGATTGTTCTACGCTCTGATATCCGTCCTCTTCTCGATGCCGTTTGCCATCGCGGCCAACCTGCTCTTCCTGAAGATAGATCTCTTCTGGTCCGCAGCGACAGCCCATATCACAGTGGTCCCGATCCTGATACTCATGCCGGTGCTGGCAGTCATCGGAGCCATCATACCTAATGTGTTATACAGCAATATAAAAGGAAGGAGCATAGTCGAGGACCTTCGTACAAATGAATAAATGATCACGATACCGTGGTATCATAAACAGCCCCTGAATCATTCAGGGGCTGTTTTTTGCTCTTATGGGAAAAGGCAGTCTGTCAGATGGCGGTATAGCCTCCATCGACTGCGATGTTCTGACCTGTTACATAGGATGATGAAGGTGAGGCAAGGAAAAGGGTACAGGTATCCAGCTCTCCTTCGTTACCATATCTCTCGATGGGTACAGCGCTCTTCATATACTCTTTGAAGTAGTCGGACTCAAGTGTTTCTGCCGTAAGGGGAGTCCAGAAGTATCCGGGGCAGATGGAGTTGACTGTGATGCCATGAACAGCCCATTCAGCAGCAAGAGCTCTTGTCATGTTGATAACACCTCCCTTTGCTGCATGGTAAGGAGCGCAGGTAGCTGCCTTGTTTCCAACAAGTCCGTACATGGATGCGATGTTGATTATCCTTCCGTATCCTGCAGGGATCATGGCAGTCTTTGCTACTGCTCTTGCTACCCTGAAGGAGCCGAAAAGATCGATATCGATCTCGTTATGGAACTGTTCGTCAGTGATCTCGACAGCCGGAGCAACGGCGCCTGTACCTGCATTGTTGATAAGTATGTCGATCCTTCCAAATCTCTCGAAGGTGGTCTTTACCATCTTCTCAACACTTTCCGTGTCGGTAATATCGCAGGTGATGGCAATGGTCTCAACACCAAACTTATCTTTGATCTGGGATGCGACCTCTTCTATCAGATTCTGTCTTCTTGCGACAACGGCGATATTACACCCCTGGTTTGCAAGAGCCTTTGCCATCTGGACGCCAAGTCCGGTGGAGCATCCTGTAACTATCGCTGTCTGTCCTTTAAGGTCGAAATATTCTTTCATGAGAGCCTCCTGATAATGTATTTGAATGATGATTATTCTGTTGTCCGGGATCGCCCCAAAAAGGGGGTCCCAGGAGATTATAGCTTAGTCTGGCAGGGGGATGATGGGTGATTTCCTTAAATAGTTAGCAAAAGCTAACTAATATTGATGAAAAACCGTCATTTGAATTTCATTTGGATCCCCTTGACGGCTAATCCAAATTAGCTTATAATCTGGCTAATTAGGATTAGCTAAATGCAGAAAGGTAGTGGCCGTGGATACAAAGCAGAGGATACTTGATGAGGCGCTGACTCTTTTTTCGGAAAAGGGATATGCCAATGTGTATGTGGCTGATATCGCTGAACGCGTAGGTATAAAAGCACCGTCACTCTATAAGCACTATAAGAATAAGCAGGCCATCTTCGATGCCATCATATCTGAGATGGACCAGCGCTTCTCTGATCAGGCAAAACAGCTTCAGATAAGCGGAACTGATGCGTCGGTCGATGCAGATATCTATAAGGATATTTCGGAGGAACAGCTGATAAAGATAGGAAGGGATCTCTTCCTTTATTTCCTTCATGATGATTACACCCGGCGCTTCAGGAAGATGCTCACCATCGAGCAGTTCAGGGATAAGAAACTGGCCACGGTATACCAGCAGCAGTATGCAGATATGCCTCTTTCCTATCAGGGTATGCTCTTAGGTCTTATGGTTTCAGCGGGGGTCCTGAAGACGGACAATGTGGAGATAATGACACTGCATTTTTACGCACCCATCTATATGCTCCTCACCATATGTGACAGAGACCCTTCGAGGGAAGCTGCATCGTTGGTGACGCTTGAAGAACATATAAAGCAATTCGACAGATTATACGGGAGGGAAAAGAAATGAAGATAACAGTTATAAACGGAACGGAGAAGCACGGCGTAACATATAAGCTCAAGGAGGCGTTCCTGGAAACTTTCAGGGATAAGGCAGAGATAACGGAATTCTATCTTCCTAGGGATTGTCCCGATTTCTGTATGGGATGTACCAGATGCTTTCTGGAAGGGGAGGACAAATGTAAGGACAGGGAGTATGTAGCAGTTATCGAGAAAGCACTCCTTGAAGCAGACCTTCTGGTATTCACTTCTCCTGTATACGTCTACCATGCCACAGGTGCGATGAAGAACCTTCTCGACCATTTCGGATACAGGTGGATGCCCCACCGTCCCGCAAAGGAGATGTTCGGAAAGAGGGCGGTCATTATCGCCCAGTGTCTTGGCGGAGGCGGATCCTCAACGGTTAAGGATATAAAGGACAGCCTTTCCTGGTGGGGAGTAACATATATCAGGAGCATCAGCTTCAAGCTGATGAGCGATATCAAATGGGATAAGATCCCGGAGAAGAAGAGAGCAGCAATGGTTTCTTCTTTAAAGAGACTTGCAGAAAAGATGAGTACCATGGATTACAGTAAGCCTGCACGTGCAGGACTCCTTGCAAAGGGAAAATTCCTTGTGATCAGGATGATGCAGACCGGTCTGGGAAAGGAAAACCCGGAATATACCGACTTTAAGTACTGGAATGAAAACGGCTGGATCGGCAAGGTCAGGCCCTGGAAAGAGTCCTGGCAGAAGTGATAAAAAAGTTATAAATATGCTATAATCCTAATTGCAGTATTGCACTCGTTTTTGGAGAGAGGGTTATGGATTACAAGGATTTTGTTGCAAGCTTTAGTAGAGTTGCCTGTGTAGTGTACGTCAGTCTGAAGGAATACTACGCCAGACATCCTGAGTATGAGTGGACAAATAAAAATGCCTAATGTAGAAGAACCTATCTCTTTAAGATGTACTGTTTGCGGAGGAGTCATCGTCAATGATTACCTCTCTGCCTCCTGTGTATGCGGCCACTGCGGAAACAAGTGGTCCATGGATGAGATGCTTCCCGGCTACAGGCAGTATGCCAAGGCCATCGAGCAGCTGGGCAAAGCCAATGAGATCCTTTCCCAGAAGACTGATGTTGTATCAGCAGGTCAGGCAAAGCTCATGTTCCAGAGAGCCTCGTCGGAGTGTTCCCTCCATCCTGATGCCATAGCGCTGGAGCTTTTGAGCAGCTGCGAGGAGGGCATCAGGAAGGCAGACCAGATCATCACTTATTCCAAGGGGAAGAAGTGTTTTGACAACAGGGACTACAGCCAGGCAATAGAGGAATTCCAGAAGATACCGGGATATAAGGATGCGGACAGGCTCATAACAGAGTGTAAGTCGGCCATGGAGGAACAGCATGCAAAAAGGCTGCCCCTTGCCATCGCCGTGAGCACAGTGCTTCCTGCCATCCTCTGTATCTTCCTTCACGAAAAGGCAGGCTTTCCTGTCCCGGCAGCTATACCACTTTTCCTGATACTGTCTGCGGGACTTGCTTATCTCGTCCACCAGGAAAAGATATCTGCCTTTATCATCACCATACTGTCCCTGGCCTGTGCGGTACCGCTCCTGTTTTTTGTGTTACTGGCATACGTTTTCCATGTGGATACCGTGCCGGCAGTGATATTATCCATCGTGATCCCCCTTGTCATCTCAGGTGCGCTGTCGCTCCTGGCGGGCAAGACAAAAAACACCGGGAACTAGTGCAGTCATTAGATCTGTAACATTGTTACATTCAGATCCTGATAGAAGGAGCAGGAGGAAAAAGCATAAATGGAGAGCAGCGAAAAGCAGATCTACCAGAGTATCATCGAGAACCTTTCTGACGGCGTCATCGTAGTTGGCGATGACGGTAAGATCCTGATCTGTAATGATGCTGCCTACAAGATGCTGGCCTTAAAGCCGGGCTCCATCATAGGGAAGACCATGGCGGACCTGATGACGGAGATCGAGGGTAATGATGATCTTTTCGAGATGCTCCTGGATGCCGTCTTTAAGAAGAAGAGGATCTCCAGGACCGTTTCCTTCCGTACCCCCGAAAAACTATCGTTCCTCAAGGCCACTACCATAGTCCTTACAGAGGACGAAAAGAATACCGCCATCATCACGGTGCTCTCTGACCAGACCGAAGTAACGGAACTTATCATCAAGAATAAGAGTATGGCCACCCAGATCATCGCCCTTATGAATTCCTTCGTAGAGGTCATGGTAACCGCCTTTGAAGAAAGATCCACATATAACGCCAACCACACAAAGAATATGGTAAGGTATGCGACTTTATACCTGGAGTGGCTCTCATCCCACGGAGGACTTCTGGAGAAGACATCCAGCAATACAGGCCCCTTGCTCATGAGCGTCTGGCTCCACGATATAGGTAAGCTCCTGATCCCTCAGGAGATAATGGACAAGCCAACAAGGCTGGGATCTGAACTGGCAGTGGTCAAGTATAAGATCGAGATCACCAGGCTCATGCTTAGGAACCGTATGCTCTCGGGAGAGGAATCAAAAGAAGCAACGGATATAAGGCTCGCCCATCTCGATGAATGCGAGTCCCTCATAGGATCTTCCAATACTGCGCCGTTCCTTGATGATGAGACCATCGGGAAACTGAAGGCGATCGCCCAGACTGAATGCCTGATGTCTGACGGGTCCGTCTGTCCCCTTCTTGATGATAAGGAACTTGAATCCATCACCATTGTCAGGGGAACTCTCACGGCAGGGGAGAGGAGTGTTATCGAATCCCACGCGTCCCTTACGGGCAAGCTCCTTTCCAAGATGGAATTTGTGGGCGAATATAAGCGTGTTCCCCAGTGGGCTGCCGGACATCATGAGTTCCTGGACGGATCGGGATATCCCGGCCATCTCAAGGGAGCACAGATCCCCTGGGAGACAAGGCTCCTCACCGTAATAGATATCTATGATGCCATGACTGCAGATGACAGGCCGTATAAGCCTCCCATGGCTCCTGAAAAAGCTCTTGCGATCTTAAGTGAGATGGCAGACCAGGGCAGGCTGGACAGGGAGATCGTTGACGGTTTCATAGAAAGTAAGGCATGGGGTAAGGAGCCCGTATTTACTGATATAAGAAATATGACCATAGATGCCGATATCAGGAACCTGGACAAGGTCATCTCTTTTGTGGAATCTTATCTGGAGGGAACAGGATGTACGCCTAAGGCACAGATGCATCTTACTCTTGCTACAGAGGAGATATTCGTCAATATTGCCCAGTATGCCTATGCACCTTCTTCCGGACCTGCTACTGTCAGTATAGGAATAAGCAGTGACAGATCAAAAGTTATCATGACATTTACTGATTCAGGAATACCATATGATCCGCTTTCCAAGATCGATCCGGATGTTACTTTATCAGCTGATGAAAGAGAGATCGGCGGCCTCGGCGTCTATCTTGTTAAGAAGAATATGGACGATGTCAGGTATAAGTTTACAGACGGATGTAATACTCTTACGGTAGTTAAGACCATCACCTGATATTATCTGTTCTTTTTCTTCGCTCTCTTTTCGAGATACATGGCTCTGTCGGCTTTGTTCATGCACTCCATGACCTCGTGCCAGTTTGTCAGATCGCAGGTTCCGATACTTGCGCTGAGCTCGAACTGGTACTTGCCGGAGTCATTGATATGCTTGATGTTATTTCTGATATTTCTTATGAACTTACCGACTCTTCCGGGTTCCGACAGTATGAGGATAGCAGAGAACTCGTCTCCTCCCATCCTGGCTACGAACTCATCGTTCTGGAGAGCTCTGTTTATGCATTTTGCAGTTTCCTTTATGGCCTCATCTCCGGCCTTATGACCAAAGGTATCATTGATGTACTTAAGTCCGTCCATATCGATGGAGACGATGGCAGAATCCTTGACCCTGTTGCCATCCTTGTCGAACATCTCGGATATCCTCTTCTCAAATCCCCTCCTGTTCAGGATGCCTGTAAGAGGATCACTGATATAAAGGGTCATGACATCGGAGATACCGAAGAGCTTGCTGTAGAGCTCGATCTTGTTGATGGTCTGACCTACCTGGGTCAGGAGATATTCGATCTTGAAGTTGATATATTCAGGCAGCAGTGTATCGAAGACTATGACTGCATAGCCGTAGATCTCGTTCTTATACAGAAGTGAGAAGTGGATGCGGGTGCCTCTTTCATCATTTTCCAGACCTTCAGGAAGAAGAGTATCGTTTGAGAAGGAAATGGATTCGATATGATCCTCTCCCTTGTCAGAAAAATAACCCGAGATCTCCCTGTCATTCTCACGGAACCTTACAAGATAACAGGACTTTACGCTGGGTATGCTCTTGAACTGCTCCAGAGATACCTGGATGGCTGCTTCGGCGGTAAGGGCCCCCTCGAACATAGAGTTGATCATAACAAATTCACGCCTGTCATCCATAGCTGCGGAAGTAATAGCATTCTGAAGGAACAGGGACTGGTAAACGTCTCTTTCCTCCATCACATCTCCGGTGCTCTCACGGAGGATAAGTGTTCCGGGAATACAGGAATTCAGTGGTGGCTTATTCTCGGTGGATGCAGCCTCAAGAATGCTCATGGCTGTATCTACAAAAGCTTCCTTTGAGATCTCAACAGTAGAGATGGAAGGTATATGTGTCCTGCCCTCGATACAGTTATCTACTCCACTGATGATGGTATCAGTAGGGATGGAATAACCGCGCTGGATCAGTTCGTTACAAAGGGCGATAGCCTCATAGTCGTTGGAGCAGATTATGGCCTCCGGAAGTGAGCCGTCCTCTCTGATGAAGAAATCTGCTGTTTCACGGGCCTGGGTTATCCAGTAATTACCATGGAAGATCTTTCCCTCATCGATCTCAAGACCGGCTTCCTTCATGGCCTTCTCAAAGCCGTCTCTTCTTTCGTGGGCATCATCCAGTTCATCCATTCCTGTAACGAATCCGATATCGCCTTTTTCGCACTTGGCTATTACATGTTTAGCCATCTTGTACATAAGATTCTCGTTGTCGGGAATGATATTGTAAAAACCGGGGATGGCAGCTCGGATACAGACAACGGGAGGTGCCTCCATATCTGCCAGCAGGTCTTCGATAAGACCCTTGGCAAGACCATCGTGGATCAGAGTGTCATAGCAGAGGATAATGCCGTCATAATCATGGATATGGGGAAGGTCCAGGATAGTCCGGTATCCATTTAAGTAGAGAGGGTTACTGGTGAAGATGGAACAGGTTCCGAACACGTCGATCCTATGCCCCTTTTCACGGGCATACCAGTCAAGGTGCTTTATGATGGACAGAGCAAAGTCTCTGTACATATCTCCTACAAAAACGCATATCTTCATGGATTCATTATACTTGCCATAAAAGTCAATAGGGAGAACAAACTGTTAATAATAGGTAAAGGCAGAGGTGGTATAATCATTATAATACCGGCCACAGGGGGATAAGCTCATGAAAAAGTGGTACGACGAAGAATACGAATTTACTGTTGAAGTTACAGAGTATATCCGTGAAAGCGGTGACATGATAATGGTTGCTTCCTTTGACGGGGAAGACCCTAACGGATTCCTGGGCTTTAAGGAGTTCGAAGTAATTCCTACTCTCTGGGACGAGGCTAACCCCTGCCAGATCTATGTAATGAGCCTGAAGTGATATAATCTTATCCATGTACAGGATTTTTATTGTTGAAGATGATGAGGGGATCGCAGACGGCATTGCCGGCTGTCTTTCCTCCTGGGAGATGGAAGTCAGAAAGACAGTTGACTTCCGTAAGGTGATGGAGGAGATCTCATCTTTTGATCCCCATCTGGTGATAATGGATATCACCCTTCCTTTTATGGGTGGATATCACTGGTGCCAGGAGATCAGAAAGACCAGTTCCGTGCCCATCATCTTTATCTCTTCGGCTACGGATAATATGAATATCATCATGGCGATGAACATGGGTGCTGATGACTTCATTGCCAAGCCCTTTGACCAGAGCGTTCTTATCGCCAAGGTACAGGCTCTTCTGCGCCGTACTTATGATTTCAATAAGGCATCCTTTACACTGGAGGCAGCAGGGGCTGTCCTCAATACTAACGACAATACTCTTTCCTATAACGGATCCCGTATCGAACTGGCCCGTAACGAATATAAGATCCTTCTTGTTCTGATGGAGAACAAGAACAAGGTAGTCAGCCGCGAAAAGCTGATGGAGGCTTTGTGGGAGACAGACAGTTTTGTAGATGAAAATACACTGACTGTTAATGTGGGCCGTCTTCGAAAGACGCTGGAAGCGGCAGGTCTTAAGGATCTTATTAAGACAAAGTTCGGAGTAGGATATATCCTGGAGGATCAGTGATGGAACTTCTTTTGGGATATCTTAAGTCCAGGATAAAGATACTTATTCTGATCTTATTTATCGCCCTTTTGTTTGTGGGTTCGGATATCCTTTTTGAAGTGCCCCTTATCGTTGCGCTGTATCCTTTCCTTCTGTCGTTAGTAGTCCTGGTGATCGCAGGTGCTATCGATTATGCTCTGTTTCTTAGGAAGCACAGGTCACTTCTTATTTCTGATCTTCCTGAGACCGGGAATGTTATCGAAAAGGATTATCAGGAGATAATAAGGCTCCTTCAGGAGGAGAGCGAACAGCAGAAGAAGGATGCCTCTTCCGACTATAACAACATGGTGGATTATTATACGGTCTGGGCCCACCAGATAAAGACTCCCATCGCTGCCATGAGGCTGACATTACAGTCGGAGGATTCCGATACTGCCAGAAAGCTGATGGGAGATCTTAACAGGATCGAATCTTATGTGGAGATGGTACTTACTTTCCTCCGTCTCGATTCTGACAGTACCGATTATGTTATCAGGGAATATGATCTGGATGAGATCATCCGTCCTGCAGTCAGAAAGTTCTCCAGGGAGTTCATCCTGAAGAAGCTGAAGCTTGAGTATGAGACTATAGAATATAAGACCATTACTGATTCCAAGTGGCTGTCTTTTATTCTGGAGCAGATCATTTCCAACGGGGTGAAGTATACTTCTTCAGGTGGTATACATATCTATATGGAAACACCTGGTATCCTCTGTATTGAAGATACAGGTATAGGTATAAGTTCCGAGGACCTGCCCCGTATCTTTGAGAACGGATATACGGGTTTTAACGGCAGGGAGGACAAGAGAGCCAGCGGTATCGGTCTTTACCTCTGTAAGAGGATCGCTGATAACCTGGGCCATAAGATCTCTGCCGAGTCTGCCCCGGGAGTTGGAACAAAGATGATACTGGACCTTCGTAAGGCTGATCTTACGGTGGAATGATAAATGTGACAAATGTGTAAGAAGTACGTAAGCAGATTCAATGGAATGGGATCCTCCGGAAAACTACACTGTAACCATCCTGAAGAGAAAGGAAGTTACAGCAGATGAGTTTACTTGAAGTAACAGGATTAAAGAAGACATATAAGACACGTTTCGGCGGAAATTCCGTTGAGGCATTAAAGAATGTAAATTTTACAGTAGAGAAGGGCGAGTATGTTGCCATTATGGGTGAGTCCGGAAGCGGCAAGACCACACTTCTCAATATCCTTGCAGCACTGGATAAGGCCACATCAGGAACTGTTGTCCTGGACGGAATGGATCTGGGTAAGATCAAGGATTCCAAAATGGCTATGTTCAGAAGGGATAATATGGGATATGTATTCCAGGACTTTAACCTTCTGGATACTTTTACTTTAGAGGACAATATCTATCTTCCTCTGGTGCTGGCAGGAAAAAAGCACGAGGAGATGAAGGAGCGCCTGGAGAAGATCGCCGGGCCTCTGGGAATAACAGATCTTCTCAAGAAGTACCCTTATGAAGTCTCCGGTGGACAGAAGCAAAGAGCTGCAGTTGCCAGGGCCTTGATCACATCTCCCAGGATAATACTGGCAGATGAGCCTACGGGAGCTCTTGATTCCAAGTCCTCTGATGAGCTTCTGGATCTTTTTTCGAAGGTAAATAAGATGGGCCAGACTATCCTTATGGTAACCCACTCTACAAAGGCGGCCAGCCACGCTTCCAGGGTCATGTTCATTAAGGATGGAGTCATATTCCATCAGATCTACAAAGGTGATTCCACAGATACACAGATGTATCAGAAGATAAGTGACACACTTACCCTCCTTGCACAGGGAGGTGATCTCAAGTGAATACAGGTCTTTATCCCAGGATCGCATACGAGGGGATAAAGAAGAACGGAAGATTATATATCCCGTACTTTATCACCTGTATCCTTATGGTCGCCGTATTTTATATCACCCACTTCCTTGGTTTTTCCGGGATCTTAAAAGATGTTCCCGGAGGAGGAACGGCTTCCGGTATGCTGGGCCTTGGTGCATACATCATGGCTATTTTCGGAACCATATTCCTTTTCTATACACAGTCCACTCTTATCAAGGGACGTAAGAAGGAGTTTGGTCTTTACAGCGTTCTTGGAATGAATAAGAAAAATCTCGGCAAGATCATCTTTTATGAGACAGTCATGACCTGGATAGTCTCACTGGCAGGAGGACTTGTGGCAGGTATTGGTCTTTCAAAGCTGGCAGAGCTGGGTTTTACAAAGATGATCGCAGCCCCGGTCAATTATGATTTCAGGATCTACCCGGGATCTGTTCTTATGACCATCCTTGTATATACAGGTATATTCTTCCTTATCTGGCTCAATACCATAAGACAGATCAAGTTCTCTACTCCCATAGAGCTGGTACAGTCAGAGAAGGCGGGAGAGAAGCCTCCCAGGTCCAACTGGTTCGTAGGTATACTGGGTCTGGTGGTCCTTGGTGCCGGATACTTTATCGCTCTTAAGATCAAGCAGCCTCTCTCTGCTCTTTTGTGGTTCTTTGTAGCGGTCATTCTGGTCATCATCGGAACATATCTTATTCTTATCGCAGGTTCTGTTATTTTCTGCAGGCTCCTTCAGAAGAATAAAAAGTTCTACTACAAGACAGAACACTTCGTATCCGTATCCTCTATGGCATACAGGATGAAGAGAAATGGTGCAGGACTGGCATCTATCTGTATCCTGCTTACCATGATCCTTGTAATGATCTCCTCCACATCAGCTCTCTTCAATAACTCGGAGGAGTGCCTGACAGCCAGATATCCCAATGAGATCGGAGCTTTTGCATGTAAGTACGGTTACGATGAGAGCCTGGTAGACTTAAGCTCCAGAATGGACAGTCTTCTTAAGGCCTCAGCTGAGGAGCATGGAGCTGAGATAACTGACAATAAGACTTATTATGTTTATTCCATCAGCGGATATCTGGATAATGATAATCTTCAGATATCACTTAACTCCATGTCGGAAATGGCCTTTATCGATTACGACAAGGTGGCCCAGATCCAGTTCCTGGATATGGATCTTTATAACAGGGTATTCGGCCATGATGTACAGGTGGCCCCCGGAGAGGCTTATGTGGGAACATCCAGCGATATCGAGATCGGGGATACTATTACGGTAGGAGAACTGACCTTTGATATAACAGGACGTTTCGACGAACTGGTGGATGAGATAGATCCGGCAGCTAAGATAGCCGTATCTCCCACGGTCTACATCATCGTAAATGACCTGGAGGAGGTGGCCACCCACTTCACATCATATGTGGATCACGACGGATCTCCCATGCTGGCCTGGTTCTGGTACTGCAGGTTCGATACCGGACTTGAGCCTGAGGGCCAGACAGCTCTGGCTGATACCTTGTCGGAGCTTATGGATAAGGAACTGGCTCCTCTTGATTTTACAAACTACTACTGTGACAGCCATGAGGCCCAGAGAAGCGACTTTGTCAGTACGTTCGGCGGACTCCTGTTCCTCGGTATACTCCTTTCACTGATCTTCACAGTATGCTGTGTGCTCATTATCTACTACAAGCAGATATCGGAAGGCTTTGAGGATAAGTCCAGGTTCGGCATCATGCAGAAGGTGGGTATGACCAGGAAGGATATAAAGAAGAGCATTAACTCACAGATGCTGACAGTATTTCTTATCCCTATCGTCTTTGCCTGTGTACATCTGGCAGTAGTACTTCCCATAGTCCATAAGCTTCTTATGCTCTTCGGACTGTTTGACGTACCGCTCCTTATAAAGACTGCCTGCCTCTGTGCAGCCGTCTGCCTCCTCTTCTACGGGACTGTCTATAAGATCACATCAAATGCTTACTACAAGATAGTTTCGTAAGAGGGTAAATGATATAATGTTCCTGTACCAAAATGAGGAACGGGAGGCTATTTATGGAAAACTACACTATTTGTAATTGTATGAACGTTACATACTTTGATGTTGAGGATGTCCTTAACAACAGCAAGACATTTACTGATGTCCAGAAGTCTTTTGATGAAGTCCAGGCCATCACACACTGCTCTACAGGATGCGGTGGATGCCACGATAAGATCATGGATGCTATCTCCGAGATCATGAGCAGATGATCTGACTCTTATTTGTGACATAAAGAACCCCCGCCGGTAAGCGGGGGTTCTTTTGTGTTCTGTTTATCATTAAACCACTCTTCTCTGATGGTCCTGATAGAGGACTGAGTAACTGTAAAGGCCAACGCCGTATCTGATGTTCGGCTGGAAATTGTTCTTCATGAACCTGTCGTAGTCTTCATCCTGGAAGATAAAGAAGATGGTGGGATAGGGATCGATGAAGATCCTGTCTGCGTTGTTGCAGATCCCCTGAAGGGCATTGGCAAATTCGTTTCTCTTCTTATAGGTTGCCTCAGCGGCCTCTGTTACCGGCCAGGGGGCTATGTAGTAGATCTTTGAAGTAGGGGAGATCATATTGATCTGGGCGGTGATGGCTTCCAGATTGGATGCATAAGCATCGCCGGTCTTGGCACTGAGAGGCTCATCCGGGTAGTAGATGTCGTATACGCCGAGAGCTATTACATAGACATCTGCAACGGGGATCTTATCCTTCTTGAGGAGAACATCTCCTGAAGTCCAGGTCTCCTTTGAGAAGTTGATGATGTCGCCTTCGATATAAGGCTTGAGAGGATCGTACCATGATACACCCCAGTTATTAGATCCACTGGTGATGCTGTCTCCGATAAAGCAGATGGACTTGCCGCTCTTAAGGTCCTCATAGAATTCAGAATCTCTGAGTTCGTTGTTCATATCTCCATAGAATTCAATCCTGAAGCTGTTGGAGAAGATCAGGGATCCTATCAGCGTCAATGTCAGTACGATAACGACCGTAACCCATATCTTTTCCTGTCTGGATAGTTCACGTTTTTCTTTCTTGTTAGCCATCTTTCCTGATAACCCCACTCATTTTGTGTTCACATTTTATCACATTTCGAAGTGAAATAATAAAGAAAATCTGTCATTTTCATCTGTTTTTTCCAAGCGGTCTTTTTGCGGTCGGTGGATGGAGCGGATTTGTGATACAATAATGGAGAATTTCGGAGGGACCCATGGATCTGATCAAAGTTTTTATCTGTGAAGACGAAAGTATAGTGCGCGAAGGTCTGCGTGATATGATCCCGTGGGAAAAATACGGATATGAGTTCGTAGGTGATGCTCCCGACGGTGAGATGGCTCTCCCCATGATAAGGAAACTGAAGCCGGATGTGCTCATTACCGATATCACCATGCCCTTTATGGACGGCCTTTCCCTGAGTAAGACCGTCTTGAGCGAACTTCCCAATATCAAGATCATAGTCATCAGCGGCTACAGCGATTTCGAGTATGCACGAAAAGCCATCGAGCTGGGAGTCGAGCAGTATCTTCTCAAGCCTGTTACCAAGGCGGATATGATCACGGCTCTTGAGGGAACCAGAAAGAAGATAAGCGAGGAGAATGAACAGAAGGACTACCTGAGACAGTATGAGCAGGAGTTCAAGAAGTTCGAGAGATTCTCCCACAGGGCCTTCTTTGAGAAACTGGTGGAAGGCTCCCTTTCCGTACAGGAGATATACGAGCAGGCCAACAAGCTCCATCTGGACCTTTCTGCCGATGAATATAACATAGTCATCTTTTCCATCAGGGACATACACCAGTCAACATATACAGATGATGCTTCAGTAGTTACGGAAAATCTACTGAACCATCTTCTCCAGTATCCGGACTACATTATCTTCAGATGTAATCTTCTGGCATATGCGGTCCTGATAAAAGGCGATTCCGAGAGCCTTCCCAGGCTTGAGGAGAAGTGCGTGGATCTCATCAGGAAGAGATGTGAAGAGACAGCCAATACCCTTGACTGGCATGTGGCAGTGGGTGTCAGGACCAACAGGCTCAGCGGCCTGTCCTCCTGTTATTCAGATGCCAACAGGGCTTTTGCCTACAGGCATATCTTCCCCAGCCAGCATATCTTTACGTCGGAACTTCTGAAGGAAGAGCAGTATGAGACTTCTGAAAATGATATCAACAAGATAGATGCAGGAAAGTTCGATCCGCTGATCATAAGATACTTTGTCCAGACAGGTACCCTTAATGAGGTGGAGACCTTTACCGATGAATATATCAGCAGCCTGGAAGGAGGAGAGCGTTCTATCCTTTTCCGTTATTACCTTCTGGTGAGCATAAGGGTAAATGTGGAACTTGCCCTCAAGGAGGCAGAGGTAGATCCCGAAGAGATCGCAAAGGGACTTCCCACCTTTGATATGAACATTAACGAGGCGGAAGTCAGAAACTACATGATCGATATCCTGAAGACAGGTATACAGATGAGGGAGCACGAAGCCCAGAAGCGTGGCAATGACATAATCGATACTGCCATCAAATATCTGGACCAGCATTTCTCTGATCCCGATATTTCCCTGGACGGGGTTGCCGAGGCCATCAATATCAGCTCCAATTATCTGAGTGCTCTCTTCAGTAACAAGGTGGGCCTTTCCTTTGTTGAGTACATCACTAAGAAGAGGATAGCAAAGGCAAAGCACCTGCTCAGGAATTCAAGTAAGAAATCAGGCGAGATAGCATACGAGATAGGATATAAGGACCCCAGGTATTTCTCCTTTGTATTCAAGAGACATCTGGGCTGTACTCCCAGCCAGTACCGTAACGGGGAAACCGAAGGATGAGGTTCTTTAAGGAGCGCTTTAATAAGAACACCGTACAGGGGAAGATGTACCGCCTCCTGCTTCAGATGTTCATTCCCATCGTAGGTATCCTCCTTATAATCTTCGCCATGATCGTTACCCGTAATATCATGTATGAATCGGTATCGGGCAACATCGTCAAGGCATCAGGCTTCAACCAGAACTTCAAGGATGATATAGATCTTCAGATGTATCTTTATGTCTCGGGAAGCAGCGACGAGATCCCCTGGGATGATGTTGCCGCAGCTAAATCCCTGGCGGAGGAACTTCTCAAGAATACCACCGATCCTGACAGCCGTAAGGCAATGAACAACGTTCTGGCGCTCTGCGATAACCTGAGTACCTATATGACCAGGATAGAACAGACCAAGTCCTATGACGAGAGGATGAAGCAGCTGGAGACTAACATCTACGGCATCACATCCCTTATCGAGGATTATATCTATTCCTATCTTTACTATGAGGCCGGCGAGATGGCCAGCATCCAGAGGCAGCTGGATTTCTGGATGACCATCGAGATTGCATTTATCGGCCTTGTAATGGTCATCATCACTCCCATCGTCCTGAGAAGGGCAGTGAGGCTCAGCAGGAGCATCACCGAACCCATCGTGGAGATGAATACCCGTGTAGAAGAGATCGGTGGGGGAGACCTTACAGCCCACACACCGGTGGAGACCGATGACGTGAGCCTGTCACTTCTGAGTTCCGGAATAGAGGACATGGCGGACAAGCTCAATAAGCAGATAGAACTCAACCGCCAGGAGCAGATAAAGCTCAGGGATATCGAGCTCTCACTTATCCAGGCCCAGATCAATCCCCATTTCCTTTATAACACTCTTGATGCCATCGTCTGGCTCATAGAGATCGGCAAGAACGACCAGGCGGAGCAGATGGTCACCAGCCTTTCCTCCTATTTCCGTTCCTTCCTCAGCGACGGTAAGGATATCGTTACCATCGGAGAGGAAAAGGAGCATATAAAGAGCTACCTGGAGATCCAGCAGGTGCGTTACAGGGATATCATGGAATATGAGATCAACATCGATCCTGAAATAGAGGGAAACAAGCTTCCTAAGATGACCCTGCAGCCTCTGGTGGAAAATGCTATCTATCATGGACTGAAGCCCAAGAGAGGTAAGGGTAGGATCATAGTTACCGGTGAGGCAGTGGATAACAAGATCATCCTCAAGGTGAGCGATACCGGACTTGGTATGAGCGAGGAGGAACTTCTGGAACTCAAGGAGAGGGTCCTGAGCGAAGATACCACCAGCTTCGGACTTACATCGGCATATAAGAGGCTCAAGCTCCTTTACGGGGATGAGTGTTCCTTTGATATCGAAAGTACTCCGGGAGAAAGCACATCCATCAAGATGAGCATCCCACGAAAGGCGGAGATAGATGATGAAACGATTCTTTAGTATTTTGCTCCTTGCTGCGTCAGTTGCTCTTTTCGGAGGATGCATCAGAGACGGTTCCGCTCCTGAGGAGGAAACGGAACTCTTCGTGGTGGGTTTTTCCCAGAGCGGATCAGAGTCGGACTGGAGACTTGCAAATACAGATTCCATGATAGAGACATTTACAGAGGACAAGGGATATGAACTTGTGGTGGAAAATGCCATGCAGCAGCAGGATAACCAGATAGCTGCCGTGAGGAGCTTCATCCTTGAGGGAGTAGACCTTATAGTCCTGGCTCCTGCCATGGAGGAAGGATGGGACACGGTACTTAAAGAGGTATATGATGCGGGTATCCCGGTCATCATCATGGACCGTTCCGTAAATGTAGGAAATAACAGTCTCTATCTTTCCAATGTGGGTTCTGATTTCCTGGGTCAGGGAAATAAGGCCGTGGAATGGCTGGATGAGCAGACAGCGGGGGAGGAACTGAAGATACTTCATCTTCAGGGCACCTACGGCACCACGGCGCAGCTTTTGAGAAGCCAGGCCCTGGAAGACGGGGTCGCCTCACACGATAACTGGGAATTTGCAGGTCAGATCTGCGGAGATTTCACAGAGGCCAAGGGATACGAGATAATGACGGAATTCCTTGAAGAAAACACGGATTTCAATGTCCTTTACAGCGAGAACGACAACATGACCTTCGGAGCCATAAGAGCCCTTGATGAAGCTGGCATAACATATGGTGAGGGGGGCCAGGTAAAGATCATTACTTTTGATGCCACATCCGCTGCTCTGCAGCTCTGCTTTGACGGAAAAGTGGATCTCTGTGTGGAGTGTAATCCCCTTCAGGGTCCCAGAGTGGAAGAACTGATCAGCCAGTACAGGAACGGGGAGGATATACCTAAGCAGGTATACATCGAAGAAGCCCTCTTTACTAAAGATGATCTTACCCAGGAGATAATAGACGGAAGGACTTATTAACTGCTCTTCCTGATATTAAGGGTCCACCTTAGATGCTTTCCCTGTCTTTTTGAAATGACCGCATCGGTAAGGGCGCTGCAGATATCTTTTTCGTCATGGGATATGGTGGTGATGCTGATGTCGCTCCTGGTTACATAGTAGCTGTCTCCCGGGGAGACTACAGCTATGTCTTCAGGAACTCTTATGTTCCTTCTTAGAAGTTCCTTTATCAGATGATATGCGATCTGATCGTTCTGGCAGATGACTGCATCCTTCCCGGGGAGGCATTCATCTATAAACTTCCGGAAGAGATCATCCATTCCTCCAAAGAGGCGTTTCTGGTCCGTGTACGAAAAGAGACGGAATCCGTTTTCGTCAAAGGGAAGGGAAAGATATGCACATGTCTCCATACAGCCCCTGTAGCAGGAAAGGCCGGCGGAATCATCTATGCGGAAAAGACCGGCGAGGTGTCTTCTGCCCCTTTCGGAAAGGTGGTGCACAAGAGAGGCGATGCCTTCCTCATGACCGCCCCCGACTACTATCTGACCATTGTCCTTAATGGGGTAGGAACGGTGGAAAAAGATGACGGTGGTCCCCTTCTCCGCGATCTTATCGATCAGAGAAGTGTTCGGGTTGGGGATCAGGTTGCAGAAGGGATCGATGATAACGGCACATGGATGGCTTTCCAGGACTTCCGACAGGATCTCCCTTTCCTTTGAAACAGATCCGGAAGTGCTCCTGCAGGTAAGCACATATCCTTTGGAAACAAGATCTTTCTTAAGTTGTGATAATAAAGAAGGATATATATATTCATCTTCATCAACAGTGATAAAGAACACCTTGTTGTCAGGGGCATCTATCATGTCTGCTATATATGACCCTGATCCCCTGCGCTTAACGATAAGGCCTTTTCTTCCCAGTACTTCAAGGGCGAGCCTTATGGTCTGACGGCTGCAGGAATACATGGAACACAGCTCGCCTTCAGAAGGGAGCCTGCTGTCTCCTTCTGCTTTCATCTTCTTGATGCGTAACTCGAGATCGTTTGCAATGGTCAGGTATTTTGATGCCATGGTCTTTCTCCTGAAAAAGGCTTTTACGGCATGTGTTCTCTTACTTGCCGCCATTATATCCCATAAGCAGGTGATACCTGGTTGATTATCTTATCATCATTTGCAGAGGGGGATTATTTTGTGTTGGTTTTTTTACCGTATTATTTATGACACGAGTGATTTTTCCCACCTCCGGCTTTTCGCATGGTCAAAGTGTCAATGGTTTTTTACGGATAATAAAAGGGACGGTCGTAAGATATTCAACAACAAATCGTAAGATATTCAACATTTTCTCCTGAAAAGAGTTCTTTCGCCAAAGATCTGTACTTGATTTTTTGCTGGTTTGGAAAGTTGTATTTATGCAGTTTAACCATTCTCAATACCCCTTACGAAGAATCATTGAAAGGGTTTTTGAAAATGTGTTTACTTGGGGCAGAAACACAGGGAGGGCCTGTGTTATGAAAACCCAATATCCTAAACAAGGAAGAAAGAGGCAAAAAAATGAAGAGATTAATGAAGATCTTAGTTTCAACAGTTCTCGTTGCATCACTCGGTCTTGCTGCTTGTTCTTGCGCAGCAAAGGGCGGCGAAGAAGACAGCGGTCTCATCAAGGTTGGTATCATCAACAACGATCCCAACGAGTCCGGTTATCGTACAGCTAACGACAGAGACATGAAGAACACCTTCACAGAAGAGAACGGATATGATGCATCATTCTATTACAGCCTGAAGAATGAGGATCAGATCGCTGCAGCTCAGCAGTTCATCCAGGATGAAGTTGATTATCTTCTTATTTCCGCAGCTGGTACATCCGGTTGGGATTCCGTACTCCAGGAAGCTCAGGATGCAGGCATCAAGGTTATCCTCTTCGATAGAACTATCGATGCAGACGAGAGCCTTTATGAAGCTTCTATCGTATCCGACATGGCTCAGGAAGGCCAGCAGACAGTTGATTGGCTCGCTTCCCAGAACCTTGACGAGTACAACATCATCCACATCCAGGGCGTTATGGGTTCCGCAGCTCAGATCGGCCGTACAGGCGCTCTTGACGAGATGGTAGCAGCTAATGACAACTGGAACATCGTAACACAGCAGACAGCAGAGTGGAACGCAGAGAACGCTCAGCAGATCGTTCAGTCTGTTATCGACTCCGGCGAGTCCTTCAACGTAATCTACGCTGAGAACGACGATATGGCTAAGGGTGCTGTTCAGGCTCTCGACGCAGCTAACATCTCTCACGGTGTAGGCGGCGACGTTATCATCATCGGTTTCGACTGCAACACATGGGCTCTTGAGGAACTCCTTGCAGGTAACTGGAACTATGATCAGCAGTGCAATCCTTTCCAGGCTGAGTACATCGACAACATCATCCAGAATGGTGCTACACAGAAGGTAGTCATCATGGAAGAGCAGGGCTTCGATGCTACAACTATCACTCAGGAAGACGTAGATAACTACGGTATCTGATCTGACTGATCTTTAGAACAAATATTGAGTAACCACAGATGAATGTGCGGTGCGTGTTTCATCGCACCGCACATTCTTTTTACTACAGGAGGCGGAAAAGATGGAAAAAGGCGCTGTATTGGAAATGCGCGGTATCTGTAAATACTTTCCCGGTGTAAGAGCTCTCGAACAGGTAGACTTCACTTTAAGGGAAGGCGAGATACATGCTCTCATGGGAGAGAACGGTGCAGGAAAGTCGACACTTATCAAGGTCCTCACCGGCGTATATCCCAAAGACGGAGGAAATATACATCTTGCAGGGTCAGATAATGAAGTTAATATCCGTTCTCCTCAGGACGCCCAGAACCTGGGTATTGCAACGGTCTATCAGGAGATCACTCTCTGCCCTAACCTGACCGTAGCAGAAAATATGTATATAGGAAGGACAAAGGGTTCCTTCACCAACTGGAAAAAGATAAATGAGGATGCGGGCAAGCTCCTTGAATCGCTTGCTATTCCCGCACTCCCCACACAGCAGCTGGGAAGCTGCTCCATCGCAGTCCAGCAGATGGTTGCGATAGCACGTGCGGTCGACATGGATTGTAAGGTCCTGATCCTTGACGAACCCACATCATCCCTCGACGAACAGGAAGTAGAAAAACTGTTCAAGCTCATGAGAGCTCTCAAGGAAAAGGGCGTAGGTATCATCTTCGTTACCCATTTCCTGGAGCAGGTATATGAAGTATGTGACCGTATCACCGTTCTCCGTGACGGAAAGCTGGTGGGCGAATACATCATTGAGGACCTTCCACGTGTGCAGCTCGTATCCAAGATGCTCGGTAAGGATTTTGACGACATGGCGGATATCAAGAGCGAATCTGACACAGAAAAGATCGATTATAACAGCACCCCTGTCTATGAGGCCCATGACCTGGCCGGTACCACGGGAATCAAGCCTTTCGATTTCTCCATACACAAGGGAGAGGTCAACGGATTCACTGGACTTTTGGGCTCAGGCAGAAGTGAGTGCGTTCGCGCCATCTTCGGCGCAGATAAAGTAACGGGAGGAACAGTTAAGATCGACGGCAAGACCGTCAAGATCAACAAGCCCCTTGATGCCATGAAGAACGGCATCAGTTACCTCCCTGAAGACAGGAAGCGCGACGGGATAGTGGGAGACCTTTCAGTAAGGGAGAACATTATCCTTGCGCTTCAGGTCATGAAAGGTTTCTTCAGGCCTTTCAGCCGTGCACAGGCCGAGGCCTTTGCAGACGAATATATCAAGCTTCTTAATATCAAGACGGCTTCATCTGATACTCCCATCAAATCCCTGTCGGGTGGTAATCAGCAGAAGGTCATCCTTGCAAGATGGCTCCTGGCCAATCCCAAGTATCTCCTTCTTGATGAGCCTACGAGAGGTATCGATATCGGAACAAAAGTTGAGATACAGAAGCTTGTATTGAAACTCGCATCCGAAGGAAAGAGCGTAACGTTTATTTCCTCCGAGATAGACGAGATGATCAGGACCTGTTCCAGACTGGTCGTCATGCGTGACGGTAAGGTCGTCGGAGAACTAAAGGGTGACGATCTTAACCAGAATAAGATAATGGCGACCATCGCAGGAGGTGAATCCAAATGACATCATCAGATAAGTTGAAATTGAAGAAGAACGTAAGCGTTGGCGGCTTCTTCAATAAGCTGATCCATCAGCAGATATTTATCCCGCTGGCAGCACTGTTCCTGCTGATCATATTTAACCTCATAGCAGATCCCAGTTTCTTTAAGATCTCCATGGGTGAGAGTGCAAACGGATATAATGTCCTTTCCGGATATCTCATCACCATCATAGACAGAGCTTCAGAGCTGGCTATCCTCGCCATAGGAATGACTCTCGTTACATCAGCTTCCGGCGGACAGGATATCAGTGTCGGTTCCGCCATCGCTATTGCGGGAAGCGTCATCCTGAGAGTCCTCTGCGGAACGAATTCAAGACCCGACCATATGCAGGCTCCCGTCATCGTGGCATTCCTCGTATGCTGCCTGGTGGCAATGCTCTTCGGCGCATTTAACGGAGTCCTGGTATCCTACTTTAAGATACAGCCCATGGTTGCGACCCTTATCCTGTTTACAGCAGGAAGATCCATCGCAGCCTGGATCAACAACAATGAGCTTCCCGTTATCAGCGATCCTGAGTTCGCATATTACGGAAACTTCATCCCCGGGATCCCCATCCCCACACCGGTATTTATCACCATCGCATGTATCATCGTGATAGCACTTGTACTGAAGTTCACGAACCTGAGACTCTATTCCCAGTCCGTAGGTATCAATGCTGATTCCTCCAGGCTCAACGGTATCAATCCCCAGGTCGTTAAGCTCATCACTTTCGTCATCCTTGGTCTCTGCGTTGCAGTTGCAGGATTTATCAAGGTAAGCCGTCTTTCTACCATCAACTATTCAGTTGTTGCCAAGGATATCGAGATGGATGCCATCCTGGCTGTTGCCCTGGGAGGCAACGCACTGAGCGGCGGTAAGTTCAACATGACAGCATCTATCATCGGTGCATACGTAATCCAGTTCCTGACCACAACACTCTTTAAGTTCAACGTAAGTTCAACAGCTATAGCTGCTTATAAGGCAGTAGTAGTCATCATCCTCGTTGTACTCAGTGCACCCATCGTCCGCGAGAAGCTGGGTAAGTTCAAGGAAAAGGTATTACCTTCAAAAACAGCAAAGGAGGCAGCTTGATATGTCAGTCGTAAACACATCGAACAAATTGAGAAAAAAGGCTGCTCTTACCGATACTGCCATCCTTCTCATGATCACTATCATCGTATTCGTGGTGATGTATATCTGTGCAGTAGTCTTCATAGGAAAAGGCTTTGCAAAGCCCCAGTCCTTCCTTAACATCCTTAATGAGAACGCCGCTCTTATCATCCTTTCCTGCGGCATGAGCCTTGTAATGATCACCGGCGGTATCGATATCTCCGTAGGCCAGGTAACTGCTCTTGTTTGTATGGCCTGTGCCGTGCATCTGGATTTCCACGGAGGAAACGTTGTCACCTCCCTTCTTATCGCTCTCGGCATCGGACTGGCCTTCGGTCTTGTCCAGGGATTCCTGGTAGCTTACCTTAACATCCAGCCCTTCATAGTCACCCTGGCGGGACTGTTCTTCGCTAAAGGTATGACCACCATAATAAATGCCACACAGTTCAATGTAGAAAATGCAGAGTTCCAGGCGCTCAAAGCCGTAAGGATCACTGTTCCCGGACTGGGCTCCACAAACAAGGCCGGCAAGTATGTTCCCGCCCATGTTGAGATCGGAGTCATCGTGGCACTCCTTGTAGTCATCGTCCTTTTCGTTATTCTCAGATGGACAAAGCTCGGCCGTAACTTCTACGCAGTAGGCGGTAACAACCAGAGCGCCAACATGCTGGGTATCGATGTAAGGTTCACAAAGTTCATGGCACACCTTCTCTGCGGTCTCTGTGCAGGTATCGGAGGATTCGTTTACTTCATGCACGTAGGATCCGGATCTCCTTCCCATGCCAGCGGCGCTGAGATGAATGCCATCGCATCTTCCATCATCGGAGGAACGATGCTGACAGGCGGTGTCGGAAATATCGCAGGAACACTCTTCGGCGTTCTTTCCCTAAGCACCATCAAGCAGATCGTTGCTTCCCTCGGACTCGACGAGGCATGGTGGACAAATATTACAGTTGCAGCAATGCTCTGCATCTTCCTTCTTGTCCAGAGCGTTATCCTTTCCAGGAAGAACAAGAAGTAATATAAGACGTTTGAGTTGTTGGTTGTTTGATTGGGTACGGGAGGCAGGTCCCGGAAAGTACAGCCGGGACCTGTTCTTTCCCGTATAATAGAAGACAGCCGGCGGCATAAAAATACAGCAGCCCTAAAGGAGGATCAAGGATGGAATTAAAGAATACTGCCCTTGGAATAGAACTCGGATCGACCAGGATAAAAGCGGTCCTTATAGACAAGGATCATATACCCGTAGCATCAGGGGAATTCGAGTGGGAAAACAAGCTTGTTGACGGTATCTGGACATATTCTACAGACCTGATCCACGAAGGTATCCAGAGCTGTTTTTCAAGTCTCAAGGAAGACGTGATGAAAAGATACGGCCAGAAGCTGGATACAGTTGGAGCCATCGGTATCTCCGCCATGATGCACGGATACCTTCCCTTCGACAAAGAGGGAAACCAGCTGGCAGCTTTCCGCACCTGGAGAAATACCATCACGGGAGAAGCTGCAGAGAAGCTTACTGATCTTTTCGGATTCAACATCCCCCAGCGCTGGAGCATCGCCCACCTCTATCAGGCATTCCTGAACAAGGAGGACCATGTTAAGGATATCGATTTCCTCACTACTCTTGCAGGTTATATCCACCGTCGCCTTACAGGCGAGAAGGTCATGGGCGTGGGAGAGGCATCCGGAATGTTCCCCATAGACAGTGACACCGGAGACTACAGGGAGGACCTGGTGGAGAAGTTCGATTCCCTTACCGGAATGGATCTTAGGAGCATCCTTCCCAGAGTATTATCAGCAGGTGAATATGCAGGCGTTCTGACTTCTCAGGGTGCACTGTTCCTTGACCCCACAGGAGACCTTAAGCCCGGCATCCCCGTTGCTCCCTGCGAAGGAGATGCAGGAACGGGAATGGTAGCTACAAACTCTGTACGAGTCCGCACGGGAAATGTCAGTGCCGGCACATCGGATTTTGCCATGATCGTTGTTGATCACGACCTCGGTGTACACCGTGAGATAGATATGGTAACCACACCAGACGGTGCTCCCGTTGCCATGGTCCACTGTAATAACTGTACTTCAGACATAAATGCCTGGGTAAACCTTTTCGGAGAGTTTGGAGAGCTCATGGGTTTCAAGGCCGATAAAGGAGAGCTGTTTACAAAGCTCTTCAAGATAGCCCTGGAAGGCGACCCTGACTGCGGCGGACTCATGTCCTTTAACTATTTCTCCGGAGAGGGCGTAACTGATCTGGACGAGGGCCGTCCCGTATTCCTCAGGACTCCCGACAGCAGTTTTACCCTTGCCAACTTTATGAGGACACATCTTCTTTCCGCTCTTGCTACCCTCAAGATCGGAATGGATATCCTTCAGGAAACAGAGAATGTCACCATCGATAAGCTCTACGGCCACGGCGGATTCTTTAAGACTCCTGAAGTTGGACAGAAGATGCTCTCTGCAGCAGTGGATGCTCCCGTTTCCGTAATGGAGACTGCAGGTGAGGGCGGACCTTACGGTATGGCACTCCTGGCAGGATATATGATCTGGAAGGAAGAGGGCGAGCTTCTTCCCGACTATCTTGATAACAGCGTCTTTTCTGATTCAAAGAGCTCTACTATAATGGCAGACGAAAAAGATGTTCTGGGCTTCAGATCATTCCTGTCAAAGTATAAGGATGCTCTCAAGGTCGAGAAGACTGCCACGGAGGTATATTAAATGCTGGAAGAACTTAAGAAGACCGTATGCGAAGCGAACCTGCTTCTTCCCAAGTACGGACTTGTTACATTTACCTGGGGAAATGTCAGCGGCATCGACCGCGAAAAGGGCCTGGTGGTCATCAAACCCTCAGGAGTTGAATATGACAATATGACACCCGACGACATGGTCGTCGTAGATCTGGAGGGCAACACCGTGGAGGGTAAATGGAAACCCTCCAGCGACACGGCTACACATGTGGTCCTCTATAATAACTTTCCGACCATAGGAGGAGTTGTGCATACGCATTCCCGCTGGGCAACAAGTTTTGCCCAGGCGGGACATGCGATCCCCTGCATGGGTACTACCCAGGGAGACTACTTTTACGGAGATATACCATGTACACGCCTGATGACTGAAGAAGAGATCAAGGGCGAGTACGAAAAGGAGACCGGAAACGTGATAGTGGAGACCTTTAAGGATAAGGATCCCGCTTCCATCCCCGGTGTTCTCGTAAATTCCCACGGACCCTTTGTCTGGGGAACGGATGCCATGAATGCGGTACATAATTCCGTTGTCATGGAGGAAGTGGCATTTATGGACTACCACGCCATGATGCTGGAGCCCGGCCGCGGATCCATGCAGCAGGTCCTCCTGGATAAGCACTATCTCAGGAAGCATGGTGCCAACGCTTATTACGGACAGAACTGATCCAAGTAATACCTTTTAATGACACTGAGGGCTCTCCATAAGGAGGGCCCCTTTGTCCGGTATCAAAAAAGTACGTGAAAAGTATCGTTCTGATACCCCAAAACGTACTTTTTCGATACTTTTTGAAAAAGTACCTGAAAAGTATCATTCTGACACCTGAAAACGTACTTTTTCGATACTTTTCCATGATGTAAGATTGGATATTGAAGAACAGAATAAAAAAAGTGAACCTTTTCTTTTCTGGTGACAATATTTAATTGAAAGCCCATTGTGCACATAAGCTTTCCGGGAGGAGCAGGACTTAAGGTATGGAAGTAATTGAAAGGATGATCCGGGAGTACGGAAAAGATATCTATTCTTTCTGTATATATCTCACGGGAAGCCGTGATCTCGCGGATGACCTCTATCAACAGACATTTCTCACCGCCATCGAAAAGGGGGATATCGATCCGGATAACAATCCGAGATCATATCTTCTGGGGATAGCGGTGAACTTAAGGAACAATCAGAGAAGAAAGCTCCTCTTCAGAAGAAACAGGGAATATCTGGAAAGTGATGATGTCTATGATGTTATCTCAAACATCAGTGACGGGAATGAGAACATGGGAGACGAACTGGAAAGAAAAGAGCGGAATAAGGAGATAAGAAAGGGTGTGGCCCTCCTTCCTGAGAAGCTCAGGCAGGTGGTCATCATGTACTACACCGAGGATCTGCCTGTGGCAGAGATAGCCTCCATCCTGAATATCTCGGAAGGCACTGTTAAGAGCAGGCTCTCCAATGCGCGAAAAAAACTGAAAGAAAGGCTGATCCGTTATGAAGCGATTTGATGACAATGAATTTGATAACATGATCCGCGAAGCGATCGGCCCGGAATTCGAACCAGGTGAAGACCTCAACAGAAATGTGATCTACGAGGGGGCTAAGCTGAAGATCGGTGAAGGGAAAAAGGCCCATGTAAGAAAAGGACTTAAGGCATCCCCCGCACTTATCGCGCTGCTTATGACGGTGATCATCGGCGGATCCGTGGGAGCCATGGCTGCAAGCGGTGTGTTTAACGGACTTTTTGTAACGGAGCATGGGATAACGGTGGGTGACGGATCCTATGTTAATGATGATGATCTTGCAAACATCGATCCCACCGAGACAGCAAGTCCCGGATATGTTACGACATATACCCATTACGATACCTACGAAGAGGCAAGAGAGGCCCTCGGAATAGGTTTTGAGTTTACAGAGGTATATGAGCCGAAGTGGGAGATCGAGTGTTCTGTGACTGAAGGTCCCGACCTGGTAATAACAGGGATCGCAGGATTCTTCCGTTATGGAAGCGGAGAGTTTTATTTATACTACGATGAGATGACGGGTAATATCGCAGAGGACTGCAATAATACGGTGATCGTAAATGGAACGGACAATGTCAGGGAGTATGTATCATCTTCCGGTTATACATATACTCTGGTGGACGAGAGCACTGCAGAAGTCCCCACGACTTTTGTAGTCATTCCTTTCGAGAACAGGAGCATCACAGGTTATTTGAGGTTTACGGGATTAAGTGACGAGGAGATCCACGAGATACTGGACACCTTGATCATGGAAGAAAACTAAGTTCCTAAAGGAGAAAAATATGAAAAGAAAGATCATGCCGGTAATACCGGCTCTGGTATCGGTCGCTCTTTTTGCGGCAGGATGCTCAGCAGAAAAGGCAGAAAAGATAATAGAAACCTATGTGGATGAAACGGAACTGACTGTAGTTTCGGAAGAGGAAACAGAAGAGACGGAGGCAGATGAGACAGTCTTAACAACAGTCGAGACGACTGAAACTTCCGCCGCAGGCACAGTCCCGACAAGGCCTGCGTCAACACCTGTGCCGACAGCAGCCCCAGGGACAACGGTAAACAACACTGCTTCATCCGGCAGTGATGAAGATGATCCGGATCCTACGCCGAAGCCAACTTCCACACCGGCTCCTACTGTGAAGCCCACATCCACACCAACCCCTACGCCGAAGCCCACATCTACACCTGCCCCTTCTCCGGTAGAAGAGCCTGAAGATGACGAATATGTTTTCTCAGGCAGAGCGGATGAGACTGTCACTATTACGGAAGACTGTTACTACGAGGGAGACGGATTTGTCCTTTATATCGAGAAGGGTTCTGTGCTCCCGGGTAATACAGCCAAAATGGTGGATGAGGCTATGGATGATCTGGAAGATGTTCTGGGATTATCATTCGACACCGATTGGGAACTGGATGAGGACGACTGGAGAGATGTATATTTCGACGGTAAGTTCCAGGATATCAACACAGATCTGGACAAGGTCACTGTGATCATCTGTCACGACACGGGAAGTGGATATATTGAGTGGGCATGGCATAACGAACTCATGCTCTTTGATACGGATTTCTCCACCTCTTACTTCTCCACCGTAGCCCATGAACTGGCACATGTCCTGACCTTCAGACAGTGCCCTGACCTGGGACAGACCCTGGAAGAAGGAATAGCAGTTTATGCCGGATATACAGTGGCAAGTCAGAACGGGTATGAGGACTGGTCCATGATCCAGTTTGTCGAAGGGGGCGGACATAGCTGCGGCTACGACAGCAGTGCCATCCTGGATGATCCTGAAGGAGAGTTCATAAATACCAATGAAGCCCAGAGAAGTGCCGAGCAGATACACTACCAGTATGGTGTCAGGTTTATAGTCTTCCTGATGCAGACTTATGGCGATGATATATTATCAGACATCTGTGAGGCTGCCAGGGATTCGGATCTTGATCATTTAGACACAGATGCCTTGATAGAGATCATAAAGGAAACGACATCTGATGATGTCTTTACGGAATTCGCCCAGTGGCTCCCGCAGGGATGGACCGACTATTCTGAGGAATGTATTGAATATATGGGTGCCTGAACCGGAAGACCCCGCAGGATCATCTGCGGGGTCTTTCTTATCATGTTCTTCTCTGATGGTCACCGAGGAGGACCGCATAACTGTACAGACCCACGCCGCGCCTCATATTGGGATGAACGGTATCGTTCATATATTCGGTGACATCCTCCTTATCAAGGACGGATCTGATGACCGGTACCGGGTCTATAAAGATCCTGTCATCTCCGGTACACCACTCTTCCAGAGCTCTGCTGTATTCGTCCCTTCTGTCCAGTATCTCCTCCGGAAGATCTATAAGGATCCAGGGGGCAATATAATAGATCCTGGCTCCGGGGGATGTTGAGATAAGGGCATCCGATAATTCCTCGAGACATGACGCATATTCTTCGCCGGAAGAGGCGCTCATCGCGTCATCGGGATAGAGGACATCATTGACGCCTATGGCTATGACATAGATGTCTGCGGCGGGGATCTCATCTTTTCTTTCTATCAGATCGCCGGTGGTCCATCCGCTGTGGGAGAAGTTTATGATCTCGCCGCTGATGTAAGGCTTTAAGGGATCATACCAGGTGACACCCCATATCATAGATCCTTCAGTAATGCTGTCGCCTATGAAACAGAAGGACTTTCCGCTCTGCATGTCCTCATACAGATCACTGTCTCTTAATTCATCAGTCATATCGCCATAAAACTCTTTTCTCGCATATTTCGGCCATGTGGCCACATAGAATAAAATGGCAGACAGGACGATCAGGACGACGGCCAGTAAGACCGGCAATATCCGTACAGATCTTTTATCTTTTTGTTTCTGTGTTCCAGCCATATAGATCCCCCGTCTGCTACAAGTAAATGATAACACACGAGGGAAGACAGAGGATCAGTCCTTCTTTACTACAGTTCCTCTGGAGCCGTCTACTTCGATGATGTCGCCGGTCTTAAGGACGGTGGTGGCATTGCCGCATCCCACCACTGCCGGAATACCGAACTCCCTTGCCACGATGGCAGCGTGGGAGAGGGGGGCACCTATGTCGGTGATGATGGCTGAGACCTTGGGGAAGGCCAGGGTCCATCCGATGTTTGTGGCGACGGTGACGAGGATCTCTCCCTTTTCGATCTGGTCTATCTCATCCGGGGAATTGATGACACGCACCTTACCTGTTACCACACCTGCCGCTCCGGGAAAGCCCTTTACGTCGCAGGAAATATCACCTTCCTCCGTCTTCTGATCCTCAGCGAAAAAGTCACTCCTTCGGGCAGGATCCTCTGTCCAGCTGTCGGGATCGAACCTTCCAAGGATAAGGTTGGGGAAGGCGGGATATTCAAGATATCTGTCATATGTCTTCTTACGTCCGGGGATAAAGCTGGTGGACGACTTGTCGCCCCTGAGAACATCGAAGAGTTCAGTAAAGGTAAGGAAGAATATATCATCGCCGAGTCCGTTGATCTTTCCTGCCCTGAGGATAAACTCCCTGAAGGCGGAGAAGAGCCAGACACCTTTGCTCCTTATATCCTCCCTGAATTCATTTGCATGGGCAAACTTTGAGATCTCCTTATCTATCCACTTGCTCTTTGAAGGATAGAGGGACTTGAACTCGTCCAGGGCTTCATCGAAAAGTCCTTTCTGCCTGTCCAGCATTCCATGAAGGTCGGTACCGCTCTTTTTGTGTTCCTCTATGACGTTGTCCGGGAAGGCGGGATCTTCGTAGGGACGGGGAGCCATGAGCTCCATCTCGTTCACCGATCGCTGTCCGCAGGATCTTATATATTCCTCCCTGGTGATCCTTCCCTCGATAACATCCTCCAGGAGAAGGAGGGGCTTCATGCAGTCGATGACGCCAAGTGAACCTCCCAGGAGCCTGTTGGCCATATCGCTTCCGGCGATCTTTGTGATCTTTTTACGGGAACTGAAAAGGGGGACCATTGATGTTCCGCAGGTTCCGAGTATTGCAGCAAAACAGTTCTTGAGGTCCGGGATAAGCTTTTTCTCCCACAGGGAAAACAGAGAGTCATTATCTGAGATCTTGTGAATCTCTTCGATGGTCCTTCTGCAGATATCAGGCATATCCCGTACCATTTCGATCTTTTCTTTTTTTGTGAGCTTTGTCTTTTCCTTCGGGAAAAAGAGGCCCTTGAGCTGTTTCAGGAAACCTTTTTTGTCGAAGGGGGAAAGGGGGACTTTTGTTCCTTCGGGAATATTGCCCACAAGATCTTTTATCGATTCGAAGGCTTTTTCCTCAGAGCTTCCGAAGGCCACGATGGCGGAACACATGACGGATATGTTCATATAGGGCTGGCCGCAGATATTATCCAGCCAGTCGGGAAGAGCCAGAAAGCCGTTGATCATCTCCAGTACACTGAAGGTCATGGGAGATACGGGCTTCATAAATATCTCCCCCACGTTTGTCCTTGTGAGGAGCTTATAACCTGATCTTGTTCCGTTTATGTCATAGCTGTCCATATTGAGCCTCTGAAGGGTCGTTATTGGACGGGCCTGGAGGATAAAGAGTTTCCTGTCAGAGATGGCCCATTCGATATCCATGGGCATACCGTAGAGATGTCTGATGGCAAGGGATGCCTTGAGAAGCTTTTTTGAATAACGGCTGAGTTCCGGGTTTCCTTCGTAAGTCCCCCTGATCGCATCTATTGTAAAGGCTTCCGCATTTGAAGATCCTGAGACCAGCTGTTCTCCTTCGCCTCTTACGTAATTTCCGACGACTTTTCTGTCTTTTCCGGTGATCACGTCGGAGGTGAAGATAACACCTGCGAACTGAGGTCTGACAAACCTCTGGATAATGATGCCGATCCCTTCATCATCCTGGGAGAAACTCTCCTCATATCCTTTTACACGGTTGCTTCCTATGGAGTCACAGACCTTTTTTACCGCATCGATGATACCATCCGCCGGCACGTCTGTTATGGTCTCGTACTGGCCTGCAAAGGAAGCCTTTTCACCGTCCTCGTTAATGGCGGAGGAACGTACTGCATAAGTATGGTCCTTGCTGAGGGAGGAGACAGCTGCTGTTATCTCTTCCGCGGCGCCGTCCAGGATCTTTCCGTTTTCGAAGGCATCGGCCGTGATCACATATCCTTCAGGAATGGAGAGCTTTGACCCGTTCATCATACAGTTCAGGGACTTTGCCTTTCCGCCGGTAAGTCCGATCCGGTGGGAAGGTATATCTTTTAATGGAAAAACATATCTCATATAAGTACTCATCCCTGGAGAAGAAGATCGATCCTCATGTCCACATATCTTCGAAGCTGCACGGGATCATCAAGATCTATACCGAAGTCTTTCTTTATGTCGTCTTTTCTATAGATGATCAGCTGCATCATGGTGGAGAGCTCGTAGGCAATGAGCTTACATTTCTCTTCAGTCTTCCTGCCCCCGAAATGCTCCATGACATATCTGAAGCTGAAGGACTCTTTTCCAAGATCACGCTTAAAGAGGATGTATCCTGTTATAGCTTTCGTGAACTTGTAGTTTTTTATGAGACAGGATGCCACCAGGAAATGGATCTCCTTCAGAAGATCTATGGGAGCTATGTCTGAATCGATGAGGTCCTGGATCTTCTTCTCGTTCATAAATCCCAGGTATTCCTTCATGAATACACTGTAGATCAGATCCTCTCTCGATCCGAAGCAGTAGTTGATCATGGAGGGTTTTGTTCCCGCTCTGGCTGCTATCTCCCTGGATGTTACCTGCAGGGGATCCTCCATCTCCTCCATAAGCTGAAAAGTTGCCTCAAGGAGTCTTTCTTTTGTCAGTTGGAGCTTATCATCTTTATTCATATCCACCTCTTATTGAACGCGTTCAATCATGATGATAACACAGGTGATCCCCGTCTGCAATAGATGGAGGAAAATCGTGGTATCATATAGGAATGAAAGAGATTATCAAAGCAGTAGTATTTGATCTTGACGGGACTTTGACCGATACCGAGAAAGTCTATCTTAAGGCGTGGCCTGAAGCCCTCCGTCATTTCGGCTGGGAATGTCCCGATGATATAGCCCTGGAGCTCCGTTCCCTGGGAAGGCCGTATGCGCCTGAGAAGTTCAGGGAGTGGTATGGTGATGATTTTGATTATCCCACGGTCAGGGAATACAGGAAAAGACTGGTGGCTGAGGCACTCAAGGACGGGATCCCACTTAAGCCCGGAGCCGTTGAGATATTGAAGTGGCTCAGAAGTAAAGGGATCATCACAGCCATAGCCACATCAAATGATATGGAAAGAACAGTAAGCTATCTTGAGAGGATCGGTCTTTCGGACTGCTTCGATAAGATAGCCTGCGCCGATATGGTCAAGTTCGGGAAGCCGGCTCCGGACATATACGCGGAAGCATGCAGAAAGATCGGGACGAGGCCTGAGGAGACAGTGGCGGTGGAGGATTCCCCCAACGGCATAATGAGCGCCTACAGGGCAGGTCTTAAGGCTGTTATGATCCCGGATCTGACAGAACCTGATGAGGAGCTTTCAAAGATGCTCTATGCAAGGCTCGACTGTCTCATGGATATAAAAGGATTATTCTCTGATGAAAGGGTAGTATAATCACCATATGACTGCTCAAAAGAAGAACATCATATTATTAACTTCTGCGGCCATCTTCCTGGCGGCCGTATATCTGATCTTAGTCTTTTTATTCCCCAGGCTGCCTATCTGGTCAGTCAGGACATATGATAAGGATGAGACTCCCAAGGAAGAAGTCACCGTCACCGGGGGACAGGTATTTACCAGGGAGTTTGACATGCCCTATGACTACTTAAGTGACGTGGAGATAATCTGGAGTTCATATGATACTGTTACCGGTATTGACGGAACGCTGGAAGTAACTGACAGCAACGGTAATATCATTGCCGGAAAGAACATCACCTCCAACTTTGACTCCAATATCAGCAGGAACTGTATCCATGTATCCAAAGGCGAAAAGTGTCGGCTTACAGTCACTATCAATGATGTAAAGGGACCTGATACCGGCCTGGTAGTAAAGTCTGCCGATATGACTCCCTGTATGGTCATAAAGGGACATAACGAGGGAGCCCGGATGAAGTCCTTCTTCGGCCTTATCTATCTTTTCTCATCCATGGCATTTCTACTTCTTCTTTATTCCTGTATCACCAACGACGGAAGAAAAAGTCTTTATGAGAAGATAGCCCTGGGATGCATCATAATAGTATCAACTCTCTGTTTCAGCCAGTGGTTCGATCTTCTTATGATCATGAAAGGGGCCCTGATGATCGACAGCTCCATAAAGCACGGACAGTTCTTCAGCTACTACGATTATTCATATATGAATGCGCTGGCAGACAACAGTTCACTGGAAGGATTCGGATTTAATTACGATTTTTTCCTGATGGCTCCTGTGGCCCTTCTTCTGTTGCCCTGCTCCTTCTTTATAGACTTCAACAATATAGGAAACAGCGGCTGGTTTATTATGCTGGTATTGATGTCAGTAGCCCTGTTCCTTCTTATCCTTCTGTCCGCCCGTTACATAGTAAAGATCGGAAAGGTCTGCGGCATGTCTGATAAGCAGTCGGAGGCGGCAAAGAAGATGTTTATGTTCTCGCCTCTTCTTATCTACATCACCTTCTTCTACGGACAGATCGACATCCTTTATATCGCAGTATTCCTTATAGCTCTTTATTTCTATTTCAAGGGACAGATGAAGGTCTTCACGTTACTGATGTCTGTTTCCATAGCCATGAAGATGCTTCCCCTTCTTGCATTTATCCCTCTTATCCTTCTCGTAAGGAAAGACATAAGATATATCATCAATCATTTCATCCTTGTAATGGTATGTCCTCTTATATCCCTGCTGTTCTTTAAGCATGGCTACGGATATGATTCCATCATGTCCATTATGGATGCCAGATATTCTTTTACGGACAAGCTTTTTGAGACAAAGATAGGAGCACATATTTCCGTGTTCATCCTTCTTTATGTCCTTATCTGTATCTACGCTTACCTGAAGAAGGGTGCGGAGTTCTCGTCCCTGTCACTTCTTAAGGGTGCCATGACTCTGGTGTTCCTTGTTTTCGCCGACCTTACCCTGTTCACGGCTTTCCATACCCAGTGGCTCATCCCCCTGGTAGTATCCATCTCTTTCCTGGTGGCTCTGGATATAAAAGACAGGGGTCCGGTGATCCTGGGCTTTTTGACGGAAGTCTTTGTGATCCTTCTTTCCCTTACATTTGTAGGTACTACTTATATGGTCAATTACGGAGTCCTTCCCTTTGTTACCTGGCACCAGTTTGGGGGCGTAACAGTGGAAAGGGTCTTCGAAAATATATCCCCCCTTCTTACGGATGGTATCCACACCATAATGGCGGCAGTGATCATCGCCCTTTCATTTATCCTTCTGAGGGATAAGAAGACAAAGGAGAACCAGTTGCCTGAAAAAGTGGCAGATGGTGCAGTTACCATGCGCGTATTCTTTATGTATGGTATCGTGGTCTTCTTCCTCTGGTGCTACTGGTATATCGGCTGATCCAGGGAGCGGAATGAGATTTAACAGGATATTCATCCTCTTGACCGGTTCATAGTCTTATAATAAAAGCATAAAAGATGACAGGAGGGATCGGTATGAAAGCTTTAGTAGCATATTTCAGTGCAAGTGACAGAAAGGTGACCAAAGGTGTTGCTTCCCTTCTGGCTGAAGCCATCGGAGCTGATCTTTTCGAGATCGAACCTAAGGTCCCTTATACTTTTGCAGATCTTAACTGGAGGGACAGTTCCAGCAGGAGCTCTGTTGAGATGAACGACAGAAGCTGCCGGCCAGAAATGGCGGCAGCTGCCCCGGATGTTACAGAGTATGGTGTGATATTTGTGGGATTTCCAGTTTGGTGGTATAGGGAGCCATCAATAATTGATACATTCATCGAGTCATGCGATCTTAAGGGAAAGGTGGTAGTACCTTTTGCAACATCCGGCATGAGCGGCATCGGTGATTCCTGGAAGTCTATCCAGGAGGTGGCACCCGGTGCCCGGGTCGTTCCGGGGAAGAGATTTGACAGGAGGGTGTCTTCTTCCGAACTTAAAGACTGGGCTGAAGAGTGGGTCTGATCAGACCAGGATGCTGAGTGCTTCGGTGGTGTTCCATGTATAGCATGTGCCGAAGCAGAGTCCGATATTTACCGTAAACATAAGTCCGATGGCAAGGCCGAAGAAGCTGCCTGAGGATACTGCCAGCATGATCCCGAGGAAGATGCCTGCTACGAGTCCGCCGATTATGCCGAAGAGGTTGACATCCTTTATGAGCTCAGGGATCTCTCTGCCCAGGAAGATGGGCCTTGTATCATCTTCTGTTGTTTCCTTGGCCATCAGGTAGCAGATATTTTCGCACATGGTCTCGAAGTCTTCGTCCTTCAGGCTTTCCTTTATGTGGAATTCGCTGCAGTTGTTGTTCTCGACCATGAAGAGTGCTTCGATCTTCTTTGTGTTTGTGTTTCTGTAAGCGTATACCAGGCCGCCTTTGCTGATGATCTCATCACATCTTGCCGTTACAGCTTCATTATCTCCTGTGATGTCCATCCTTTCGGAGAAGTCAGGCTCAAGGACTGCTGCTCTCTGAAGGTTTGTCATCTTATATCCGTTTACGTTCTTGTACATTGCCTTGTTCATTGTGTTTTTCATTGTCCTGATCTCCTTTGTTCGATCTTATGGTCCCATCTTATCAGGACTGTATTAATATGGTTCTAACCGATGTTTAAGATAATCGTCTGAATTTATTAAGATTGGGTTAAGAAGGCTGCGAATGGTATAATCTCAGGGTCAGGAGAGTGATCTTATATGGAAAAAGATAATAAAGACCTTATATGGGAAGAGATAAAGACAGAGCATCTGATCCGGAATGAGTGGATCGATTTCAGACAGTCTGCCTACAGATTTCCGGACGGATCTGTATTCGAACCCTATTATTCATATAGCAGAAGAGATTATGTTGTTGTAGTGGCATCTGACACAGAGGGAAGATATATCCTGGTGAGACAGTTCAGACAGGGTATAAAAGAAGTAACTAATGAATTTCCGGCAGGAGGTATCGAGCGTACTGACGGAAAGGAATATGGAAAAGTAGAGGCTGCAGAGGATGCTTTAGAGGCGGCAAAAAGAGAGCTTCTGGAGGAAACAGGCTACGAATCCACAGAATGGAAGCATCTGATCACTGTTCCTTCTAATGCCACCATAGCAGACAACTATGCCCATATTTACAGAGCTTGTAACAGTGTTAAAGTGTCAGGACAGGATCTGGATACCACAGAATTTCTTAAAGTGGGGCTCTATTCCGCTGATGAGATCGAGAAGATGATCAAAGAGAATGATTTCCAGCAGGCAGTCCATATCATGGCCTGGTTTCTGGCTCTCAGAAGTGACAGGGGGGAAGAATAATGAAAAAGACAAAACTGATGGCTATAGTCCTTGCAGGATCCCTGATCCTGGGTTTAGCAGGATGCTCATCATACCGTGTCAGGAATAAGGACAGGGAGAGGACTGAAGAGGAAGAGGATGAAGAAGAGGGCTTATACGAGAAGGACTTCGGTACCTATGTAATAGAAGACGAGGACTGGGTGGAAGTAGAAGAACACAGCCAGCCTCCCTATTATTTCTCCTACTGTGTTGAGGGTAACGAAGATGAGGAGATGCCCAACAATATAGCTGTCTACTATAATGAGAACGATTATTCAGAAGATGAGCACGAGGATTTCCGCGACGGTATCCTGGCATCCCTGGGGGCAGAGGCCCAGGGACTTGAGGATGTTACTATCACTTCCGCCGGAACAACTTCGGCCAACGATATCATCGTCTACAGATTTGAGCTTCAGTCATCGGAGAACCTTACAGTCCAGTGGTATCTGGTAGGAGATGAGGAATATGTAATGGTCTCCGCCTGCATCTGGGATGAGGATGAAGCTGAAGAAGACGGCATCATGGAAGTAGCCCAGGGGATCGTTGATTCCTTTGAGTGGTAAGGATATCAGGCGCAGACCTTCATTATCTCTTTTCGTGAAAGGACTGTCAGGATCACTGCCGTAAGGGGCATGATCATGATATAGATAAATGCATAGAGTGCCAGAGAGGGCAGATCGTCCTTAGGCCATAATGTGGGGATGAAGGCTCCGTAGACATTGCTCAGCGAGTGAAGAAGGATACAAGGCCAGAGCTTTCTCGATGTCAGGGCAACATATGCCAGCATCAGTCCCAGCACAAAGGTATAGAGCATCTGGGCAGGTCCCTGTGAGAAAAGGTGGGGCAGTCCGAAAAATGCTGCCGAAACGATTATCGCGGGAGTCGTCCCCAGAACAGTAAGGCGGTCCAGGATAAGCTTTCTGAACAGAAATTCCTCCATTACCGGTGCAAATACAAGAAGAAGTATCACATAGAAAACAGGGTGGGCCAGGATCTGCTCCGGCGTCATACCGGGCATCTCCCTTCCTGACATCTTATAGATCATATTTACCGGGATCATCACCGGGATAGTAAGTCCGCACTGGATGAGAAAGAGCTTTCCGAGCCTTAAGGGACCTGCCTTTATCTCATGACAGCGGGGGGAAGCTGTTTCCATGTTCCTGACGATCAGATAGAAAGCTCCCAGTGATATGGTATAGGGGATGACCATGCCTGTTATGATCATGACCACAACTTCCGGAAGGTTTTCTGATAAGACGGGGGTCAGCAGATAAGCTGACAGTTTGTAGATGAGGAACCAGACTGCAAGTGCCAGAAAGATCCTTGATACGGTTAATGTTTTATTCTTCGTCTCCATTGTAACGATGCTCCTTTTTATAGATCTCTAATGCATCATTCATCTCGTCCGTCTTAGCTTTCTGTATGAGATAGGATATCAGCTGCACTATGGTGAACGTGGCGAGGAATAATACCACATACAGGAAAAAGTGAGCGATATTGAGCTCGTTATTGAAAAGGAAAAGACCTGTCAGGGTAGTTCCCATATAGAAAGGCAGGAAGATGAGGTTTATCACCACATAAGGTATCCTGAGTGCAGATCTTGTTCCGGATATATATATCTTCAGGGAAGTAAGGATAAAGATGACCGAGAAGATGATAAACACCCTTATCAGCAGGGAAGGGAATATGAGCTCTCCCATGATCGCGTAAGCCAGGGCGGTCAGAACGACCGTAAAACCAAACAGAGACGTGCTGATAAGAAATGCTTTCCTGACCGATACAGATAATCTTTTTTTATCCATGATCATGCATCTCCTTTCATTCCCAGTGCTGTCCGGAACCCGCTTACGTATCCCCTTGATACGATGAGCGTTTCACCATTTGTCAGCAGAAGGCGGAGCCTTCTTCCTTCCTCGGGTGATATCTTCCTGACAGCGTTTATGTTGACGATCGAGGCCTTGGAGATACGGACGAAGCTTCTTGAAGCGTAATCCCCCTCCAAGTCATAAAGAGTCTTCCTGACCTTATAGACATCATCAGCCGAGTAAGCAAAAACATAGCGGTCCACTGCTTCGAAGTACAGGATCTTCGATACTATGAGAAGTACATTCTCTCCGCTTTCAGTAAACGCCGGCAGACGGTCTGAAACTGAGTTCACGGCACTAATGAGGTTCTGCACCTCAGTGTCCTTTTCCTTATAGCGGATCTCGACTTCAGTCTCTTTAAGATCACGGATCTCTTTAAGAAACAATCTCACAACACTGCCTCCTTGCGTCAACTATCCATGATTATACCATCAGGTTCAAACGAAAACGTATAAGAGGTACATCCGGACGTATAAGGTGACACATGTCACCGTCCCCCGCCTTGACAATAAATAAATACATGATATATTAGGCGTGCGTGTTACGCCGACAGTTCGTTAGTGCCATCCTGTCGTAAAACAAAACCAGGACTGCTATTTGATCGTGTTTCAAACTGCGGCTTTGCGTTTTGTGAAGCCGTTTTTTATTTGTAGAAAAGAGGTATCTATGAAAGAGGAAAAGACTGTATCTAAACTCTATATGTATCTGGGCATCGTATTCGTCACATGCCTTCTGCTGTCCAACATCATCGCAGGAAAGATGTGGGCGGTCACAGAGAGTATCACCCTCCCGGCCGCCGTAATACTCTTTCCGGTCACCTATATCCTCGGTGATGTATTTACAGAAGTTTACGGATTTAAGAAAGCAAGGTCAGTCATCTGGGCAGGCTTTGGATGCAGTTTCTTTGCAGTCCTTATCTACCTTGCAACCATCGCACTCCCTCATCCCGGCTTCTGGGAGAACCAGGGAGCTTATGAGATCGTTATGGGAACGACTCCCAGGGTCGCCCTGGCATCTTTTGCAGGATATCTCTTCGGAGAGTTCTCAAATTCCATGATCCTTTCGAAGCTCAAGGTAGCCACCAAGGGTAAGAACCTCTGGGTAAGGACGATCCTGTCTACCCTGGTGGGAGAAGGTTTTGATTCTGTCATCTTTATAACGATCTCATTCTGGGGTACTATGGATAACAAGACCATATTATCCATGATACTCTTCCAGTATCTCTTTAAGGTTGGATATGAGGTGATCTTCACACCACTCACATATCTCGTGGTGGGAAAGGTCAAGAAGGCGGAAGGTATCGATACATTTGATGATGATATCAAGTATCATGTTATCGGGAGGTAAAGACTATGAGGGATAACGAAGACCTGACACTGCTTGGAAACAAGGATATCAAGTATGATTTTTCCTATGCACCTGAGGTCCTGGAAACCTTTGAGAATAAGCATCAGGATAATGATTATTTCGTAAAGTTCAACTGCCCCGAATTCACATCCCTGTGTCCCATCACAGGTCAGCCTGATTTTGCCACGATAACCATCTCTTATGTTCCCGGTGTGAAGATGGTGGAGAGCAAGTCTTTAAAGCTCTATCTCTTTTCCTTCAGGAACAGGGGAGACTTCCATGAGGACTGCGTAAATATCATCATGAAAGATCTCATTAAGCTGATGGATCCCAAGTATATAGAAGTGTGGGGAAAATTCCTTCCCAGGGGCGGCATCTCCATCGATCCCTACTGCAACTACGGAAAACCCGGAACAAAATGGGAGGCGGTCGCTCAGGACCGCCTCGCACACCACGATATGTATCCGGAAAAAGTAGATAACAGATGATCATTCCACATTCTTGAGGGCGTCAGTAAGCGGGATCTTCTTTATCCTCTGCACATCGAAGAAGGAAACTATGAAGTAGGAAACGAGAAGGATGCCCACCATCTTCAATATACCTTTAAAGCTGACATAGATATCGAACCATCCGCTCATGGAACACATGATGATCTTGAAAATAAAGGTCAGGCCGTATATCGACAGGAAGGCTGATACAAAGGCGAATACTATGACGACGGCGGACGTGAGATTTACATAAAGGCTGTTGATCTCGCTGTTTTCGTAACCAAGTACCTTGACCATGGATATGGATCCAGCATTCTTCTCGATGATGAGCTTGGTCAGAAGATAGATGACCAGGATGCCTATGAGAAGGCATGCTATGGAGACATAATCCATATAAGATCCCATGGAGTGATCCAGCTGCGTGGAAAGGGACATGATATCCTCCTTCGTTATTACAGTATAGATCATATCTTCATCGATATCGGATATCTTGCTGGAGGAGAAGAATCCGGAAAATGATCCTTCCTCAAGGTCAAAGACGTCATTGAACATATCATTTTTCATGAAGATCCCAAGGCCGCCGGTGTAGTTGTATATGCCCCTGACCGTAAATTCGTAAGTCTTGTCGGTATATTTTTCCTTGAGCACGATGGTGTCGCCTTCCTTAAGTCCGAACTTGGTACCATAGGCACTCGAGATGAGAACACCGTCCTCCGGAAGATCTGCATCTATATAGCCGCTGTCATCAGTTACACCGTAGACTGTTATGCTCTCTCCAACATTGACACCGTCTGTTGTCACCAGGTTCTCCATGGAGAAGATCTCGGCGTCGCTGTTGTCTGTTGTTATTATGCTGCCGTCCTCGTCCTTATAGTCTTTAAGGATGTACTGGTATTCCGAGATGAGTTCCTCTGTCATCGTCTCCTTGTAATGATCCAGTGTTTCGGGAAGACCAACGGAGAAAGAGAGAAGGAGCATGACGAAGGATATTCCGAAGAAGAGTACGATATAACCGCCGATGTTCTGGAGGAGGATCCTCAGACGGAAACGGTTAAGGAACCTGAACCTGGGAAGTCGCATGGCCTTCTTCCTCTTTGAGGTGGACAGATCTCTTCTTAAGAACTTCAGGGGAGACAGTCTCATCTTCCTGACTATTACGAAAAGGTTTACTGCTGTCATAACGACGAGGGGAATAAGTGTCGTATTGATAAATGCATTGGGATTCCAGACTGTCTCATATGTGATGAGGCTGTAGGAGTTGTAGTACATCGATACGACTGTGTCCTTGAATGCCGTATATCCAAGGATATTTCCAAGGACAGCCGACAGGACCGTTATTATCACAGGCATCATCATGTAGTATCTGATGAGCTCGCCTCTGGTGTAGCCCGTGGCACGGAGCGTGCCGATAACTGCTGCCTCGTTCGTGATCGTATTGGAAGTCGTTATCGCAAAAACAAAGGCCAGGACTGCGATAAATACGTAGACGAGAACACCCATCATGGCAACATCTGATCCGAAGTCCTCGGGAGCGAACTGTATAGCCTGATTTGCGTATCGGGGTACGAAGTCGGTGAGTTCATTCTCGTTGTCGCCATATGGCTCGAGAGCTTCCAGATTATCCATGGCTTCGGAAATATCTTCCATGGATGTGGTCTCATCAATGTTTTCCAGAAGCGCTGTCCATTCATCCACATTATCTGCCAGTTCCTCTGCTTCGTCCTTGTTGTCGGTATAACCGCCCGTCGCTGCGATGACGGCGATCTTTTCCACGAGATCATCGCCCCATTCCTTCTGGATCTTATCGGAGGCGGGAGTCTCATCGTATCTGAAGGCGTACTCATAAGTGATATTGCCGTTCAGATCATCCCAGGCACTGTCTGTAAGAAGAGCAACATCGAAATCGATAGCATTGAACATGATATCTGAATTTTTCTTAAAGAGGGTGCTGTAGTCGGGAAGAGCGATTAGACCTACGATGGTAAAGTCCTTTCCGCTCACAGTGATCGTATCGCCTATACCCACTCCCACGTTATTTGCGTGCATCCTGTCGATGGCTATCTCATCCTCTGTTTCCGGAAGACGGCCTTCGTTTTCGCAGGCTATGTTCAGATCTTCTCTGATCCGGAATACCCTGACAACGGCATCTTCATTTCCGTCTGTGACTTCAGGTACTTCCTTGAAGAACTGCTCATAAATGTCGATATTATCAGGCATATCTTCAAGGAGTTCCTCAGTAGCCTCTTCCTTGAGGATGAAGTGTCCGTCCTCCATGGAATATTTTGTGTAGGAATCATCAAAAGCCTTGAGCATGCTGCCGTTGGCGACGAACATTCCCGATGCTATTCCTATCATAAATGACATGAGGAGGAACAGGACAAGATATCTTTTCCACTCCTTCGCAAGGTCGCGAAGGATCCTTTTGTTTATGGGATCTCTCATGATGAAACCTCCTTACCAGTCAAGGTCGACGGCGCTGATCTTGTTCTCGTTTACGATGTTTTTCCTGACTACTCCGTCACGGAGCTTTATGACATGATCAGCCATGTCCTGTATGGCATTGTTGTGGGTAACCATGATGACTGTATTTCCGTATTTCTGGTTAACGTCCTCTATGAGCTTTAAGATCTCTTTTGATGTGTTGTAGTCAAGGGCGCCCGTGGGCTCATCGCAAAGGAGGATATCGGGATTCTTGACGATGGCACGTCCGATGGAGGTCCTCTGCTGCTGTCCTCCTGAGAGCTGGTTGGGAAGCTTATATCTGTGGTCCCAGAGACCTAAGGTGTTAAGGAGCTCATCGATGTCCAGCGGATCGTAGGAAAGGTAGGCACCGACTTCGATATTCTCCTTGACATTTAAGTTGGGGATCAGGTTATAGAGCTGGAATACGTAGCCCAGGTGTTTCCTTCTGTATCTCGTGAGAGCCTTCTCGTCCATATCCCTGAGCTTGTCCCCGGCAATGGAGATATAACCGTCGTCTGCACTGTCGATACCGCCTATGATGTTAAGAAGTGTGGATTTACCGGATCCCGAGGGGCCTAAGAGAACGCAGAACTCGCCTTTTCTGACCTGGAAGTCCATCCCGCGCAGGACCTCCTGTCTGCTGTCACCCTCGCCGAATCCTTTGTAGACATTACATACATTAAGGAATTCCTGTAATTCTTTCTCTGACATAAAACATACCTCGCGTCTTTCTCATATGAACAATCATTCATATGTATTATAGTTAGCGTGTGCTAACATGTCAATTACGTCGCATTTATGCAACTTTCCCAAAGATCGAGGCAATAAAAAACGGGACATTTATCGCATCGACCAATGCGATAAAAGTCTCGCTTCGAAAGACACATACCGGAGACAGAAAGTCCCGGGGTGACGATATATGTCGCACACGAAAAAGTGTACAAGCTACTCCCTGATATCTGTGGTCATTATAACAACATATGAATGACCATTCAAGTGTTTTTCTGATATCCTTTGCATATTGCATGATCAAATGTGATAATAATCTAAGTTATTAATAAATATATGGAGCATGGTCCCAGATGTTGCCGGAACTGATCTATTCATTTTTCATAGGTCCTGTTGAACTCCTCCTGGAGTTTATCTTTTCGACCTGCTACAAGATCTCCGGAAATATCGGTATATCCATCGTTCTCATGGGACTTTGCCTCAACTTCCTGATACTTCCCATCTATAACAGGGCGGACAGGGTCTCTGAGGAAAAGCTGAATACAGAAAAGAAACTTCAGAACAGGGTGGACATGATCAAGAAAGCCTTCAAGGGCGACGAGAGGTTCATGATGCTCCAGGCCCTCTATAAGGAAACGGGCTACAGTCCCGTCTCAAGCCTTCTGGCATCCTTTGCACTCCTTCTGGAGATCCCGTTCTTCATAGCCGGATATCATATGCTGAGCCATCTTCATATAATGCAGGGTGTTTCATTTCTCTGTATCAGGGACCTGGGAGTTCCTGACGGTATCATAGCCCTGGGATCGCTCAGGGTTAATCTTCTCCCCATCCTCATGACCCTCATAAATATCATTTCGGGTATGGTCTATTCAAAGGAAAGATCCCTCCGTGAGAAGATCCAGATATACGGACTTGCAGCTATCTTCCTGGTGCTCCTCTACGCTTCCCCCTCGGGACTTGTTCTCTACTGGACCGTGAACAATCTCTTTTCGCTGTTTAAGAACATAATAAAGCCCATGGTGAAGACAAAGCCTCCGAAGAAGGGAGGCCTTATGCTGGAGCCGGGGAAAGCACCTGTCATGGCAGCACTTATCCTTGATGCTCTTTTCGTGGGCCTTTATATCCCCACGGATATAGTCAAGTCATCAGTAATAGAGTTCATAGATCCTGCCTTTACGGATCCCCTGAGATATATGGCATATTCCTTTGCCCTTTCCCTCGGACTCTTTGTCTTCTGGATCGGGATAGTGAGATATCTTTCCACGCCGAAGGCCAAGGGGATAATCGGAACGGCAGTCATCGGCCTGTCCTTCATGTTCCTTCTGAACTACTTCTTTTTCTTCGATCAGGAGAGATATACCAGCAGGCTCATCCCTGAACTGGGATTCACTTCCCCTGAGGCGGGAAGGATGATGATGAACCTTCTTATAGATATCATGATCATCCTTTTGTGCTTTATCCTTATCAAGAACGAAGTGAAGATAACAGGATATGTGGTATATGTTATCCTCCTGGCTGTAACGGCCCTTTCCGTCTCAAATATCATCTCCATCAAAAATGAATTTGCATCATATTCCTACATAAAGGAGCAGTGGAACGAGGCGAGGTTCGAACTGTCGGCTGACGGCAGGAACGTGGTGGTCATAATGCTGGACAGGGCAGCAGGCTTTTTCGTTCCCTATATATTTAACGAGATGCCGGAACTTCAGGATGAATTCGACGGCTTTACATATTATCCCAATACCCTGTCCACGGGCGCTCTTACCAACAGTGGTGCACCGGGGCTTTACGGAGGATACGGATATACTTCCGACGAGATAGTAAAGAGGGAGGGGAATATCACTACTCTTGCCATCAATAATGCCCTGCGCGTAATGCCTTACAACTTTATGGAAACTGGATATAACGTCACCGTCAGTGACCCTTCCTATGCAAATTCAAGATGGGTTCCTGACCTTTCCATCTATGATGATCTCAAAGGAGTGGATGCCTATATAACAGAGGGCAGATATATGGAAGAGGATCCCGGCATCTCAGAGGTATGGGAGAGGAATTTCTTCTGCTATGGTCTGTTCAGGACGTCTCCTCTTATACTGAGGGGTATCCTCTTTGACCAGGGTCTTTATAATTCCTCCAACAGGGAATATTCGTTTAAGTATACCCAGGTGCAGACAGAAGAGTATAAGACAGTGGGATATGAGGAGGGATTCATGGATTCCTATACAGTTCTTATGGATCTTCCGGAGATCACTGAGATAAACGAAGGTCAGGGTGACTGCTTCCTTATGTTTGTCAATTATACTGCCCATGATTTCCAGCTCCTTCAGGAGCCCGGTTACACCCCTGAATATGAGGTGGATAATACAGCATATGAATCAGGGGTAATAAGGACGGACTGGGATGGAAATACCCTGGAATTCAGCGACTACAATAATATGAGATTTTATGATTCCAATGCAGCAGCTTATCTGGGCCTGGCAGAATGGTTCGATTACCTTAGGGATAACGGTATCTATGACAACACCAGGATCATAGTGGTATCGGATCATGCATACAGTTACGAAGACCAGTACAGGTTCTTTAATCCCGTACTGATGGTCAAGGATTTCGATGCTCATGGATTCTCTGTAAACGAAGAGTTCATGACAAATGCCGACACGCCTCTGCTGGCAATGGACGGTGTGGTTGATTCTCCGGTGGACCCTTACTACGGGACACCCATAACTGACGAAAACAAATATAACTTCCCCTACTATGTCGTATATAACCACGGCGATATAAACTGGTATGCAGTCCAGGGGGATGTAAGAGAGGAAAGTTCCTTTACGCTTGATCAGTGATCATCAGGATATGGTAAAAGTACAGGGGCTGACAGAGGCCATAAGTTCCTCCGTCAGTTCTTTTTTTGCAAGACCTTCGGAAAATGCGCAGGCGCTTCCTGCGGCGACAGCGGTGCGGAGGGCATATCCCTGATCCTTCTTTTCCATCATTCCGTGAAGATAACCTGCCAGCATGGAGTCTCCGGATCCAATGGTATTTACAGCCCTGCCTTCGGGGGCGTTTGTGATCAGTATCTCTCCTTCTTCTGTGAGAAGGACGGCTCCCTCTTTCCCAAGGGAGACGAGTACATTTTTGGCTCCTGCCTGCTGAAGCTTTCCTGCATATGGAACAGCCGCTTCCCGGGACTTTATCCTTTCTCCGAACAGTCCTCCCAGTTCCTCATTATTGGGCTTGATGACGGAGGGATGAAGAGGGAGTGTGTTCATGAGAAGATCCCCGGTGGCATCCACTGCCGTGATGATATCTTTTCCCTTTACTCTTTCAAGTATATCCGCATATATTGTCTTCGGGACAGATGGAGGGATGCTTCCTGACAGGACAAGAACATCGCCGTCACGGATCTTGTCTATCCTCTTCATGAACCCTTCCAGATCCTCTGAAGTAATAACGGGTCCGGTGCCGTTGAGTTCCGTCTCTTCCTTTGCATGTATCTTTACATTGATCCTGCTCATCCCCGAGGGGAGGGAAGACATCTCATCTATAAGGCCTGCTTCAGCTACCAGCCTTTTGATCTCCTGACCGGTGGCACCTGCCGTAAATCCTAATATCGTGCATTCATATCCGAAGTCCTTCAAAACGGAAGCCACATTGATACCCTTGCCTCCGGGAAGGAGGAGCTCTTTCCGGGAGCGGTTAAGTTCGCCGGCAGCAAACCTGTCGGTGAAGGCGTGGTAATCAAGGGAAGGATTTAATGTTACAGCATAGATCATGTACATATTATAAACCATATGGCTATAACGAAAAGAGTGTGTTTTTCGACAAAAATATATCGAATAACAATAAAAAAGTCTTGTTTTACGAGAAAAGCCGTGATATCATAGCGCCATAGGAAAGAGGTGATAGTATCATGACAAAGACGAAAAAGACAATATTAACGGTAGTCCTTGTACTGGTATCCCTGGTGGTCATCTTTGCGGGTGCCATGATATATGCGGCCTTCGACTATGTTAACAGGTGTGTTTATATCGAACCTAGAAAAGATGTGGACTATGTAGCCAGCGGGAATACACTTTATATCGAAGACCTGTTCGATATAAAGAGGACCGATGAGACCACGGAGTTTATCCTTACGGCCTGCTGGGAGGACGGATCCGTTGACGGACTTGAGATCTCAAATGACATGACTGCCATAGAGATACAGGAAGGGAAGGGGAAGCTTACCATCTCCCTTTCTGCCCATAATTCCGATTCTCCGGAATGGAGAAGTGAAGATATGATCGTCAGCGTAAGATGAAGACATAGAAAAAGGGCTGTACGTTGACAGCCCTTTTTTATATCCATCCCTTAAGCCTTTAGTCCTTTGAATATTCCAGGATATCCCCCGGCTGGCAGTCCAGTGCTTCGCATATGGCTTCCAGTGTGGAGAACCTGATGGCGCTTATCTTTCCGTTCTTCATCTTTGAGAGATTGACGTTGGATACGCCGACTTTTTCCGAAAGTTCGTTAAGTGACATCTTTCTTTCGACCATTACCCGGTCGAGCCTTAATATTATCTGTCCCATTTCATTTCCTCCTGTCAGAGTGTCTCATCAGACTGGATCTGAAGGACTTTTCCATAGTCCAGGATGGTATAGACTGCCCACGTGATAAATCCCATAAGGATACCGAAGCCGGTGTTCGCAGTGCATGCTAAAAGTACTGAGATAACGATCAGAGCAACAGTCATTCTCTTGATGACCTTATCTGTGAAGGGAGATTCCTCTTCTTCGATGATCTTGAAAGATCTGGAGATAATGCTCATGCAGACTGCAAGTACTGCAAGGGTAACAGATATGGTTATACAGTAGATCCCGTATGCGATGCTAAGGGGAGCAGCATTCAGCTTTTCCTGAAGCCAGGCGCTGTCAGTCTCGATATTGTCTACCTTAAATCCATCGTCGATCTTAATGAGGCTGAAGCTATTTTCGCTGTTGTTGATAACCCCCTTTTCTTCTGCTTCCATAACCACTTCGTCGAATTCACTTCCCATTGAGAAAATGAAGATGGAGCTGAAGGCGGAAGCAACGCATCCTACGATAAGGATGATGGTTAAGATTATCGCGACTTTTCTGACTGCGCCGCAGCTCTTCTTCACCTTTTCCAGTTTAATATTTTCCTGATTCATTTTTCTATCCTCCCTGAATCCTTTGTTGTGATGTCATAATACAACGGGAGGTTAATGTTTGTCAACTACTTTTTTACGATAAACGATAAAAAGTTAATCAACAACATATAAAATTTATCAATTATCGTCGCTCCAGTGGGCCGCATCCACGGCTATAGCGATAAGAAGGACGGGGAGTTCGTCCTCTTTTCTGGCGATCTGAAGGGAATAGGCGTCGCCGATGGTCAGGATCTTCTTGGAGATAAGGGCGATCAGATCCCCATCCTCTCGGATCTCAAAATCCCAGTTGAAGAGATCCCCTTCCAGATACCAGTTGCCGTAGTCGATATCATACTTGGGTATAAAAAGGGAAAGTCTCTTACTTATATTTCCCACATATCTTCCATAGAGATAAACTTCATATTCCTTAAGGATGGCCAGGACCTTCTGGCGGATGACACCGACTTCCTCGCCGGTAGCCTTGTCAAAGATCCTGATCCGCTTTCCGACGGAAAAGAAGTCAGCCCTTACAAAATACCTGGGTGTATAGTCTTCGCCGTAGACGTCATATGAGTCTGTCCAGGAGAAGATGCGCTGCCTGATATAAAGGTTGCTCATTTTGCTGCCCCGGGGTTGTATTTCTTCAGATAGTGCTCATACTTCATCTCGCTGGCGCGGTCTCTTCTCTGCTTGAAGTCGTGCATGTAAGTATCGTCTGTCTCGGAGGCGAAACGGTAGACGATGGCAGCGATATTCATGCTGTGGTCAGCGATCCTGCCGCAGCTGTAGAGGATATCGTTAAAAACGAATCCCTGTTCTGCAGTACAGATTCCTGCTGCAAGTCTCTCGACATGTGAAGCCTTGAAGGTGTCGCACATCTCGCTTATGACTATCCTCAAAGGGCCTACTTCGTCAGCCTTGGATGCGTCGGACTTAAGATAACAGTCCAGGGTAATGGTGTAGATCTCCTGCACGGCGGAGATGACCCTTCTGAGCTCGTCCTGTGCCGCATCGGAGAAGGACAGTTTCTTTCTGTTTATCTCTTCTGAAGAGTTGGCCATATAGGAAGCGTGGTCTGCGATCCTCTCCACCTCTCCGATGGCCTGGAGCATATTGGAGGACCTGTTCTTATCCTGTACGTTCAGGTGATGGGTGGTGGTGAGCTTCATGAGATAGGATCCGATATGATCCTCGTAACTGTCCACTTTTTCCTCGTTCTTCTTTATGAAGTCGAACTCATCCTGATCATAACCATTGAGAAGAAGAGCAGTCGCCTTATCAAGACCCTCTTTAGCCTTGCCCACCATCTTTTCCATAGATCTGGAACACTCGGCAACAGCGATGGGAGGTGTGAGCATGAGACGTTCGTCAAGCTTGAACTCCTGCTCCTCATCAGTCTCCTTGACGATGACGTGGGCCAGCTTAACAAGGTATTTGCTGAAGGGGAAGAGAACGATGGTATTTACGATGTTGAAGACCGAGTGGAAGGCAGCGATGCCCACTACGCCGATGGTCCTGTCAAGGAAGGCGAAGTCAAAGACCGCATTAAGTCCATAGAAAACAATGATCCACAGGATCGCACCGATCAACTTGATGGATACGTGGATGACAGTAACCCTCTTGGCGTCTCTGTTAACTCCGATGGAAGAGAGAACAGCGGTCATACATGTTCCGATATTGGCACCGATGACGATGGGGATGGCCATGGCAACTGTAAGGCTCCCTGTAAGGGAGAGGGACTGCAGGATACCGATGGCTGCAGCCGAACTCTGGATGATACCCGTGATGAGTGCGCCGGCAAGGACTCCGAGGAAGGGATTATTGAAAGCTGTAAGTATCCTTGTGAACCCATCCATTTCTTTGAGAGGCGCCATGGAACTGGACATCATGGTCATACCCTGCATAAGGATGGCGAAGCCGATGAGCATGGTTCCTATATCCTTCCTGTTCTGACGTTTTGACGTCATGAAGAGGATTATTCCTATGAGTGCGAAGATAAGTGCAAAGCATGTGGGTTGTAAGAGCCTGAGGAAGAAATTGTCCTTGCTGTCGATTCCTGACAGGGAGAGGATCCATGCGGTAAGTGTCGTACCCACGTCAGATCCGAAGATAACTCCTACCGTCTGGGAGAGCTCCATGATACCGGAGTTAACAAAACCCACCAGCATGACGGTCATGGCAGATGATGACTGGATGGCAATGGTGATGACTGCGCCTATGGCCAGACCTTTAAAGGGATTATCAGTAGCCTTGCGGAGAAGCTTCTCCAGCTTGCCGCCGGCTGTCTTCTTCAATGATTCAGATAATACATTCATTCCGTAAAGGAAGAATGCAAGTCCGCCGAACAACGTGACAAATGAAAAGATGTCCATATATTAACAAACCTCTCTGCGGTTGATATTCATGTTCCTGCACATACATTTTAATGCGGGAGGTTCTCTCTGTAAATATATTTTTTCGCGCGTGAATATATTATATAGATGGGTGTTTATATGTGTTTTCAGGCGGGTCTCGCGGTGCAAAAAGCCAGCAAAAACATATATAGATGAATATCGATTTATTATCCGGACAGCTCTGTTGTATAATAAGTGCATAAAGACGTGGGAGGCTGATGAGATGCATCTTCTGATTACGGTATTTGCAGCAGTGATCGTTACGGTTAAATGGTACAGGGACAGAAACAACGAACTCCTTCTTGGATCTCTTGTCCTCATGCTCTGGGGTGCATCCCTCATGTGGCTTACAGATGCCATCTTTGAATTCGCCGAACTCAAGGCAGATTATTTTGCCCCTGAGATATCTGATATGACAAATGATGCCTTCCTCGGACTTTCCGTACTGGCCCTTGCCCTCATAGTCTGGGTGGTAAGGCTCCTGATAAAGGATCCTTCCGGCAGGGTAAGAGAGGCTCTGAAGAAGAAAAACTGACATCCCGTATTTCATACATTTTTCCTTAGAAAAAGAAAAGTTATCAATTTATCCTAATAAGTGGTAGAATAATTTGGTATGAATTTTTAAGGGAAGAGGAAAAATTATGGAAAACTACACCGTTATTTCTCAGGCCGAGATCGAGAGAGCCCTTTCGATCACAGGAAAGATCAACGATTACTACTACAGCAAGATGGTAGGTCAGAGAGAGCTTGGAACAACGCTCCTCATCTCCATGATCGTAAACGGACACGTACTTATCGAGTCTGTTCCGGGTCTTGCCAAGACTACAGCAGCCAAGACTATGACTGAGGCTGTCAACGGCAGGTTCTCGAGGATCCAGTGCACACCCGACCTTCTGCCCAGTGATATCATCGGTACCCAGATCTTCAATTATCAGAATAATGTCTTCGAGACGAAGCTTGGTCCTGTTCATGCCAACTTCGTTCTTCTGGATGAGATCAACAGATCCAGTGCCAAGACTCAGTCAGCCATGCTGGAGGTCATGCAGGAGCATCAGACCACCATCGGCGGTGAGAACTATCCTGTTCCCGATATCTTCATGGTAATCGCCACACAGAATCCCATCGAGCAGGAGGGTACTTATCTTCTTTCCGAAGCCCAGCTCGACAGATTCTTCATGAAAGCTAAGCTCGACTATCCCACACCTGAGGAGGAGATGACCATCCTCAACAGGATCGAGAAGGATGTATTCTCATCCAATGTCGCAGTCGCTACCCTGGAGGATGTTGATTATCTCCAGAAGACTGTTAAGAGAGTCTATATAGATGATTCAGTTAAGAAGTACATTATCGATATCGTAAATGCTTCCAGACATCCTGAACAGCATATCTTCAAGGATCTTGCCCAGTATGTAAACCTCGGTGCAAGTATCAGAGGCGGTATCTGCCTTATGGAGGTTTCTAAGGCTGTTGCCCTTCTCAACGGCAGGGACTATGTAACACCTGACGACGTCAAGGCACAGGTACACGGAGTATTACGTCACAGGATCTCCCTCAACTTCGCTGCTGTTGCAGATAAGGTGGATGAGGATCAGATCATCGATGCTATCATAGGAGCTACGCCTACTCCATGATGTCTGAATACATCACAAAGATCAAAGCCAACGTCAGCATCTTCGCCACAAAGAAGACCAGCAGTATCCTTGACGGAACTTATGTATCGGTCTTCATGGGAAGAAGTATGAACTTCGAGGATCTCCGCGAATATGTTCCCGGAGACAGCATCAGAGATGTTGACTGGAAGGCCTCATCAAGATCCAGGAGCCTTCTTGTAAAGAGATATGTTGCGGACAAAAAACACAACATACTCCTTCTTATGGATTCCGGCGCCAAGATGTCGGGAGATACTGTCACAGGAGACAACAAGAAGGAGATAGCTCTCTATACGGCAGGCACCATTGCCTACCTCGCCTATAAGAACGGCGATAAGGTGGGATCCATCTTCACCAAGGACGGACTTGTCCAGTTCAATCCATTTAAGACGGGACTTTTCAACATCGAGAAGATCCTGGCGGATTATGACAAGGACGGCGCATCGGGAAAGAGCTCTGATATCCAGAAGTCATTCGAGTTTATCCTGAACAACTTCAGGAGAAAGATGATCATCTTTGTAATAACTGATCTGAAGGGTGCCCACAATGTAGACGAAGCTATCCTCAAGAAGCTGATCTGCAGGCATGATATCCTTTTTATCAACATAGGTGATGCAGATGTTACTGACAGGAAAGTGAAGACCTTCGATCTTGATACTGATCATTACATACCCGAGTTCGTCACCAGGAGTAAGCGCCTTGCCAAACTGGAGAAGGAAAAGAAGAAGAACATAAGGGAAGAGAACTATAAGAAGCTGGTCAGGTACGGTATCATGAGCAATGATATCGACGACAGGAGCCAGATCACAGAAAAACTCATAGAATTACTGGAAAAACACAAAAATGCCAACATCCGTTAGTCTGCAGCATCCTTTCTCATACAGCCTTTTACTGACGATACTCCTTATCGCCGCTGTTCTGCTGCCTGCAGTTATCCTCATCATCATGAGGCTCAAGGGTGTTAAGCTTCCTGAGTTCAAGAAGAAGGAGAAGGTCAAGAAGGTCAAGTACAAGCCTCAAGATCCTGCCTCTATCAAGGCCAGGTATCTCAGGATGATCGATGATATCCAGAACGACAGGGCATACGAGAAGATCGACAACAGGGAATCCTACATAAGGCTCAGTACCACAGTCCGTAATTTCGTTAATGAACTGACGGGCAGCAATACCCAGAACCTTACTTTGAGTGAGATCGAGAAGCTTCAGATGCCCAGCCTTTATGAACTTATAAAAGACTTCTACAGACCGGAGTTCGCATATGATTCCGGAAATGTCGATATGATGAAAGCCTTTGGCGACGCAAGGACGGTGATAAGAGAATGGAACTGACATATCCTTATATCATCTACATAGGTATTGCCGTAACTGCCATCCTGTTCGTATTTACCATCAGGAGGATCAGGAAGTATAAGGGCGGAAAGAAGGCAGCCAATACGGATCTTGTTAAGGAGATCCCTCACTATAAGCTCCTTATGATCGAGTACGGATTCCTTAAGGTCATCCTTGTGGTATCCCTTATCGCCAGTATCCTTCTGTCGGTCTACCTTTCCGCAAAACCTACAGAGGTCAGGACCATCACCAGGGAGACCCACAACAGGGATATCTTCATCTGTCTTGATATCTCCACATCCCTGGATGAGGTAAGTATCGACCTTTGCGAAGAGCTTAAGGAATTCGTTTCCGGGCTGAAGGGTGAGAGATTCGGTATCTCCATCTTCAACTCCACTTCAGTTACCACCGTTCCACTTACTGACGACTACGACTATGTACTTAAGATGATAGATAAGCTGGAGAGTTCCATCTCTGCCGGCTACTATGGCTATTACTCCTCTGCTTCAGGCGATGAGGAGGATTACGGCTACAGATTTGCAGGAACCTGCGGCGGTAACAGAGGAAGCTCCATCATCGGAGACGGACTTGCTGCCTGCCTTTACAGTTTCCCTGACCTTGACGAGAATCCCGACAGATCCAGGCTCATAGTTTTCGTAACAGATAACGATCTTCTGGGCGAGCCTGTCGTTACTGTCCCTGAGGCATGTGATCTCTGTACTTTCAGAGGCGTTAAGGTCTTTGCCCTGGCTCCCGACTTTGTAGTAAACGAGGCTGAGTTCAAGGCGGCTGTACAGAGTACGGGAGGAGATTATTTCAATACGAGAAACGCCCATGCCATCGACGACATGCTGGATAAAGTAAAGGAGACTGACGTTTCCGTCTCCTATACCACATATACATCACAGGTGGATCTTCCTGAGGTGGCTGTCATTGCACTGACCATCTGCTCGGTAGTCTACTTTGTAGCAGCAAGGAGGTTAAGGTTGTGAAAATAGATCCTATCCTCCCCATACCCGTAATGGCAGTCATATGCATCATCCTTCTTGTCCTCAAAAGGAAGGGCGTATGGAACTATATAAGACAGATAATAATCGTACTCCTGCTCTTTGCCATCAACTTAAGGATCCTTGTCCCCACCGATAAGGTCAATGTGGTCAACACAAATATCGATGTGCTCTTTGTCATCGACAATACCATCAGTATGCTGGCCGAGGACTATAACGGAGACGACAGAAGGATCGACGGCGTAAAGGAAGACGTGGAATACATAATGGGTGAATTTGAAGGCGCACGTTATGGTGTCGCTACTTTTACCACGGAAGTAAACTACCTTGTTCCCTTTACCTACGAACAGGATATCGCCACCCAGGCGATAGAGGCCCTTGACGGACAGGCCAAGACAACAGGTAACGGAACATCCCTTAACACAGGATATGATGCACTCAATCAGGTGCTGAAGCCCCTGTATAAATCAGATGACGACGAAGACGATGAGGAAGAGATCGATGTGGAAGAGGATCCCAGGATCGTTGTAGTCTTTTTCATCAGTGATGGTGAGATCACGGACGGATCCAAGCTCAAGTCCTTTGAGAGGGTGGCCGACTACATAGATACAGGTGCCGTACTCGGATACGGAACCAGAACCGGCGGTAAGATGAAGGTAAGAGATATTGCCACATGGGATGATACATCATATCTGACTTACTACGACAGCAATTTTAACAGTGTCACCGCAGTATCCAAGATCGACGAGGGTAACCTGGAAGATATCGCAGCGGATCTGGGACTTAACTACTACCATATGACAAAGCCTTCCAATGCAAGGACTGTTGCGGCGGATGTCATGGATAACATAGAAACAGGACAGTTTACCAAGAGCGTGGAAGACAGAAAGGGATTTGCAGAGACATACTGGATCTTTGCCATCGCTCTCGGCGTATTCCTTGCCTACGATTTCGTAGTGCTCAGGACAAAGATGGGGAGGGAAAGATGAAAAAGAGGCTTCTTATCGTTGTCTATATCCTCGTGATAATCGTCTGCGCCAAGCAGGTGGTCAACTATTTCTACAACGAATATGTTCTCGACCATTACAGGGACGGCGACTACACAATAAACGAAAACCTTCTTCTCTCGGCCAACTGCCTGGAGCCCTATATTGCGCACTACAACAACGGTAATATCTATTACAGGAACAGCCTTTACGACGAGGCTATAGAAGAGTATGAAGCAGCTCTTGAGTATCAGGATATCCCCCTCAAGAGAGAGTGCCTTATCAGGGTAAACCTTGCCCTTGCCATGATCCAGACCCTGGGTGACGACTTTAAGGAGCCCGAAAATGTGGACAGATCCCTTGAGATCCTGTACGCCGCCAGGGATGTACTCCTTGAGGAAGGATGTGCTACAGAGGACGGCGACGGCCACAGCAAGAAGGCAGAGAAGCTCAAGGATGATATCGAAGCTATGATCGAGGAGCTGGAGCAGATCAAGGAGGAGAACGAGCCTTCCGAGAGCAGCGACCAGTCCACTGACTCTTCAGATAGTTCTGACGGATCAGACGGTTCTGACGGATCTGATGGATCTGATGGATCTGATGGTTCCGACGGCTCTGACGGTACCGATCAGACAGGAACTTCCAACCAGACAGGTACCGGCGATCCTACCCAGCAGACAGGCCAGACCCAGCAGACGGGACAGACCGGGTCTACTGAGCAGTCAGGTGAGACATCTGATGTCACGGGTGCCCAGCCCATTGAGACCACATCCGTGTCAGATTTCGACGGCGATATACAGCAGCAGATGCTGGAGATGATGGAGCAGGCCTACTACGACAGACAGTGGGAGCTTCAGGACTACGCCTCCTACTATGACTACAATTACGACTACGAGAATATCTGGTAAGATTGCAGTTCACGCAGATAAAAATGCATTTTGCGTAAAAATCCTCTCCGCGGTTAAAATATAGATACAATATGCGAAGATCATAAAAGCGGAGGGGAATTATGTCTTCAAGAGTAAAGAAAGTAACAAGTACACTGCTGGCTGCATCCATATTCTTTTCATATGGGGTCAACCTTTTTGCCGATGGTGAGATCATCGAGTCTGATGATCCCGTAGTGGCGGAAGAGGAGGTCACCGAAGAAGGTGACGAAGCCTTTATTCCGGAAGAGCCTGATGAGGAGACCGTCGAGGCAGAAGAGCCGGAAGCGGATGAAGATCCCATAGAAGCCGAAGAAGATGAAAGCTATGATGTGATCATCGACGAAGAGGATGCAGAGGAAGTAAGTCCCGCATCCAACGAGACAGTCTTTCAGATCGATCTTATTAATGAATTAGGCAACCCCTGGGAGATCTTCAAATCTTCCAGCCTTTATGGATTCTATCTTCATAAGGATGGAACTGTTGATGACTTCACCTGTAATGTCAAGTTCTATGATATAGACGGCAATCTGATGATAGATAAGGAGGTCACCTACACTGATTCGGATTTCGATTCCAATACAGGTCTTCTGAATCTGTTTGATGCCGTTAATAAAGAATATACCAAGAACGGAACCACCAATATAACCATCACCCTGACTGATTATAACGGCGGCTATTATGTGGAAAAGCCTGATGAACTGAAGCATTCCAGGATAATGGTGAACTATGAGGAGGTCACGGAGCCCTCCTACCCTGATATTGCCCAGGGCACAACTACAAAGATCCAGTTATATCCCGCCAAGGGTGTCACTGGAACCTTCGGATTCTATGATTATGCCGGACTTCTGGAAGATGAGGGTCTTGTATATAATTTCAATTTCAATATCTACGAAAATAATACAACTAATGATGATCTCAGCCAGGTCTACTGGACCCTTGATTCAGATCCTGATACAAAGCATTTCCTTGATACTCACCGCAGTGGTTATTACCTTCTGGTCAGGATCCCTCTGGGCCATGAGATCACTCTTTATAATCTTCCCCAGAACAGCACTATAACATCATTTTTCCCTAATTCACTCCCCTTTTATAATACGATCTATTCCTTTGACGGGGCATGCCCGGAGTATACGAGACTGACATATAATGATCAGAATCTTACTTATAACGATATCTATGATCTCGGATTCTATACACAGGGATTCTATACCTTTGACCCCGGAGACAACGGAGGTCAAAGCTACAGCCTTGTGGGAAGCGGACAGTGGAGCTATCACCACTGGGGAGACGGCTATAGATGGGATACATATATAACACGTCTTCCTGCACAGCTCATGTTTACTAAGGAATATGATCCCGCAGATGACACTGTTGATCCTGACGAGACACATACCTTTAAGATCACTCTGACAGATACTGTTTCGGGCAAGCCCTTTGCCGATCAGGATGTGGCCTATTATCTCGCCCCCTTCGGCAGAAATGCCTTTGGATATGGCTACTGGGAAAATGACGGGTCTAAGACAGGAACATATACGGAAATTGATTATGATAATGATCAGCTCACGGCTCATACTGATGCCGATGGAGTGATGGAGATAACGGTCCCTGCCAACTGTTATGTCGTCCTGGGAAGGGTCGCTCCATATGATATGGGCGAGGCCAGGGAACTCTATCAGACCGAACACAGCTACTTTTACAGCAGTCAGAGCGCATATATGACAGGTATTGGCATGCTCCCTGATCATATCGGCTATGAGATCGAGGAGATCGGAGATGATTATGAGGATTCCGTAACAGGAGATGCATCCGGCGTTTTGAGCGGTTATTATGAATACTTTTCCGGGAACGATGAGATCAAGGATATCCTCTGGTATCTTAATAACCGCACCAGCATAGATATCCCCAGATTTATAAATACACGTAACACCGGATCTCTTACAGTTGAGAAAGTCGTTACGGGCTACGATGACGGAAGATCCTTTGAGTTCACGCTGACCCTCACGGATCCTGCCACGGGATTTCCAACATCCATCTCCTATACGCTTTCTGACGGGACCACGGGAACGGCAACCCTTACGGCAGGTGATCCTGTCCAGATAAACGGAAAGGATGTTCCCACATATGAGTATACATTTGAGCTTACGGGGGGATCCTCCATTACCTTTACGGATATACCTTCAGGGACTGACTATGAAGTCGTGGAGTCTGCTTCTTCCTCTGCAGGATATACGGTAACTTATACCAATGCTGATGGAGAGATCGTCACATCAGGAACGACTGCGACCATCACTAATGATATGCCGGTGGGAGATCTTGAGATCGAAAAGGTAGTAACAGGCGACACCACATCCGATGACTATGACGCAGACACCGGATATGAGATCAATGTAAGCTTTGATTCCGCAGGAACATATACTGTTTCAGAAAATGGCGCAGCAGGCTATGAAAAGGATTTCGGAGCAGATGAGGAAGTATCCTTCACCATCAGAGCCGGAGAGACCATCCTTATCAGCAATATCCCTGAGGGAACAGGCTATACAGTAACAGAGACAGCTCTTTCGCAGGATCTTACTGACGAGGGCTATGCCACAGGAAATATCACTTCCGGCACAGGTACCATCACAAAGGATGTGACCGCTGAAGTAAAGGTAAATAATACTTTTACTGAGAAGAAGGAGACACCTACTCCCACACCTGAGGAATCTACGCCTACACCCACATCAACCCCTGTTCCTGTCTCATCCTTTACTGTTACCAAGTCTTCTGATGTGGACAAGACCATTGAATGCGGACAGCAGATAACATATTCGATAACAGTCACTAATACGGGGGATACAGAGATCACGGGAATCGTCGTACGCGACTTCATCCCTGACAGGACCCACTATATCTCCTGTGATAACGATGGTGAAAGAGGAGCCATTGACGGAAAGCAGCACGTGACCTGGTTCATAGAGAGCCTGGGCGTGGGCGAGGAAGTCGTTCTCAAGATGACTGTCCAGGTCAATGAATGCGTACCCAACGGAACGATAATAAAGAATACCGCCTACTATAAGGAGACCGGTACACCTGAAAAGCCCGGAACCAACGAGGATATGCCAGAGGATACTCTTGAGACCACAAATGAAGTCATCATTACGGTACACAGCACCATCGTCTCAGCTGCTCCCTCAACAGGTGAAAGCCTGGGCGTAACCGTGGCCATATCAACAGTATTGTTTATAATATCAGGTATAGGTATGGTCATTTACTGGAAACGCTGGAGAGAAGATTATGAAGATCGCGATATGTGATGATAACAGAAAAGATCTTGAGTTCTACGCCAAGAAGACATATGAGAGTGCAAGACGGCTTGAGGCCGATGTGGAGATCTGCACATATATATCAGGAAACCAGCTCCTCTTTGCAAACCAGGGGGAGATACTGGACCTTATCCTTCTTGATATCCATATGCCGGAGGTCTCAGGGCTGGAACTCGTAAACCTCCTGAGAAAGGGCGGATATAAAAAGGACATCATCTTCCTTACGGAATCGGAGGACCATATGCTGGATGCCTTCGATCTGGGGGCCTACAACTATATCGTCAAGAATAAGACTTCTGATGAGAGGTTCAACAGCATCATAAAGGCGGCGATAGAATCTGCACTCCGCAAGTCCTCCGCCATGATGCTCTTCTCCGCAGGGGGCGAGTTCGTAAATGTCAGGGTCTCGGACATCATCTACTTCGAAGTAATAGACCATCTCATAACGGTACACTACAGCGACAGGTCCTTTGAGTTCTATTCCACCATCGGAAAGCTGGAGAAGAAACTGGAGGACTACGGATTTGTCAGGATATACAGGTCGATCCTTGTATCTGTCAGATACATAAAGGGCTTCGACAGCAAGAGAGTCATACTGAGGAACGGTACCGAGCTTCCCGTAAGCCGCGGTATCGGAGATAAGCTGAGGACAGCTATGGAGCATTATTCACTGTGAGAAAAAAGATCCTGCTCTCAACATTAGCCGTTTTCCTTATCCTGTGGGCTGTGGTCCCCCAGGTCAGGATAAATGCGGACGAGACATGTGAGAGCGGGGAACACGATTTCGATACGGACATAGAAGATGCCACAGATGACGAGAGCGGCACCATCACATATACCTGCAGGAACTGCGGATATACATATACGGAGGAGATACCTCCCTACGGACACGATTACCAGGTGGAGGAGAGGGTGGATCCCCAGCCCGGGGTAGAAGGGTATATCATCTATACATGTTCTGAATGCGGGACCTCCTATCTGGAGACCATCGCCGCACTTCCCACACTGACTCCAACCCCGACTCCGGTGCCCACCGCGACACCGACACCAACACCAACTCCCACATCCACACCGACTCCGTCACCAACAGATACTCCGGTGCCCACGGCCACAACGGCTCCCACGGAAAAGCCGGAGCCGCCCGAAAAGAAAAAGACCAAAAGGAAGATCAGGGTAAATGCGGGAGATGTAGCATTCTGCACTGCAGAGCCGTCAGCCATAGTATTCTTCGGACTCGGGATCCACAGAAAGAATAAGATCCTCAGGTGGGATGAAGCAAAGAGAAGAGCAAGGAGGAACAGAAGATGATAAGAAATATCATTGAAGCAGTGATCCTCGTGATATCGGTCACGGTCTTAGTTGTACTTTATCTGAGAAGTGCCAGAAAAGTCGACGATCTCGACGGAGCTGAGCTCATACCTGCGGATCAGGCAGAGAAACTGGAGGATTCCGGCACACTGATCGCCTCAGATTACAAAGAGAAGTGAATTACCTTTTCTTTGACTTTCGCAGGGGAAGTCCGAGAAGGTTTGAATCAAACCCCTTTAAGAGTGTTTCAAAATCGCCGGGACGGAAGATGTTTTTAGGGTAACGTTCGTTCCATTCATTGTTGATCGACATGGCCAGATCTTCCCTGTCTATCTTTTTGAGGGCAGGACAGAGAAATAAGGCTAGCACTTTTTTGTGTTCTTCAAAGGCACTCTTTTTCTTCCACAGGGAAAGTCCATCACGCCTCTTCTCAAGCTTATCCAGAAGATCATCTTCTCCCGTGAGATCGATCTTTGAAAGTTCATTTTTGAATGTGTCAAAATTGTCCGGGTAGTGGTCATAATCAAACTCGGAAAGGTACGGGATCGAGTCTGTGATCAACGTTATAAGGTCCATTATCTGCCCTCCCTATTATTATAATTTATGGCGATTTCCCTTTCTTTACAAATACTATCACTGTTTGTAGAATTTAGGAAAAGAAGGAGGGAATGCACATGTCTGAGCAGGTGTTTACTATCGTCGTAGCTGATGATGAAGAAGAGTTACTCGAAGATGTCTGTGAGATGATCGACTGGGAATCTATCGGATTCCGTCTGGTAGGCCGTGCCAACAATGGACTTGATGCATTACAGCTCGTTGAGCAGCTTGAGCCCGATCTTCTATTAACTGATATCCAGATGCCTTTCATAAAGGGAACTGAACTCGCCCGCCAGGTCCGGGAGCTGCAGCCTCTTATCCAGATAGCATTCCTGACGGGATATGATGATTTTGAATATGCCAGGAGCGCCATCGAAAGCCAGGTAATGTCATATCTTCTTAAGCCCATCAGCATGGGGGAACTGACACAGGCACTGAAGGAGATCCATCAGAAGATGGAAAACCGTTTCAAGGAACTTATGCCTTCGGACGGCCCTGCGAGCAGACATCTTACTGTGGCATCGCTCCTCCTTGACAGAAATGCTGACTTCTCTGATGAGTCGGAGATAATAAAGAGACTTTACGATGCAGGACTGGAATTTTATGTTCCTTTTTCCCTTGCTGTCCTTGCCTTAAGCGCAGGCTCTCTTCCGCCTACTGCCGATCAGACTGTCGATAAGGTGCTCCGTCAGTACTTTACCTGCTGCAGCATCATCTCAGGCGGAAGGGTATTATCGCTCCTCATATCGGAAAACGGATTCAAGGATCTCGGAAAGGCTCTGGACGAACTCTACTATGTCTGTAAGAGGATCCTCGGAACAGACTGCACCATCGGCGTCAGCAGAAGGTTCGGGGAGTTCAGCGGTGCTGTCACTGCCTGCAAGGAGGCTGTAGATGCCTTAAGACTTGCAGATGGTCCCGGATTATATAACATAGATAAGATCTCATCTTTCTCGGAGGAAAGGGAGAATACTAACAGATCTGCGGCAGAACTTGACCGTATGCTCTTTACAGGAAACAGGAGAGAACTCGAGGCTTACCTTGAAGAGGAACTCAGCCCCGGGACAAGAGCTCTCGGTATCATGCAGACGATGGTCACTGCGCAAGATGCCATCCTTGCGGCACTGGGAAAGGAAGAGCTTTCCATGCTCCTCAGGCGCTGCAGCCTGACTGATCCCCTGAGGGATAAGCTCGACAGTGAATCCTTCAGGAGAAGGGTAATAGAGTTCTGCCTTGCCGGCAATGAGAGGATCTCAAAGAGGAAACAGGACGGAATGAGCGTTCTTGTCGAAAGGACACTGCAGATAATCAAGACGAGATATATGGACGAATCACTGTCACTTAATTCTGTCAGTGAGGAACTCCACGTAAGTCCCAATTACCTCAGTGCCAATATGAAGAAATATGCAGGTGATACATTTATCAATCTGCTCATAAAGAAGAGGATGGAAACAGCCAGGACCCTTATTATGGCCGGCGGCATGAAGATCGGAGAGGTATCAGAAAAATGCGGTTACAGCGATCAGCATTATTTCAGTTTCTGCTTTAAGAAATACTACGGAGTCTCACCCGTGAAGATGCGGAAAGGTGAGGAGAACAGGAATTGAAACAAAAAGGTCTCCGGATGAACACAGTCCTCCTGCTGTCCCTTATCGGGACAGTCCTCGTTGTGCTATTAAGTGCGATGCTCCTTTCTATCAGAACATACCAGAAGTCTCTTGTCAGGAATGCTGCCAATAACAGCCGCAGGACTATCGCCCAGGTGAGCAATACGGTAAACGATTATCTGAACAGTATAGATACAGATATGGCTATACTGACGGAGTCGCTTGAATCGCCGGAGGTGGACAGGGATGAGTTCTTTGATGTGTTCCTTAAGATCCGACCGGATGTTATAGCTGTATCCACTTATGATTCTTACGGAAAGCTTGCCAATTGCTACAGCCTTTTTGATGTAAGGTCAGACCTCGAGGTGAATACTTCCTTTAATCCGTACAAGATGGATGATTATGCCGAAGGATATGTATCGGCTCCTCACGTGGTATCACTTTTTGAGGGGGCATATCCCTGGGTCGTTACTGTGATATCTCCTCTCGATGTGGGAGGGAGGGAACGCTGGATCGCCCTTGATATAAGCTGCAGTAATATATCGGCCTACATAAACGATGTCGGTATCGGGCAGCGCGGCTACTGCTTCCTTATGGATACGGATGGCAATATCGTCTATCACCCGCAGCAGCAGCTCATCTATTCTGACCTTAAGAGTGAGGATACAGATCTTATCTCTGCCCTCGAAGACGGGGATCATATAGACGGAAGTGTCATCTATACTATTCAGACACTCAAAAACACCCACTGGAAGGTGATCGGTGTCAGCTATGTTCAGGAGATAATCACAGACAGCGTCTGGGAGCTTGGAAGGATATTGCTGATCGCGGCATTCGTTATCCTCGTCGCCATGCTCATAATAAGTACGATCCTCTCCAGAGCTCTCTCCCGTCCTGTTCAGGGACTTGCGGAAGCGATGGAACAGTTCGAACAGAACGCAGGGGATTTTACTTATACACCTGTCGGAGGAGTACGTGAGGTCAGGACATTGTCCGAATCTTTCAGCCACATGGTCATCCGTCTTCAGAGCCTGATGGGAACTGTTAAGGATGAGCAGGTCAATCTCCGTAAGACGGAACTGCGCGCCCTTCAGGCCCAGATCAATCCCCATTTCCTTTATAATACTCTGGATTCCATATCCTGGATGACAGAGCGCGGGAAAAAGGAAGAAGTAGTAGAGATGGTAAATGCCCTCGCCCGCCTTTTCAGGATAAGCATAAGCAAGGGTCACGAGCTTATCCCCATAAGGAGCGAACTGCAGCATGCGGAGAGCTACCTTCAGATCCAGTCCCACAGATATAAGAACCAGTTCAGTTATTCCTTTGATGTGGATGACGAATGCCTTGATTATCTGTGCAATAAGATAACTCTTCAGCCCATTATCGAAAATGCCATCTACCATGGGATCAACGGTCTTGTGGACGGCGGTGAGATAACAGTTTCCGTCAAGCAGGACGGCGGCGATATAGTCATGGCGGTCGAGGATAACGGAAACGGAATGAACGAGGATCAGATCACCGCCATAATGAATAAAGACAGGAGCGACCACACGGGTATCGGCATAAAGAATGTTAACGACAGACTGAAGATATACTTCGGACAGGACTACGGCCTCACTATAAAAAGTGTCCTGGATGAAGGGACCCGGGTCATCATAAGAATGCCTAAAGTCAAGGAGGAGAGTGAGTATGAGAAGTAAGAGGATCATCATAGCACTTATGCTCATATTATCGCTGCTCTTCACCGGCTGCAGTTACAGAAACAGGGATAATGATTCACGCTACAATATATGGCTTATCGTAAAATCGACCGACACCCAGTTCTGGCTTTCGGCGTTTGCGGGGGCCAATGCAGCCAAGGCTGAGTATAACGTGGATCTCACTATCGTAGGTCCTGAGACGGAAGAGGACTATGAGAAGCAGAATGAGTATATAGAACAGGCAGTCAGCGAGGGGGCGGATGCCATCGTCTTTTCTGCCATTAGCTACAGCGAAAATGCAGCTGCCATCGATGCTGCCGCAAGAGCCGGAGTGAAGATAATCGTCATAGACAGTGATGTTGATTCTCAAAATGTCTCTGCCAGGATAGGAACAGATAATGTCCAGGCGGGGATGATGACCGGATCTGCCGTTCTGGATACGGATGATGATGAGATCTGTGTTGGTATCGTTAATTTTGCCCAGGGCACCAGGAATGGTCAGGAGAGGGAAGAGGGACTTCGCGGGAGCCTGGAAGATGATCCGCGTGTCAAAAAGATCTACATGGTCAATGTGGCATCGACCCCTGAAGCGGCTGAACTTGGTGCAGAGGAGCTTCTTAATGATCATCCGGATATAAATGTTCTTGTCGGACTTAACGAGCCGCTGGCCGTGGGAACGGGAAGAGCCGTTGTCGATCTCGGGGTCTCGGAGGAGGTCCGCGTTGTCGGATTTGACACAAACCTGGAATGCGTGGAGCTTATGCGTGACGGTGCTGTCTCTGCTCTTATAGCGCAGAATCCCTATGCTATGGGATATCTGGGAGTTGAGAGCGCATGGAAAGTCCTCGAGGGCGAGAGCTTTGATCCCAATACCTGGATCGATACTGCAACCACCATAATAACCCACGATAATATGTTCAGTCAGGAGAGCCAGCAGGCGCTATTCTCTTTTAGTTAATGTGCACAATAAAGTGCAAGATCTTTTGTGCCTCTTAGTTTAATCAACATAATTATCCTAACCTTTTTTGTAAGGATCCTCATGTTTTTTCCTTTTGCGGTTGGTTAATATCTTTCACGAAGGAGGGTTTTTCGGATGCCCGAAAGACCAGACCAACTTTATCTTTTCTGGAGGAATGAAACATGAAAAAGATTATTGCTCTGATCATGTCTTTGGTCATGATCGTCAGCCTCGTTGCTTGTAACTCAGGTTCTGGCGATACCGATTCTGCAGGTTCTTCCGATGTTAAGGTCGCCGTTTTCTGGTATGCCTTCTCGGATGCTTACCTTTCAACAGTCAGATCAGCTCTTGATGCTGACCTCGAGGAAGCAGGTATCGAATATCAGGATTTCGACAGCAACAACAATCAGGGAACACAGTTAGAGCAGGTTCAGACAGCAGTTACGAACGGATTTAACGTTCTTGTTGTAAACCTTGTTACATCCGGATCAGCAGATGCAGCTGAGCAGATCATCTCCGCAGCAGGCGATGTACCTGTTATCTTCTTCAACCGTGCAGTTGAGGGTGACGGAGAGGAAGGAACAGTCCTCAATTCTCACGACAATATCGCTTTCATCGGAACAGATGCTCCTGAAGCAGGTCACATGCAGGGTAAGATGATCGGTGATTTCCTTGTTGAGAACTTTGAGGCTACAGACCTTAACGGCGACGGACAGATCTCCTATGCAATGTTCATGGGTGATGCTGCCAATGTTGAGGCTATCTACCGTACACAGTATGGTGTTGAAGATGCAAATGCAGTACTTGCAGAGAACGGTTATCCCGAGCTCGTATACTTCAACCCCAACAACTCCGATAAGTATCAGCTCGACCCCAACGGTGCATGGTCATCCGCAGCAGGTAACGAGTTCATGGGTACTAACCTTGCAGAGTATTCTGAGGCAAACGGAAACATGATCGAGCTTGTCATCGCCAACAACGACGATATGGCAATCGGCGCTATCTCCGCACTTCAGGCTGCAGGTTACAACCTCGGTGACGGAAACTGCACAAAGATCCCCGTATTCGGTGTCGATGCAACCCAGGTTGCCCAGGACGCTATCGCAGATGATACAATGACCGGTACAGTCAAGCAGGATGCAGAGGGAATGGCTAACGCTATCTGCGCAACGGTTTCCGATATTGCAGGCGGAACATCTGTTGCTGATGCAGCAGCTAATGTTGCTGGTTCCGCAGACATCTATTCAATGGCTGATGGATTCTCCAACAAGATCTTCGTTGCATACGCTCCTTACACAGGCTGATAAGAAAGAACTATGGATAAGGCAGCTGCCCTTCGGGGCGGCTGCCCTTTTCTAAAAAACGGAGGAAGAAAAATGGCAGAAGATATCCTGCTCAAGATGACGGATATCACCAAGATATTCCCCGGCGTAAAAGCGCTGGACAAGGTCAACTTTGAACTTAAGGCCGGAACTGTACATGCCCTTATGGGTGAGAACGGTGCCGGAAAGTCCACGCTCATGAAATGCCTTTTCGGAATATATGCCAAGGACAGCGGGCATATCTATCTGGAGGGCAAAGAGATCGATTTTAAGAACAGCCGTGAAGCACTTGATAACGGCGTTGCCATGGTGCATCAGGAACTGAACCAGGCAGGCAAGCGCTCGGTCATGGATAATATCTGGCTCGGCCGTTACCCCACCATAGGCGGAGTGATGGTAGATGAGAAAAAGATGTACCGTGACACAAAGGCTATATTTGACGAGTATGAGATCAATGTGGATCCCAAGAGGATCATCAACACCATGCCGGTCTCACAGAGACAGATGGTGGAGATAGCAAAAGCCGTTTCCTATAATTCCAAGATCATCGTTTTCGATGAACCCACATCCTCCCTGACAGAGGAAGAGGTGGAGCACTTATTCAAGATAATAAACATGCTGCGCGACAGAGGCGTAGGCATTATCTATATATCCCATAAGATGGCTGAGATCAAACGCATCTCGGATTACATCACCGTCATGAGAGACGGAACACACGTGGCTACAAAGCCGGCGGGAGAACTCGAGGTTTCCGATATCATCAAGCTGATGGTAGGACGTGAACTTTCAAATCAGTTCCCTCCAAAGGATAACAAGATCGGGGATGTTTCCCTTGAGGTGGAAAATGTTACCGCTATGTATAACCACCTGAAGGATGTCTCCTTTAAGGCGAGGAGCGGTGAAGTCCTGGGCTTTGCAGGGCTTGACGGCAGCGGAAGGACCGAGACGCTTGAGAGCATCTTCGGTTACGCCACAAGAAAGACGGGAACCATCCGTCTTCACGGAAAGATATGCAGGAACAGAAATCCCAGGGAATCCATCAGGAACGGTTTTGCCCTCCTGACGGAGGAGAGGAGAGCGACAGGTATATTTGCGATAGAGAATATCCGTGAGAACACGGTGATCTCAAGCCTTAAAAAGCATCTGCGCTTCGGGATACTGAACGAAAAGTCCATGAAGGCAGACACACAGTGGGCTATAGACTCCATGCGCACAAAGACCCCGTCGCAGGAGACTAAGATAAGAGCACTCTCAGGAGGTAATCAGCAGAAGGTCATCATCGGCCGGTGGCTCCTGACTGATCCTGAGGTGCTTCTGCTGGATGATCCTACAAGAGGTATCGATGTAGGTGCCAAGTACGAGATATATCAGCTCATACTCGATCTGGCAAAGAAGGGGAAGACAGTCATAGTCGTATCTTCTGAGATGCCCGAGCTGCTGGGTATCTGCGACAGGATAATCGTAATGTCCGGCGGCCGCGTGGCCGGAGAGGTGGATGTAAAGACCACTACACAGGAAGAGATAATGACTCTGGCTGCCAAGTACGTTTGAGGAGGAAATATTAATGGCAAATATGAACTATTTCACATTAAAAAAGCAGGAGTATCTTGCTCTTGATAAGATCGACAGAAGGAGATTCTGGACTGACGGTTTTCTCAACAATGCACTTTATATCCTGATGGCCATCTTTATAATCTTTACGGCGGTCGTAAACAAAAACTTCTTAAGCCCCAGTTCGATAGTCAATATCATCATGCTGGCCGCAGTCTCGTTGCCTATGGCACTTGGAATAGGAGGCTGTATAGTACTTACAGGCACCGACCTTTCCGCCGGAAGAGTCTTTGGACTTGCGGCGGGAATGTCGGCAGCTTTTCTCCAGAACAGGATGGCCAGCAAACTTATTTTTGAGCACCTTCCCCAGACGAGCGGAGGATGGATCCTCCTTGTCATGCTGATGGTCATGGCCTCAGGTGCTGTGATCGGACTTGTAAACGGTTTCTTTGTTGCCAAGTTCAGTCTTCATCCCTTCATCGTGACCCTCGCCACTCAGCTCATAACATACGGAATTATCCTTATGTTCTTCCAGATCAACGGAAACGGCGGCGGACCTATCAGTAATGTTGCACAGGAATTCCTCGATGCTGTTTCAGGCCCCTGCTTCAAGATAGCTGCATGGAATGTATCTATCCCCTGGTATGTGATCTTTGCCATCATCCTTGTGGCTGTTATGTGGTTTGTCTGGAATAAGACAAGGTTCGGAAAGAATATGTTTGCAGTCGGATCCAACATGGAGGCTGCAAAGGTATCCGGAGTCAACGTGTTCCTTACCACTGTACTCGTTCATACACTGGCAGGAGCTATGTATGGATTTGCCGGATTTGTAGAAGCTGCCCGCCTCGGTTCCGTAACTGCTGCCACCGGTCTGAATAATGAGTGCGATGCCATCGCGGCCTGCGTAATCGGCGGTGTATCCTTCGTCGGCGGAACCGGAAAGATCAGAGGCATCGTCCTTGGAGTATTCGTCTTGAGGATCATCTTTGTTGCACTTAACATGCTGGGTATCAACCCCAACCTTCAATATATCATCAAGGGTGCCATCATCCTTGCTGCATGCTCACTGGATATGCGTAAGTATCTGGTAAAGAAATAAGTAGTTTCCTCCGGTACCTCCAACCCGGAAATTAAGTTTTCACATTAGAAACCCCGGTCTATGCCGGGGTTTCTAATGTGAAAAAAAAAGACGGAGGGCTCCTCCGTCTTTTCAAAGAACATATTACGTATGTATTATTTTACTTTCCTTACTCTGAGGACTCCGTCGATCTTGGAGATGGCGTCGATCGTTGCATCATCAGCCTTTCCGTCAATATCGATGATCGTATAAGCGAAGTCGCCTCTGGATTTGCTGACCATCTCGGGAACATTGATGGAGAGCTTTGCGAAAAGGCCGGTGAACTGTGTGAGCATGTTGGGGATGTTCTTATGGCATACCGTGATACGTGACTCATACTGGCACTCGCCTGCGTCGCATCTGGGGTAGTTTACGGAATTGATGACATTACCGTTTTCGATGAAGTTCCTGATCTCCTTGACTGCCATGACTGCGCAGTTGTCTTCGGACTCCTCTGTGGAAGCGCCGAGGTGGGGAGTAACGACGATGTTCTTCTTTCCGACTACTGTGGGATTAGCGAAGTCTGTAACATATCTCTTTACGTGACCAGCCTCTACAGCCTTGACCATAGCTTCCTCGTCAACAAGGATATCCCTTGCGAAGTTAAGGAAGACGACACCGTCCTTCATCTTGGAGATTGCCTCCTCGTTTACCATACCCTTTGTTGAATCAAGGAGAGGTACATGGATGGTGATATAGTCACAGTCAGTGTAGATGTCATTTACATTTGTGATGTGCTTAACTGCACGGGAGATGTTCCATGCTGCGTCAACAGAAACATAGGGATCGAAGCCGTAGACTTCCATTCCAAGACCTACAGCAGCATTTGCAACCTGTGCACCGATGGCACCGAGACCGATTACACCGAGCTTCTTGCCCTTGATCTCATTTCCTGCGAAAGCCTTCTTAGCCTTCTCTGCAGACTTTCCGATATTCTCGTCGGAAGCATTGTCCTCAACCCACTTAGCGCCGCCGATGATGTCTCTGGAACCGAGAAAGAGACCTGCGAGAACGAGCTCCTTAACTCCGTTGGCATTTGCACCGGGAGTATTGAATACTACGACACCCTGAGCTGCATACTTGTCGAGGGGGATATTGTTAACGCCGGCACCTGCTCTTGCGACTGCAAGAGTGTTGGAGGGAAGCTCCAGCTCGTGCATTGCAGCACTTCTTACAAGGATAGCGTCTGCTTCGTTTGTATTCTCAGTGAGAGTATAGTTCTCGCCGAGAAGATCAGTACCGCACTTGGCGATGGGATTAAGGCAATTTACTTTATACATTATGAATTCTCCTCTTCATATTTCTTAAGGAATTCTACGAGAGCCTTAACACCCTCGATAGGCATTGCATTGTAGATGGATGCTCTGAGACCGCCGACACTCTTGTGACCCTTAAGGTTATCAAAGCCTGCTGCCTTGGTAGCTGCAACAACAGCTGCATCCTTATCTGCATCACCTGTTACGAAAGGTACGTTCATAAGGGAACGGAATTCCTTCTCGACTGTTCCGTGGAACATCTTGCTGTTATCGAGGAAGTCGTAAAGGATAGCAGCCTTCTCTTCGTTGATCTTATTCATAGCCTCGAGGCCGCCGATGGACTTGAGGTACTTGAATACCTTCCCGCAGACGTAGATAGCCCAGCAGTTAGGTGTGTTGTACATGGAACCTGCATTTGCATGTGTGTCATATCTCATGTATACGGGAGTATTCTCAGCGATATCCTCGCGGATGAGATCCTCACGGATGATAACGATAGAGATACCGGCAGGACCGATATTCTTCTGAACACCACCGTAGATCATACCGTAGTCGGATACATTACAGGGCTTGCTGAGGAACATGGAAGACTGGTCGGCAACAAGGACCTTACCCTTTGTGTTGGGAAGTGTCTGGTATGTTGTACCGTGGATAGTCTCGTTCTCACAGATATATACATAGTCAGCATCGTCATCGATGGGAAGATCTGAACAGTCAGGGATGTAACTGAAGTTCTTGTCTGCAGAAGTAGCTACGATGTTGACCTTGCCGAACTTCTTAGCCTCTGTTGCAGCCTTCTTGGACCATGCACCTGTAACGATGTAATCAGCAACACCATTCTTCATAAGGTTCATGGGGATCATTGAGAACTGAAGTGTAGCACCACCCTGGATGAAGAGTACCTTGTAATTGTCGGGGATACCCATAAGCTCACGAAGATCTGCTTCCGCTTCATCAGCGATCTGCTGGAAGACCTTGGATCTGTGGGACATCTCCATTACACTCATTCCGCTTCCCTTGTAATCAAGAAGCTCTGCCTGGATCTCCTCAAGTACGGGGAGCGGCATTGTAGCAGGACCTGCTGAAAAGTTGTAAACTCTAGCCATTTGACTGACCTCCACTTTATTTAAAACTAATTATTATCAAACGAATAACATTATACAAAGGAAAAAACCAATCTTCAATTAGCGGGAGGCATAAGAAAAGCCGACAGTTTGCGTCTGTCGGCTCTCTTTTTTGTTTAAATAGTCTAATGAAAATCAAATCATCTGCTCGGGGTGGAAAACCTTATCGAATTCCTCGGGTGTCATAAAGCCAAGCTTTACGCAGGCTTCCTTGAGGGAGATATTCTCCTCAAAGGCCAGATGGGAGGTCTTTGCAGCGTTTTCATATCCGATATAGGGATTAAGGGCAGTAACCAGCATAAGGGAGTTATGGAGGTTGTCATGCATCTTCTCCTTATTTGCCTTGATGCCGACTACGCATCTGTCAGTGAAGGATACGATGGCTTCTGCCAGGAGCCTTGTGGACTGAAGGAAGTTGTAAGCAGCCACCGGCATGAAGACATTGAGCTCGAAGTTGCCCTGGGATGCAGCCATTCCGACAGCTACATCGTTACCCATTACCTGTACGGCTACCATGGTAACAGCCTCGCACTGTGTGGGATTTACCTTACCGGGCATAATGGAGGAACCGGGCTCGTTGGAAGGGATCGTGATCTCTCCAAGTCCTACCCTGGGTCCTGATGCCAGCCACCTTACGTCGTTGGCGATCTTCATCATATCTGCTGCCATTGCCTTTACGGCACCGTGTGCGAAGACGATCTCGTCCTTGCTGGTAAGAGCATGGAACTTATTGGCAGCTGTAACGAACTTCTTTCCGGAAAGGGCGGAGATCTCCTCTGCTACCTTTGTATCGAAACCTGCGGGAGCGTTAAGACCTGTACCGACGGCTGTTCCGCCAAGTGCCAGCTCTCTTAAGGGCTCAACAGCGATACGGATAAGTTCGATATCCTTCTCAAGGGAGGATCTCCATCCTGAGATCTCCTGGGAGAAGGAGATGGGTACTGCATCCTGAAGGTGTGTCCTTCCGCTCTTAACGATACCCTCGTTCTCAGCTTCCAGCTTCTTAAGTGTATCGATAAGGTGCTGTGCTGCGGGGATGAGCTTATCCTCAAGAGCGATAACTGCTGATATATGCATTGCCGTAGGGAATGTATCGTTACTCGACTGGCTCATGTTGATGTCATCGTTGGGATGGCAGAGCTTGGAGCCAGCGATCTCATTAGCCCTGTTGGCGATAACTTCGTTGGCGTTCATGTTGGACTGTGTGCCGGATCCTGTCTGCCATACTACGAGAGGGAAGTGGTCGTTAAGAGATCCGCTTATTACCTCATCGCATGCAGCGGAGATGGCTGCCAGCTTCTCGTTTGTCATCTTTTCGGGCTTGAGGCTGTTGTTGGCAACTGCAGCTGCCTTCTTCAGGATGCCGAATGCGTGGGTGATCTCACGGGGCATTGTCTCGATGCCTACTCCGATGGGGAAATTCTCATGGCTCCTCTCAGTCTGGGCTGCCCAGTACTTGTCAGCGGGAACCTTAACTTCACCGAGTGAATCGTGTTCGATACGGTATTCCATAGGTCGATACCTCCAAATGAAAAATGTACATAAATAATACCACAAAAAGATGACACTTGAGAAACTTCCCAGGTGCCATCTTTCGGAGTAATGTAGGATGATGTCAGTTCAGTTCGATGTCACCGCTTACAGTGGATACATTAAACTTATTTCCGTCAGACAGGTTGTCGCAGGTGATATTGATGTCTCCGCTTACTGTGTCTGTGTTGATGTTGTATGAACCGATGAGGGTTCCTGTTACATCACCGCTGGTGGTATCGATATCCGTTATGTCGGACTCGAAGTTTGTGAGTGTTACTTCACCGCTTACTGTGCTGATGACAGCAACGGCAGTGGAGATGTCCTTAAGGTTGATCTCACCGGATGTTGTCGTTACTTCGATGGACCCTGATACATCACATGTGTTCAGGCTGATATCGCCGCTTACTGTGTTGATGTCTGCGGAGATACCGTTGATGTTGAGGTCGGAAATGCATCCGCTGGTTGTATTTACATTGACAATGCCGGTTGATGTTGCGCTGTCGGAAACACCTCCGGATACGGTGTTGATGTCCACGTCGCCGAAGGTATATCCGTCGGGGATCAGGACATCGCCTGATGTAGTGTTGATGTTGAGGTCCTCATACTCACCTTCGGGAAGGTAGATGATGGTCGTTCCGTAGTCTTTCTCGTCTGATCCGTCAAAGTCGAAGTTAAAGCTGTCAAACCATACCTGCTCGTCCTCGAACTTAACGATGAGTGTATCGTCCTTGACTTCCACCTCGTGGTAGAGCCTTTCTGAATCCCAGCAGATAACGGTTACATTACCGTCGTCGGAAGGCCTGATCTCGACCTCGTCGGATACCTCTGAGATATCAATGCTGCTGAAACTGTCATTTACATCTGTTATGACTTTTTCCCTCTTTGATTTAAATGCCTCGAATCCGTTGGCTCTTGCCTGTACGAGGCCGACTGTTCCCAGGACTACTCCGAGTCCGATGCAGGAACCTGCTGTTATAAGCAATACCTTAGTTACCTTGTTCATTTTTATTACTCCTTTATCCCTTATTTCTTGTTGTTCTGTCTTTTAACAAACTGCTTCTTTATCCACTTGAAGAACCTTCCGCAGAGCTCGATGAGCCACAATACGCATGCCTTGATGGGTATGAAGAGAAGGATTCCGATTCCTACTGCTACAAGGCCAACGGCAAGCTTCATGACTGCTGTTCCGGCACTTCCGGCGAAGATGGAGAATATGGCTGCTGCAAGCAGGCCGACACCGCCGAGGGTAAGTCCGATGAGGACTGCGATAAGTGCGAAGATCAGTGAGAAGATCACTACGAATACCGAGAACGCGATGGCGATGAGCGCGATGGCGAGGGGAATCCAGATGGGAGCTGAAATAACGATCAGTACGATCTCCCATGCCTTCAGTGTTCTTCTGGGCTTGACCGATGCGGAGACGAGCTTGGGCAGAGGTGTGTCCATAAGGATCTGCTCTGCTACCTCGTCTGACGATCCGACTGCTTTGATGGCCTGATCTTCAGTAAGTCCGTCTTCGATCCTGTCATCTATCGCTTCCATGTAAAAGTCGAGGGCTTTATCTATATCTTCCTCTGAAAGTCCAAGGAGCTTGTCCTTGATCTCGTCTAAGTATTCCTGTCTGTTCATCCTACATTTTCCTCCCTTGTCACAAACTCATAGACAGACATTATCTCTTTCCATTCGCCTGCGAAATCTTCGATCTTCTTCTTACCGGACTTCGTGATCGAATAATATTTACGAAGTCTTCCGTTGTACTCTTCTGACCTTACTGTCAGGGATCCCGCTTCCTCCAGCCTTCTCAGGATCGGGTAAAGAGTCGATTCCGAGATGCTTATGTAAGGTTTGACATCCTTGATGATCTTGTAGCCGTAAGAGTCTTCGTTCTTGATCGCCGCGAGCACACATATGTCGAGCAATCCTCTCTTAAGCTGTATATCCATGCCTTATACCTCCTGTTACGCAATACTATACGACGCGATGTATTATGTGTCAAGGGGTATTTCGATAATTTTTCGCTGCGGGGGTATAATATGCTTATTAAATTAAGGGGGTGGAAAAATGTCCAAAAAAGTCAGGTATCTTGCGGCTTTTCTTGCTCTTGCCATGGTAATGGCGGCCGGGTGCTCCCAGTCTGACAGAGGATCCCGGGATAAGGATGAGGAAGAGGAAGAGGTGGAGGAAGAAGAGACTTCCGAAGAAACTGAGGAACCTTCTGAGACTACTGTGGAGACTTCCGAAGAGACAACGGTATCATCCGAAACTACTGAGACTGAACCTACATCTGATCAGGACACCTCCGCTACTATAGATATATCGGAACATTATGACCTCTTTACAGGATTTGCTGCAGGAGAATACGAAAGTGATCCCGGGGCAGAGTTTGCTTTTGTCAAAAACTATCAGGAGGGAGATCTGTCCTGGATGCTGGCGGTGAAATATTCCGACGGTTCCCTTGTTATCTGCAAAAAGGATGGCTCGGAAGTAGTGGCCGCTCTGCCTGCAGATCTTTCCGTCAATACGGAATACTTTGCTGAGGAGTCCGTAGTACCTTATGAGATGTTCAAGGATTACCCCTGCATTCTTGATATGGACCTTTACGGAGGTCCCTATGCTGTTTCCGGATCCATCCCTGACGGATATTATTACGGAAATCTCCTGGCACTTTCCATGGATGGCAATTATGCCCTTATACAGTATGGTGAAGGAGTCATCTATACAGAAGATGAATATAACGCTCTTCAGGTGGGAGATACTGTAACCTATCCAGGATGGGACGGAGAGGAGGGTACTGCCACCGTGACATCCATCGATGAGGACGGGTGGATGCATCTTGATCAGGACGACCTGTATTTTGTCCAGGGAGCCTATACACCTGATCCGACGCAGTACTGTCTTCTTTCCAGCAGCGACAACCCGGTATATTCCAACGAGGGGATCGCCTTGGTGCCCATCTCCGACGACTGTGTGGTAACAGACACTTTCGGTATGCTCTATACCGATCTTGAGTGGGCTGACTATAATCTGCAGCCGAAGACAGGGGAACCTTTACTTGATTCCTTCTATTTCTACCTCGAGACACATGTGCCCTATGTTCCCCATTACGTTTCCAACGGATGGATGGAGACATATGGACTTCTTTATCCCGTGGAAGTAACTGACGGACAGATAACGGTCCTTAATATCGAGTGGAGATGATTTAAGGATAGATGCAGATCTGGAAAAAGGAAGTAAAGATACTCATAATCACATTCCTGGCGCTGGTCACTGTCTCTTTATACAGGCAGTACTACATGAATGTGCATCCCGAAAATGCATTCTATCCCTTTGTGGTCTACCTTATGTATATGGCCGTTGCCCTGGGCTAGGACTTTAAGATCAACAGGACGGTAATGGATGACCGCATGAGAAAGTTCCTGATGCAGGAACTGGCGGTCATGTCCTTCTGGCTCACTGTAAAGATGATCCAGGAGGGTATCATCACGGATCCTGACCTTATAAGGAAGACTGGTTATCTTATCGTCGTTCCTCTGGCGTTTCTCCCCATGTATGGCTTTTTCGCGGTGAAGAGCCTATATAATTCCTTTAAGCCACACTACAGGATCTTATATATCCCGGCTGTCCTGATAACCCTGCTTACGGCTACCAACGATATGCATAATATGGTATTCGGTATATATCATGTGGAGGGACAGCCCCTGGATTATCATCCGAGGATCGGATTCTTTATCCTCTGCGGATGGGTGCTCGCGCTCCTGGCGCCCAGGATCCTGATCATGATGAAGGCTAATAACGAGAGGTCAGGAAAGAAGAGCGGGTTCCCGCTCTGGATCATTGCCATTATCTTTCCAATAGCAATCATCCTCTATGCAGTCGTTTCATTTGTAAGACCCGGATTTGAGCTTATGGAGTTTACGGCTGTGGTCTTCTTCAGTGAAGGCCTTATCTGGGAGAGCGGAGTCATCGGAGGAGCTGTAGGCATTAACTCACGTTACGGAAAGATATTCGATATATCCACCATTGCCATGCAGATCGTGGATAAGGACGGAAATGTCATAAAAAGATCGAAGAGTGCCGCCACCATAGACAAGGAAGTCTTTGAGGTCCTTAAGGAGGAAGGCCGCTATCAGCTGAACAGGGATATAGAGCTTCGAATAAACCCTCTGAACAGGGGATATGTTATCTGGGAAAATGAGATCACCCAGATAAATGACCTTATCGACAGGTTCAAGAGCGATGAGGAGAACCTTCAGAACGATGTATCCATCCTGGAGGAGGAGCTTCGCGTCTCATCCGGTCAGGTCAGGGAGACAGAGCAGAGCAGGATCCTTACTGAAGTTACCCAGGAGATAAGCGGGGAGATAAGACTCCTTAAGGAACTCCTTCTAAAAGCGGATGACGTGGATGTCAGGGATCAGACCCTGAAGAAGATCAATATCGTGGGAACATACATAAAAAGACACTGTGCAGTAAGCGTTGCCGAGAGGTCGGAGGGAAGATCCGAGAACAGGGATATCATCCTGTTCTGGAAGGATATGGCCAAGACTATGATCCGGGCGGGATACACAGTGGATCTGAATATTGCCACGGAAAATATCGAGGATAACCTTACCCACCTGAAGAGGCTGGAGGAACTGGAGAAGAGGATCGAGGAAACTGATTTCGCTCCCAGGTCCTATACCATCGATGTGGGACCTTTTGATGCGGAGGTGATCGAAGGTGCTTGATCTGAAAAGCCTCACATCCATCAAGGGAGCCATAGATAACCTTACGAACGCCCTGGCCTTCAGCGAAAAGGACGGAAATCCAGTTCTCGTAAATATAAAGATGAACGAGCTTTACAAGATGCTCACGGGACACTCCTTCGAGAATGCCTTTACCGTGTGGGATAACATCAATGCCAGTGCATGGGTAAAGACCCACGAGAGGATGGCAGTAGTCAAGTTCACTGACAGAACCATATGGAGATTTGTCTGGACCCATCTGGAGTCTGAAAACGGAGAGTATATCCAGATCGAGGGAACTGAGTTTACGGAGATATATACATATACAAATAAGATCCGTCTGAACAATATCAAGCTCCAGGAGCAGTATAAGAGGCAGAGGAATATCCTTACGAATATCGTGGACCTTAACAGGGAGAAGGAGATCGTGTCCCTTAAGATGAATATCCACGATGAGCTGGGAAGATGCCTTATCGCCACGGATAAATATCTTACCGACGGTGAGGAGGAAGACTATAACGAACTGAAGAGACAGTGGAACAGCGCCATCTCGTATCTGGAGGGAATGTCCAGGGAGGAGAATACCTCAGCCAAGGAGGAGCTTTTGAAGATCGCTTCCCTTATAGGATGTAAGATAGATCTTCACGGAGATCCGCCGGATACCACAAGAGCTACAAATCTCATGGTGGCCGCGGCCAGGGAGGCTCTGACAAATGCCGTAAGACATGCCCATGCCGATGAGATCAGCCTTACTTCCGTAAAGAGGGATGGCTTTTACGATGTGGTCCTGACAGACAACGGTAATGTTTCTTTTGACAGCAACTATGAGATAATAAAAGGTGAGGGTCTTAAGAACCTGAGAAACAGGCTGGAACAGGAGGGCGGAGCTCTCGATATCGTTACGGATGGATCGGGAGTTACCCTTATCGTAAAGATTCCTACATGACAGGGAGAGATATGTATAAAGTACTTATTGTTGAGGATTCAAGGATAGCAAGAGAGAATGTGGAGAATATAGTCTCAGGTTCCCAGGACTTTGAGCTGGTCACCTCCTTAGAGAATGCAGCCAATGCTGAGCTTCTCATGCTGGGAAAGAAAGTGGATCTCATCCTTATGGATGTGTGCACTTCTGACAATGAGTCAGGCCTGGAGGCTGCGGAAAAGATCAAGAAGTCATTCCCGGATACAAAGATCATCATAATGACATCCATGCCGGAGTATTCTTTTATCGACAAGGCTAAGGCTGCCGGATGCGAGAGCTTCTGGTACAAGGAGTACGACAGTGTGGGTCTTGAGGACATCATGATCAGGACCATGAAGGGCGAATCCATCTATCCTGAGTCCACCCCCGTGGTACAGGTGGGAAATATCACCAGTGACAAGCTCACCGACAGGGAACTTGAGGTCATAAGGCTCCTTATAGCAGGGAAAAAGCAGGAGGAGATATGCGAGATCCTCAATATCTCCAAGAATACCATCAAGTACCATATCAAGAATATCCTGGCCAAGACAGGTTATAGTACTACCCTTCAGCTGGTGGTCGATGTTGTCGACAAAAAACTGATACTTCCCAATTTTACGTAAGACTACCCTATTGGGTAGTTCAATTTTTTTGTAAAAAAGGATAAAATTACAACATCAAAACCGTATATATAGAGGGGTAACAAGGTTTGATACTTCGTGGCACATCGGATGCCGCGAAGTTTTTTGTTGCGGAAAAACTGGTGTATAATCCCACTTAAGATACAAAGATCAGCAGGGAAGATAAAGTGAAGACAGAAAGAGACTATCCGAGGGTAATACTGACCGAAAGAGGCAGGAGAAGACAGGGATCAAGGCATCCCTGGGTATATGACAACGAGGTTTTTTCCGTTGATAAGGATATCTCTGACGGACAGATCGTCGATGTCCTGACTGACGGAGGAAAGTATATCGGATCGGGCCTTTATAATGCCAATTCCAAGATCCGTGTCCGTATCCTGTCCAGAAATGCCAATGATGTCTTTGACAGATCCTTTTTCGAAAGAAGGATAAGATATGCCCTGGACTACAGGGATACTGTTATGAAGGAAGGGGATACCTCCTGCTGCAGGCTCATCTTCGGAGAGGCAGACGAACTCCCCGGTCTTACGGTAGACAGGTTCGGCGACATACTTGTTGCCCAGGTCCTGTCCCTTGGTATCGAGCAGCGTAAAGAGATGATCTTTGACAGCCTGATGAAGATCCTTCGGGAAAGAGGGGAGACCATAAGCGGACTTTATGAGAGAAATGATGTTGCCATCAGACAGCTCGAGGGGATGGAGGAATATAAAGGCTGGTATAAAGAGCCCTCCCATACCATTACAGAGATAGTGGAAAACGGGATCAGATATAAGGTCGATGTTGAGAACGGTCAGAAGACCGGATTCTTCCTGGATCAGAAGTATAACAGAAAGGCAGTGGCTGATATAGCAAAGGGAAGGAATGTCCTTGACTGCTTTACTCATACAGGGTCCTTTGCCCTTAATGCCGCAATGGGCGGGGCAAGACATGTCCATGCCGTCGATGTATCGGAGACTGCCGTGAACATGGCCAGGGAGAATGCAGTCCTCAACGGTCTTGATAAGATCATGAGCTTTGAAGCGGCGGATGTATTCGACCTTCTCCCTACGATCAAAAAAGGCGAGTATGACCTGATAATCCTCGATCCGCCCGCTTTTACCAAGTCCAGGAAGACAAAGGGTAATGCGGAAAGAGGATATAAGGAGATCAACTACAGGGCCATGAAGGCTCTCCCGAGAGGAGGATATCTGGCCACCTGTTCCTGCTCGCATTTTATGGATGAGACGAGCTTTATCAGGATGCTGGAATCGGCAGCTTCCGATGCCGGGGTCAGGATCAAGCAGATCGAGAAGAGGCAGCAGTCACCGGATCACCCGATCCTTCTTGATGTATCGGAGACAGACTACCTGAAATTCTTTGTGCTGCAGATCTTTTAGTATATGATCCTATTGGGTAAGTGAGGGTAAAGATATGATCTATAATCCTGATTACAGACGTCAGTTCTTCTGGGATACGAATGATCCCGTGAACTTCGTCAACATTTTGCGGCAGATATCAGAAATGGAGAGATATCCCAGGGAGAGATATCCAACTTCCAGAGCGGGAAAGACAGTTAAGACCGGAGCGCTCATCTGTTCCATACTGGCAGTCATTGCCGCAGTGATCTCATTTATCATCAGCAAGAGCATAATACTTGCGATAGTCGTGCTGATGATCGGAGTGGGCATCTGCCTTGGCGTATCGTCCATCCTGCTAGCTTTTTCAAGGAAGATCATCATCGATGGTCATATTACTGAGAAGATCAGTGCAACATGTATCGGTTACAGCTTAAGGGGAAGCGGAAACTCCGGAAGAAGGGTCATGAGATCCCCGGTCTTCAAGTATAACTACAGGGGTATGGACCACATCGCCTTCGATGCCGTCTGGAGCACAGGAAGTGCCGGAAAGCCTTATCTTGTGGGACAGGACTGCGAGATCTGGATAGATCCTGACGATCCTGACGAGATGGTGTGGGATAAGTCAAATTCGAATTTCTTCATCCCCCTTGTAATGGGTATCTTTGCCCTTGCCCTCGCGGGAGTGTTTATCTTCCTGGCCGCCAGTGATGATGCCTTTAAGACTGCTGTTGAGCAAGAGGGTGATCAGACTCCTGTTACGGAGGTATACGATCCCATAGCAAGGGGAGAGATAAGTGATGAATACATCGATGCTTTATTCGAAGAAAACGGAATGGGCAGCAGTGACTGGACGATCTCTGAAAGAAAGCTCGACAGGATGGAGTACAATTCCCAGACCGGCAAATATGAATTCTACTTTGAACATGATGACAGTTTCATCACTGATGCGATCTCTGTCACTTCAGATCTCGTAACTGAGAATATGAAGGATGCCGGGAGCGGTGACATATATTACTGGATAGAGGTGGAAGACGGTGCAACGATCTTCGCCAGGGATGATGTGGAATACACCGGCGATAAGCTCAAGTGATATTTCAGTTGCCAATATTTTAAATATGCACTAATATAAGACCCCGAAGAAATCATTCAGAGGGGTCTTTTTATGTCAGAAAATCCTGTTCAGGAAAACAAGATGGGCGTCATGCCCATAAAGAAGCTCTTGATAACGATGTCACTTCCCATGATGATATCGATGCTCGTGCAGGCCCTTTATAATATCGTCGACAGTATCTTTGTCTCACAGCTGTGCGAGGAGGCTATGACGGCTGTCACGCTCGTTTTTCCTATGCAGAACCTTATGGTATCCCTCGCCATGGGTACGGGAGTCGGTGTTAATGCCATCCTTTCAAAGGCCCTCGGAGAGAAGAAGTACGAGGATGCAAACAGTGCTGCCAACACAGGGCTTCTTCTGAACTTTATACATTTCATCATCTTCTTCTTCGTGGGATTATTTCTGTCGAAGGCTTTCGTAATGTCCCAGAACGATGATCCTGTCATAGTCGGATATGGTATTGACTATATGAAGGTGATCTCAGTCCTGTCCTTCGGATGCTTTTTCCAGGTAATGCTCGAAAGGCTCCTTCAGTCAACGGGAAGGACATCCCTCAGCATGATCTCCCAGACAGCGGGCGCTGTCATCAACATGATCCTCGATCCCATCATGATCTTTGGACTTTTCGGGTTCCCAAGGCTCGAGGTTGCAGGTGCAGCCCTTGCCACATGCATCGGCCAGATGTGCGCATCCCTTATTGGTCTTACGCTCAATATCAAAGCCAACAGGGATATCACTCTTTCCATCAGCAGGATAATAAAGCCCAGGGCAGATATAGTGGGAAGGATCTATTTTGTCGGCATCCCTTCCACGCTCATGATGGCCATCGGCTCTGTCATGACATATTTCATGAATAAGATAACGGGTAAGTTCTCGTCCACTGCACAGACAGTATTCGGTATCTACTTCAAGCTCCAGAGCTTCTTCTTTATGCCGGTATTCGGTCTTAACAACGGACTTATCCCTGTCCTTGCCTATAACTACGGACTGGGGGATAAGAAGAGGATCAAGGAGGCTCTCCGCTTTTCCGTATGTGTCGCGGTGAGCATAATGCTTGCGGGAACTGTTCTCTTCGAACTCATACCCCAGGTCTTCCTTCAGATGTTCAAGCCTTCGGAGGAACTCCTTCGTCTCGGCATCCCGGCCTTAAGGATCATCGGCCTTCATTACCCCCTTGCGGCGGTGGCCATCGTCCTGGGTTCTGTATTCCAGGCTTTTTCGAAAAGTTATTTCTCTTTGTTCGTGTCTTTGGGAAGACAACTTGTTATACTAATACCTGTAGCGTGGCTTCTTTCCATGACGGGATCGGTTACCAACGTATGGTGGAGTTTCCCCATCTCAGAGGTCGTCTCCCTCATGCTTACGGTAATATTCTTTACGGTCGTGAAGCGCACAGTTATAGACAGGCTTTGAGTAAGGAGAGATCATATGATCAATATTGGATGTCATCTATCTTCTTCCGGCGGATTCCTTGCAATGGGAAAACATGCGACGGAACTGGGTGCTGATACATTTGCTTTTTTCACAAGAAATCCCAGAGGAGGCTCTGCTAAGGAGATCGATCCTGAGGATGCGAAGGCTCTCATGGAATATATGGCGGAGCACGGCTTCGGAAAGCTGGTTGCCCATGCCCCCTATACCATGAATGTCTGTGCAGAGAAGGAGAGCGTAAAGGAATTCTCCAGAAATATGCTGGCGGAAGATCTGGACAGGATGCAGTATGTTCCCGGGAACTACTATAACTTCCATCCCGGATCCCATGTGGGACAGGGAGAGGATGCGGCTATCCCCATGATCGCCGATGCCATCAACAGTGCCCTCAAGGAGGAGCACGATACCACGGTACTTCTTGAGACCATGGCGGGGAAAGGCTCTGAGGTCGGAAGGAACTTTGAGGAGATAAGAAGGATAATCGATCTTGTGGACCTGAAAGAAAAGATCGGTGTCTGCTTTGATACATGCCATACCTGGGACGGCGGCTACGATGTGGTAAATGATATCGACGGTGTCCTGGATGAGTTCGACCGCGTTATCGGTCTGGACAGGCTCAAGGCTGTCCATCTGAATGACAGTAAGAACGACCGGGATACCCATAAGGACAGACATGAGGTCATCGGAGGCGGATTTCTGGGAGAAGAGGCCATAAAGAGGATCGTCACCCATCCGGTATTCCAGGGGAAGCCCTTTATCCTGGAGACACCTAATGAAGATCCCGGATATAAGAAAGAGATAGCGCTCATCCGTTCCTGGATGAAATAAGGGAAGGAGACATAAAGATGGACTTACCCAAGGATCCCGTAATGCTCCTGAGCTTTATAAATATGCAGCTCAGGGATAACTACAGCTCCCTGACAGAGCTCACTTCTGCCTTTGGACAAGATGAAAATCAGATAAAGGAAAGATTAGCGGCAATTAACTATTTCTACAACGAAGAGACCAATCAGTTCAAATAAATCGGCTTTTTTGCCCACGGTTTTTTGTTGTCTATGTTCCTGTTCCCGTATTATAATCTCTAACGGAAAATAAATAATATAGAGACAGGAGATATATCTATGAGACAGAAACCCGTAGTAATGATGGTCCTCGACGGATACGGACTTTCCGAGAACAAGGAAGCTAATGCTATCTATATGGCAAAGACTCCCGTAATGGATAAGCTTATGGCTGAGTGCCCCTTTGTACAGGGACTTGCTTCAGGTCTTGCAGTCGGACTTCCTGACGGACAGATGGGTAATTCCGAGGTAGGTCACATGAACATCGGATCCGGAAGGATCATCTATCAGGACCTTACACTCATCACCAAGTATATCGAGGACGGCGTCTTCTTTAAGAATGAGGAGCTCCTCAGAGCCATCAACAACTGTAAGGAGAAGAATTCAGATCTTCACATCTGGGGCCTTCTTTCCGATGGTGGCGTTCATTCCCACAATACACACCTCTATGCACTCATCGAGATGTGCAAGAAGGAAAACTTCGACAGAGTATATGTTCATCCCTTCTACGACGGACGTGATACTCCCCCTGCATCAGGTAAGGAATATCTTGAGCAGCTCATCGCAAAGATGGATGAGATCGGCGTAGGTAAGGTCGCTTCCATGTCCGGAAGATACTACGCAATGGACAGAGACAACAACTGGGACCGTATCCAGAAGGCTTACGATTCCCTGGTACTTGGTGAAGGCGTTAAGGATACAGATCCTGTTGCCGCTATGCAGAAGTCATACGACAACGGAGTAACAGATGAGTTCGTACTTCCCACAGTCATCGTAAACGAGGACGGATCTCCCGTATCCCTTGTTAAGCCTGATGACTCCATCATCTTCTTCAACTTCCGTCCCGACAGAGCAAGAGAGATAACAAAGGCTTTCTGCTTCTCTGATGAGGATATCGCAGCTCAGGCAGGCGACGCAGCTGATCCCAAGTGCATCAAGTTCCTTAAGAGAGCTAACGGCTTCATGCCCCTTACATATGTCTGCTTCAAGGACTACGATGAGACGATCCCCAACAAGTTTGTTGCCTTCAAGAAGGAGGAGATCGTAAATACTCTCGGCGAGTATCTTGCAGCTAACGACTTAAGACAGCTCCGTATCGCAGAGACAGAGAAGTATGCCCACGTTACATTCTTCTTCAACGGCGGTATCGAAGAGCCCAACAAGGGTGAGGACAGGACTCTCGTTAACTCCCCCAAGGTAGCAACATATGACCTTCAGCCTGAGATGAGCGCTCCCGAGGTTTCCGAGAAACTGGATGCAGCCATCACATCAGGTGACTACGATGTCATCATCATCAACTTCGCTAACCCTGATATGGTTGGTCATACAGGTGTCCTGGAGGCAGCCATCAAGGCAGTGGAGAGAGTAGACGAGTGTGTAGGTGCTGCTGTTGAGGCAGTTAAGAAGATGGACGGTGTCCTCTTCATCTGTGCTGACCACGGAAATGCAGAGCAGATGATCAATGCTGAGACAGGTGCTCCCCATACAGCACACACAACAAATCCCGTACCTTTCATCCTCTACAACTATGATGACAGCTATACACTTAGAGAGGGCGGAAGACTCTGTGACATCGCTCCCACTCTCCTTGAGATCATGAACCTTCCCATCCCTGCCGAGATGACAGGTAAGTCACTTCTTATCAAGAAGTAATAACTATTAAAGACTAACTAAAAGCGCTGCTGTTCTTCCAGACAGCAGCGTTTTTTATGCTTTCAGATACGGTTTTCTCTATTTTTTCTCTATCAGGGTGGTCAGAGAGAAAGATTTGAGAAAAACGATCCTTTTTCTCTTTTCTTTCTCTATTCAGGTAGTCGGAGAGAATCTTTAGAGAAATAAGGGTAAGTTTCTCTATTTTTTCTCTCCTGGGCCTGCCGGAGAGAAATTTTCGAGAAATTTTGAAAAATATGCAACCATACTGAAACGACTCCGTGTATATGAGTGAAAGGCAATAAAAACCGCAAAGGAGAAACAACATATGAAACGCAAGATGATCGCAATGCTTCTTATTTCAGCCCTCTGTATGGGAACTGCCTGCGCAGACAGGGTTATTTCAGACGATAAGGATAAGAAGGAAAAGAGAAACAAGGGAGATGTGGAATACGGGGAGCTTATAGAGCCCGAAGCAAACTATAACGAGACAGAGGTAGAGGATGCCTATCTTCAGTTTGTATTCGATATCTATAGCAGATGCGCCCAGGAGGCGGATGATGGGAACATGATGATCTCTCCCGCTTCCATCATGATCGCCATGGAGATCGCCAATGCAGGTGCCTGTGGAGATACACAGGATCAGATCACAAATACGTTATTCCCCGGGGTCGAAACAGATGAGGGACTTACATTTGCTTCAGATCTCGTTTCCAGGATCAACGAAACGACAGGTGTGGATTTCCGTGCAGCCAATGCTCTCTGGCTCAATGAGAACAACCAGGTTTTGGCCAACGGTCTTAATGATGAGTATGTTGATTACTGCATGGACTACTTTAATGCCGAGGTAAACAATGAACCCTTCACCGGCGCTACCACAAATGAGATCAATAACTGGGTATATGACAATACCAACGGCATGATCCCGGAGATCCTTGATGAACTTGATCCTGAATCTGCAGCCGTTATCGTAAATGCCATCTGCTTTGAAGGTGAATGGGCTGAGCAGTTTGAGGATTACCAGATAGATCCCAACGGACAGTTTACTAATTCCAACGGTGATATCGAGACAGTCAACATGATGAGCGATACACTGGAGAATTATTTCGAGACAGAGGATGCGACAGGTTTCATCAGATACTACGAGGGCAGCGAATATGCATTCCTGGCTATGCTCCCTACAGATACATCCGTAAATGCAAACGAATTTGCTTCCGGTCTTACAGCTGAGGATTATGCCGAGTTCTGGAACAGCAGGACGAATGCATATGATGTATATATAAGGATGCCCGAGTTCACTTCTGATTATACAAACGATGCACTGGTCGGTATCCTGATGGATATGGGCATAGAGGATGCTTTCGATGAGGATGTTGCTGACTTCAGTAATATCGCCAGTGCAGACGGAGACACTCTTTATATCGATAGTATCATCCACAAGACACATATCGAAGTTGACAGGGAAGGAACTAGCGCTGCTGCAGCAACTGCCATCATAATGTATGATACAGCTTCCTGCGAGCCCATGGTCACTGAGACAAGAGAAGTATATCTCGACAGACCCTTCGCATATGCTATCGTAGATGTTTCTACAGGAACTCCTGTCTTCATCGGAACAGTAAATTCAGTTGAATGATACATATACATTATTCCTTCTCAGGGCCTCCGTATTCTACGGGGGCTCTTTTTTTGATATAATTACTGCTGTTATTATCCGGATATTCGAGGAGATCATTATGAGCAGAGCTATCGTTTTTATCACAGACGGAACAGAAGAGACAGAGTGCCTTACAACGGTGGATATATTCAGAAGGGCAGGCATCGACACCACCCTCGTAGCCGTTAAGGACGAAAAGAAGATCATAAGTTCCCACAAGGTCACCATCGAGGCTGACCAGACTTTTGATGAGGCAGATCTTGACAGTGCCGATATCCTCTTTGTTCCCGGCGGAATGCCCGGAGTTACAAACTTTCTTGCCTGTGATAAGCTCATCGCTCAGATAAGAAAGTCTTATGATGACGGAAAGTATATCTCAGCTGTCTGTGCAGGTCCTTCTGTTCTTGGAAAGGCAGGTATCCTGGAAGGAAAGAGAGCAACATGTTTCCCCGGCTGGGAGGATAAGCTCTTCTGCGGTGAATATACAGGTGAAGGCGTTACTGTGGACGGCAGGATCATAACAGGAAGAGGTCTCGGATTTTCCATCGAGCTCGCTCTTGAGCTCATAAAGATCCTGGTAAGTGAAGAGATGTCAGCTGACCTTCGCGGAAGGATCCAGCATCCTGATACTATCTGATCATTTCTGTTTGCCGATCATTACCTTTCTGGCTAACTTAAATAAGATGTTCAAAGGGAACGGGCGGAGCTCTTTATCCGCCTGTTTCAGCATCTTCCTGATCTCTATATTCTGGGGACAGTGCTTTTCGCATTTACCGCACCCGATACAGAGTGTCGCGTCAGCGGGCTCTTTTCTGATGGCGATGATATGGAAATAGTCTTCCCTTCCTCTGGTCTTGTTTGCTGAGTATATGTGGTTGTAGGCGGAGAAGATGGCCGGGATATCAACGCCCTTGGGGCAGGGCATACAGTAACGGCAACCTGTGCAGTTCACTCTCATGGTCTCGTTGATATAGCCCTTTATCTTTTCGATCACTGCAAGTTCCTTCCCGCCGAAACTTCCGGCCTTTGCATCTGAAGCAGTTTTGCAGTTTTCTTCTATCATGGGAATGGAGTTCATGCCTGACAGGACGCAGGTGACGTTCTCCTGATCCCAGAGCCATCTGAAGGACCATTCTGCGGCTGTATACCCATGGGGGTCAGAAGCGATCTCCGCCTTGGCCTTCTCCGGAAGAAGGTCCACCAGCTTACCGCCCCTCAGGGGCTCCATTATCATCACGGGGATCCCCTTTGCTCCTGCGGCATCCACGCCTATACGTCCCGCCTGGGTGACCTCATCCATATAGTTGTACTGAACAAGGCACATCTCCCAGTCGTAAGCATTGAGGATCTTAAGGAACATGTCGGTGTTTCCGTGGAAGGAGAATCCGATATGTCTTATCTGACCGGAAGCTTTCTTCTCCTCGATCCATTCCTTTATTCCAAGGGAGACCAGGCGTTCCCACTGGGCTATATCAGTCAGGTGATGCATGAGATAGTAGTCCACATAGTCTGTCCTGAGACGGGAGAGCTCCTCGTTAAAATACTTATCCAGGCCGGCCTTGTTCCTGACCATATACTGGGGAAGTTTGGTGGCGATCTTTATATTGTCCCTTATGCCGTTCTTCTCGACGATCCTTCCAAGGGCATCCTCGCTTCCGGGGTAGATATAGGCAGTATCGAAGTAATTGATCCCCAGGTTATAAGCGTGCATGATCTCGGATTCGGCTTTTTCCAGGTCGATCTTGTTGTTATTTGTGGTGAAACGCATACATCCGTAGCCTAAGACGGAGATATCTTTTCTATACTGCATAATGTCGCTCCCATAAGGTTTTGTTATATTATATCTGTAAATAACAAGGAGACAAAAGGGAAAATGAGCAGGTCAGACCACGATATGACAAAAGGGAATATCTTCCGTCATATAGTCGCCTATGCCATTCCCATGATCCTTGGTAATTTCCTTCAGCTCTCATATAACATGGCGGACTCCGTCATAATCAGTAAGCTCCTGGGTAAGATCCCTCTCGCCGCTGTATCGGCAGTCAATCCCATCATGACACTTATGATCCTCGGTGCCTCAGGCCTGGGCATGGGAGCTTCCATCATCATCGCAAGGCTGTACGGAGCAGAGGAATATAAAAAGCTGAAAAAGGAATATGCCACCACCGTTATCTTCGGTATCTTTTTCTCATTGGCAGTTTTTCTGGCAGGTTTTCTCCTGTCCCGCCATATACTCATCTGGACCAATACTCCTGAGGAAGTCATCCCCGAGGCGGTCATCTACCTCCGGATAATGTTCGTGGGTTTTCTCTTCACCTTCCAGTACAACATAATGTCCCACGCCCTGAGGGGCATCGGAAACTCCACCATGCCTGTGGTGTTCCTGGCCCTTTCCTGTGCCATCAACATAGGACTCGATCTCGTCTTTATCCGGGTTTTCGGAATGGGAGTTGAAGGAGCAGGTCTTGCCACTGTCATCGCAGAGGCAATATCCGTCATATGCTGCCTTGTCTATATCGAAAAGAAAGTGAGCTTCTTCTCCCTCAGAAGGGAAGACCTTAAGATGGACAGAGGGCTTCTTTCCAAGACTCTCTCCCTGGGTTCCATGACCGCCCTTCAGCAGTCTGCCCAGCCCGTGGGAAAGATATTTATCCAGAGTGCCATCAATGCCCAGGGCGTCACCACCATGGATGCCTTCAACGCAGTCTGCAGGGTGGATGATTTTGCCTGTATCCCTGCCCAGAGCATAGGAAGCGGTATCATGACCTGCTGTGCCCAGAACAGGGGAGCGGGACTAAAGAAGAGAGTACGTGAATCTATCCGAAAAGGACTTATTGTCTCACTTTGTTATTTCCCCATCATATGCCTGACCGTACTTGTCCTGAAGCACCCCCTTATGGTCCTTCTCGCTCCCGAGGGAGCCACCGACATGATAGAGATGGGCGTTGGATATCTGGCAGTAAAAGCCTGGATATTTCTTCTCGCCTGCATAGTTAACAGCATCCAGGGTTACTTCCGCGGTATGGGTAAGATGCATATCGCCCTTATCTCCACGATCCTTCAGATATCCATAAGAGCAGTCATCGTCTGGATCTGGGTCCCGAAGATGGGTATCATTGCAGAGGCATACGGCTGTGCCATCGGATGGATCGCCCAGACCATCTTTGAGTATGGTTATTATTTCCTCACAAGAAAAAAACTCGAAGAAAAGATCGCCTAAAAAACTCTTCTGTATAGTAAAATATATTTGAGCCGTTTCCACGTGACGGCCGAGCGGTATGGATTATTTGAACACGGAGGAATTTTTATGAGCAAGACATTGCAGGATGTTCTCGCTATGATCAGCGAGAACGGAATTGAGATGGTCGATTTCAAGCTTACTGATATCGACGGCAGATGGAGACATTTGAGCATTCCCGCAGAGAGACTTTCCGAGAAGACCATGACACAGGGTATCGGATTTGACGGTTCCAACTATGGCTATGCTCCTGTAGAGAACAGTGACATGGTATTTGTACCGGTCCTTGATTCTGCAGTTATCGATCAGTATTCCGAGATACCTACGCTTTCCATGATAGGAGATGTTAAGGTCATTCAGATCCCGGAGAACAAACCTTTTGACCAGTATCCCAGAAATGTTGCCAAGAGGGCTCTGGAGTATATGAAGGAAACCGGTATCGCCGATACTATGATCATCGGTCCCGAGTATGAGTTTTATATCTTTGATGATATTTCCTATGAAGTAACTTCACAGAATGTATCTTATAACATCTTTTCGAGACAGGCTCACTGGGCCTCGAATGATGAAATGAACAACAGCGGTTATCAGATCCAGCACGGCAAGGGCTACCATACATCCCTTCCCATGGATGTATGCAATGACTTGAGGAGCAGGATGTGCCTTGCCATGAAGGACTATGGCATCGAGGTCAAGTATCATCATCCCGAAGTAGGCGGATGTGGTCAGATGGAGATCGAGGTGGAGCTGGGAGATATGCTCAAGCTCGCCGACGATACCATGTCAGCAAAGTATGTCATCAAGAATGAGGCGGTGTTGGACGGAAGGACAGCCACCCTTATGCCCAAGCCCTTAGGCAACGAGGCAGGTAACGGAATGCATGTCCACATGCTCCTCAAGAAGGATGGCCAGCCCATCTTCTACGACCCTGATAACTACGCACAGCTCAGCGATACAGCCATGTGGTTCATCGGAGGACTCCTCACCCATGCAAGATCACTCTGTGCCATAACGAACCCTTCCACCAATTCCTATAAGAGACTTGTTCCCGGATTCGAGGCACCTGTCACCATCGGTTATGCCATGGCCAACAGATCTGCGGTCATCAGGATCCCCGCCTATGCCAAGACTCCTGATACAAAGAGATTCGAGCTGAGAAATCCCGATGCCACATGTAACCCCTACTATGCATATGCAGCCATCCTCATGGCAGGTCTCGACGGCATCAAGAATAAGATCGATCCCCACGAAAAGGGATGGGGTCCCTACGACTTCAACCTCTTCGATCTCTCTGAAGAGGAAAAGAAAAAGATCACAGGTCTTCCCACAAACCTCAGCGAGGCCCTGGATGAACTCGAAAAGGACCACGACTACCTGACAGCAGGAGGCGTCTTCCCCGAAAGGCTCATAGACCAGCTTATCAAGAGGCTCAGAAAGGATGCCACGGAACTTTCCAAGATCCCTCATCCTGCAGAGTTTGCCAAATACTACGATCTTTGATCACAGACTTTAGACAGTATCGGAAAAGTACCGGTCCGCACTCCGGACCGGTACTTTTTTTGTTCTTTTTCCGGAATTTAATATTAATGCCACAGATATGATATTTTCCCTCAGGCGGTAATGATATATTTCTTCTCGTTTTCCCGAAAGGAGATATGGCTATGAGAGAATTTACAGGTTTTACAAAGGGTATCAATCTCGGAGGATGGCTCTCCCAGTTTGAGGAGGATTCTGATCTTCACAGAGATACTTTTATCACCGAATCTGATATTTCCAGGATCGCTTCCCTGGGTCTTGATCATGTGCGCCTTCCCGTGGATTACAATGTGCTGGAGACCGAAGACGGAGAGATCAAGGAGACAGGTTATTCCTATATCGATGAATGCATCTACTGGTGCTTCAAGTACGGCATCAACGTGATCATCGATCTCCATAAGACATATGGTTATTCCTTCGATCCCATGGACAAGGATGACAAGGCTGTATTCTTCCACAATAAGGATCTTCAGGAGAGGTTCTATTCCCTCTGGAGGGAGATCGCCAAGAGGTACGGAAACCTGTCCGACCATGTGGCATTCGAGCTCCTTAACGAGATCGTACTTCCCACTGTAAAGGATGAGTGGAATGAGATCGCACTTAAGTGTATCTCCGAGATAAGAAAGTACGCTCCTGATACATGGATCGTATTCGGAGGCGTCTGCTATAACAGCGTTGGTTCAGTACCCGGACTGGCTCCTGTCTCTGACAGGAAGGTGGTGTATACATTCCACTGCTACGAGCCCATGGTATTCTCCCATCAGGGTGCTTTCTGGGTGGAAAATATGCCTACAGATCTGCGTATCTCATATCCCGCTTCTCTTTCCGAGTACAGGGAAAAATCCGAGCAGGTCTCCTTTGACCTGGCAGGCCTTATCTATGACGACAGGCTTCGTGACGGATTTGGTCCCGAGTTCTTTGAGATGATATTTGAGGATGCCATTAGGACGGCGGAAGAGCGCGATATACCTCTTTACTGCGGTGAGTATGGCGTTATCGAAAATGCGACTGCAGAAGATACACTTCACTGGCTTTCTGATATCAATGCCGTCTTCTGCAAATATAACATGGCAAGATCCTACTGGAGCTATAAGAAGATGAACTTCGGTATTACTGACGACAGGTGCAGGGAGCTTCTTCCCGAGCTGGTCAGCAAGCTGTAAATCTCTTTACTTCTTCGATCCTCTCGAGCGCAACTTTTCTTCCTTCATTGTAAACCCTCTGAAGCTCGTCGGGATCGTGCTCTATAGATCCCAGATTAAGGGGAGATACCGGTCTTATGACCAGGGTATCTCCTTTTTCTTCGCACACTTTTACATAGGCGGCCTGGGCATTATACATGGCGGGACGCTCTTCCATGGCTTTCTTTACGGCCGGGTACCTGCTTGTCAGGATCCTGATGAGAGGAATGGCGCTGAACTGGTGTTTAACATAGTCCTCAGGCTGGGTAAGGATCACCACGTTTTTCTGGAAGCCCTTTTTCTGCATATACTCCAGAGGGATGGAATCTGCCATTCCGCCGTCCAGGTATGCGGAGTCTCCGATCTTAACAGGCTTTGAGACCATGGGCATGGAGGCGGAAGCCCTCAGCCATTCCATATTCTCATTGTTTGCATCTGTCATGTTGTGGTAGACGGCTTTTCCCGTGTAGACATCAGTTGCCACCACATAGAAATCCATGGGATTGTTCCTGAAGGTCTCCCGGTCGAACTTATCCAGTTCCATGGGGATATCGTAGTAGCAGAACTTTGCTCCATAGATATCGCCTGTCAGCAGGAGGGACCTGAAACTGCTGTATCTCCAGTAGTTACAGTAACGCTTGTTGTAGCGGATGACCCTGCCTATCTGCTTCGATTTGTAGTTGCAGCCGAAAGCAGCTCCCGCAGATACGCCTATGGCAGCGTCGAATTCTATATTGTTTTCGAGAAAGACATCCATGACTCCCGCGGTAAACATCCCGCGCATGGCTCCGCCTTCAAGTACCAGTCCCTTTTTCATGACAAATAATATACATTCCTTTGTTACTTCTTGCAAGAAAAGGGAGGGGAGCGTAAAATGAAAACGATTCTCATTTTTGAAAAGGAATAACTTATGGCTGAGAAAAAGGGATATAAGACAAAACATCAGGGTGAGCTCATCGACTACCTGAAGACCATACCCGGCAGACATGTTACTGCCGGAGAGATCTGCACATGCATGAAGAACAGCGGCAGCACCATTGGTACCGCCACTGTATACAGGCAGCTGGAAAAACTGGTATCCGAGGGTACCATCAACAAGTATATCGTGGACGAGGGATCGAGTGCCTGTTATGAATATGTGCCCGATGCAGAGCACTGCAGCACGGAGAACTGTTATCACCTGAAGTGTTCCTCCTGCGGAAAGCTCATCCACCTGGAGTGCCATGAAGTCGCTATACTCACTGAACATATAAAAGAACATCACGGCTTTACCGTGGATCCCAGAAGGACTGTCTTCTACGGAACATGTCCTGACTGCGGAAAGGAGGGTTGAGATGGCCCTTCTTAAGTGTGAAGACCTGACATTGGGATATGAGGATATCACCCTGGCCGAAGGCGTGAACTTCGAAGTAAATGAAGGTGAATACTGGTGTATCACCGGAGAGAACGGAACAGGAAAGACTACTCTCATGAAGACGGTCCTGGGACTTAGACAGCCCCTTAAGGGAAGGATAATCCACGGGGATGGCCTGCGAAAGAACGAGATAGGATATCTTCCCCAGAGAACAGAATATCAGAAGGATTTCCCGGCATCTGTCAGGGAGATCGTACTTTCGGGATTTCAGGGAGCACTGGGGTTCCGCCCCTTCTATTCTGCTGCCCAGAAGGCTGCGGCCATGGAGAACCTGAAGAGGATGGGAGTAGAGGATCTGGCAGACAAGTCCTTCGGAAACCTTTCAGGAGGCCAGCAGCAGAGAGTGCTCCTGGCAAGAGCCATCTGCGCCACCAGGAAGATGCTCCTTCTTGACGAGCCTGTGGCAGGACTTGATGTAAATGCGGAAGCAGAGATGTATAAGCTCATCGAGTCCCTTAACAAAGAGGAAAAGATCGCTATCATCATGGTCACCCATGATCTTGAATCCGCAAGAGAATATGCGACCCATGAGATCCATTTCGGCGAGGAGGTCAGTGTAAGATGCTTGAGACATTGACCTACTACATGGGATTTCCTCTGGTCAGATATGCCATCGCTGTGGTGGTGCTCATCGCCCTCTGTTCATCACTTATCGGTGTTACCCTGGTGCTGAAGAGATTCTCCTTCATCGGTGACGGACTTTCCCATGTGGCCTTTGGAGCTGTGGCCATCGCCACTGTTCTGGAGGTGACCACCAGCATGATCGTGGTTCTCCCTATTACGGTCATCTGTGCCATCCTTCTACTCAAGGGCGGCAAGTATGTGAAGGTAAAGGGTGATGCGGCCATCGCCATGATATCGGTAAGTGCCCTGGCAGTGGGATATCTTCTAATGAACATATCCTCCAAGTCCTCCAACCTGTCGGGAGATGTGTGCAGTACCCTGTTCGGATCAACTGCCCTCCTGTCACTGGAGCTTACGGATGTCCTTATATGCCTTGTGGTATCCATTTTGGTAACCGTGGCATTTGTTGTATTCTATAACAGGATATTCGCCGTGACCTTTGATGAGGATTTTTCACGCACCTGCGGAGTCAATGCGGAGAAGTACAACCTGATGATAGCCATTATCATCGCGGTGATCATAGTACTGGCCATGAACTTCGTGGGATCGCTCCTTATATCCGCTCTCATAGTATTTCCGGCTCTGTCGGCCATGAGGATATTCAAGAGCTTCTTTAAGGTAACGGTCTGTTCTGCGGTGATATCCGTGGTTTGCGCTCTTTCAGGCGTCATCGTATCGATCCTGGCAGGCACCCCTGTAGGTGCGACTATCGTCGCAGCTAACATAATCTGTTATTTCTGCTTTATGGCTGCAGGAAGGATAAAGGGAGAATGAGTAAAAAAGGACTGACATGGAAGAACCTTAAGGAGCTGGAGTTAAAAAAACTCTTCTGGATGACAGTGGCAGGTATCGTTTCCGCCATCGGTATCACGGTCTTTCTGTCACCTGTCCACCTGTACGACAGCGGCATCGCCGGAACGTCACTTCTTCTTTCACAGCTGACGCCCTCCTACCTGTCCCTGTCACTTTTCCTCATCATCCTCAACGTGCCGCTCCTTCTCTATGGCTATCACAAGGAAGGATTTGCATTTACCTTCTATTCCATATATGCGGTACTTATCTATTCCATAAGCGCTTCGATAATTGAGAATCATATCCTTACCGGCGCCCATGAAGCGTCGCCTATAGCGGGAACTGACCTTATACTCTGTGCCATCTTCGGAGGCCTTATCTGCGGCGCCGGATCAGGTATCTCGGTAAGACACGGAGGTGCTATAGACGGCATCGAGGTCATGGCGGTCATCTTCGCGAAAAAGCTCAACCTGACAGTGGGCACTTTCATGATGTGCTATAACGTTATCCTCTATGTAACTGCAGGTGCCATCCTTCACAGCTGGGTGCTCCCTCTGTATTCCATCGTCACCTACTACGTGGCTCTCAACACCATCGATTTCATCGTGGAAGGTCTGGACAGATCAAAGGCCGTAATGATCATCACCGACAAGCCGGACAATGTATCAAAGGCACTGGTTGCCGAGTTCGGATCAGGCCCCACAAAGATCTCCGCCAGGGGAGGCTTTACAAACAAGGAAAAGGGTGTGCTCTACTTTGTCGTAAACAGGTTCCAGATATCCAGGATGAGGCTTATCGTGCATAATGCAGACCCTAAGGCATACATGACCATAAGTGATGTTGCTGACGTATATAAATACGTTCCCGAGGACTGATCTCCAGTCAAAACATTTTTACCTTTTTGCGTATATGTTTGTCTTTTTATTTCCTTATATGCAAATCGCCTTATTATTAGATTTTTGCCTTCTTAAACGGAGCGATTTTTTGTAAAATCTGCCTACGGAAAATGGACCTCCTGCGGTGATATAATTGAAATACGGGCGCTTGTGTCCGTTCTTCAGGGTTAGTCTTTTTTGAGTTATGTTAGCGAGGTCGGTATGAAGCATTCTAAAGGCGAGACAGTTGTCTACGGCGGAAGCGGCGTATGTCAGATAGACGATATCAGGGATATCAGTTTTTACCATGAGCGTCCCCAGAAGTATTATGTGCTCAAGCCTCTTTTCGTTAAGCAGTCCCAGACTGTCTATGTTCCTATGAATAATGAGAAGCTTACGGCTAAGATCCAGCCTGTTATTTCACGTGAGGAGGCACTTGAACTTATCCACGGAATAAACGACAACGATGTGGAATGGATCGAGGACAGAAATCTCCGTAAGGATACATTTAATGATCTGGTCATGGGCGGAAACCGAAAAGCCATCATCAATGTTATTACAGTCATCATCAACAAGAGAAGGGATCTTCTTGCAGAAGGCAAGACCCTCAATATGCAGGATGAGAAGATCCTGGCCGAGGCAGAGAGAAGGATGAATGCGGAATTTGCCGTAGCCCTGGACCTGAAGATCGAGGAAGTGGAGGGCTTTATCCAGGAGGAGTCCAAGAAGGCCGGCTGACCTTCAAACTTGACATATACATGTTCAAGTGTTTAAATAAACGGGAATTTTCCTGAAAGGATATTCTTATGTCTAAGAAGTTTTTTGAGAATGCATACTATTATTACTTTTACTTTGGAGACAACAAGTAAGAGTGGTTTGTGCATGACGGAATCCTTTAGGAAATAAAAGAGAAATAACAGCGCCGCACGGATCACAGGACCCGGGCGGCGTTTTAGGTTAAGCCGCAGGATGTGGCAGGAAAGGAAGGCAGAACATGATCGCAGTAGTAAAGAGAGAGGCAACCGAAAGTCAGGTAAAGAATCTGATAGGATGGTTCGAAAAGCAGGGAATAAGAGTCAACGAGTCAAAGGGTGAATACTGCACCGTACTTGGACTCATCGGTGACACCACAGCCATCGATATCGACCTTCTTCAGGGACTTGATATAATCGAGTCAGTGACCAGGATCTCCGATCCCTTCAAGAAGGCAAACAGAAAGTTCCATCCCGAAGATACAGTTGTCGATATCGGAGGAGTCAAGATCGGAGGCGGTAACTTCGCAGTTATGGCCGGTCCCTGTTCCGTAGAGTCCGAAGAGCAGATCATCGAGACAGCCAAGGCAGTCAAGGCAGCAGGTGCAACGCTCCTCAGGGGAGGCGCATATAAGCCCAGGACCTCCCCCTACGATTTCCAGGGACTTCACGAAGAAGGAATAAGGCTCCTCTTAAAGGCAAGGGAGGCAACGGGTCTTCCCATCGTATCCGAGATCATGAGCCCTGAGCAGCTTCCTGTCTTTGAGGATATCGACTGTCTGCAGGTCGGTGCAAGGAATATGCAGAACTTCGATCTTCTCAAAGCCCTGGGTAAGACAAAAAAGCCTGTACTTCTCAAGCGTGGTCTTTCCGCTACACTGAAGGAACTTCTCATGAGCGCTGAGTACATCATGTCAGAGGGCAACCCCAACATCATCCTCTGCGAGAGAGGCATCAGGACATACGAGACATATACAAGGAACACCTTCGACGTCAGTGCCATCGCTGCACTGAAGGAACTGTCACATCTTCCCGTTGTAGCAGATCCTTCCCACGCAACAGGTAAGGTATCCCTCATCAAGCCCATGTCAATGGCAGCCATCGTATCCGGAGCAGATGCCCTGGAGATCGAGGTCCACACCTGCCCGAAAAAGGCGCTTTCCGATGCAGCCCAGCAGCTTACTCCCGATCAGTTCACAGATGTCATGGGAGCTATCTCAAAGGCAAGGTCCATAATCTGATAAACGGAGTAAAGATATGATAGTAGGAATTGTTGGTCTGGGACTTATAGGCGCATCCTTTGCAAAGGCTTATAAGGAGAATGAAGAAGGACATACGGTATACGGATGGAACCGTACGGTGTCAGTCGCCGAGATGGCAAAGATGCAGGGCATCATCGATGATTATCTGACAGATGAGAATCTTAAGACATGTGATATCGTCATCATCAGTCTCTATCCTGAGGCTGCCATCGACTGGATGGAAAAGAGAAAGAACCTGTTCAATCCCAAGGGTCTCGTTATAGATGCATGCGGCACCAAGCGCATGGTCTGTAAGGAAGGCTTCAGGATCGCAGAAGAAGGCGGATTTGAATTCGTTGGATGCCATCCCATGGCAGGTACTAAATATTCAGGCATGAGCCATGCCAGAGGCAATATGTATAAGGGCGCACCCATGGTGGTCTGCCCCAACAGATATGACGACATGGAGCTCCTGGACAGGGTGAAGGAATATCTCGCTCCCTGCGGCTTCGGATCGTTCTGCCTTTCTCATCCCGACGAACATGACCGTATGATCGCATTTACTTCCCAGATGGCTCACCTGGTTTCCAATGCTTATATCAAGAGCCCCAACGCTCTTAACCATAAAGGCTTTTCCGCCGGATCCTACAAGGATATGACCAGGGTCGCCTGGCTCAATCCCGAGATGTGGACCCAGCTCTTCCTTGAGAACAAGGACAATCTCATCTTCGAGATCGATTACCTTATAGAGGAACTGAAGAAGTACAGGGATGCCATGGAGAACGAAGACCATGACAGACTTGTGGAACTCTTAAGAGAAGGTAAGGAAAGAAAAGAAGAGGTGGACGGAAAATGAAAGGCATATTCGTAGGAACAAAACCTTCCTACAAGGTGATAATCGGATCCCGTGCGCTGACCCAGGTGGGAAGTCTTATCGAGAAGACTGCTCCCGATGTGCAGAAGGTGCTCATCGTATCTGACACTAACGTTGCTCCTCTTTTCCTGGAGACTGTCAGGAAGAGCATAGAGATAAAGAAGATCGAAGTATGCGAATACATCTTCGAGGCCGGGGAGAGATCCAAGAACATAGACTCCATAGCAGGCATGTGGGGAGTCATGGCTGAGAACAGGTTCACCAGGACAGATGCAGTAGTTGCCTTAGGCGGCGGTGTTGTCTGCGATATGGGCGGCTTTGCAGCTGCAACATTCCTGAGGGGGATCAAGGTCTTCCAGGTGCCCACATCACTTCTTGCCATGGTGGATGCATCCGTGGGAGGAAAGACGGGCATCGACCTCAAGGAGGGAAAGAACCTGGCGGGAGCATTCTGGCAGCCTTCCATGGTCATCGAAGACACTGACTGCCTGAAGACCCTTCCCGATGATCTTTTTACCGAAGGTCTCGGGGAAGTGATCAAGCATGCATTCATTATGGACAGGGATCTTTATGATCTCCTTTCACAGATCGCAGAAGAGGGCAGGGCAGACAAGATAAGAGAAGACGATCTTCTTATGGAAAAGCTTGTCTCCATGAACGTCTCCGACAAGGTCAGCGTGATAACGGAGGATACTCTCGACAACGGTCTCAGGCAGACCCTTAACTACGGTCATACTGTGGGACATGTCATCGAGAGGAACAGTAACTTCACCCTGGCCCACGGCGTATGTGTTGCCAAGGGTATGGGCATCATCATCGATGCCTGCGAGGCGGCAGGTACCCTGGATCCCGAAGAGGCGAAAAAGATGAGAGATCTTATCACCGCCTATGGCCTTCCGGTAACGGATGATATCACTCCCGAGGAAGCAGTGGAGGGTGCCCTTAACGACAAGAAGAAAAGAGGGGATACCATATCGGTTATCCTCGTAAACAAGATCGGAACTTCCGAGATAAAGAAGATGTCAGAAGAGGAGTTTCTGGATTTTCTCAAAAAAGGTAAAAAGGCATGATCATATCAGGAAAGGGAAAACTTGATATCACCATAGATGCGCCGCCTTCCAAGTCGGTCTACCACAGGGAGCTGATAATAAGGTTTCTCGCAGGTGACAGAAACAACCTTCAGGATCTTCCTGATGACAGCGACGACATAAAGGCCACCAGAGCATGCCTCAGGAGCATGGCGGAAGCAGGAACGGGGGACGTTGTTACCCTTCCCTGTAAAGAGAGCGGATCCACCTTAAGGTTCATGATCCCCGTGGCCTCTGCATTCCTTCTCAAGGCCGGATCCCCCATAGCTTCAAAGCTCATCTTCAAAACGGAGGGAAGGCTCTTTGACCGTCCCCTGAAGGAGCTTTCCGAAGCTATGGAAAAGGGCGGCATAATCATCACTAAGAACGAAAACGACAGGACCATAGAAGTAACAGGAAACATGAAGCCCGGATCTTATGAGATCGACGGTTCTGTCTCCAGCCAGTATATATCCGGCCTTCTCATGGCCCTTACATATTTCGCTTCATCTTCGACCATAAAAGTTACAGGTGAGATGAAGTCTGTCCACTACATTGAACTTACCACGGATGCACTCCTTAAATACGGATCTCCCGTTAAGACTGACAGGAACACTTTCTATCCCTGCACCAGGGGTTATCCGAAGTATATCCCGGAGGAGTTTTCCGTGGAGGGAGACTGGAGTAACGGAGCATTCCTTCTCTGTCTTAAGGAGTGGTCTGACATAGAGGTCACAAACCTGGATCCCGATTCAAGACAGGGCGATAAGGCTATAGTGGATTTCCTGAAATTTGCACATGACCATGAAGAAGAAAAGGATCTTACCTGGGACTGTACCGACACTCCCGATATCGCACCTTATATGGCGGTGGTGGCCCCCTTCTTTTTCGGGGAGCTGACACTTACGGGAATCGGAAGGCTCCGCATAAAGGAGTCAGACCGCGTCAAGGCTGTAAGGGACCAGCTGTCCGCTATCGGCGTAAGGACTGAAGAGACAGAAGACACCCTTACTGTCTACAGATACGAAAGCACAGAAAAGGAACAGCCCATTAAGCTGTCCTCCTACCACGATCACAGGATGGCCATGTGCGCCATACTGATCGCTGTTATACTTAAGGCAGAAGTTGATATAGATGATCCGGACTGCCTTAACAAATCATTCCCGCAGCTTCGGGAAATTACAGAAAGGGAACTGATGCCATGAGCATGAAGAGCTTATATAAAGGTGAAGTACTGAGCCTTGAGATCTACGGTGAATCTCACAGCCCCACCATCGGAGTCTACATAGAAGGACTTCCTGAAGGTGTATCTCCCGACGTGGAAAACACAAGAGAACTCATGGCGAGAAGAGCTCCCGGAAAAAATAAGTGGTCCACTCCAAGACAGGAGAAGGACGAGGTCATCTTCGATAAGGAAGACGGCAGGCTCCACGGCTATATCATCAATTCAAATACAAAGCCCAAGGACTACGCCTCCATCATGAACAAGCCCAGGCCTTCCCATGCGGACTACACTGCAGGCCTCAAGTACGGAAGCGAGGCATCAAAGAGCGGAGGCGGCATCTTCTCCGGACGCATGACAGCTCCCCTTTGTATCGCAGGCTCCATCGCACTTCAGCAGCTGGCAGAAAGGGGCATCACCATCTGCTCCCACGTAAAGGAGATAGCAGGTGAAAAGGACGATTCCTATTTCGATCACGCTCCCCTGGATGAGACATTCGAGGAAGAACTTCGAATGGTTAAGGAGAAGGAATTCCCCACCATAAGTGACGAAGCAGCAGAGAACATGAAGGAACGCATCGAGGAAGCCAGGATGGACCAGGATTCCGTTGGCGGCATCATCGAGACTGTAGTCTATGGAATAGAAGGCGGATTAGGCGGTCCCCTCTTCGACGGACTGGAAGGAAAGATCGCCCAGATAGTCTATGCTGTACCTGCGGTAAAGGGCATAGAGTTCGGAAACGGATTTGAGGCAGCGGGACTTAGGGGCTCCGAGAATAACGACTCCTTTATCTTTGACGGGAAGGGAGACCTGAAGCTCAGGACCAACAGGAGCGGCGGCATCCAGGGCGGCATAACCCTGGGAGGCAGCGTAGCTCCCGTGGTATTCGACTGCGCCATAAAGCCCACTCCCTCCATCGGCAGGGAGCAGGATACTGTGGACCTTAAGGAAAAGAAGAATACAAAACTTCAGATTGAAGGAAGGCACGATCCCTGTATCGTACCCAGAGCTGTCCCGGTCATAGAGGCTGCCACTGCCATAGCCATATACGACCTTCTGCTTTCAAAGGAGAGATAAGATGTCACTGGAAGATCTCAGACATGAAATAGATGAGGCTGATAAGGAGCTTCTCAAGGTAATAGAGAAGCGCATGAACATCGCCAGGAGGATCGGGGAGATCAAGAGGCTGGAAGGAAAGCCTGTCAGTGTCCCCGAAAGGGAAAAGGAGAAGGTAAAAGAGCTCACAAAGATAGCCGGCCCCGAGTCCAGAGAATACATCCCCAGGCTCTATGAGACTATCTTCGAACTTACAAAGGAGCACGAGGAGAAAAAGCTCTTCGGTGTCCTGGGAAGATCCCTTCCCCACACATATTCCCCTGAGATCCACCACATCATCGCTCCCGAGTATCTCTACGGAATAATAGAAAGAGAGCCCGAGGAGCTGAATGATCTTTTCGAAGGAAGAAAGTACAGCGGCTTTAACGTAACGATCCCCTACAAGACAGAAGCAGCGAAAAGATGCGATGTGCTCATGGGTGACGCCAACAATATCGGAACAGTCAACACCGTGGTCTTCAAAGACGACGGAAAGACATACGGATACAATACCGACGTCTACGGCTTTGAGTTCATGCTCAAAGAAAGGGAGATAGACCCTAAGGACAGAAACTGTCTCGTCCTGGGTCACGGCGGAGCTTCAAAGGCGGTGGAGGCAGCCCTTCAGAAGATGGGCGCAAAGAAGATCGTATTCGTCAGCAGGACCGGAGATATAAACTACGATAACGTCTACGATGTCTGCTCCGATACGGATATAGTCATCAACGCCACTCCCGTGGGAATGTATCCCGATACAGAAAAGGCTCCCGTGGATCTTAAAAAGTTCCCCAACATCTCTGCCGTTGCAGACCTTATCTATAACCCGGCTAAAACAAGCCTTATGCTCCAGGCGGAAGAGATGGGCATAAAGTGCGCAGGAGGTCTTTCCATGCTCGTTGCCCAGGCCTACAAGGCAGCCCATATCTTCAAGGGCGACGGAAGGTTCGACGAACAGAGAGCCCTGACAGTGATAAGAGCGGTCACAAAGATGCTGAAAAGAAAGATGGAGAACATCGTCTTCATCGGTATGCCCGGATGCGGCAAGACCACCATTGCAGGTGAAGTCGCAAAAAGGACAGGCAGGGACTTTATAGACCTGGATGAGGAATACTACAGAAGATATAACATAAGACCTTCAGAAGAGATCACAAAGAACGGAGAGGAGATCTTCAGACAGAAGGAGACAGAGATAGCAAAGGATATCCTCAAAGAGAGCGGCAAGGTCATCTCCTGTGGAGGAGGTATCGTAACAAGGGACGAAAACAGAAACGCCCTGAAAGCCAACTCAATAGTCATCTATATCGAAAGGCCCCTGGACGTACTTGCATCGGAAGACCGTCCCCTGACACAGCGTGACGGCGTCAGAAAGCTCTACGAAGAACGCAGGGAAAGATATGAGAGCTGGTCAGATATAAAGGTAAGTATAGATAGAAAAGAAGATAAAGCGGCCCTGTCGGAGGAAGCCATATCGAAGCTCGCGGAGGAAGGGATATTATGAAGATACTTGTTTTAAACGGACCTAACCTTAATATGCTGGGGATCAGGGAACCTGATATCTACGGCAGTAATACATATGCTGATCTTGTGAAGATGATAGAGGAGCACTGTGCATCCATCGGTGTGGATGTGGAATGTAAGCAGAGCAACTCGGAGGGGACACTGGTGGACTATATCCAGCAGGCCTACTTCGATGGTGTTTCCGGCATCGTTATCAATCCCGGTGCTTACACGCACACTTCAGTGGCCATCCTTGATGCGCTGAAGGCAGTCTCTATCCCCACAGTGGAGGTGCATATCTCACAGGTGGATGAGAGGGAGCCTTTCCGTCAGATATCATACGTTTCCTATTATGCTTCGAAGACTATCATGGGCAAGGGTTTTTCCGGTTATATCGAGGCCATCGACCATCTTGTGGTATAATAGCACCGAATTTTTGATAAACGAGGGATAAATATGGCTCTTTTCGGAAAGAAGAATGACGACGATAAGAAGAATGAGGAGATAGATGACCTTGACGCACTGATCATGTCTGCCATTGAGGAGACAGAACAGGAAGAACAGCAGCTCCGTGAGGAGAAGATCGCCAAGGCAAATGAGAGGGCAGAGGCTCTGGCCAAGTCCAGGGAGGAAGCCGAAGAGCGCGAGAAGAAGATCGAGGAGATAAAAAAGTCCCTTCCCAACGAGGGCAGGAGATTTTTCCTTGTGGTGGAAGACCAGGACACTGTTGAGACTGACGTTAAGGTAGTCGGAAATCTCCATGGTCCCATGAAGGAAGAAGATAAGGTCTTTATCTATAAGCCTGACTTTAAGGTAACTCCCGCTGTGGTAAAGGAGATCCATCCTTACGAGGGCGGCGAGTCCACAGGTTCGTCTGATCCCAAGAGCAGGAGAGTGGTGGTTACACTTGCCATTCCCGTTCCCGAGACGATCCCCGAGTTCTCAGTGGTGGCCAGCGCAAAGCCCGATACTACAGGCGACAAGAAGGTCCCTGTGGAGAATCCCGCTGTGCTGGGTCTTTCCCTTGAGTATAAGAGATTTGCAAAGGACCGTAAGTATACAGAGGCATTTATGACCTCTATCCTCAACGGAAGGTTTATGGTGGCAGGTATCCCCAAGGAGGGAAAGAGTGCCGACGGAAAGAAGGCCCTGAGCCTTATTACAATGAACGATGCAAAGGCCGGGGGAGATCTGATGCTTCCTCTCTTCACTGATCCCGGAGCTCTTTCCGCATGGAAGGAACTTATGAAGAGGGAACAGAAGCCTGTTGTGCTGATAATGGACTTTAAGGATGCCATCAAGCAGTCAGCCTCCAAGAAGCTGGACTTCATCATCAATCCCTTCGGTCCTGTTCCCCTGAAGCTTCCCAGGCTCATGATCGACAAGATCGCAGCTACTCCTGATTTCCAGAACTGGTCTAACGGCCTGAACGAGAGAAGGAAGGAAGCTACCAACAAGTCCCTTGCTACAAAGATCATTATCGGAGAGCTTCCCGAGTCTCCCGAGAGCGAGTCTGTCAAGAAGGCGCTCGTTAAGTACTGTTCCGGAAATCCTGATGTGGAGAGAGCCGGTGTGGCTGCCAAGATCCACGGAAAGAATGCAGCATATCTTTTCATCATCGACTGCGCTGCCGGAAAGGAAAAGCAGATCTTTAATGATATCTACAAAGAGGTAAAGCCTCTCCTGTCCGATAACAAGAATATCGAGTTCGTTCTTTACAAGGATGCGGTATTTGCCGAGGATTATTTCTCAAAACATCCTATCGATTACAAGAAATAAAACCTACCCTGAAGGTAAGATAATATCTCAAAACCCCGAAAGCCCCTGTTTATGGGGCTTTTATTGATGCAATTGAAATGTAACACAATATATAGTGGTTTGTTATTGACTTCACCACAATATATGGTTAGAATGAACGAGCAATCAAAAAACATTTAATATTTGTGGAAAACAATGATTTTTGAAGCAAATTTTGGAGCAAATTTACATTTCACAATCGTTTGTAACATTGTTACAATGGTTAAGCTAAATCAAAAACACATGAGGGCAGGGTGCACAAGATGAAGATCATCAAGAGAAACAAGACAGAAGTAGATTTCGATATTACAAAGATCGTAAATGCTGTTACCAAGGCTAATAATGCAGCCAAGGAAAGCGACCGCATGACACAGAAGCAGATCATGCGTATCGCCCAGTCTGTTAAACTTCAGTGCGAGGAGATGACAAGAGCTCTTTCTGTGGAGGAGATCCAGGATCTTGTTGAGAAGCAGATCATGGCTCACGGAGCTTTCGAGGTAGCTAAGCTTTATATCACATACCGCTATACCAGAAGCCTTATCCGTCAGTCCAACACTACAGACGCTTCCATCCTTACCCTTATCGAGTGCAATAACGAGGAGCTCAAGCAGGAGAACTCCAACAAGAATCCCACAGTAAACAGCGTACAGCGTGACTATATGGCCGGTGAGGTCAGTAAGGACATCACACAGAGGATCCTTCTTCCCCAGGAGATCGTTGAGGCTCACAACCAGGGCATCATCCATTTCCACGATTCCGACTATTTCGCACAGCACATGCACAACTGTGACCTGGTAAATCTTGAGGATATGCTCCAGAACGGAACAGTAATCTCCGGTACCATGATCGAGAAGCCCCACAGCTTCTCCACAGCCTGCAATATCGCAACACAGATCATCGCTCAGGTTGCAAGTAACCAGTATGGCGGACAGTCCATCTCCCTTACACACCTGGCTCCCTTCGTACAGGTTTCCAGAGATAAGATCAGAGGTCTTGTCACAAAGGAGATGAAGGATATCGGACTTGAGCTGGATGATGAGAAGCTCTCAGAGCTCGTTGAGAAGAGACTCCGTGAGGAGATCGAGAGAGGTGTACAGACCATCCAGTATCAGGTAGTCACACTCCTTACAACAAACGGCCAGGCTCCTTTCGTTACAGTATTCATGTACCTTAACGAGGCTAAGGATCCCCAGCTCAAGAAAGACCTTGCCATGATCATCGAGGAAGTCCTCAAGCAGAGGATCCGCGGTGTCAAGAACGAGTCCGGTGTCTATGTAACACCCGCTTTCCCCAAGCTCATCTATGTCCTCGAGGAAGACAACATCCATGAGGATTCCACATATTACTACCTTACGAGACTTGCAGCAAAGTGTACTGCAAAGAGAATGGTCCCTGACTATATCTCCGAGAAGATCATGCTCCAGCTCAAGGTGGACAAGAACGGAAACGGAAACTGCTACACATGCATGGGATGCAGGTCCTTCCTTACACCTTATGTCGATGAGAACGGACAGCCTAAGTATTACGGAAGGTTCAACCAGGGCGTTGTTACTCTTAACCTTGTTGACGTTGCCTGCACAGCATGTAGCGAGACAAGATCTGAGGAAAAGTTCTGGAAGGTCCTCGACGAGAGACTTGAGCTCTGCCATAAGGCTCTCCGCTGCCGTCACGACAGACTTGCAGGTACTCTTTCCGATGCAGCTCCCATCCTCTGGCAGCACGGTGCCCTTGCAAGACTTGAGAAGGGCGAGCCCATCACAAAGCTTCTCTATGGCGGTTATTCCACACTTTCCCTTGGTTATGCAGGCCTCTGGGAGTGCGTATATGAAGTAACAGGCAAGAAGCTTACCGATCCCGAGGGTGAGGCTTTCGGTCTCAAGGTAATGCAGGCTCTTAACGATGCATGTGCAAAGTGGAAAGGCGAGGAGAATATCGACTACTCCATCTACGGAACACCCCTTGAGTCTACAACATATAAGTTTGCCAAGGCTCTTCAGAGAAGATTCGGTATCATCCCCGGAGTCACGGACAGGAACTACATCACCAACAGCTATCATGTTCATGTTACCGAGAAGATCGATGCCTTCAAGAAGCTGGCTCTCGAGTCCAAGTTCCAGAAGCTCTCACCCGGAGGAGCTATCTCCTACATCGAGGTTCCCGACATGCAGAACAATATCGATGCTGTCATGGACGTTATGAAGTATATCTACGACAACATCATGTATGCCGAGCTCAATACAAAGTCTGACTACTGCCAGGTCTGCGGATTTGACGGTGAGATCCAGATCGTTGAGAGAGACAACAAGCTAACATGGGTATGCCCCAACTGCGGTAATGATGACGAGAGCAAGCTCAATGTCGCAAGAAGGACCTGCGGTTATATCGGAACACAGTTCTGGAACCAGGGCAGGACACAGGAGATCAGGGAGAGAGTCCTTCATCTCTGATAACAGTCCATGTATTATTGCGAGTTAAAAGACTGCGATATAGCAAACGGTATTGGCGTCAGGGTCACCCTGTTCGTCTCCGGATGCAGGAACAGGTGCGAAGGCTGTTTTCAGCCTGAGACGTGGAACTTCTGCTATGGCAAGGAGTTCACGGACGAAACAGCCGAACAGATATTCAAGATGCTGGAGCCTTCTTATATAAGAGGGCTCACAGTATTGGGCGGAGAACCTTTTGAGCCTGAGAACCAGAAGGTCCTGGTCCCTTTCCTGGAGGAATTCAAGAGAAGATACCCGAAGAAGGACCTTTGGGTCTTCTCCGGATACCGTTATGATGACGAGATGACAGTAGAGGGAGTACATCCCCATTGTGAGTATACAGACAGATTTCTTGATCTGATCGACATATTGGTTGACGGCAGATTCGTATTAAAGTTAAAAGATCTAACTTTGAAGTATCGCGGATCGTCAAATCAGCGTATAATAGATATGACGAAGACAAGGGAGGGCGGAAAGATCGTCCTGTGGGACGAGGCCGGATCTTCAGACTGACCCTGGGGGGGATCATGCTCGATCGTATCAAACGCTGGCTGGGAATGGAAACGCCAAGCCAATATGTAAATCATTATTTCGAGGCCAGTAATATAAGGGCCAGCGTTTACATGTCCGTAATCATCATCGCTCTTGAAGTGTGGATGATAATAAATGCCCTTTCCTACTTTTTTGAAGATGAACGTACAAGATCCACCAAGTGGATCATTTCCCACCTTATCGCTTATGTGATCCTTTTCGTGGCGGCATCTGTTTCCCTTTATAATGCCGACAGGTATTTTATGAAGAAGACCACTGCCCCTGACAGGAAGAATACTATTATCCTATGGTCTTTCAGTACCATATGTATCATCTTCGGAATGTATATCTCATATAACGACTACGCCAAGGGAGAGCAGATACTTACCTTTATCGCCATGATGCTCTTTGCCTTCTGTCTCATGGTGTGGAAACCGTATGTATCCATCGTCATCACCAGCATATCCTTTACCATCTTCTATATCATCATGTACAGCCTGGATAAGCCTTCATTTGCCACGAGAGTAAATTACTTCGTGCTGTGGGTGGCTGTAGTCGTAACGAGTATAAGTAACTATCAGCAGAAGAGGCTGGAGGCCGCCAAGGATGAGGAGGTCGATGTGGCCAGTGAGCATCTGCGTAAAGCTGCCATCATCGATGAGATCACCGGCGTTGCCAACATAAACTTCTTCAGGAAGAGATCCGTGGAGATGCTTCAGGATCCTGATGTTGATCCCCAGACTAAGATCTTCCTGTTCCTGGATGTAGAGAACTTTAAATCCTTCAACGACAAGTATGGTTTTGAATCCGGAAATGCTTTCCTGGGGAAACTTGCCAGGGACATGACGGAGATATTCTATAACGGTCTCGTGGCAAGACAGGGAGACGATCACTTCGTTATCCTTACTGACAAGGACGGCGTTTCCAATGATCTTGCCAAGCTCCGCGCCCAGATCTACGGTTACCAGCTGGAAACCCAGATCGGACTCAAGGCCGGCGGATATGTCCCCAAGGATAAGGAGACAGATCCCAATATCGCCTGCGACCATGCCAGATATGCATGTAACAGCATAAAGAAGAGATATGACCAGGATTACCGCGAGTATGACAAGGATCTGGACGATGAGTTCAAGATGAAGCAGTATATCGTTAATAATATCGATATCGCTCTGGACAGAGGTGACATCAAGGTCTACTACCAGCCTGTTGTATATGCCAAGGACAGAAAGCTCTGCGGATATGAGGCCCTTGCCAAGTGGAAGGATCCTGAATACGGATTTATTTCTCCGGGACTCTTTATCCCCATCCTTGAGGAGTACAGACAGGTCCATAAGCTGGACATGATCGTCATCGAGACGGTATGTAAGGATCTCCGCACACAGTTCAATAAGGGCAATCCCACTGTTCCCGTTTCCCTCAATTTCTCAAGGCTCGACTTTGAGCTCATGGATGCGGTGGAGGTGCTGGAGACATGCGCCAGAAAGTATAATATCCCCAGGGACTATATCCATGTTGAGGTTACAGAGAGTGCCCTGTCCGAATATCTGGAGACTCTCCAGGTAGACCTTCAGAGGATGAGAGATTACGGATATCCCCTTTGGCTGGATGATTTCGGTTCCGGATATTCCTCCCTTAATGTCCTCAAGGACTTTGATTTCGACGTCATGAAGATCGACATGAAGTTCCTTTCATCCTTTGCTGACAATCCCGAGAAGTCCAAGGCAGTTCTCAAGAATATCGTCAGGATGGCATCTGACCTTGGAATGAGCACTCTTACAGAGGGTGTCGAGACATATGAGCAGGCTGAGTATCTCAGGAAGATCGGCTGCGACAGGCTCCAGGGCTTCCTCTTCGGAAAGGCCATGCCCCTTAAGGACATCATGATCAAGATCTCTGCCGGTACCCTTTCCGTAGCTGACGAGTATATCAGCCATTGATCCCGTAAGATATGATATGTTCCTTGAACCTGTACTCTGTGGAGGTAAGGTATCCTTTTCTCATGAGAAATTTCGGTGATGACTTCACGGGCGGCGCCAAGAGCTTAACGCATAGATCGCTGAAATCCTCACTGTAATCCATGGGGATAAAACCGATGCCCACTCCCTTTCTCACCAGGGGAACCAGCTTATGAAGATCTGAAGAGACTATATAGGAATCCGGGATCTCAGTTTCCGACAGCCATCTGTTTATCATATCTCTCAGTTCCGGCCTGGAGGGAAGGATGAGTGGAAGACCGGACAGGTCCTCGGGCGTTACATAATTCCTGTTTACCATGGGAAGGCCAGAGGGGATAAGCGCTCCCCATTTGTGTTCCTTAAGTTCCTTTATTACTATATAGCGGCTTATATCCGTGAGTGGGTCGGATATGACGGCAAAGGGGATCTGTGATCTGTCCAGGTTTTCCTTGAGTTCTTCAGCAGTAAGATCGTTCATCTCCATATTGATCCCGGGATATCTGATCCTGAAGGAATAGATGATATCCACCGCGGAAATGAAGGACAGGGGATCGGAAAAGCCTATGGAGATCAGACCCTTTGGGTCGATGGGGTCGGGAAAGAATTCATTCCGGATATCGCTGTTTATACCTGTGGTTCGTATGGCGTAGGGCATGAGCCTGTGGCCGTCGTCGGTCAGCTGGACGGAAGTCTTTGTCCTTTTGAAGAGGGTCACGTTCAGTTCCTTTTCCAGTCCCTGGATCTGTCTTATCACTGTTGATGGATTTATGCCCAGTTTTCTTGCTGCAGAAGCAAAGCTCTTGGTTTCTGCAACCGTCAAAAAGTAATAAAGAACCCTGTTCTCTATCAATCGTGATCCCCCCTCTTTTGTTCTGATCAATATTCAGGTCTTTTTATTACATATGAGTCAGCTCTTACCGATGCGACAGGATCTCCTCTGTAAAAGAATATATGAGTGTCCGGCATGTCCTGTTTTTCGATGGTCTCTATCCTGTCGAAAACAAAACTGTCACTCTCTGAAGGAGCCAGGAACTGGGCTCCGTCTGCCGTGTAGGTTATGGTGTCCGTCAGGTCACAGCATGCGAACATGGGATATGTGAGAAGCGTCATGTCAGGCTCGTTCTCATCATAGGTGGGAAGCCTTGTTACTGTGAGCTTTAGCCTTTCGTTCTTCAGCTTCTTTACCGTGAGGGAATAGATGCCGTAAGCGTGGCTTCTTATGAATTCATATATCAGGTCGGGGGACGAAGACCTGAAGGATCTCTTGGAGATCTTGAATTCTGACAGAAGGGGCATTAATTCCCTGTCTATGTTATCCCTGACTTTGTTATCGCCGTAGGAGAAGTTTTCCTTGATGCGCAGAGCAATGGCAAACTGGGCCTGGAGGAAGAAGCGGAGAGCCCTGAGCTTTGCCACCTCCACCAGCATCCTGTCTTCTGTATTGAGCTGGATAAGACCCATCCTGTATGCCACATCCGCGAACTTTCCGTCGAACTCGCCCATCTCGAAACGGTATCTGCTCTCACCATAGAGCTTCTCGACAAGGGCAGAGGCGAGGTATACGTTCTTCTTTACGTAGTAGCCGTACATGAACATGTCCGACAGTTTGTAGGTGGCCTCGATTATCCCGTAGGCAGATGCCACGGAGTAGTAGAAGAAGGCCTTCTCATAATCCGGGTTTCCGTTGTCGAGCCTTCCGTAGTAGTAGATATATCCAAGGGTGTTGGCGGCATAGCCGAAGCTTCCTTCTTTCCAGAGGATCTCCATACAGTCGGCAGCCGTCTGCCAGTCGCAGTCATAGATGGAATTGCCGCCGTAGCAGGCATATCCCTTTATCCTCAGGGCTGTCAGGTCCTTCTTCTCTGCCAGCTCGTCCGTGAAGAGCCTGAACATCTTCCTTGTGTAGTCATCAGCGTCCTGAAGGATCAGGTCGTTGTCGTATTCCGATATGAAATCCCTCTTGAGATCGTCGATATATGTCCTCTTGTGGGGAGGCAGCTCTGCCTCGTCCCAGTGGCAGTCGATCATCATCACCAGGTCCTTGGTATTGGCATATTCCGAGAACTTCATGTTCATGGTGCTGACAGTCAGTTCCTCATAGAGCCTGAAGATCCTCTTTATTATCCACATCATCAGGTCTTCGTCTGAGTAGGGAAGGGCAGTGAACCTGTAGTCCTTTATGTTGGCGGGGTTGTCCCCGAAAAGGTCCGACAGGCACATACCGTCGAAAAGGTGGACCAGCATGGGCTCCCACCATTCCATAAAGAAATCGATGGCCTTGATCCTTTTTGCCTCTGCTGTGATGAGCATCTCCCTCATGTCCTCCAGGGTCATCCTGTAGTATTCAAGACATTCCACGTCGCCCTGCTCCAGGCGGGTGTAGGGAATATATGTAATATCGCGCCAGGTCTTCTTAAGTACTGAATAATCCCGGAGCACGTCTTTTGATATCCTGATCTTTTCCATACATAGATTTTACCCTATAAGGAGGAAGATTAAAAATTAATAAGAAGATACCCCATTTTGTCATGTGATGAAGGGGGAAAATGGAGTACAATATAATGTATATCGGAATTTGAAAGGGAGGTACCTGTATGGGACTTAATTTCAGAAAGAGCATCACCATCTTACCCGGCGTAAGACTTAATCTCAGCAAGGGCGGAGTCAGTGCCAGCTTTGGCAAGAAGGGTCTTCGTCAGACAATAAGCTCCACGGGAAGAGCAACGACAAGTATAGGTATCCCCGGAACAGGCGTATATTACACAAAGTCCGCCAGCATGAAGAAAGTTGCCGGAAAGATCCAGGACAAGTTCACAGGCAAGGGCAAGGATAAGGATAAGAAGGAAGCTGTTCCCGCAGCAGCCGCTGCAGCAGCCACTGCCGCTGCTCCTGTCGCAGCAGAGGATCTCGAGGAGAACAAGGCACAGGTTGCCGAGTATGAGGCATATGTAGATTCCCTTAAGTCAGTCCACAAGCAGAGCGACGGACAGATCGACTGGGAAGTCCTGAACAAGGGCGAGGTTCCCACCAATATCGTAAAGGGAAGCGAAGAGTATAAGGAATGGATTTCCCTCCAGGAATTCTCCCAGAGAGTAATGGACGGAGATATCGACAGCTACTTTGAGATCATCGACGAAGTAAAGCCCTTTGATGACCTTCTTGAGTTCGGAAGCAACTTCCAGGTTGGCACTGACAGAGCCGATCACCTTGAGGTGGAGTTTGCCGTTAAGTCGGAGGAGATCATCCCCGTTAAGACACTTTCCCTTACAGCTACAGGAAAGCTCTCCGAGAAGGATATCGGCAAGACAGCTTATTATGATCTTATGCAGGACTATGTCTGCAGTACCGTCATCAGGGTGGCAAGAGATGCATTTGCCCTTCTTCCGGTTGATACGGTCATCGTCCACGCAGTGGATAAGGTGCTCAACACCGCTACAGGATATGAAGAGGAGCTTACCCTCGTATCCGTTAAGTTCGACAGAGCTAAGCTCATGTCCCTGAATATGTCCATGATCGATCCTTCCGATGCCATCGGAGGATTTGAGAATCATATGAAGTTCAAGAAGACTGCCGGATTCGATCCGGTGGAAAGGATCAGCATTTAAGGGATGGCTCAGAAGGCAGATCTGAAGAGCAGGTTAAAGACAATAGATAACAAGACAGAGTGGGTGCTTCTCGTACCCATTCTGTTTGTTGCGTTCGTTATCTTCCTCTATGTGGACATGACGAATACCATAGACAATTCCGTGTCTTTTCTGAAGGCCGTCTTTTCGGGAAGGTTCTTTGATTTTTACGAATTCTCGGTGGAGGAATCCACTACTAATTTTGCAGCCAACTATAACCTCATCATCTACGTGATCTGCGGTATCTGGGATCTTCCCTTTTACTTCCTGAGCCGCGCCCTGGGCAAGACATATGTGGACTGGCCCCTGGCATGCCTGTGGTCCAAGACCATGCTCCTTTTCTTTACGGTGATGATGTCGGCCGCAGTCTATAAGATCGTCTACCTCATCAAGCAGAGCCGCGCAGATGCAAAGATGGCAGTCCTTCTGCTTCTTAGTAATATGGGTGTGTTCTATCCCGTATTTATCACATCCCAGCTTGATGTGGTCTCCCTGACCTTTATGCTCTTCGGTCTTTATTTCTACCTGAAAAAAGACATGAAGCTCTTCTTCCTGATGTTCCTTATAGCAGTGCCCTGTAAGATGTTCGCATTCCTTACGGTACTGCCCCTTCTTCTTATCAGGCAGAAGAACCTTCTGAAATCAGGCTGTGTATGGATCGCCACTGCAGGTCTTATCGTCGTGGAAAAACTGATCTACAGGGGAAGCGTGGTCTACCAGTACGCATTAAGTACCCAGGGCTACGATGCCATCACATCACTTCTTGATTCCTTTGTACCCGTAGGAAGGGATATCGTGCCCTTTGTTGCGCTGTACATAGTTCTTATAGTCTATTGCTACATAACGAAAACAGACGATCCTAAGAGAAACGTTTTCTTCTGTTTCTTTATCTGGGGATCTTTCATGGCTTTCGTAGGAGCATCCACATACTGGATCATCCTGATGATCCCCTTCCTTGTTATCAACATCCTGGTAAACGACAGGTTCTTCGGAGTAAATGTGCTTCTGGATACTATCGGAGGAGCAGCCTACTTTGTATCTATCGTTGCCAACGGAACAAATATCTTCAAGGACAAGTATCTTCTGGACAGGCTCCTTCTTCCTTACATAGTCAATATCCCTGATCCGGACGGAAGAAGGTTCGTCCATCTGGCGGGCATGGCATCATCTTATAACCTTTTCGCCTTTGCCCCTTTCTTTACCACGGTCTTTGTAACATGCATTGTACTGATCCTTATCCTGTCCTGTCCTTTCCTTAAGACTAAGGCGGAGATGAGAACTCCCGAGAGATGGATCGTCATCTCAAGGCCTGTGATCTTCTATGCAGCTGTGGCAGTTACCCTGACCGCATACCTGACCGCATCTAATGCTATCATCTATTCCAATATCGAATCGCCTTTTGTATCAAGTGATATAAACCTTATCGCAGTAGACGGGAATGTGGTCACCCAGCCCCTGTCCTTTGACAGCGAGGTTGAGCTTGAAAAGCTGGAGCTCATGTTCTCCAATAACGACCAGACAAGACATAACATGGCCCATCTTGATATTGAGCTTTACGATGTGACAACAGGTGAAGTTATCTTCAGTGATTCCGTAGGATGCGGTGCTGTGGATAACGACCAGGTCATCACTATCCTTCTTAACGGAACAAAGGTCGATCCCAATGACGAATATGAGATCAGACTTATGGGAACTCCCGGAAATGAGGTATACCAGGACAAGGATGAGCTGACACCTTACTTTATCGAAGGTACGGACAGCGAAGTAGGTTCCAGCTGCCTTAACGGTGAAGATCTGGGAAGGACATTATACTTCTCCATCAGATGATCATATTGCTGTATTAATCGTCCCTTCTGTCTGTTAAAATCCCCTTATAAAGTGAAGGGAGATACAGCCCATGATCTACTATGTTGATTCCAATGTAAAAGTAACAGGTGACGGCAGCGCCCAGAATCCTTTTAAGACCATAAACGAGGCGGCTAAGATAGCTCTTCCCGGCGACATCGTTGAAGTAGCCCCCGGTATCTACAGGGAAAACGTAGTTCCCCAAAATGCCGGTGAAGAAGGAAAGCCCGTAACATACAGATCAAGGGATCTGAAAAAAGCAGTGATCACTGCTGCTGAAGATCTTAAGGGCTGGGAGAGATACGAAGGAGATGTGTGGACCGCTAAGGTGGATAACAGCATCTTCGAAGACTATAACCCCTACACCACCATGGTATGCGGTGACTGGTATTTTGCTCCCACAGTAAGACATACAGGATCAGTCTTTCTTAACGATAAGATGATGTATGAGACAGTCACTTTAGAAGAGTGTATTGCGGGGGATATAGATGAGAATTCCTGGGATCTTGAAGGATCAAAGTATAAGTGGTTCTCGAAGCAGGAAGACGGACAGACCATCTTCTATGCCAACTTCAAGGGAAAAGATCCTAACAAAGAGAAGGTAGAGTTTTCAGCAAGGCGAAACTGCTTTATGCCGGACAGGAATGGCGTCAACTATATAACAGTCAGTGGATTCGTCATCGAGAAAGCAGCCCCCACCTGGGCCCCTCCCGCCGCATACCAGGACGGCATGATCGGACCTCACTGGAGCAAGGGATGGATCATCGAAGACTGCGAAGTATACGGAAGCAGATGCTGCGGTATCTCCCTGGGTAAGTACTTAGATCCCGAGAACGAGATGTATTTTTACCATAAACATGTTAAGACTCCCACCCAGATGGAAAGGGATGCGGTCTGCAGGGGACAGTACCACGGCTGGCTTAAGGAAAATATCGGAGGACATATCATCAGAAGATGTGAAGTCCACCACTGCGAACAGACAGGTATCGTAGGAAGGATGGGAGGAGTCTTCTCCACTATCGAAGACTGCCATATCCACCATATCTGTAACTCTTCCCAGCTGGGGGGCGCAGAGACAGCCGGCATCAAGCTTCACGCAGCCATCGATGTCACCATGAGAAGAAATCATATCCACGACTGTATCATCGGTATATGGTGTGACTGGGAAGCCCAGGGCACCAGGATCTCAGGGAACCTGCTTCACAACAACCACCGCCCTGAGGGGACGGTGAAGGCTAAGCCTGCCATGTTCTCCTGTGATCTTTTCGTGGAGGTGAGCCACGGTCCCACGCTTATCGATAACAATATCCTTCTTTCCAAGGTTGGCCTTTGTATGCCAAGTGAAGGCATTGCGGTAGTTCATAATCTTATGACCGGATCTTTCTCCTACTTAAATTCAGGAGTAGACAGTATCGTGAACGGACAGAGGGAACCCAGATATACTCCTTACCACATAAGGCACAGAACAGAAGTTGCAGGATTCATGACCATCCTTCACGGCGACGACAGGATCTACAATAACATCTTTATCAGGAAGTTCCCGGTGGAGGATCCGGAGCTTACTGTAAAAGATGCGGAATATAATGTGACCGGAACAAAGGACTTCGATATGTTCCCTGAGTTTGATGAGTGGAACGATCACTTCATGTGGGGCAGGGAGCCTGATATGGAGGCCCTTTTACCATACCACTGTATGCACCTTCCTGTCTGGATCGAGGGTAATGTCTACTGTAACGGAGCCACAGTAAGTAAGCACGAAAAGAAGGGCCTTATACCTGAGGAAAAAGTGGTTGTGGACCTTGTGGAGGAAAACGGAAAGACAGTCCTTAAAACAAATGTAGGAGAGTTCCTGGAAGGCTTTAAGACGAAACTTCTGGACAGCGACATCCTTGGTAAAGCATTTGAGCCGGAACAGAGGTTCGAATCCCCTGACGGAAGCACCATAATCTTCGATACTGATTACTTTGGAGAAAGAGACAAAAACAGGTCAGTTCCCGGTCCCTTCTGTGATATCTCAAGATACAAGGAACTGCCTGTGGTATAATAAAGCGGCATTTTTACATAATGGATGGTGTATATGGAAGACATTAAGGTATCGGTAATCGTACCGGTATATAACACAGCTCCCTATCTTAGGCAGTGCCTGGACAGTATCGTAAACCAGACACTTAAGGAGATCGAGATCATTCTTGTAGACGATGGTTCTACTGACAACAGTCTGGAGATCTTAAGGGAATACGAGAGCAATGATCCCAGGATCAAGATTATCCAGCAGCAGAACTTGTATTGCGGTGTTGCCAAGAATACGGGAATGGATGCTGCAAGAGGAAAGTATATGATCTTCTGGGATTCAGACGATTACTTTAAGCCTGAAGCATTGAGGCTTATGTATGAGCAGTGCGAGAAGGACAATGCCCAGGTCTGCGTCTGCGGAGGAAGGCAGTTCTTCGAAGAACAGCAGTTCGAGTGCCCTGCTCCCAGATATATCCGAAAGAACGAGATCCCGGAGCAGATCCCCTATAACATCCATACAGCACCTGATCACATACTTACTGTTACCATCAACGTTACCTGGAACAAGATGTTCCTTCGAAGCTTTGTTGAGAGTACAGGTGTCAGATACCAGTCTGTAAGAAACTGCACCGATGTTTTCTTTATCGAGTGTGTCCAGTGTCTTGCTGACAGGATAACCATGGTGAACAAGCCCCTGGTAGTCTATAGAAAAGCCAAGACCTTCGGACTTGTGGCAAGTATCGATAAGGGCCTGGACAGCGCGCTTTATGCCTGGACTTCAACGGCGGAATTTCTTAAGGAACACGACAGATTCCCGGAGAGATCTTTTGCCAACAGATCATTTGAGGACATCATCCATCTCATGAGCAATACCACAAAGTGGGAGACCTTCAGGGACGGTGTGCTCTACATGAAGAAAGAAGGCTTCGAAAAGCTCTCCATCAAGCGTCCCGCTGACGACGACAACGAGTATTTCTACATAAAGTGGCAGAACGAAGCCTGCAGGAGGATGTACGACTGTACTCCCGAGGAGTTCGGAAGATGGCTTGGTAATATCTACTTCCACCAGAATGCCGCTGCCGTTGCAAAGAGCAGAAAGAATGCGGAGGACAACAAAAAGAATGTCAATTCCCTGAAAAAGGATATCGAGAAAAAAGACGCTTCCATAGAAAAGCTCAAGGGCGAAAAGACCGCCGAAAAAGAGAAGAACGTTAAGGCGGCAAAAGAGATAGAAGATCTTAAGAAAAAGATCGAAGAGGGAAAGAAGAGAGAGAAGGATCTCAGCCTGAAGTTAAGCGAGCAGACAGAACAGCTCAAGACCCAGAAGGCTAAGAATGCCGAGATCTCAAAGAAACTGAAAGATACGAGAAGTTCTGTATCCTTTAAGATAGGAAGAGTCATCACATGGCTCCCCCGCAAGATCAAAAAAGCGATAAAGAAAAAATAACAGAAAGGTCCTGCTGATGCAGGACCTTTGTTCTCAAAAAGCTAGTGGTTCGATCACAGTTCACCCAGCATCTGTGAGGGGTTATCTGCAGCCTTGACCTTATCGAAAGCTCTTACGATGATACCGTTTTCATCGATGAGATAAGTGGTCCTTACGATACCCATGGTGACCTTGCCGTAGTTCTTCTTTTCCTTCCAGACATCATATGCCATTATCACTTCTTTTTCCGTATCGGAAAGAAGGGTGAAGGGAAGGCCGTATTTTTCCTCGAACTTTTTGTGGGATGCAACGCTGTCCTTGCTTACTCCCAGGACAACTGCCCCCTTTTCGCGGAACTGGGGATAGAGTTCTCCGAAGGAACATGCCTGCTTTGTGCAGCCGGAGGTCATGTCCTTTGGATAGAAATATAAGATCACTTTTTGGCCCTTATAGTCAGAAAGAGATCTCATATCTCCGTTCTGATCAGGTAATGTAAAATCTGGTGCCTTTGTTCCTTCTTTAAGCATGGTAATTCTCCTTTGTTTTTTATTCTTTTTCCATCGATTCCAGCTGTGCAGCCTGCCGTGTGATCTTTACAGAATAAACCTTCATAGGCTCTTTTCAAGTTCGGAAAAGACCTCGTCAACATCAAAGGAGTCGTTATCCTTTGCCTGGCGAAGACCCGTAGCCATCATCTGATCAAATTGAATATCGGAAAGGTCTTTACGGGAACTGTATTCGATGGGAAGTGTAAGAGGAAAAGGAATGCCGTTATGGGCAATAATCTGTCTATAGAAGATATCGATCGCTACAGAACGGGGGATGCCGAGCCTGTCTAATATACTCTCCGCCTGTTCCTTTATCTCTGATTGGATCCTTGTATTAATATTTGCTGTCTTTACTGCCATCCTGCGTCACCCCGTTTCCGAATGATATAGTCAGATTATATATTGATGTAACGCAAACTGCAACACAATTGAAATACAATTATCTGTTTTCTGTTGGGTGTTTATCAACGCTCATTGGCCTTCTATGTATGCTGACAGCATACCAATGCAAACTTTTCTGGTGCTAAAATCCAGATAACCGGTAATAAGAAGGATCATGATAGATGAATAGATTAAACACTATCTGTTTATTGGGATTGGTTATCCCGGTCCTGGTGGGATCATTCATATATATATCTTCAGGAAGTGGAACTTATTTATACGACTGGGCCAATAAGATGGGGATAACTGTAAGAGCAGTGAAGTATCCGCAGATCATAAGGAATTTCGGATGTGATTTTCTATGGGGATACGCTTTATTATCCGGATTGCGCCTTTTTGAAGATAAGTCCCGTTCTCCAGCAAAAAGTGTACTGGTATCGCTGATAACTGTTGTGTTTCTTGAAACGATCCAGTTATCAGATTCAATCCCGGGAGTCTTTGATCCTTTGGATATATTGGTCGAAACAACAGCCGTTTTATCGGCTTTGTTTATAACAAATCATTTAGGGAGGACGAACGATGAAAAAAACGATTAGCGTGCTTTGTTCTTTTGCATTGGTGGGGGCGTTCGCTTTTGCTTCAATAGCCAGTGGATCTTCGGATGATTCGGATTCATCTGTTGAAGTTAAGAGAACTGAATCAACGGCAGAAGAGACTGAAGCTCCGGAAGAGACGACTGAAGAGGCAACCGAAGAAGCAATAGATACTTCGAACGGATATGGCCTTACAGTTACTTTTGACAATCTTGAGATCACTTTTGGAGATTCTGTCAACTGGACTACTCTCAGCAATCAGTTTTCTGATTATGACGGCGAGGAGATCATCGAATTACCGATCCATGTTAAGAATGTCGGTGAAGAGAATAATATGCTCAACGTCTTCTATGTAAAAGTCTTTGGAAGTTCCGGCACTGAAGTAGATGAACTTGGAACATACTTTGAGGATACCGGAATATTCTATGGCGGAGAATTAAGACCCGATGCTGAACAGGATCTGGCTCTGTATTTCCCTTATGATGGTGACGGAACATACTATGTCAACCTGGATAACTGGTCGGAAGAAGTTGAACTTGGATTTGAGATAACAAAATAACAAGAGTACATGATGTGACCGTGGTCGTCCCGGAAACGGGATGGCCACGTTATGTCAGAACCAGGACAGGAATACCCGGATCGTTCCGACTATCAGGATATATAAGATCGTTAGTATGACTACCGTGGCCAGCGAATAGATAAGTTTGAACAGATATCTGATGTAGAAACGTCTGTCGTTGATGAACGGAAGGACGTCATAGATGCCGGTCCAGGATGTGCAGATATCGATAATGGCAAGTTCGGATAAAAAGAAGAAGAGCTTTGTCAGGAATAGCTCATATCCTGTTGAGGGTTCTGCTTTTACTCCTACAGCGATGAAGATCAGGAATGCATATCCGATGAGGGCCATCGGGATCTTCCACCAGGTCCTTGAACGGAATCCGGGAACAGGCCACAGTGGTTTCAACGGTCCCACACCTATCCTGCGGATCAGTGAATCAATCAAGGCATCAACATCGCTGTACCGGTCCTGGGGATCAAAGCTCATTGCTTTTGCAGCGATCTTCTGAATGCGGTCATTGCCGGGAAATGCATCCTTGATCATCCTTCCGACGGCGTAAATGTCAGTTCTTGCATCTGACTGCATAAATCCATATTGTTCCGGAGCGGCTCTGCCGTCGGTACCAATACAGGTAGTATCCTGTTCCTGATCGGACTTATAAGTCTTGGCTGCATCATAGTCGATGATCACGATGGATCCATCATCCCTCACCAGGATATTGGAAGGTTTAAGATCTCTGTGTATGATCGGTTGTGGAGCGTTGTGCAGATACTTGAGTCCTTCTCCCAGATCGACGAAATAGCGGATCTTTTCACTGTCTTTCATGGAAGGATCGTTGATGATCACATCAAAGGTATTACCGCGTATATAGTCTTCTATTACGACCAGAGCATCCTCTGTTTCATGAAAACTGATGATCCCGGGGATATGACGGTCAGGATGGCTCTTTAAATAAGAATAAACACTGACATCATAGTGAGTTAGAGTCTTCTGGATGTATATATCTCCGGATATCTCATCAATGACTAACTTATGTTTATCATCATATTGATATAATGTTTTATACTCAGTTAGTTTGTTCATACTGTCATTATAAAACAGAAAGGTTATTATGGACGAAAAAACAGAAAAAACAAAGGACTTAATGAAAAAGCTGGCTTCTTGTGATAACAACAGTGCTCTTGATGAGTATGTTGATTCCATCGAAGGCAAGTATCAGACAGATCTGAGCCAGTACATAAAGGGGATCCTTGAAAAGAAAGATATGTCGATCGCCGATCTTCACCGGACAAGTCTGATCGACCGTAATTATATATATCAGATAATGGATGGCAGTAAGAAGCCGGGAAGGGATAAGATCATTGCCATAGCCATTGGTGCCGGAATGGATCTTGAAGAATGCCAGCAGGCGCTGGAGATCTCAAAAGAGGGAATACTCTATCCCAAGAGCAGAAGAGACAGCGTTATTATCTATGCCGTCAACAATAAACTGAGCATAATGGATCTTAATTCCCTGCTGGAAAAGTATAACGTACCGGTCCTGCAGTAGTCTTATTCATAGATGCAGAATCTGTTTTCCTCATCTGCCTTTGATCTGTAAAGGGCTGTGTCAGCTTTTTTGAAGATCCCGGAGTAGTGCTTTTCGTTTCCGTTATAGATGGCTGCTCCTATGCTGACGCTTACCGTATTATCCTTTTCGGGAAGTGTGATGTTTTCCGATGCGTTCTTCATGATGTCTTCGGCGATCTTTTTTGCTTCGTCCCTGTTGTCTGTATCCCTGATGAAGATGATGAACTCATCTCCGCCGAAACGGCCAACGATCTCATCTTTGGTGAACATCTTTCCCAGGGTCTTTCCGAGGCGGGCGATGACATCATCTCCTATATCGTGACCGTAGGTGTCGTTTATTGATTTAAAGCGGTCCACATCCAGAAGGAACATGATGCCCTTATCACAGTTTTCGTCCTCCAGGATCTTATTGATCTCGCGGGTAAGTGCACCCTTGTTCCGAAGGCCTGTCAGTTCGTCCGTGTCCTTCTGGATATTTATCTCCCGGGTCAGGACGAATTCCTTGATGCGGATGGAGTTGGCGATTATGTTAAGGAATATTCCTGCTATGGTGAAGATGACCACGTTGATCATGTCCATCTCCCAGACGTCGTAAGGCTTTACGTAATACATCCAGACCAGGAAGACGGCAGAGGCTGCGCACAGCTCGATGGTCATGAAGAAGGGCTTGTCGATCATGAACATGGGAGTTACGAGAAGAAAGACAATAAACGTGGTGGCAGGCAGCTCCGGCTTGTTCTGTGTGATCAGGCAGGCGAATATGAAAAGAAGGGATATGGACAGGTAGATGATAAGCTGACCCAGAAGGGAATCTTTCCTTATGACCAGAAAGATGCAGACTACAGCTACCGAGTAGGCGAGGCCTGTCAGGTAGAAGACGCTGTTGGACTTGAGCAGGTCGTTAAAGAAAGTGCTCACATAAAGAAAAGCAAAGGCGGCTACCATCAGGAAGTGGAGGATGCGCCATACTTCGTAGTTGGATATGTAGGCATCCTTTTTTACTGCGTTATATTCGTCCCTTTCAATGCCGCTGTAGAAAAAGTAGTTGCGGATAGTCCTTAAAACGTCCATTTATACCTCTGGAGTCATCTTATTGCTGTCAATAAAGATAGCATATTAACAGCAGGCTTTCCACATCGGTATCAGGCTTCGGAAGATCCCTTTCCCTTGGATATCTTGTAGAGTTCTTCCGCAGCGATCCTGGTCTTTGCTACGATATCCCCTTCCTTCGGGAAACAGTAGTAGAGACAGTCGTTGGTGCCGATGGAAACGATGTCGCCGATCTCATACCAGAAGTAATCGGAATTGACGCTGTAGGATGCTCCCGGTGACTGCTCGTAGTGGAGCTTTCCGTCACATCCGTCCAGGACGAATCCGTTCACATCGTGACGGAGCCTTCCGGTGCCCACCATATAGAGGGCTTTCGAATCCTTGAGTATGGCGATATCACAGGGAACGTCCAAAGAGTAGGTCCTATTCTCAAGTTCCGTCTTGACCTGTTCTCTCTCCCAGGCGAACCAGTCTGGTATATGTGTGAACTTTGCTTCCACGTTTATTGCTTTCAGTCTTCCCAGGGTATCGAGTTCGTACTCCGCTCCGCAGCCGGTGCAGGTCAGGGTGATGCCTTTTCCAATAGTCTTTCCTTCGCTCATGCAGTGGGGGCACTTGTAGAGGATCCTGTTAAGTCCGTCTGCCCTGAAGGGTTCGTCTATCTCGATGTTGTTGTCCTGCTGCCACTTGAAGTAGTCGAAGGTGAATTCCCTGTCCAGGACCTCGTCTATCTCCCTGACTTTTTTCTCTGCGAGTTCTTCGGGAGTGAAGAGGCATTTCATCTGACAGGAGACCTTAACATCCCTTTTCTGAAGATTGTTGTAGAGAGGGTCTCTTGTAAAGGCGCCGAAGGTGGTGATCATCACCACAGGGTGTTTGAGCTTTTTTAGAAGGACACCCATCCTTCTGGGGATCCTGGTGCCGGTGCCGTCAAGGGAATAACCTGCTTCGGGGTACATGAGCACGCTGGCCTTATTTGTGTTGAGGGCATGATCCATATCTGAGATGAGGGTCAAGTCTGAAACGAATTTACGGGTGGGGATATTTCCCAGCGCTCTCATGAACCACTCCTTACCCACCAGGGCGTCTGATGTACAGACGATACTGAAGGGGCGTCCCTTGAGAACCTCGAAGGCGATGGAGAGATCCGTAAAGCTGCAGTGGTTCATGAGTATCATCCAGGGACCGTCCCCTGCCTTATCCATATCGATCTTCTCGCAGGTAAAGCCCACTTTCTTAAGTTCGCCTCCCAGGGCGATACGTCCTATACCTGCCAGGAGGCGGGAGGGCTTCTTCGGCCTCTTATGTTCCCAGGAGGGAAGAGCCATTACCTCCTCATAGCTGAGTGTCTTTGTCTTGATCTTCATTACTGTCCCCTCCTGATATCATTCCGGCGGCACTGCTGTCATAACAGCGCCGCCGTTCTGAAATCAATTATAATTAATATTAGCGGAAGGATAAACAGTAATATTGTTGTTAGCTTTTGAAATGTCAGAAGGATAAGTTGTTTGTAATAATTCCCCTTTAAAAGTGCTTATAGAAGAAAAGAGGGGAATAAATTCCGCCTTATGGTCGAAGATTCCCCTTTTACAGCTCTGAAACTTGAAAAGTGGGGAAGGGTGAGGGGAATTAATGTAATTATTGAACCGCAGGTCTATAAAAACTATCAGTACGGGGATCTTTTTTGATAAAAGCAAAGAAATCCTTCCCATAAACAATGGCGACTTTAGTCTTTGGAACTAATTTGAAGCAGTTCACACATCCGCAATATCCGGAATACTCCTCTTTTCCATCGATCAGCAGACCACACTCTGCTTTCTGATAGACGACCCAGTTAACAGTTGCAATGTTGCACATAAGATCTTTCGGGAGGGCCTTTTTCAGATCTTTCAGATAATGGATCTTCGTATTTTTTTTTGTATCTAATCCCAGACACCAATAGACAGGAACAGAAGCTGCGGCTGCAAGTATGGATATGACTCCCAGGACCGGGAAGAGGACCGGGTGGGAATTTGTGAGATCCGGAAAGAATAATATGATCAGGACCCACAGGGCCATCACAATAAAAGACGGAGTTAAGAGCTTTATCCATGCCAGACCATAACTTATATTCTTTGGACGGAACATGACAAGTTCCGGATTATCCAGAAGTATCCTTCTTTCTTCTGCTGTGACTTTGCGCTTCATATCCAGTCCCCTAACCGTTATTCCTTGTTACGAACCTCTTGACCTCTGATGATGGGTCCATCAGTTCCGTCCTGAAGAATTCAGGATAATACTTCTGCGGGTGATCCGGGCTGATCCATACGAGATATTCTTCGTTTCCGTCTTCGGTAAAACTGGTGCACCTGATTTCCAGATCTTCCGGAACCTTCATATAGTAGAAGAAGGAGATCTCGTGAACGGTTTTTCCCTTCTTGGCTAATGAATCGCCGGGGAAAAAGTTTTCATGTACAAATCCCAGACGGTCGATCTCCATCTTTATCCCAGTCTCCTCATATACTTCACGTACGACGGCTTCCTCTGTCGTCTCTCCGAATTTCAGTCTTCCTCCCACGGAATAAAGGTGATCGACCCTGTCATTTCCCACCATCAGGAACTTACCATCCCTGATTATTATTGCTCCAACTCGGATATTCAAGATTCCTTCATCCATCTGTACGCACAGATCCTGGCTCATTTCTATTCCTCCGTCTGCTTATGTTTATGTATCTATAAGTATATAATATTCCCCTTAAAAAGCGTTTTTAAAGGGAAATAGGGGAATGGATCCCGCTCTTTAGTCGAAAATTCCCCTTTTACAGCTCTGAAACTTGAAAAGTGGGGAAGGATGTGGAGAATTGGGAATATATCAGTCCAACCTCATATCAAAGCCTTCTGTATTTTTTGTCTTAAGATCCCTTAACTTGTGAGGCTCTCCTGATGACCTCCTCCGGTATCCCCTTGTAGAGGACACAGAGCCTCTCGAACTGCTTGATGATGTCGGTATTCATGTCCCTGCTTATCCAGTCCACGGCCTGTCCGAAGGCGAGGCATGTGTGATAGTGGATGATGAGCTCGCGGTCTTCCTTCGATATGTCGATCCCGGCGCAGAGGGTATCCAGATATTCCGTTATGACGTGTCTGCTTATCTGCATGAAATACTGGTTGAATATATCCCTGTTGCTGGAGTTATAAAGATGCATCACCGCCTTCTTGTGCTGAAGGGTGAAATCGAGGGCGGTGATTATGGCCGCCTCGATGCTGTCGAAGGTGTGATGTTCGTTGACGATCCTTTCCGTTTCCTCCATTACGATGCTCTCGATGAGGGCGGGAAGATCGGCGTAGTGGTAGTAGAAGGTATTCCTGTTGACCTTACTCTCGTCAACGATATCCTTCACCGTTATCTGGGACAGCGGCCTCTGTTCGAGGAGACGCAAGAATGTTTCCTTTATCAGTTCCTTTTTCGTTGTGCTCATGTCTTGATTTTAACACAAAAAGAGGGGCGGTGCGGAAGTCCGCACCGTCCCTTATCAGGGGTGGATGACATTGACTTTGTATCAGGCGAGTCCCCTTTCCTCCATGAAATAATGAAGATCTTTTTTGCCTTCGAGTTCCTTTTTACCCCTTATGACGAACAGAAGGATCGTAAGCAGTGTCGATACGAGGAACAGCATCGTGAGAACGATCACGGCATCCGTGCATCGTTCGCCTCCGCCTATGGTGCTCCTGAAGGCCTTCACCGTATATGTGAAGGGCATGAATCTGTTAAGGGCCTGTGCAAGGGGACCCGAGATCTCCAGAGGGTAGGTACCGGCGGAACCTGCCAGCTGCAGTACCATGAATATGAGCATAAGGAAGCTGCCCACCTTGCCCAGAAGGACATTGAAGAAGTACATGACCGACATGAAAGCCACGGAGGCAAGACATGCTATGGCGACGGTGCCGGCAAATCTCGTGGGATCGAAGCCGAGCCTTATGTGGAGTATAAGCACCAGGAGGATGGCTTGTAGGATCGCCATGGGATAGAGGATACTTGCCTTACTGAACCACCAGGAGAAACCTCCGGTGAGCTTTCCGTGTTCCGTCAGAGGGTACATGAGGCAGAAGGCCAGGGAGGCTACCCAGAGGCCCACGGACATCATGTAAGCTGCCATGGCGTGACCGTTGTCGGAGACTTCGGTCATGCGGGACTCGGTGGTCTCCACGGGATCGGAGATCATCTCGGCATTCGTCTCCTCCATGTTGGAGGAAGAGATCTCATCCGCACCTTCGGAAAGACCGTCTCTTATCTCGGTGGTTCCGTCGGCAAGGGCGGTGAGGGATCCGAGCAGTTCATCCGTACCGTCGGAAAGGCTCTGGGTTCCGTTTAACATATCCCCGGCGCCGGTGGCAAGGGAATCCGCTCCCTGGGTAAGCGACTGTACGCCGTTGCTGATGGCCTCGTTATTTCCCACGAGGGTATTGGAGCCCTGAAGGAGCTGCGAAGCGCCGTTCTCTGCCTGGGAAGTGCCCGCATAAAGGGCGCCGGTACCTGCGGCAAGGGCCTGCGCACCCTGATCCACCTGACCGATCCCCTCGGCGACCGCTTCGGTACCGGAGTAGAGTGTCTGGGCACCCTGGGCTACGGTACCCGCTCCGTCTGCCAGGTCGTTGGCACCTGCACTGAGACTGTTTGCTCCCTGGGCGACGGCATCCGCGCCGTTCACGGCGGCATCCAGTGCCCCGGAAAGGGCAGGGGCGGAATCGTTCAGAGCGGACGCTCCTGCCGCAAGCTGTTCGGAGCCTTCGCAAAGCGTAGCCGAATTATCGTTAAGTGTACCGAGACCGTCGGTGACCTGGGCGGACCCGCCGGCCAGCAGGGAAAGGTTATCGTTAACGGAAGATATTCCAGCGTTTATCTGACCGTAGCCTGTAAGAAGACCTTCGGTGTACTGGGAAAGCTGTATCCAGTTCTCGTCCCCGGTGGCTGCCATGGCCGATGCATATCCGTTTATCTGTTCTATGGCGTCCCCGAGGTCATCGGCTCCCGATGCCAGTTCCCCCGATGCAGAGCAAAGGTCGTTAAGACCGCTTGTTACGGAGGAAGATCCCTCGTAGGCGGACCCCACGCCTGCGGTATATGTGGCTATTCCGTCCCTGAGATCCCCGGCGCCGGCATTTAATGTCCCGATACCCTCCGTGAGGGCGGGGATGCTGCCGTTAAGAGTCTCAAGTCCCCCGGAAAGGGAGGAGGCACCGGAGGCCAGATTCGAAGCGCCGGAGGCAAGATCTTCAGCACCCGAGGAAAGCTGATCCGTTCCCGCCGAGACGCTCTGGGCGCCTGAGGTGAGATCCGAGGCTGCAGAATCAAGTTCCGCCGTACCCTCTGCCAGGGACACGGAGCCGTTATTAAGATCCTCCGTGCCGGAATTGATGGTGACCAGTGCGGAATCGAGACCTTGAATGCCGCCGTTTATCTCGGAGGCTCCGTTCAGATATCCGCTAATACCGTTCCCCAGATCAGAGGCTCCGCTAAGGAGACTGTCGGTTCCGTCCTTGAGATCCGATGCTCCTGAATTAAGTGCCGAGGCACCGTCGTTTAATTCCGATGCTCCGTCGGTTAGAAGGCCTTCGCCCTCCAGCAGTTCATCCTCACCGTTTGCCGCATCGTACATGCCGTCGGAGATGGTTCCGAATCTGTCGAAGATCGTTTCGATATAGGTCTCTGATACCTTCTGCTCAAGGCTCATCTCGATCTTCGTCATGGCTGATTCCGAGAGTTTCATGGCGATGTAATTGGTGGCCGGGTTTGTCTCGTAGAGCAATTCCATCTTCTCGGGATCCGCATCCGTTGCCGTGGACGCTCTGTAGGAGAAATCCTCAGGGATCGTTACCACCATGTAGTACTTTCCGTCCCGCAGGCCCTTCTCGGCTTCCTCGGGATCCACGAACCTGAAATCCAGGGAGGCATCCTCCTCAAGGTTTTCCACCAGGTCGTCTCCTATGTGAAGTTCGGATCCGTTATATTCGGAGCCCGAATCAAGGTTTACGACGGCCACAGGAAGCTTATCCAGTTCCCCGTAGGGATCCCACATGGAAGCCAGGAAGAATCCCGCATAGATCGAGGGAATAAGGACTATAGCCGCTATTACCACGATCAGCAAAGGATTGTGGGCCAATCTTTTCCATTCTTCTTTGATCATTTCTTTCACCCCTTTATAATTTGATCGACAACATGCTATTATTTTCCTGAGGGGGCAACAATAGACAGAAAATCCCATGTGTCTGAATTCGGGGAAAAAAGAAGGAAAAATTAGCAGTTTTATAGACGATGACAGATCGTGTTTTTTTAATGGGGAATAATAATTTCATGGAAAGAATAAATGATTCAATAATCATAAAATCAGCTGAAACCGATGAGGAATTGTGCGGGAGGGGATATGTTCACTGTACTGCATGGAAGGAATCTTACAGAGGCATTGTATGTGACAGATATCTTGA